>Ga0307291_1000002_pt1 | contig 157303 bp, 181 predicted proteins | sample ER_DNA_148_FD_194474 | JGI IMG/M metagenome (GOLD analysis project Ga0307291, IMG submission 194474) | Bulk soil microbial communities from the East River watershed near Crested Butte, Colorado, United States - ER_DNA_148 | ecosystem: Environmental > Terrestrial > Soil > Floodplain | place...
CGGCTCCACTTAACTTTTTCGGTGGGGCCGTCTGCTGCTGTCGCCCGTAGGCCGGTGACGAAAAAGTACAAGACGTTCCGCCCCCCACCCGCACCCCTATTCCGGCGCCTTCCAGGGTCGAGGTGAGGAGTCCGGGCACTATGTCGGCGGGGGCGGAGTCTGCCCGCTCCTTCACAGCTCGCCAGAACTTTGGGCCACAGCCCTTGGAACTTGGGAGCTTCTTGTCGTAGAGCGAATCGAAGACTCGGTTGCCCTGCGTGATGTCCAGATACGTCTGCTCCGCGGGCACCGATCCAAGCCCAGCGCTCAGCAGCCCTGGCGACAGTCCAAGGTGCGCAAGCTTCCCCACGCCGGTCCCGTGCGGGAGCAACACGAGCAGGACACGAGTCGGAGATGGGACTCGACGGCCCTCGGAGCTTCTCGGCGGGATCTGGGTAGGGGGCGGAACGTCTTGTGCTTTTTCGTCAAAGGCGACCGGGCGACAGCACGATCGCGCCCCACCGAAAAAGTTAAGTGGAGCCCCCTGCCCAGAGCCCGCCGGCCATGCGAGAGCCGACACCAGCACCGCTATCGTGACCAGGATGGCCGACCGCACGTTCGCCAAGTTCACTTTCTTCAAGATCGACCCCGCGTGGCGGCGCCGCGACGCCGACCTGCGCGCCGCCGACAAGCAGGAGTTCCTCGCGGCTTGCGAGGACTTCGCCCTCGACCGCTCTCTGCGCGCCTACTCAACCATAGGCATGCGGGGCGACGTCGACCTCGTCGTGCTCTCGCAGAGCCCCTCGCTCGACGACCTCCACACCTTCCACGTCGTGCTGGGCCAGAGCGGCCTGGCGAAGTGGGCGGACACCCCCCACTCGTTCCTCTCGATGACCAAACGGTCCCCTTACTCGGATGAGGGAGCGCGGCCGGAGATCTGCGTCTCCGAGCGCAAGTACCTGTTCCTCTACCCGATGGTCAAGCAGCGGCGCTGGTACGGGCTGCCGGCGGAGGAGCGGCAGCGGATCATGAAGAGCCACATCGAGGTGGGCCGCCGTTATCCGGAGATCACGATCAACACCTCCTACTCCTTCGGCCTCGACGACCAGGAGTTCGTCGTCGCCTTCGAGGGCGACGACCCGGGCATGTTCCTCGATCTCGTCAACGAGCTGCGCCCGACCGAGTCGAGCGCTTTCACCGAGCGCGAGACCCCGATCTTCACCTGTGCGGCCATGTCCGTGCGCAAAGCGCTCGACGCGCTCGACGGCACGGCCAGCGTCGTCGCCGCGCCGGCGGACAGCCTCCGCTAGTCGCAGGCTCTCGCCCGCCGCGGGATATGACGGATAATCGAGTGCGCAGTGACGGTTGAGACGCTCAGCTACGCCATCGACGATCAGGACCGCTTGATCAAGGTCGACGACGGCTATTACCGTTTCGCCGCCGAGAACGGCTGGGACGGCGCCGGCGACAGCCTCGGCCGCTCGCTCTGGGACTTCGTCGCCGGCCATGACGTGAAGAAGCTGCAACGGCTGCTGCTGAAACGGATCCGCGAAGGGCTCCGAGACGTCGAGCTGCCCTTCCGCTGCGACGGGCCCGACGTGATCCGTGAGATGGACGTCCGGATCGCCGCCGACCGGACCGGCCGCGTGGTGCTCTTCTCGGCGAGGCTGCGGTCCGAGGACGAGCGCGGCGAGCCGCAGCCTCTCTTCGACCCGGAGGCGCCGCGGGACGACGGAAACTTCCTTCCCATGTGCGCCTGGTGCGACCGCTTCATGGTCGAGGGGGAATGGGTCGAGGTGGAGGAGGCGGCGAAGCGGCTGGAGCTCTTCCGCCGCCGCGAGCTGCCGACGCTCGACCACGGCATCTGCCCTGAGTGCAGCGGTCAGCTGCTCGCCGCGTAAGCCAGGCGCGACAGCCGTTTCCCTATCCTTCCGCGTTCGGTCGACCGCCGACCACTAGTCACCGTTCGCTGACCTTCCCCCGAAAACGAGGACATGACCCAGATCGGAACCGAAGAGAACCCCGTCCGCGTCGCCATCGTCGGCGCCGGCCCCTCCGGCTTCTACGCCGCCGAGCACATCCTCAAGGACGCCGGCACGCATGCACAGGTCGACCTCTTCGACCGCCTTCCCACGCCCTTCGGGCTGGTTCGCGGCGGCGTCGCCCCGGACCACCCGAAGATCAAGTCGGTGATCCGCGTTTACGAGAAAACCGCCGCCCGCGAGGGCTTCCGCTTCTTCGGCAACGTGAAGGTCGGCCACGACGTCGAGGTCGAGGACCTGGAGCGCCTCTACCACGCGATCGTCTTCACGGTCGGCTGCGAGACCGACCGTCAGCTGGGCATCCCGGGCGAAGACCTGCCCGGCAGCCACGCCGCCACCGCTTTCGTCGGCTGGTACAACGCCCACCCGGACTACGCCGACGAGGAGTTCGACCTCTCCTGCGAGCGGGCCATCGTGATCGGCAACGGCAACGTTGCGATGGACGTGGCGCGGATGCTCGCCCTGACTGACCATGAGCTGCACCAGACCGACACCGCCGATCACGCGATCGAGCTGCTCGACCGCAAGCAGATCCGCGAGATCGTCGTGCTGGGACGCCGCGGACCGGCCCAGGCAGCCTTCACCAACCCGGAGATCAAGGAGCTTGGTGAGATGGAGGACGCCGACGTCATCGTCGACCCCGCCGAGATCGAGCTCGACGCCGCCAGCGCCGCCTACCTCGAGTCCGAGCAGGCCGACAAGACGACCCGCGTCAACGTCGAGACCCTGCGCGAGTTCTCCCAGCGCCAGCCGGAGGGCAAGAGGCAGCGGATCGTGCTGCGCTTCCTCGCCTCGCCGATCGAGATCAAGGGCGACGGCAAGGTCGAATCGATCGTGATCGGTCGCAATGAGCTGGTCGAGGAGGGCGGCACGCTGCGGGCGAGGGACACCGGCGAGCGGGAAGAGCTCGAGTGCGGCCTGGTGCTGCGCTCGGTCGGCTACACGGGCATCCCGATCGAGGGAGTGCCGTTCGACGAGAAGCGCGGCCTGATCCTCAACGAGGGCGGTCGCGTCCTCGACTCCCACGACGCCGGGCACAAGGTCGGCCACTACACCGCCGGCTGGATCAAGCGCGGGCCGTCCGGAGTGATCGGCACGAACAAGAAAGACGCGCTGGAGACCGTCCAGCACCTGCTTGCCGACGTCGAGTCGCAGACCCTGCTCGAGCCCGAGAAACCCCAGCCGGCGGCGGTCGAGGAGCTGCTTGCCGAGCGCGGCGTCCGCTATGTCAGCTTCGAGGACTGGCAGGCGATCGACCAGGCTGAGGTGGGCCGCGGAGAGCCGCACGGCCGTCCCCGCGTCAAGTTCGTCCGCGTCGAGGAGATGCTCGAGACGCTGGGCCAGAAGGTCTCCGGCTAGCCGGCGGGCGATGGCCGATCTGGCGGAGATCGAGGGGATGATCGCCGCGGCGCTGCCGGGCGCACAGGTCGAGGTCGTCGACGAGACCGGCGCCGGCGACCACCTGAGGGCGACCGTGGCTGCGCCCCAGTTCGAGGGCCTGTCGCGGATCGACCAGCACCGCCTGGTCAAGGCAGCGGTCAAGGAGCGCTTCGACGACGGGCAGATCCACGCCCTCTCGATAAAGACCCGGGTCGCCGGCTAGCTACTCTGTGGCCATGGCCGATCCCCAGCTGAAGGAGAAAGTCGAGGAGCTGATCGCCGCCAACCCGGTGCTGCTCTTCATGAAAGGGACGCCGGAGATGCCGCGTTGCGGCTTCTCGATGCGCGTCGTGCAGGTCCTCGACTCGATGGACGTCGAGTACGGCGCCGTCGACGTCCTCCCCGCCCTGCAGCCGCTGCGCGAGGTGACGGCGGAGATCTCCGACTGGCAGACCTTCCCGCAGCTCTACGTCAACGGCCAGCTGCTCGGCGGCGCCGACATCGTCGAGGAGATGTTCGACTCCGGCGAGCTGGCCGAGGCGCTCGGCGTCGAGCAGCCGGAGGCGGCCCCCGCTCAGGCGACTCCGCCCGCGCAATCGCCGCCGCTGCAGATCGAATAGCCGGCTCGGCCGGCAGCTAGACCGCGGCCGTCTCGGCGGCGGCGTCGTCCTTCACCTGGAACGACGAACCGCAGCCGCAGGCCGCAACCACGTTCGGGTTGTTGACCTGAAAGCCCGCCCCCTGAAGCCCTTCGACGTAGTCGACCTCTGAGCCGAAGACGAACTGCATGCTGACCTTGTCGACGACGACGGCGACGCCGTCGACCTCGAAGACGTGGTCGTCCTCCTTGGCGCGGTCGAAGGCCAGCGCGTACTGGAAGCCCGAACAGCCGCCGCCGCGGACGGCGACGCGCAGCGCCTGGTCCTCGGAGCCCTCCTGACCGCCGAGCAGCTCGCCGATCTTGGCGGCCGCCTTGTCGGTCAGGGTGATTGCCTCTTGGGGAGTATCGGTCACTTCACAAAGTGTAGCGAGAGGTCTGCGAGAATCGACGCCCTTGACCGCCGCCGCGCCAACCGCCGTCGTCTGCGACAGCACGGCGTACCTCCCCCGCGACCTTCTCGCCGAGCGCGACATCCACGTGGTCAGCCTCTACGTCTCGATCGACGGCGAGGAGCAGAAGGAGACGGAGATCGGCGACTACGGCGCCTTCTTCGAGCGCCTGCGCGCCTCGGAGGGAGGGGCGACCACCTCCCAGCCGTCGATCGGCGATTTCGTGTCCGTCTATGAGCCGCTGCTCGCGGCGGGTCGCGAGGTGGTCTCCGTCCACATCTCCGCCGGCATCTCCGGCACCTGCGAGGCAGCCGGACAGGCGCGCCAGCGGCTGATCGAAGAAGAAAGGGGAGGCGAGCGGATCACCGTCTTCGACTCGCGCTCGGCGGCCGGCGGGATGGGCCTCTGCGCGCTCGGCGCGGCCGCGGCGGCAGCGGGCGGTGCCGCCGCCGAGGCGGTGGTCGACCGCGCCCGGCAGACGCGCGAGGAGCTGAAGATGTGGTTCGCGATCGACACGCTCGAGTACCTGCGCCGCGGTGGCCGGATCGGCGGCGCCAGCGCCTTCATCGGCTCGGCGCTGAAGATCAAGCCGATCCTCACCCTCGAGGAGGAGATCACGCCGATCGAGCGCGTCCGCACTCGGGCGCGATCGATCGAGCGGCTGCGCGACTACGCGCGCGAGCGCCACGACTCCGGGCTCGACGCCTGGGTGGTCCAGTACATCCAGGACGAGGAGACGGCCAGGGGCCTGGTCGACGACGGGCGCGAGATCTTCGGCTGCGAGCCCGCCTTCGTCTCCGAGATCGGCGCCGTCCTCGGCGCCCACGTCGGACCGGGCCTGCTCGGCATCGGCAGCGTCTCGAAAGCCGTGCTGACGGCCTAAGTCAGCGACGACGGCGCCGCATCGCCATGATGCCGACCACGAAACCGGCGACCGCGGCCCCTGTGACCAGCTGGCTACGGTGCTCGCGCACCTGGCGGCGCCAATCGGTCAGCTCCGCGACCCTGCCGCGCAGGGCTTCGACCGAGCGGCCGAGGTCCTGGCGCTGGAGGTCGATGTCGCGGCGGATCTCCGCCGGAGAGCGACCGCTCATCGCCCGTCCCCTTCGAGCGTGCTCTTGATCTGCTTCGCCTCTTCGATCGCCTGCTCGGGCACCGGCGGGGCGCCGGCCTGAACCGAGCGATAGGCGATCAGCCCGGCGACCCCGGCGACGAGCAGGAAGAGCGCCGCCTCGACGAAGAAGCCGGGCCAGGCGTTGCCGTCGAAGACCTCTTCGGCGAGCAGCCAGGCCACTCCCTCCATGATCAGGATCAGGGCGAGAAAGGCAAAGGTGCCGGCGGCGATGCCGACGACCGAGCCGCGCAGGATCTTGCCGACTTTTTCGCCGACCTCCGCCTTGGCGAGCTCGATCTCCTCGCGGACCAGCGAGGAGGCGCGTTCGGAGACGTCGAAGACCAGCTCGGCGACCGAGCGGTCATCCCTGCTCGGCGGCAGCGGGGGCGGGGGCGGCGGCGTTGGATCGGCCATCGCGGCGCTACTCGGGTGGGTCCTCGTCGAAGAGCCGCCGGAAGACCACCGCCGCGAGTTTCGTCGCGGCGATGCTGGCCAAGGCGCCGCTGGCGGCGAGCAGGCCGCTCCACGCGAGTCGTTTGACGAGGTCGTTCTCCATGGCTAGACGGTCCCCTCTGGGGAGTCGCAGTAAACCAGCTTGGCGCCGAGCGGGCGGGAAGGCGCGCCCAAGTCGCTCACCGCGGCTCCAGCCCGTCGCAGATCGTCGCGGTCAACAGTGACTTCGCCTGCTCGAAGTCGGTGTCGCTGGCCGGGATCAGCTCGAAGATCCAGCCGGAAAGCAGCTGCTCGATCGCGCCGTAGAACGACATCGAGGCGAAATCCGGATCGACGTCGCGGCGGAAGGCGCCGATCTCCTGGCCGTCGGCGACGATCTTCGCGATCGAGTCGTAGGCCCGGCGGATCTCCGCCAGGTGGGTGCGGCCGAAGGAGTTGGCGGCGCGGGTGACCTCGACGATGATCACCTTCATCAGCTCCGGGTCGTGGCGGTAGGACTCGACGATGAAGCCGGCGACCGCCTCGAGCTTGGCGCGGGGGGCCGCCTCGCTGCGGTCGGCCTCTTCGATCGCGCTCAGCAGCAGCGACCAGCGCTCACTGAAGAGCTCGTTGAGAACCTCGTCCTTGGACTTGAAGTAGTGGTAGACGAGGCCGTAGGCGACCCCTGCCTCGTCGGCGATGTCGGCGACGCGGGTCGAGTGGAAGCCCTGGCGGGCAAAGACGCGCACGGCGGCGTCGAGGATCTGGCGGCGCTTGTCGATCGCCGGCGCCTTCGAGCTCGCCATCAGACCTGCGCCTCCATGAGCTGAGGCCAACGGTAGGCCCCGGTGCGGCGGTTGGCCAGCGACGGCAGCTGCTCCCGGATCCGCTCCTGGGCCGCCAGATCGAGCTCGGCGGCGACGAAGCACTCCTCGTCGGGGGCCGTCGCGAGCACCACGCCCCAGGGGTCGACGATCGACGAGCGGCCGTGGGAGCTGTAGTGGGGCGGCGCCTCGCCGACCTGGTTGGGAGCGATTACGAAGACCTGGTTCTCGATCGCCCGGGCGCGCAGCAGCACCTGCCAGTGGTCGCGGCCGGTGGCGACGGTGAAGGCGGAGGGGACGGCGATCGCGCGGGCGCCGCGCACCGCGAGGATCCGGTAGAGCTCCGGGAAGCGGAGGTCGTAGCAGACGGTCAGACCCAGGTCGACGCCGTCGACCGGAGCGGCGACGATCTCCTCGCCGGGCTGCTCGTGCTCGGACTCGCGGTAGAGGACACCCCCCGCTTCGACGTCGAACATGTGGATCTTCCGGTAGACGGCGAGGTCGGCGCCGTCGGGCCCGATCAGGACCGAGGTGTTGAAGGCCTTGGCCGTGGCATCGCGCTCGGCGATGCTGCCGGCCAGGAGGTGGATGCCGAGCTCGCCCGCCCAGGAACGGGCGGCGGTGAGGCTGGGCCCACCGAGGTCCTCGGCGCCGGCCGCCAGCTGCTCACCCGCGGCAAGGAGGTTCCACTTCTCAGGCAGGGCCACGAGGTCGGCGCCGTCGGCGGCCGCGGCGCGAACGAGGCGCTCCGCCGCGGCGACGTTCCGCCCCTTGTCCGCCGTCGAGTTGAGTTGAACCGCCGCTGCACGCACCGTGTTTCCTTTCATCACCGTTCCGCTGTCGATTCGTGTCCTACGTCCACGTAACAACGGGACCCGCTGGCTGACTGACCAGTCAATCGGTTTCGTCGGGGCCAGTATAGGTGGCATCGGGGCGTACGATTGGACTTACGTGACCAGTGCGGATCGCATCGAGGCAGACGGCGAGCGCAAGCAGGTCACGGTGCTCTTCGCCGATGTGATGGGCTCGATGGACATGGCCGAGCAGCACGACCCCGAGGAGTGGCGCCGGATCATGCACGGGTTCTTCTCGATCCTCGCCGACGAGGTCCATCGCTTCGAGGGGACGGTCGACAAATTCACCGGCGACGGGATCATGGCGGTCTTCGGGGCGCCGGTCGCCCACGAGGACCACGCCCGGCGGGCCTGCTTCGCGGCGCTGCGCATGCTCGACGACATCGCCGAGTACGCGGCGGACCTGCGCCGCAAGCACGGCCTCAACTTCTCCGCCCGGATCGGCGTCAACTCCGGCGAGGTGATCGCCGGCGCGATCGGCGGCGGGGACGATGGCGGCTACACCGCCGTCGGCCACACCGTCGGCCTGGCGCAGCGGATGGAGGCGCTCGCCGAGCCCGGCCGGGCATACCTGACCGAGGCGACGGCCGAGCTGGCTCGTGGCTACTTCGATCTGGACGACCTCGGCGAGTTCGAGATCAAGGGCGCGAGCCGCCCGGTGCGCGTCTTCGAGCTGGCTGGAGTCGGGTCTGCCCGCTCCCGCCTCGACCTCTCCCGCGAGCGCGGCTTCTCCAGCTTCGTCGGCCGCGCCGAGGAGATGGCCGTACTCGAGGCGGCGCTGGAGCGCGCCAAGGCGGGCGAGGGGGCGGCCGTTGGCATCGTCGCCGAGCCGGGGATCGGCAAGAGCCGGCTCTGCCATGAGTTCACGGAGAGGGCGCGGGCCGCCGGCCTCGAGGTGTTCGAGGCACAGGCGCAGGCTCACGGGCGCGAGATCCCCTTCATGCCGGTGCTGCAGATGCTCCGTTCCTACTTCGACATCTCCGACGCCGATCCGGAGCGGATCGTGCGCGAGAAGATCGCCGGCCGCGCCCTGCTCCTCGATCCTGGCCTCGCCGAGGAGCTGCCGGTGCTGTTCGACTTTCTCGGCGTGCCCGACCCCGACAGGCCGCTGCCGAAGCTGAGCGCCGAGGCCCGCCAGCGCGCGCAGCAGAGCGTCGTCTGCCACCTCGTCAAGGCGCCGAACAGGCGCGAGCCGATCGTCACCGTGATCGAGGACCTGCACTGGATCGACGCGGGCAGCGCCGCCATGCTCAGCGAGCTGATGGAGGCGATCGAGGGGACGCAGACGCTGGTCGTCGTCAATTTCCGGCCCGAATACGAGCCCACCTGGTCCGGCCCTCCCGACTACCGCCAGATCGCGCTCGAGCCACTTGGACCGGCCGACACGGCTGAGCTGCTGCGCGACCTGGCGGGGAAGGATCCCTCGCTCGACGGGCTCAGCGACCTGCTCCACGAACGCACCGACGGCAATCCCTTCTTCATCGAGGAGATCGTGCGGGCCCTCGCCGAGGACGGCAGCCTGGAGGGGGAGCGGGGCGCCTACCGCCTGGTTCGGCCGATCGAGGACGCCGGCGTGCCGGCCAGCGTGCAGACCGTGCTGGCGGCGCGGATCGACCGGCTCGACGCGGAGGCGAAGCGCCTGCTTCAGGTCGCCTCGGTCGCCGGCAAGGAGTTCGACGCGCGGACGCTGCGAATGACCGCCGGCCTGGGGGCGGCCGAGATGGACCCGCTCCTGTGCGAGCTGATCGACGCCGGCTTCATATTCGAAGCGGAGCTCTATCCGGAACGGGTCTTCGCCTTCCGACACCCGCTGACCCGCGAGGTCGCTTACGGGACGCAGCTGGCCGAGCAGCGCGCCAGGACCCATGCCGCGACCGCACGGGCGATGGTTGAGCTGAATCCCGATCGTCAGGACGAGCTCGCCGCGCTGATCGCTCATCACATGGAGGAGGGCGGGGAGATTCGAGAGGCCGCACGCTGGTCGGCGCGCGCCGCCTACTGGACGGGAAGCAGCCGTCCCCGCGACGCGCAGCGGCTCTGGCGGCGAGTGACGGAGCTGGTCGGCGAGCTCGAGGAGGACGAAGAGACGATGGCGCTGGCGGTCGCCTCTCGCCTGCTCCAGCTGCAGTTCGCCTGGCGGCTCGGCATGGACAGCAGCGAAGAGCAGCGGCTGATCGACGAGGCGGAGGAGATCGCCAGGCGCGCCGGCGACCGCCACTCGCTGGCCATGCTGGGGCTAGCCACCTCGGCCCGACCGGGAGTCACCCACCACGCCGACGAGTGGCTCAGGGGGGTTGCGGACACCAACCGGCTGGCGGACGAGTCGGGCGACCTCCACCTGCGGATAGCGGTGCGTGCCGCGGGGGCTTACGCCTTCCTCTGCGCGGGGGACTTCGACGGCTACGAGCGGGCGCTCGAGGAGGTGCTCGACCTGGCCGGCGGCGACCGCCACGCCGGCGCCGGGATCGTGATCGGCAGCCCGGTCGCCTGGGCGACGATGGGCCGGGGGCTGGTGCGGCGCGAGCGCGGCCGAATCGAGGAGGCGGAGGAGCTTTTCAACGCCGCGCTGCGGATCGCCACCGAGGACGGCGATCCGGAGACGGCCAGCTGGACCCGGAGCAATCTCTCGCTGATGGTGGCGACGCAGGGCGATCCCGAGGCGGGCGTGGCGCTGGCGCGGCGCAACTGCGAGCTGACCGAACGGCTCGGCGACGTCTTCTCCCAGAGCCTCGCCCTGGCCAACCTCAGCGCCGCCCAGCTTGCCGCTGAGGAATACGTCGGCGCGCTTGCCTCGATCGAGGAGGCCGAGCGCATCTACCGCGAGGCGATGGGCAGCGGCGGCGAGATGGAGTCCTGGCGGGCCGCGGTCCGCGCCGAGGCGCTGCTCGGCCTCGGTCGGGCGGAGGAGGCGGCCGAGCTGGCCCGGTGGGCGAGCGACACCGCCCGCGAGCGGGGCATGCTCTGGTCGCTGCCGCTGGCCCTGCGGGTGCTCGGACAGGCCCGAACACGGGCCGGGCTCGAGGGAGCGGCGGAGGCGCTCGAGGAGGCTGCCGAGACCGCCGAGCGGACGGGCGCCCTGCTCAGCCTCCAGACGATCGAAGAGTCCCGCGGCGAAATAGCCGCCGGCGCTCGCTGACGTCCCCCGCCACGTCAGGCGCGGCCGGCGCGGTGGCGCTCCAGCTCGGCGACCATCAGCTTCGTGTGCAGGGCGGCGATCAGGTCCTGCAGGGGCTGGGCTCCCGCTTCGAGCATCTCGACGACGCGCTCCGGCGGCACCTCGCCGGCGAGGCGATCCATCACCACCTCCACCTCCTGGCGGACGAGCTCTTCGAGGGCGCTCTTGTAGCGCAGGGTGTCGTAGACGGTGAAGCCGATCTGCTCGTCGTAGCCGCCGGCCCGGAAGCGGCCGATCGCCTCGATGATCTTGATGTCAGAGGGCGAGTAGCCGCGGCTGTTGGGGCTGAGCACCTCGATCTGCTCGAGCCGGTCGAGCACCTCCTTGGGGATGCCGTAGCGCTCGCGCACCTCGGCGGCGCTGGTCCGCGTGCGCTCACTGCCGAGGGCCCGCTCGAGGATGCGGTCCTCGAGCTCGACCAGGGCGCGGGCCCGCTCCGGGTCCTCGTCGAGCACCGCCTTGATCGCCCGCAGCGGCATGAAGCGCTCCTCCTGCAGTTGCTTGATCAGCTTTATCCGGTCGACGAGCTCGGGCGGGTAGTAGGCCATGTTGCGGCTGGTCTTGACCGGCTCCGGCAGCAGCCCTTCGCGCAGGTAGTGCTTGATGGTGGGCACCGGCACGCCGGAGGCGTCGGCCAGCTCGCCGATCCGCATGCCCTGCGGCCGATGGGCCGATACGGGGAGCCCAAGTCCCGCTTTAGGCCCGTCGGCGGTCATGCGCGGAAGGTGGTCTCTGCAGCGCTGGGCCCGGCGGCGGCCCCGGATTCGACCATGGCGGAGATCTCCTCGTCGGAGTAGCCGGCCTCGCGCAGAACCTCGCCGGTGTGCTCGCCGAAGGCCGGCGCCGGCCGGCTCGAGTCCCCCGGCGTGCGGCTCATCTTGATCGGCACACCGAGCTGGCGTACGCTGCCCAGCCCCGGCTGGTCGATCTCGGTGACCATCTCCCGCGCCCGGACCAGATCGGAGTCGAGCGCCTCGCCGAGGTCGAGCACCGGCTCGATGCAGCAGTCGTGCTCGTCGTTGAAGGTCTTCCACTGGTCGCGGCTGCGGGAGCGGAAGACCGCGGCAACCTCGCGCCAGGCGTCGGAGCCGGGGGTCTCGAACTGCACCTCGATCAGGTCGGGGCGCTCGACGCCGTTGCAGAAGGCGGCCCAGAACTTCGGCTCGAGCGCGCCGCAGGTGACCCAGCCGTCGGCCGCCTCGTAGGGGAGGTAGCAGAGCAGGCCGCCGGCCAGCTGCTGCTCGCCGCGCCGCGGCACCTCGCCATCGCAGAAGTAGCGGCCGGCGACGAGGGCCAGCCAGGAAAGGGCCCCGTCGGCCATCGAGACGTCGACCATCTGCCCCTCGCCGGAGCGGTGGCGCTCGTGCAGCGCCGCCATCACACCGAGGGCCGCGGTCAGCGCGCCGCCGCCGATGTCGGCGATCTGGCCGCCGGCCTGGACGGGGGGCCCGTCGTTGGCGCCGGTCAGTCCGAGCAGGCCGACCAGGCCGAGGTAGTTCATGTCGTGGCCGGCGCGCTGGGCGTAGGGGCCGTCCTGGCCGTAGCCGGTGATCGCGCAGTAGACGATCGCGGGGTTGGCCTTGCGCATCTCCCCGTAGCCGACGCCGAGCTTGTCGAGGACGCCGGGGCGGAAGCCCTCGAGCACCACGTCGTGGCGCTCGACCAAGCGCAGCAATGCCTCGCGGCCGGCATCCGTCTTGAGGTCGAGGCGAATCGAGCGCTTGCCGCGGTTGAGCGCCAGGTAGAGCGAGGAGCGGGTGCCGAGCTCCTGCTGCTCGTCGGAGCCGTAGTAGGGCGGCGCCCAGCGGATGTAGTCGCCCATGCCGGTGTCCTCGACCTTCAGCACCTCGGCGCCGAGGTCGGCCAGCAGCAGCGAGCAGAAGCCGCCGGGTAGGAGCCGGGTCAGGTCGAGGACCCGGACGTCGCTAAGCGGAAGCTCGCTCACGCTTCGGAACCCCCAGCAGCTCGCGAGCCTCGGCCACGGTGGCGGCGCGGCGACCGACGTCCTCGGCCATCTGGCGCGCCTTGGCGATCAGGTCGCCGTTCGACCTCGCCATCTCGCCGTTGGGCAGGTAGAGGTTGTCCTCGACCCCGGCGCGGACGTTGCCGCCCAGGACGAGCGCCGCTCCGAGCAGCTTCCACTGGTCTCGGGAGATGCCGATCGCCTGCCACTGGTTCTCCCCCTCCGCCCCACCGGGGATCTGCTCCGCCATGAAGGCGACGTTGCGGGCGTTCGGGCGGATGCCGCCGTTGACCCCCATCACCAGCGAGATCTGCAGCGGCGTCCGCTCCAGCAGGCCCATGTCGATCAGCGGATCGAGGTTGGCGACGTGGCCGGCGTCGAAGCACTCGTGCTCCGGCTTGATCCCCAGCTCCCTCATCGCGGTGAGGAACTCGATGATCGTGTCGAAGCTGTTCTCGAAGACAGCCTTGAAGACGAAGTCCTTGCGCCGCGGCGAGTACTTGGCGTAGTTCATCGAGCTCATGTTCAGGGCGGCCACGTCGGGGCGGCACTCGCGCAAATACTCGATCCGCTTCTCGATCGGGATGCCGATCGCGCCGGTCGAGTAGTTGACGATGACGTCGCCGACCTCGGCCAGGATCGCCTCCGTGATCGCCCGGAAGTCCTCGACCTCGTAGGAGGGCGTGCCGTCCGGCTTGCGGGCGTGGATGTGGAGCTGCGAGGCGCCCTCGTCGACCGCGCGCCGCGCCTCCGCCGCGTACTCCTCCGGGGTATAGGGGATCGCCGCGCACTGGTCGCGGTTGGCGATCACGCCGCTGATCGAGCAGCTGATCACGACCGGGTCGTCGAAGCGGCTCATACGGGCATCACCCCGTGGCGTTTCTTGGGCTTCTCAACGTGCTTGTCGCGCGCCATGCGCAGCGCCCTGACGATCGTCGGCCTGGTCTCGCGGGGGTCGATGATGTCGTCGATCACCGCGTTCCCGGCGGCTATGTAGGGGTCGATCTGCTCGCGAACCGCGTTCAGCATCGCCTCGCGGGTCGCCTCCGGGTCCGCGGCGGCCTCGATCGCCGAGCGGCCGATGATGTTGACCGCGCCCTCGGCGCCCATCACCGAGATCTCCGCGCCCGGCCAGGCGACGATCAGGTCCGGCTCGTATGCCTTGCCGCACATCACGTAGTAGCCGGCGCCATAGGCCTTGCGCACGATCACGGTCACCTTCGGCACCGTGGCGCGGCTGACCGCGTAGAGCATCTTCGCCCCGTGGCGGATGATCCCGGCGTGCTCGACCTTGGCGCCGACCATGAAGCCGGGCACGTCCTGGAGGAAGACGAGCGGCACGTTGAAGGCGTCGCAGAGATTGATGAAGCGGGCCGCCTTGTCGGCGGAGTCGTTGTCGAGGATGCCGGCCAGCTGCTTGGGCTGGTTGGCGACGATCCCGACCGGCTGGCCGCCGAAGCGGGCGAAGCAGGTGATCAGCGTCTTGGCGAACTTCGGCTTGATGTCGAACCACTCGCCGTCGTCGACGATCTCGCCGATCACCTCGTACATGTCGTAGGGCTGGCGCGAGGACTCGGGGACGATCTCCAGCAGCTTCTCCGACATGCGGTCGTCGGGGTCGCTCGTCGGCACGATCGGCGGCTTCTGCTCGCAATCAGAGGGGAAGTAGGAGAGGTACCGCTTGACCTTGGCGATGCATTCCTCGTCGTCCTTGACCTCGAGGTCCCCCACCCCCGATTTGCGGCAGTGGACCTTGGCGCCGCCCAGCTCCTCCATCGTGATGTCCTCGCCGGTGACCGCTTTGGTCAGGTGCGGGCCGGCGAGCGCCATCGCGCCCTGGCCGGAGACCATCGGGACGAAGTCCGAGAGGGCCGGGATGTAGGCGGTGCCGGCGGCGCAGGGACCCATCATCGCCGCGACCATCGGGATCACACCCGACATCTCGACCTCCTCGCGGAAGAGGTGGCCGGAGCCGGCGAAGAGCGAACCGGCAGCCTCCTGGATGCGGGCGCCGGCCGAGTCGAGCAGCCAGATGAAGGGCATCCGCTTGGAGAGCGCCATCTCGCGCAGCCGGGTCACCTTCAGCTCGCCGGTCATCCCCATCGAGCCGGCCATCACGGTGAAGTCGTAGGCGGCGACGCAGCAGGGGCGGCCGTCGACGTCGCCCCAGCCGGTGATCACCCCGTCGGCCGGCGCCTCCTTGCCCTCCATCGCCCGCTGGGCGAAGTGCGGGCGACCATGGATCCCCATCTCGACGAAAGTGCCCTCGTCGACCAGCAGGTCTAGGCGCTCGCGCGCGGTCAGCTTGCCGCGCTCGTGCTGCTTGGCGATCTTCTCCTCGCCGCCCCCCAGCCTGGCCTTGTCGCGCCGCTCGTGCAGCTGCTCGGTCAGCTCGCCAAGCGGCGCGGTGCCGGGCAGCAGGTTCGTCTCCTGCTCCTCGCCGCGATCGGCGGGTCGCTCCTCGGTGCTGGCCATCTCTACCTTCCCTTCCATTGCGGCTCGCGCTTCTCGAAGAACGCGGTGACGCCCTCGACGATGTCCTCGGTCGAGAAGGTGAGCGAGAGCTGCGAGCGCAGGTAGTCGAGCGCGTCGTCGAGCGCCATGTCCTGCTGCCGGTACATCGCGTCGTGGCCGAGCCGCATCAGCACCGGGCTCTTCGACGCCAGCTTGCCGGCCCACTCGGCGACGGCGGCGTCGAACTCGCCCGCCGGCACGACCTTGTTGGCGAGCCCGAGCTCGACCGCCTGCTCGGCGCTCAGCCGCTCGCCCAGCAGCATCATCTCGTTGACCTTCTTGCGCGGGACGTTGCGGTAGATGATCGCCATGATCATGTAGGGGAAGGCACCGACGTTGATCTCCGGCGTGCCGAAGGTGGCGCCCTCCTTGGCGATCACCAGGTCGCAGGAGAGGGCGAGGCCCATGCCGCCGGCCAGCACGTGGCCGTTCACCGCGCAGAGCGAGGGCTTGCCGAGCCGTGGCATCAGCCGGAAGAACTCGAGGAAGAGGTCGGAGGCGAAGTGTTTGGCGACCAGCGGCACGTCCGCGGCGAAGCCGCCGAGGTCGGCGCCGGCGCAGAACGCCTTCTCCCCCGCGCCGGTCAAGACGACCGCCCGCACCTCCCCGTCGTCGCGTGCCCGCTTGATCGCATCTACCAGCTCGCTCAGCATCTGAGCGGAGAGCATGTTGCGCTTCTCCGGGTTGTTCAGGGTGACGGTGGCGACGCCCGCGGCGACCTCGTACTCGATGACCTCGTAGTCCATCCGGGCGGACCATAGCCGAAAGCGCATCCTGCTGAAAGTAGAAAGTGCTACTGTCCACAAGCCGGCGGCTTCCAGCGAACAGAGGAGAGACAACAGTGGCGACCGCGACGACGAACGGCTCCAAGGTCATCAAGCCCGACTTCGAGGCGGGCCGCAAGCACTTCATCTTCAGCCAGGAGCACGAAGACCTGCGCGAGTCGATGCAGTCGTGGGTGAAGAAGGAGCTCTGGCCCCACCGCAACGAGTGGGAGGACACCTACTGGCCAACGGATGCGATGAAGAGGGCGGGGGAGCTCGGGTTCCTCGGCCTCTGCTTCCCGGAGGAGTACGGCGGCCAGGGCGGCGACTACTACTACTCGCTGGTCCGCGCCGAATGCATGAGCTATTCGGGCTCGGGCGGCACCAACATGGGCTTCGCCGTGCAGACCGACATGGTCCTGCCGCCGATCCACCTGCTCGGCTCCGAGGAGCAGAAGCAGCGCTACCTGACGCCGGGTCTGAATGGCGAGAAGATCGGCTGCCTGGGGATCACCGAGCCGGGCGCCGGATCCGACGTCGCCGGCATCCGCACCACCGCGATCCGCGACGGCGACGAATACGTGATCAACGGCTCCAAGACCTTCATCACCAACGGGCCCCGCGCCGACTTCATCGTCCTCGTCGCCAAGACCGACCCCGAGGAGCGCCACGCCGGAATCACGCTGTTCGTCGTCGACCTGCGCGACGCCGATGGCGAGAAGGTGCCGGGCTTCACCGTCTCCGCCGAGCTGGAGAAGATGGGCATGCACGCCTCCGATACCGGCGAGCTGGCCTTCGAAGACGTCCGCGTGCCGGCGAGCGCCGTGCTCGGCGAGGAGGGCAAGGGCTTCTACCACATTGCCTGGGAGCTCCAGGGCGAGCGGCTGGTCGCCGCCGCCGGCTGTCACGCCGGGGCGGAACGGATGATCGAGAAGACCCTCGAGTACGCCAAGGAACGGGAAGCATTCGGCCGCCCGATCGGCAAGTTCCAGGCGATCCGCCACAAGTTCGCCGAGATGGCGACCAAGGCCGAGGCGGCGAAGCAGTTCACCTACGCGACCGCCTGGCGCTTCGCCAACGGCGAGTACCCAGTGCGCGAGATCACGATGGCGAAGCTCTTCGCCTCGCGCATGGCCTGCGAGGTCGCAGACGAGTGCATCCAGATCCTCGGCGGCTATGGCTACATGAAGGAGTACGAGATCGAGCGGGCCTACCGCGACGTCCGCCTCAACCGGATCGGCGCCGGCACCGACGAGGTCATGCTCGACGTGATCGGCCGCAGCTACGGGCTGTAGGCACCGCCAGGGCATCCGGCTTCCGAGCGGGCCGTCGGCAGCCGGGCCGGCCTCTCACGCGAAGAGCGCCGCCGCTCGGCCGTCCCACTCGTGCTCGAGCGCCCAGCGGGCGCCCGCCGTCCATGCCTGGACGCGGTTGGCGATCGGGATCCGCTCCGGCCCCTGCGGGCCGGCCGCGAAAAGCTCCGGCGCCTGGCCGATCGCCTCGATCGCCTCCAGGATCCCGCGGCGAAGCCGCTCCGCCGCCTGGAGGCGACCCACCGCTCGGAGGCCACCCCATCCGAGCCATGAGTCGAAGGGCCAGATCGCGCCGCGGTGGTATGCGTCCGACCCGTACAGCGGATGCTCCGAGGAAAGCGTGCGCAGGCCCCACGGAGTGAAGACGTCAGGGCGACAGAGACGCTCGGCCAGCGGTCCGCGCGCCCCCTCGGGCACGGCATCTGCCCACAGCAACCAGCCGAGCTGAGAGCCGGCTCCCGCCACTCTCTCGCCGTCGCCCGCCAGGGCGAGCGTCTCGGAGTCGAACGATTCGTCGATCGCCGCGGTGAGCATCGCCGCTTTCTCGCTCCAGCGCTCTTCGCCCGAGAGGACGGCGAGGGAGCGGAGCGCCACCACGGTCACCGCCTGCGTGTCGGCGTCGGCGAGCGGGGGCTTCGGCGGCTTGCCCCCCGCGGTCAGGAGGCCGGCGCCATGGTGCGCCGGGTCGGCGGGATCCTCGGCGTCGCGCCAGCCCTGCTGGGCCAGCCCCCCAGGGGCGCGTCGCGGCCCGTGGCGGATCAGCCCCTCGCCGCGCTCGAGCGCTCTTTCCAGCCAGCCGCCCGCCGCCCGCCAGGCGGTTCCCAGCTCAGAGGCAAGCGGGCGATCGCCAAGCGAGGCGAGCAGGACGAGGAACCATGAGGTCGAATCGGCGGAGCCGTAGTAGCGAAGCTCCCCGCCCCGCACCGGCCAGCCGGCCTTCCGCAGGCGCTCCGGGGCCCGCGGCCACCACTCGTGGACGACCTTTCCCGGCTCCTCGTCGGTCTCCGGATCGTCGACCGCGCCCTGCAGGGATGCAAGCGCGCGCAGCGTCGCGCGGCCGACCTCGGGCCGCGCCGGCAGCAGCTCGAGCGAGACGATCGCCGAGTCGCGCCCGAACAGCGCGTGGAAGCGGCCGGGGTCGGCGAGCTCGACCGGCGCGGCGCTCGCGTAGGGCCAGCCCTGCGGGGAGAGGAGGCCGTCCAGGTCTGCGACCGGCGCGGCCACCGCGGGATTCGCCTAGCCCTTGACCGCGCCAGCGGTCAGGCCGGCGACGATCCGGCGCTGGAACACCAGCACCAGCGCGATCAGTGGAACCGTCACGACGACCGACGCGGCGCTGATCGTCCCCAGCGGGATTTCGAACTGGGTGCTGCCCGTGAAGAAGGCGATCGCCGCCGGCACCGGGCGGCGATCGGGCGTGCTGGTGAGCGTGATCGCGAAGAGGAACTCGTTCCAGGCGAAGATGAAGACCAGCAGGCCGGCCGTGACGACGCCGGGGGCGCCGAGCGGGACCACGATCTTGCGGAATGCCTGGAAGCGCGTCGCCCCGTCGATCAGCGCCGCCTCCTCCAGCTCACGCGGGATGTCGCGGAAGAACGAGGCGAGGATGTAGACGGTGAGGGGAAGGCCGAAGGCGAGCGACGGCAGGATCAGCCCCGGGTAGCTGTTGTAGAGGCCGATGTCCGTCCAGATTTCGAAGACCGGGGCCGCAATCGCGATCGGTGGGAAGGTGGAGATCGAGAGCAGGATCGCGAGGATCAGGAACTTGAAGGGAAGGTGCAGCCGGGCGAGCGCGTAGCCGGCGAACGAGCCGATCAGCAGCGAGAAGACGGTGACGCAGCCGGCGACGATCGCGCTGTTGCGCAGCGCCTTGGTGAAGGCGGTGTCTTCGAAGATCGACGTGTAGTTGTCGAGCGTCGGGCTCGGTGGCACCAGGTTGGCGCTGGAGAGGTCGGCGCCGGTCTTCAGCGAGGTGTTGATCAACCAGTAGAACGGAAAGAGGCAGAAGAGGACGACCACCGCCACCGCCAGCCAGAGCAGAACCCGCCTCATCGCTCACTCCTCTTCCTGCGTCAGGGCGCGGATGTTGCCGCCCATGAAGCGGATGTATAGGAAGGAGATCCCCATCACCGTGAGGAAGGTGAGCACGGCGAGGGCGGAGCCGAGCCCCGTGTTGCGGTTCGTCACGAGTTCCCTCTGCGCGACCAGCGACAGCGTTTCCGTCCCGTTGGCCCCCTTGGTCAGCACGTAAGGCAGGTCGAAGACGCGCAGGGCGTCCAGGGTGCGGAAGATCAGCGCCACCGTGATCGCCGGGACGAGCAGCGGCAGGGTGACGCCGCGAAAGCGCTGCCAGGCGTTGGCCCCGTCGACCTTCGCCGCGTCGTGCAGCTCGTCGGGTATGCCCTGCAGGCCGGCGAGGATGAGCAGGGCCATGAAGGGAGCCGTCTTCCAGACGTCCGCGAGGATCATCGCTGCCAGGGCGTAGCCTTCTTCGCCGAGCCAGACGACGTCCCCGCCGGGAAGCGAGAGGGCGCTCAGCATGGTGTTGACGAAGCCGAGTTCCGGTTCGAAGATCGTCCGCCAGGTGATCGCGGTGACCACGGTGAGGATCGCCCACGGGACCAGCACGACAGCCCGCAGGAGGGCACGGCCGCGAAACGCCTGGTGCATGACGAGGGCCATTCCGAGGCCGATCACCAGCTCGAGGCCAACCGATATGACCGTGAAGAGCACGGTGGTTTTCATCGCTTCCCAGAACTGGGAGGAGCCGAGCGCGTCGATGTAGTTATCGAGCCCGACGAACCTAGAGAGGCCCGGCGTGATGACGCTGTATTCGTTGAGCGAGAGCCAGACCGCGTAACAGATCGGGTAGGCGGCGACGAGGGCGATCACCGCCAGCGACGGCGCCAGCATCATCGCGCCGAGGCGGCGCTCCTCGCGGAAGAGTGAGCGCCGCCTGCGCCGAGGCAGTGGCAGCCTCTCGGCTTTGCCCTCCACTAGAACCTCTTCAGGGCATCTTCAATTTCGGAGCTCATCTGCGAGGCCGCTGCGTCAGAGGCCTGCCGTCCGTTCAGCACTTCGAAGACGTTGTTGAAGATCGCTTCGGAGATTTCCGTGTACACCGGCGAGACCGGGCGGGCTTGCGCCTGTTCGACTGCCTTCAGCAGTTCTTCGGTGAAGGGGATTTCCTCTTTGACTTCGGGGTCTTCGTAGACCGCGGTCGTCACCGCCGGCAGCGTCGCTTTGAGGAACATTTCCTTCTGCACCGGTTTGGTGGTCAGGAATTCGGCAAAGGCCAGCGAGCCGCCGGGGTTGTCGGTGTACGCCGAGATGCCGAGGTTGTAGCCGCCGACGACGCCGGCGCCTTCGTTGCCGCCGAAGCCGGGGAACTTCGCGACTTCGAAGTCGTTGGCGATATTCGATTCTTTGCCCAGCGCGTAGGCGTAGGGCCAGTTGCGCATGAAGGTGGCGTTTCCGGCCTCGAAGGCCCGCCTCGAGCTCTCCTCTTCGTAGGTCGTGACCGCCTTCGCCACCGCGCCGTCTTCGACGCCCTTGCCCATGAAGTCGAGGACTTCCCGCGCCTCCGGCGAGTCGATTTCGACCGTTTCTCCGTCTTCGGAGAGGACCTTGCCGCCGGCGCTGTAGAGCAGCTCGAGGAAGTTGACCGTCAGGCCCTCGTACCGTTCACCCTGGTAGACGAGGCCGTTGTCGTCCTTGGCGTCTTTGTAGACGGCTTCCCAGGTCGAGGGCGGTTTCGGCACTTCGTCGGTTCGGTAGAAGAGGAAGCCGGCGTTGGTGTTGAAGGGGATCGCCCACTTCTGGCCTTCGTATTCGACCGTTTCCACGGTCGAGGGGATGAACTCGCTTTCGTGTTCTTCGACCGCCGGCGTGAGGTCGTACAGCCATCCGGACGCCGCGTACTCGGCGGTCCAGATCACGTCCATCCCCAGCACGTCGCACTCGTTCGATTCGGCGCGGAGGCGCTGGATCTGCTGTTCGCGCTGGATGTCCGCGCTTTCGGGCAGTTCGAGCAGCTTCGCTTCGAGCTTGGGGTTCTGTTCGTTGAATTTGTCGACGGCGGTCTTGAAGGCGCCGCTGGTGTCTTTCCCGATGCACCAGGTCACGCTCCCGGAGGCGCCCTTGGCGTCCGATGGCTGCAGCGTCTTCGCTTCCGACCCGCCGCCGCCGTCACCGCCACCGCCCCCGCATGCGCCGAGTCCCAGAGCCGCTAGCGACAACCCCAAGGCGACGAGAAATGCGCGGGCTGCGGTCATATTCGGATCCTTTCCGGCGTCGGAATCCCTCGCGACGGGACTACCCCGCGTCGGCGCCGCCAAACCCGCGCCGGCGCCGCCAAACCGGTTTAAGCGGCGCTGCCGTGGGGGATTCTCGAAGTGCGCTTCCGCAACCTCCCAGGAGCGGGAGGGGGATGGAGACAGAAAGGCCCTGAAGTGGCGGAGATAGCCCTCGACGGCATGACCAAGGTCTTCCCGGACGGATATGAAGCCGTCAAGGACATGAATCTCGACATCGAGGACGGGGAGTTCATGATCCTCGTCGGCCCCTCGGGTTGCGGGAAGTCGACGGCGCTGCGGATGATCGCCGGCCTCGAGGACATCTCGCGGGGCGAGGTGAGGATCGGCGGCGAGGCGGTCAACGAGCGGGCGCCAAAGGACCGCGACATCGCGATGGTGTTCCAGAACTACGCGCTGTACCCCCATATGACCGTGCGCGAGAACATGGGCTTCGCCCTGAAGCTGGCCGGGGCAGACCGATCCGAGATCGACAGCAAGGTCGAGGAGGCGGCCGACATCCTGGACCTGAAGCAGCACCTGGACCGCCGGCCCGCAAACCTCTCGGGCGGGCAGCGCCAGCGGGTTGCGATGGGTCGCGCCATAGTTCGCGATCCGAAGGCCTTCCTGCTGGACGAGCCGCTCTCCAACCTCGACGCGAAGCTGCGCGTGCAGATGCGCACCGAGCTTGCGCGGCTGCAGTCCCGCCTCGGTACGACCACCGTCTACGTGACCCACGACCAGACGGAGGCGATGACGCTCGGCGACCGCGTCGCCGTCATGCGGGCGGGAGAGCTTCAGCAGGTCGGCTCGCCGGCCGAGCTCTACAACGATCCGAAGAACCTCTTCGTCGCCGGCTTCATCGGATCGCCGGCGATGAACTTCATGCCGGCCGAGCTCAGCGACGGGCGCGTGAGACTGCCGATCGGCGAGGTCGAGATCGGCGAGGAGGCGCGCGGGCGCGCCGATGGCCCGTTTGTCGCGGGGCTGCGCCCGGAGAACTTCGAGGACGCCGCCCTCGTCGGCGACGACCTCAAGCGGGGGCGCGGCCTCGTCTTCAAAGCCGAGATCGACCTGGTGGAGTCCCTGGGCTCCGACCTGTACGCGTACTTCCACATCGAGTCGGAAGGGGTTGAGTCCGACCAGCTCGCCGACCTCGTCGGCGACAGCCTCGACGAGACCGGCGCCGCCAACCTGCGCGAGGGCCAGGAGCAGGTGATCGCCCGGCTCGATGCCTCCAGCAGGATTCGCCGTGGCGACACGGTCGAGCTGTGGGCCGACACCACCCAGCTGCACCTCTTCGACCCTGACAGCGGCGCCAATATCGGCCAGGGTGCAGCCATTGCCGCATGACCGCCGGCGGGCGGTGCCGGCGGTCCTCGCGCTGACGGCGTTCAAGTAGCGTCCTTGCGGTGACCGTGGTAAAGGACAGTGGCGCGCGGGCGACGATGCCGCCGTTCGGCGAGGAGCACGAGGAGCTGCGCGAGACGGTCAGCCGCTTCGTCGCCAAGGAGATCGCGCCGAACGTCGACGAGTGGGAGGAGGAGCGCGAGTTCCCGCGCGAGCTGTACGGGCGCTGCGCCGAGCTCGGCTTCCTCGGGCTGAAGTTCCCCGAGGAGTACGGCGGTCAGGGCGGCACTCACCTGCACGATGCGGTCTGGGTCGAGGAGCTGGCCCGCTCGGGCGGCTCCGGCGGCGTCGCCGCCGGGCTCAACGCCCACGCCTCGATCGCGATGCCGCCGATCTTCAACTTCGGCACCGAGGAGCAGAAGCAGCGCTGGCTCGTGCCGGGAATCGCCGGCGAGAAGATCGGGGCGCTGGGGATCACTGAGCCGGGTGCCGGCTCCGACGTCGCCGGAATCTCAACCTTCGCCGAGCGGATCGACGGCGGCTACGTCGTCAACGGCTCCAAGACCTTCATCACCAACGGCGTTCGCGCCGACTTCCTCGTCTGCGCCTGCAAGACGACCAAGGAGGGCGGCCACCGCGGCATCTCCTTCCTCGTCCTCGAGCGGCAGATGCCGGGCTACGAGGTCTCGAGGAAGCTGGAGAAGATGGGCTGGCACTCCTCCGACACCGGCGAGCTGGCCTTCACCGACGTCGAGGTGCCGACGGAGAACCTGCTCGGCGAGGAGAACGAGGGCTTCCGGCTGATCATGTTCAACTTCGCCTGGGAGCGGCTGCTGATGGCGATCGGCGCGGTCGGCGCGATGCAGCGACTGATCGAGCGGAGCGTCGAGCACGCGCTGGACCGGGAAGCATTCGGCCGCCCGATCGGCAAGTTCCAGGCGATCCGCCACCAGGTGGCCGAGATGGCGACCAAGGCCGAGGCCGCCCGCGCCCTCACCTACAACGCCCTGCGCCTCTTCCACGAGGGCCACGACTGCATCAAGGACGTGACCATGGCCAAGCTGGTCACCCAGCGCGCTGTCCTCGAGATCGCCGACGACTGCCTCCAGATCCACGGCGGCTACGGCTACATGCGCGAGTACGGCATCGAGCGAGCCGTCCGCGACGCCCGCCTCGGCCCGATAGGCGGCGGCACCGACGAGGTGATGAAGGAGATCCTCGGCAAGCTGATGGGGTTGTAGGGATTAGCAGGGGTTTCGTGCGGTTTCTCCGCCTCGTCTGAGCGAGGCCGACACAATCCGGACACATCGCGCCGCGCCTGGGCGATCTGATCCTCGGCAGACACGCGCTCGGCGATGTCGAACTCATCAAAGACGTGTGCGTAGACGTCGAGCGTCATCGTCGGCGAGTGCCCAGCCTGTCGCGCTACCCCGACCGCACTGCGCCCTTCGTTGATCAAGAGCGAGACAAAGCTATGGCGAAGGTCATACGGACGCGCGCCCTCCAAGCCGACAGCGCGGCACGCCGGCACCCATGCATCCCGATGCCACGTCTGCCAGGCGGGGTCGTTCCAAATGCCGCCAGAACCGTTCGGGAACAGCAGCGCGCCAGCTCCGCGAGAAGCGCGGCATGACCCAGGAAGCCGTAGCACACGCCGCCGGCGTCACCACCGCCACCCTCTCCTTAATCGAGCGAGGCCAGGCCAACCCAACCTGGGACACCCTCAAGAAGATCACGAGCGCGCTCGGCTCCTCGATGGGCGAGCTAGGCAAACTTGCCGACAGGCTAGATCGGTGAGCAGAAGCTTTATTGCTGCCCTTCTCGACTACGCGTCGGGGACCATCAATCGCCGCGCCGCGGCACCAAGTCCATCGGCTTCCTCAGGCGTGAGTTGCAGCACCTTGTTCTCTTTGAAGGCTGCCATTCCCTCGTCGTAGGCGGGGGCGTCCTGCCCCTCCATCGGCAAGATGCAAACAGCCGCTATCTCCGTCTGATCAGGCACCTCGACCAATCCCGTCGGAGTACTTAGCTCACCGCCTTGGCTGCGAAGCTCCACGACCACGCCTTAATCTGCTCCGCCAGCTCACTCTGATCGGGAAGCTGAAATGACCAGCATTGAACAAGCTGGACCGTCCGACCGTTGTGGACAGCGAAATCGAAGGTCTCATCAAAGGCCCCACTCGCGATCCGCGCTCGCTCCTTAATTGCCTCCGGAGGAACCTCATGTGCTCGATAGGCTTCCCTCGTTGAGCGCTGAGCTCGATGCTTCTTCTCAAAACGGAATTTTCGAGCAGCGGGATCGAGGACCAGATGCTCAAATACGAGGTCAAGGGCATCATCGCTCGACTCGGCCACCAGGGGTGCTGGCGGCGTGAACTGGACAATGTTTCCGCTCTCCTCAGCTAGACGCGCGAGCTTCTCAATAGATGGAGCCTCGGGTCCTTCGAGTTGAAGCTGCTCATCACTAGAGACCCATTCATCAAGGGCCGCAATAAATGAGAGAGCCGCCGGAAGCGACCCTCGGGAATCGAGGGCTCTCGCGCGCCGATAGTTGGAAATGATCCTGAGATTCCAGTCCTGGGCCGTCTCGTCACCGACATCGCGCCAAGACTGACGAACTCGCCCCGGGCGGGATCGGGAACAAAGCGGATGACCGAGAACTGATAGCTCATGGATCTATCGTACGAGACCCCGGAGGCGGCCCGCGACAGCGACCTTGCGGTGATCGGCGAAGTCCGCAACCGCCTGCAGCTCGCCCTCCCCGACAGGCCAATTGGCTGGCAAGCGTGAGATCTCCGCCTCAATCGAGGCTTTCGACAAAGCTTCAAGCCGATCGGCAAGTCGGACAAGCTCACCGGCATCCAGCCCCTCTCGATCCATGGGGAGGGAAAATTCGACATCTGCGCTTTGCGCGAGAGACAAATCAGTCCAATCCGGGCCAGTCAAGTAGAAGCCATGATCGTGGCTGTAAAACGCGTTGTCCTCCGCGGTGGCATAAAGCCACTGTGGATCTGATCCAGCAAGCCAGTCATGCAGGGCGAAGATGCCAGCGTGACGGCGGCGATTTTCATCATCGCTGCGATTCTCGAGGATGCGAATCTCCAAGGCCGGATCCAGCGCCAAAGAACCATGGGCCCATTTCGGTTCGGCAATTCGACCGGAAACAAATTCAAAGCCCGCCACGCCGTCAAGAAGCACGAGTTGCGGCTCGCATACCGGCGCCCCAATAAGGCGGCCGAGCCTTCCGACGATCTGCTCCGTGATGGGAACTCGCGGGGACTGACGGTTGTTTAGGGCCTTGCACCAGTAGCGGCGTCCGTCGTCGGCAGCAATGAGGAAGCTGCCCGAGAATCCACCAATGCATGACTTGATCGGCAGGACGGCCGATACCCCAGCTGGGTCTCCAGTTCGCTGAACGGGACTCATGCGGGCGGCGATCCCTACGCCCAATCGGGTCTCCGTTGGCACCTGCATCGACGGTTCTAGCCAAATACCGCTCAAAAGCAGGGATTTCGGTACGAGGGTTGCCCTATTCCGGGGCTGGCGGGTTGCTACGCTCGGTGCCGTCGAAGTGCCCCTGCATTCGCCTTTAGGAGACGAAAAAGAAATGAAATCAACTGCCCCATCGTCGCAAGCTAGTTCGGAGGTCCCGTCCGAGGAACCCTTAAAACCTCAAGAAAAAGCAAAGGCGACGCTGCCCAGTGACAAGCCAGCCAAGAAGGAAATCCTCGACCTCTTTGAAGACTTTGTATCGGATACCGGAGGCATCGATAGCTGGCTGACGACTAATGCGCCAGCCCCAGCTCTCCAGCGGATCGCCAATCTCGACAACGAGCCTCTTTCTAGAGAGCAGCTCAACCAGCTCTTAGTCCTTTCTCATGAGGCAGGCATGTCTGCTGGCTTCTTCACCTATTACTGGCTGAATGCTCCTCCATCTCACCCGCATGACGTAAAAAAAATCGATGGCTTCGAGCCGCCCTGGCTACAAGCCGAATCGATCCAATCGCTCCGCCATTTGAGATGGGGCTTGTACAGGTTCTACGTTGATGCCCTGAGGCGTTTCGGCAATGTCAGGTCTGCCTACCGCCGACTGAGAGATATGAATGGCGACGAATTGACGGCGTTCTTTGCCGCCGAGCGCTTTGATCACGCCGCCCTGAAGCGGCGCGGTCAACCCCTTGCTCTGCATCCAATTACCAAGGATGACCGTTATCTGATTTCCGAGATGGCATGCAAGTCATTCGACCCGAAATCCAGCGACTTGCGCTCGGCATTGACGGAGGCCTACCAAGCACATGTACGTGCGGGGGGTGGCCCTATCTCTATCGGCCAGCTCCTAAAGGGCGAGCACCTCAGCCAAGAGTATGCAGATCGACAGCAGCAATTTGTATTCGCAGCCGATGAACTCCTCGATCAAGAGGTTGACGACATTTCCATGCTTGAGGGGAAAGTCCACGAAGTCGCCCAGAAGTTTGAGCAAGCTCGTAAGGCAGCGCTCAGCAATACCGACCTATATCTCTCAATGGTCGAGGAGCTAGATGCTTACGTAGCAACCTCGATGAGAACCCGAGCCGACTTTCGGTCGATGGCCTCATTTTGTGAGGACATTTTCGCGGATCCCCGACTAGAAGAGATGTCAATTCGTCACTTTGACCCCACGATGAGTGCAGCTGAGGGCCACGAGGACAAGGGTCTCATCGAGTGCTTGATGGTCAAGTGCGCAAAGGTCTTGGTCTATTTCGCAGGCGAAAAGGAGAGCTACGGAAAGGATGCTGAGGCCGCTATGGCTCTGAGCCTCGGCAAGCCGGTGATCTTCTATTGCGACGAGAAGCAGCGTGGTCGCCTCTATCGCGATATTCATCCTCTCAGCCGCTTGATCGACTTCACGACCGGCGTGGCAGTCGGGGCAATGGTTACCAGCAGCAAAGAAGAGGTTTCAGAGCTGATCTACCGGCTCCTTTCAAATCAGATGGAGTACGCGATCGACCAACCGAAGGCAGGTTACCTCCGTCTTCGAGAGACCTTGACTGGAAGCGTTGTACGGCTCCAAACCAATGACAAACTGCTGCGAGAGACGTTCTGGAACTACTACCATCGGACGTCTGCCTCGCCTCTTGTTTAGGCCGTTTAGGCCGAAAAGGACCGGCCTCTCTATGCGGCTTTTGACCCACCCATTGGGTACTCAGCACCCAAATCATGCTGCTTTGGAGAGGCACAAAAAAGGCGCGCGTAAAGGGCGCGCACCAGCGCTTCTTGGGTCACCCCTACCGCTGCGTAGTGATCGAGTCCGGGTGCAGAGTTCACCTCCAGAACGGAGTAATCGCTGTCCGGGTTCTCGATGTCCTCTAAAGCTAGATCGACACCGCAAAAGCGCAGCCCCAGGGACGTAGATATTTCGACGGCAAGATTCTCCCAGTGGACATCGATCAGCTTGGTGAGATCCTTGGCCTCGCCCCCCAGGGAGAGGTTGCTCTGATCAAGGAGACACAAGCGCTCCCCCGGGCCAGGGGTCGAGGCCCTCGTCAAACCCAGGCGTTTCAGACGCTTGTCGATACGTTGGTCTTCTATCGGGATTCGGGTATCCCGCTCTTCAAATTTGAAAGACGCCTGCTTCTGCAGCAGCAGTTCGTCTACGGATGCATCACCAGTCCCAATGACCGTCAAAGGCTCGCGGCTATAGGCTGAGATAACAACCCCATCGAGCACGACGATCCGAAAGTCGGGAAACTCGACTGCCTCCTCGATGACGGCAACTCGCACCCCTCGATTCTCCATCGCGATCATGGCCTCGGTGACGTCCGAGTCGCTATCGCAGCGATGGACGTCCAATCCTTGGGAGCCTTCGTTCGGCTTGACATAGTTGGGGTAGCCGATGTTTTTTTGGACGTAGGAGAGCGCATCCGACGGCCCTCTCACCTTGGCGAGACCCCGCTCTAGCAGCCAGGGACCGATCTGGCCTGCCCAGGTCGGGAGGACGAAGCTGGAGCCTCGCGGACATCGAATGCCAATCGATTCCAAGAAGAACTTCGTATGCGCCTTGTCTCGTGCAACATCGCAGGCTCCGGATGGATTGAGCCCGAGGTCGTTACCGCGGGTCATCCGTACACCGCCATCGGTGTAGGTAATGCGCGTCGCATACCCATACTCCGGCTCGACTTCAACGCTTACAACGGTATCGAGAGCGCCCTCTTCAAACAGCTCAAGAAGCGTCCGAGTTGGATATGGGTAATATCGAGGTATCACCCAGGTAATAATAGTTACTGCAAGCGATTCAGTCGCTGCACCGCAACCTATCGGCGCTGACCAAAGCCGACTTGGAACAGCTAGGCATCTAGGGCATGCGGAACTTGAGCGATATGAGGTGCCCCAGCGCCCGTACAGGGTCGGCGGTAATCACAGGCGGGAGCGCAAACCCAAGCGTCGCCTTCATCTGCCGAGAGGAAGCGAGATGAAGCGGACACAATCTGGACACATCAGCTGAGCCGCCAGCGATCACAGTCGCTCGTCACCGTCGCCCTCGAACAAGCCCATTTGCGGGGAGTCCTTGCCCCCGGATGAGCTCACGTGCCCGCCGGTGCCATGCTCGGGACTCATGAAGGAGATCCTCGGCAAGCTGATGGGGCTGTAGGACGCTTTCGCCGCTATGCGACGCGCTTAGGCCCTGGCCTTTGCCGCGGCGCGGATCTCATCCACGTTCAGCCCGGCCTGCTCGCATAGCGTGGCGAGATCGAAGTAGATCGTCTCGCCTGCCATCAGGCCGTCCTTGAAGGGCGCGACGTTGGCGAAAGGCACGGCGAACGAGCCCCCGCCCGGCGGGACGCCGAGCCATTCGCCTCCGCTGGTGCCACGCAGCACACCCCAGGCAACGACTACGTCGTCACCGACGGCAAGACCCTGATCGTCTGGGTTCAAGTCCGGGAAGGCGGTGAAATACCCTTCGTACGCCATTCGGGCCCCGGCCTTGCCATCGCTGCGCAGGCCAAGCGGCACGGTCTCCAGGAAGCAGTCCTCGACGAACGTGTCAAGGATCGCCTCGAGGTCACGGGCCGCCTCGGCCTCGCGATGAGCCTCGAACAGGTGCAGCATCTCGTCGCGGTTCAACTCTCTTCTCCTGGTGAAGGATCCTAGTCTTAGCGTTGCCGAGACGACTCACCCGGGAAGGAGGCGCCGATGCTGTCCTGGCTTGCCAAGAAGATGATCGCCCGCAACATGTCGAAGACGAGTGCCGGGGACCTCGGGCCTACCTTGCGGATGGATGCCGAGGACGTGCGCTTCCGCTTCCCCGGCGACAGCTCCTGGGGAGGCAGCTTCGACGGCAAGGCCGAGCTGGAGCCCTGGCTGCGGCGCTTCGCCGCGGTCGGCATCCAGATCTCGCCCGACGAGGTCGTGCTCAAGGGCTTTCCCTGGAAGCAGACGATCTGCATCCGCGGGCGCGACCACCTCGACTCGCCCGACGGCGAGCGGGTCTACGAGAACCGGTACGTGATCTGGGGTCGGATCTCATGGGGCCTGCTGCGCGAATACGAGGTCTACGAGGACACGCAGAAGTCGAAAGCCCTCGACGCCTACCTGGCCTCGACCGGAGACCCGCTGAGCAGGCAAGCGATGGGTGAGTCCTCCTGATTGGCCGCGGCTCGGCCCCCATCGCCTTGGCGCTCGCCGCAGCCACGGGCGCTCTGGCCCTGACGCCGGCCTCGGCGGGCACCACGCCGGCGAAACGGCTTCGGCCGCGGATCACGGCCTGGCCGATCCCCTTCCCGGCCAAACGCAGGCGCGAGATGGTCGCCTACTCCCGCCGCCACTACGGCGAACCGACCTGGCGGCTGCACCATCCTCGCGTGATCGTCGAGCACGTCGCCGTCGCCGGCAGCGCCGCCGCGGTCCGCGACACCTTCGCCCCCGACAGGGCCGACCCGGAGCTACACGAGCTGCCCAACGTCTGCGCCCACTTCGTCGTCTCCCCGTCCGGGCGGATCTCCCAGCTGGTCAGCCTGAGGATCAGGTGCCGGCACACCGTCGGCCTCAACTGGACCGCGATCGGGATCGAGCACGCCGGCTTCAACGATGCCGACGTGCTCGGCGACCGGCGGCAGCTGCGCGCCTCGCTGCGGCTGACCCGGTACCTCCGCTGTCGCTTTCACATCCCCCTGCGCGACGTGATTGGCCACGCCGAGAGCCTCAGCTCGCCGTACCACCGCGAGCGCGTTCGGAGTCTGCGCAACCAGACCCACGGCGACTGGATGCACAGCTCGATGCGCGTCTACCGGCGCAAGATGAGGAGGCTCGGTCCCTGCTGATGTCCGGCCGCGAGGCACACCTCAACCTGGTCGAGAGCTCGCGGAGGCTGTTCGAGCTCGACCCGGGAGCCGAGCTCGAGAGCGGCGATGGCTGGCTCTTCGGCGCCGCAAGCGCCACCGACCCGGTCATATCCAACGCCGCCTTCCGGACCGACGACGGTCTCGCCCCGGCCGAGCTGATCGAGCGGGCACGCGGCTTCTTCTCCCCCCGCGGGCGAGGCTTCTCGATCTGGGCGCGGGCGGGAATCGACGAGGACGAGGAGCTGATCTCGGCAGCTGAGCGAGACGGCTTCCAGGCCGTCTACGAAATGCCCGAGATGGTGCTCGACCGGAGGGTCGAGGCGCCGGGGACGCCCTCCGGGGTCGAGCTGCGCCGCGTCGACTCGGCGGAGGACGCCGAGCGCTACTGGCAGGTGGCTGCAGCGGCCTACCTCAGCAATGGCTTCCCGCCGGAGGTCTTCGCCCACTACGAGCGCCACGACGGCCTCTGGGCCGATCGCGTCGCCGCCTTCCTGGCCAGCCTCGACGGGCGGCCGGCGGCGATCTCGATGACGATCGTCAGCCACGGCGTCGCCGGCATCTACTGGGTCGGCTGCATCGAGGAGGCGCGCCGGCACGGCCTCGGCCAGCTGATGACCGCGACGGCCGTCAACGCCGGCCTCGACCTCGGCGTTCAGAGCGCCTCGCTGCAGGCCTCGCCGATGGGCAAGCCCGTCTACGAGCGGATGGGCTTCGAGACGATCTTCGACTACCGCCTGCTGCTCAGTCGCGCGCCGGCGCGCGACTGAGCGCGGCTGGTCGTACGCTTGTCGACGTGAAGCAGCGGATCAACCTGATCACGCTCGGCGTCCGCGACCTCGAGCGGGCGCGGCGCTTCTACGAGGAGCTCGGGTGGACTACCGACGCGGCCCCCGGGGACGACGTCGTCTTCTTCCAGGCCGGCGAGATGGTCGTGGCCCTCTGGGACCGGACCCGCCTGGCCGAGGACAGCTGCGTCGAGGACGGGTCCGGCTGGGGCGGCGTGACGCTCGCCGTCAACTTCGCCTCAGGCGAGGAGGTCGACGCGACCATCGAGCAGGCCCGCGCCGCCGGCGCGAAGATCGGCCGCGAGCCTGCCGAGACCTTCTGGGGCGGCTACAGCGGCGTCTTCATCGATCCCGACGGCCACCCCTGGGAGATCGCCCACAATCCCCGCTGGACCGTCACCCCCGAGGGCGGCGTCGAGCTGGGGGCGCCCGACTGAGGGCCGGCCCTACGATGCGGCGGTGATCTACCTGCTCCGACACGGCGAGGCCGAGCCGGGGAAGGGCGACGACGCAGCGCGGCGCCTGACCGAGAAGGGGGAGCGCCAGTCCGAAGCCGCGGGGCGCGCGCTTGCCGTGCTCGGGGCTCGGATCGACGCCTGCCTGACCAGTCCGAAGCTGAGGGCCGCCGACACGGCGCGGCTGGCCTGCGAGCCCCTGGCAACCGAGCCGGAGGTCGCCGCCGAGCTGCGCGGCGACGGATTCGACTCGCTTGGCCTCGCGGCCGGGCGCGGCGAGACGATGCTCGTCGGCCACGAGCCCTCCTTTTCCAACGAGATCGCCCGGCTGACCGGCGCCAGGGCAAAGCTGCCCAAGGGCGGCCTGGCGATAGTCGACGGCGGCACGCTGCTGGCGCTTCTGCGGCCGCGGGACCTGGCGGCCATCTCCGGCGAACGAGTCTGAGCCGCCTTTCGACTGGCCAGTCAACCAGGATGCGCAGGTTGCCTGTAGCCTCCCCGGCCGACTTCACGACCTAAGGAGAGCGCAGATCGATGGGACTTCTTGATGGGAAAGCGGCGATCGTCACCGGCTCCGCCCGCGGTATCGGCCGCGCCACCGCGGAGCTGTTCGCCAGCGAGGGCGCGAAGGTGCTGATCAACGACCTCGACGCCGACGTCGCCGAGCAGGCGGCGGGCGAGATCGACGGCGAGACCGCCGTCCACGCCGGCGACCTGACCAAGCCGGATGCCGCCGACCAGCTCGTCGCCGCCGGTGTCGAGGCCTTCGGCGCGATAGACATCGTCGTCAACAACGCCGGCTACACCTGGGACGGCGTCGCCCATCGGATGACCGACGATCAGTTCCAGGCGATGCTCGACATCCACACCGTCGTCCCCTTCCGCGTCGCCCGGGCGCTGGCACCGCACTGGCGCGAGGCGGCCAAGGCGGAGATGGGGGAAGGCAAGGAGGTCTTTCGCAAGCTGATCAACATCTCCTCCACCTCGGGCACGATGGGAAATGCCGGCCAGATCAACTACTCGGCGGCCAAGATGGCCGTGGTCGGGATAACCAAAACCCTGGCCAAAGAGTGGGGCCAGTTCAAGATCAACGTCAACGCCGTCGCCTTCGGCTTCGTCGAGACGCGGCTGACCGCCGCCAAGGAGGCAGGCGAGGAGATGACCTCTCCGAGCGGCGAGAAGATCGAGCTGGGAATCCCCGAGCAGATGCGGGCGATGGCCTCGGCGATCATCCCGCTTGGCCGCCCCGGTACCACCGCCGAGGCCTCCGGCCCGATTCTGTTCCTCGCCTCGCCCCTGGCCAACTACGTGCAGGGCCAGGTGCTCAACGTGACCGGCGGGATGTTCGGGGGGATGTACACCTGAGCTGAGGGCGCATCGCGCCCTCAGAAGCCTCATGGACTACCTGGACCTTGCAGACCGGACTTGGCCGTTTCTCCGTCGCGCGGCGGGGGCTCATATGTGGCTCTACCGCATCAGCGGCGGGCGGATCGGTCGCACGATCCCGGGCACCGGGGTGAGGATGCTGCTGCTCGACCACGTCGGCGCCAAGAGCGGCACGAAGCGCACCTCCCCCCTGTTCTATTTCCCCGACGGCGAGGCCGTCGTGCTCGTCGCCTCCAAGGGCGGCTATCCCAAGCATCCGGCCTGGTACCACAACCTGACCGCCAACCCTGACACCTCGGTGCAGATCGGCACCGAGAGGCGCGCCGTGCACGCCCGGGTCGCCACCCCAGAGGAGCGCGAGCGCCTCTGGCCGCGCGCCGTCAAGAGCTACCACGGCTACGCCGACTACCAGGCGCGCAGCAAGGGCCGCGAGATCCCGCTCGTCATCCTCGAGCCGCGCAAGTAGCCGCCTTACTTTGACCGCCGCTCCTCGGCGATCGGCTCGCCGCCCTCGGCGATCGCCTCCGGTGGCCAAGGGCCCGCCCAGTTGTCGCGGGCGCCGTCGATCGTGATCGTCGTGCCGGAGAAGAAGTCGCCGGCCGGCGAGGCGAGGTAGGCGACCAGCCAGGCCATCTCCTCGGCGCGGCCGGCGCGGCCGATCGGGATCGAGCGCTCGAGGTTGTCGACGACCACCCGCGGATACTTGGTCAGCAGGGTCTCGGTCGCGAACTGTCCGGCGGCGAGTGCGCAGGTCCTGATCCCGAACCGCGCCCACTCGACGGCGAGCGTCCGCATCATGTTCTCGACCGCGGCTCGCGCCGCTCCCGAGTGCACCATGCCGGGCATCCCGTTGTGCGGCGAGAGCGTCACGCTGAGCACCTTGCCGCCGCCCTGCGGGATGAAGGCCTTGGTCGCCGCCGCGTGGGTCATCAGCCAGGTCCCCTCGACGTTCAGCTCGATCACGGTGCGAAAGCCTTTGGGGCTGATCGACTCCGCCGGGGCGAGAAACTGGCCGCCGGCGTTGTTGACGAGCACGTCGAGCCGGCCGTGGCGTTCGAGCAGGCCGTCGAAGAGGCGGCCCACGGCCTCCTCGTCGCGGATGTCCAGCGTCTCGTACTCGAACGCACCCGCCATCCCCTCGGCGAGGCCGGCGGTCTCCGCCAGCGGCTCGCCGCGCCGCCCGCAGCCGACGACCGCGGCGCCGAGGCGTGCCAGCTCGAGCGCGGTCTCGCGTCCCAGGCCGCTGCCGGCGCCGGAGACGAGACAGACCTGACCCTCGAGCAGGCCGGCTCTGAAGACGCGCGAATCGACGCTCTCAGCCATCGACGCGCAGCCTATAGCCGACCTGAACCGGGGTAATGTCAGCGGCGATGAAGGTGCACGTAGAGGCGAAGCCCCTGCACGAGCCGCTTGCCGGCGGAACTCCGGGCGCGTCGGTGAGCGTCGAGCCGCTGATCGCCGGCCACGTCACCTGGCCCCGGACGATGATGGAGCGGCCTGGCGGGCGCCTCGAGACGCTGAAGCTGCTCCGCGCGTTGCTCAGCGGCCAGCCCGCCGCGACGGTCCCCTGTCCCGCCTTCCTGATCCGCCACCCCAGCGCCGGCGCCGTCCTGGTCGACACCGGCCTGCACCCCTCGATCGCCACCGGCGGCGAGGAGAACTTCGGCCGGATCGGCGCCCGCTTCGGCAACCCCTCCCTGGAACCGGGCGAAGACGTGCCCGCCCAGCTGCGCTCGCGCGGCCTCGATCCCGGCGAGATCCCGATCGTGGTGATGACCCACATGCACATCGACCACACCTCGGCGATCTCCGAGTTCCCCAACTCGACCTTCGTCGTCAGCGAGCTCGAGTGGGAGGCCGCGACCGTGGGGCCGAAGCCGCTGCTGAACAGCTACCGGCGTGCCCATTTCGACTACGCCTTCGACTACCGCACGGTCGACTTCGACCGCGGCGGGATCGACTCCTACTCGAGCTTCGCCCGCTGCTTCGACCTCTTCGGCGACGGCTCGGTCCGCCTCGCGTACACGCCCGGCCACAGCGCCGGCCACATGTCGGTCATCGCCCACCTCGCCGAGCGCGACTTCGTGATCGGCGGCGACGTCGTCTACACCGAGGCCCAGCTCGACGGCGGCGCGCCGCTGGCGCCGCGCCCCTTCGACGCCCACAACTACCGGCGCTCGATTCAGGAGCTGAAGCTGTTCCGGCGCGAGTACCCGGGCGCGGTGGTCACGCCGGGGCACGATCCGAGCTTCTACGAGAAGCTCGACGACCGTTACGAGTAGCGCCGCTCAGCCCCTCGTACATCTCACGCACCCGTCCGAAGATCTCGGTGGCCACCTCTCGCTGGCGCTCAGGGCTCGGCGAATCCTCCCGGGGGAAGGAGAGTGGCTCACCGAACTCGACGGTGACCCTGGGGAAGCGGAAGCGCTTCCAGCGACGCACGCCCGCGGAACCGTGGACGGCGACCGGGACCACCGGCGCCCCCGACTCGAGGGCAATCCGGCCGATTCCCCGTTTCGGCTCGCCCAGCCTGCCGCTGCGCGAGCGCCCGCCCTCGGCGTAGACGAGCAGCATCCCGTCCTGGCGCAGGATCGTCGAGGCGGTCACGAACGCCTCCTCGTCCTGGTGACCGCGACGCACCGGGAAGACGCCGCCGTGCTTGTAGATGTAGGTGAGCACCGGCGGGCCGAACATCTGTGATTTGGCCATGAAACGGACCTTCCGCCGCAGGTAGAGGCCGATGAAGAAGTGGTCCATCTGGCTGAAGTGATTGGGGGCGAGAATCAGCGGGCCCCGCTTCGGCACGTTCTCGCGACCGATCGCGCGCACCCGGTAGAGCAGCAGCGTCGGCAGTGAGATCAACAGGCGGACGAAGGTGTAGGTCCAGCCGACCCCCTTGCGCGCCGCCGCGTGGAACTCGTCGAAGTAGGAGGCGGGACGGTCGTCCTTGTAGACCTGTGGCTTGATGTCTCGCATGGCGGGGGGCGACGGCCGGCGGGCCGTCCGCTCTGCCTACCCCTGCCGGAAGTGGCGGTTACGCCGACTCAGCCCTGGGCCGGGGCGGATGGTGCGCCAGACGAAAATCTCCGTGACGGCTGTGTCCTGGATCCGCGACGCTTCGGCTTCAGGAGGCGGCCCAGCCGCGCGAGCGCTCGAGCGCACGGCGCCAGTCGGCGAGCAGCGCCTCGCGCTCGTCGCCTCCCATCCGCGGCTCGTAGCGCGCCGCCTCGCGCCACATCGCGCCAACCTGCGCGGCGCTCCATCGGCCGGTCGCGATCCCCGCCAGGTAGGCGGCGCCGAGCGCCGTCGTCTCGGCGATCTCCGGCACGATCACCGGCGCCCCAAGCATGTCGGCCTGGAACTGCATCAGCCAGCGGTTCGCCGTCGCGCCGCCATCTGCTTTCAACTCCGCCAGCCGCTCGCCGCTGGCGGCCTCCTCGGCCCGCACCGCGTCGACCGTCTGGTAGGCGATCGCCTCCAGCGCCGCCCGCGCCAGGTGGGCACGGCCGCTGCCCCGGGTGAGGCCGACGATCGTGCCCCGCGCGTAGGGGTCCCAGTGGGGCGAGCCGAGGCCGGTCAGCGCCGGCACGAAGTAGACGCCGTCGTTGCCCTCCAGCGAAGCGGCCAGGGCTTCGCTCTCCCCCGCCTCGCCGATGACCCCGAGCCCGTCGCGCAGCCACTGGAGGGCGGCGCCGGTGACGAAGATCGAGGCCTCCAGCGCGTAGGCGCGCTCCCCGTCCACCGCGCAGGCGACCGTGGTCAGCAGGCCCTCCTCCCGCGCGGGCGCCTCGGCGCCGGCATGGAGCAGGACGAAGCTGCCGGTGCCGTAGGTGTTCTTGGCGCTGCCGGCGCGATGGCAGGCCTGCCCGAAGAGCGCCGCCTGCTGGTCGCCGGCGATCCCCCCCACCGGCACCTCTCCGCCGAACTCCGAGGTGGCGCCGTAGAGGTGTGCGGAGGGCAGCGGCTCGGGCAGCCGAGCCGGGTCGATGCCGAACATCGCGCAGAGCTCCGCGTCCCACTCGAGGCGGCGGATGTCGAACAGCATCGTGCGGGAGGCGTTCGTGTAGTCGGTCGCGTGGCGGCCGGTGAGCTTGAAGAGCAGCCAGGAGTCGATCGTGCCGAATACCGCCCGCTCGGCCCCCTCGACGTGGCGCAGCAGCCACTCGATCTTGGTGGCGGAGAAGTAGGGGTCGATCATCAACCCGGTCCGCTCCCGCACCAGTTGCTCGTGTCCCGCCTCGCGCAGCTCCTCGCAGCGGGCCGCGGTGCGGCGGTCCTGCCAGACCAGGGCCCGGTGGAGCGGCTCACCGGTTGCCGGATCCCAGGCGACGACCGTCTCCCGCTGGTTCGTGATCCCGATCCCGTCGAGCCCGGCGCCGTCGATCCCGGCGTCGGCGATCGCCGCGGCCGCCACCCGCCGGGTCACCTCCCAGATCTCCGTCGCGTCGTGCTCCACCCAGCCCGGCTGCGGGAAGTGCTGCTCGAACTCGGAATAGGCGCGGCCGGCGATCCTGGCGTCAGCGTCGAAGACCAGGCAGGTCGTCCCGGTGGTGCCCTGGTCGATCGCGAGGATCATCGTTGCCTCAGCACGGCAGCGGGTGTACGGTCGAGCTGGGCAGGGTTCAAACCCTACGAGAGGAACCCAGATGGCTGCGATGGAAGTCAAGAAATTCGAGGCCCCCGACGAGGTGCGCCCGTTTGAGGGAAAGGGCCAGGCGGAGGTGGTGCAGCTGGCCGGCCACGCGGTTGCGAAGGGCACGTTCGAGCCCGGCTGGAAGTGGTCGGAGAACGTCAAGCCGATTGCCGAAACCGACTCCTGCCAGACGGCTCATTTCGGCTACGTGCTCTCCGGCAGCATGCGCGTCTACATGGACGACGGCTCGGAAACCGAGATCAATGCCGGCGACGTCGTCGCGATTCCGCCCGGCCACGACGCCGAGGTCAGCGGCAGCGAGCCATGCGTGATGGTCGATTTCGGAGAGATCGGCGACTACGCGAAACGTGACTGATCCTCAGCCGCCGCTGCGGCGGCAGAGGTAGGCGCGGGCGAAGTCGGCGAGCTGGCGGCCGCGGTGGGCAAAGCCGGCGAGCGAGCGACCGGTGGCGCGGTGCGAGAGGTCGAGCTCGTACTCGCGCAGGCGGTAGCCGGCGCGCACGGCGTCGATCGTCATCCCGACCTCCATGCCGTAGCCGGCGGCAAAGGGCAGCACCGAGGGCAGGACCTCGGCCCGCAACGCCCGCTGGCCGGAGATCGGTGCGCTCGTCTTCAGCCCGCAGCGACGCCGGATCGCCCAGCCCGCGAAGCCGAGCGCGATGCCGAAGCCGCCGCCCACGCGGCGGCTGAAGGCGGCCACGGCGACGTCGCACTCGCCGCTCTCGACGGCCTCGACCAGCGGCACGAGCGCCGCGGCCGAGCCGCCGAGGTCGCCGTCGCAGAGGAGGAGGATGCCGGGGACGGGACCGGCGCTCAGCGCCGCCTCGACCGCGGCGCCCACGTTGGCGCCCTTGCCGTGCGGCCGGCCGCGGCTGACGACCTGGGCGCCCGCGGCAAGCGCCGCCTCCGCGGTCCCGTCGGCGGAGGCGTCGTCAGCGACCCAGAGCGCCACGTCCGGCAGCGCGCCACGCAGCGCCCCCAGCGTCGCGGCGATCCGGTCGGCCTCGTTGCGGGCGGCGACGATCGCCGCCACCGGGGGCCGCGAGGGCGAGACGGGTCCTGGGTCGTGCACGCCGGATATTGTCCCGGCCCATGGCGGACATCGAGGCGCACATAACCGGGAACGTCTGGAAAATCGAGGTCGCGGTCGGCGACGAGGTCGGCGACGGTGACACGGTGGTCATCCTCGAGTCGATGAAGATGGAGATCCCGGTCGAGGCCGAGGACGAGGGGACCGTGAAGGAGATCCGCTGCGAGGAGGGCCAAGCGGTCAGCGAAGGCGACGTCCTCGTCGTGTTGGAGTGAACGAGCAGCTCGCCGGCGGCAAGCTCCTCCTCGACTCCCCTGCCGAGGCGGTCGTCCGCATCCGCATCTCCAACCCCGAGCGCCGCAACGCGCTGGACCACGAGATCCTCGACACGCTGGCCGAGACGCTGCCGCGGCTCGACCGCGGCATCGAGACCCGCTGCGTGCTGATCACCGGCGCCCCGCCGGCCTTCTCCGCCGGCTACGACCTCACAGCCATTCCCGGGGAGACCTTCGAACGTGACGCCGAGGCGCTCGTCGCGCATCCTTTCCACGACGCCCTCGACGCCCTCGCCGCCCACCCCTGGCCGACGGTTGCGGCGATCAACGGCCACTGCCTCGGCGGCGGCCTCGAGCTTGCCATGACCTGCGACCTGCGCATCTGCGCCGCCGGCGCCAAGCTCGGCATGCCCCCGGCCAAGCTGGGCCTCGTCTACAGCCACACGGGGCTGCGCAAGTTCCTCGACGCGCTCGGCCTGGCGCGTACCAAGGAGCTGTTCCTGACCGGCCGCAACTTCTCGGCCGAGCGGGCCGAGCAGATCGGCATCGTGCACGAGGTCGTCGACGACGAGGCGTTCGAGGCCGCCGCGGTGGCGCTCGCGGAAGGCATCGCCGCCAACGCGCCGCTCTCGATGCGCGGCAACAAGCAGGCGATCGAAGTGCTGAACGCGAACCCGGTGCTCAGCGAGCAGCAGGAGGCGGGGCTGATCGCCCTGCGCGAATCGTGCTTCTCCTCCGCCGACCTGCGCGAGGGCGTCGAGGCCTTCGCCGAGAAGCGCCGGCCACGCTGGACGGGGAAGTGAGCGCGGCCGGCACCGGGGCGCGCGCCGCCCTCGCCGCCGCCGACCCGACGATGGCGGCGCTGATCGAGAGGATCGGCGAGATCGACCTGGCGACCCGCCTGCGGCGCCGCAGCGAGGAGCGGCCGGCCGACGCTTACGGGGCGCTGCTGCGGGCGATCGTGGGACAGCAGCTCTCGACCAAGGCGGCGCGCACGATCTACAGACGCGTCTGCGACCTCTTCGGCGGCGCCACGCCCTCCCCGGAGCAGTTGCTGGAGGCGAGCGAGGACGACCTTCGGGGCTGCGGCCTGTCCGGCCGCAAGGTCGAGTACGTGCGCGACCTCGCCATCCACGTCCTCGACGGAGAGCTCGAGCTCGACCGCCTCGGCGAGCTCGCCGACGAGCAGGTGGTGGAGGAGATCGTCGCGGTGCGCGGCCTCGGCCAGTGGACCGCCGAGATGTTCCTGATCTTCCACCTCGAGCGCCCCGACGTCCTCTCCGGCGGCGACCTCGGCATCCGCAAGGCAATCCAGATCGAGTACGGCCTCGAGGACATGCCGGCCCCCCAGCGGGTGCTCGAGATCGGCGAGCCCTGGCGCCCCCACCGCAGCCTCGCCTCGCTTTACCTCTGGGAGTCGCTCGCCGCGGTGCCGGGAGGCTGAGCGCGAACGCTTCGCGGGGCTTCGCGACTCGGCGGTTCGAATCGCTTCCCCCTGGGTAGGGGAGTCGCCAAATTCGGAGGGAGGAGAAGTGAGAAAGCCATGATTCCCAGTGCCCTTGCAACGCTGCCGCTGGCCACGACGATCGTCCTTCCCGGGATCATCGTCGTGATCATCATCGTGATCCTGGTCCTCTGGCTGCTCTTCTGAGCGCTAGCCGGGGGGAGACGCCGACCTCAGCCGACGCCGCAGCCTCAGCACGCGTTCGACCGATTCCTCGAAATCGGCGCGATCGAGCTTGCCGCGGCGGAGGCTGTCGGCCAGCGCCCCCCGGGCGACCGCCGCCTCTCGGTAGTCGGTGTAGAGGAGGAGGTCGGCGCCCGCCCGCGCCGCGGCGGTGGCCGCCTTGGCGGTGCCGCCGAAGGCGTGGACGGCGACGCTGTCGAGCGCGTCGGTGATCGAGACGCCCTCGAAGCCGAGCCTGGAGCGAAGCTCGCCGGTGGCGATCGCCGCCGAGAAGGCGGCGGGCTTGGGCGAGAGGGCGGGGTAGATCGCGGTGCTCAGCATGACCATCTCGCCGCCCGCCTCCGCGAACCGCCGGTAGGGCGCCTCGTCGATTGCGCGCAGCGCGTGCTTGGAGAGGCTTATGCGCTGAACCGCTTCGTCGGTGTTGAGGCGGGCCAAGCCGAGTCCCGGGAAGTGCTTGCCCGTCGCGGCCACGTCGCCCGCCTGCAGCGCTTCGGCGAAGGGCACGGCGGTTGCCTTCACCCGCGCGGCGGTCTCGCCGAAGCCGCGGTCCTCGTCGGCGATCGTCCCCCCGGCCCGGGCGACGTCCAGGACCGGGGCGAGGTCCACGTTGACGCCGACGTCGCGCAGGTTGGCCGCGGTCAGCCCTCCCTGCGTACGGCTGAAGGCGGGGCCACGGTCGCCCATCTCCTGGGCGGAGACGCCTGGCGCGCCGCCGATCCGCTTGACCAGGCCGCCCTCCTGGTCGGTCATCACAAGCAGCGGCTCGCGCAGACCGGCCGGGCGCGGGAGCGCCTGCAGGACCCGGATCAGGCGGCGCCCGGCGCCGCGGCTCGGCAGGTTGGCGGCGAAGAGGACGACGCCAGCCGCCTCGCCGGAGCGGATCATCCGCTCGACCGCCGCCGGCGGCCGGCTTGCGGAGAAGCCGAGCACGATCCGCTGTCCGGCGAGCCGGCTGGCGCTGAGGGTGCTGGCGACCCCGGGGCGCGGCGCGGAGCCGTCGCCGAGGGCGACGCCGAAGGCGAACGCGCCGGCGGCGAGGCCGCAGACCGCGCCGGCCGCCAGTCTCCTGCGCCTGATCGTCGCCTTCACCACCCGGCAACGATACGAGCCGCAACCACGTCCGGGCGGGCTCCTAGCCTTGCCGCGCATGTCCTCCCTGATCTCCTTCGAGGAAGCGCTGGCGCTCGGCGAGCTGAGCGACCATCGAGAGATCGGCGAGGTGGTAGAGCGCGCCTGGGCGGTGCGCAAGGAGAACTTCGGCGACTCGACCGACATGTGCTCGCTGGTCAACGCCAAGTCCGGCGGCTGCGCCGAGGACTGCGGCTTCTGCGCCCAGTCCCGCTACGCCGAGGCCGACACGCCGATGCACGCGATGATGGAGCCCGAGCAGATCCTCGAGCACGCACGGGCCGCCGAGGCGGCCGGGGCACACCGCTTCTGCATGGTCACCCAGGGACAGGGCCTCTCCAAGCGCGACTTCCAGAAGATCCTCGAGGGCGCGAAGCTAGTCGCCGAGCACACCAACCTGAAGCGCTGCGCGTCGATCGGCCACATGTCGGGCGAGCGCGCCAAGCGGCTGCGCGAGGCCGGCATCCAGCGCGTCCACCACAACGTCGAGTCCTCGCGCTCCTACTACCCCGAGGTCTCGACCACCGTCCGCTACGAGGGAAGGCTGCGGACGATCGACGCCGTCAGGGAGGCCGGGCTGGAGACCTGCGTCGGCGGCATCCTCAACCTCGGCGAGTCGCCCCGCCAGCGGGTCGAGATGGCCTTCGAGCTGTCCGAGCTGGAGCCGACCTCGGTGCCGATCAACCTGCTCAACCCGCGCGACGGAACGAAGTTCGGCGACCGCCCGCTGATGGATCCGTGGGAGGTCGTCAAGTGGGTGGCGATCTTTCGCCTGATCATCCCCGGCGCCCTCTTCCGCCTCTGCGGCGGCCGGGTCGAGAACCTCGGCGAGCTGCAGCCGCTGGCGGTCAAGGCCGGGCTCAACGGGGTGATGATGGGCAACTTCCTGACCACGCTCGGCGCCGAGCCCGAGGACGACCGGGCGATGTTCGAGGAGCTGGGCCTCAACGTGGCGCGCCAGCCAGACAACGGCGCCAACCCGCGCCCCGACAACCGCTCCGGCTGGCTCGAGGGCGAGGCGCCGGCGACGCCGATCGACGAGCTGATCGACAAGCAGGAGGAAGCGAGCTTCTGGGACCCCTCGACGCAGCTGCGGGTCGTCAAGAAGGCCAAGAAGCCGCCGCCGTATCCGGCCCGCCAGACAGCGGCATGAGCGACGTCGCAGAGCGGCTGGGCGAGCTTCGCGAGAGCGGGCTCCATCGCCGCCTGCGCTTGGTCGAAGGGGCCCAGGGCCCGCGGGTGCAGCTCGACGGCCGGCCGGTCCTGCTGCTCTGCTCGAACGACTACCTCGGCCTCGCGGGCGATCGGCGGGTGCGCGAGGCGGCCGCCGAGGCGGCGCTCGGCTGGGGCGCCGGCGCCGGCGCCGCGCGGCTGATCTCGGGCAACATGACGCCGCATCTCCGGCTCGAGGAGCGGCTCGCCGCCTTCAAGGGGCATGAGTCGGCGCTCCTCTTCGGCTCGGGCTACCTGGCGAACCTGGGCGCGATCTCGGCGCTGGCCGACCGTGGCGGCGTCGTCTTCTCCGACGAGCTGAACCACGCCAGCATCGTCGACGGCTGTCGCCTTGCCCGTGCGCGGACCTTCGTCTACCGGCACGGCGACGTCGAGCACCTGGCCTGGGGCCTGGAGCAGGCCCGAGGCTGCGCCTCGCTGATCGTCACCGACGGCCTCTTCTCGATGGATGGCGACGTCGCCCCGCTCGGCGATCTGGCCCGTCTCGCCCGCGACCACGACTGCCGGCTGATGGTCGACGAGGCGCACGCGACCGGGGCGCTGGGGCCCGGCGGCCGCGGCGCGGTCGCCGCCGCCGGGCTGAGCGAGGAGGTCGACCTGGTAATGGGAACGCTGGGCAAGGCGTTGGGCTCCTACGGCGCCTATGTCTGCGTCGGCGCCGGGCTGCGCGAGCTCCTGATCAACACCGCCCGGTCGTTCATCTTCTCGACGGCGCTGCCGCCGCCGGTCCTGGCTGCGGCGTCGATGGCGCTGGAGCTGCTCGAAGCCGAGCCGGGGATGGTCGGGCGGTTGAGCGCCAACGCCACCGCCCTCCGCGAAGCGCTGGCGGCGGAGGGCCTGCCCGCGACTGGATCGCAGAGCCAGATCGTGCCGCTCGCGGTCGGCGACGCGGGCCGGACGATGGAGCTCTGCGAGCGCCTGCTGGAGCGTGGCGTCTTCGCCCAGGGGATCCGCCCCCCCACCGTGCCACCGGGCTCCTCGCGCCTGCGCTTCAGCGTCATGGCGACCCACGAGGCGTCCGAGCTGCGCGAGGCGGCGAGGCTGACGGGGGACGCCGCCCGCGAAATCGGCCTGCTCGATCCCTCCCGGCTGTCTGGCTCCCTCGCCACGGCAGCCTGAGCGGGGACGTGCCGGTGGAGAAAGGCCGTGTAGGACCCCTCTCGAGCGGCACCTCGGGAGTCTTCGTGACGGGGACCGGCACGGAGGTCGGCAAGACCGTCGTCGCCGCGACGATCGCCCGCCAGCTCGCCGAGGAAGGCAGGCGCGTCGGGGTCTTCAAGCCGGCCGTAACCGGCCTGGACGACTTCGCGGCCGATGGGCCGGATCATCTCGTGCTGCGGCAGGCCGCCGGCTCGGCGCAGAGCGACGAGGAGATCGCGCCCTACCGCTATGGGCCGCCGATGTCGCCGCATCTGGCGGCCGAGCTGGCCGGCGAGGAGATCGAGCCGGCGCGCCTGCTGAGCGCGGCGCGCGACGCGGCCGCCGGCGCCGACACCCTCGTCTGCGAGGGGGTCGGCGGTTTCCTCGTGCCGCTGACGCGCGATTACCTGGTCCGCGACCTCGCGGCTGAGCTAGCCCTGCCCCTGGTCATCGCTGCCTCCCCGGGCCTGGGCACGATCAACCACACGCTGCTGACGCTCGAGGCGGCGCGCGGCGCCGGGCTCGAGGTGGCCGCTGTCATCCTCACTCCCTGGCCTGAAGAACCCTCGGCGATCGAGCGCTCAAACCGCGAGACGATCGCCGCGCTGGGCGAGGCAAGAGTCGAAACGCTGCCTCCTCTCGACCTCTGCAGGCCGGAGAGCTGGCCGAAGCTCGGCGACTTACCGATGGGGTAAGTCGCCAGAGGCTCAGCCTCGAGATCCGGCCAATGCCTCCTGGGCCGCCAGCTCGCCGCCCGGACTGGCCGGGGCCTCGGCAACCGCGTCGCCGGCGCTACTCGGCTTGGCGCGGATCGCCGCGGCGGCGACCACGGCACCGAGCAGCGTCACAACGGCGGAGACGACCATCGCGTTGCTGAGGCCGTCGACGAACTGCTGCGGGGTCGCGGTCTCGAAGCTGCTGCCGGCGGCGCCCTGGAAGATCGCGCCGGTGACCGCTACGCCGAGGCTGCCGCCGACCATGCGGAACATGGAGAGCACGCCGGAGGCGATGCCCGCTTTCTGGACCGAGACCGCGTTCATCGCGGCGCTGGTCATCGGCGACATCGTCAGCGCTATGCCGATGCCGAGCAGCATGAAGCCGGGCAGCAGGTCGAGATAGGTCGAGTCGACGGCGATGCCGGTGAAGCTGTAGAGCGAGGCGGTGAGGATCGCCAGCCCGGCGACGATCAGCCAGCGCGGGCCGAATCGGTCGGCGAGCCGCCCGGAGACGGGGGCTACGCCGACGATCATCAGGGTCGAGGGCAGGAACCGGACGCCGGCCTCGAGCGGCGAGTAGCGGAGGATGTCTTGCATGTAGAGGGCGAGGAAGAAGAAGACGCCCATCATCGCGAAGGTGATGATCAGGGCGACGACCACCGCGCCGAGAAAGTTGCGATCGGCAAAGAAGCGGAACTCGACCATCGGCGCCTTGACCCGCAGCTCCGCGAAGACGAAGACGGCGAACCCGACCAGTGCCCCGGCCAGCAGCCCGACGATCTCGGCCGATCCCCAACCCCAGCTGTTGCCCTCGACCAGCGCCAGGACGAGGGCGGTGAGGCTGCCGGTCAGCAATCCCACGCCGAGGTAGTCGACCTCACGGCCGACGGTGGTGTCGCGGGACTCGCGCACGGCGAAGATCGTCGCCGTCACGGCACCGATCGCGACCGGGATGTTGAGGTAGAAGATCGCCCGCCAGCTGACGTGCTCGGTGAGGAAGCCGCCGAGCACCGGGCCGACCGCCAGCGCCAGCGCCGAGACGCCGGCCCACGTACCCATCGCCTTGCCGCGCTCATGCGCTGGGAAGGCGTCGGTGATGATCGAGAGCGTCCCCGGCATCATCAGGGAGGCGCCGACGCCCTGCAGGACGCGGCTGGCGACCAGCTCGGTGGCGCCCTGCGCGAGCCCGGCCGTGGCCGAGGAGAGGGCGAAGACGACGACGCCGATCAGGAAGGTGCGGCGGCGGCCGAAGATGTCGCCGAGGCGCCCGCCCGTGGCCAGCAGCACGGCGAAGGACAGCGTGTAGCCGTTGATCGTCCACTCGAGGCCGGAGATCGAGGCGCCCAGGTCGCGCTGGATCGAGGGCAGCGCCACGTTCACGACCGTGTTGTCGAGCATGATCATGAACAGCGCGAAGCACATCGCCCCCAGCGTCCACCACTTGCGGTTGTCGTCGGTGATCAGGTGGCGGTAGCGGGTCAAGAGGGTCCAACTCCCTTCAGGTGCTCATAGGTCTCGGCGATGTCCTCGCGGTCCATCAGCGACTCGATCGCGGCGTCGAGCTTGCGGCGCTGGGCGGCGCTGAGGCCCGCGGCGAAGGCTTCGAGGCCGGCCTGGCGGACGACCAGCAGCGTGTCGACCAGCTTCTTGCCCTTGGCGGTGATCGCGACGCGCCGCACGCGGCGGTCATCGGGGTCCTCCAGCCTGGTGACGAGCTTCTTCTTGACCAGGGCGTCGACCGCCCGGCTCATCGAGGGGACCGAGACGCCGAAGCGCTCGGCCAGGTCGCTCACCTGCCGTGGATCGGCGCTCTCGCCGATCCCGCCCAGCTCGAGCAGCGCCTTGCACTGCGTCATCGAGAGCCCGGACTCCTCGATCACCCGCAGCTGGTTGCCGCGGTCGTAGAGGAAGACGTGCCGCATCAGGGCGCTCAGCCGGGCGGCGGTGTCCTGCTCCTCAGCGCTTACCTCAGGCCCGGCGGCCTCCTCGACCATCGCCGCAATGTCGCTCGCTTGCATGCGAGCAATGCTTGCACATGCGCAACTATTTCGCCAATGAAATAGTTGCTTGCGTGACCTATGTCACGCTTATCCTGGAATGCCCCGGCCCACCTCAGACCGGATGCTCCGACGCCGCCCGGTAGGGCCCTGGCTTCGGCCGGGGCGCCCCGCCTGGGAAGGCGAGGCGGAGGATCGTCCTCTGCACCATGCCCAGCTGCTGGCCGAAGGGGCCGCTGTTGTAGGGGAGGTTGTAGCGCTCGCAGACGTCCTTGACCTGGGGGGCGATCTCGGCGTAGCGGGTGCTCGGCATGTCGGGGAAGAGGTGATGCTCCACCTGGTAGCCGAGGTTGCCGCTGACGACGTGGAAGAGCGGGCTGCCCTCGATGTTCGCCGCGCCGACCAGCTGACGCACGTACCAGCCGCCGCGGCTCTCGTCCTCGACCTCCTCGGGGCTGAAGGTGTAGGTCTGGTCCGGGAAGTGACCGCAGAAGATGATCGCGTAGGCCCAGGCGTTGCGGACGACGTTGGCGGTGGCGTTTGCCGATGCGGTCGAGCGGTAGGCGCCGGCGCCGCCCTCCAGGGCGGCACGCAGGGCGGCGGAGAGGCCGCCGCGGCGCTTGCGGGCGAGCAGACCGCGGCGCTTGCGCCCGCGACCCACCCCGTCCCGGCGCGCGTCGACGGCGGCATCGAGAGCCGCCATCGCCAGCCCGCTCAGCAGCGGCCAGGCGACGTAGTCCTTGACGATCTGGCTCTTGGCCTTTTCCCGGATCCCGGCCAGCTCGCGCTTGATCTGGGCCTTCGACTTCTTCCCGGTCCTGATCGCCTCGAAGTCGAGGTCGTGCAGCGCCACCCCCCACTCGAAGAACGCCGCCAGCACGAGGTTGTAGAGCGGCTGCAGGAGGTAGACCGGGTGCCACTTCTGCCGTGGGTCGATCCGCATGATCTCGTAGCCGAGGTCCTTGTCCTTGCCGAGGATGTTGGTGAAGGTGTGGTGGACGTAGTTGTGGGAGTGCTTCCATGCCTCGGAGGTCGAGGCGGTATCCCAGTCCCAGGTCGAGGAGTTGATCTGGGGATCGTTCATCCAGTCCCACTGGCCGTGCAGGACGTTGTGGCCGATCTCCATGTTCTCGAGGATCTTCGCCATCGAGAGGGTCGCCGTCCCAGCCAGCCAGGCGGGCCGGTAGCGCGACGCCAGCAGCAGCACGCGACCCAGCACCGCGAGGCGGCGCTGCATCGCGATCATGCTCTCGATGTAGCGGCGATCGCGAGCGCCGAGGTCGGCGAACACCCGGTCCTTGATCGCGTCGAGCTCGCGCCCCAGCTCGTCCAGCTGGTCGGCGGAGAGGTGGCTGAGGGGACTGGTGGTCTCGGGGCTCATTGCGGCCTCGGTGTTCGTTGCGGTCATCGTCTGCCTTTCGGTTGTCTCAAAGTGCGATCTCGATCGGGCCCTCGGGCGCGTTGACGCAGGTACGGATCATCTCTCCCTCGTTGCCGTGCACCTCACCGGTGCGCAGGTCGCGCACCTCTCCGGCGCAGAGCTTGCCGACGCAGGTATGGCAGATGCCCATCCGGCAGCCGTAGGGAAGGGTCGCGCCGGCCTCCTCGCCGCCGACCAGGATCGGCGTGGCGCCGTCGCACTCGGCCTCGACCCCGCTCTTGAGGAAGCGTACGCTGCCGCCCTCACCGCCGCCGGGGTCGCCGCCGATCATCGGCTGGAAGCGCTCCATGCTGAGCCGCTCGGCGACTCCCTCCCGCTCCCAGCGCTCGCTCATCGCGTCGAGCATCTCGCCCGGTCCGGAGAGGAAGGTGTGCCGCAGGCGCCAATCGGGGCAAAGCTGATCGAGGTCGTCGGGCGCAATCCGCCCCTGCTCGCCGGTGATCCGCAGCTGCAGGCGATAGCCGGGCTGGGCCGCGTCGATCTCGCGCAAGCGGTCGGCGAAGATGACGTCGCTCGCGCTGCGGGCGGAGTGGACGTGGACGACGTCGCGCACGGCGTCGTTGCGGTGGAGGCAGCGCAGCATGCTCATGATCGGCGTGATGCCGCTGCCGGCGCTGATGAAGAGGAGCTTCTCCGGCGCGGGGTCGGGCAGGACGAAGGTCCCTTCGACCCCGCCGAGCCTGACGACGTCGCCCGGCCTGGCCTGGCGGACCAGATACGGCGAGACCTTGCCGGTGCCGACCAGCTTGGGCGTGATGCTGATGCATCCGTCGGGACGCTCCGGCTCCGAGGTGAGCGAGTAGGCGCGCCAGTGATGGACGCCGTCGATGACGACTCCTATCCGCAGGTACTGGCCGGGCCGGTGGCCCATCCACTCGTAGCCGGGACGGATCAGCACCGTGACGGTGTCGGCGGTCTCCCTGTCGATCCGCTCGATTCGCCCGCGCAGCTCGCGAGTCGACCAGAGGGGATTGATCAATTCGAGGTAGTCGTCAGGAAGCAGGGGACTGAAGAGGGAGCGCACGGCCCGCAGCGCCCGCCGCCGCACGGGAGGAACCTGCGGGGTAGCTCCACGCTCAGCCATCGGAGACAACGTTACATCGTTTGATGTAAAAGTCTGTGAAATCCCGCACGCTGCCTGGACGGTTACCCGCCGAGGCCGAGACTATGTTGGTTGCCATGTCGGTGGATCCAGCGCAGCTCGATCGGGACCATCTCTGGCACCCGTTCACCCAGCAGCAGGCGTGGTCGGGGGAAGAGCAGCTGACGATCGAGGCGGCCGAAGGCGCGCACCTGATCGACGATCGGGGCCGCCGCTACATCGACGGCATCTCCTCGCTGTGGTGCAACGTCCACGGCCATCGCCATCCCGGCATCGACGAGGCGGTGCGCGGGCAGCTCGACCGCGTCGCCCACTCGACCATGCTCGGCCTCTCCCACCGCGGCGCCGCGGAGCTGGCCGCGCGGCTGGTCGATCTGGCGCCGCCGGGCCTCTCGCGGGTCTTCTACTCGGAGTCCGGCTCCACGGCCACCGAGATCGCCCTGAAGATGGCTTTCCAGTTCCAGCAGCAGCGGGGCGGCCAGCACGCCCGCCGCACGTCCTTCGTCCACCTGCGCCAGGCCTACCACGGCGACACGATCGGCTCGGTCTCGGTCGGCGGCATCGACCTCTTCCACTCGACCTACCGCCCCCTCCTCTTCGAGACCCACGCGGCGGAGCCCGGCGACGCCGCCGACCTCGAGCGGATCCTCTCCTGCCACGAGGAGGAGATCGCGGCGCTGATCGTCGAGCCGCTGGTCCAGGGCGCGGCCGGCATGCTCGTCCACCCCGCCGGCTACCTGAAGGCGGCGCGCGAGCTGTGCGACCGCTTCGGCGTGCTGATGATCTGCGACGAGGTGGCGACCGGCTTCGGCCGCACCGGCACGATGTTCGCCTGCGAGCAGGAGGACGTCGCTCCGGACCTGCTCTGCCTCGCCAAGGGGCTGACCGGCGGCTACCTGCCGCTCGCGGCGACGCTTACCACGGAGCGGATCTACGAGGGCTTCCTCGGCGCGCCGCAGGAGCAGCGGACCTTCTTCCACGGCCACACCTACACCGGCAACCCGCTCGCCTGCGCCGCCTCGCTGGCCAGCCTCGACGCTTTCGAGCGGGAGCGGACGCTGGAGCGGCTGCAGCCGAAGATCGGGCTGCTGGGCGAGCGGCTCGAGACGGTGGCGGCGATGCCCGAGGTCGCCGAGGTGCGCCGGCGCGGCTTCATGGTCGGCATCGACCTCGGCGAGCACGACCCGGCTCTGCGGCTGGGCCACCGGGTGACGATCGAGGCGCGCGAGCGCGGCGCGATCGTGCGGCCGCTCGGCGACGTGGTCGTCCTGATGCCGCCACTGTCGATCTCCGAAGCGGAGCTGAACCGCCTCGTCGAGATCACCGCCGAAGCGATCGTGGCTGCATGCGAGTCTGCGTATCCGGCGCCGGTTGCGCAGGCGGCTTAGGCGCGCGAGTCCTGTCACGGCGGCCCTCCCCCATGTGCTCGGACGCGCTTCGCGCGCCCTCCGCTATGGGGGACCCCCGCCGCCGCGCCACCCGCGCGAGATACGCTGGATAAATGGTGGAGAGACAGCGCGGGCCGGCTGAGGCTCCCAATCTGGGTGAGCCCTCTACCCCGCGCCCGTCGGCATCCGTGGTCCTGCTGCGACGGGGCGGCAAGCATGCGGACAGAGCTTTAGAGGTGCTGCTGCTGAAGCGGACCGAGGAGGCGAGGTTCATGCCCGGCGTCTGGGTGTTTCCGGGCGGGGGCGTCGATGAGTGCGATGGCGAGGGCGAGGAGGGCCACCGGGCCTGCGCGGTGCGTGAGCTGGAGGAGGAGGCGGGGATCGTGCTGCCGGAGGGGGAGGAGCTGGTGCTGTTCTCGCGCTGGATCACTCCCGAGGTCGTCTCACGCCGCTTCGACGCCTGGTTCTTCCTCGCTCTGGCCCCGGCGCACACGCCGCCCGAGCCCGACGGCGTCGAGACGACCGAGGCGGCGTGGTTCGAGCCGCGGGCGGCGCTCGACGCGCAGGAAGCCGGCGAGCTCGTTCTAGCCTTCCCGACGATCCACCAGCTTCACTCGCTCCTGCCGTACCGCACCTCGGCCGAGGCGATCGAGGCGCATCGCGGCCGCGCGATCGAGCCGATCCTGCCCAAGGTGATCGGCACGCCGGAGGACAACCGGGTCGTCCTCCCCGGTGATCCGGATTATCCGGGCTGAGCTTCGCGGTCACTCCGCGGGAAACGGCTCCAGGCCCGCGTGCCAGGGGCCGGGCGGATAGGTGTGGATGCCGCTCTCGGCCATCTCCCCCTGCAGCCGCGCGAAGAGCTGGCCGGCGTTCTTCAGCGCCTCCTTCAGCTCCCTCTCGGTCCGCTCACGCAGCCGCCAGAGGAACCAGAGCTGGCGGTCGTTGACGCCGAAGTCGAGCTCGCCGCCCATCGTCGTCGTCCAGGAGAGGAAGCCGGGGCTGAACAGCTCGCGCAGCTTGACCGGGTCGTACTCGCTCGGCACCGTCGCCAGGAAGCGCCGGTTGAACTCGATCGACTCGAACTCGACCTTGCGGGCGAAGCGCCGGGTGACGACCTCGTGCCCCTCGATCGACTCGACGTTGAAGGCGGGGATCACCCTGGCGAGATCGGGCATGTGCGCCTTGGCGAGCAGCGCCGTCGGCAGCAGCGCCTTGCCGGAGAAGCCGCCGACCTCCTTTTCGTCGGCATCGCAGCAGGAGCCCCAGAAGCCCTCGCTCAACTGACCGGTGAGCCGGTTCGAGCCGCCCACGCAGAGCGCCACCGGCCGGTCCACCGGGTTGATCCCGCCGACCGGCTCGTAGGTCAACCCGTGCCGCTCCCCGTAGCGCCGCACGACCTCGGCCCACTCAGCGGCTTCCTGCTTCGCTCCCACGCCGCGATCCTACGCTCGCCGGCAGGACGTGCCGTGGCTTACGCACCTATGTGGGCCTGCTTCCGACGGCACGTCCGCTTGCCGCATGAGGTTCGGGGGGTAGGATGGCGGCATGGTCATCGCTCTCCTAGTCATCGTCGCGATCATCGTCATCGCGGTCCTCTACTACATCGGCAAGCGCAACTCGATCATCGCCTCGCGCAACCGCGTCGAGGAGTCCTGGAGCGGGATCGACGTGCAGCTGAAGCGTCGCCACGACCTCGTGCCCAACTTGGTCGAGACGGTCAAGGGCTACGCCGCGCACGAGAGCGAGACGTTCGAGAAGACGACGAAGGCGCGGGCGGAGGCGATGGCGGCGCAGAGCGTCGGCGACACCGCCCAGGCCGAGCAGAAACTGACCGCGGCGCTGACCGACCTGCGCGCGGTCGCCGAGAACTACCCGACCCTGCGCGCCACCGAGAACTTCCAGCAGCTCAGCCGCAACCTCTCGGAGCTCGAGGACGAAATCCAGGCCTCGCGGCGGATCTACAACTCCAACGTACAGTCCTACAACACCGACATCCAGCAGTTCCCGGGCTCGATGATCGCCAACCAAGGCAACTTCACGCCGCGCGAGTACTTCGAGATCGAAGACAAAAGCGAGCGCGAGCCGGTCGCGGTCAGCTTCGACAAATAACCCGGTCCCCTAATCTCCCAGGCATGAGCGCAACGACCGAGGCGACCCTCTGGATCTGCGAGAGCTGCGGGTTCATCTACGACCCCGCGGTCGGCGATCCCGACGGCGGCATCCCGCCCGGAACCGCCTTCGAGGACATCCCCAGCGACTGGTTCTGCCCCGTCTGCGGGGCGCGAACCACCGACTTTCGCCCCCTCGAGCCGGGCGAGGGCTAGGCCGCGAGGGACAGCCGGCCCTTGACCTACGACTACGACTGGATCGTCGTCGGCTCCGGGTTCGGCGGCTCCGTCTCCGCGCTGCGACTGGCTGAAAAGGGTTACTCGGTCGCCGTGCTCGAGTGCGGCAGGCGCTTCGACGACGACGACTTCCCGTCCTCGACCTGGGACAGCCGTCGCTACTTCTGGGCGCCGCGGATGGGGATGAAGGGGATCTTCAGGCTCAGCCTCTTCCGCGACGTCGCCGTGGTCAGCGGCTGCGGCGTCGGCGGCGGCAGCCTCGGCTACGCCAATACCCTCTACGTGCCGCCGTCGCCGTTCTTCGAAGACCCGCAATGGGCCGACCTCGAGGACTGGGAGCGGGCCCTCGCCCCCCACTACGAGACCGCCCAGCGAATGCTCGGCGTGGTCGTCCACGACAACGACGACCCCGCCGATCAGCTCCTGCGCGAGCTCGGCGAGGAGCTGGGCGTCGCCGACACCTACCGCAAGACCCCCATAGGGGTCTACCTCGATAACCCCGGTCAGACCGTCGCCGACCCGTTCTTCGAAGGCGAGGGTCCGGAGCGCACCGGTTGCATGCAGTGCGGGCGCTGCATGGTCGGCTGCCCGCACGGCGCCAAGAACACGCTGGTCAAGAACTACCTCTGGCTCGCCGAGCACCGCGGCGTCGAGGTGCAGGCGGAGCGCACCGTCACCGACATCCGCCCGCTCGGCGCCGCCGACGGCAGCGACGGCTACGCGGTCACCAGCGAGCGCTCGGGCCTGATGCGCGGCCGCCGGCGCCGCACCCTGAAGGCGCGCGGCGTGATCGTCGCCGCCGGACCGCTCGGCACCAACAAGCTGCTGCAGCGCTGCAGGCTGGGTGGCTCGCTGCCGCGGATCTCGCCGCGCCTCGGCGAGCTGGTCCGCACCAACAGCGAGAGCATCCTCGCGGTCAGGGTGCCGAAGGACTACCCGGAGGACCTGTCCAAGCGGGTCGCGATCAGCTCGAGCATCTATCCCGACCCCCACACCCATATCGAGACCGTCACCTACGGCGAGGCAGGCGACTCGATGAGCACGCTCAACACGCTCCTGGTCGGCGACGGGACGCGGGTGACGCGGCCGCTGAAGCTGCTCGGCCAGATCCTCCGCCACCCCGTCAAGTTCGCGCAGGTGCTGTGGCCGTTCGGCACCTCGCGGCGCACGATCATCCTCCTCGTCATGCAGACGCTCGACAACGCGATCGCGCTGCGGCCGAGATTGAAGCGGAACGGCGAGGTCCGCCTGCAGACCGAGCAGGATCCCGAGCGGCCCAACCCGACCTTCATCCCGGTCGCCAATCAGGCGGCGGAATGGCTGGCGAAGCGGACCGGCGGCATCGCCCAGAGCTCGATCATGGAGGCGGCGCTGAACGTCCCGACGACCGCCCACATCCTCGGCGGCGCGGCGATCGGCCACGGCCCCGAGGACGGCGTCGTCGACGCCCGCCAGCGCGTCTTCGGCTACGAGAACCTGATGGTCTGCGACGGCGCCGCGATCCCGGCAAATGTCGGCGTCAATCCGAGCCTGACGATCACCGCCCTGGCCGAGCACGCGATGAGCCAGGTTCCGCCGAAGCAGGGAGCCGAGCCGCGTCCCCTTCCGGAGGCGGCTCGGCCCGCTGTCAGCGCCTAACGCCCGCTACTCCGCGAAGCGCTCCCCGACGTAGCTCCAGTTGACGACGTTCCAGAAGGCGTCGATGTATTCGGGACGCTTGTTCTGGTACTTGAGGTAGTAGGCGTGCTCCCAGACGTCGCAGCCGAGCAGCGGCACGCTGCCGTCGGCGACCGGCGAGTCCTGGTTGGGAGTCGAGACGACGGCGAGGCCGGAGCTGTCCTTGACCAGCCAGGCCCAGCCGGAGCCGAAGCGGGCGATGCCGGCTTTCTTGAACTCGTCCTTGAAGGCGTCGAAGGAGCCGAAGGTCTCGTCGATCGCACCGGCCAGGTCGCCGCTCGGCACGCCGCCGCCGTCCGGGCTGAGCATCTGCCAGAAGAGCGTGTGGTTGAAGTGGCCGCCGGCGTTGTTGCGGACCGGGCCCTGCTTGTCCCCCGGCAGGCTCGAGAGGTTGCGCAGCACATCCTCGACCTCACGGTCGGCCCACTCGGTTCCCTCCAGCGCTTGGTTCGCTTTGTCGACGTAGGCCTGGTGGTGCTTGTCATGATGGACGCGCATCGTCGCCTCGTCGATGTGCGGCTCGAGCGCGTCGTAGTCGTAGGGCAGGTCGGGAACGGTGAACGCCATCGGGTTGCTCCTTGTTCGGTTTGGAAGTCCTCGGGCAGCCTAACCGCCGCGAAGCCACGGCCACCCGCTCCCGGTGCGCCCCCAGCAAAGGGGCACGCCGTTTCAGCGACTCGGGCGGCGGGTAGGCGAGCGGTTCCGGGACAATCGCCTTGGAGAGCCGCACGGCCGTTAGGGCTCTAGGGCGGTGCCGACGGGTATCGCTACCGTCTGGCGTTGCTATGGAAGCAGAGCGGCAAAAAGACGACGGCGCAGCTACCGCCCCGGGGCCCGGAGCGGAAGAGCAGCTTGCCCGGGACGCGGAGCTGTGGCGCCGCTTTGCCGCTACTCGCGATCCCGCCATCCGGGAGGAGCTCGTGCGCCGCAACATGCCGTTCGCCAAGCGCCTGGCGCTGCGCTACCGCGGCGCGAGCGAGTCCTTCGACGACCTCCTCCAGGTGGCGAACCTCGGCCTGCTCAATGCCGTCGACCGCTTCGACCCCGACCGGGGCATCCCCTTCACGGCGTTCGCCTCGCCGACGATCCTCGGCGAGCTGAAACGCCATTTCCGCGACCGGGTCTGGACCGTCCGGGTCCCGCGCGGCCTGCACGACCGGATGGCCGAAGTCGACAAAGCGATCACCGAGCTGACCAAGGAGCTGCAGCGCTCGCCCTCGGTCGGCGAGATCGCCGAGCGGCTCGAGGTCGGGCAGACCGACGTGCTCGAGGTGATGGAGGCGAACCACAACCGGCGCCCGCTCTCCCTCGACCGGCCGGCCGGCTCGGATGACTCCGAGGAGTCGCCGCCGGCCGAGTGGATCGGCGAGGAGGACGAGGCGTTCGAGCTGGTCGAGGGAAGGATCGCCCTCGACGCCGCGCTCCCCTTCCTGGACGAGCGCGAGCGGCTGGTGCTGCGCCTGCGCTTCGCCGAGGACATGACGCAGTCGCAGATCGCCGAGCGCATCGGCCACTCGCAGATGCACGTCTCCCGCATCCTGCGGCGCGCCCTCTCACGCATACGCGAGCAGATCAGGGAGCAGCGGCAAAGCGAATGATCAGATACTCGCCGTCGTCGGAATCCTCGACGGTGAGTTCGTCCGCCAGCACCTCCAGAGAGCCGCCGACGTCGGGCACGGCGAGATCCTCCCGGATCCGCGACGCCGCCCCGGGCTCCATTGGGCCGAGCCGCAGGTCGATGCCGCCGACGCTCTCCTCGAGCCCGAGGCGAACCCGCCCGTCGGCGAAGCGCTGCGGCGCCGCGACGGAGATCGCGTCGGTGACCAGCACCGCATCGGAGACGCGATCGACCGAGAGGTCGCGGCGGGCGGCCAGCGCCCCGACCACGCGGGCGAGCACCGGAGCGAGCAGCTCAGAGCGGTCGATGACCATTTCGGTGCGGTCGACCCTGGTCGGCCTCATCTCGACCGAGTCCCCCTTGCCGTCGGTGCCGCCTCCGCGCAGCGGCAGCCGCATCGTGATCTCGGTGCCCTGGTCGAGCCCGCCGGAGATCGAGAAGCTGCCGGACAGGGCGGCGATCAGGGAGAGGCCGAGCCGCAGGCTGTCACGGTCGCTGTCGGCCTGCGGCCGGATCCCCACGCCCTCGTCGCGGACGACCACGGTGAGTCCCTCGGCGTCCGGCTTCGCCTCCACGGTAAGCGGTCCTGGCTGGCCCTGATAGGCATGGACGACGACGTTCATGCAGGCCTCGGTGACGATCGTCTTGAGGTCGGCCAGGCCCGGTTCGTCCATCCCGATCTCCTCCGCCAGGCCAGCAAGTGCGTGGCGGATGACAGCGACGTTCTCCGATTTGGCGGGTAGCACCATCTGAAGCCCCTTGGGCCTGTCTTGAATCGCCGGAGTGTGTGAGCTGGACCCCATCCTTGCCGCCGAGAGGATTCTGCCCCTCAGCGAGAACGAGCATAGTCGTAGGACTTTCGAGATCTCCGCTACCCGACCGTCCCTTCCACAAACACCGAGTCATCTCATCCCCCCTTCCCCGATTCGGGAAACTCCTGCAAAGCTGCTATAGGATCCGGGCGTGAGCCCAGTCCCATTCGAGGTGCGGAGCGAGAAGCTCGAGGGAAGCGTGCAGGCCATCACGGTTCTTGGAGAGCTGGACATGAGCACGGCACCGGAGCTCGAGCGCCAGCTCGACCGGGCCCTCTCCGATCCGACCGCCTCGGTGATGCTCGACCTCTGCGACTGCGAGTTCATCGACTCGACCGGAATCGCCCTGATCGTGCGGACCTGGCAGCGACTCGACCGGGAGGGTGGCGGCGGGGGCGAAGGTCGCCTGGTGCTCTGCTCCCACAACCACCAGGTCAGACGGCTGCTGAAGATCACCGGCGTGGAAAGCTCGATCTCGATGCACGAGCGCCGCGAGGAAGCGCTCGCGGAGCTTCGCCGCTGACGCCGGTTTGAACGGAGCGGGCGGTTTGGATCGCCGCCCCCGGGTATCCGTCCTTCGTGGCCGAAGCCGCGAGGGAAGAGGGCGGCGAGAGTCGCGACGTGCGTCGCGACTACGCGCCCGAGGGAGCGGCGCGGGAAACGGGGCGCTGGCCGACGCTGAAGCGGGCCTTCGGCGAGTTCCGCGAGGACAACATGATGGACTGGGCCGCCGCGCTCACCTACTACAGCCTGCTCTCGGTCTTCCCGGCGCTGATCGCGATGGTCTCGTTGATCGGGCTCTTCGGCGACCCCAAGTCGACGACCGCGAGCCTGACCGAAATCATCACCTCGATCGGGCCCGAATCGGCGGCGGAAACCTTCTCCGGGCCGATCGAATCGATCGCCTCCAACCGCAGCGCGGCCGGCTTCGCCTTCGTGCTCGGCCTGGCGGTGGCGCTGTGGTCGGCGTCGGGCTACGTCGGAGCCTTCATGCGCGCCTCCAACGTGATCTACGAGACGCCGGAGGGGCGGCCGTTCTGGAAGCTGCGGCCGCTGCAGATCGGCGTCACGCTGATCCTGATCATCGCGATGGCCCTGCTCGCCGTCGCCCTGGTGCTCACCGGTCCGGTCGTGAACGCGGTCGCCGAACCGATCGGTGTCGACGACACCGCCGTGTCGATCTGGAACGTCGCCAAGTGGCCGGCGATGGCGGCGATCTTCATCACCATGCTGGGCCTCCTCTATTACGCGTCGCCCAACGTCAAGCTGCGCGGCTTCAAATGGGTGACGCCGGGCAGCATCTTCGCGATCGTCGTCTGGGCGATCGCCTCGGCCGCCTTCGCCCTCTACGTCGCCAACTTCAGCTCCTACGACAAGACCTACGGCACGCTGGGCGGGCTGATCGCCCTGATGGTCTGGCTCTGGATCAGCAACTTGGCGATCCTCTTCGGCCACCAGCTCAACGCCGAGCGTGAGCGGGACACCGAGATCGCCGAAGGCCGCGACCGGGCGGAGCGGGAGATCCAGCTCGAGCCCCGCCAGGAGCCACCCCCGCAGCAGACGACCTGAGGTACGACGCCGATCGAACCTGTCCGGCCGTGCAGGGGCACGGCGGCTCAGAAGTGGACTAATCGGCCGCCGGTCTCTAGAGTTTTGCCCGGGCCGGTTGGCGCTGTCGTCGTGGAGCCCGCCGGCACATTCGCATCGAAGAGCGGTACTGGATTAGCCTGCGGAGCCAGGCTTTCGGGACCTCGCCATGGAAAGTCTCTGCCAGGAAGGGGTACCTTGAAGCCGAAGGCGGTTGGAGATACCGGGGAGCTGAGCGATGGGATGCTGGCCGTTCGGGTCGACGTCGACGGCTCGGCCCAGATAATCGCTCTCAGGGGCGAGCTCGACATGGCGAATGCGGCGACCTTCGCCGCCGCGCTGGAGGCGGCCGAAGCCGAGGCGGGATCGATCACGATCGATATGCGAGAGCTGGAGTTCATCGACTCGACCGGGATCGCCGTGCTCGTCGCCGCGCATCGACGCCTCAACGACGGGCGGGTGCGCTTCCGCCTGGTGCGCAGTGAGGCGGCCGGCGTGCGGCGCGTGATGGAGGTGACCGGCCTGGACCGGGAGCTTCCCTTCGTTTCCTAGTCGAGGCGGAAGGTCTCGGCCGAGCCGCAACTGCCGGCGTAGTCGGCGCCGTCATCGCGCCGACCCACCGGCCGCCGGCCGGATCGCCGTTCAGAGACTGCCCACGGCAAGCCCCACAGGGCGGCGAGAAACGCCTGCCGGGCCACCGGGTCGTGGATGGCCTCCCGGCCCAGCTTCCAGCTCTCGGCAAGCGCGATCCTCAACGGCATCCGCATCCACGACGTCCAAAGCGCGTTGCGACAGCTCATCCAGGGGCGGTCGGCGCGGTGCTCGCCGTGCGGCATGTGGATCGCGACGAGCTCGTCGACGTAGCAGAGGTCCCAGCCGGCGGCGCTCATGTCGAGCGCCAGCAAGGTCTCCTCGCTGCCGATCAGGAAGCGCTCGCAGAAGCCGCGGGCGTCGAGGAAGGCGGCGCGGCGGACCAGAGCGCCGCAGGCGACGAAGCCGTGGACCCGCGGCCCGGGCAGCCCCGGGGGCGCCTGCCCCCGCATCTCGGCGGACACCGGATCGAGCCTTTGCCACGGTCCGACGAGGATCCGCGCCGCCAACAGGCCCAGCGAGGGGAAGCGCCGGAAGAGTGTGGCCGCGCGGCCCAGCGATGCCGGCCGCCACCAGGAGTCGTCGTCGCAGAGCGCCACATATGGCGTGTGCAGGCGGGCGACGCCGATGTTCCGGGCGGAGACGCCCCGGTTGCGGGGCAGGGCGACCACGTCGACCGCCGGAAACGCCCTCTCGACCGCGGCGACGGTGCCATCGCCGGAGGCGTTGTCGACGACGACGGTCGGTGGACGCTCCGGCAGCCGATCCAGCTCGGCGAGCGTCGCCAGCAGCGAGTCGCGCCGGTCATGGGTGGCGATCACCACACCCACCTCGGCAACGGCGGGCTCGCGCTTCGGTCGGCGAACCGGCCGATCGGTCATGCCGCAGCCAGCTGCCGCAGCGACTCCAGCGCGGCGAGTACGGCGTCGACCTCGATCTGGAGCAAACCCGGGTCGATCGTGACGGCGTGGGGGTCGCCGGTCCGGCCCTCCCAGAGCACGCGGTGGATCGGGCGATCCTCGGGCGGTCCCCACGCATGAGGCGAGGTCGGCCCGAACAGCAGCACCGAGGGCACTCCAAGCGCGGTGGCCAGGTGGGCGGTGCCGGTGTCGCCGCAGACGACGGTGCCGGCGGAGGCGACCAGGACGGCAAGACGGTAAAGGTCGGTGCGGCCGGCGACCTCGTGCGCGGGATCGAGGCCGGCGGCGGCCGTGATCGAGCGGGCCAATCCCAGCTCGCGCCGCGACCCCGTCACCAGCACCTCGCGTCCCGTTTCTCGCTCGGCGCGCGCCACCGCGGCCCAGCGCTCGGGAAGCCAGCGGCGGGCGGCGCTGGCGGCGCCGGGGTGAAGCAGGGTCGCGCCACGCGCCCACTCCGGCGGCTCGGCGGGCGGCACCTCTATGTCGAGCTCCGCAACATCCGCCTCGATCCCGGACTCTTGCAGCAGGCGGCACCAGCGCTCGATCTCGTGCTCCTCGGCGCGCCGGCGCGGCATCGCAGCGGTCGCCGGGACGGCGTCGTTGGCGAAGGCGATCAGCCTGCGCGGCTCGGCGGCGAGCAGCAACCGGTGGCTCTCCGGACCCCGCCCGTGCAGGTTGACGGCAACCTCCGGCTGCCACGGCAGCGACGCTGGGTCCGCATCCAGGCCGTTCAGCTCGACGATGCCATCGACGCACGGCTCCCGCCCCTCGCGGATCAGCGGCAGCAGCGGCTCCAGCCAACGCGGCGCGGCCACGAGCCGCCGGTGGTCGGGATAGGCGCGCGCCAGCGCCCGCAGGGCGGGAACCGCGGTGAGCAGGTCGCCGAGGCCGAGCGCCCGCAGGACGGTCAGATGAGCCGATCTCTCCGTCGCTACGGCCATGACGACTCGGTGGAGGGACAGACGAGCGCCTCGCGAAGCTCGGTTCCCGGTGGCCGGGTGAGAGCGAACAGCACGGTCTCGGCCACCTCCTCGGGCGGCGCCAGCCTGGCGTCGGGCGGTGGCTTGTACCGGTCCTCGCGCCCGTCGAAGAAAGAGGTCTCCATGCCGCCCGGCATCAGCAGGGTGACGCCCACCTCGCCGGCCGTCTCGGCGGCCAGCGCCCGGCTGAAGCCGACCACGCCGAACTTGCTCGCACAGTAGGCGGTGGCGTCCGGCGCGCCCCGCAGGCCCAGCGTCGATCCGACCGTGACGATTCGGCCACGCGAGCGCCGCAGCGCCGGCAGCGCCGCCCGCACGACGGCCGCGGTGCCAAGCAGGTTGACCTGCACGACCCGGTTCCACTCCTCGGTGGAGACGCGCTCGAGCGGTCCGCACGCGTCGGTGCCGGCCGCCGCGACGACGGCGTCGAGGCCCCCGTGCCGTTCGGCGACGCGACGCGTCGCCGCTTCGGCGGCGGCGGTATCGGCGAGATCGACCTCCTCGCTCTCGAGACCGCTCGCCGGTCTCAGGTCCAAGCTCACCGCCGTCCCCCCCTGCCGCAGCACCGCCGCCGCGATCGCCCGGCCGAGGCCGGAAGCCGCCCCGGTGACGATGACGGTCCCCATCTCACCGCTCGACACGTTCGCCCACCTCCTCGATCAACCTGGTCGTCGAGCGCCCCGCGAGATAGGGCAGGATCGCCGTCCTGCCTCCCCACGAAGCGATCGCCTCGCTCTCCGGCAGCTCGCCGGCCTCGTAGTCGCCGCCCTTCGCCCAGACGTCCGGCCGCAGCACGGACAGCGCCTGCGAGGGGTCGAGCTCGTCGAAGATCGCCACCTCGTCGACGCAGGCCAGCGCCGAGAGCATCGCCGCCCGCTCGAGCTCGCCGACCAGCGGTCGGTCGGAGCCCTTCAGCCTCCGCACCGAGCGATCGCCGTTGAGCAGCACGACGAGGCAGTCGCCGAGCCGGCGGGCAGCCTCGAGCGTGCGCACGTGCCCGACGTGCAGCAGGTCGAAGCAGCCACCGGTCGCGACCACCGTGCCGCCCTGTCGCCGTACTCGCTCGGCCAGCGCCAGCGCCGGCTCGATCGAGAGCGGCGCAGCTCCAAGCTCAGCGCGGTCGAGCTCCGTGCCGGCCGCCGGACCCCTCGCCGGGCGAGCCGCGCCGCTCGCTCCTCCCGCGGCGACGAACTCGCGGGCCGCCTCGACCGCGGCCTCGACCGCGCGCTCGCAGGACATGCCGTCGGCCAGGGCCCAGGCGGCAGAGGCGGCGAACCGGTCGCCGGCGCCACAGGGGTCGCCGCTGGCCGGCCGGCAGGTGAAAGCCCGCGGCTCCCCGTACGGGGTAGCCAGCACAGCGCCGGCCCCACCCCGCGTTAAGCACAGGGCTCCGACCTTCCAGGAAGAGAGCAGCCGCCGCATCAAGCCGCTCAGCTCCGGCTCTTCCCAGCCCGGCTCGAACCCCACGAAGCGCGCCGCCTCGGCGAAGTTCGGCGTGGCCAGCGTCGCGCCGGCGAGCGGCGCCGCTCCGCGGGGGTGAGGATCCCAGACGAGCGGCACGGCGGGAGGGCGGGACGACAACGCCGCGCGCACCGCCGGCTCGGCGAGAAGGCCTCGGCCGTAGTCGGAGACGAGCACGCCCGCGGCCTCGGACAAGGGCCCGCGCAGAGCGGCTCCGTCGCCGGCCCGGATACGGACCGCGGCGCCGCCGCGGTCGAGCCGCATCAGCGGCCTGCCCCGGTCCAGCATGCGCACCTTCTCCGGGGTTGGCCCGTCGAGGCCGAGGTCGACCAGGTCGACCCCGCCGCCGAGCAGCGCCGTCGCCAGCTCCGCGGCGGCCGGGTCCTGGCCGAGCGCGGTGACAAGAGTCACCGGCCGGCCGCCCCCGGCAGCGAGCAGGGCCGCCAGCCCGGCCCCGCCGGGCCGCAGTCGAGCCTCGTGCTGATCGAGCACGGGCACCGGTGCGTCGGGGCAGAGCCGTTCGCTCGACCCCTCGATGTCGCGATCGAGCAAAGCGTCACCGACGACCAGAAGGCGGCCTCTCATCGCGCCGCCCCCCAGCTCGTTGCCAGCTCCCGCACCGCGGCGGCTCGGCGCCGCTCGCCGCCAAGCCGCTCGACACCGCGGTCGACGGCGCCGCAGAGCAGGTGCACCGCCACCAGGTGCATCTCCTGCACGGTGGCGCCGGTCGGGGCGTCTATGACGAGGGCCTCGTCGCTGATCTCGGCCAGGGGGTTCGGGGCGGGACCGGTGACCGCCCAGGTCACCAGGCCGAGCGCGTTGGCCGTCTCGACCGCCCGCACCACGTTCTCGCTGCGGCCGGAGGTGCTCAAGGCGACGAGCACGTCGCCACCGCGACCGTGCGCTTCGACCTGGCGGGCGAAGACCTGCTCGGCGCCATAGTCGTTGCCGATCGCCGTCAGGCTGGATCCGTCGGCATGCAGGGGAAGGGCGCTGAACGGGCGCCGCTCCGTCTGGAAGCGGCCGACCAGCTCCGCCGTCAGGTGCTGCGCCTCGGCGGCGCTGCCGCCATTGCCGGCCGCCAGGAGGCGTCCGCCGGCGAGCAGCCGTTCGGCCAGCCACTCGCCCCAGGCGTCGACCTTCTCGCGCTGGCGCTCGAGGCACTCGATCGCGTCGGACAGGGCGCCGAGGTGCGCGGCGCTGCCGTCCGGGGGAGGCGAAGCCCTGACGGCGGCACGGCGCGCGCCGAGCATCTCCTCATAGCAGTCGAGGACCTGGGCGCCGACCCGGCGCCAGTCGTAGAGCCGCCGCGCCCGTTTTGCGCCGGCCCGGCCGTAAGCGCGGCAGGCGGCACGGTCGGCGAGCAGCGCGGCGACGGCTTCGGCGAGCCGGTCGGGATCGCGCGGCGGGACGTGGACCCCGGTGCGGCGGTCGGCGACGCTGTCGATCATGCCGCCCACGGCGCTGGCGATCACCGGCACGCCGCAGGCCATCGCCTCGAGGGGCACGATGCCGAACGGCTCGTACCAGGGCACCGATACGACCGCGTCCGCCGAGCGGATCAGCTGCGGCAGGCGCTCGCGGGGGACCCGGCCGCGCAGCTCGACCCTGTCGCCCACGCCGCGCCGCCGGGCCAGCTCCGCGAGGCGCTGCGCTTCCGGATCGGCGGCAAGCCGCGAGCGGTCCGGCCCGCCGGCGACCACGAGCTCGACGTCCGGCAACCGGGGCAGGGCGTCGATCACGTTGCCGATGCCCTTGCGCTGGACGAGGCGGCCCACGTAGAGCAGCCGGCCGCGCCCCGGATCGCGCTCCTCGACCGGCCCGTGCGGGTCGAACAGCTCGAGGTCGACCCCGCAGGGGATCACCGTGAGCCGCTCGTTGGCGGCACCGAGGCGAAGCAGCTCGAAGACCTCGTCGCTGCAGGTCGCCAGCACCCGGTCGGCCGCGGTCGCGATGCGGCGCTCGATCCCGAGCCGCTCCGGGGGGCTCGTGTCCATGCCTCCCTGGTGGCGGCGTTTGACGACTCCAAGGGCGTGAAAGGTCTGGGCGACCGGCAGCCGCAGCGGCTCTGCGGCGCGCAGCGACGCGTATCCGGACATCCAGAAATGGGCGTGGACGACGTCGGGGTGCCAGCTGCGCCAGGAGCGCTCGAGCCCGGCGGCGAACCGGTCCATGTGCGGGAAGAGCTCATCCTTGGGCAGCTCGACCGCGGGGCCGGCGTCGACGTGCTCCACCTCCACCCCCGGGCAGAGAGGCACGCGGCGCGGTTGGTCGGGGCTCTCGCGGCGGGTGTAGACGACGACCTGGCAGCCGCGCCGGGCCAGCTCCCGGGAGAGCGCCTCGACGTAGACGTTCTGGCCACCGGCGTCGACGCCGCCAAGGACGGCCAGCGGGCTGGCGTGCTCGGAGACCATCGCCACCCTCACGCCGCCACCCCCTCGAGCAGCTCGTTCCAATCGGAGAGGAAGCGGTCGAGGCCGTAACGATCGAGGGCGGCACGGCGTGCCATATGGCCGCGCTCCCGGGCGGTGTCGGGGTCCGCGATCAGCTCCTGCAGGCCCCGCGAGAGCGTTTCCAGCCTGGTCGAGACGACGCCGGCCACCGCCGGCACCGCCTCGACGACCTCGGTGGTGGCCAGGGCGACCACCGGCATGCCGAGCTGCATCGCCTCGATCAGCGAAAGGCCCAGCGAGGTCCAGCGGATCGGGTGCAGGTAGGCGCGGCGGCGCGCCATCTCGGTGTGCAGCGCGTCCTGCGGCAGGTTCTCGATTCCACCCATCTCGGCGGCGCCGATGCCGAACAGCCGCAGCGGCACGGTGCCGTTGAGGCGGGGCAGCAGGTCGGTGCCGGTCACCCGCCAGCGGCGCCGTGGCTCGTTGATCGCCACCGCCGCCTCCGCCAGCTCGCCGCTGTAGCGGTAACCCGGGTCGACGATGCCGTGCTCGACGACCCTCGTCGGGGTCGAGCCGGCATCCCAGAAGAGATCGTTGAAGTGGGTGACGTGGGCGAGGACGAGGTCCTCGCGGTCGGCCGCCGGGTGGCGCATCTCCGCGATCCGTCCCTGCGGGGCGTTGTGCTCGACGTAGACGGCAGGCAGGTCGCGGCCGGCTCGCAGGCCGGTCCATCGCTCGAGCAGCTCCTCCTCGTGGGGCCTCTGCAGGATGACGACGTCGGGCTCGGCAGCCGCCAGCTCCTCCGGCCCCAGCTCGATCGCGGAGGCCGGCCAGTCCCACGTCTCAGCCCGGCCGCGGCCGTCGGCGCCGCGGTCCGCGAGCACCGGCAGCAGGTAGGTGTGCGGGCCCTGCACCAGCGCCGTGGTCCAGGAACCGTGGACGTGCCAGATCAGGACCTTCATGCGACAGCCTCCACCGGCCTGGAAGGCACCCGGTCGAGGGCCAGGCGATCGATTGCCTCGGCGACCTCGAGCGGCTCGATCGGGGCGAGGCAGGGATGCCCGGGGACCGGGCACTCCCTGGCACGGCAGCCGGCGCAGGGAACGTCGCGGCCGAGCAGCTCGTGGGGAACGCCCCAGGGCCGCCAGCGAGCCGCCGGCACGGTCGGCGCGAAGAGCGAGGCAACCGGCGCTCCGACCGCGGCGGCGAGGTGGGCGGGGCCGGTGTTGGCAACAGCCACCGCCTCGGCGCCAGCGAGTACCGCGGCGAGGCCGGCGAAGTCGCAGCGTCCGCCGAGGTCGAGTGCCAGCTCCCCCGCGGCGGCAACCCGCCGCGTAAGCGGCCTCTCGCGAGGCGCGCCGGTGACGACGACGCGGCGGCCGCGGCGCTCGAGCAGATTGACCAGAGCGGCCCAACGGTCCGGCTCCCAGGCACGAGCGCTGACCGAGGCGCCGGGGTGGACGACGACGTATTGGCCATCGGGAAGCCGGGGCGGCGCGGTGCCGAGCGTCACCCGCAGCCGCGCGTCGTCGCCGGGTGGCAGCGCGTAGCCAGCCGCCGCGGCAAGCGAGACGGCGCGCTCGACCTCGTGGACGTCATCGTCGACGCGGTGGCGGACGTCGAGCAGCGAGCCCGGGTAATCGACGGCTATCGCCGCTATCCGCGGCACGCCGGCGAAGCGCAGCAGCAGCGCCGTCGGCAGCGGGCTCTGGTGGAAGGACGTGAAGACCACAGCCGCCTCCGGGGCACGGGAGGCGACGGCCTCGACCAGCCGCTCGCAGGCGCGGCGGCGCACCGGCGGCGGCGCCGGATCGATCCAGGGCGCCAGGTGGACGAGAACCTCGTCGACGTCCGGAAGCAGGCGCGCCGCGGCCTCGCCGCGAGGGCCGCAGAGCAGCGTCAAGGGACCCTCAGCGCCGGCGGCCAAGGCGCGCAGGGCTGGACCGGCGAGCAGCACGTCGCCGAGGCTGTCCTGGCGGACGGCCAGCACGCCGCTCATCCGGGTCCTCCCAGCAGCCGCTCGACCGCGGCGTCGATCGACGGCGCCGTACGCGGCGCCATCCGCACGTCCTCGGCTTCGGTCAGGGGCGTCGGCACGAGCACGGCGGCCGCGCCGGCGGCCTGCGCGGCCTGCACGTCGCCGGCGATGTCGCCGATCAGCACGCAGCGCTCGGGGCTGACGCCGAGCCGCTCGGCGGCCTCGACCACCATTCCCGGCTCAGGCTTGCGACACCGGCAGCCGTCGCCGGGGCCATGCGGGCAGTAGAGCCAGAGACCGATCGGCCCGAGCAGCTGATCGGCGCGGCGGTTGACCGCCTCCACCTCGCTGGCCTCGAGCAGCCCCCGGCGCACGCCGCTCTGGTTGCTGAGGACGGCGAGCGGCAAGCCGGCCGCGCGCAGCCTCGCCAGGGCACGGCGGGCCCCGGGCAGGGGCGCCACCTTGTCCGGATCGCCGTTGTAGGGGACGTCGAGCAGGATCGTGCCGTCGCGATCGACCAGCACCGCCTGCGGCCGCTCCGCGGGCGGTCGGGCGCCGCTGCCCGCCGGCCCGCCGCGCAGCAGGACGAAGGGCAGGCGAAGCAGCCCCCAGCCCCACCACGCGGTCGCCGCGAGGGGAAGGACAGCGCTGGTGGCGAGCATGCGGAAGACCTCTTGCCGGTCGCGCGGACCGGGGAGGATGCGGGCGGCGGCCAGCTCGCCGCTCAACACCAGCCAGGCGCCGGCCCCGAGAGTCGCAAGCCGCCGCTGCCCGGCCACGCCAGCCGCTGCGGCGGCGGTCAGCGAGGCGGTGGCGAGGAGGTGGCGACGCAGGCGCCCGCGCGGCGCCCGGCCCCAGCGCCGCCAGTGCCGTCCGTGCAGCGCCCGCATAAGCACGTCATCGGCGTTGCCCCGCTGGCGCCGCACGCTGACCCAGGATCCGGCCGCCGGCACCGGGTGCTCGCAGCAACGAGCGCCGGGGGCGATCCGCCAGCCGCCGCGCAGCAGGCGCAGTGCCAGGTCGGTGTCCTCGCGGTAGGGACCGGCGAAGCGCTCGTCGAAGCCGCCGACGGCCTCGAGGGCCACCCGCCGCAGGGCCAGGTCGGCGCTGAGCCAAAACGCTCCCTCCAGGCCGGCCACGTTGCGCTCCCAGTCGGTCGGCCGGCGTCCCGCCGGCAGCGGCACGCTCAGCAGCCCCTGGCTGGCGCCGACCCCGGCGGGCAGGTTGCTCAGGTCCTGACGCAGCCGCCGCGCCCAGCCGGGGTCGGGGACGACGTCGTCGTCGAGGAAGACGACCCACGGGCCCGCGCAGGCGCGCCAGCCGGCATTGCGCGCGGCCGCCGGCCCGCGTCCGCCGGAGCGCTCGGTCCGGGCGAACGGCGCGGCATCGAGCTCGACGCCGGAGGCGCCCGGCGGCCGGTCGTCCACCAGGACGATCTCGCCGAGCAGGCGGCGCTGCGGCTCCAGCGCCGCCAGCAGGCGGCGCAGCGAGGCACGGCCCAGCGTCGGGACCACGACATCGGGGCGGCTGTCGCTTGTGCGGCCGTCCACCTAGCTCACACGGACAGCGCCTCCTCCTCCGGGTCCGGGACGGAGAAGAGGCGTTCTCGGGAGACCAGGAACGGACCGATCGCGAGGAAGTCGATCGGTGCCGACCCGAAGCACTCCAGAGCGTCGCGCGGGTCGTCGACCATCGGCCGACCTGCAGTGTTGAAGCTGGTGTTGATCACCACCGGGACCCCGGTGATCCGCTCGAAGCACGCAAGCATGCGTGCGAGGACCGGCTCGGCCGCTGGGTCAACGGTTTGGATGCGGGCGGTCCCGTCCACGTGCACCGCGGCCGGGATCCGGTCCGCCCAACCAGGGCGGACGCGATGGGTGAAGAGCATGTGCGGACTGGGGACCGGCCCGTCGAAGAGCTCGCGGGCCCGCGACTCGAGCACCATCGGCGCCACCGGGCGGAACTGCTCGCGGCCCTTGATCGCGTTGAGGCGCTCGAGGTTCTCGGGATGGCGGGGGTCGGCGAGCAGGCTGCGATGCCCAAGCGCCCGCGGGCCCCACTCGCTGCGGCCCTGATGCCAGGCGACCACGCCGTCGGCGGCGAGCCGCTCAGCCACGGCGGCGGCGATGTCCTCGCAGCGCTCGAACGGCACGGCGGAGTCGCCCAGCCATGCCTCCAGCTCGTGCTCGGACCACTCGCGGCCGAGGGCCGCGGTGCCCATCGGTGCCGGCGCGGCGCCGAGCCGCTCGCTGACGTGGGTGGCGGCGCCGAGCGCGGTACCGGAGTCGCCGGCCGCCGGCTGCACCCAGATCTCGTCGAAGGGCCCGTCGCGCAGCAGGCGCGAATTGGCGACGCAGTTGAGCGCGACGCCGCCGGCCATCGCCAGCCGCCGCTCGCCGGTCCGCTCGGCCAGCCAGCCGGCGAGCTCGAGCAGGACCTCCTCCAGCCTTGCCTGCACGCTGGCGGCGAGGTCGGCGTGCCGCGGCGTCCATTCGTCGCCGCTCGCCAGTCGGGGCGCCAGCGAGTCCCACTCGACCGGTGCGGTGCGGAAGCCCCCTTCGCCGTCCGCCGTGACCGCCGCCCGCAGCTCGTCGAGGAAGGCCGGCCGACCGTAGGAGGCCATCGCCATCACCTTGTACTCGTCCGAGGAGCGGCGGAAGCCGAGGTGCTCGGTGAGTCCCTCGTAGAGCAGGCCGAGCGAGTCGGGCAGGCGCTGCGCCGCCAGCACCTCGAGGCGGCCGCCGCGCCGATGGCCGGCCAGGTGGGAGGCCGCCTCGCCACGGCCGTCGAGGACCAGCACCGCGCAGGAGCCGAAGCCCGCGCCATGGTAGGCCGAGGCGGCATGGGCGACGTGGTGGGGCACGAAGCGCACCCGCTTGGGGTCGAGGCCGGGCAGCGAGGTGGCCAGGAAGCGGGGCGCACGGCGGGCGAAGTCGGTCCGCAGGTCCTCCCACGGATCTCCCGTCCCGGCCCGCCCCACCGCCAGCGCGGGGTCGTAGGAGTAGGCGACGGCGTCCAGCCGCGAGGCGTCGATGCCGGCCTTTCGCAGGCACCAGCGAGCCGCCAGCTCGGGCAGCTCCCAGGTCGAGAAGGCGACCGCGGGCTTGCCGTGCTTGCGGCGGCTGAACCGCTCCTCTTCGGCGGCGGCGACTATCTCGCCGTCGACGATCAGCACCGCCGCACTGTCGTGGAAGACGGCGTTGACGCCTAGAACGGCCGTCGACATGGCCAGATCCGAGTTGGCGAATATCGCTCGCCCCATCCGCCAGAACTACCCTCCGGCCGGCGGCTCTCAAACAGAATGCCGCGAAGCGCTTCAGGCGGCGATCGCGGTGAAGCGCTCCACCGCCTGCTCAGGGTCGGGGAAGACTTCGCCGCGGACGAAGCGTCCGTCGCGCACCTCCCAGATCCAGGCAACCGGGACGTCGCGGATGCCGAGCTCGCGACTACGGGCGTAGACCCTGCCGCGAACCAGCAGCCGATCACCCCGTCGCTCGACCACGCTGGGAGTGATCCGCAGCTCATCCCATACCTCGGCAACGTCGGCGAGGTAGTCGCCGAGGCCGGTGGGGCCGCCGTAGGGGGCATCCCGGCCCACGGCTTCGGCCGTCACCACCGGGTAGAACTCCATCTCCTCGTCGCAGAGGTCGACGATGGCGGCCTCCTCGCGGCGGTTGAAGCATTCGTACAGTCGCTCGACGAGGAGCAGCTGGGGATCAGCCATCGCCGGGCTCCAGGGTGAGGGCCAACGGGATCGAGCCGGCCGCGGCGGTGAACGGACCTGAGCCGCGGGAGCGCTTGCGCGAGACGCGGGCGATCGCCAGCATCGCGATGTCGTCCTCGAGGCGGCCTTCGGTGAACGCATCCAGACAGTCCTCGAGTCGCTGCACGGCGAGCGCCGGATTGGCGATCCCGGCGAGGTGCGCGTGCAGGCGCTCCTCGCCGAAGCGCCCCTCGGGCCCCTTGGCCTCGGTGATCCCGTCAGTGACGACGACGAGCTGCTGGCCGGGCTCGACCTCGGCGCGGGCGATGGTCCAATCGGCGTCGTCGAAGGCACCCAGGACGGGGTCGGCGGCGGTCACCTCGGCGACCCTCTCGCCGTCGATGAGCAACGGCGGTGGGTGGCCGGCCACCGCGAGGCGAACGGGTTCGAAGCTGTCCTCGCTGAGGGTCATGGCGACGACGCTGCAGAGCGCCGCATCGCCGCGAGCGAGCAGGGCGCGGTTCAGGGCCCGCAGCGCGACGAGCGGGTCGTCGGTGAGGACGGCCGCCGTGCGCAGCGTGTAGCGGGCGACGGCGGTGATCGAGGCGGCCTTGGCGCCGCGGCCGGTGACGTCGCCGATCGCCAGCATCCAGCCGCCGGCGACCCGGAAGACGTCGTAGAAGTCGCCGCCGACCTCGTTCTCGGCGCCCGCCGGCCGGTACATGGCCGCGACGGACCAGCCGGGGATGTGCGGCAGCGGCGAGGGCAGCAGACCGCGCTGCAGGGTCTCGGCGATCTCGTTGCGGGACCGCTCCGCCCGCTCGAGGTCGGCGAAGAGCCCCGAGTTGTCGAGCGCCAGGGCGACTCGGCCGGAGAGGATCCAGGCGAAATGGGCGTCCTGTCGCCGGTAGCGCCGGCCCGACCAGGCGACGGCGATCGTCAGCGCCCCGGTCACCTCGCCACGGGCCTGCAGGGCGACCGTGATCGCCGAGCGCATCCCCAGGCTGCGCAGGAAGTCGAGGTCGTCCTCGTCGTGGGAGAGGTCACGCAGATCCTCCTCCGAGATGCGCTCGTAGAACCGCGGCCGCAGCGAGCGCGCGTCTTCGTCCCCAACCATGCCGGCGGGGATCGACGGAAGCCGTTCGCCGAGCGACCGCCCGAGCTCCGGATCGCCGCCGGGCCCCACCTGAACGGCGGCCCGACGGGGGACGCGCTGCTCGTCGAGGACGTCGATCGTGCAGAGGTCGCCGAGCTCGGGGACGAGGATCGCGCAGATCGCCTCGAAGGTCTGCTCCAGCGAGGCGCCCGCCTCGGAGACCGCGGCGATGTCGGCGAGGATCTGGAAGCGGCGCCGAGCCTTGCGCTCACGGAGGAGGAAAACTGCCAGCAGGGCGAGCAGTACCGCAAACGCCAGAGCCGTCACCCCTATCCCGATCCAGCCCATCCAGCTCTCTCCTCGTCGCCACCGCTACCGAAAAGACAGTACCCCCGGACCATCGAAATGTCCAACGCGGCAAACCGGCGTTCGTCAGGCGGTACCCATGCGAAGCCGCACGAGCGTCCCACTCGCCCCAGAGCGGATCTGCACCAGGTCGCACAGGAGGTTGGCGATCCACAGCCCGCGGCCGCCATCCTGTACCGGCAGCGGCCGGCGGCGGCCGACCAGGGGCTCCTCGATCGCCCCTGTGTCGGCGACCTCGACCACGGTGTCGCGGTCCTCGCGCCAGACCCAGATGGTTCCCTGGCCGCCGCCGTGGGTGACGCTGTTGGCGGCCAGCTCGCTCGCCGCCGTGACCAGGTCGGAGGCTTGCTCCGCGCCGAGGCCGGCGCTCTCGGCCTCGGCACGGACCAACGCCCGTGCGAGACCGAGGCTGTCCCGGTCGAAGCGGAAGCTGGCGGCGGTCGGTGGACGTGGCGAGAGCTCCCCGGCGAAGACGTCGCCGACCGCGCCGGCGTCGCCGCGGCTGGCAGGCGGGGCGGATCCGGAGACGAAGGGGTGGGACTCGGCCGCGATCTCGAGCTCGGCGTCGGGAAGTCGCCGGGCGTCATAGGGGCAGAGCAGGGCAAACGATGCGGCGTCATCGAAGGCGACGTTGAGCAGCGACTCGTGGCGGCGGCACTCGTCGAGCTCGTCCGGCGTCCGTCCCGGCCAGACCGGTTCGCCGATGCCGCGAACCGGCCGGTCGCTGCCGCCCCGCTCGTCGAGGAATTCGTGCCAGAAGGGGATGATCCGGCCGGGGTTGCGGCCGATCGTCTCCATGTCCACGAAGCGAACCGCCTCGGCGTCGGTGCCGAGCTCGCCCCGCAGGGCCGTGGTCCGGGCCGGGCCGACCGCCACGAGCGATGCCTCCCCCGCCTCGATCGCTCCGCGCAGGTAGGGCACCGTCCTCGCCAGGAACTCATCCGCGTCCTCGTAGAAGAAGACCTCGTGGTGGAAGCTTCCCTGCCTCATCGCCGCTGAGCTACCCGGGCCAGGCCGTGTCAAGCGTGACCCGCGCACATCTCAGTCGAGCAGCCCGAGGACTTCCCGCTCGATCCGGCTTTGCGCTCGCGGCCCGGGGGAGCCGGCGCTCGCCGCGGCGATCGTCACGCCCTCGCGATAGCGGTCGAGAACGCGCGGATCGACGTACGACGACCGGCAGACGGCCGGCGTGTTGCCGAGCGCCTCCGCGACGCGGCCGATCGCCGCGCGGATCCCCCGCTCCGCGCCGGCGGCCGATTCGCGCGGGCCCTCGGTGGACAGCTCGATCGCCGCCAGCACGGTCCCGTGCCAGGTGCGGAAGTCCTTGGCCGAGAAGTCCTCGCCGGCGTGCTCCTGGATGTAGGCGTTCACATCGTCGGAGCGGACGTCGTGCCAGCCGGACCCATCGCGGAAGACGAGCAGGTCGGGCGGGCCGCCGCGGCGGCGGCGCATCTCTTCGATCGCCCGCCGAGCCTCCTCGTCGCTGAGCGCCAGCACCCGCCGCTGGCCGCTCTTCGCGGGGAAGTCGAAGAGCAGCTCCCCGTTGCGCAGCGAGACATGCTCACGCCGCATAGTGGCGACGCCGAAGCTGCCGTTCGAGTCGGCGTATTCCTCGCCGCCGACGCGGAGGAAGCCGCGGTCGAGGAGGCGGACGGCGCAGGCCAGGGCGCGCTCACGGGGCAGCCCGTCGCGCCGCAGGTCGTGCCTCACCGCCCTGCGCAGCCGCGGCAGCGCGGCGGCGAAGCGGCGCATCGACCCGAACTTGCGTTCCGCCGCCCGCAACTGCCAGCGCTCGTGGTAGAGGTACTGCTTGCGGCCGGCGGCGTCGATGCCGGTGGCCTGTATGTGCCCAAGCGGGTCGGCGCAGATCCAGACGTCCTCCCAGGCCGGCGGGATGGCCAGGGCGCGAATGCGGCTCAGGGTCTCCTCGTCCTCGATCGGGCGCCCGTCGTCGTCGCGGTAGGCGAAGCCCCGGCCGTGTCGCCGCCGCCGGATGCCGACGCCGGCGCAGTCCGAGCGCCGCAGGCGCCCCCGCGCCGCGGTGGCCGTGCTCATGCCGCGCGGGAGCGCCGCATGGCCGTGGATACGGCGCCCAGGTCCTCGACCATCGCGGTGAGCGCCTCCTCCCGCTCCTCGCGCTCGCGCAGCCGCAGCACCGCCGAGGGGTGGATCGTCACGGCGGCGAGCTCCGCCAGAGGGCTGTCGAGCAGGCGCCCTCGGTCGCGGGTGACGCGGATGCCGGAGCCGAAGAGCGCCTTGGCGGCGGTCGCGCCGAGAGCGACGAGGGCGCGCGGCGCGACCGCCTCGACCTCCGCCTCCAGCCAGGGCCTGCAGGCCTCGATCTCTCCCGCCCGCGGCGTCTGGTGCAGGCGCCGCTTGCCGCGCGGTCGCCACTTGAAGTGCTTCACCGCGTTGGTCACGTAGGCGGCGTCGCGATCGATCCCAGCGCCCTCGAGCGCCTCCGCCAGAATCCGCCCGGCGGGCCCTACGAACGGCTCCCCCTCGCGGTCCTCACGGTCGCCCGGCTGCTCGCCGACCAGCATCAGCTCAGCCGAACGCGGGCCCTTGCCGAAGACGGTCTGCGTCGCGTCCTTCCAGAGGGGACAGCCGCGACAGCCGTCAGCCGCGGCCCGCAGGGCTCCCAGCGAGCGGCTCTCGGGCAGGTAGTCGGCGGCCGAGTCGGCCTCGCTCGTACGCTTGCCCATCGGTCTCAGCCGACCCGCACGCCGGCCAGCCGCGGCAGGACGTCGCGGCCGTACACCTCGATCGCGGCATGAGGATCGGCGCCGGAGTTGTTCATCAGGACGACGATCGTCGCTCCCAGCTTCTCCACCTCGCGGATTCGCTCGACGTGCTCGTCGGCGTCGGCCGAGACGATGATCGCCTCGCGCAGCTCCTGGTCGGAGACCTGCTTCGCGGCATGCTCCTGCATCGCCCGCGGGTCGTGCCAGTCCTCGCGGTAGAACTCCTTCGGCTGGGAGCCCTTCCAGACGCGGGCCCCCTCCAGGGCGGCCTCGTCGTCCCGGGCCCAGGAGAAGGCGGTTTGGAGGAGGATCTCCCCCGGCTCGCGGCCGGCGTCCTCGGCGGCGCCGCGATAGGCATCGATGATCCCCGGCGCCGATTCCGGATCGGCCAGCGTCCAGACCCCGTCGCCGCGGCGGCCGGCGACCCCCGCGGCGCGCGGGCCGAACGCCGAGACGTAGATCGGCGGCCGCCGGGCGGGCCGCGTGTGCAGGTAGGCGCCGTCGGTCGGGAAGCTCGCCTCGTGGTCGGTCACACGCCTGCCTTCGAAGAGCGCGTCGATGGTCTCCAATGCCTCCTCCATGCGGTCGATCTGGTCGCCGACGGAAGGCCAGCCCTCGCCCAGCGGCGCCTCGTTCAGCGCCTCTCCCGAGCCGAAGCCGAGATAGGGCCGGCCGGGATACATCCTCTCCAGGGTGGCCCATGCCTGGGCGATGAGCACGGGGTGGTAGCGCGGGCCGGGCGGGGTGACGCCGGTGCCGAGCGGCACGCGCTCGGTGGCCTGCGCCGCCGCTCCGAGCCAGATCCAGGCGTGGCCGGACTCCCCCGGCTCCCACCAGGGCTGGAGATGGTCGCTACAGCCGATCCCGCCGAACCCGGCCCGCTCCGCCTCAACCGCCTGGCGCAGCAGATCGTCCGGCGGGAACTGCTCGTGGGCGCAGAAATGGAAGTAGCGAGGCCCCTTCGCCATGGCCAGCCGGTACCCGTTTCCCCATGCGGCAATCGCGGGTAGCGGCCCCAGGTGTCGCTCACCGTGATCCTCGACGTCGACGGCACCCTGGTCGACACCAACTACCACCACGCCATCGCCTGGCACCGGGCCCTACGTGCCCGCGGGCACGCGGTGCAGATGTGGAAGGTGCATCGCCACATCGGCATGGGTGGGGACCAGATCCTCGCCGCCCTGATCGGCGAGGAGGCGGCAGAGAGGGACGGCGAGGAGATCCGCTCGATCCAGGCTGGCGCCTACGAGGAGCTGATCGACGAAGTCGACGCGATGGCCGGGGCGAGCGAGCTGCTCGAGGACCTGCGTGACGCGGGCCTCACCGTCGTCCTCGCCTCCTCGGCCCGAGCCGAGGAGGTCGACCACTACCTCGACCTGCTCGACGCCCGCGAGCTGGTCGCCGCCTGGACCACCTCGGCGGACGTCGAGCGCACCAAGCCCGCCGCCGACCTCGTCTGCGCGGCCCTGGAGAAGGCGGGCGGCGGCCCGGCCCTGATGATCGGCGACTCGGTCTGGGACGTGCGCGCCGCGAAGGCCGCCGGCGTCCCCACCCTCGCCGTCCTCACCGGCGGCTTCTCCGAGGCCGAGCTGCGCGAGGCCGGGGCGACCGAGGTGATGGAGACGATCGACCAGCTGAGAACGGGGCCGCTCAAAGAATTCCTGGAGCGGGCTCGCGCCGATGAAGCGGAAGCGACTTCAAGCGGCTAGCGGTCAGTCGTCGAGCTTGTCCCGCTTCGGGGCCTCCCAGCGATCGCCGGCCTCGGGATCCTTCGAGGGGTGGGGTTCGCTGGTGCTGCTGCTGCCCGACTGCGGATGCGGCTCCTCGCCGAACGGCGCGCCGTCGGGGTCGGGGGGATCCCGGGGATCGTCGCGCTTGTCATAGGGGTCGGGCCACTCAGTCGGGTCCGGGTCGGTGGCCGGGTTGCTCAAGTCGCGATGCGGCTTTTCGCCCATCGTCACGCGGCTACCCCGCCACATCGGCGGGCAAACTGATCCGCAGGCCATCGGCGAGCACGAAGAACGCCGCGGCGAATGGGCTCGTCGAGGTCCGCTCGCGCAGGCCTGACCAATCGATCTGCTCGCGCAGCCCCCTGGCGATCTGCACCAGGTCGCGGTAGTCGGCACTGTGCTCGTCGAGGGCCAGTAGCTTGGTCACGAGGATGTCGTCGATCGACATCACCGGGATCTCCATCCCGGCCACGCTCAGCTCCTCGCCGCGCTCGATCACCTCGTCGGTTATCCGCATCCCGGCCGGTTCGAAGATCAGGTCGATCAGGACCTCGCCGTCCCAGGCCTTCAGCAGCCACTGCTCCGGCGGGCGCTCGGTGCGCATTCCGGACGCGCCGAGCGCGTTCATCGCGCGCTCCGCATCCGCCGGCTTGACCATCAGGTCGATGTCGTTGCTGGAGGGAGGCCCTCCCCGGGCCCAGCAGCCCAGCCCGCCCCCGAGCAGATACGGAACACGCTGGGCCTCCAGCGCCGCCGCGGCTCGCTTGAGGCTGTCGGTGAGCGGCTCCAGCACTACCCGAACCGACTGCCGTCGGTGTCGGCCTCCGTCTCGGTCGACTCGAGCTCGTCGGCTTCGCCCTGGATCGACGGGTCTTCCTCCTCCTCGACGCCGGCGGCATCGGCGAGGGGGTTGACGGAGAGGTCGCCGTGGGTGGCCTGCTCTTCGAGCAGCTCCTCGGCTTCCTCGAAGCCCTCCGACTCGCCGCCTCCGTGCTCGGCGGCGGCGCGCTTGGCCTCGTCCATGCCCTCCATGCCGCTGCGCCCGCCGATGCGGGCGGCTTCCGCCGCCGCGGCTTCTTCCTCTTCGCGGATCACGCTGTCGTCTCTGTCGTCTGCCATGCCCCGGGAGATGCCCCGAGCGGGTGTGGCCTAAACGTGCCGGGCGCGGCATTCTTGATCGGCAAGTGGGTAGAGGTCCGGCATGCAGGCGAGCGCCTCGAGCACGCTGCGGATCGCCGCCGCCGGCGACATCCACTGCCGCGAGACGAATCGCGAGGCGATCGCCGAGGCCTTCTCGCGCCTCGATCGCGAAGCCGAACTCGTGCTCCTGGCGGGCGACCTGACGAGCCACGGAACCGTCGCCGAGGCGGAGATCCTCTGCGAGGCCGCGGCGCGGACCGATGCCCCGGTGTTCGCCGTGCTCGGCAATCACGACTGGCAGGGCGACGACGCTGAGGCGCTCGCCGCCACCCTCCGCGATGCCGGCATCAGCCTGCTCGAACGCGAGGCGCGCGTCTGCCAGCCCAGCGGCGTCGAGGTCGGGATCGTTGGCTGCAAGGGTTTCGTCGGCGGCTTCGCTCCCAGCCAGCTGCCTGATTTCGGCGAGCCATCGCTGCGCGCGATCTACGCCGAGACGACCGCCGAGGTGGAGGCGCTCGACGCCGGCCTGCACGAGATCGCGACCTGCCCGATCCGCATCGTCCTGCTCCATTACGCGCCGGTCGAGGCGACGCTGGAGGGAGAGCCGCGCGAGATCTTCGCCTTCCTGGGCAGCGACCGGCTCGCGGCGCCGATCCTCGAGCACAGCCCCGATCTGGTCCTGCACGGGCATGCCCACGAGGGGGCGGCCGAGGGACGAATCGGGGACGTTCCGGTCCGAAACGTCTCCCAACCCGTCCTCGGTGGGGGATTCTGGACGACGGAGCTGCAGGTCCCCACCCACAGCCCGATCCCCTGAAAGAGTCGCCCGAGCCGCTCGAATCTCCGTATCCGGGTACTCGCCCAGCGTGCAAGACGTGCGGATTGGCTGCTCGGGCTGGAGCTACAGCGACTGGCGCGGCGACTTCTACCCACCTGGCCTGCCCAGCTCGCGCTGGCTCGCCCACTACGCCACGGTCTTCGACACGGTGGAGGTGAACGCCACCTTCTACCGCCTGCCCAAGGTCGAGACGGTGCGCAGCTGGGCCGAGCAGACTCCCGACGGCTTCCTCTTCGCCGTGAAGGGCAGCCGCTACCTGACCCACATGAAGCGGCTGCGCGACCTCGGGCCGGGTCTGCTGCGCTACTGGGAGCGAATCGAGCCGCTGCCCGAAGCGGGCAAGCTCGGGCCGGTGCTATGGCAGCTGCCGGGCAACTTCCGGCGCGACGACGACGCGCTCGCGGACGCCTTGGAGGCGCTCCCGCCGGCCGACCACTGCTTCGAGTTCCGCCATCCCAGCTGGTTCGAGCCGGATGTGTACACGCTGCTCGAGCAGCACGGCGCAAGCCTGGCGCTGGGCGACGACAAGCGGCGCGAGCTGCCTCCCGCCTCTCCGCTGGGGCGATTCGCCTACCTGCGCCTCCACTACGGCTCGCATGGGCGGAACGGCAACTACTCCCAGCGCGAGCTCGTGACGTGGCGGCGACGCATAGCCGTCTGGCGCGCGCGCCGACCGGTATACGTCTACCTCAACAACGACTGGCAGGGCTTCGCCCCGCGCAACGCGCTGGCGCTGCGACGCGGGCTGTCCTGACCCATTGGCCGGTTCGCGTCGCTGTGCGTGAAAACCCGCCGATCAAGCGCGGGGCTCGCCCCAGGCGCCCTTCGGCGTGTCGTCCTCGTATTTTCCCGCCCGGCCGGTTGGCGGCTCGATTTTCTCGTCGGCGCGCGGACGCAGGCCGGCGTAGGCGAGGAAGGCGACGAAGAGGATCGCGAAGGCGATGACCGCGAAGATCGGCGACCAGGCGACGGCGACGAGGGCTAGCAGGACCAGGAGGACGAGCGGAATCGCGTACATGGTCACGCCCTTACCCGGCGCCCGCGCCGGCTACACCCGACCGGTTTCCCATCCCGATCCAGGGGTACCGAGACGCCATGATCGATACGAAATCGATCCCCCGGCCCGGCGAGCGCTGGCTCAGCTGCCCTCCATATCTCCTGATCGCCCATGTCCTGCGGGTCGACGAGCACGTCAAACCCGCCGTGGTCAGCTACGAGCTCCAGGACGAGGAGGGCTTCTTGCTGGAAAGCGTCGAGCACGCCGTCCTCGACGATGGCTGGTGGAAGACCTTCCAGCCGATGACCCGTCGCTGCGGCTAGCACAGCGACGGGCGGCGGCATGGCTCAGCCGGCGAGACGGGCCCTCAACAGATCCTTGCCCTGCTCGGCGCCCTTGCGGCTGGCCTCCTGGGCGCGGCGGAAGAATTCGGCCAACTCGTTGTCGCCCTCCCGCTCCGCGTCGGCGGCGTAGGTCTCGAGCCGCAGCACGTTGCTGAGGCACTGCTCGACGAACCAGATGATGTTGTAGTCCTTGTCCTTCGTGCCGGTCAGCTCGCCGGCCTCTTGTGACTGTGCCATGCGGTGTCTCTCCTTCGGTCGATTTGCTCAGCTCTTTGCGCCGGCAACGGCGCGTTGGAGCTGATCCTTGGTCATCTTCGATCTGCCCTCAATGTTGAGCTTGCGGGCATCGTTGTAAAGCTGGTCGCGCGTGCGGCCCTTGCCGCGCTTCGTGCCAGAGCGGCGGCCGCCGCGACGGCCGGAGGAGATGTCGTCGGTCGAGGCGCGAGACGAGCGGCGCGATTCACCCGAGCGCGCCCTGGCCTTGTTGACCGTGCGGGCCGCGATTTCCTCGGCGCGGTCCTCCGAGCGGCCCTGTTCCTTCTCGCTCTGCTTGACGTGCTCGTACTGGCGGGCACGCTTGCTGCCCTTCTTGACTCCACGCGGTGGCATCTCGGATCCTCCTTCGCTCGGGGGCGCCGTCAGGCGACGCCTCCCACCGTCCTCTCTCGCTGACCCTCGTGCACGCCCTCGGCGAACTCCTCGACGATCTTCGCCTTGAAGGCCTTCAGGTCGTCGGGCTTGCGGCTGGTGACGAGGCCCTGGTCGACGTGAACCTCCTCGTCGACCCACTCGGCGCCGGCATTACGCAAATCCGTCCGCAGGCTCGGCCAGGACGTCAGGGTGCGGCCGGCGACGACGCCGGCCTCGATCAGCGTCCAGGGCCCGTGGCAGATCGCGCCGACCGGCTTACCCGCCTCGAAGAACGAGCGCACGAACGCGACCGCTCGCGGCTCGGTGCGCAGCTGGTCGGGATTCGCGACACCGCCCGGCAGGACAAGCCCGTCGTAGGCGGCGGCGTCCGCCTCGCCGACGGCGGTGGCCTCGAAGGTGTCGCCCCTGTCGAGGTGGTTGAAGGCTTGGACCTCGCCCGCTTCCGGAGCAAGCAGGTCGGCCTCGGCGCCCGCCTCGCGAACCGCCTCGAGCGGCTCGGTCAGCTCGACCTGCTCGACGCCCTCGTTGGCGACGAGGAAGGCGATCCGCTTCCCATTCAGTCGGTCGGACATGGCAGCTCCTTTCCGCGTTGCTCCGCTGCCCCTCTACCCGACCGTGAACGGGCCGAACCTCAGGCGATGCCCTCGAACTCGTACTCGCGCAGGAAGCCCTCGAAGAGGCGGCGGTGCCCCTGCTCGTCACGGAGGATCTCGATCACCATGTCCTGGGTCACGGGGTCGACGCCGTCGGTCTCCTCGACGAGCCGGGTGTAATGCTCGATGGCGCCCGTCTCGGCCTTGATCACGCCGCGGATCACGTGGACGATGTCGGTCTGATGCTCGGGCGGCTACAGGAAGCTCTGCTCCGCCGCGAACTCCTCCGAGCCGGGGACGACGCCGTAGAGCTCCTTGATCCGCTCGGCGAAGCGCTTGGCGTGGCCCAGCTCCTCTTCGACGTCCTTGGCGAGGGACTCCTTTATCTCCTGCGCCCGCACCCCATCGAGGTTCACCGAGGCGGCCACATAGCTCATCACCGTCTCCATCTCCATCCAGTACGCCCGCTGAAGCACCTCGACCACGTGCTCGCGGACCTCCAGGTTGGCGCTGTCGAAGATGCCCTTGCTCGGGGACGGCGCTGATGCCTCCATCGTTCCTCCATATCTCGCTTGCGGATGCGGCTAGCGATTACCCCGCCCGACCCGGAATCAATCGGTCACGCGCTTCGCCGGCGAGGCTCTGAGATAATCGCCCGATCGGGGCGTGGCGCAGCCTGGTAGCGCGCACCGTTCGGGTCGGTGAGGTCCCCGGTTCAAATCCGGGCGCCCCGATTAGAAGACCCCTGCATTGGCCGACCCGGCTCGTCGCCTCTTCCCGTTTCATCTATGCGGCGATTGCGTCGGCGGGCCGGCCAGGGCTACGGTGGTTAGTTCGATGTCCGCCAATCGACTTCGCCTGCTTCTCCTGACGGTCGCGATCCTCGCGACATCGGCGATCGCCGCCGCGGCGGCATCCGCGCAGACGATCCACGTCGTGGAGCGGGCGACCACCGATGCGGTGACGAACGGCTCCAAGAAGGACAAGCCGGGGAACGTGCTCACCTGGCACAACAGGATCTACGACGCCGCGAACAAGCACCAGGTCGGGAGGGATGCGGGGTACTGCATCCGCATCGTCGTCGGCAAGTCTTGGGAGTGCAGCTGGACGACCTATTTCGAATCCGGTTTGATCAGCGTGCAGGGACCGTTCTCAGACAGCGGCGGCACCGTGCTTGCGATCATCGGTGGGACCGGGGCCTACGCGAAAGCCAGCGGCACGATGAGCCTGAAGTACCGCAACAAGAAGGGCACCGCCTTCGACTTCATCTTCCGCCTGGACTAGCGCCCGAGAAGCCTCGGGCTGGGTGGTCGCCGCTTCAATCCGCCGTGGTCGTCGGCAGCGGCCTGGCGACCCTGGCGTCCAGGTCGTAGATGAGCCCCGCGACCTCGATGTCTGCCGGAAGAAGCGAGGAGCGCTCGATCGCGAGGAGGTCTTCGCGAAGCGCCTCGATCGGATCCGCGATGGTCCCGAACTCCACGTCGGGGTCAGCGCCGGCTGGGAGGCGTTCGCGAATCTCCGCGTCCGTGTGCTTGGCCATCGCGCAGTCGGTGTGGTGAATCACGAGGAAGCGCCTGGTTCCCAGCGCATAGGACGCGGCGATCGAGCGCAGGACATCCGCCGTGACGCGACCGCCGGCGCTGCGGGCGACGTGAACGGCCTCCGGCCAGAGGTCCAGGAACCCGGCGGCGTCGAGGCGGGCATCCATGCAGGTGACGATTGCGGTGGGCGGCTGCTCCGGAGTCATCGCTGCGGCATCCTAGAACCTCGCGCGGCTCAGCGCTCCTGCTCCGCAAGCGCCTCGGCGAGAAGGCCGATTCCGCGCTCGATCGCCGGCTCGGAGAGGCAGCCGAAGCCGAGGACGAGGCCCGGGGGGCCCGTTGGCCTGAAGCGGTGCAGCGCCACGCCCTCCAGGCCGACGCCGCGCTTCGCCGCGGCGGCGATGAGGGCGGGCTCGTCGATTTCCCGGGGGAGCTCGACCAGCTCATAGAGGCCGGCCCCTCCCCCGGTCGCCTTCGCCCCAGGCAGCTGCCGGGCAAGCGCGCCGAGCATCGCCTCGCGCCGCCGCCGGTAGCGCAGCCGCATGCGGCGGATGTGGCGGTCGAGCTCGCCGCGCTCGAGGAAATCGTGAAGGGCGAGCTGGCCGATCGCCTCCGAGCCGCCGTCCTCGACCGCCTTCGCCTCGATCAGCGGCCAGGCCAGCCAGGACGGGAGCAGCGCCCAGGCGAGCCGCATGCCGGGCGCCAGGCGCTTGCTCGCCGAGCCGATATAGGCGACGCGCTCCGGCGCCAGGCCCTGCACGGCGCCGAGGCCGTCGCCGTCGTAGCGGTACTCGGCGTCGAAGTCGTCCTCGACGATCAGGTGCTCACCGTCCTCGGCCCACTCGATCAGCGCGGCGCGGCGCTCCCTGCTGAGCACCGACCCGGTTGGGAACTGGTGCGCGGCGGTTACGACCACGGCGCTTGCCGTCGTCGCTTCGAGCGCGTCGACCCGGATGCCCTCGGCATCGACGGGGATCGGGATGACGGTCAGTCCTGCCGCTTCGACGCCGAGGCGGTGCGGATGCCAGCCGGGGTCCTCGAGCGCGACGCTCTCGACCCCGCGGCGGGCCAGCCAGCGGCAGATCAGGGAGAAGGCCTGAGCGAAGCCGGTGCAGATCACCATCTGCTCGGGCTCGGCGGCAGCCCCGCGCACCCGCCCGAGATAGACGCCGAGCGCCTGGCGCAGCGCCGGCACCCCACGGGGGTCTGGATAGCCGATCGCGTCGAGGGGCGCCCGCGCCCAAGCGGCCCGCAGGGAGCGCAGCCAGCGATCGCGTGGAAAGCCGGCGAGGTCGGGAATGCCGGGATGGAAGTGGTAGGGGAAGGTCGGCAGCATCGATCGCGCCTGGGGCGGTTGGGCGGGGGTGCGCACCGTGCGAGCCACCCGCACCGGCGCCCCCTGCCGGGCCAGCAGGTAGCCCTCTGCCGCGAGCTGCCCGTAGGCCTCGGTGACGACGCCGCGCGAGACCCCCAGCCCCTTCGCCAGGGCGCGGCTCGAGGGCAGCCGTGCGCCCGCCGCCAGGCGCCCGGCTTGGATGCCGCCGCGAATCGAGCGCTCGATCTGCTCGTGCAGGGGCAGCTCCCCCTCGCGCTCGAGCTCGATCATCAGGCCAAGCTCCCCAACTGGACCCCTCAATCTGGTCATTACTGGCACTGTATACAGGGCCAGTGGGCCTCTAAGGTTGATCTCCCAAACGGCTCGAGGAGGACGGCATGCGGCAAAACGGCAGCAAGGGCACGATCACCGTCGTCGGCGGCGGGCTCGCCGGCATGACGGCGGCGATCGCCTGCGCGGAAGGCGGCTCCGACGTCCGCCTGCTGGAGGCGCACGAGGCGCTCGGCGGCCGTGCCCGCAGCACGGAAGGCCCCTACAAGGCAAACCTCGGCCCTCACGTCATCTACAAGGACGGCCCGCTCTGGGCCTGGCTGGCGGACCGCGACCTCCTGCCGCCCTACGCCGGCCCGCCGCTCGCCGGCGTCCGCTTTCGCTGGCGGGGCAAGGTGCGGCGGATCCCGCCACTCGGAACCGTCCCGTCGGTGCTGCGATTGCGGGGTCGGGAAGCGCCGATCGACGTCGACTTCCGCAGCTGGGCGGCCGCGCACAGCGATCAACGGACGGCTGAGATGCTCTCCGCCGCGGCCGGCGTCTACACGTTCCATCACGACCCGGGCGAGCTCTCGGCGGCATTCGTCTGGCAGCACTCCGTTCGAGTCCTGCTCAGCCCACCGCCGACCGCGCGCTACCTGATCGGCGGTTGGAGCGCCCTGGTCGCTTCGTTGGAAGGGCGTCTTCGGCAGCTCGGAGTCGGGGTTGAGACGGGGCACCGCGTCGACGCTCTGCCGGAGGGCGGGCCCCTGATCGTCGCCACCGAGCTGGCGCAGGCTCGCGCCCTGCTCGCGGACGATTCCCTTGCCTGGCCCAGTGGCAGCACGGTCTGCATCGACCTCGGCCTCGGGCGCCGCCGCGGCGACCCCTTTGTCGTCTCCGACCTCGACGAGGCCGGTTGGATCGAGCGCTTCAGCGCCGCCGACGCCTCGCTCGCCCCGCGGGGCGAGGAGCTGGTACAGGCACAGCTCCCGGTGCTTCCCGGGGAGAGCACCGAACAGGCCGGCCTGCGCCTTGACCGGCTGCTCGACGCGGCGCTTCCGGACTGGCGCGCCCGGGAGACCTGGCGCCGCCGGCAGGCGATGAATGCCCGCACCGGGCCGCTCGATCGGCCGGGCACCAGCTGGCGCGACCGGCCGGCGATCGATCGCGGCGACGGAGTCTTCCTCGCCGGCGACATGGTGGCCGCGCCGGGGCTGCTCTCGGAGGTCTCCTGGGCGAGCGCCGTCGAGGCGAGTCGCCTGGCGCTGCGGGCGGCGCAGAGCAGCGGGCCGCGGCTGCGGCGAGTCGCCTGAAAGGCGAGGTCAGTCCACCGCTTCGATCGCCCGTTCCACCCGGCCCAGGCTGGGGCCATCCTGGAGGACGCGGGTGCCGCCGGGGCCGCTGACGATCATCGCCTGCCCGGCCCGGATGCCGAGCCTCATGCCGAGGTCTTCGTAGCCTTCGAGCGTGGTCGCGATGCTGCCGCCGGAGCCACCGTGGCCGTCGAGGTACCGCTGCCATTCGGGCACGTCAAGCTCGCCGATCGAGCCGGCCAGCGAGGCCATGAACTCGTCGTCGACCCCGAACCGCTCCGCCTCGGCTTGGTTGACGAAGAAGAGGTAGGTGTACTGCCAGCCGTACCCCTGCTGGGCCGCCGCCTCGGCGCCGAAGAAGCCGAGCTCGAGCGGGTTCTCCGCGACCGAGTAGTGACGCATCAGCAGCTTCGCCGCGCCCGGCCGGGCGAATCTTTCGACCAGAGCCGGAACCGTGTCGAGGAAGTCGGCGCGGCAGTTGCCGCACTGAAGGTCGTTGAAGACCTGGATCGAGACCGGGGCATCCGCCGATCCGAGCCGGTCGCCTTCCTGCGGCACCCCGCCGAACAGCTCCTGCGCGGCGGCGATTCCCTCGACCCGGACGACGTCCCGGCCGGCCTCTCGAGTCGAGATGCTCACCAGGGCGTAGCCGAGGGCGAGCAGTGCCGCCGTCAGGGCGAGGATCACCCAAAGCCGGCCGCGGCGGGGGATCGGCGTCACGGCGACTTCGGACACCCCCGCATTATCGCGAGTTGACAGCTCCGGCTCGCCGGAGTAAGACTGCGCGTACCCGATTTCAACTACCTGGGAGGTCCGCCGTGGCCAATCACCTGACGCCGTCCGAGCTTGCCGACGAGCTGCGCATGAAACGGCAGGAGGTGATCGGCAAGTGCGTCGAGCTGCACGTCCCGATCTTCCACGGCCGTATCGACAAGTCGCTCTTCCAGACGTCGCTGCGGCAGACCGCGGAGCAGCAGGGTCAGCGACCGGCTTCGGCTGCCTAGCCAGCCAGTCCCAGGCAGTTCATTAGACTCCGCGCCGTGGAGGAGCGGGGAACCCATTCGGCCACGCTCGCGGACCTTCTCCCGCGCGCCGCCCAGCGCTATGGCAGCGCCCCGGCGGTCATGTTCAAAGACGGCGAGGGATGGGTCAAACGCAGCTTCGCGGAGGTCGAGGAGATGGTGCGGAAGCTGGCGTTGGGCCTCGCCGATCTCGGCGTCCGCAAGGGCGACAAGGTCTCGATTCTCGGCAACACCCGCCCCGAGTGGACCTACTTCGACTTCGCCGCCCTCTCGATCGGCGCCACGGTGGTGCCGATCTACCAGACCAACTCGCCCGAGGAGTGCCAGTACGTGCTGGAGAACTCCGACGCCAAGGTCGTCGTCGTCGAGGACGACGAGCAGATCGAGAAGATCCGGGCCATTCGCGAGCAGCTGCCGCTGCTCGAGCACGTGGTGCGGATGACGGGGGCCAGCGACGACGCCATCTCGCTCGAGGAGGTCTCCTCACGCGGCACGGGGGGCGACACGACGGATTGGGAGCGCCTCTGGCAGGCGGTCACCCCGGACGACGTCTGCACGTTCATCTACACGTCGGGCACCACGGGTCCTCCCAAGGGCTGCGTGATCACGCACGGCAACTACCGCGCGATGCTCGACATGGTCAACCAGACCAGCGTTATCGAGGGCGAAGACATCACCTACCTCTACCTGCCGCTCGCCCACTCCTTCGCCCTGCTGATCCAGCTCGGCAGCTTCGACCTCGGCGCGACGATCGCCTACTGGGAGCGCGACCCGCTGAAGATCATGCCCAACCTGGCAGAAGTCAAGCCGACCTACTTTCCGTCGGTGCCGCGCATCTTCGAGAAGATCTACACGACGGCGACCAGCACGATGGAGAAGGAGGGCGGCCTGAAGAAGGCGGTCTTCGACTGGTCGATCCGGGTGGGCGGCAGGATGCGCGAGGCCGAACGGGCTGGCAGAAAGCCGGGCTTCCTGCTGCGCAGGCAGTACGCGCTCGCCGACAAGCAGGTGCTTTCGAAGGTTCGCGGGCTCTTCGGCGGCAAGCTGCGGCTCGCCGTCTCCGGCGCCGCGCCGATCAGCCCGGACATCCTGCGCTTCTTCGACGCCGCCGGCGTGCTGGTGCTCGAGGGCTGGGGAATGACCGAGACCTCGACCGCTGCGACGATCTCCACTCCGGACGACTTCAAGATCGGCACGATCGGCAAGCCCTTCCCCGGCTGTGAGGTGAAGATCGCCGAGGACGGCGAGATCCTGGTCAAGGGCCCAAACGTCTTCCAGGGCTACTACAAGAACGAGGAGGCCACGCGTGAGACGATCGTCAACGGCTGGCTGCACACCGGCGACCTCGGCGCGATCGACTCCGACGGCTTCATCCGCATCACCGGCCGCAAGAAGGACATCATCATCACCGCCGGCGGCAAGAACATCACGCCGGCCAACCTGGAGGGCGAGATCAAGCAGCACCCCCTGGTCTCCCAGTGCGTGGTGGTCGGCGACCGCCGCCCCTACCTGGTCGCGCTGGTCACCCTCGACCCCGAAGAGGCCGTCGCCTACGCGAAGGAGCACAGCCTGCCCGAGGACCCGGCCCGGCTCGCGGAGAACGCCGACGTGCGGGCGGCGATCGAGGCGCACCTCGCCAAGGTCAATGAGAAGTTCGCCCGGGTCGAGCAGGTGAAGAAGATCGCGATCCTCTCCCATGACCTCTCACAGGAAAACGGCGAGCTGACGCCGACTTTGAAGGTCAAGCGCGCCGTCGTCGCCGACAAGCACCAGGACGAGATCGAGCAGCTCTACGCCGGCTGAGCGGGATCGCCGGCGCGCTCGGTACTCAGGAGGCTTCGCCGGACTGGCGCAGCAGCGTCGACGTAGTCTGCTCGAGCACGCGGCGCCAGGCCGAGTTCTGCTCCGACTCCTCCTCGGAGGCACGCTCGACGGCGCGGCGGACGCGGGTCTCGGAGATCTCGAGGCCGTGGCGCTCGGCGATCTCCTTGTAGCGGTCGTAGTCCTGGGCGAGCGTGACGGTGACCGACTCGAAGCCGTGGCGGGCGATCCTGAGCCGCCGCGAGTAATCCATGATCGGCGTGCCGAACATCAGCTCGTCGTTGGGCTCGGGCTCGATCAGGATGATGTCGACGCCCGGGTACTTCTCCTCCCACTGGGCCACCGCCTCGTGCAGGCGGGCGTGGGCGATCAAGCGAAAGGCCTGGTTGGCGATCGCCGGCAGCCCCATGTCGGCGACTCGCCGCACACGGGTGCCGAAGACGGTGGGGATCGTCTGCTCGAAGTCATTGACGTAGGGAACCAGCGGGTTGACCACGACGATGAACTTGGCCCCCTTCTCGACCGCGATGTCGACGTTGGTGGTCGAGCGGATGCCCCCGTCGACCAGGTGGCGGCCCTTCAGGTCGACTGGCTTGTAGACGACCGGCAGCGCGGTCGAGCACTCGATCGCCTTGGAGATCGGCACGTCGTCCCAACCGGGCTCGCCGAAGACGAGCCGCTCGCAGGTGTCGAGGTCGGTCGCGGTCAGGTACAGCTCGTGGGCAAGCTGGCGGAAGTCGTTGACGCGGCCGGCGTCGCTCAGCGCCCCCGCCACGTAATCGGCGATGCCGCTGTTCGAGTACAGGCCGGTCGGCAGCGCCTCCGCCAGGCCGACGCCGATGTCGATGGCGGAGAAATCGCCCATCTGGATCAACCTGCGCAGGAGCTCCGCCGAACGCAGGGGCAGCATCGCCGCTTTGCGCAGGAAGCCCAGGTAGTTGAGTTTCAGCACCTTGTTGAGGTCGAGGTCGTCGAACTCGGAGGGTTCCCGCTTGTTGATCACCTGCATCATCTCGTCGGGAGTGACGCCGTTGGCCAGCATCGTGGCGACGAAGGAGCCGGCGCTGGTGCCGACGTAGACGTCGAAGTTGTTGACGGTGCTGTTGACCGCGAGCAGGTCGAGCGCGCGCAGGGCGCCGATCTCGTAGACCCCGCCGGTGAAGCCGCCGCCGCCGAGCACCAAGGCCGTCTTGGAGGGGCGTTTCCGCCCTTTGCCCCGTTTGCGACGGGCCGGGGCCTCGATGTCTACGACCTTGCCCATAAACATGCATTATCCCAGACCCGCCGGGCGGCCCCGCCGGAAATGCCGCTACCTTCGACGAATTCCGTGTTACGAGGTCCTATGAGACGGGCTGTCGCCGCCGTGCTCGTGCTGATCGCGCTCGGCCTGCTGTTCGCCGCTGCCGCGATCGCCGCGGGCGGCGGCGGGCTCTGCCAGCAGATGCGGCAGCGCCTGGTGACGGGAGGCGGAGCCGCGAGCGGGTTGTTCGTCGTCGATGCCGAGACCGGCAAGCCGGTTTGCGCCCGAGCGGCGAAGCGACCGCGGATCCTGGCATCGAACACGAAGCTGTTCACGACCTCCGCCGCCCTCTCGCGCTTCGGGCCCGAATATCGCATCGCCACGAGGGTTCTCTCCGACGGCGCGATCGGCTTCACGGGTGCGCTGCGGGGCAGCCTCTACCTGCAGGGCGGCGGCGACCCGGCGCTCGGGGTGCCCGCCTTCTACGACCGCTACGCCGGCGGCCTCGGAACCAACCTCCTCGCCCTCGCGTCCCAGCTTCGGGACACCGGCATCAGCTCGGTGACGGGACGCCTCTACGCCGACGACACGATCTTCGACCGCGTGCGCGGCGTCGCCGACTCCGGCTACGCGACCAGCCCGTACATAGGCCCGCTCTCCGGCCTCTCCTTCGATTCGGGCTATCGCGGCTCGATCTCACAGGGGTTCGCCTCCGACCCGGCGACCCTCGCCGCGACCAAGCTGGCGGGTGCGCTGCGGTCGGCCGGCATCGCGATCCACGGCGGCGTCGCCCGCGGCGTGGCGCCGACCGGTGCCGAAGCGCTGGCTGAAGTGCGCTCGCCGAGAATGGCGCGCCTGGTCGACGCAACCGACGTCTACTCCAACAACTTCTTCGCCGAGATGCTGGCCAAGCTGCTCGGCGCCCACTTCGGCGGCGCCGGCACCACCGCGGCCGGCACGCAGGTGGTCGAGCGCTTCGCGCGCGGCCACGGCTCGAGGATCGAAGCGGTCGACGGCTCCGGCCTGACGCGTGGCAACCGTGCCTCGCCGGCCCAGGTCGTCGGGCTGCTGCAGGCGATGCGGGCGACCCCCGTCGGCGACGAATTCATCCAGGACCTGGCCCTGACGGGCCACGAGGGGACCGTCGCCGACCGCATGCACGGCACCGCCGCCTACGGCCGCTGCCGCACCAAGACCGGCACCCTCACCGGGGTCAGCGCCCTCTCGGGCTACTGCTTCAACCGCGACGGCAGGACGATGATCTTCTCGATCCTGATGAACGGCGTCGGCGACCTCAGCCTCGCCCACTACGAGCAGGACAGGATCGCGGCTCTGGTCGCCTCTTACTGAGACCGGAGAAGCCCCCGCAGGCCGGCTTCGTCGAGGGTCTCGGTTTCGAATTTCTCCGCCCTGGCGAGCTTCGACCCGGGGTTCTCGCCAGCGACGACGTAGTCGGTCTTCCTGGAGACGGAATTGACCACCTTGCCACCGGCGGCCTTGATCATCGCTCCTGCCTCCTCCCGGGTCAGCTCAGGCAGGGTCCCGGTCAGGACCAGGGTCTTGCCCTCCAGCGGGCCGCCCTGGGCCCGCCGTTCGGAGGCGTCCTGCTCGAGCCGCAGGCCCTTCTCGCGCAGCTTCTCGACCAGCCGCCAGGTCGGCTCGTCGGCAAGCGACTCGGCGATCTGCACCGCCATGATCGGCCCCACGCCCTCGACCTCCTCGATCTGCTCCGGGTCGGCCTCGTGAAGGGCGTCGATCGAGCCGAAGTGGTCGGCGAGCGCCTCCGCGGTGACGTAGCCGACGCCGGGCAGCCCCAGCGCGTAGAGCACCCGTTTGAAGGGCCGCGCCCGAGAGGCGTCGATCGCCGCGACCAGGTTGCGGGCGGAAACCTCGCCGAAGCCCTCCAACCCGGCCAACTGCTCCTCCCCCAGCTCGTAGATGTCGGCGACGTCGGCGATCAGGCCTTCGTCGAGGAAGCGCAGGGCCTGCTTCTCTCCCAGCCCGTCGATGTCCATCGCACCCTTGCTGACGAAGTGCTTGACGTGCTGGAAGGACTGGCCAGGGCAGCCGGAGCGGTTGGGGCAGACGGTGAACACGGCGCCGTCGGTCTTCGCCGTCGGAGTGCCGCAGGCCGGGCACCTCGCCGGCGGCTTCGGACGGCGCGCGCCCTTCTTGCGTCGCTGGCTCAGCGGCGCAACCACCTGCGGGATCACGTCTCCGGCCCGCATCACCACGACCTCGTCGCCGACCCGCACGTCCTTGCGAGCCAGGTCCTCCTCGTTGTGCAGGGTCGCGGTGGAGACCGTGACGCCGCCTACGTGTACCGGCTCCAGCATCGCGAAGGGCACCAGATGCCCCGTCCGGCCGACGTTCCAGACGACCTCGCGCAGCTTCGTCGTCGCCGTCGTCGGCGCGAACTTCCAGGCGATCGCCCAGCGCGGCTCGCGGCCGACGACGCCGAGCTCCCGCCACAGCGCCCGCTCGTCGATCTTGACGACGACCCCGTCGATCTCGTAATCGAGCTCCTCGCGCCGCTCCTCCCACCAGTGGCAGCGCTCGACGGTGGCGTCGATGTCGCGGTGGCGAGCCGTGTCGGGGTTGACCTTGAAGCCCCGCTCGCGCAGCCACTCGACCTCGTCGGTATGGGTCGCCAGGTCGAGGCCGCGCACCGCGCCGATCCCGTAGCACCAGATCGAGAGCGGCCGTTCGGCGGCGAGGGCGGGGTCGAGCTGGCGGATCGAGCCGGCCGCCGAGTTTCGTGGGTTGGCGAAGGCCGGCTCGCCCGCCTCGGCACGGCGTTCGTTGAGGGCCTTGAAGTCGGCGATCGGGAGGTAGACCTCGCCCCGCACCTCGACCAGCTCGGGGGCGTCGTCGATGCGCAGCGGAATCGCGCCGATCGTGCGCAGGTTGCGGGTCACGTCCTCGCCAACCCGCCCGTCGCCTCGGGTGGCGCCGCGGGCGAGCACCCCTTCCTCGTAGGTGAGGGAGATCGCCAGCCCGTCGATCTTCGGCTCGGTCGTGTAGCTGAACTCGGCGGCGCTGATGTCGAGGCGCTTCAGGTGGTTGCGGACCCGCGTCTCCCAGGCGCGCAGCTCCTCCTCGTTGCGGGCGTTGGCGAGCGAGAGCATCGGCTCGGCGTGCTCGACCCGCTGGAAGCGGTCGAGCGGCGGGGCCCCCACCCGCTGGGTCGGCGAGTCGGGCGTCTTCAGCCCGGGGTGGTCCGCCTCGATCCCTCGCAGCTCGTCGAGCAGGGCGTCGTATTCGTCGTCGTCGATGAGCGGGTCGTCGAGGACGTAGTAGCGGTGGTTGTGGAGCGCCAGCTCGCGGCGCAGCTCCTCCGCCCGCTTCTCGGCCGCCGCCTCGCTCACACCGAGGAGGGCAGGCTCTCGGCCAGCATCTGCTCGAAGCTCCAGCCACGCAGGCGCTCGAGGCCGCCGTGGTCGGTCAGCTCGAAGTGGATCGGCGTCACCGCGATCCTCCCCTGAGAGACCGCCATCAGGTCCGTCTCCTCGAGCTCCTCGAAGCCGGGCTGCCAGCCGTAGATCTCGTAGCGGCGGCGCCCGCTGCCGTCATCCTCTTCGACCAGCTTCAGCTCGTCGTTGTAGACCCGTTTGCCGAGCTTCGTGACCTCGACCCCGCTCGGCTCGCCGGCGGGGCAGTTGACGTTGATCAGCGTCTCGGAGGGCATCGGCGCCTCGATCAGCCGCGCGACCAGCTGGGCGAGGAAGGGGGCGGCGACCCCGAAGTCGAACTGGCCGCTGACGTAGCCCATCCCTCCCCCGGACGATTGCTGGGAGATCGCGATGGCCGGGATGCCGAGCACGATGCCCTCGAAGGCGGCGGCGACCGTGCCCGAGTAGGTGATGTCGTCGCCGAGGTTGGCGCCGTGGTTGATCCCGGAGACGATCAGGTCGGGCCGGTGGCCGACCAGCCCCAGCTCGGCGAAGCGGACGCAGTCGACCGGCGTGCCGTCGGTGGCGAAGCCGCGGTCGCCGTCGCCGAACTCGACCTCCTCGACGGTCAGCGGCGAACGGGTGGTGATGCTGCGCGCCGTGGCGCTGCGATTGGAATCCGGGGCGATCACGTCGACGTCAACGCCCTCCAGCTCACGCAGGGCGCGGCGGGCGGCCTGCAGGCCCGGGGCGGAGATGCCGTCGTCGTTGGTCAGCAGTACGCGCATAGGAGCCGATTCTAGGGAGGGGAGGCATACTGCGCGCCTGATGACCACGGTGCGCTTAGAGCTCGAATATGACGGAGCTGGGTTCAGGGGGTGGGCGGCTCAGCCTGGGCTGCGGACCGTGCAGGGGGAGCTGGAGGCGGCGCTGGTCACGGTGCTGCGGGAGCCGGTGCGGCTGACCGTGGCGGGACGCACGGATACCGGGGTTCATGCGCTGGGGCAGGTGGCGAGCTTCGTGACGGGGTCGGAGGTGCGCGAGGATCTGGCGCGGCGGCTGAACGGGGTCGGGCCAGACGACGTCGCCGTGACCTCGGCCAAGGCGGTCGAGGACGGCTTCGATGCACGGCAGAGCGCAAGGTCGAGGAGCTACCTCTACCGCCTCCTCGCCCGCTCGAGTCCCAGCCCCTTCGAGCGGGGCCGAGCACTCTGGTGGCCGCACCGCTTCGACCTCGAAGCGCTTCAGACGTGCGCCGCCGCGCTTCCCGGCAACCACGACTTCACCGCCTTCACCCCGACCCAGACCGACCACATTCGCTTCGACCGCGACATTCATCAGGCCGGCTGGGAGCAAGAGGGAGACATCCTCAGCTTCCAAATCACCGCCGACGCCTTCATGCGCAACATGGTGAGAATCCTGGTCGGCACCATGCTCGAGGTAGCCAATGGCCGCCGGACCGTGGAGAGCTTCACGAGCCTCTTAACCGGAGCTGCCCGTTTCGAGGCGGGCGACACGGCCCCACCCCACGGCCTCTACCTGGAGTCGGTCGGCTATTGAGAGGGAGCCCTAAACGAGCTCGAGATAAACCATCTCGGTGCTGTCTGACCGCCGCGGCCCGAGCTTGACGATCCGCGTGTAGCCCCCCGGCCGCTCGACGTAGCGCGGCGCGACCTCCTCGAAGAGCTTGTGCACGATGAACTTGTCGTTGTGCAGGCTGGCCAGGGCCTGACGCCGCGCGTGCAGATCGCCGCGCTTGGCGAGCGTGATCAGCTGCTCGACCTCGGGCTTGACCGCCTTCGCCTTCGCCTGGCTGGTCTTGATCCGCTCGTGCTCGATCAGCTGCTTGGAGAGGTTGGACAGCAGCGACTCCCGGTGCGATGCGTCGCGGCTGAGTTTGTTTCGCTTCTTGCGGTGGCGCATCGCTTCCCCGGTCCGATCTTGCCGCTTCTCAGTCCGCCTGGAGGTCGAGGCCGCGGGACTGCAGGGTCTCGATCACTTCCTCGATCGACTTCGAGCCGAAGTTCGGGATCGCGTTCAGCTCGGAGCGGGTCTTGCGGACTAGGTCGCCGACCGTCTGCACGCCGGCCCGCTTGAGGCAGTTGTAGGAGCGGACGCCCAGCTCCAGCTCCTCGATCAGGATCTCGTCGAGGCCGTTGCTGGCCGCCGACCCGATCCCGTCGCCGCCTCCGCCGATCCCGGACAGCCCGTCGCTCGGCAGGGGCGCGGCGACCGCTTCCCGGGCCGTGAGCTCCTCGACCCGCTCGGCGTCGGTGAAGATCGCCAGGGTCTTGATCAGGATCTCCGATGCCTCGCGGAGCGCCGCCGCCGGCTCGATCGAGCCATCGGTCTCCAGCTCCAGGGTCAGCTTGTCGAAGTCGGTCCGCTGGCCGACACGAGCCGTCGCCACCGAGTAGGAAGCGCGGCGGATCGGCGAGAAGATCGAATCGATCGGGATCACGCCGATCGGCTGCTCATCGGACTTGTTCTCCTCCGCCGGCGAGTAGCCGCGGCCGCGGCCGATCGTCAGGTAGACCTCGAGCTTGGTTTTCTTCTCCAGGGTCGCGATCGGGGCGTCCGGGTTGAGGATCTCCACGCCGGAAGGCAGATCGATGTCCTTCGCCTTGACCTCACCGGGGCCGGTCGCGACCAGCGGCGCCTCGACCTCGTCGGCGTCGGTGTGCATGCGAACGACGAGGTCCTTCAGGTTGAGGACGATGTCGGTGACGTCCTCTTTGACGCCGGGCACGCTGGAGAACTCGTGCGCGACGCCCTCGATGCGGACGCTGGTGACGGCGGCCCCGCCCAGCGAGGAGAGCAGGACGCGGCGGAGGCCGTTGCCGAAGGTGTAGCCGAAGCCCTTGTCGAGCGGCTCGATGGTGAAGATGCCGCGGCGGTCGTCGGCCTTCTCTACGGTGATGCGAGGGACCTGAAAGTCAGTGGTCATGAGTTCCTTGCGTATGGGTGTTTCAGAAGTCTGTCCGGACTACTTGGAGTACAGCTCAACGATCAGCTGCTCCTGCACCGGCGCCGAGATCTCGGCGCGCTCGGGATAGCGCAGGACCTTGGCGGTGAGCGAGTCGTGATCGGCCTGCAGCCAGGCCGGCACGGTCGAGATGAGCTCGGTGGCTTTGCGGATCGTCTCGGTGGCCGCAGAGTCGGACTTGATCGAGATCACGTCCTCGGGGCGCACCTGGTAGGAGGGGACGTCGACGCGGCGGCCGTTGACGAGCCAGTGGCCGTGGCGGACGAGCTGCCGCGCCTGTCGCCGTGAGGCGGCGAAGCCGAGCCTGACCAAGACGTTGTCGAGGCGCGACTCGAGCAGCCTCAGCAGGTTCTCGCCGGTGACCCCGTCCTGGCGGGACGCCTTGTCGTAGTAGGCGCGAAACTGGTTCTCCAGCACCTGGTAGTAGCGGCGCGTCTTCTGCTTCTCGCGCAGCTGCACCCGGTACTCGGACTGGCGCAGGCGGCCACGGCCGTGCTCGCCGGGCGGGTAGGACCGCCGCTCGACGCCGCACTTGTCGGTGAAGCAGCGCTCGCCCTTGAGGAAGAGCTTCTGACCCTCGCGGCGGCACTGCTTGCACTGGGGAGAGGTATCGCGAGCCATCTAGACGCGCCTCCGCTTCTTCGGGCGGCAGCCGTTATGGGCCTGCGGCGAGACGTCCTTGACGGTGGTCACGTCGAGGCCGGCGGCCTGCAGCGAGCGGATCGCCGTCTCCCGGCCGGAGCCGGCGCCCTTGGCGAAGACCTCGACTCTTTCGAGGCCGTGTTCCATTCCCTTCTTGGCGGCGGCATCGGCGGTGACCTGCGCCGCGAAGGGGGTCGACTTGCGCGAGCCCTTGAAGCCGGCGGAGCCGGCTGACTCCCAGGCGATGACGTTGCCCTGGGTGTCGGTGAGGGTGACGATCGTGTTGTTGAAGGAGGTCTTGATGTGCGCCTGCCCGTAGGCGATGTTCTTTTTCACCCGGCGGCGGGTGCGCCCTTTGGCGGATTTCTTGGCTGCGGCCATCTCTCTACCTCGGTCCCGGCGCCTTGCGCTTGCCGGCGACGCTCATCCGGCGCGGGCCCTTGCGGCCTCGCGCGTTGGTCTTCGTGCGCTGACCCCGCACCGGCAGTCCGCGGCGATGGCGCAGCCCGCGGTAGGAGCCGATCTCCATCAGCCGTTTGACGTCCTGCGAGCGCTCGCGCCGCAGGTCACCCTCGACCTCACGCCGCTCGACCGCCTCGCGCAGCTTCATGACCTCGTCCTCGGTCAGGTCCTTGACCGAGGTATTGGCGTCGATCCCGGTCTCCGCCAGGATGTCCTGGGCGGTGGAGCGGCCGATGCCGAAGATGTACGTAAGGCCGATTTCGACCCGCTTGTTGACCGGGACGTTGATCCCTGCGATTCGGGCCATCGACTATCCCTGCCGCTGCTTGTGGCGCGGGTTTTGGCAGATCACCAGGACCGCCCCGTTGCGGCGGATCACCTTGCACTTTTCGCACATCGGCTTTACGGAAGCTCGAACCTTCATCGCTCCGGTGGTTGTCTCGACTACAGGACTCCCGCCCAGCCCCATGAATCGGGCAAGCGGGCACGAACAGACGGCCCTCAGGGCCGACCGGGAAAGATAGCAGGGGAGGCCCGTCGCCGCCCCCCGGTCAGGCGACGACGAAGCCCAGCGTAAAGCCGTCGTAGCCCTTGGCGCCGACCGTCTGGATCGTCGTCGCGGTGACCCGCCCGTCCGCGGCGATCAGCTCGTGCAGACGGCGCTGCGCCCGGGTGCTCGGATCGTCGCTGTCGGCTTCCGCCAGGGTGCCGTCGCGAACGACGTTGTCGGCGACGATCAGGCCGCCGGGGCGGGTGCGATCCAGGGACCAGGCGAAGTAGTCGGGCGTGTGGACCTTGTCGGCGTCGACGAAGACGAAATCGAAGGGACCGGCGCCCTCGGCGTCGAGAGCAGGCAGCGTTTCCAGCGCCGGGCCGACTCGAAGGTCGACCACGTCATCCAGGCCGGCCTCTGCGAGGTTGCGCCGGGCGACCTCGGCGTAATCGGCATTCGCCTCGAGGGTTACGAGGCGGCCGTCTCGAGGCAGGGCGCGGGCCAGCCAGATCGTGCTGTAGCCGGCAAGCGTGCCGAACTCGAGGATCGAGCGGGCGGCGATCGAGCGAGCCAGGATCTGCAGCAGCTTCGCCTGCGGCGGCGAGACCTGGATCTCCGGAAGGCCGGCGTCCGTCGCCGCCCTCAGCGTTCCCTCGAGCAGCTCGTCCTGCGGCGTCAGCGATCGCCCTACGAAGTCGTCGACCTCGGCCCACCGATCGGACCACATGCGGTGCGGCCTACTCGTCCTCGTGCCAGGGAGTCAGGATGCGCGGCCCGTCAGCTGTGACGGCGATCGTGAACTCGAAGTGGGCGGCAAGGGAACCGTCCTGGGAGTAGACCGCCCAGCCGTCCTCGCCCATGCGGACCAGTGGGCCCCCGGCGTTGACCATCGGCTCGATCGCCAGCACCGTGCCCTCCTCGAGCTCAGGTCCGCGACCGGGCTCGCCGAAGTTGGGGACCTGTGGGTCTTCGTGCATTTCACGCCCGATCCCGTGGCCGACCAGGGTGCGGATGATCGAGAGCCCTTCGATCTCGACGGCTCGCTGAATGGCGGCGGACACGTCGCCGAGATGCTTGCCTGGCCGCATCTGCTCGGCGCCTGCGAAAAGCGCCGCCCTGGTCACGTCGAGCAGCTTGCGGGCCTCGGGCCCGACTGACCCGATCGGCACGGTGATCGCAGCGTCGGAGACCCAGCCGTCCTTGACCACGCCGACGTCGATCGAGAGCACGTCGCCTCGTTTCAGCTCATACGGGCCGGGGATGCCGTGGACGACCATCGAGTTGGGCGAGGCGCAGATCGAGCCTGGAAAGCCCCGGTAGCCCTTGAAGGCGGGCTCGGCGCCCTGCGAGCGGATGAACTTCTCGGCCGCGTCGTCCAGCTCGCCCGTGGTGACCCCGGGCCTGGCCTTGGCGGTGAGCATCCGCAGGCAGCGGACCAGGACCTGCCCTGAGGCGGCCATACTCTCGAGCTGCTCCGGGGTCTTGCGGATGATCATTCGGTACACGCTAACCGCCTCGCGTCGTGGCGCCGACCGGTCTCAGATCGCCTGGTCGAGTTCGAGCCGAAGCGTCGTCATCGTCCGCTGCAGCTCCTCGGCCACCGCATCCGGCGGGGCGCCGCCGTCGATCCTCCGCAGCAGGCCGCGCCGCTCATAGAACTCGATCAGCAGCTCGGTTTTCTCGTGGTAGGTCTCGAGGCGATGCGAGATCACCTCGGGCTTGTCGTCCTCGCGGACGACCAGCTCGCTGCCGTCGATGTCGCAGACGCCCTCCTTCTCGGGCGGGTTGAACTCGACGTGGAAGACGTGGCCGTTCTCGACACAGGTGCGGCGACCACCGAGCCTTCGCATCACCTCGTCGTCGCCGGCGTCGATCAGCAGGACCGCGGTCAGCCCGCGGCCGAGCTCTTCGAGCTTCGCCGCCAGCGCCTCCGCCTGGGGAACGGTGCGCGGGAAGCCGTCGAGGATGAACCCGTCGGCGGCCTCGGCCGAGTCGATCCGCTCGGCGATCGCGCCGACGATCACCTCATCGGGGACGAGATCGCCGCGCTCCATGTACTCCTTTGCCGCCCTGCCCAGCTCCGTCTCGTCACGGACCGCGGCGCGCAGGATGTCGCCGGTCGCGTAGTAGGGCAGCCGCAGATCCTCCTGCAGCCGCTCCCCCTGAGTGCCCTTTCCGCTGCCGGGATGGCCGAGAAGGACGAGGTTGAGCCCTATTTCAGGAACCCCTCGTAGTTGCGCATCATCAGCTGCGCCTCGAGCTGCTTCACGGTGTCGAGCGCAACGCCGATCACGATCAGGATCGAGGTGCCCCCGAAGAAGAAGTTGGCCGAGGTCTGGCTGATCAGGATCGTCGGCAGCGCCGCTACGGCACCCAGGTAGAGGGCGCCCGGGAAGGTAAGGCGCGAGAGGATCCGGTCCAGGTACTCGGCGGTCGGGCGGCCGGGGCGAACCCCGGGTATGAAGCCGCCGTATTTCTTCAGGTTGTCGGCCTGGTCAACCGGGTTGAAGGTGACCGCCGTGTAGAAGTAGGTGAAGATGATGATGAAGAACACCTCGCCCACCACGTAGGCCCAGCCGTTGGGGCTGAAGAAGGCGGCGAAGTCGAGCGCGGCCGGGGTGTTGAGCAGCTGGCCGATCGTCGGCGGGAAGGCCATTATCGAGGCGGCGAAGATGACCGGGATGACGCCCGCCATGTTGACCCGCAGCGGCAGGTAGGTGGACCCGCCCGAGGTCATTTTCCGCCCCACCATCCGTTTCGCGTACTGGACCGGGATGCGCCGCTGACCCTCCTGCACGAAGACGATCGCGACGATCACGGCGAGCGCGACGAAGGGCATCATCACGACGAAGACCTGGTCCGGATTGGTCCACCAGGCCTGCAGCCCGTTCGGCAAACCCGAGACGATCGAGGCGAAGATCATCAGCGAGATCCCGTTGCCGATACCGCGCTGGGTGATCAGCTCCCCCAACCACATCAGCAGGGTGCAGCCGGCGGTGAGGCAAACCACGATCAGCAGCACTTTGGCGCCGGTGAGGTTGCCGATCACGTTGTTGCCGCCGGCCTGGTTGCCGAAGGAGCGGAAGAGGAAGACGTAGCCGAAGGACTGGGCGAAGGCCAGGCCGACCGTCAGGTAGCGCGTGTACTGGGTGATCTTCTGCTGGCCGACTTCCCCTTCTTTCTGAAGTTTCTCCAGCGACGGCACGACGACCGTAAGCAGCTGCAGGATGATCGAGGCGGTGATGTAGGGCATGATCCCCAGCGCGAAGAGCGAGAGGCGCGACAGGCCGCCGCCGGAGAATTGATTGAGGAAGTTGAGGATGTTGCCGCCACCGAAGTTGCTCTGCAGTTCCTTGACAGCGTCGACGTCGACCCCGGGCGCAGGAATGTAGGCGCCGAGGCGGTAGAGCAGCAGCATCGCCGCGGTGAACGCAAGCTTCTTGCGGATCTCCGCGACGCCGAAAGCGTTCGCAATAGTCCTGAGCATTACGGCTCCAGAGTGTGACAGGAACCGCCGGCTGCCTCGATCTTCTCCCTGGCGGCCGCGCTGAAGGCATGCGCGTGAACCTCGAGCTTCTTCGAGATCTCGCCGCGGGCGAGGATCTTGACCGGATCGGATCGCTTGGCGAGCCCCTTCTCCTTCAACGTTCCAGGGCTCACCTCCGCTCCGGCATCGAAGCGATCCTCGAGATCGCCGATGTTCACGGGCTGGGTCGAGGTGCGGAAGTTCTCGAACGGCATCGACTGCTTTTTGTGCGGGCCGCGGAGCTTTCGCATCCGCATGTGGATCGGGTTCTGCCCGCCCTCGTAGCCGGCCTTGCGCTTGCGGCCCGAGCGCGCCCCCGCACCCTTGTGGCCGCGCCCGGAGGTCTTGCCCAGGCCGCTGCCCTCGCCCCGGCCAATGCGCTTGCGCGGCCGTTTGGAGCCCGGCTTCGGCGAGAGGTTGTGAAGCCCGATCTCCTGCGAGCGCTCGCTCGGAGAGTCCGCCTTCTCGCCCTTGGCTTTCGAGGCTTTCTCAGCCACCATCGACCTCGACGAGGTGGGAGACGACCCTCAGCTGGCCTTGAAGCTGCGGAGAATCCTTCCGCTCGACAGACCTGCCGATCTTGCCAAGCCCAAGCGCCGCAAGCGTCGCTTTCTGGCTCGGATTCGACCCGTTGGCCGATCGAACCTGCTTGACCTTGACCGCGCTCACGAAGCCTCACCCTCGGCTTTCGACTCCTCAGCCGCCGGGGCGGTCGCCTCCTCGCCCGGGGCCTCCCCAGCTTTCGCCGCATCGGCCTCTCCGGCGGGTGGCGCGGTAGGGGGAACCGCCCCCGAGGAAGCTTCAGCTACCGCAGGGGGCGGTGGGTCCCCTGCCGCGACAGGACCCGCCGGCCGATCCGCCTGGTCCCCCGCGCCGACAGGACCCGCGGCCTGAGGCTCTTGTCCCTCGGCAGTGAGGGTCTCGGCAGCCCCATTCGTCTTCTGAATCCCCAGCACCTGCGCCACGGTCAGCCCGCGCAGCTCGGCGACCTCCTCGGGCCGACGCAGGCGAACCAGGCCGTCCATCGTCGCCTTGACGAGATTGATCGGGTTCTGCGTCCCGATGCTCTTGGTCAGCACGTCGCGCACCCCGCCCAGCTCGAGCACGGCGCGGACGCCGCCGCCGGCGATGACACCGGTACCCGGGCTTGCCGGGCGCAGGACGACGTGGCCGGCGCCGTAGCGGCCGATGATCTTGTGGGTCAGCGTCTGCCCGTATTTGGGCACGCGAATGAGGCTCTTGCGGGCGTTCTCGACAGCCTTCTGGATCGCCAGCGGAACCTCGCGCGCCTTGCCGTAGCCGATCCCGACCACGCCCTCTTCGTCGCCGACGGCGACCAGCGCGGTGAAGGAGAAGCGACGGCCGCCCTTGACCACCTTGGCGACGCGGTTGATCTCGATCACCCGCTCTTGGAGATCCAGCCCCCGGGGGGAGACGGTCTCCACGTTGGTCATGTCCATGCCCTTCATCGGACCGGACAGGGTAGCTGGCTGGACGATGCGCGGCGGCGGGCCATCAGAACTTCAGCCCTCCCTCGCGGGCGCCTTCGGCAAGCGCCTTGACGCGGCCGTGGAACTGGTAGCCGCCCCGGTCGAAGACGCAGGTCTCGACACCGGCTGACTTGGCGCGCTCGGCGAGCAGCTCACCGGCCCGCTTCGCCTGCTCGCTGGCCGAGAGCTTGCGCAGCTCCGGCTCGGTCCAGTTGACCGCCGCGAGGGTGCGGCCGGCGCCGTCGTCGACGAGCTGGGCGAAGACGCCGCGGTTGGAGCGGTAGACGGAGAGGCGCGGGCGCTCGGCACTGCCGACGATGCGGGCGCGTACCCGGCGGCGGCGGCGCAGGCGCTGCTGGCGCTTGGTGACGACCGTCATGCGCGCTTGCCCACCTTTCGCATCACGTGCTCGTCGCGGTAGCGGATTCCCTTGCCCTTGTAGGGCTCCGGCGGGCGGCGCTTGCGGATGTCCGCGGCGACCTGGCCGACCAGCTGCTTGTCGATCCCGCGGACGACGATCTCGGTCTGCTGCGGCACCTCGAACTCGATCCCCTCCGGCGGCTCGACCGAGACCGGATGGGAGTAGCCCAGGGCGAGCTCGAGGCTCTTGCCTTTGAGCTGGGCGCGGTAGCCGACCCCCTGGATCTCGAGCCGCTTCTCGAAGCCCTCGGTCACCCCCTCGACCATGTTGGCGATCAGGCTGCGCGTAAGCCCGTGCAGGGCACGGTGCTCGCCGCGATCGGTCGGCCGCTGCACGGTCACGGTGCCGTCGTCCTGCTCGACCTTCATGTCGGCGGAGAGGGTCTGCACCAGCTCGCCCTTGGGGCCCTTGACGGCGACCTGGCCAGGGGCGACCTCGACCGTGACCGACTCGGGAACGGGAATTGGCTTTCTACCGATTCGACTCATCGTCACTCACCAGACGTAGGCGACTACCTCGCCGCCGACGCCCTTCGCCTTCGCTTCGTGCCCGGTCATCACGCCGACCGAGGTGCTGACGATCGCCGTGCCGGTGCCGCCGTGAACCCGCGGCACTTCGGTGTGATCGACGTAGCGCCGCCGACCCGGCCGCGAGATCCGCTCCAGGCCGGCGATCACCGGGCGGCGGTCCTCGGTGTACTTGAGCCGGATCTCGATCGCCTCGCCGACCTTCGCCGGCTTGCGGTGGTAGTCGCGGATGTAGCCCTGCTCCTTGAGGATGCGGGACATCTCCTCCTTCAACCGCGAGGCGGGGATCTGCACGTCGTCGTGGCCGGAGCCGAGCGCGTTGCGGATCCGGGTCAGGTAATCGGCTATCGGGTCGTTCAGCATGGTTCCGTCGGTCCCGTCTCGTCTACCAGCTCGACTTGGTCATTCCAGGCACGTAGCCCTCGTGCGCGGCGTTCCGCAGGCAGATCCGGCAGAGGCCGAACTTGCGGAAGTAGCCGCGGGGCCGCCCGCAGCGGCGGCAGCGGTGGTACTCGCGCGACTTGAACTTGGCCTTGCGGCCCTGCTTCACCTTCATCGAAGTCTTAGCCATTCTCAGAATCCTCCTCGCCGGCTGAGCCGTCGGCATCGTCGCTCTCGCCCTCCGCCTGGTCCTGGCCCTCCTCGGCCTGCGGCTCCGGCGTCGCGTACGCGTCTGGGTTCTCCTCTTTCAACTGCTCCAGGGCGGCCTGCTCCGCCTCCGCCCGCTGGCGGGCCTCCTCCTTGCGCCGCTCCTCCTCGGCCTCCTCCTCGGCCTCCGAGGAGGTGCCGGGGCGGCCCTCTTTGGCGAACGGCATGCCCAGCCCGAGCAGCAGCTCGAAGGCCTCCTCGTCGGTCTGGGCTGAGGTCGCGATCGTCACGTCGAGCCCTCGCACCTCGTCGATCGAGTCGTAGTCGATTTCGGGGAAGATCAGCTGCTCCTTGACGCCCATCGAGTAGTTGCCGCGGCCGTCGAAGGAGCGCGGGTTGAGCCCGCGGAAATCGCGGATGCGTGGCACGGCGATCGAGGTGAGGCGATCGAGGAACTCCCACATGCGGGCGCGGCGCAGCGTCACCGAGAGCCCCACCGGCATCCCCTCGCGGACCTTGAAGGAGGCGATCGACTTGCGGGCCCGCCGCACGCTGGGCTGCTGGCCGGCGATCGTCGCCAGCTGCTCCTGTGCCGCCTCGAGCATCTTCGCGTTCTGCTTCGCCTCGCCGACGCCCATGTTGAGGACGATCTTCTGCAGGCGCGGCACCTGCATCGCGCTGGAATAGCCAAATTTCTGGGTCAGCGCCGGAACCACGTCCTGCTCGTAGCGCTCGCGCAGGCGCGGCGGCGGGGCGACCTGGGACTGGTGAGTCGCGGCCTCCACTAGAGCGACACCCCGCTTCGCTTCGCGAACCGCTCGCGCTTGCCGCCTTTGTCGCGGCGCACGCCGATCCGGGTCGGCTTGTTGTCTTTGGGATCGAGCAGCATCACGTTGGAGACGTGGATCGGCCCCTCCTTGTCGACGATCCCCCCGAGCTGCTGGGTCGCCCGCTGGGTGTCCTGCGTGGGCCGCGCTTTTTCGTGCCGCTTGACCATGTTGATGCCCTCGACGTAGACGAAGCTGCGCTTCGGGTCGGTGCGCACGACACGACCAGTCTTGCCGGAGTCCTTGCCGCCGATCACCTTGACCATGTCGTCGGTCCTGATCCGCATCCCCTTGGCCATCGCTAGAGCACCTCCGGCGCGAGCGAGACGATTTTCATGAAGTTGCGCTCGCGCAGCTCGCGGGCCACCGGTCCGAAGATGCGGGTGCCGCGGGGATTGTTGCTGGCGGGATCGATCAGCACGGCGGCGTTTTCGTCGAAGGAGATGTAGGTGCCGTCGGAGCGGCCGAGCTGCTTCTTTGTTCGCACGACGACGGCCTGCACGACCTCGCCCTTGCGGACGCCGCCCTGCGGGCTGGCCTGTTTGACCGTCGCCGTGATCACGTCGCCGACGCCGGCGTAGCGGCGGTGGGAGCCGCCCTTGACCCGGATGCAGAGGATCTCCCTGGCACCCGAGTTGTCGGCGACTTTGAGTCTGGACTCCTGCTGGATCATCGCCCTACTTCGCCTTCTCCAGCACCTCGACGAGGCGCCAGCGCTTCGTCTTGGAGAGCGGCCGGGTCTCGACCACGCGAACCACGTCGCCCTCGCCGGCCTCGTTGCGCTCGTCGTGGGCGTGCAGCGTCCGAGAGCGTCGGATCACCTTCTCGTAGGTCGGGTGGCGCCGCACGATGTCGACCCGAACCGTGATCGATTTCTGGCCCTTGTCGGAGACGACGATTCCCTGCCTGACCTTGGCAGCGTTGGCATCCTTCTCCGCCCGCGGCGTTCCCGTGCCGGGAGTCTTCTTCTTCTTTGCGGCAGCCCGTTCCTTGCGCCGTTCGACCCCGCGCCGCTTCCGCTCGGCCAGTCGAGCAGCCTTCCGCTCCTCAGGCGACTGCTGCGGCGAAGCCTCATGCGGCCGCCGCGATTTAGCCAAACGAAGCCGGTCCTTCCAAGGCAGCTCGTCCTCAGGATTAGGCTCACCCTGCTCAGCGGCAGCAGGCTCAGCAGCCTCCGCAGGAGCCTCGGACTTTTCAGCTTTCTCCTCCTCAGGGGCGGAAGAATCTGCCTTTTCGGCCGGAGCCCCGCCGTCCTCAGCCGACTCCTCCGCGACAGGATCCGCGGCCTGACCGCCCTCGTCCTGAGGCGCGTCCTGCTCAGTCGTCTCGTCTTTTTTCTGCTCGTCCTCGGCCATCATTTCCTCAGCTCTCTATCCACATCGATCCCACGCTCCTTGGCCACCGTCAGCAGCCGCGCGATATCGCGCTTCGACTGACCCAACCGGGCCGTGTTCTCGAGCTCGCCGGTCGCGTGCCGGAAGCGCAGGTTGAACGACTCCTTCTTGGCGTCGATCAGCTTCGCCACCAGCTCATCGTCTTTCAGGTTGTGGGCCTCCGACGCCTTCATCACTCCGCCCCCTCGCGCATGACGAATTTCGTCTTGATCGGAAGCTTGTGTCCCGCCAGGCGCAGCGCCTCGCGCGCCAGGTCCTCGGGGACGCCGGCCAGCTCGAACATGACTTTGCCGGGCTTGACCACCGCGACCCAGCCCTCCGGGTTGCCCTTGCCGGAGCCCATCCGGGTCTCAGCCGGCTTCTTGGTGTAGGGCTTGTCGGGGAAGATGTTGATCCAGACCTTGCCGCCACGTTTGATCTTGCGGGTCATCGCGACGCGCGCCGCCTCGATCTGGCGGTTGGTGATCCAGCCGCGGTCGACCGCCTTGAGGCCGTACTCGCCGAAGGCGACGTGACTGCCGCCCTTGGTGTAGCCGCGCATCCGGCCGCGCATCTGTTTGCGGTGCTTGACCCGCTTCGGCATCAACATCAGCGACCGCCTCCTCCGCGACCACCGCGGTCGCCGCCGCGCTGGCGGCCACCGCGCTGACCGCCCTGCGGCTCGCCGTCGGCGGGGATCTGGTCGGAGCGGAAGCCCTCGGGCATCACCTCGCCCTTGTTGATCCAGCATTTGACGCCTATCCGGCCGGCGGTCGTGCGGGCCTCGAAGAAGCCGTAGTCGATATTCGCGCGCAGGGTGTGCAGCGGCACTCGTCCGTCCGAGTAGCTTTCCGTCCGCGCCATCTCCGATCCGCCGAGCCGACCGGACACCTGCAGCTTCACTCCCTTGGCGCCTGAGCGCATCGCCGAGGTGAGGGCGCGTTTCATCGCGCGCCGGAAGGCGACCCTGTTCTGCAGCTGCTCGGCGATCGACTGGGCGACCAGTTTCGCGTCGAGCTCGGGGCGCTTCACCTCGCGGATATTCACTTTCACCGGCTTGCCGGTCAGCTTGTGCAGCTCCTTGCGCAGCGCGTCCACTTCGCTGCCCGATTTGCCGATCACGATGCCGGGCCGGGCCGTGTGGATGTCCACCGAGACTTCGCCGCGACGCTCGATCGTGATGTCGGAGAGTCCGGCATGCGCGAGTTTGCCCTCGATGTGGGCACGGATCGAGAGATCCTCGTCGAGCACGTCGGCGAAGCCCTTCTCGTCGAACCAGTTCGACTTCCAGTCCTGGATGTAGCCGACGCGGAAGCCGCCGGGGTGGATCTTCTGTCCCATCAGATCTCCTCTTCGGGGCTCAACGCGACCGCGATGTGGCTGGTTCGCTTGTTGATCGGGGTGGCGCGGCCCAGCGCCCGCGGCCGGAAGCGGCGCAGGGTGGGGCCTTCGTCGACGGTGATCTCGGCGACCCGCATCTCGTCGGCGACGAGGTCGTGGTTGTTCTCCGCGTTTGCCGCGGCGGACTCGATCAGCTTGCCGATGTCCTGGGCCGCGCCGCGGGGCGAGAACTGCAGCAGCGCCCGCGCCCGATCGATCTGCAGCCCGCGGACCTGGTCGGCGACGAGGCGGGCCTTGCGCGGGGCGACCCGCACGTAGCGCGAGCTGGCCCGCACCACGATCGGCGCCGGCTTCGCCTTCGGAGCCTCTTTCTTCGCCGGCTCTTTCTTGGCGCCGGCTTTTTTCGCCGCCGGTTTTTTCTCGGCTTTTTTGGAAGCTTTTTTCGTTGCCGCTTTCTTGGCTTTGGCCTCGGCTTTTTTCGGCGGCTCTTTTTTCTCTTTCTTGCCGGCCTCTTTCTTCGTGCTCGGGTCGCGCTGTTTCTTCTCGAGAGCCATCGCTATTCGCCCTTGCCGGTGCCGGAGTGAGCGCGGAAGGTACGGGTCGGCGCGAACTCGCCGAGCTTGTGGCCGACCATCGACTCGGAGATGAAGACCGGCACGTGCTTGCGGCCGTCGTGGACGGCGATCGTGTGGCCGACCATGTCGGGGAAGATCGTCGACGTCCGCGACCAGGTTTTGACCATCTGTTTCTGGCCGGAATCGTTCATCGCCGAGATGCGCTTCATCAGCGCCGCTTCCACCCACGGCCCCTTTTTGGTCGAGCGACCCATCGCTTACCTCTTCTTCTTTCCGCGGCGGCGGCCGCGCACGATGTAGCGATCTGACTGCTTGCCCTTCTTGCGGGTGCGGTAGCCGAGCGTCGGCTTGCCCCACGGGGTCACCGGATGGCCGCCGGGCGTGTGATGGGCCTCGCCGCCGCCGTGCGGGTGATCGACGGGGTTCATCGCGACGCCGCGCGTCTGCGGGCGCTTGCCCTTGTGACGGTTGCGTCCGGCCTTGCCGATCTTCATGTTCTGGTGCTCGGCGTTGGAGAGCTGGCCGACGGTCGCCCGGCACTCGGCGCGGACCATCCGCATCTCCGAGGAGGGCAGGCGCAGGGTGACCATGTCGCCCTCCTTCGCCACCAGCTGGATCGCGGTGCCGGCGGCGCGCCCCATCTTGCCGCCCTGACCCGCGGTCAGCTCGACGTTGTGGACGATGGTGCCGGTCGGCATGTCGCCGAGCCGGAGCGCGTGGCCCGGTTTGATGTCCGCGCCCTGCCCCGATTGCACCGTGTCGCCAGGCGACAGAGCCGCGGGCGCCAGGATGTAGCGCTTCTCGCCGTCGGCGTAGTGCAGGAGGGCGATGTAGCAGCTGCGGTTCGGGTCGTACTCGATGCTGGCGACCTTGGCCGGCACGCCGTCCTTGAGCCGCTTGAAGTCGATCTTGCGGTAGCGGCGCTTGGCGCCACCGCCGCGATGGCGGGCGGTGACCCGGCCGTTGGAGTTGCGCCCACCGGTCTTGCGGAGCCCTTCCGTCAACTTCGCCTCCGGCTCGCTGGTGGTGAGCTGCTCGCGCACCGGATAGGTGGCGAAGCGGCGTCCTGGGCTGGTCGGTTTAGTCTTGCGGTTCGGCATATCTCTCCTACGCGGTCTCGGCGCCTTCGAACAGCTCGATCCGCTCGCCCGGCATCAGCTGGACGATCGCCTTCTTCCAGGCGCGGGTCCGACCTTTGCTGAGACCGCGCCGCTTCGGCTTGGCCCGCACCTTCGAGGTCCTCACCTCGGCGACGGCGACGTCGAAGATCTCTTCGATCGCCGCGGCGATCTGGGTCTTGTGGGCACGGTCGTTCACACGGAAGGTGTACTTGCCTTCGCCGATCAGGGCGTAGCTCTTCTCCGAGACGACCGGGCGGATGATGATGTTGCGGGCATCCATCAGCCGAGCTTCTCCTTCAGCTGCTCCAGCGCCTTTTCGGAGACGACCAGCGAGGCGGCACCGATCACGTCGGCGACCGCTATAGCGCCGACCTCGGCGACCGTGACCCGGGCGAGGTTGCGGAAGCTCTTCAACGCGCCGGTCTCCTCGGCGTCGAGCACGACCAGGGTCGGTCGCCTCGCGCCCCATTTCGCCAGCGCCTGGGCGGCGGCCTTGGTGGACGGCGTCTCGAATGCGGCCGGATCGAGCACGGCGACGCTGCCACGCTCGGCGTGGACGGAGAGTGCCGCCCGCATCGCCTTGCGGCGCGCTTTGCGGTTGACCTTGACCGTGTAGTGGCGCGGCTTGGGACCAAAGGCGACGCCGCCGCCGAACCGGTTGGGGACGCCCAGCGTGCCGACCCGGGCGCGGCCGGTGCCCTTCTGGCGCCAGGCCTTGGCGGTGGTGAAGGAGACCTCGCCGCGGGTCAGGGTCGAGGCGGTGCCGCGCCGCCGTGAGGCGAGGTCGGCGCGCGCCGCCTCATGCACGAGCGATTGGTGGAAGGGCTCGGCGAAGAGCTCTTTGGGCAGGTCGGCTTTCGTCGTCTTGCCGAGCACGGTGGCTTTAGACATCGGTGCGCACCTCCAGCAGCGAGTTGCGCGAGCCGGGCACCGACCCCTTGAGCAGGAGCAGGTTGCGCTCGGCGTCGACCTCGGCGATTTCGAGGCCGCGCTGGGTCGTCCGCTTGTTGCCCATCTGCCCGGGCATCCGCTGGCCCTTGAAGACGCGGCCTGGGAAGGCGCTGGCGCCGATCGAGCCCGGCGCCCGGACGTTGTGGGAGCCGTGGGTGACCGGGCCGCGGCTGAAGTTGTGGCGCTTGATCCCACCCTGGAAGCCCTTGCCAATCGAGATCCCGGAGACTTTCACCTTCTGGCCCGGCTCGAAGGCGGTGACGGTGACGTCGTCCCCCACCTTTGGTCCCTCCTCGGCGCCGAGGTCCTCGTCGCGGAACTCAGCCAGGTGGCGCATCGGCGGCGCCCCGGCCTTGACCAGGTGGCCGAGCTCCGGCTTGGTCAGCTTGGAGATCTTCACCTCGTCGAAGGCGAGCTGCACGGCCGAGTAGCCGTCGCGCTCCGTATCGCGGACCGCGGTGACCTTGCAGGGGCCCGCCTCGATCACGGTGACGGGAACCACCGTGCCGTCCTCGCGGAAGACCTGGGTCATGCCGAGCTTCTTGCCGAGGATCGCAGCCATCTCAGCACCTAGAGGCGGATCTCGATGTCGACGCCCGCCGGCAGCGAGTCGAGGCGCTGCAGGGAATCGACGGTTTTCGGCGACGGCTGGAGGATGTCGATCAGCCGCTTGTGGGTGCGGATCTCGAAGTGCTCCCTCGAGTCCTTGTCCTTGAACGGGGAGCGGATCACGCAGTAGACGTTTTTCTCGGTGGGAAGGGGGACCGGTCCGGACACGCTGGCGCCGGTCCGCTCCGCGGTCTCGACGATCTCGCGTGCAGCCCGATCTATGGCGTCGTGGTCGTACGCCTTCAGTCGGATCCGGATTTTCTGGGCTGCGATCGTCGCCACCGTTTTGTCTCTCTCTTGTTCCTTCCCCGCGCGTCTCACCGCGCGGAAGGGGCGCCGCCCCTGGTAATGGGGCGCCGCCCCGGTCGTATGTCCTTTTGAGTTGTCTCGCCGCTGGCCGGCGGCGAAAGGAGCGGGCGGACGCCCGCTCCTCGAGGTGCTACTCGATGATGTCTGCGACGACCCCCGAGCCGACCGTCCGGCCACCCTCACGGATGGCGAAGCGCAGGCCCTGGTCCATCGCGATCGGCTGGATCAGCTCGATCGTCATCTCGACGTTGTCCCCCGGCATCACCATCTCGGTCCCCTCGGGGAGGTTGGCGATGCCGGTCACGTCGGTCGTGCGGAAGTAGAACTGAGGCCGGTAGCCGGAGAAGAACGGGGTGTGACGGCCGCCCTCCTCCTTCTTCAGGCAGTAGACCTCGGCTTTGAATTTGGTGTGGGGGGTGATCGACCCGGGCTTGCACAGCACCTGGCCGCGCTCGATCTCCTCGCGCTTGGTGCCACGCAGCAGGGCGCCGATGTTGTCGCCGGCCTGCCCTTGATCGAGGAGCTTGCGGAACATCTCGACCCCGGTGACCGTGGTGGTCGTCGTGTCCTTGATCCCGACGATCTCGACTTCGTCGCCGGTGTTGACGATGCCCTGCTCGACGCGACCGGTGGCGACGGTGCCGCGACCGGTGATCGAGAAGATGTCCTCGATCGGCATCAGGAACGGCTTGTCGAGCTCGCGAACGGGCTCGGGGATGTAGGAGTCGAGCGCTTCGGCGAGCTCGAAGATCGCTTTCTGGGCGTCTTCGTCGCCCTCCAGCGCCTTCAGCGCCGAGCCTTTGACGATCGGCGTGTCGTCGCCGGGGAAGTCGTACTCGTCGAGGAGTTCCTTGACCTCCTCCTCGACCAGCTCGATCAGTTCCTCGTCGTCGACCTGGTCGACCTTGTTGAGGAAGACGACCACGTGCGGCACGTTGACCTGCCGGGCTAGCAGGATGTGCTCGCGGGTCTGCGGCATGACGCCGTCGGCCGCTGAGACGACCAGGATCGCGCCGTCCATCTGGGCGGCGCCGGTGATCATGTTCTTGACGTAGTCCGCGTGGCCCGGGCAGTCGACGTGGGCGTAGTGGCGGTTCTCGGTTTCGTACTCGACGTGCGAGGTCGCGATCGTGATCCCACGCTCCTTCTCCTCCGGAGCGTTGTCGATCTCCTCGAAGCTTTTCGCCTCGGTGTCGCCTTTGCCGGAGAGCGTGGTGGTGATCGCGGCCGTCAGCGTCGTCTTGCCGTGGTCGATGTGACCGATCGTGCCGACGTTCACGTGCGGCTTGTCGCGCTCGAACTTCTCCTTTGACATCGCTCTCCGTTCTACCTTTCGAAGTCGGGTTCTGTCTGACTTGACTGTTTAAGTGTTGCAACCGCCCGGCAGCCGGGAACCTGCTGCCTGCGGGCGAACCTGGGAAATATAGCCAGATTCACGAGGCCGCTCCGACCGGCTCGCCCGACCGGTGCTCGACGATCTCCTCGGCGATGTTGGACGGGACCTCTTCGTAGCGCTCGAACTGCATGGTGTAGGTGGCGCGGCCCTGGGTCGAGGAGCGCAGGTCGGTGGCGTAGCCGAACATCTCGCCGAGCGGAACGAAGGCCTGGACGGCGAGGGCGTTGCCGCGCTGCTCCTGGCCCTGGACTTTGCCGCGGCGGCGCGAGAGGTCGCCGATCACGTCGCCGAGGAAGTCCTCGGGGGTGACCACCTCGACCGCCATCACCGGCTCCAGCAGGACGGGATCGGCCTTGCGGGCCGCCTCCTGGATCGCCATCGAGCCGGCGATTTTGAAGGCCATCTCGGAGGAGTCGACGTCGTGGTAGGAGCCGTCGATCAGTTCGACTTTGACGTCGACCATCGGGTATCCCGCCTTGACGCCGTTCTCCAGCGCCTCCCTCATCCCCTGTTCGGCCGGGCCGATGTATTCGCCGGGGATGACGCCGCCCTTGATCTTGTTGACGAACTCGAAGCCCTCACCCGGCGCCGGCTCAGCGTTGATGACGACGTGGCCGAACTGGCCGCGGCCGCCGGTCTGGCGGACGAAGCGCGCCTCGACCTTCTTCGCCTCCTTGCGGATCGTCTCGCGATAGGCGACCTGGGGCTTGCCGACGTTGGCGTCGACTTTGAACTCGCGCAGCATGCGGTCGACGATGACCTCCAGGTGAAGCTCTCCCATGCCGTGGATCAACGTCTGGCCGGTCTCCTCGTCGGATTCGACCTGGAAGGTGGGATCCTCCTCGCCGAGACGCTGCAGGGCGGTGCCCATCTTCTCCTGGTCGGCTTTCGTCTTCGGCTCGATCGCGACCGCGATCACCGGCTCGGGGAATTCGATGTTCTCGAGCGCGATCGGGGCGTCGGGCGCGGCGAGCGTGTCGCCGGTCCCGGTCTGCTTGAGGCCGACGCCGGCGCAGATGTCGCCCGCGTAGACCTCCTCGATCTCCTCGCGGCTGTTCGCGTGCATCATCAGCAGCCTGCCGATGCGCTCGGTCTTGCCGGTGGTCACGTTGAGCACCCGGCCCCCGGCCTCGAGCTTGCCCGAGTAGACGCGGAAGTAGGTCAGCTTGCCGACGTAGGGGTCGGTCATCACCTTGAAGGCGAGGGCGGCAAAGGGTGCGCCATCGTCGGCCGGCCGCTCTCCCTCGGTCGGCTCGCCGCCCTTGGCGGCCGGTTCGACCCCGGTGACCGGGGGAACCTCCAGCGGCGAGGGCAGCAGCTCGACGATTGCGTCGAGCAGCGGCTGCACGCCCTTGTTCTTGAAGGAGGAGCCGCAGAGAACGGGCGTGACCTTGGTGTCGAGGCAGGCCCGGTGCAGCGAGGAGGCGATGCGCTCGTGGGGAATCTCCTCCTCGGCGAGGTAGGCCTCCATCAGCTCGTCGTCGTAGTCGGCGCAGGCCTCGATCAGCTGGGTGCGGTATTCCTCGGATTTCTCGAGCAGGTCGGCGGGGATCTCGACGGTCTCGAACTCGGTCCCGAGCTCGTCCTTCCAAACCAGGGCCTTCATCTCGACCAGGTCGACGACGCCCTCGAACTCGGCCTCGTTGCCGATTGGCAGCTGGATCGGCAGGGGGTTGGCACCCAGGCGGTCCCTCATCGTCTCGACCGCGTTGAAGAAGTCGGCGCCGGTGCGATCCATCTTGTTGATGTAGGCAAAGCGAGGCACCTTGTACTTGTCAGCCTGGCGCCAGACGGTCTCGGACTGGGGCTCGACACCGGCGACGGCGTCGAAGACCGCGATTGCGCCGTCGAGGACGCGCAGGCTGCGCTCGACCTCGACCGTGAAGTCGACGTGGCCTGGAGTGTCGATGATGTTGATCCGGTGCCCGGCCCACTCGCAGGCCGTCGCGGCGGAGGTGATCGTGATGCCGCGTTCCTGCTCCTGCTCCATCCAGTCCATTACCGCGGCGCCCTCGTGGACCTCGCCCATTTTGTGGGTGCGGCCGGTGTAGTAGAGGATGCGCTCGGTCGTCGTCGTCTTACCGGCGTCGATGTGCGCCATGATCCCGATGTTGCGCGTTTTCTCTAGGGGGAAATTTCGAGCCATGTTCTTGAGGTCAGCGTTGCCTTTATGAAGTGGGGACGAGCAAGATCTGGAAAGTCGGGGCCTGTCGGTGGAGGTCACCGGGATCGGCGCATGAAAAAGGCCCTCGCGGGCCCGGCGAAACGCACTGCGAAAAAGAAGCCTGAGCGACGCGCGATGATAGCAGCGGCGGGGCGGCGGTCACAGGCGGCGTCCGGTTCGACCGCGAAGCGCCTGGCCGCCACGCTTCGGAGCCTCGGCGCCGCGACCCGGAAGGTCGACAGGGCGGCGGACCGTCAACTGCGACGGGCCTGGCCGCGCCTCGCCCAAGCCGGCCGCTCGACGCGGCTCGCCGGAAATCAGGTCGGCCGGCGACTGCGCCCGGTCGGAGTCCTCATCTTCCGCGCCCTTGCGTGGCTCGAACGGCGGCTGCTGCGGGCGGCCAGCTGGTCGGAACGGACGGCGACCAGGGTCAGCGGCGTGCTCCCCCCGCGACGGGGCATCTGCGTCGTCATCCTGGGCTCAGCGGGTTGCCTGATCGCCGCCCAGTTCATCGACTACAGGGCGGTGCAGATCGGCCAGGCCGGCTACGCCGGGCTGGCCGCCGCGAGCGCTCCCACCGTCGGCGCCGAGACCGCCGGCGAAGCGCATTCCTACCTGCTGATTCCGGTGGCGCTCCTGGCCGGTGCGCTCGCGCTCGTCGCGATGCGCAACCAGCGCCGGGACGGCACCGGACGCGTCGTCTTCGGGCTCGGCCTGCTCAGCCTCGCCGTGGCGCTCCTCGTCGATCTGCCGGCGGGCCTCGACGTCGGCGCGGCGGCCTCCCGCTTCTCTGGAGCGGAGGCCGTCGTCTACGACGGCTTCTACGCCGAGATCGCCGCGGCGGGAGGCCTGATGCTGGGAGGAACGCTGCTCGTTATGGCCCCAAGAGCGGCGGCCCGCTACCATGCGCGGCCGTGCCGAACACGAACCAACTTATTCGCAAGGGCCGTAAGCGCCCTAAGAAGAAGACCACGACGCCGGGCCTCAAGTCGGGGCAGGGCAGCAAGAAGAGGGTCGCCGCGCCGCAGCGGCGAGGCGTCTGCACCCGCGTCGCCACGGTAACGCCGAAGAAGCCGAACTCTGCCCTGCGCAAGATCGCCCGTGTGCGGCTGACCAACGGGATGGAGGTCACCACCTACATCCCCGGTGAGGGCCACAACCTGCAGGAGCACTCGGTGGTGCTGGTCCGCGGCGGCCGGGTCAAGGATCTGCCGGGCGTCCGCTACAAGGTCGTCCGCGGCACCCTCGACGCCGCCGGCGTCTCCGATCGCAAGCAGGCTCGCTCCCGCTACGGGGTCAAGGCCTCCTAGGAATGCCGCGCCGCTCCGCCGCACAGATCCGTCCGGTCGAACCCGACGCCCGCTTCCGCAACCGGCTCGTCCAGCAGGTCATCAACAAGGTGATGAGCGACGGCAAGAAGTCGCTCGCCGAGCGGATCGTCTACGACGCGCTGGCGATCGTCGGCGAGCGCTCCAAGGAGGACGCCGTCGAGACCCTGGAGGCGGCGATCAAACAGCTCACCCCGGTGCTCGAGGTCCGCTCACGCCGAGTCGGCGGCGCCACCTACCAGGTGCCGGTCGAGGTTCCCGCGCGCCGCGCCCGCACTTTGGCCGTGCGCTGGCTGGTCGACTTCTCCCGCAATCGCCGCGAGTACTCGATGTCGGAGCGGCTGGCGAGCGAAATCCTCGACTCGATCCAGCAGCAGGGCGGCGCCTGGAAGCGCAAGGACGACATCTACCGCATGGCCCAGGCGAACAAGGCGTTCGCTCACTATCGCTGGTAGCTAGCCTGGCTCCATGAGCCGGCCGATCCTCGCCGTCGACGTCGACGGCGTCATCTCGCTCTTCGGCTTCGACGAGCCGCCGGACGCCTCGGAAGCGCGATTCGAGCTGATCGACGGGATGGTGCACTGCATCTCGCTGGTGGCCGGCGATCGGCTGATGCGCCTGGCCGAGCACTACGAGCTCGTCTGGGCGACGGGCTGGGAGGACAAAGCCAACGACTACCTGCCCAACGTGCTCGGGGTACCGGAGCTGCCCTTCCTCAGCTTCGACGGGGCCGCCCGCTTCGGCTCTGCGCACTGGAAGCTCGGGCCACTCGACGACTACGGCAAGGGCCGACCGCTGGCCTGGATCGACGACAGCTTCGATGAGAGCTGCTACGAGTGGGCACGCGAGCGCCCGGAGCCCACTCTGCTCGTCCCCACCGCGCCGCACCTGGGGCTCGAGGAGGTCCAGGTCGAAGCTCTGGTCGTCTGGGCCAAGGGCCTCTAGCCGCCGCTACACTGGCCAGGTGGAGGGATTCTGGCCAATCTTCTTCCTGCTCGTGGTGCTGAAGATTCCCGTCCTCGGCGCGCTCTGGCTCGTCTGGTGGGCGAGCAAGGCTCCGGAATCGGACGTTTCTGCCGAGGATTCCGGCGGCGACGGCTTCAACCGCTGGCGTCCGCAACCGAACCTGCCCCGTGGTCCTCGCCGCGGCCCTCATGGTGGCGGGATGGTGAGGGGACGGGGTGCCCCTCCGGCGGAACCCGCGCTGGGACCCCTGCGACGGGATCGAGGCACTGCGGCTCACAAGTTCCGGCGGAGGGGCACCCCGTCCCCTCCCCTCAAGCCGCCTGCGTAGATCGCCTTCGCTCGCGGCTGATCTCGCGCAGGTACGGATGGAAATCCACCTCGACCGTGTGACGCTTGGAGGCTACGAAGCGTTTCTTGAGCCAGCGGTCGTAGGCAGCGATCTCAGAGCGCATCTCGGTCGTTGAGGGAAGAGCTGCGCGGCCCGTGAGCAGGTCGGCGATCCATTCGGCCTGGGCCTCGGCCAGCGGCATGATCGGGCCGAGGGGCTGGATGAAGCCGATGAAGTAGAGGCCGGGGTTCTCGACCGAGACGACCCGCTTGTAGAGGTGCATGCGGTTGTCGCGGGCGACGAAGACCTTTTCGTCGAGGAAGGGGAAGGCCATCTCGTAACCGGTGCAGTAGATGACGAGGTCGATCTGCTCCTCGCTACCGTCGGCGAAACGCACGGCGCGGCCTCCGGCGAAGCGATCTAGGTTCGGCTTCACCGAGATGTCGCCGTGGCCGATCCGCGGCAGCAGCTCCGAGGAGACGGTGGGATGGGCCTCGAGCAGCTTGTGATCGGGCTTGGGCAGGCCGTAGTCGGTCATCTCGCCGACCGAGAGCTTCAGCAGCCTGGAGAAGAAGAGGCGCTGGACCGGCAGCGGCAGCCTGCTCATGAACGGCGAAGCCGATTCGTCGATCGGCTTGCCGCCGAGGAACTTCGGGAGCACGTAGGCGCCCCGGCGCATCGCCAGAAAGGTCTTCTCGGCGATCCGCGAGGACTCGACCGCGACGTCGACGGCCGAGTTGCCGATGCCGAGGACCAGGACCCGCTTGCCCTCGAGCACGTCGGGCTCGCGGTAGTGGTGCACGTGCATCTGCTCGCCCTCGTACTCCTCCGCGCCTGGGAATGGGGGTTCGGGCCAGCGCGGCTTCCAGTGGTGGCCGTTGGCGACCAGGACCGCCCGGTAGCGCTGGCTGCGCCGGCTGCCGTCGGCGTCTTCGACCGTGACCTCCCAGCCGTCGCCGGCCGGCTCCGCCTGGAGGACGGTGGAGCGAAAAGTGATCCTCTCGGTCAGACCGAAGCGCTCGGCGTAGTCGTCGAAGTACTTGGCCACCTGGTAATGACTGGGGTAGTCCGGATAGTCGTCAGGCATCGGAAACGCCTTGTAGGACATGAGCTTGCGGGCGCTGTTGATGTGCAGCGACCGATAGGCGGACGAAGTCCCGTTGTCGTTCTCATAACGCCAGTTCCCGCCGATCATCGACCCCTGCTCGAAGCAGTCGAAGGGAACCCCACGAGCCGCCAGGACTTGGCAAGCGGTAAGGCCGGAGCTCCCCGCCCCGATGATGCAAACCTTCCCTGGATTGGCCACGCGGCCAATTTATCTCTCCCGCCTCTTTTACGCACAGGGGTGAGGCACTTCACCCCTTGGGTCCGTAGTCCCCGAGGCAGATCGGGCCGAAGCTGGGCTCATCGGGAATCGAAAACGACGAAAGGAGACCCCCGATGACCAGCAAGAGCAAGTTCCGCCTCTCCCCCGCCCTCGTGATCAGCTGCGTCGCGCTGTTCCTGGCCCTCGCCGGCTCGGCCTTCGCGGCGAAGGTGGCGACGATTCGCTCCGCGCAGATCGTCGACGGCACGATCCGCACGGTCGATCTGCGCGATAACGCGGTCAACTCGGCGAAGATCGCGAATGCGACCGTCACCGCCGACGACCTCGGCACCGACTCGGTCGGCTCGGACGAGATCGCCGCGAACGCGGTCGCCTCCCCCGAGGTGGCGCAGGATTCGCTCACCGCGGACGATCTCGGCGCGGCTTCCGTCGCCTCCTCGGAGGTGGCCGATCAGTCCCTGACCCAGGACGACCTCGGGCCCAACTCCGTCGGCTCGAGCGAGATCCAGACGGGCGCCATCCGTGCCTCGGAGCTCGGCCCGATCATCCAGGTCACCAACAGCACCGGCATCCCGGCAGGCGCAAACGGCGGCGTCTCGGTCGACTGCCCTGCCGGCACCACGGTGCTCAGCGGCGGCGCCCAGCCCGCCAACTTCGGAGTCGAGATGACCTCCTCGCTCCGCAGCGGCAACGGCTGGCTCTACCAGGCGAAGAACAACACGGCCAACCCCAGCACCCTCACCGTGTTCGCCTACTGCCTGACCGGCGGCAGCAGCAACTAACGAAGCAACATCGACCAGCTAACGGCCGGGGCAACCGTCCCGGCCGTTAGTCGTTCTATTGAAGCTTTTGAGCCGCTATAGGGCCCTAAAAGTTTCAATTCACGAGAAGGCGCAGAACTCAGTCACCTAAAGGCGAAACGCGCAACCGGTGGAGGGGGCGGCGGGTGCCCCTCCTGCAGAACTTGTGAGCCGCAAAGCCTTTGTCCCGCCCCGCAAGTGCGGGCGCGGGTTCGGCAGGAGGGGCACCCGCCGCCCCCTCCTACGCTTTGTCCTCGCTGCTCTGCTCGATCTCCTGCGCGAGCTCCTCGAGCTCCTCCGCGAACGAAGGCCCGAAGCTCTCCACCGGCGCCTCGTCGCCGTCGACGCCCAGCTCGGCCGCCAGCTCGTCTTCGTCGAGCAGGTCGTCGTCGCTGGGCGGCTCGATCGGCACCGCCGGCTCCACCGTGAGCGTGCGGTAGTGCTTGAGGCCGGTGGCGGCCGGGATCAGCTTGCCGATGATCACGTTCTCCTTGAGGCCGACGAGCTTGTCTCGTTTGCCCTCGAGCGCCGCATCGGTGAGCACCTTGGTCGTCTCCTGGAAGGAGGCCGCGGAGAGGAAGGACTCGGTGGCCAGGGAGGCCTTGGTGATGCCGAGGATGACCTCCTCGCCTTTTGCGGGCGTGCCGCCGTCGGCCTTGACCTGCTTGTTGAGCCGTTTGAGCGCACCGCGATCCTCGAGCTGACCCGGCAGCAGGCTGGTCGAGCCCTTCGACTCGACCCTCATCTTCTTGAGCATCTGCCGCGCGATCAGCTCGATGTGCTTGTCGTTGATGTCGACGCCCTGCGCCCGGTAGACCTTCTGCACCTCCGCGACGAGGTAGAGCTCGGTCTCGGTGCGGCCGCGGATCGCCAGAAGATCCGCCGGGTACAGCGAGCCCTCGTTGAGCTGCTGACCGACCTCGACCTTGTCGCCGTCGGAGACGTGAAGGCGCGTGCGGGGCGGGAAGCTGTAGGCGTGCTCCTCGCCGCTCGACTCGGTGACGATCACTTTCAGCGCTTTGTCGGTTTCCTCGACCGAGACCTTGCCGGCCTCCTCGGCCATCTGCGCCAGGCCCTTCGGTTTGCGCGCCTCGAAGAGCTCGACGATGCGCGGCAGGCCCTGGGTGATGTCCTGGCCAGCGACACCGCCGGTGTGGAAGGTCCGCATGGTCAGCTGGGTGCCGGGCTCGCCGATCGACTGGGCGGCGATGATGCCCACCGCATCGCCGATGTCGACCATCGATCCGGTCGCCGGCGCGATGCCGTAGCAGGCGCGGCAAACGCCGGACTCCGCCTCGCACTTGAGCGTCGAGCGCACCGGGATCGCGACCTCCTCGTCGCCGAACGCCTCGGCGATCTGCTCGACGTCGGCAAGCGTGATCTCCTGGTTGCGCTTGAGCAGCTCGCGACCGCGCTTGGTCTCGAGCTTCTTCGCCGCCAGGCGGCCGAAGAGGTTGTCGTTGAGCGAGCCGTCGTCCTTGCGCAGCGCCATCTCGATGTGTTCCTTGGTCTTGCAGTCCTCGTCGCGGACGATCACGTCCTGGGCGACGTCGACCAGGCGGCGGGTCAGGTAGCCCGAGTCCGCCGTGCGCAGCGCCGTGTCGGCGAGTCCCTTTCGGGCGCCGTGGGTGGAGATGAAGTACTCCAGCACCGAGAGGCCCTCCATGAAGTTGGCCTTGATCGGCCGCTCGATGATTTCGCCTTTCGGATTCGCCATCAGGCCTCGCATCCCGGCGAGCTGGCGGATCTGTTTGAACGAGCCGCGGGCGCCCGAGTTGGCCATCATGAAGATGGGGTTGAGCTCGTCGAGGTTGTCCTCCATCGCCTGGGCGACCTCGTCGGTCGCCTTGTTCCAGTGCGAGGTGATCGCCTCATGGCGCTCCTCGGCGGTGATGTAGCCATCGTCGTACTGGCCCTGGATCGCCGCCGTCTGCTTCTCATAGCGGTCGAGGATCTCCGCCTTCTCGGGCGGCGACACGACGTTGTTCTTGGCGACCGTGATTCCAGCCTGGCTGGCGTAGTGGAAGCCGAGGTCCTTGAACGCATCGAGGACACGGGAGACCGCCGGCGCGCCGTAGGCCTCGACCAAATCGGAGACCATCTCGTTGACGTCGCGCTTCTTCAGCGCCTGATTGGCGAAGACGAAGCCGTCGGGATCGAATTCCTCGCCGAGGGCGTCGGCGAGGGCGCGCTCGATCTTCTCGTTGAAGATGATCCGCCCGACCGTGGTCAGGAAGTGCTCGTGTCCCGCCCGCCGGTACTCGGCGAGGTCGTGCAGCTTGCAGCCGCCGTTCTCGTAGACCAGCTCGGCCTCCTGCGAGGAGCGGAAGACCTTCGGCGCGTTGCCGTTGGGGCCCTTGCCCGACTTCAGCTCTTCGTCGCGCTTCGCCAGCTCGTCCGCGGACGGACCGTAGGTGAGGTAGTAGATCCCCAGCACCATGTCCTGGGTCGGCGTCGCCAGGGGCGCGCCATGGGCCGGCGAGAGGATGTTGTTGGCGGAGAGCATCAGCACCCGCGCCTCGGCCTGGGCCTCAGCGGAGAGCGGCACGTGGACCGCCATCTGGTCGCCGTCGAAGTCGGCGTTGAAGGCGTGGCAGACGAGCGGGTGAACCTGGATCGCCTTGCCCTCGACCAGGATCGGTTCGAAGGCCTGGATGCCGAGGCGGTGCAGGGTCGGCGCGCGGTTGAGCAGCACCGGGTGCTCGTGGATGACTTCCTCGAGCACGTCCCAGACCTCGGGCACCATCGACTCGACCATCTTCTTGGCCGCCTTGATGTTCTGCACCGCTTTTCGCTCGACCAGCTGAGCCATGATGAAGGGCTTGAAGAGCTCCAGCGCCATCAGCTTCGGCAGGCCGCACTGCTGCAGCTGCAGGCTCGGACCGGAGACGATCACCGAGCGGCCGGAGTAGTCGACCCGCTTGCCGAGCAGGTTCTGGCGGAAGCGACCCTGCTTGCCCTTGAGCATGTCGGAGAGCGACTTCAGCGGGCGGTTGCCGGGCCCAGTGACCGGGCGGCCGCGGCGGCCGTTGTCGAACAGCGCGTCGACGGCCTCCTGCAGCATGCGCTTCTCGTTGTTGACGATGATCTCGGGGGCGCCGAGATCGAGCAGCCTTTTGAGGCGGTTGTTGCGGTTGATCACGCGCCGGTAGAGGTCGTTGAGGTCCGACGTCGCGAAGCGGCCGCCGTCGAGCTGCACCATCGGGCGCAGCTCCGGCGGGATCACCGGCACGGAGTCGAGGATCATCCAATCCGGCTTGTTGTCGGAGTTGAGGAAGGCCGAGGCGACTTTGAGCCGCTTCACCGCACGGGCCTGTTTCTGGCCTTTGGAGCTGTTGATCGTCTGCTCAAGCTCCTCGCATTCGGCGGCCAGGTCGACCTGCTCGAGCAGGTCGCGAACCGCTTCAGCGCCCATGCCGCCGCGGAAGTACTCGCCCCAGCCGAACGGCGAGCCGAAGCGGTCCTTGAGCTCACGGAAGACGGTCTCGTCGTTGACGACGTCCTTCGGCTTCATCTCGGTGAAGATCTTCCAGACCTCTTCCATCCGCTCGATCGCCTCTTCGATATAGGCTTCGGTGTCCGAGATCTCCGCCTCGAAGGTCTTGCGCAGTTCTTTGATCATCTTGGCGCGCTCGTCGTCCTTCAGCTTGCGCAACTGCGTCGCGGTCAGCTTCAGCGAATCGGCCCAGATGTGGTCGTCGTCGTCGAACTTCTCCTGGCCGCCCTCTTCCAGGTACTTGATCCGGCGCTCCAGCGACTCGCTCAGCTCCTGAGTCCGTTTCTGCTGTTCGGCCTCATAGCTGTCGGTGACTTTCTTGACTTCTTTCTCGAGTTTCCCGAGATCCTTGTCGCGCGCCTCCACATCGACCCAGGTCACCATCGAGGCTGCGAAGTAGAGGACCTTCTCGAGCTCCTTGGGCGCCATGTCGATCAGGTATCCGATCCGGCTCGGGACCCCCTTGAAGAACCAGATATGGGAGACCGGCGCGGCCAGGTCGACGTGGCCCATGCGCTCGCGGCGCACCTTCGAACGGGTCACCTCGACGCCGCAGCGCTCGCAGACGATGCCCTTGTAGCGGACTCGCTTGTACTTGCCGCAGTAGCACTCCCAGTCCTTGGTCGGACCGAAGATGCGCTCACAGAAGAGGCCGTCTTTCTCCGGCTTCAGCGTGCGGTAGTTGATCGTCTCGGGCTTGGTTACCTCGCCCCAGCTCCAGGAGCGGATCTTCTTCGAGGAAGCGAGACCGATCTCGATCGCGTCGAAGTTGTTGATGTCGATCATCAGTCCTCCACCTTCGTCTCTTCCTTGGCCTCTACCGCGGCCTCGTCGCCCTCGGCTCCATCGCCATTGCTTGCATCGCCGCCGGTCCCCGCTTCGCCCTCGGCCACGACCTGCTCCTCTTTCTCGTCAGCGGCGCCATTGGAGCCGTCAGCACGGACCCCGGTCAGGTCCATGCCAAGCTCCTCGGCGGCTTTCAGCAGGTCGTCGTCCTCCTCGGAGATCTCGACGTCGCCGCCTTCGGAGACGACGTTGGCATCCAGCGAGAGGCTCTGGATCTCCTTCAGGAGCACTTTGAAGGACTCCGGAATCGAGGGCTCGGGGATGTTCTCGCCCTTGACGATCGCCTCGTAGGCCTTGACGCGGCCGACCGTGTCGTCGGACTTGACGGTGAGCATCTCCTGCAGCGTGTAGGCCGCGCCGTATGCCTCCAGCGCCCAGACCTCCATCTCGCCGAAACGCTGGCCGCCGAACTGCGCCTTGCCGCCCAGCGGCTGCTGGGTGACGAGCGAGTAGGGGCCCGTCGAGCGAGCGTGGATCTTGTCGTCGACCAGGTGGAGCAGCTTGAGGATGTACATGTAGCCGACCGTGACCTTGCCCTCGTATGGCTCGCCGGTGCGGCCGTTGTACAGCTGCACGGCGCCGGCGGCGCGGGCGCCGGGGCGCTCGCTCATATCGATGCCGAGGTCGATGCCTCGCTCCTGGTTCTGCTCCTGCCACTTGACCAGGGCCTCGTCGACGTCTTCGACGCTGGCGCCGTCGAACACCGAGGTCGCCACGTAGACGCGGCCGTCGCCCTGGTCGGAGTGAGCCTGCTTGTAGGCCTCGGAGTCGTCGTCGTACCAGCCGTTGCCGGCAACCCAGCCGAGGTGCGTCTCCAGCACCTGGCCGATGTTCATCCGGCTCGGCACGCCGAGTGGGTTGAGGATCACGTCGACGGGGGTGCCGTCGGCGAGGTGCGGCATGTCCTCTTCCGGCACGATCTTGGAGATCACACCCTTGTTCCCATGGCGACCGGCGAGCTTGTCCCCCTCGGCGATCTTGCGCTTGGTGGCAACGTAGACGCGGACCAGGTCGTTGACGCCAGGCGGCAGGTCGTCGCCGTCGTCACGGCTGAAGGTGAGGACGTCGATGACGACGCCGCCCTCGCCGTGGGGCACCTTCAGGGACGTGTCGCGGACCTCGCGCGCCTTCTCCTTGAAGATCGCCCGGATCAGCTTCTCCTCCGCGGTCAGCTCGGTCTCGCCCTTCGGCGTCACCTTGCCGACCAGGAGGTCGCCGGAGATCACCTCGGCGCCGACGCGGACGATGCCGCGCTCGTCGAGGTTGCGCAGGCTCTCCTCGGAGCGGTTGGGTATGTCGCGGGTGATCTCCTCGTCGCCGAGCTTGGTCGTGCGGGCGTCGATCTCGTACTCCTCGATGTGGATCGAGGTCATCTCGTCGTCCTTGACCAGGCGCTCGGAGAGGATGATCGCGTCCTCGAAGTTGTAGCCCTCCCAGGACATGAAGGCGACCAGGCAGTTCTTGCCCAGGGCGATCTCGCCGCCCGCGGTCGAGGAGCCGTCGGCGAGGACGTCTCCCTCCTTCACCGTCTGACCGCTGGAGACGATCGGCCGCTGGTGGATGATCGTCCCCTGGTTGGAGCGCATGAACTTGTTCAGCGGGTACTCGTCTTTCTTCGAGCCCGCGGTGACCACGATGCTCTCGGAGTCGACGTGGGTCACTTCGCCGTCGCTCTTGGCGAGCGTCACGTCGCCGGTGTCGACGGCAGCCCGGCGCTCCATGCCGGTGCCGATCAGCGGCGGCTCCGGTTTCAGCAGCGGTACGGCCTGGCGCTGCATGTTGGAGCCCATCAGGGCGCGGTTCGCGTCGTCGTGCTCGAGGAAGGGGATCAGCGCCGTCGCCACCGACCAGATCTGGGTCGGCGAGACGTCCATCAGCTCGACTTCCTTGGGAAGGGCGGTCGCGTACTCCTGCTCGCCGGCGCGGACTAGCACCTGCGGTCCTTTCAGCTTCTTCGTCTTCGGGTCGACCTCGGCGTTCGCCTGGGCGATCACCTTGTCTTCCTCCTGGGTCGCGTCCAGGTGGACGATCTCGTCGCTGACGGTGCCGTCCTTGACGAGGAGGTAGGGGGTCGTGACGAAGCCGTGCTCGGAGACCTGCGCGTATGAGGAGAGCGACCCGATCAGGCCGATGTTGGGACCCTCGGGCGTCTCGATCGGGCACATCCGCCCGTAGTGGGTCGGATGCACGTCGCGGACCTCGATCGGGGCCCGCTCGCGGGTTAGGCCGCCGGCGCCGAGCGCCGAGAGGCGGCGGCGGTGGGTGAGGCCGGCGAGCGAGTTGGTCTGGTCCATGAACTGGGACAGCTGCGAGGAGCCGAAGAACTCCTTCAGCGCCGCGACCACCGGCCGGATGTTGATGATCGTCTGCGGGGTGATCGCGTCGGCGTCTTCGGTGGTGAGGCGCTCGCGGACGACGCGCTCCATCCGGTAAAGGCCGATCCGGAAGGCCTCCTGGATCAGCTCGCCCACCGTGCGCAGGCGGCGGTTGCCGAAATGCTCGTACTCGTCGAGGTGCTCGGCGACCGGCTCGCGTGGATAGGTGATCGCCTCGGCCGCATAGTCCTTGATCGGGTGCTCCTCGTCGATCTCCTCGGGGATCCCGAGCAGCTTCGGCAGGCTGACCAGCTCCTTGATCAGGGCGATGATGTCGTCGTGCGTGAGGACCCGGTTGTCGAGGTCGATGTCGAGGTCGAGCCGGGCGTTCAGCTTGTAGCGGCCGACCCGCGTCAGGTCGTAGCGCTTCGGGTCGAAGAAGAGCTGCTCGAGCAGCGCTTTGGCGGCGTCCACCGAAGGCGGCTCGCCGGGACGCTGCTTTTTGAACAGCTCGATCAGGGCGCCTTCTTCAGAGCGGGTCGCCTCGGTGTCCGCCTCGATCGTGTGCCTGAGGTAGACGGAGTTGTCGAACATCTTGAGGATCTGCTCGTCGTCGACGTAGCCCATCGCGCGCAGCAGCACCGTCACCGGCAGTTTGCGCTTGCGGTCGATGCGGACGAAGACTTTGCCTTTTTTGTCGACTTCGAGCTCCAGCCAGGAGCCGCGGGCCGGCATCAGGTTGGCGATGAAGACCTGTTTTTCAGGGTCCTTCGGCGCCATCACGTAGGCGCCCGGCGAGCGCACGAGCTGGGTGACGACGACGCGCTCGGTGCCGTTGATGATGAAGGTGCCGCGCTCGGTCATCCATGGGAAATCGCCCATGAAGACAGCCTGCTCGCGGATCTCTCCGGTCTCCTTGTTCTGGAAGGCGACCGTCGCGGTCAGCGGCCGCGAGTAGGTCATGTCCTTCTCGCGGCACTCCTCGATCGTGTTCGGAGGATCCTCGAACTTGAACTCGCTGAAGACGATTGCGAGGTTCCCCGTGTAGTCCTCGATCGGGGATATGTCGTTGATCGTCTCTCGCAGCCCGCCCGCCTTGGGATCCGTCAGCTCTTCGAAGGAGCGACGCTGGATATCGATGAGGTGGGGGACTTCGAGGGGGTTCTTTAGTCGGGAGAAACTCCTGCGGGTTACGGGGGCAGCGTTGGAACGTGCCAAAGTCGGCGACTCCTCAGACGGTCAGAGGGACGTGGATACAGCGCAGATATGGGGCAGGGGGTGACAACAGGCGCGCGACCACGAAAAATAACACACGCGATCGCCCGGCTGACGGCTCAGCCGTCAAACCGCTCTGCAGCGCCCTATTTCAGCTCGACGGAAGCGCCAGCCTCCTCGAGTTCCCCCTTGATCTTCTCAGCTTCGTCGCGTTCGATGCCCTCTTTGATCGCTTTCGGGGCCTCGTCGACGATGGCCTTCGCCTCTTTCAGGCCGAGCCCGGTGGCGGCGCGGACGACCTTGATCACCGGCACCTTCTGGCCGCCGACCTCGGTCAGGACGACATCGACGGTGGAGGACTCTTCGCCGCCCCCGTCGCCATCGCCGGCCGGCGCCCCGGCGGCTGCCGGTGCGGCTGCCGCGACCGCGGTCGCGGATACGCCGAACTCCTCCTCGAGCGCTTTGATCCGCTCGGAGAGCTCGAGAACCGAGATGCCTTTGAGCTCCTCGATCCAATCCTCGGTTGAGATCTTCGTTGCCATTACTCCTCTTCCTTGCTGTCGTCGTTTGAAGTTTCGTCCCGCTCTGAAGTCTGGTCGCCGGCCGGCTCAGCGTCGCCCTCGTCACCCTCAGCCTGAGACGGCTCCTCCGGGGTCGGGTTCTCGGCCGCACTCTCGGTCGGCTTCTCCTCGACGGGAGCATCAGCCTTTCCAGCTTGCTCGTCCTCGGCGGGAGCCTCCTCGGCCTCATCCGCGGGTGGCGGCGTAGGGGGGACCTCCCCCGAGGAAGCTTTAGCTACCGCAGGGGGAGGTGGGTCCCCTGCGCCGACAGGACCCGCGGCTGAGTCGGCCGGAGCCTCCCCCGTTACGAGCCCTTTCTCGGCGATCTGGCCGAGCTGCAGCGCCAGGCCCTGGATCATCGAGCCGAGCCCGCGCACCAGACCGGTGAGCGGGCTGGCGATGACGCCGGCGAGCTGGCCGTTGAGCACTTCCCGGCCGGGGAGCAGTGCGATCGCCTTGAACTTCTCCTCGTCGAGGACCACTTCGGCCATGAAGCCCCCCTTGAAGGTGAGGACCTCGTGCTGTTTGTTGAAGGTCGAGATCGCCTTCGCCGCCTGGGCGGTGTCGCCGCGGACGAAGGCCAGCGCGGTCGGTCCCTGGAGGAAGTCGCCGAGGCGGTCCTCGCCAGCCTGCTCGGCGGCGCGTTTGGTCAGCCGGTTCTTGACGATTCGGAAGCTGGCGTCGGCCTCGCGCAGCTTGCCGCGCAGTTCAGCCGCCTGGGGGACGCTGATCCCCCGGTAGTCGACCGCGAAGATCGCCTCAGCGCCCTCGATCTGGGCGGCGATCTCCTCTATGGCCTGTGCCTTTTCGTCTCGATTCATAGTTCACCTGCACCGGGCCTCTGCCGTCGACGGGCCGATAGTCCAGTCTCGACTGGTCTTTTCGGCCCACCGGCGGCTGCCGGTGGTCTCGGGTTCGCGCGGCGGCGGAGTTTAGACGGTCGCCGGCTCCGGGGCTTTCGCCATCGCGTCGATCCGGATCCCGGGGCCCATCGTCGTCGTCAGCGTCGCCGAGAGGATGTACTTGCCCTTCGAGGAGGAGGGTTTGGCCCGCACGACCTCGTCGATGACGGCGCGCAGGTTGTCGAGCAGCTTCTGCTCCTCGAAGCTGGCCTTGCCGATCGCCAGGTGGACGATCGCTTGACGGTCGGTGCGGTACTCGATCTTGCCCGCCTTGGACTCGGTGACGGCCTTCTCGACGTCATCGGTGACCGTCCCGACCTTCGGGTTGGGCATCTTGCCCTGGGGACCGAGCACGCGGCCGAGCTGACCGACGCTTTTCATCATGTCCGGCGTGGAGATGACGACGTCGAAGTCGGTCCAGCCCTCCTGGACCTTCTCGACCATGTCCTGCCCGCCGACGAAGTCGGCGCCGGCGGCCTTCGCGTCGCGGGCCTGCTGGCCTTCCGCGAAAACGGCGACGGTGACGTCTTTGCCGAGGCCATGCGGAAGGGCGAGGGTGCCCCGCAGCTGCTCCTCGGCGTGACGGACGTTGACGCCGAGCCGCAGGTGCAGCTCAACCGTCTCGTCGAAGCCGGCGCTGGCCGTCTCCTTGATCAGCGAGACCGCCTCGGCCGGCGGGTAATCGCGCTCGCGCTGGATCTTGCCGAGCTGTTTGCGGTAGCGCTTGCCGTGAGCCATCGCTATTTCACGTCCACGCCCATCGACCGGGCGGTGCCGGCGATGATCTTGGACGCGGCGTCGATGTCGTTGGCGTTGAGGTCGGGCATCTTTCGCTCGGCGATCTGGCGGACCTGGTCCATCGAGATCGTGCCGACCTTGTTGACGTGGGGCTCGCCCGAGCCCTTTTTGATCCCGATCGCTTCGCGGATCAGCACCGCGGCGGGCGGCGTCTTGGTGATGAAGCTGAATGAGCGGTCCTCGTAGACCGTGATCTCGACCGGGATGATCGTGCCGCCCTCCGCCTGGGTCTGGGCATTGAAGGCTTTGCAGAACTCCATGATGTTGACGCCGTGCTGGCCCAGGGCGGGGCCGACCGGCGGCGCCGGGTTGGCGTTGCCCGCCTGGATCTGCAGCTTGATGAGGGTGAGGACTTTTTTGGCCATCGGGATCGGAGAGGGTAGCGGTCTGGGCTAGATCTTCTTGACCTGGTCGTAATTGACCTCGACCGGCGTCTCCCTGCCGAAGATCGAGACCAGCACCTTGAGTTTGGCCGCGTCCTCGTTGATCTCGGCGATCTCGCCGGAGAAATCGGAGAGCGGACCCGAGATGACCTTGACCGACTCGCCGATCGAGAACTGCGCCTGGGTGCGCGGCCGCTCCGCGGTCTCGCGGTGCAGCAGCCGGTCGACCTCGGGTTTGGAGAGCGGCACCGGCTTGTTGCGGGAGCCGACGAAGCCGGTCACGCCGGGCGTGTTCTTGACGAGGCCCCAGGCGTCGTCCGTCATCTCCATGTTGACGAGGACGTAGCCGGGCATCGTCCGTTTCTCTTTCGACTCTTTCTGGCCTTCTTTGTTGACCTCCATCACCTGCTCGGTGGGCACCACGACCTGGCGCACGTTGCGGTTCTGGGCCATCGTCTGAACTCGGTGCTCGAGGTTGTGCTTGACCTTGTTCTCGTGCCCGGAGTAGGTGTTGATCACGTACCAGCGATACATCAGGAGGTTTGCCTTTGTCTTGGGATCCCGCTAGAGGATCTGCTTGATGAGAAAGCTGAAGGCGCTGTCGAGAGCGCCGAGATAGGTGGCGGCGACGGCGACGAAGATGATCGTCACCGCGGTTGCCTGGACGAGCGTTTCGCGGTCCGGCCACTGGACTTTGCGCAGCTCCGCCCAGCAGGAGATGAAAAAGCCGATGACGCCGCCGCGCTGCCGCTTCTCGACCTGCGCCTGCTTCTGGCGCTTGCTGAGCTGCTCGCGCTCCTTGCGCTTGCGCTCCTCGCGCTGCCGCTTCTCGGCCTCCTTGGCCTGCTTGGCCTCCGCCCGGCGAAGGCTTCGGGGCTTGGGGGCGTCCGGGGTCTCGAGCTCGGCCTCCGGCGCGCCAACCGCCATGCCGGCCTCGACCGCCTCCACCTCGGCGACCTCGCCCGAGACACCGACCTGGGTGTCGTGCTGGGCGCGGACCTCCGACTTGCGCTTATCGCCGTCCTCGGAGCGCTTCTGCGCTTCGGCTTCGCGGGCGCGCTTCTCCGCCTTGCGCTGTGCGCGGGTTTTCGCCATCGGCGGCTACCTGGTCTCCTTGTGCGCCGTGTGGCGGCCGCACCAGCGGCAGTACTTGCGCAGCTCGATCCGGTCCGGCGAGTTTCGCCGCGACTTGTTGGTCTGGTAGTTGCGCCGCTTGCAGTCTTCGCAAGCCAGCGTCACCGCGATGCGGACATCTCCGCGAGCCATGTTCTCCTCGTTGCCGTACGGACGCCGTTACAAGAGAAAACCCCGGGCCGAAGCACGAGGCTGCCGCGAAGGATAGCGCTCTCAACCTCTGAGGACTTCGACGGCGATCCTCGCCGTCTCGGTCGGGCTTTCGCCGACCCGCACGCCCTTCGCCTCGAGCGCTTCCTTCTTCGCCTCAGCGGTGCCCGAAGAGCCGGAGATGATCGCCCCCGCATGGCCCATCTGCTTGCCGGGCGGGGCCGTGAAGCCGGCGATGTAGGCGACCACGGGCTTGGAGATCTCGGCCGCGATGAAATCTGCCGCCCGCTCCTCGGCGTCGCCGCCGATCTCCCCGACCATCACGATCAGCTCCGTCTCGGAGTCCGCCTCGTAGAGCTTCAGGATGTCGATGAAGTCGGAGCCGATGATCGGGTCGCCGCCGATGCCGACGATCGAGGAGTTTCCCTCGCCCGCCTGCTTCAGCTCGTTGCCGATCTGGTAGGTCAGCGTGCCCGACTTGGAGACGACGCCGATCTCGCCCGGATCGAAGAACTGGGCGGGGATGATTCCAACGTTCGCCTTTCCCGGGGAGAGCACGCCCGGGCAGTTGGGCCCGATCAGCCGCACGCCCGCCTCTTTCGCCTTCCAGTAGGTCTTCAGCATGTCGAAGACCGGGATGCCCTCGGTGATCGCGATCACCGTCTCGACGCCCGACTCGATCGCCTCGTCGATCGCCGGCGCGGCGAAGCGGGCGGGAACGAAGATCATCGAGGTGTTGGCGCCCTCTCGCTCGACCGCCTCGCGGATCGAGTCGAAGATCGGCACCCCCTCCACCTCCTGCCCTCCCTTGCCGGGCGTCACCCCGGCAACCAGGTCGGTGCCGTAGGCGCGGTTGCGCAGGCCGTGAAAGGACCCCTCCCGGCCGGTGAGGCCGGAGACGACCAGCTTGGTCCCCTCGTCGATGACGATCGACATCAGCCGGCCCCCCCGGCCAGCTCGACGACCTTCTGGGCGGCGCCGAGCATCGTCGTCTCCTGGTGGAGGTTGGACAGCCCGGCCTGGGCGAGGATCTCCAGCCCCTGCTCGGAGTTGGTGCCGTCGAGGCGGACGACCAGGGGCACCGTGAGGTGGAGCTGGGACGAGGCCTCGACGATCCCCTTGGCGATCTCGTCGCAGCGGGTGATGCCGCCGAAGATGTTGAAGAGGATGGCGGTGACCTTCCTGTCGGAGGTGATCACGGTGAGCGCGTCGACGATCGCCTCGGCCTTCGAGCCGCCGCCCGCGTCGAGGAAGTTGGCCGGTGCGCCGCCGGCCTGAGCGACGACGTCCAGGGTCGACATGCAGAGCCCCGCGCCGTTGGCGAGGATGCCGACGTTGCCGTCGAGCTTTACGTAGGTCAGCCCCTTCTCCCGCGCCATCGCCTCCTGCGGATCCTCGATCGACTCGGCGTCGATCTCGGCCAGGTCCTCATGGCGATAGAGGGCGTTGTTGTCGATGGTCACCTTGGCGTCGAGGGCGACGACCTCGCGGTCCTCGGTGAGGATCAGCGGGTTGACCTCGATAAGCGTCGCATCCTCGGCCCGCGCGGTCTCGGCGAGGCTCGCCAGGATCTCGGCGGCCTGGTCGCGCCCGTCCTCGGCCAGTCCCGCCCTTTCGACGATCGGGCGCGCCTCGGCGGCGGTGAAGGGTCGGGTCGGGTCGATGTGCTCCTTGACCAGCGCCTCCGGGTCCTCCTCGGCAACCGCCTCGATGTCCATGCCGCCCTTTGCCGAGACCATCGCCAGCAGCTTCTTCTCGCCGCGGTCGAGGATGACCGAGGCGTAGTACTCGGCGGCGATCGCCGAGCCGCCCTCTACCCAGACGCGCTCGACCCGAAAGGGACCCTCGCCGCGCGGGCCGTAGATGTCCATGCCGATGATCGCCTCGGCGTGCTGCTCGGCCTCGGCCCGGTCGGCTGCGATCTTGATCCCGCCGGCCTTGCCGCGACCGCCGATCAGGACCTGCGCCTTGATCGCGCAGGGGTAGCCGATCCGCTCCGCCGCCTCGACCGCCTGCTCGACGCTCGAGGCGACCTCGCCGCTCGGCACGGCGATGCCGTGCGCGGCGAAAAGCTGCTTTCCCTGATACTCGAGGAGGTCCATGTCGAAGGCGCCCCTGCCTGGCGCGGCCGGCAGCCTATAAGATGCCGCGCCCGTGAGCCCGAGCGAGACGGCATCGCCTTCTGGTGTCCTGCCCGTCTCGCGAAGCGAACACCCTTGACTATGCCCCTCCCCGCCCTCAAATCCATCACCTGGGTGACCACCGATTGCTATGGAACCCTGATCGATTGGGAGAAGGGCATCGTCGACGCCTGCAAGAAAGAGGCGGCCAAGGACGGCTTCAGCTTCGAGGAGGGCCCCTTCCTGGAGCGCTTCTTCGAAGTGCAGGCCGAAATCATGGCCGGCTCCTACGAACTGTACGCGGAGGTGCTGCGCCGCACGATCGTCAAGGTGGCACGCGAGATCGGCTGGGAGATCGAGCCCTCACGGGCGCAGTTCCTGCCCGACAGCGTCGCCTACTGGCTGCCCTTCCGCGAGGCCAACGCGGCAATGGACCGGCTCGGCAAGCGGTACGAGATCGGGATCATCTCCAACATCGACGACAAGCTGCTCGGCATCTCGCGCCGCCACCTGCGCACCGAACTCGACCTCGTCGTAACCGCCCAGCAGGTGCGCAGCTACAAGCCCGACCCCGTCCACTTCAAAGAGTGCGCGCGGCGGATCGGCGGCAAAAAAGGCTGGATTCACATCTGTTCCAGCTACGACACCGACGTGGCGCCGCTGCTGAAGATGAAAGTGCCGGTGATCTGGGTCAACCGGCACGGAGAGAAGCTCGACGGCCGCAAAGCCCCCAGCGCCACGGTGAAGAACTTCCGCGAGGCAGCCAAAAAGCTCGGCGCCGGCTAGGCCCGTCCTCGCCGTTTTCTAGCGTTCGCCCTCGCAACTTCGCCCGGGGGTCGCGGTTTCGACCTTAGGCCGCTCCCGGGCGTGCCGTCTTCGATGGACCGAGTCAGCCACAGCCGAACGTATTCGCGCGCCCGTCCGCTGCTGGCGACGGCCCTGCTGGCCCTGCTCTGCGCGCTGGCGCTGAGCGTGCGCGCCAAGGCGGTGGAAGCGACGGAAGAACCGCCCCTCGACCCCAATCCCGAACCGCCCAGCTTCGTCGTCATCCAGACCGACGACCAGACCCTCGACAGCCTCTATGCCGCATTCAGCGCCTTTCCCGGCGCGGCGATGACGCGGGCGATGCCGAACACGCTCGACCTGATCGCGGGGCGCGGCATGACCTTCAACCGCTACTACGTCTCCTACCCGCTTTGCTGCCCCTCGCGGGTCAGCCTGCTGACCGGTCGCTACGCCCACAACACCGGCGTCAAGGGGAACGTGCAGCCGAACGGCGGCTACTACGGCTTCTCGTTCCGCAGCGCCTACAGCCACAACCTGGCCACCTGGCTGCAGGGGGCGGGCTACCGCACGATCCACATCGGCAAGTTCCTCAACGGCTACGGCGACGAACCGTACGACAACGGAACCACGGTGCCACCCGGCTGGAGCGCCTGGCATACGGTGCTGAAGGCCGACACGAATCACTACTTCTACGGCTACACGCTGAACAACAACGGTCAGCTCAGCGAACCGTATGGCGAATCGGGCAGCTGGGAAACGCGCGAATACGGACAGCGCGATCCCGTTGGCTGTCCCTTCGAACCGGTCGAAGCAAGGCCGTGCCTCTACGCGACCGACGTCTTCGACTGGATGGCGCGCGAAGAGATGCTTGCCACCCCGCCCGAACAGCCCTTCTACCTGCAGCTCGACTACACCGCTCCGCACGGCGACTTCCGCCGGCCGGCGGGACCCGAGCCGGCCATCCGTCACTACGACTGGTTCAGGGGCGCGCGCCTCCCACACGACCGCGCGGAAGGGTTCGACGAGGGCAACGTCAGCGACAAGCCGTCCTTCATCCGCGAAGCGGAACACCTGACGCCCACCGAGAAGCGCGCCTACAAGGTCTACTACGAGAAGCAGCTCGAGTCACTGCGCTCGATCGACGACGGCGTCAAAGAGGTGATCGACACCCTCGGACAACTGCACCGGCTGCGCAGCACCTATGTCCTCTTCACGTCGGACAACGGCTTCTTCTTCGGCGAGCACCGCCTGATCGGCGGCAAGTTCCTCTCCTACGAGCCGGCGACGCACCTGCCGTTCCTCATCCGCGGCCCGGGGATCGAGCCCGGCAGCTCGACCGGCGAGCTGACGGCTAACATCGACATCGCGCCGACGATTCTCGATCTGGCCGGGGTCGAACCGGACAAGAGCGTCGACGGACGGTCGCTGGTGCCCTTCCTGCGCGACCCAGACCTGCGCAGCCGCCGGCCGATCCTGTTCGAGTCGTTCGTGCAGACCAACGATGTCGAAGCCAACGGGGCGATCACGAGCAGCGGCGAAGGTGACGGCGGCCGTCCCGGCGGCAACGGCAGTACCGGCGAGAACGGGGCGAGGGCCTCGGCGAATCCCGCGCCGACCGCGCAGGCATCGCTGCTGGCGCCCCCGCTGAACTACGAGGGAATACGCCTCGGTCCGTACAAGTACATCGCCTGGCCCGACGGCGAGAAGGAGCTCTACGACATCAACAAGGACCCCAACGAGCTCAACAACATCGTCAAGGTGCCGAACTTCTATCCGATCCGCAACTTCCTTCACCGGCAGCTGCGGCGCTTCGAGAACTGCGTCGGCCGTGAATGCCGGGAAGTGACTCCAACGCTCCCGCTGACCCGGATCGAATTCGAGCGGCTTCGCGCCAAGCGCCAGAAGGAATTGCGTGAACACGAACGCGAACGCGAAAAGGAACGGCGCGAACGCGAAAGGAACCACCCGGGCAAATAGCCCGGGACGCGCTTACTCGATCACAGCGAGGACGTCGCCGCTGGAGACCGCCGCGCCCTCGGAGACCTTCAGCGCCGTCACCTTGCCCGAACGGTGGGCGGCTATCTCGTTCTCCATCTTCATCGCCTCGATAACGCAGATCAGATCGCCCTCGGAGACCTCGGCGCCCTGCTCGACCGCCACCTTGAGAACCACGCCCTGCAGCGGCGAGGGCAGCGACTCGCTGGAGGCACTGGCGCCTCCAGCGGCCTTTCGGTCCCGCTTGGGCGGGCGCTTTCCGCCTCCGGCGGGCGCCGCCCCGCCCGCCACGGCCTCGCCCACCACCTTGACGTCGAAGAGCTTGCCCGAGACCTCGACCTTGTAGTCCCTCGAGAGAACCTCCGCGCCCTCCGGCAGCTCTGGCGGGCCAGCCTCCGCCGGCGCCGTCGTCTTCAGCCAATCGCGATCCTCCATCAGGTCGCGGCAGGTCTCCCCCCGCGCCCACTGCTCGGTGGCGAGGATCGCGCTGTGGAAGGGGATCAGCGTGGTCAGGCCGCCGACCTCGTACTCGCCGAGGGCGCGCAGCATGCGGCGGGTCGCGTGCTCGCGGTCGACGTCCCAGACGATCAGCTTGGCGACCATCGGGTCGTACATCGGCGTCACCTCGGAGCCCGCCTCGACCCCGGAGTCGACCCGCACCCCGGGGCCGGCCGGCTCACGGTAGGTGGAGATCGTCCCGGGCGCCGGCGCGAAGTTCTTGTGGGCGGCCTCGGCATTGATCCGGCACTCGATCGCGTGGCCGCGAAGCTCGACGTCCTCCTGGGACAGCGAGAGCGCCTCACCGGCGGCGACCAGCACCTGCTCGCGGACGATGTCGACGCCCGTCACCATCTCGGTCACGCAGTGCTCGACCTGCACGCGCGTGTTCATCTCGAGGAAGAAGTACTCCTCGCCGACCTGCATTCCCTCGACCGTGCCGGCGCCGCGGTAGCCGACCGCGGCCGCCGCGTCGGTGGCGATCTTGCCGATCCGCTCCCGCATCTCAGCGTCGACCTGCGGCCCCGGCGCCTCCTCGATCACCTTCTGGTGACGGCGCTGGAGCGAGCAGTCGCGCTCGCCGAGGTGGATCACGTTGCCCTGCGAGTCGGCGAGCACCTGGACCTCGACGTGGCGCGGGTCTTCGAGGTAGCGCTCGACGTAGACGCGGGAGTCGGAGAAGAACTTCTCACCTTCGCGGGCGGCGCCCTCGAAGGCCTCCTGCAGGTCGTCCGGCGTCATCGCCACCCGGAACCCCTTGCCGCCGCCGCCGCCCGCCGCCTTGCAGGCGACTGGGTAACCGGCCTCCTCCGCCTGCTGCCTGGCCGCGTCGACGTCTTTCGCCGGCTCGGTGGCTCCCGGCACGATCGGCACGCCGGCCTCGGCCATGATCTCCCGCGCTCGCGTCTTCGACCCCATCGCTTCTATCGCCTCCGGCGGCGGGCCGATGAAGACGATCCCCGCCTCGGCGCAGGCGCGTGCAAAGTCAGCGTTCTCAGCCAGGAAGCCATACCCGGGATGGATCGCTTCAGCGCCAGCCTGCTTCGCCGTATCGACGATCTTGAGGATGTTCAGGTAGCTCTCGGCCGGAACGGCGGGGCCGATCAGGTAGGCCTCGTCCGCCTCGCGAACGTGCGGCGCATCGCGGTCGATCTCCGAATAAACGGCGACGGACCCGATCCCCATCTCCTTCAGCGTCCGCGCCACGCGGATGGCAATCTCGCCGCGGTTGGCTATCAAAACCTTCTCGAACACGGGCCGGCAGTCTATTCAGACAACGGACGGCAAGGCGGAGCGCGGGGCCGGCTCGCCGCCGGCTCCGAGGCTGTCATAGGGTGCGCCACCATGCTGATCGAGCTTCAATCGCATTCGACGGTCTCCGACGGGCAGCTGGCGCCCGCCCAAGTGGTGACGGAAGCGGCGAAGGCGGGCGTCACGACCCTGGCGCTGACCGATCACGACGCGATTGCCGGGGTTCCGGAGGCCGCGAAAGCCGCCGAGGGTCTGGGGATTGAGCTGGTGCCCGCGATCGAGATGTCCTGCGTGCACGAGTACGCGGAAGACCTGCACGTCTGCGGCTATTGGGTCGATCTGGGGGATATCGCGCCGGCCTGCGAGCGGGCTCAGCATGAGCGGGTCTCGCGGGCGGGGGAGATCGTCGAGAAGCTTCGCGGCGAGGGATTCGATCTTCATCTGGAGGATGCGGTGCGCGAGGCTGGGGACGCGCTCTCGATCGGGCGACCCCACATCGCCAGGGCAGCTGGGGCAACCGGGGACCTGGGGCCGTTCTTCGAGGAGTACCTGGTGCCAGGCGCCAAGGCCTTCGTGCCGCGTCGCTGGCCCACCGCCGAGCAGGCGGTCGAGACGATCAAGCGGGCGGGCGGAATCGCCGTCGTCGCCCATCCCTACTGGGACATCTCCGAGCCATCCGAGGTCGACGAGCTGATCCGCGCCCTCGACGTCGACGGGGTCGAGACCTTCTACCCGACCCACAGCGAGGCGCAGACCCGGCACCTGCTGGAGCTGTGCGAGGAGCTCGACCTGACCCCGACGGCCTCCTCCGACTACCACGGGCCGACCCACAAGACCTTCGCCAGGTTCGACGCCTACGACACCTACGGCCTGGCAGAGCCCCAGGTTCCCCGCCTCTAGCCGTCAGCGGCGATGGCGCCGCAGCACGACGACCCTTTCCATCGTGCGGGGGAACCCGCCGACCGGCGTGAAGGTGACCGCGAGGCGGATCCTGCCCTTCCCGTGCTTCCGGAGGAAATGACGCAGCCTCACCTTGGGCTTGACCGGCAGCGAGAGGGTCGTCGCCTGCTGCGCGGTTCGAGCAAGCCGCCGGAAGCCCCTGCCGCTCAGATTCAACGTCCCGGGCCCCGGCACCCGCACGTAGAGGGTCGCGAAGCCGTTGCTGCGGTTCTTGACCAGGCCGGCAAAGTGGAACCTGTTCGAGGGTGGAATCGGGGCCGCCACGTCGACCGGTTCGGGCTGGGGCGCGCACGGCGGCGGCGGCGTGCCCGCCTCGCCGAAGCGCTGGACCCGGGCGAACAGCGTCGCCTGCTCGACCGCGAAGACGTTTCCCTGACAGCCAACCGCCACCCCGGAGGGGTTCGGTTCCGCGGCAAAGCCACCGAAAAACCCGCCGTCTGCACTGAAATGGAGGACGCGCTGCGCCGTCTGGTCGACAACGTAGATACCCCCTGAATCGTCGACGGCAAGCGCCGCCGGACCGCTCAGCTTCGCTTCCCCGCCCGCCGCGCCGATGGACCGGACCGGGCCATTGCCTTCCTTAGTGAAGACGTCGACCCGTTGGTTGGCGAAGTCGGCGACGAAGAGGTTTCCGCCGGCGCCGACCACCACGTCGCGAGGCGACGAAACGGAGCCGAAGGAATCGACCAGGGCACCGGCGGGCGTGAACGAGTCAACCGAATTGCTCCCGCTATCGGCGACGAAGACAGTCGACCCAAACATCGCCACGTCGACGTCGATGCCGGCCGGATCGGTCAGCTCCTCGCTGCCGAAGGAGGAAAGGAGCGTCCCCGCCGCCGAGAAAACCGCAACGCGGTGGTTGCCGCTGTCGGCGACGAATGCCCTGCCCTCGTCGTCGAGCGCGACGTCCTTAGGTTCGAGCAGCTGGCCCGCTCCGAACGTCCGCAGGAACGTCCCGTCTCCGGCGAAGACCTCGATCCGGTCGTTGCCGCTGTCAGCGACGTAGACGTCGCCGTCCGGCCCCACCGCGATCTGTGACGGTGAGTCCAGCTGGCCGGGGCCAGCGCCGAATTCCCCAAAGCTCGCCAGCGGCCCAAACGCCACCGCGCTCCCCGGAAACATCACCGCCAAAGCTGCCGAGAGCAGCGCGAACCTGATCCCCCACCTCACGGCCATCAGGTTAGGGAATCGCCGCCATGGCCGATGCCGGCGGGTGGCGCGGATTTGGGGGACCACCCCGAGGAAGCTTTAGCTACCGCAGGGGTGGTGGTTCCAAATCCGTGACAGGACCCGCCGGCCTGACGCCTAAGCAGTGACGGCAGCCGCCGGGATCAGGTCCCGCGACTCGAGGTACTCGATCAGCTTCTGCGCCGACTCCTCGGCCGTTTCGGCTTCGGTGTCGCAGACGACGTCAGGGCTCTCGGGAGCCTCGTAAGGATCCGAGACACCGGTGAATTCCTTGATCTCGCCGGCGAAGGCCTTCGCGTAGAGGCCCTTGACGTCACGCTCGGCGCAGGTGTCGACCGACGCCTTGACGTAGACCTCGATGAAGCGCTCGCCCATCAGCTCGCGCGCCTCGCCGCGGATCGACGCGTAGGGGGAGATCGCCGCGGTGATCACCGGCACGCCGTTGCGGCTGAGCAGGTCGGCGACGAAGGCGATCCGGCGGATGTTGGTGTCGCGGTCCTCTTTGGAGAAGCCGAGGCCCTTGGAGAGGTTTTCGCGCACGACGTCGCCGTCGAGGATCTCCAGCTTCGAGCCGCGCTCCCGCAGGTGCCCCTCCAGCAGCCTCGAGATCGTCGTCTTGCCCGCGCCCGAGAGCCCGGTGAACCAGAGGGTGAATCCTTGCTCGCCAGCCATCAGTTCCGTCAGTCCTCCTTGTAGGCGTCGATGAGTATGTCGGCAACCTCGTCGCGCGAGAACTCGTGCGGTGGCCTTTCGCCATTGCCGAGCATCTCGCGGACCTTCGTCCCGGAGAGGAAGAGCCGCGCGTCCTGGTCGTGGGGGCAGGTCTTGTTGGAGGCCAGCCCCTCGCACTCGTTGCACCAGAAGGTGTGCTCGAACATCAGCGGCTCGATCCCGAGCTCGTCGATGTCGATCGTGTCGAAGATCTTCTGTGCGTCGTAGGTGCCGTAGTAGTCGCCGGCACCGGCGTGGTCGCGACCGACGATGAAGTGGGTGGCGCCGTAGTTGCGACGGACGATCGCATGCAGGACCGCCTCACGTGGACCGGCATAGTGCATCTTCGCCGGCTTCACCCCAAGCACCACCCGGTCCGCCGGGTAGTAGTTCTCCATCAGCACCTCGTAGCAGCGCATGCGCACGTCGGCGGGGATGTCACCGGCCTTGGTCTTGCCGATCAGGGGGTGGATGAAGAGGCCATCGCAGGTCTCCAGCGCCGCCTTGGTCAGGTACTCGTGGGCGCGGTGGATCGGGTTGCGGGTCTGGAAGGCGACGATCTTCTTCCAGCCGCGCGCCTCGAAGTCGGCTTTGTGCTCGGCCGGCGTCTTGTAGCGGCGCATGAAGGCGTCCTCGTGATCGGGCAGCGCATCGACCTCGATCGGCCCGGCGATGCAGCGGCTGCCCTCCTCGTAGATCGCGGCGACGCCGGGATGGGCCTCGTCGGTGGTGCCATAGACCCGCTCGGCCTCGCTCTTGACATCGCGCTCCCAAATCTCCTCGACCTTGATCCGGCCCAGCGGCTTGCCTTCGTCGCTGGAGAGCGCGACCGCGTCGCCGACCTCGCACTCGAGGTCGGTTGCAAGCGTGATTGGGATCGGCCAGTAGTCGCCGTCGGCGGTGCGCATCTCGGCGCAGACGCGCTCCCAGTCGGCGGAGCCTTGGAAGCCGGTCAGCGGCGCGAAGCCGCCGTTGCCGATCATCTCGAAGTCGGCGGTGTGGCGCTCGGAGAGAGTCAGGGAAAGCTCAGTAATCGTGTCGCTCATGCGGAGATATCACCAATCGTTCGGGGAAGTGGATTTCGGCGGCAGGTCGGGGCGCCGCTAGTTGATCCCGCACTCGGTCTTCTCGAGGCCGGCCCAGCGCCCGGCGCGCGGCGAGCCGCCAGGCCCGACCGGCTTGGTGCAGTGGGTGCAGCCGATCGAGGGGTAGCCCCGGTCGTGCAGCGGGTTGTACGGGAGGTGGTGCTCACGGATGTAGTTCCAGACGTCGCGCTCGGTCCAGTCCGCGATCGGGTTCAGCTTCCATAGGTCGAATCGCTTGTCCCAGGCGAACTTGGGGGTCTTGGCGCGACTTGCCGAATCCTCGCGGCGGACGCCGGCGAGCCAGCAGTCTACGGAAGACAGCGCCCGCCGCATCGGCTCGACCTTGCGCAGGCCGCAGCAGGCGTCCGGGTTGTGCTTCCAGAGCTCGTCGCCGTACTCGGCGGCCTGCTGCTCGAGCGTCAGGTTGTGGAAGCGGTCGAACTCGACCCCCAGCCGCTCGACGAGCCGATCGCGCGTCTCGTAGGTCTCCGGGAAGAGGACGTCGGTGTCGAGGTAGAAGAAGCGCGCCTCGGAGTTGATCTGGCTGGCCAGGTGGGCCGTCACCGAGCTCGTCTTCTGGAACGAGCAGGCGATGTAGTGGCTCTGCCCGAAGGTCTCGAACATCCACTCGATCGCCTCCGGCGCGGTGCGCTCCTCGAGGCGGGCAGCGACCTCCTCGACGTCTATATCGGGAGTGACGGCGACCGGGTTCATATCGCGCACTCGCCCTCGCCCCGCTCGACCTTGTAGGGGCTGGAGCGGTTCCAGTCGATGAACTGCTGCATCGTCTCGAGGCTGAACTCGGCGGGCAGCGTCAGATCCTTGATCTCCGCTTCGAAGCGGGCAGCACCGGCGCGCTCGGCGAAGGCGTTGAACTCCTCGCCCTCGGCGCGCTCGGCCTCGTACAGGCGGATCCAGCGCTCGACCGCCTCGGGGACGCGCTTGGCGGGCAGGCGCGACTTCAGTCGCGTGCCGAAGATCACCTCGCCGCCCTCGTAGTTGCCGCCGATGTGGGGGATGTAGGCGGGCATCTGGCGTCCGCCCACTTTCAGCGAGGCACCGTAGAAGCCGATGTTGGCGATGTGGTGCTGGCTGCAGCCGTTCGGGCAGCCGCTCATCTTGATGTGGATCCCGCGGGTCAGCTCGTCGGAGATCTCCATCTCCTCGACCCGCTGCTTGATCGCCCGGTTGAGCCCCATCGAGCTGGTGATGCCAAGTTTGCAGCTGTCGGTGCCGGGGCAGCTGACCACGTCGGTGATCTCTCGGGCGCCCGCCTCCGCGAGGCCGAGCGCCTGCAGCCGGTTCCAGACCTCGTAGAGGGCCTCGTCGCGGACCCAGCGCAGAACGAAGTTCTGCTGCACGGTGCTGCGGGCGTAGCCGCCGGTGAACTCGCGCATGATCGCGGCCAGGCCGCGGAACTGCGCCGGCGTCAGGTCGCCGCGCTCGACCTTGACCTCGACCGCGACGAAGCCCTCCTGCCGCTGCGGCTGGACGTTGCCCTGCAGGAAGCGGTCGAACTCGGAGCGGTCGCCATTGGGCGAGGCCACGGCCGCGGGTGGGTCCGGCGCCTTCTCCTCCTCGTCGTCGTCGAAACGCAGGCGCTCGACGTCGAAGTCGCGCTCGGCGACCCAATCGCCCTTCAGCTCCTCCTCGACCTGCTCGCGGAAGGCGTCGATGCCGATCTTGTCGATCAGAACCTTGATCCGGGCGCGGGCGCGGTTGACGCGCAGCCACTCCTGGCGGTCGAAGATCCGCAGCACGGCCTCGGAGACCTTGAGGTAGTCCCCGTTGTCGGCCTCGACGAACTCGTAGAGGGTCGGCGCGACGCGGGCCATGATCGAGGTGCCGCCGCCGACGCGGATCTCGAAGCCCTTGACGCCATCTCGTTCGCGGCTGAGGAAGGCGATGTCGTGGATGCCGCTGATCGCCCGATCGGCGTCCGAGCCGGTGAATGAAGTCTTGATCTTGCGCGGCATCAGCTGCGTCGTCGGATGGCGCACGAAGTAGCGGACGTAGGCGCCCGCGTACGGGGTCGGGTCGAAGACCTCGTCGGGCGCGACGCCCGCCCAGGGGTCGCCGGTGACGTTGCGGATCGTGTTGCCGCAGCCCTCGCGCGAGGAGAGGCCGGCATCGGAGAGCTCGCGGATCGCCTTTGCCGCGTCGGGCAGCGGAACGTGGTGGATCTGGATGTTCTGGCGAGTGGTGATGTGCCCCTTGTCGAGCGGGGCCCACTTCTCGACCACGCTGGCGAAGGCCTCCATCTGCTCCGGGGTGACGCCGCCGAACGGCAGCTTGATCCGCAGCATCTGGACGTCGGGCTGACGCTGACCGTAGACACCCTGCTTGAGGCGGAAGCCGATGAACTGGTCTTCGCCCATCTCGCCGGCGAGGAACTTGCCGGCTTCTGAGTCGAAGTCGTCGAACTCGCGCTCGATGATCGGGATGACGTGCCCGGGGACGTTCTCGTAGGTCTCGGGGTTCTCGAGCGTGCCCGTGCGGCCCTTGCCGCGCTGCTGCTTGTCCTGGTCGACGGCTACCTCCACGAATAGGAAAATAGCAAAACCGGACCGGGATTAGGGTATTTAGCTCAGAGGAGCGAAATCCGGGCAGGGGCGGACGCTATCGGGACTTCTTGCGGGCCTTGAGGATCGCCGCGGCCTCGCCCGACTCGGCGACGTAGCCCCCCTCGGGCTCGAGCGGCAGGTCGGCCTCCGACCAGCCGACGATTCCCTCGCTCAGCTTGGCCGCGTCGAAGCCGGCGTCGGTGAGCGCATCGGCGGCCATCGTCGAGCGGTTGCCGCCACGGCAGTAGAGGACGACGGGACGGTCCCTGTCGATCTCGCCGGTGCGCTCGGCCAGCTCGGCCAGCGGCACGTGGGTCGCTCCCACGATGCGGCCGGCCTCCCACTCGTGATCGGCGCGCACGTCGACGAGCTGCGCACCCGCCTCGACCAGCTTCTGGGCCTCCTCCCGCGAGACTTCCCTCGTCTCCTCCGCCATCAGTCGACCTCGGTCCCCTCGACCAGGAAGGCAACCCGCACGTGAGCCCGGTACTCGTCCAGGTTCTCACCACGGATCCCGGTCGAGACGATGTCGACCGCGCGCACGTTCCGCAGCGTGCCCTGAGCCTGTGCCAGCGCCTGCCGCGCCGCGTCGTCGGTCGACGTCTTGGAGCTGCCGACCAGCTCGATTATCTTCACGACGGCCATTTCGCTCCTCCTTCGAGATGCCTCTGGACTGTTCCCTTGGCGCCTGCTCCCTCGACCAGCGCGGCTCGCTGCCACGGGTTGACCGCCGCCACGGAGGGCTTCGCGGCGGGAGCCGTATCGGCCTCGAACCGCTGAACGGCCGCCGCGATCGCCGCTGCCTCCTCCGCGTTGGGGCTTCGCTCCATGCCTAGAGCCTATTCAGGCCGGGGTCTGCTCGGCCGGCCCGGTTTCGAACTTGTAGCCGACGCCCCGCACGGTGAGGACGAGCTCGGGGTTCTGCGGATCGCGCTCGACCTTCTGGCGCAGGTTGGAGATGTGGACGTCACAGGCGCGCTCGTCGCCATCGAACTCGGTCTGCCAGAGCTCCTCCATGATCTGGCGCCGGGCGAAGACCTCGCCGGCGCGGCCGACCAGCAGGCGCAGCAGCTGGAACTCGGAGCGGGTCAGGTTGACCGGCTCGCCGCGCACGGTGGCCACATGGCGGACCAGATCGATGCCGACCGGACCGGCTTCGACCTTGACCGCTTGGGCGAGCGGCGCGCGGTCGAGCTCGCGCCGGCGCAGCTGTGCGCGCACCCGGCCCAGCAGCTCGCGGACCGAGAACGGCTTGGTGACGTAGTCGTCGGCGCCGACCTCGAGGCCGACGACCTTGTCGACCTCTGCGTCCTTCGCGGTCAGCAGGATGATCGGCACGGCGCTGCGCGATCGCACGTCCCGGCAGATGTCGAGACCGCTCGGCCCCGGCATCATGATGTCGAGGATCAGCAGGTCGTAGGGAATCCCGTCGCCGACCATCTCCGCCGCCTCGTCCCCGTCGGCGGCGGCGCTCACGTCGAAGCCCTCCTGAGCCAGCGCGTAGCCGACCGAGTCCCGCACCGAAGGCTCGTCGTCGGCTATCAGGATCCGGCCGCTGCTCATGCGACCGGGGTGGGGCTGGGCTGGGCGAGGGGAAGGCGGACCCAGAAGGTGCTGCCCTCGCCCTCGACCGAGCGGGCGCCGATCTCGCCGCCCATGACGCTGACCATGCGGCGGGCGATCGCCAGGCCGAGGCCAAAGCCCTCCTGCTTGCGCGACTCGTCGCGGCGGTAGAAGCGCTCGAAGACGCGCTCTATCTCCACCTCGGGAATTCCAGGACCCGTATCGATCACCTCCAGCACAACCTCCCTCTCGCCGTCGCGACGGCCGCGAACCGTAACGCGCCCGGGCAGGGGCGTGTGCTTGAAGGCGTTGGTGAGCAGGCCGACCATCACCTGGCGCAGCAGGGTGGGGTCCCCCTTGGCGATCAGATCCGGCTCCACATCGGTGCTCAGCTCGATGTGCGGCGGGGCCTCGACCGCCTCGACGGTGTCGCGAATCGCGGCGGCGACGTCGACCTCCTCGATCTCTCCCACGCCCAGCGACTCGACCCGTGCAAGGGTGAGCAGCGAACGCGTCAGCCTGCTCATCCGCTCGGCGTCCTCGGCGAGACGGCCGAGAAAGTGTTCGAGCGCCTCGGGATCGTCTTTCGCCCCCTCCTGCAGGACCTCGATAGCGCTGGAGATCCCGGCCAGGGGATTGCGCAGCTCATGGGCGGCGTTGGAGATGAAGTCCGCTTCCGCAAGCTCACGTCGCATCTCATCGGTGCGGTCGCGGGCCACGACCAAGACGGCGCGCTCTTTCGGCAACGAGCGGGCGGTCATGGCGTAGGCCCGGTCGCCGATCCGCAGCGCCGGATGGGCAGCGAAGCCCACGTCGGCGGCGCGCCTCAGCTGGGCCCGCATCAAGGAGGGAGGCTCACCCGACGGGGTCAGCAACTTCGCGGACGCCCGGTTGGAGAAGCGGACGCCGCCCGTCTCGTCGACCACGATCACCGCGTCGGTGAGGCCGTCGAAGATCGCTTTCAGCTTGTTGCGATCGGCCGTCAGCACCCCGAAGCTCTCCTTCAGCGAGGCCCGCATCGAGTCGAGGGCGCGGGCGAGATCGCCGATCTCATCGCGCCCGCCGGCCTCGAGATGGGTGTCGAAGGAGCCTGAGGCAAGTTCGCCGGCGGCGCTGGACAAGCGCCTGATTCGACGTGAGGTGCCGACCGCGATGAGGAAGCCGGCCAGAACTCCAAGCGCGATCGCGGCGAGGACGGCGCGAGGACGGTCGCCGAAGAGGTAGACGACCCCCGCGGTCAGCAACGTCACCGCGGCAAAGGCGCCGACCAGCCAGAGCCTGATTCCGATCCGCGTCATCGCGGCTCTCTTTCCATGAAGGTTTACTAACACAATGACGGCTGCCCCGCGTGGGAGAATCGGCGCATGAGGACGCTGGTGTTCATCCCGGCTTGGAACGAGGCCGATTCCGTTGCGGCCGTGATCGCCGGCGTGCGCGAGCGGCTGCCCGAGGGCGACGTGCTGGTCGTCGACGACGGCTCGACCGACGAGACCGCCGCGCGTGCCGCCGCGGCCGGCGCGAAGGTCGCATCCCTCCCCTTCAACCAGGGGCTCGGAGCGGCGCTGCAGACCGGCTACCTCTACGCGCTGCGAGAGGGCTATGACTTCTGCGCCCACCTCGACGCCGACGGTCAGCATCCCCCCACCGAGGTCGCCCGCCTCCTGGAGGAGGTGCGGGCCGACCGCGCCGACCTGGTGATCGGCTCGCGGTACCACGAGGAAGCCGACGATCGCCGCGCCACAGCGGCGGCCGGCGAGGACTACAAGCCGACCCTCTCACGGCGGATCGGCACCAGCGTCTTCCGCTTCTTCCTCACCCTGGCCACCCGACAGCGCTTCACCGACACGACCAGCGGCATGCGCGCGGCCAACCGCCGGGTGATGGCGCTCTTCAGCGAGAACTACTCGCCGGACTTCGCCGAGATCGAGTCGCTGCAGCTCGCCGTGCGCCAGGGCCTGCGGGTCGAGGAGGTGCCGGTGCGGATGCTCGAGCGGGCCGGCGGATCGTCCTTCCTCACCCCGGTGCGGTCGGCGTTCTTCATCTTCAAGGGAATGATCGTGCTCCTGGTCGGCCAGTTCAGGCCTCGCAAGATCGGGACCGAGCGGTGAACGCGGTGCTTCTGCTCGCGGCCCAGGACCCGAAGGTCCATCTGACTTCCCAGACGCGGATTCTGGCCGGGCTGATCGCGCTCGCCTTCATGCTGATGATCCTCGAGCTGATCCGTCGCGACCGCCTGCAGGAGCGCTTCAGCGTCGTCTGGTTCATCGCCGGCCTCGGCATGCTCGCCGGGGCCGTCTTCCCGGGGCTGCTCGGCATCGTGGCCGACGCGATGGGCGTCCGCGACACCAACGTCGCCCTCTTCTCGATCATCCTCCTGCTGCTGCTGGGCCTGGCGCTCAACTTCAGCGTCATCATGTCGCGCCAGGCGGCTCAGATCACCCGCCTGGCACAGGAGCGGGCGCTGGAGCAGGCGCGCGAGCAGGAGCGGTCAGGCGAGAACGGCGGCGAGCCTGAACGAGAGCGCCTCCAGCGCTAATTCCTCCGACACGTTGAGGTCGAGGCGGCGGCGGGTGTCCTCGACGAGCTCGACAGCGCGTCGGGCCGCGCTGGGGTCGAGGTCCGTCGCCTGGGACCGGAGCTGCGGCAAGCGGTCGCGGTTGTAGGCGATGTGGCCGGCGCCGGAGGCGACCGCGGCGAGATCACGGAACCAGGCGGCGGCGAGGCGCAGGGCGAGGTCGAGCAGCTCGGTGCGGCGGCGGCGGCCGGCGCGTTTCGCCGCGTCGGCGATATCGCGAGCGGAGCGCTTGACGCCTGCCTCCTTATCGGCCTCGAGGACCTCGCGCGCCGCGGATTCGGCCCCCTCGCCAGCCTCCTCGGCGCTCTTCAGCATCGCCCGCCAGGAGGACTCGGCGGGGCCACCGCCGCGCACGGCCGCGGCGAGCTCCTCGGCCTCGGCGCGCAGCTTGCGCCCCGGCTCGTCGAACAGGAGGCGGGCAAGCTCGACGTCGCCGGCCGAGAGACGGGCGGCAGCGGAGATCTCATCGGCGTCCCCCCCGCCCTCGCCCAGCGTCGCCTCGACCGCCGCGACCGAAAGCGGCGCGAAGTCGACCGGCTGGCAGCGCGAGGAGATCGTCTCCAGCAGGGCCGCCGGCTCGGAGGTGAGCAGGATCAGGTGGACGAACTCGGGAGGCTCCTCCAGCGTCTTCAGCAGCGCGTTCTGGGCCTCGTCGCGCATCGCCTCCGCCGCCTCGATCACGAAGACCCGTTTGCCGCCTTCATAAGGGCGGTAGGCCGAGGCCCGGATCACCTGCTCGCGCACCTCCTCGACCATGTGCTGCGCCCCCTTGGGCGCCAGCCAAACCAGGTCGGGATGGGGAGACGGATCGAGCAGCGCGCGCCTGCGGGCGTCCTCCTCATCCTCAGCCGCGCTCGCAAGGATCTCAGCAGCAAAAGCTCGTGCGGCAGCACGCTTGCCTGCACCTCGGGGTCCTCGGAATAGATACGCATGCGACGGTCCGCTCTCGAGCGCCGCACTCAGCGCAACTTGCGCACGCGGCTGGTGGGGCAAGGCAATCAGGCGTCTCTCAGGGCGCATGGTCCCCAACTGCCGTCATCACCCGCGCGTGAACCTCCTCCACCGACCCTTCGGCATCGATCACGACGACCCGGTCGGAAGCGATCTGGGCGATCTCGTCATAGGCCTCGGCGACCGCCCGCTGCAGGTCCAAGCCCTCGGCCTCGAAGCGATCCTCGCCGCCGGCGCGAGCCAGGCCGGTCTCGGGGTCGATCCGCAGGTACAGCGTCAGATCCGGCCAGAGGCCGTCGATCGCCGTGTCGACGAGCGAGAGCACGTGGCTGGCGCCGAGACCGCGAGCGCCGCCCTGGTAGGCGACGCTGGAGTCGGCGAAGCGATCGGCTACCACCGTGCCCCCCGCCTCGAGGGTCGGACGGACCACGCGGCTGAGCAGGTCGGCGCGCGCCGCCGAGAAGAGCAGCAGCTCGGCGAAGGGGTCGATCGCCAGCGCCGGGTCGGCGAGCAGCTCGCGGATCCGCTCGGCCGCATCGGTCCCGCCGGGCTCGCGGATCAGCACCGTCTCCGATCCAAGCGCCTCGGCGAGCAGCTTTGCCTGGGTGCTCTTGCCGGAGCCGTCGACGCCCTCGAGCGAGACGAACAACGTCCGAAGCCTCAGCCTTTGCTTGCCGCTTTGGCCCGTTTGCGGCGACGGGTGCCGGTGTCGGCCTTGGTCGCCTTGCGATCCTCGGAGCCGTCGGGCGGCGGCTGCTTCTCCATCGCCGCCTTGGCGGCTTTCGCCGCTTCGCGCTCGGCGCGGCGCTTCTTCATCTCCTGCATCGACTCGCAATCGTCGTTGAGGCAGAGGTTCCAGGGACGGCCCCGGAAGGGCACGACTTTGAGCCGCGGCGTCTGGTCGCAGATCGTGCAGCGTTCCTCCAGGCGGAAGACGTCGCCGCGCTGCGGCAGCGGGAAGGTCTGGTCGCAGGAGTCGGGATCGTCGAGGGTCCAGCCGGTGCAGCCGACGAAGCGTTTGCCTGATTTTTTCGCCCGGATGATGCGCAGCATGTTCGGCGAGCCGTCCTCCTTGGTGCGGCCGGCCATCTCGCAGACCTTGCAGGGGCCCAGGATGCGGTCTTCGTCCATCCCTTTCCAGATGACCTTGGCCAGGTCTTCGCGGCTGCCGTCGATTTCGGTCCAGGTCTTGTGCAGCAGGTCGCGGCTCTCGCCGACGACCGCCCCCTTGGTCATGTCCCCGGCCGCGATCCGGTCCATCTCCGCCTCCAGCTGGGCGGTCATCTCCGGCGTCGCCATCGCCGGGACGTAGTTCTTGAAGGCCTCGTACAGGGCGATCCCGGTCTCCGACGGAACCGGCGGATTGCCGTAGACGTAGCCGCGGTCGAAAAGCTTCTGGATGATGTCGGCGCGGGTCGCTTTGGTGCCGAGGCCGCGCTCCTCCATCATCTCGATCAGTTTCGCCTGCGAGATCCGCGACGGGGGCTGCGTCACCTTGTCGAGCAGCCATGGCTCGCCGTCGAGCTCCAGGGTCTGGCCCTCCTGCAGGGCCGGGATCTCCTCGTCGGAGGAGCGAGCGTAGGTGTAGATGCCGGCGTAGCCCGGGTCGACGACGACGGAGCCACGCACGAAGTACGTCTCCGAGCCGGCCTCGATGTCGGCCCTGGTCGACTCGGTGATCATCGGCGGGCTGAAGGTGGCCAGGAAGCGGCGGACGACCAGTTCGTAGACGCGCTTCTTGGGACCCTCGAGGGCGCCGGGATGGATCGCCTGGGTCGGGTAGATCGGCGGGTGGTCGGTCGTCTCTTTTTTACCCCGCGTCGCCTTCAGCTCCGGCTGGTCGAGCAGACCGGCCGCGGCGGAGAACTCCTTGACTCTGACCAGCGAGGAAACCAGCTCGCGCACCGGCAGCGAGGCCGGGTAGACGGTGTTGTCGGTTCGCGGGTAGGAGATGAAGCCGTCCATGTACAGGTCCTCGGCGATCCTCATCGCGCTGGCGGGGGTGATGCCGAGGCGGCTGGAGGCGTCGGTGCTGAAGGCGGTCGTGTTGTACGGAGTCGGTGGCCGGCGGGTGTTCTTGCGCGCCGTGACCGATTTCACGGTGCCCGGGCTGGAGGTGCCGGCAAGCGCCGCGTCAGCCTCGGCCTTCTCCCAGAATTTGTCCGTCGCGTGGTGGGCCTCGAAGCTGCCGTCGGGGTGCTGGAACTTGGCGAACAGCTCCCAGAAGGGTTTCGCGACGTGTGCGCGTCGCTCCATCTCCCGCTCGACGATCAACCCCAGGGTGGGGCTCTGCACACGGCCCACCGAAAGGAAGTTCGAGCCGAAGCGGCGGCTGGCCAGCGAGACGGCGCGGGTCAGGGTCGCGCCCCAGAGCAGGTCGATGTCCTGGCGGGCGGCGCCGGCGTTGGCGAGCGGATAGGAGAGCGTGTCCAGGTCGCCGAAGGCTCGCTCGATCTCCTCCTTGGTCAGCGCCGAGTAGCGGGCGCGCTTGATCTGCAGGGTGCCGTCGGCGGTGCCCTCTCGGGAGCCAAGCTCCGGGTTGGCGTCGAGCATCTCCTCTAGGGCCTCGAGCCCGATCAGCTCGCCCTCGCGGTCGAAGTCGGTCGCGATCACCAGCTCGTCGGCCTCTTTGGCGACTTTCTTGATCGCTTTGACGACGTTTTTGTCGGTCGGCTCCTTGATCAGCTCGGCGTCGATCAGATCGTGCAGATCGGTCTTCTGCCAGTTCGAGTAGCCCTCGGGGAAGGCCGGGCCAAGGACGTGGCCCTTGAGGCCGATCGTCATCTGCTCGGTGCCGTCGGCGTCGGTCCAGGTGTAGAAGGGGACTTTGAAAGTTTTGTCCGCCTTCGCCTCGCCACGGCCGAGGATGTCGGCGATCTTCTTGGCGCTGTTGTTCTTCTCGGTGACGATCAGTCGCATCGGGCGGCGAGGGTAGCAGGGGCGTTCGGCGACCCTGCGAGGCCACTAACCTGTTGCCATGCCCGCCCAGGCCTACGCCGGCAAGGAGTGCGTCTGCCAGCTGCGCAGGGGGATCTGCGACCAGTCGTGCGTACGCGACATGCTCGAGACCCCCTTCTACATCGCCTGCCTGAAGCTGAAGGGACGGCGATGCCTGGTGGTCGGCGGCGGCGACATCGGCCTCGAGAAGGTCGAGGGGCTGCTCGCCTGCGACGCCGACGTGACGGTGATCGCCCCGGTCGCCCACCCGGAGCTGGTGGAGCTGGCCGCGGAGGGCTCGATCGCCTGGGAGAAGCGCGCCTACGCCGGCGCTGCCGACCTCGAAGGCGCCTTCATGGTCATCGCCGCGACCGACGACAGCGAGGTCAACATCGGAGTCTTCGACGACGCGGAGAAGCGGGCGATGCTCGTCAACGTGGTCGATGTGCCGCCGCTCTGCAACTTCATCCTGCCGGCGATCGTCCGCACCGGGCCGCTGGCGATCGCGATCTCCACGGCCGGTGCGTCCCCCGCCCTGGCGAAGCGGATGAAGCGGGAGGTCTCGGAGCTGTTCGGCGAGGAGTACGCGCGCCTGGCCGTGATCCTCAACGACGCCCGCGGCTGGGCGAAGGGAACCCTCCCCACCTACCAGGACCGCAAGGAGTTCTTCGAGGGCATCGTCAACGGCGATCCCGATCCGGTCGAGCTGCTGCGCGGCGGCGAAGAGGCGCGGGTGCTGGCGCTGATCGAGGCCGCCAAAGAGCGCGCCGCGGCGGCTCCGGCCTAGCCAGGGGCCCGGGGGTCTCCGGCCCTCAGTCGGCGCCGCAGGCCGAGGACCGCACCCGCTCCAGCATTCCGCGCAGCTCCTCGGCCTGGCGATCGCTGAGGTTGGCGGCGAAGGCGAGCTTCAGCTCGGCCACCACCACCGGACGCATCTCATCCAGCAGCTCGCGGCCGGCGGGCAGCAGCGTCGCATAGCTGACGCGGCGATCGGTCTGGCAGAAGGTGCGCTCCAGCAGGCCGGCCTTGATCAGACGGTCGACGAGCTTGGTGAGACCACCGCGGGTGATCACGAGCGCCTCGGCAAGCTCGCCCATCTTCATCCGCTCGTCGGGTGCCTTGGAGACCGTGGCAAGCACCTCGTACCAGGGAAGGGGCGGCAGGTCGGAGGAGGCGAGCGCCTCCTGGAGCCGCCCCACGATCGCCGAGTGGGTGCGGGTCAGCGCCCCCCAGGCCTCGCCATGGGGGCTGGTGACGGGGGCGATTCCAGGCTCAACGGTCGCGCTTGCCTGCTTGCTCATCGAGCGGATGATCCCAAACTAATCTTGTCGAGTCAATAATTGAATAGCTAAATATTTCTGCTAAGATTGTTTCTAAGTCAAATATTTATTCGGCAAGCAACTTCATGGAGGGAAGCAACATGGCCACCCAGACGATTCAATGGATCCCGGCGGGAACCTATGAGGTGGACGCGGTTCACTCATCCGTCGGCTTCGCGGTCCTTCACAACGGCGTCTCCAGCTTCCGCAGCGGCTTCAGCGCATACGAGGCCCGCCTCGCGGGCGCTGACCACCCGGAGCTCGAGGGCACTGTCGAGGTCGACAGCATCCAGATCGACGAGCCGAACCTCAGAGCCCACCTTCTCTCGCCCGAGTTCTTCGACGCCGAGCGCCATCCACGCCTGCGCTTCGTCTCGAGCGAGCTGACGGTCGCGGAGGACGGCGCCGCCACGATCCGCGGCGAGCTCGAGATCCGCGGCGAGAAGCACGAGGTGGAGGCCAGCGGCCGCTTCGTCCGGCTCGGCGCCGACCTCGCCGGCAAGGCCCGGGTCGGACTCTCGCTCGAGACGAAGGTCGACCGGCGCAGCTTCGGGCTCGACTGGCAGGCCGAGCTGCCTAGCGGTGGCGAGGTACTCGACTACGAGGTCGCGATCGCGGTCGAGCTGGAGCTGGTAGAGGAGGCGGAGTAGCGATGCGGGTGCTCGGCATCTCCGGCAGCCTGCGCCGCGACTCCCACAACGCCGCCCTCCTGCGGGCGGCCGCCGAGCGGCTGCCCGCGGGAGCGGAGCTGACCCTCTACGAGGGGCTTGGGGAAGTCCCGCCCTACGACGAGGACGTCGAAGCGGGCGGCGTGCCCGATGCGGTCAGCGACCTGCGCAAGGCGATCCGTGCCGCCGACGCGGTTCTCATAGCCACCCCGGAGTACAGCCATTCGATCCCGGGCCAGCTCAAGAACGCGCTCGACTGGGCGTCCCGCCCGGCCGGTCAGAGCGCGCTCAACGGCAAGCCGGCAGCGACGATCGGCGCTTCGACCGGCATGTTCGGCGCTGTCTGGGCGCAGGCGGAGCTGCGCAAGATCCTGGGGGCGATGGGCGGCCGGGTGCTCGAGTCCGAGCTGCCGGTCAACCACGCACAGGAGCTGCGCCACGGAGAATGCCTTCAGCTTGAACCTGAGCAATCAGAGCAGCTAACCAAGATCCTTTCGGAGCTCGTCGCCGCAGCCGAGCGCGAGCTGGTCGTCGCCTGAGAGAGACGGGGGTCCCCCTGTCTCTCTCACGTAGTCAGGCCGAAGGTAACGCGAAGAAGGCGATGGCTGCGAAGTGAGCTGCGGCAGCCGCGATGACCAGGGCGTGAAACACCTCGTGGTAGCCGAAGACGCTGGGGTTGGGGTTGGGGCGCTGGGTGGCGTAGACCAAGGCACCAGCGGTGTAGAAGAGCCCTCCGGCGGCTACCAGGAGGGTGCCGGCGGCGCCCATCTCCTCCCAGAGGCCGGGGAAGGCGATTACGGCCACCCAGCCCAGCGACATGTAGATGAGCGCGGCGACCCATTTCGGGTGGTCGATCCAGATCGTCTCAACCACCGCGCCGGCGATCGCGCCCACCCAGACGACGGCGAGGACCGCGTCGGCCAGCGGCCCGTCGAGGACCAGCAGGGCGAAGGGCGTGTAGGTGCCGGCGATGAGGAAGAAGATCATCGAGTGATCGAGCCGGCGCATCCAGCGCCGCACGTCGGGCCGCTTCCAGTTCACCCGGTGATAGAGGGCGCTGGTGCCGAGCAGCGCCGAGAGGCTGACCGCGTAGATCGCGACAGCCAGGGTCGCCTTCGGCGTCGGCGCGGCGACGACCAGTCCGGCCCCCAACACGACGGAGACGAAGAAGGCCCACTCGTGTGAGACGCCGCGCAGCCGCGGCTTCACCGCGGCGATCGCCTCCGTTGCCTTCTCGCCCATGCGCTCCGCGCCCCTGCGCAGGTCATCGACCATGCCCACAGGCTACTCCGCCCTTTCTCCCGACATTGCGGAATTGACACCATGTAGGTGAGGACAAATTGCATTAGACCTTGCGAAATCGTGCGTACGACACACGATTGACGTCCGAGCTAGAGGCAATGCTGGGTAGCTCCCCCTTAAAACGCTTCGAGAGGAGAAGTTCGATGTCCCAGACCGCCGCCAGTGCTCCGAAAAACGGTCTCAAGGGCCTCGCCGTCGAACGTCGTTTCTCCT
>Ga0307291_1000003_pt1 | contig 142112 bp, 135 predicted proteins | sample ER_DNA_148_FD_194474 | JGI IMG/M metagenome (GOLD analysis project Ga0307291, IMG submission 194474) | Bulk soil microbial communities from the East River watershed near Crested Butte, Colorado, United States - ER_DNA_148 | ecosystem: Environmental > Terrestrial > Soil > Floodplain | place...
TCGATCGGCCGCTGAGCGGCGGCCGATCGACTGTGGATGCGAGGATCGCTCAGAGGCCCACCTGCCACCCCGGTGCGTCATACCTGCTCGCCAGCCTGCCGAGGCTGAGGGCGCCGAGCAGCAGGCCGAAGTCGCGCAGGGCGATGTCGTAGTAGCCGGAATAGGTGAGCAGGTTGACGATGATGCCGCCGAGCCAAGCGGCGACGACGTAGGCGCCGTAGCGCGGCTTCAGCGCGACGAGGACGCCGGCGAGGATCTCGACGGCGCCGACCAAATGCATTGCGGTGCTCGCGCCACCGGGGACGATGTCGTTGATCCAGGGCGCCAGATACTGCTCCCAGTCGACCAGCACGTTGAAGAACTTGTCGAGGCCGAACAGGATCGGAGCGACCGTGAACCCGATTCGCAGAATCAGGAAGGCCTGGAATGCCGGGTCGCGCAAGCGCTCGGAAAGCGTCAGCGGCGGCGCGAAGACGGGTGGATCCAACGTGGTGGTTGACATCTGACCTCCTGGGGTCACGTGATTGATCGATACCCCGTATGCGTCGGCGCCGCCGCCGGTCTTACCTCTGCCGCGGGGCAAATTCCTCACTGAGCTTGTCGTTTCACGCGTATATGACGGGAAACGACAAGCCATACGAGAAGCAATCCGTCCGGAACGGGCTCGTAAGAAGGCCAGGACCGCTGTCGCTAACAATGTGATGGCCACCGCGACGATGACTCCGCCGACCGAGATGCCGCAGGCCCAGCCGAGGATCGCCTCCCTGGACGAGGAGTCGCGCACCTGGCTGGTGCGACTGCGCTGCTCCGGCCCGGCGCAGGACGCGGCGGTCGCCGAGCTGCACGCGCTGCTGCTGCGAGCCGCCCGCTTCGAGCTGAACCGGCGCCGCGGCGAGCTTGCGCAGCTGCGCGGCGAGGAGCGCGACGACCTCGCCCAGCAGAGCGCCGACGACGCCCTGATGGCGATCCTGGCCAAGCTCCCCGACTTCCGGGGAGAAAGTCGGTTCACGACCTGGGCCTACAAGTTCGCCCTCTTCGAGGCGGGGGTGAAGGCGCGGCGGAGGGCCTGGCAGCGCCGCGAGGTGCCCGTTGAGGACAAGGCCTGGGCGGCCCTCGCGGAGGCGGGGCGCTCGCCGCATGGAAGGGTCGAAGACAGCGAGCTGATCTCGGCCCTGCGGGCCGAGATCGAGGCCGCCCTCAGCGAGCGCCAGCGCAGGGTGCTGGTCGCCGTGACCCTCAACGGCGTGCCGATCGACGTGCTGGCCGAGCGGCTCGGCTCCACTCGGGGCGCCCTCTACAAGACGCTCCATGACGCTCGCCGCAAGTTGCGCGCCGGGCTCGAGGACCGTGGCTTCGACATCGACGGTGGAGGGGAGGAGGAAATATGAGCGACGCGTCCAATCGTCACCGCGAGCGCCTGCTCGGCCGGGTTCTCGGTCCGAGCGCCCCGGAGCTGAGCTGCGAGGAGTGCTTCGCCGAGCTGGACCGCTACGCCGAGCTCACGCTCGCCGGCTCCGATGCCGATGCCCGGGTGCCGGGGATGCGCGCCCACCTCGAAGGCTGCCCGGCCTGCAACGAGGATCTGCAAGCCCTCCTCGCCCTGCTCGCCTCCGACTCGCCCAGCGGTTGAGCGCGCCGTACCGCCGCCGGCGGGAGGGAACATCTGTTCGCCTGCGTAGAATCGACTGACAGTGGCTGCCTCTGAGCGGATCGTGATCTCGGGTGCGCGTGAGCACAACCTGAAGGACATCGACGTCGAGCTGCCCCGAGACGCGCTGATCGTCATCACGGGGCTCTCGGGCTCGGGCAAGTCCAGCCTCGCCTTCGACACGATCTACGCCGAGGGGCAGCGGCGCTACGTCGAGTCGCTGTCTTCCTACGCACGCCAGTTCCTCGGCCTGATGGAGAAGCCCGACGTCGACTCGATCGAGGGCCTCTCGCCGGCGATCTCGATCGACCAGAAGACGACCTCGCGCAACCCGCGTTCGACCGTCGGCACGGTCACCGAGATCTACGACTACCTGCGCCTGCTCTGGGCCCGGATCGGCGTCCCGCATTGCCCCACCTGCGGCGAGGAGATCACCGGCCAGACCCAGGAGCAGATCGTCGACCGCCTGATGACCCTCGAGGAGGGAGCCAAGTTCATGGTGATGGCCCCGGTCGTGCGGGGGCGCAAAGGCGAGTACGGCAAGCTGCTCGAGCAGATGCGGCTCGAGGGCTATTCGCGGGTCAAGGTCAACGGCGAGCTGCGCCGCCTCGACGAGGAGATCGTCCTCGACAAGAAGTACAAACACGACATCTCCGTCGTCGTCGACCGGCTGGTGATGAAGACCGACCTGCGCCGCCGCCTTTCCGAGTCGGTCGAGGCCGCGGCGGGATTGGCCGCGGGGCTGGTCGAAGTGGAGCTGGTCGATCAGGGCAAGCCCAAAGGCGACGGACGCGAAGCGGAGCACGCTGGTGGAAACATGTTGTTCAGCGAGCAGTTCGCCTGCCTCAGCTGCGGCACCTCGATCTCCGAGCTGGAGCCGCGGATCTTCTCCTTCAACTCGCCCCACGGCGCCTGTGAGCGCTGCCACGGGCTCGGCTTCCAGAAAGTGATCGACCCGGAGCTGGTCGTCCCCGACCCGACCCTCTCCCTGGGCGAGGGGGCGCTACAGCCGTGGAACCGCGGCATCACCGCTTACTGGAAGCGACTGATCGCGGCGGTCGCCGGGGAGCACGGGGTGGACCTCGAGGTGCCGTGGGCGAAGCTCAAAAAAAGCGAGAGGGAGATCTTCCTCTACGGCACGGGCTCCGAACGGCACAACGTCACCTACACCAACCGCTTCGGCCGGCGCCGCTCCTACAACGTGCGCTTCGAGGGCATCGTCAACAACCTCGAGCGGCGCTACGAAGAGACGGACTCCGAGACCAACCGCGAGCGGATCGAGGGCTACATGGCCGAGCAGCCCTGCCCGGACTGCAGGGGCGCGCGGCTGCGGCCCGAGAGCCTCTCGGTCACCGTCGGCGGCCTCAGCATCGCCGAGTACACGGAGCTGTCGGCGCGCGCCGCGAGCGCCTGGATCCAGTCGCTCGAGCTGACCGAGACCGAGCGCGCGATTGCCCGCCTGATCGTACGTGAGATCTCCGAACGGCTCGCCTTCCTCGAGAACGTCGGCATCGGGTACCTCTCGCTGGCCCGCTCGGCGCGCTCGCTCTCCGGCGGCGAGGCCCAGCGGATTCGCCTGGCGACGCAGATCGGCTCCAGTCTGGTCGGCGTGATGTACGTGCTCGACGAGCCGTCGATCGGCCTGCACCAGCGCGACAACGAGAAGCTGATCGGGACGCTCGACCGGCTGCGCGACCTCGGCAACACGGTGATCGTCGTCGAGCACGACGAGGGGACTATGCGGGCGGCCGACCACCTCGTGGACCTGGGCCCCGGCGCGGGCGAACACGGCGGGCACGTCATATCCGCCGGCACCCCGGCGGAAGTGGCCGGGGACACCGCCTCGCTGACCGGCCAGTACCTCTCCGGCAAGCGGATGATCGAGGTTCCGGCGAAGCGGCGTGAGCCAAGCGGCGCGCTGCTGGTCCGCGGCGCGCGCGAACACAACCTCAAGGGGATCGACGTGGCGGTCCCGCTCGGCGTCTTCTGCTGCGTCACCGGAGTCTCCGGCTCGGGCAAGTCGACCCTGGTCAACGAGACCCTGCACCACGCCGTCGCCAACCGCCTGCACCAGGCGAAGCTGCGGCCCGGTGCCCACGACGGCATCGACGGGCTCAGCCAGATCGACAAGATCATCAATATCGACCAGTCGCCGATCGGCCGCACGCCGCGCTCCAACCCGGCCACCTACACCGGCGTCTTCGACCACATCCGCCAGCTCTTCACCCAGACGCAGGAGTCGCGGGCGCGCGGCTACAAGCCCGGCCGCTTCAGCTTCAACGTCAAGGGAGGGCGGTGCGAGGTCTGCCGCGGCGACGGCCAGATCAAGATCGAGATGCACTTCCTGCCCGACGTCTACGTGCCCTGCGAGCAGTGCCACGGCAAGCGCTACAACCGCGAGACGCTCGAGGTGCGCTTCAAGGGCAAGAGCATCGCCGACGTGCTCGAGATGTCGGTCGAGGAGGCGGTCGTCTTCTTCGAGAACGTGCCGAAGATCGCCCGCCGCCTGCGCACTCTGCACGACGTCGGCCTCGACTACATCCGCCTGGGACAGCCGGCGACGACCCTCTCCGGGGGAGAGGCGCAGCGGGTGAAGCTGGCCACCGAGCTCTCCAAAGTCGCCACCGGGGACACCCTCTACATCCTCGACGAGCCGACCACCGGCCTGCACTTTGCCGACGTACAGCGCCTGCTCGACGTGCTCGGGCGCCTCGTCGACGCCGGCAACACCGTCGTGGTGATCGAGCACAACCTCGACGTGATCAAGACCGCCGACCGCCTCGTCGACCTCGGCCCCGACGGGGGCGAAGAGGGGGGAGAGGTGATCGCCACCGGCACCCCGGAGGAGGTTGCCGCGGTCGAGGCCTCCCACACCGGCCGCTTCCTCGCCGAGCTGGTCGAGCCGGCGCGGCCGAAACGCGTGCGCAAGCGGCGCGAACCCGTTGCGGCCTAGTCCCTCGACAGCCACATCAGCTGACTGTTTGCCCATCCGCTATGGCCATAGCTACATCCGCGCGCTACCTTAGGAGTGAAATCGCGGCAAGCGGGTAGGAGCAGGGGCGGAAAAAGGAGGAGTTCATGTCCCCATCGGCTCTGAAGCGATTCGTGCTCTCGCTTGGTGTGCTGTTGGCCCTACTCGTTGTCGTCGCTGGCTGCGGTGGAAGTGACGGTGGCGGTGGCGCGAAGATCGCCTATCTCTTGCCCGAGAATGAAACCCCGCGCTACGAAGCGCACGACCGTCCCGAATTCGAAGAAAACGTCGAAGCAGAATGCGAAGACTGCGAAATCCTCTACAGCAACGCGACCGGGGATGCCGCCAAGCAGCAGAGTCAGGCTGAAGCGGCACTGACCCAAGGAGCCGAAGTGATGGTCCTCGACCCGGTCGACGCCAAATCGGCGGCGGCGATGGTCGAAAAGGCGAAAGCCCAGGATGTCCCGGTTCTCTCCTACGACAGGCTGATCGAAAACTCGGATGTCGACTACTACGTCTCCTTCGACAACGTAGAGGTCGGCGAACTGCAGGCGGAAACGCTGGCGAAAAAACTGAAAGAAGACGGCAGCGCCAGCGGCCCGATCGTAAAGATCAATGGCGACCCCGCTGACAGTAACGCGGCGCTCTTCAAGGAAGGCTCGAACAAAGGCTTCGAAGCCGCCGGGGTCAAAGTCGCCAAGGAATACGACACGCCCGAATGGTCGGCGACGAACGCCCAAAACGAGATGCAGCAGGCGATCACGGCGCTCGGCCAGAACGGCTTCGAAGGCGTCTACGGAGCCAACGACGAAATGGCCGCCGGTTCGATCGCCGCGATGAAATCGGCTGGCATCAAACCTGAAGAAAGGCCAAGCACCGGCCAGGACGCGACGGTCGCCGGCGTGCAGCGGATCATCGCCGGGCAGCAGTACATGACCGTCTACAAGGCGACCGATAAGCAGACGAAGGTGGCCGCGGAAATCGCCGTCGCGCTTGCCGAAGGGAAGGAATTCCCGCAGAGCAAGATCACCGAAGAAGTCGACAACGGCAAAACCAAAGTGCCGTCTGTCCTGCTCGAACCGGTTGCCGTGACCAAGGACAACGTCAAGAGCACGGTGGTCGCCGACGAGTTCATCACCGCTGGCGAACTCTGCACCGGTGCCTTTGCGAAAGCATGCGAAGAACTGGGGATCTCCTAGCGGGCCCGGAGCGGTGGAATGAGCTCAGACGGCGCGTTGCTCGAGCTGGAGGGTGTGAGCAAGCGATTCGGCCCGGTCCAGGCATTGGACCGGGTCGACTTCGCGGTCAACGCGGGTGAGGTCGTCGGCCTCGTCGGCGACAATGGCGCTGGCAAGTCGACGCTGGTGAAGACGATCGCCGGCATCCACTCGGCCGACGCGGGCCGGATGCGCTTCGACGGCCGCGAGATCAAGGTCTCGCGGCCACAGGACGCGACCCGGCTGGGGATAGCCACCGTCTACCAGGACCTTGCCCTCTGCGACAACCTCGACGTCGTCGCCAACATATTCCTCGGGCAGGAGGAGGTCGCGCCGGGCCCGGGAGAGGTCTCTCGTCAGCTCGACGAGGCGAAGATGGAGCACCGTGCGGGTGAGCTGCTCTCCAGCCTCGCGGTAACGATCCCGAGCGTTCGCACCGAGGTCGGCACCCTCTCGGGCGGTCAGCGCCAGCAGGTCGCGGTCGCCCGCTCCCTCCTCGGCGAGCCGCGGGTCGTGCTGCTGGACGAGCCCACCGCGGCGCTCGGGGTGCCTCAGACCAAGCAGGTGCTGGAGCTGATCGGGCGTCTGAAAGAGCGGGGGCTGGGGGTGGTCGTGATCAGCCACAACCTCGCCAACGTCTTCGAGGTCGCCGACCGGATCGTCGTCCTGCGCCTCGGCCGAACCGCCGGGGACTTCAAGGCCGAACAAACGACCGAGGAGCACGTCGTCTCGGCGATCACCGGCATCGGCGAAGGCGGCAACGGCCGAGACTCGGGGAGCGAGCGAGGGGAGGAGCGATGAAGGGCGAGAGCGCGACCGCACCGGCAGTGGCGGCCGACGGAACCGGCGATTCGAGCCTGCGCAGCCGGGAGTCCCTGCGGCGCCTCGTCCAGGGCGACCTCGCATCCGTCCGCGTCGTCCTCGGCCTGGCGTTGATCTGGATCATCTTCCAGTCCCAGAACGATCGCTTCCTCTCCGCCGAGAACCTGACCAACCTAATGCTGCAGATCACGGCGATCGGCCTGATCTCGGTTGGCGTCGTCTACGTATTGCTGCTGGGTGAGATCGACCTCTCGGTGGGTGCCGTCAGCGGCCTCGCCGCTGGGGTGATGGCGGTTCTCAACGTCAGTCACGGCTGGAGCCCCTATCTGGCGATCGTCGCGGCGGTCCTGGTCGGTACCGCGATCGGGCTCCTCCAGGGCTCTCTCTTCAGCCGCTTCGTCATTCCCTCCTTCGTTGTGACCCTCGCCGGCCTGCTCGCCTGGCAGGGCGCGCTGTTGCAGGTGCTCGGCTCGACCGGGACGATCAACCTCACCGACCCGAAGATCACCGGCCTCGCTAACACCTTCTACTCCGACGCCGTGGGCTGGGTCTTCTGCGCGCTCGTCATCGCCGCCTTTGCCGCCGTGGTCTTCATCGGTCACCGGCGCCGGCTTGCCGCCGGGCTTGCTGCCGAGAGTGTGCCGACGCTCGCGTTCCGGGTCGGCTTGGTGGCGGCGATCTCCATCGTCGCCGTTGCGGTCCTCAACTCCGACCGGGGGGTGCCATTGGCGTTGCTGATCCTGCTTGCTTTCGTCGTCGGCATGGAGTACGTCGTCAAGCGAACTCGCTTCGGGCGCCATGTCTTCGCCGTCGGCGGCAACGCCGAGGCAGCTCGCCGGGCCGGCATCCCGGTCAACCGTGTGCGGGTGGCGGTCTTCGCCATCTCCGGCTCGATGGCGGCTATCGGCGGCATCATGGCGGCGTCGCGCCTGCTGGCGGTCAACCAGGGCTCGGGAGGCAGCGAACTGCTGCTGCTCGCGATCGCTGGCCCCGTGATCGCGGGAACCAGCCTCTTCGGCGGTCGCGGCTCGGTCTGGACCGCTCTGCTCGGCGCCCTCGTGATCGGCTCGATCTCCAACGGCATGGACCTGCTGGCGCTCTCCTCGGCCGTCAAGTTCATGGTCACCGGCGGCGTCCTCCTGCTCGCCGTCCTCGTCGACGCGATAGCCAGACAGCAGCGCCAGGCCGCGGGCCGGGTCTAGGAACCGGTCACACGCCCCTCGATCAGGAGGCTGGCGCCGATCGCGCCGCCGAGATCGCCGAGCTCGGCGACCCGCAGCTGGGGAGGCCTGTCCTCGATGAAGAGGTGCTTGTGCATCTCCTCCCTCAGGTGATCCATGAAGTGCTCGCCGAAGCGGACGCCTAGCCCGCCGCCGAGCACCACGGCCTCGACGTCGAGCAGGTTGACGGCCGAGGCGATGCCCGTTCCGAGGTAGCGGACGGCACGGCGCAGCAGGCTCTCGGTGAGGGCGTCGCCCTCGCGCAGCGCGTGCTCCCAGACTGAGCTGGTCAGCCGGTCTTTGCCCCGCTTCTCCATGATCTGGAAGAGCTCGGTCTCCACCCCCTGGCTCTGCTCGTGGCGAGCCTTGGCTTCCATCGCGGCGCGCCCGGCGTAGGCCTCCAGGCAGCCGCGCCGCTCACAGGGACAGCGGGCGCCGTTGCGCTTGACGACGGTGTGGCCGATCTCGCCGGCGGCGCCGCGGCCGAGCCACGGCTTGCCGGCGAGGATGATCCCGCCGCCGACCCCGGTGCCCCACCAGACGCCGAGCAGCGACTCGTGCTGCTTGCCGGCGCCGAGCGCGTACTCGCCTTCGACCGCGACCTGGACGTCGTTGCCGATCCGCACCTCGGTGCCGAGCGCCTCAGAGAGCTCTTTTGCGAGCGGAAAGCCGCCCTCCCAGCCGGGCAGGTTGCGGGCGCCGGAGACGACTCCCGTCTCGCCGTCGGCATCGCCGGGGGCGCCGACGCCGACGCCGGTCAGCCCCTCCGGCTCGACCCCCGCCGCGGAGGCGGCTTCGCGCAGCGCGTCCTCCATCGCCCGCGTGACGTCGGCCGGGCCGCCCTCGGTCGGCGTCGGCTGCCGCGCTTCGCCGCGCGGGGTCCCGTCGGCCGCGACCACGACGGTCTGGATCTTGGTGCCGCCGAGGTCGATGCCGCCGCGCAGTCCTCGAGGGGAGCTCACGCAGGCGACGTTACTCGCGGCGGCTCTGGAAAGCTAGGCGCATGGACGGGCTGCGCGGCTGGCGACTCTGGTGGCAAAAGCGGCGCTGGTACGAGCGAAACCGGCGCCTCCGGCGACGCCTTCGCCTGACCAGGCATGCCGCAAGGGGCGGCTTCTTCGTCCGTCAGCCGCTCGAGGGGGAGGCGCTCGAGGCGCTCGACGAGGGCCGTTTGACGATCGGCGAGGGAACGCTGCTCGAGCCAGGCTGCTGGCTGACGCTGGCGCCGGGCGCCCGGATCGAGATCGGCGCCGGCTGCTTCCTCAACCGCAACACGATGCTGGCCGCCCATGAGCGGATCGAGATCGGCGAGCACACGATGTTCGCCAACGGCTGCTTCGTCGGCGACGCCGAGCACCGCTTCGACGATCCCGAGACCCCGGTCACCTGGCAGGGCTTCACCAGCAAGGGCCCCGTGAAGATCGGCTCCAACTGCTGGTTCGGCGTCAACTGCGCGGTGACCAGCGGCGTCACGATCGGCGACCGCTGCGTGATCGGGGCGAACTCGGTCGTCAACAAGGACCTGCCGGCCGGGTCGATCGCGGCCGGTGCTCCGGCACGTGTGATCAAGGCCATAGATTTCCGCTCCTGAGTGCCTATACTTCGGTCTCGGCCGTGACCCTGAAGGGCATGGACCAAATGAGCCTCGCACTGACCAAGGGCCTCTCCAAAACCCCCAGCGCCCGCCCGGTGGCGGCGCACTCGCGTACCGCGAAGGTCGTCCGCGCCAAGGACGACCTGCGAGCGCTGCTCACGGAGCAGCGGCGCGAGGGTCGCTCGATCGGCCTGGTGCCGACGATGGGCTGCCTGCACAAGGGGCACCTCTCGCTGCTGCGGACGGCGCGAGCCGAGTGCGACGTGGTCGTGATGAGCCTCTTCGTCAACCCGGCGCAGTTCGGCCCCGGCGAGGACCTCGGCCGCTACCCGCGCGACGAGCGGCGCGACGCCGAGCTGGCCGCCGAGGTCGGCGTGGACCTGATCTACGCCCCGCCGGTGGAGGAGGTCTACCCAAACGGCTTCTTGACCGCGGTCGAGGTCCGGGGCTTGACCGAGGTTCTCTGCGGCGATCCGGAGCGGCGCGGTCCCGAGCACTTCCGTGGCGTCACCACCGTAGTCGCCAAGCTCTTCAACACCGTCGGACCCGACGTTGCCTACTTCGGCCAGAAGGACGCCCAGCAGGCGGTCGCGATCAGGCGCATGGCCCGCGACCTCGACTTCCCCGTCCGGATCGAGGTGCTGCCGATCGTCCGTGAGGCCGATGGCCTGGCGATGAGCTCCCGCAACGCCTACCTCGGCACCGCCGACCGGCAGCGGGCAACCGCCCTCTCGCGCGCCCTGGGGGAGGTCGAGCGAGTGGCCGGAAAGGACTCTCTCGGCGCCGCCCTCGAGGCCGGTCGCCGCGAGCTCGCCGCGGCCGGGATCGAGCCGGAGTACCTCGAGGCGAGGGACGCGGAGACCTTGGAGCCGGTGTCGGAGCTGGACGGCCGGCCCGTGCTCGTAGCCGTCGCGGCCGAGGTCGGCCCGGCACGCCTAATAGACAACGTGACCATCCCCGCCGACGGGCCGATAGGTCCAGTCGGACTTGACCTATCGGCCCGTCGGTCGACCGAGGAGGCTTAATGCAGAGGCAGATGCTCAAGTCCAAGATCCACCGCGCGACGGTGACCGACTGCGACGTCGACTACATCGGCAGCATCACCGTCGACACCGAGCTGATGGCCTCCGCCGACCTGATCACCAACGAGCAGGTCCACGTCTGGGACATCGACAACGGCGCCCGTTTCGTCACCTATGTGATCGACGGCGAGCCGGGCTCGGGGACGATGCAGGTCAACGGCGCCGCCGCCCACCTGACCCGTCCCGGCCACAAGATCATCGTCGCCTCCTTCGGTGCCTACGACGAGCGCGACCTGGAGGCCTACTCGCCGGTCGTCGTCCACGTCGACGACGACAACCGGGCAATCGCCGTCGACAGCCATCCCGAGGTGCTGCTCACCCAGGAGGTCTTCTCATGAGCGAGCGCAGGCCGGTAACCCTGCCGCGCCTGGCGGAGATGAAGGAAGCCGGCGAGCCGATCGTCATGGTCACCGCCTACGACTACCCCTCGGCGCGGGTCGCCGAGGAGGCCGGCGCCGATCTCGTCCTGGTCGGCGACACGGCGGCGATGGTCGTCCTGGGCTACCCCGGCACCGAGCCGGTCTCGATGGACGAGATGATCATGCTCGGAAAAGCGGTCCGCCGTGGGCTGGAGGCGCCGCTGATGGTCGGCGACATGCCGATGGGGAGCTATGAGGCGAGCAACGAGCTGGCCGTGCAGAGCGCCCAGCGCCTGGTCAAGGAGACCGGCTGCCAGGTGGTCAAGCTGGAGGCGGGGGGAACCTCGGTCGAGCGGGCACGGGCGATAGTCCGGGCCGGCATCCCGGTGATGGGCCACGTCGGCCTGACGCCGCAGACCGCAACCGCTCTGGGCGGCTACAAGACCCAGGGCAAGACCGCGCGGGGTGCCATCCAGCTCCTCGAGGACGCCCTCGCCCTGCAATCGGTCGGCTGCTTCGCGATCGTCTTCGAGGCGGTGCCGGCGGCAATCGCCGAGGCGATCGTCGAGAAGCTCGAGGTGCCGGCGATCGGCATCGGCGCCGGACCGGGGACGGCGGGTCAGGTCCTCGTTTACCACGATCTGCTCGGGATCACCACGGGCCGCGCGCCGAAATTCGTCAAGCGCTACGCCGAGATCCACCGCGCGATGGTCGAGGGCGTCGGGCGCTACGTGGAGGAGGTCCGCTCGCACCGCTTCCCAGCCGCAGAGCATGTCTACGGGATCGAACCGGCCGAGCTCGCCGAGTTCCAGCGCTACCTGGAGCAGAAGGACCAGGTCGGCTCGAGGGCATCCTGGGCATGGGAGCCGCTGCCCTGAGGAGGGATCCCGGCAGGGGCTCCACCTAACTTCTCCAACCCTGCCGGAAGCTTTCCGGCACGCCGTTAGCATTGCGCCGATGACGGCCGAGGAGCGTCGCGCCGAGCTGGTCGAGCTGTACGAGGAGGTGCAGGCGTGCAAGCGATGCCCGCTGCACGAGACTCGCGCCAAGCCGGTCTTCGGGGCGGGCGACGCCGACGCCGACCTGATGTTCGTCGGCGAGGCCCCGGGTGCCGAGGAGGACCGCCAGGGCCTGCCCTTTGTCGGCCGCGCCGGGCAGCTTCTCAACCAGATGCTGGAAGGGATCGGGCTCTCGCGCGAGGAGGTCTTCATCGCCAACGTGCTGAAGAGCCGCCCGCCTGGCAATCGCGATCCGCAGCCGCTCGAGATCGAAGCCTGCCGGCCGTACCTGTTCGAGCAGGTGCGGCTGATCGAGCCGCAGGTCGTCTGCACCCTCGGGAACTTCGCCACCAAGCTGTTGAGCGGTAACCCGGCCGGCATCACCCGGGTGCGCGGCACGCCGCAGGTCCACGAGCTGGGCGGCCGCACCGTCTTCCTGCTGCCGCTCTTCCATCCGGCCGCGGCGCTGCGCACGCCGGCGGTGAAGGAGACGCTGCGAGCCGACTTCGAGCTCCTGCCGGAACTGTTGGCCGGTCCACCGCCGGGCGGGGCGCCGGTCGAGGAGGAGATCGAGGAGGCGCCGGTGCCGGGGCCGCCGCAGCCGGCCGACGATCAGCTCGACCTGTTCGGCTGAGCGGCGGATGGAGACGATCGAGAGCAGCTCCTCGGCTGAGACCGAAGAGATCGGAGCGAAGCTGGCGGCCGGGCTCCGCCCCGGTGACGTGATCGTGATCAGCGGCGACCTCGGCGCCGGCAAGACGACGCTGATCCGCGGTGCCTGCCGGTCACTCGGGGTCGAGGGCCCGGTTACCTCGCCCACCTTCACGATCGGCCAGCGCTATCACGGGCGCATGTCGATCTCCCATCTCGACCTCTACCGGCTCGGCGGGTTGGAGGAGGAGGATCCGGCGCTGCTCGACGATTACATCGACGCCGTTTCGATCGCCTTCGTCGAGTGGCCGGCGTCGGCCGAGCCCCAGCTGGCGGGCCGGCCCGTGCTCGCGATCCGCATCAGCCACCTCGGCGCCGATCGCCGTCGAGTCGAGGTCGAGCGGCGGCCGGCCGCACCGCCCGGGGGGTAGAAGGGTTTCGATAGGGGATGCGGCTCTGTACCATCGCCCGCGCATGCCGAACCGAAGGAGGCGTTCGATGAAGGGACTGAAGGCGCTGATGGCGATCGCCCTCGGGCTGATGCTGCCGGTGGCGAGCGCAGCACCCGCCGCGGCGAAGCCCGTCGCCTACAAGCACTACGTCGCCTGCGGCCTGACCAAGAGCGCCAAGCCCTCGCACCTCTGCCAGAAGGCGCGCAAGAAGGGCGCCTTCTTCCGCAGCAACAAGGCCGACGTCTTCTACACCGTCTGCGTCAAATTCCCGACCAAGAAAAATCTCTGCGCGCCCAAGCAGGAAGCGAAAAAGGGCAAGCTCTACGTGAACAAGATCACCTCCAACATCCCCGGGAAGCATCGTGTGAGCTGGTTCGTGGAAGGCAAACGGGTCGGCATCTTCCTCTTCACGGTTCCCGGATAGCCGAACACTGGCAACCGTAGGCTTCGACACCGCCACCGCAGACACCGCCGCGGCGGCGGTGCGCGACGGCGAGCTGCTCTACGAGCAGGTGCTCGGGTTGAGCGAGAAGGGTGGTCCACAGCACACCACGGCGCTGCTTGTCGAGATCGAGCGCGCCGCCGAGGCCGCCGGAGGCTGGGGAGGGGTCGAGACGATCGCGGTTGGGGTCGGGCCGGGCTCGTTCACCGGCCTGCGGGTCGGCATCGCCACCGCGCGGGCCCTCGGCCTGAGCCGCGGGCTGCCGCTGCGCGGCGTTGGCACGCTCGACGCGCTGGCCCGCGGTCTGGCGGGGGCCGGGAGTGACAGGGCTCGGCTCGCCGTGCTCGACGCCCGCCGCGGCGAGGTCGCCGCGGCGCTCTACTCGGCGACGGGCGAGCGGCTGTGGGGGCCGGTGTTGAGCTCCCCAGAAGAGCTGGCCGAGCGGATTGCAGAGCGGGAAGAGACGGTTCTGGGCGGTGGCTCGGGCGCGGTACGATTTCGGCGGCAGCTGATGAGCCGGGCGATCGAGATCCCGGACGACGCCGACCCCGTGCACCGCGTCGCCGCGCGACATATCTGCGCCCTGGCGGACGCCATGCCGGGGGAGGTCGAATCCGCCTCCATCGCCCCCATCTACCTGAGACCCCCCGACGCGGAACGGTGGCGTGAGCGAGACTCTCTCCAAGCAGCCGAGTGAGGTGAGCGGCGATCCGCCGGTGCGGCGGCTCGCCTACAGTGACTTGCCGGCGGTCATCTCGATCGAGCGCCGCTCCTTCCCGGCACCTTGGTCGCTGGCGATGTTCGTGCTCGAGCTGTCCAAGCCGACGGGGATCTGCCTCGCCGCGACCGCCGGCGACGATCTGCTCGGCTACCTGGTCTGCTCCCGCTATGACCGGGTCTGGCACGTGATGAACGTGGCGGTGGCACCGGAGCGGCGCCGGCGGGGAGTCGCCACCCGCCTGATCTCGGAGCTGATCGCCGAGGCCGGCGACGCGCTGCCCTTCACGCTCGAGGTGCGGGTCTCCAACCATGACGCGATCGCGATGTACGAGAAGCTCGGCTTCCGCTCCGCCGGTGTTCGGCCCCGCTACTACCAGGACAACGGCGAGGACGCCCTGATCATGTGGCTCGACTAGAGAGCCGCCCGCCCGTGATCCTCGCGATCGAGACCTCCTGCGACGACACCTGCGCCGCCGTCGTCGACGGCGGCCGCATCCTCTCCAACCTGATCTCCTCCCAGGACGAGGCCCACGCCGCCTTCGGCGGGATCGTGCCCGAGGTCGCCTCCCGCCACCACCTGGAGCTGGCCGTGCCGGTGGTCGATTCGGCGCTGGCCAAGGCCGATGTCTCCCTGGACGAGATCGAGGCGGTCGCCGTGACCGCCGGTCCGGGCCTGATCGGCGCGCTGCTGGTCGGCCTCAGCACCGCCAAGGCGATCGCCGCGCCGCGGCGGCTGCCGCTGATCCCGGTCGACCACCTGCAGGGGCATGTCGCCGCCAACTTCCTCGAGCCGGACCCGCTCGAGCCGCCCTTCCTCTGCCTGGTGGCGAGCGGCGGCCATACGCTGCTGGCCGGCGTGCGCGACCACGCCGGTCACGATGTTCTGGGGCAGACCCTCGACGACGCCGCCGGCGAGGCCTTCGACAAGGTCGCGCGACTGTTGGGGCTTGGCTTCCCGGGGGGTCCGGCGCTGCAGCGGCTTGCCGAGGACGGCGATCCGGAGGCGTTCGAGCTGCCGGTCGCGATGGCGCGCGATCCCGGCCTCGACTTCAGCTTCAGCGGGCTGAAGACGGCGCTGGTCTACCTATGCCGGGATCTCGGCACGGATGGCGTGCGCGAGCGCCGGGCCGACCTCGCCGCGAGCTTCCAGGCGGCGGCGGTGGGGCAGCTGACGGCGAAACTGAAGCGCGCCTTGAAGCGCGGCGACTGGGACGCCGTGGCGCTGGGCGGCGGAGTGGCGGCGAACGGACCGCTGCGCGAGGCGGTGAGGGCGCTCTGCGAGGAGGCCGGCGTCCGTCTCAAGCTCGTGCCGCTCGAGCTCTGCACCGACAACGCGGCGATGATCGCCTCCGCGGCGCGCTTCGCGCCCTCGATCTCCTACCCGGACTACCTCTCCTACGATGCCTTTCCCAGCAGCCGGCCGCCGCTGGCGGTCCAATGAGCGCCCAGCTCGTCCTCTACTCGCGCCCCGGCTGCCACCTCTGCGAGCAGGCCCTCGAGCAGCTGGTCGCGCTGCACCGAGAGGGCTACCGCTTCGAGCTGCGCGAGATCGACATCGAGAGCGACGAGGACCTGCTGCGGCGAATGCTCGAGCGCATTCCGGTGCTCGAGCTGAACGGAGAGGTGGTCTCCGAGCTGGCGCTCGACCAAACCTCCGTTCGGGCACGGCTCGATACTGTGGGGGCCGATGATTGAGGAGGTCGTGGACGAGCTCGAGGTGGCGAGCGGACTGGCAGCTGATGGAGAGCGGCTTTCGCTCGGCGTCGCCGCGCGCCTCTCCCGCTACCTCCAGGTGCTGACCCAGGCCCGCAAGATGGGGCGGGAGACGATCTCCTCACAGGAACTGTCGGACTACACGCACATCAATCCGACCCAGATACGCCGCGACCTCTCGGGCTTCGGCAAGTTCGGCAAGCGCGGCGTCGGCTACAACGTCGACTCGCTGGTGGCCGAGATCCGCAAGATCCTGCGCACCTCCGGCCAGCACAACATCGCCCTCTTCGGCGCCGGCAACCTCGGCCAGGCGATCGCCAGCTCCGACATCTTCGCCGACCACGGCTTCGAGGTCGTCGCCATGTTCGACATCGATCCCGCCGTCGTCGGCACCGAGGTCGGCAACCTCAGGATTCGCGACTTCGGCGAGCTCGAGAAGGTCGTCTCCGACCAGGAGATCGTCGTCGGCGTCCTCGCGGTGCCCGCCGCGGCGGCGCAGGCGGTCGCCGACCGCCTCGTGGAGGCCGGGGTGAAGATCATCTTCAACTACTCCGAGCAGCTGCTGCAGGTGCCGCCGGAGGTCACGGTTCACACCTCCAGCCCCGCCGTCGACCTCCTCTACGCGCTCTACTTCTACCTGACCTGAGAAGGCTCGATTTTGGCCCTGGACCTCGACCTCGCTCGGGAGAGATTCGAGTCCTCCACCGACTTCACGATCGGGCTCGAGGAGGAGTTCGCGATCCTCGATCCCGCCACACTGGAGCTGGAGCACCGCTTCGAGGAGCTCTACGCCGCCTGCCAGGACGACGAGGTGCTGGCCGCGTCCGCGGCGGGGGAGCTGATCGCCTCGGAGATCGAGATCCGCTCCGGCCGCTCTGAGACCTTCGCCGCGGCGATGGACGCTCAGCGCGAGCGCCGCAGCCGGCTCTTCGCGCTGGTCGGCAGCCGCGGCCTGGCCCTGGCGGCGATGGGCACGCACCCGTGGGCCAGCTACCTCGACCAGCGGATCATCGACACCCCGCACTACAACCGCCTGCGCCACGAGCTTGGCTGGGTGGCGCAGCGAAACAACACCTGGAGCTTGCACGTGCACATGGGCGTGCACGGCGCCGACCGGGCGATCGCCGTCTGCGACCGGATGCGCGAGCTGCTGCCGACGCTTCTCGCCGCCTCGGCCAACTCACCCTTCCTCGATGGCCGCGACACCGGCCTGCACACGGTGCGAACCGAGATCTTCACTAGAACCTTCCCGCGCTGCGGCGTGCCAAGCCCATTCGTCGACTGGAGCAGCTATGCCGACTTCGTCGGCACTCTGCAGCGCACCGGAACGGTGGTCGAGTCGACCCAGCTCTGGTGGAGCGTTCGGCCCCACCACCAGTTCGGCACGGTGGAGGTGCGGATCTGCGACGCGCAGACCCGCGGCGAGGAGTCCTTTGGCCTGGCGGCCCTGATCGCATCCTGCATCGCCCAGTCGGCGCTCGATTACGACGAGCATGGCTACGACGGCGCCGGCCTTCCCCTGCGGGACCGGGAGATCGAGGAGAACCTGTGGCGGGCGATCCGCCATGGCATGAACGGCAAGATGATCGACTTCCGCCGCGGCGAGGAGATCGAGACGCGGGCGGCGCTCGAGCGGCTGCTCGAATGGACGGAGCCGGCGCGGGCGGCGTTGGGAATCGAGCCAGCCCTGCCGGAGTGCAACGGCGCGCAGCGCGCAAGGGAGGCACTCGACGCCGGCATCACGATCGAGGACGTCTACCGCGACGCGGTACGCGAGACGCATCGCACCTACACCGCCGCCAAACAGGCGGCCTAGGGCGGGAAACGCGGTATCCGCGGCCCCTTATAGACTCCCGCGCCGCTCAACCCCAGCCGGAGGAACCGAACTTGACCAGCTTCTTGACCGATTACGGAGTCGTCGTTGCGCTCGTCTGCGCGGCCGCGGCAGTTGTCTACGGATTGATCATCACCCAGCGCCTGCTCGCGAAGTCGCCGGGCAACGAGCGCATGCAGGAAATCTCGGGCGCCGTGCAGGAGGGCGCCAAGGCATACCTGAATCGCCAGTACACGATCATCGCCGCGGTGGCGGTGCCGATCGCGATCGTGCTCTGGCTGCTGCAGGACTACAAGACGGCGATCGGCTTCGTGATCGGCGGCGCCCTCTCGGGTGCGACCGGCTTCATCGGCATGAACCTTTCGGTGCGCGCCAATGCCCGCGTCGCCGAGGCCGCCCGCGGCGGCGTGCCGCCGGCGCTCGACGTCGCCTTCAAGGGCGGCTCGGTCACCGGCCTGCTCGTCGTCGGCCTGGCGCTGCTCGGCGTCGCCGGCTACTACGGCGTCCTCGTGCTCACCGGCTCGAGCGACAAGGAGGCGGTCGACGCGCTTGTCGGGCTTGGCTTCGGCGGCTCGCTGATCTCCGTCTTCGCCCGGCTCGGTGGCGGCATCTTCACCAAGGCCGCCGATGTTGGCGCCGACCTGGTCGGCAAGGTCGAGGCGGGGATCCCCGAGGACGACCCGCGCAACCCGGCGGTGATCGCCGACAACGTCGGCGACAACGTCGGCGATTGCGCCGGCATGGCGGCCGACCTGTTCGAGACCTACGCGGTCACCTCGGTCGCCGTGATGCTGCTCGGCGTCCTCACCTTCACCGGCTCGGGCGGCGAATTCTCGCGTGAGGTGGCGATCTTCCCGCTGGTGATCGGCGGCGTGGCGATCATCGCCTCGATCATCGGCGCGCTCTCCGTGCGGACCAAATCGGACCGAGTCGAGGGGGCCCTCTACCAGGGCCTGGTCATTTCCGGGATCCTCTCGATCGCGGCCTTCTACCCGGTCACGCACTGGATGATGAGTGACCCGGTGCGACTCGGCCTCAGCACGGCCGCCAACACGATCACCACCACCGACCTCTGGCTCTGCGCAGTGATCGGCGTCGCCGTCACCGCGCTGCTGTTCGCGATCACCGAATTTTATACGTCGACCCGCTTCCGGCCGGTGAAGACGATCGCGCAGGCTTCGGAGACCGGTCACGCGACCAACATCATCCAGGGACTGGCGCAGGGCTTCCAGTCGACCGCGGCGCCGGCGCTGGTGCTGGCGCTGGCGATCCTTGCCGCCAACGAGCTCGCCGGCATCTACGGCATCGGCATCGCCGTGATGGCACAGCTCTCGCTCTGCGGCCTGATCGTCGCCCTCGACGCCTTCGGGCCGATCACCGACAACGCCGGTGGCATCGCCGAGATGGCCGACCTGCCGGAGGACGTGCGCAACGTCACCGATCCGCTCGACGCGGTCGGCAACACGACCAAGGCGGTGACCAAGGGCTACGCGATCGGCTCGGCCGCCCTTGCGGCTCTGGTGCTCTTCGCCGCCTTCAAGAGCGAACTCGCCGAGGAGGCGCCGACCGGGTTCGACCTCAACAGCCTCTTCAACCTGAGCAGCCCCGACGTGCTGATCGGGCTGATCATCGGCGGCATGATGGTCTACCTGTTCGCGGCGTTCGCGATCGAGGCGGTCGGCCGTGCCGGGGGCCAGGTCGTCGAACAGGTGCGCGCCCAGTTCCGCGAGCACCCCGGGATCATGGAGGGGACCGAAAAACCCGATTACGGGAAAACGGTCAGCATCGTCACGCTGGCGGCGCAGAAAGAGATGATCCTCCCCGCGCTGATCCCGATCCTCGTCCCCGTCGTCGTCGGCCTGCTCAGCGTCGATGCGCTCGGCGGCCTGCTGATCGGCGTCATCGTCGTCGGCCTCTTCGCCGCGATCTCGATGACCGCCGGGGGTGGCGCCTGGGACAACGCGAAGAAGCTGATCGAGGACGGCGCCCACGGCGGCAAGGGCTCCGAGGCCCACGCGGCCTCGGTCACCGGCGACACGGTCGGCGATCCCTACAAGGACACGGCCGGCCCGGCGATCAACCCGATGATCAAGGTCGCGAACATCGTCGCGATTTTGATCATTCCCATCGTTCACTTCTAAGCAGAGCAAGCGGGAGGGAAGGGACAGGGTGTCCCTCCCGCTTGCTGGGTTTTTCGCCAGAGGAGAAAGCGGCCGTCCGATGGCGCCGCCGGCCCAGTTCGGCTTGCCGCCCGACAGGACCCCACCGAAGACGACGATTCGGCGACAGGTGCTTAGGAGCCAGCCACCGGTACTCGTCTTCCGCTCCAGCTCGAATGAGCCCAACTCGACCTTTCGCTGCAAGTTCGATAAGCACCGCTTCGTCACGTGCCATTCGCCGCTGCGCCTGAGCCACCCCGAACCGGGTCGCCACACGCTCAGGGTCTTCGCGGTTGACGCAGCAGGCAACCGCGACCGTTCACCGGCGCTCGTCCGCTTCAAGGTCGCGCGGCAGAAGAATCGGCCGTAACACCTCCACGACTTGTTTCGGCTGCTCCACGACCTGCCGATGGGAGAGCCGGATGACGTCGTAGCCGAGAGCCTTCAGCTTCAGGTCGCGTTCGCGGTCGGCCTCGAAGGCCTCTCGGCCCCGGTGGAAGCGGAACCCGTCCGTCTCGACGACTAGACGACGCTCTCGCCATAGGAAGTCGATGAGCAGGGAGGCGACCCGGACGTTGACCTCTGGCAGCGGCAATCCGTGCCGGCGGCAGAGGTCCAGGAGCAGGCTCTCGAGCTCGCTTCTCGTCCGATCCGTCTCGGGCTCTCCGGTCCGGAGGTCGAGGACGTCGGCCTGCCGGATTGCCCGCCGCACTTCATCGGGGGGCGCAGTTCGGCGAAGGTCGAAAATCGTCCGAAGCGGGGTGGTGACTGAGATGCCGTGGCGCGAGGTGACACAGGCCGGAGTCAGCGAGTTGCATCGGTGGATGCGGATCCCCCGGCGAATCTCCCGGCCGCCATTGCCGGGGATCGAAACATCGACCGATCCCCGCTGTGGCGGCAGAAGCTGCCAGAGGGCGGCGGCGCTACGGTGGCTCAGGGTGGAGCCGACGCTCTCGAGAACCGTCCTCCCACCGGTATCGCTCGGGCCTCCACCGCAGGCGAGGACCGCGGCCATCCAGCGCCCATGCATCGACACGGCAGGGTGGCCGACGGCGTAAACCCCCTGATGCAGCCGGTGAAGGCCGCCGGTGCGGAGCCAACGTGAGATGGCAGATCTGGTCAACCCGGCCGCCATGAGCTGTCGGGTCGATACGACGCCGTGCTGCCGAGCGGCAAGCTCGGAAATGTCGGCCTTGGCGGATTTGTCTCGCATATCGACATAAAGCCGCCTAGCGATCGGATTCGTCCCCCCGCTACTCGTCTAGGGTCCTGGCGTGATCGACGGGCTGATCAACGTTGGCGACTTCGAGCGCCTAGCTGAAGAGAAGCTCGGCGACGGAGTGGCGGGTTATTTCTTCGGCGGAGCGGGGGACGAGCTGACGCTTCGGGAGAACGTCGATGCGTGGTCGGGTTGGCGTTTGCGGCCCCGGGCTCTGGCGGGCCTTGACAGCTGGTCCACGGAAGTCGAGTTGCTGGGCGGCAACGTCTCGATGCCCCTCCTCGTCGCGCCGGTCGCCTACCAGGGGCTGGTCGACCCGGGAGGGGAGGCGGCGATGGCGCGGGCCGCCGCGGCGGCGGGAACGGTGATGTGCCTGTCGACGCTGGCGACTATGAGTCCCCGCCCCGTCGCCGAGGCCGCCCCCGGTGGCCGGCGCTGGTTCCAGCTCTACTGCTTCCAGGACGAGGGGGTGACGCGGGCCCTCGTCGAGGAGGCGGTCGAGTGCGGCTATGAGGCGATCGTGGTCACGGTCGACGCGCCGCGGGGCGGCAACCGCGAGCGCGATCTCCGCAGCGGCTTCAAGATCCCCCAGGAGCTGGGCGTGCCGAGCGTCGAAGCCGCGCTGGGATCGGACCGGGCGGTGACGATCGAGGAGACCTTCGCCTTGATGGAGCCCGCTCTGACCTGGCCCTATCTCGAGCAGCTGGTCGGCGACTGCCGCGTCCCGCTGCTGGTCAAGGGGGTTCTGGCCGGCGAGGATGCCGCCCTTGCGGTCGAGAACGGCGCCGCCGGTGTCGTCGTCTCCAACCACGGCGGCCGCCAGCTGGACCGCTGCCTCGCCACCGCCGACGCCCTTTCCGAGGTGGTCGAGGCGGTCGAAGGCCGGGGTGTCGTGCTCGTCGACGGCGGCATCCGGCGCGGCGTCGACGTGGCGATCGCGCTTGCCCTGGGTGCCGACGCGGTGATGGTCGGGCGGCCGGCGCTCTGGGGGCTTGCGGTCGGCGGCGAGGCCGGCGCCCGCCGCGTGCTCGAGCTGCTGCGCGAGGAGATCGAGCTGACGCTGGCGCTCTGCGGCTGCGCCTCGCCGGCCGAGCTCGGCCGGGCCCACGTCCGCCGGGCGCCGGCGGCGTCGTATATTCGGTCCGAGTGACCCGCCCCTCGACCTGATCATGGCGCAGCGAATCCCCAGAGACGAATCGCTGAGCCGCGTACATGGCGTCGGCGCCCTGTTCTCGGCCGCCTACGGCAACGTCGGCTCCTCGATCTACTACGCCCTCGGCGTCACCGCCGCCTTCGCGCTCGGCCTGACGCCGCTCGCCTTCGTCATCTCCGGCCTGATCTTCGCCGCCACGGCGGCCACCTACGCGGAGGCGACCGTGATGTACCCCGAGGCGGGCGGCTCCTCCAGCTTCGCCCGCCACGCCTTCAACGAGTTAGTCAGCTTCATCGCCGCCTGGGGCCAGATGCTCAACTACACGATCACGGTCGCGATCTCGGCCTACTTCGTGCCGCACTACCTGGCGGTCTTCTGGGAGCCGCTCGGCGATGCGCCGGGGGACATCATCGGCGGCGCGATCCTGATCGGTGCCCTTGCCCTGCTCAACATCCGCGGCTCGCAGGAGTCGGCCAAGCTGAATCTGATCCTCGCGGTCGCCGACCTCGCCACCCAGGTCGTCCTGGTCGGGATCGGCGTCGTGCTCGTGCTCAGCCCGGAGGTGCTGGTCGATAACGTCCACCTCGGCGTCGCCCCCAGCTGGAGCGACTTCGCGCTCGGCATCGCGGTGGCGATGATCGCCTACACCGGCATCGAGACGATCTCCAACATGGCGGAGGAGGCGCGGGACGCGGCGCGGACCATCCCCCGCAGCGTCGGCCTCACCGTCGCCGCGGTGCTCGGCCTCTACCTGATGATCCCCGTTGTGGCGCTCTCGGCGATGCCGGTCGTCCAGAACGCCGCCGGCCACTACACGACCGCGCTCGGCTCGGAGTTCGCCAACGACCCGATCCTCGGCATCGTCGAGAACCTCGGCCTCGGCGCCGGCCTGACCGAAGCACTGCGTTTCTACGTCGGCATCCTCGCCGCGGTGATCCTGCTGATCGCCACCAACGCCGGCCTGATCGGCGTCTCCCGCCTGACCTACTCGATGGGTCAGCACCGCCAGCTGCCGGAGGGCCTGCGCCAGGTGCATCCCCGCTACCGCACCCCCTACATCGCGATCCTCGTCTTCGCCGGTCTGGCGATGATCACGCTGATCCCGGGCCAGGCGGAATTTCTCGCCACCCTCTACTCGTTCGGGGCGATGCTCTCGTTCACCATCGCCCACGTCTCGGTGATCCAGCTGCGGCGGCGGAGGTCTGGCGAGGAGCGGCCATGGAAGCCCCCTTTCAACGTCCGGGCCTTCGGCTTCGAGGTGCCGCTGTCGGCAGTGCTGGGAGGCCTCGGCACCTTCAGCGCCTGGATCGTCGTGATGGCGCTCAACCCCCGCACGCTCGCCGTCGGGGCCGGCTGGATGGTCTTCGGCGTCGCGGTCTACGTCCTCTATCGCCGCAACCAGAGGCTTCCCCTCACCGAGACGGTCAAAGTCGTCACGCCCGAGCCGCTCGGCGTCGAGGAGATCGAGTACCGCAGCGTCATGGTCGCCTTCGAGGACGACGAGCCGTTCTCGGAGGAGATGGTCGCCACCGCGGTCAAACTCGCCTCCAAGCGGCGCCGCGGCATCCACGTCCACTCGCTGCTGACCGTCCCTACCAACCTGCCGCTCGGCGCTGAGATGCGCGAACAGGAAGCCGAGGCGCAGAGCAAGATCGAGCAGGCGAAGCTGATCGGCGGGCAGCGCGTCACGGGCCACGTCGAGCGTGTGCGCCCCGGTCAGGCCGGCTACTCGATCGCCGACGAGGCGAAGCTGATCAACGCCGCCGCGGTCGTCGTCTGGCTGCGCTACCGGGACGGCACGCCGCTCTATGACAAGACGCTCCAGACGGTGCTCGGCGAGCGGCCCTGCAGGGTGATCGTCGTCTCGGAGAGGGGCGCTCGCAGCGGCGTCGAGGTCGTCCCGTCGCCTGCCTAGACCTCCCTAGAATCGCCTGCGTGTACCAGCGATCGGTTCAGCTCCTCTCCATCGCCTTCCTCGGCATCGGTGGCGTCCTGCTCGTCGCCACCCTGGCCAACGGCGGCGGACCCGTCTCGGTCGGCGTGCTGATGGGCATCGCCTTCCTCGCGGTCGGGGCCGGCCGCCTCTGGCTGGCAGCGCGAGTGGGCCGGTGAGCAAGCCCCGCGTGGACGGCGCGGCGCCCGACCGCCCGCCGCGCCCCCGCCTGGAGCCGCTGCTGCGCCGCGGGGTCGGCGTTCCCGGTCTCTTCGTCGCCGTCTACTCGGCGGTCGGCTTCTCGATCTACTTCTCCCTCGGCGTGGTCGCCGACCGTGGCCTGGGCCTGACGCCGCTGATCTTCCTCGCGGCCGGGCTGATGTTCGTGCTGACCACGCTCAGCTACGTCGAGGGTGGCGCGATGATCCGCGAACGCGGCGGCTCCTCCAGCTTCGCCCGCCACGCCTTCAACGAGCTGATCGCCTTCGTCGCCGGCTGGGCGATCCTGATCGACTACCTGATCGTCGCCGCGCTGGCGGCGATCTCGGTCCCCCATTACCTCGAGCCGATCTCACAGGACCTCTCGGAGCCGGGCTGGGAGATCGCCGTCGCCGGCCTGGTCATCCTCAGCGCCTGCGTGCTCAACGTCCTCAACGTGACCGGTCGGGGGCGGGAGCGCTCGCTCAGCGTCCTGGCGCTGGCCGACATCGCCCTGCAGCTGGCGGTGATCGTCGTTGGAGTGCTGGCCGTCCTGCATCCGGACCGGCTCACCGACCAGATCGACCTCTTTGCCAACCCCAGCCTCGAGGACATCGTTTACGCCTCGGTGATCGCGATGCTGGCCTACGCCGGGATCGAGGCTGCCTCGGACCTGGCGCCCGACATCGACGTCAGACCCAAGGACCTGAAGCGGATCGTCTCTTTGGGGGCGATCTCGGTGCCGCTCGTCTACGCCGGCATGGCCGCGATCGCCCTGATGGCCGTGCCGGTGGTCGCCGGGCCGCAGGGCCCCGAGACGGCGCTGGGCGGCGAATTCGTCGAGGCGCCGGTGCTCGGCGTCGTCTCCGCCTACCACCCGGCCTGGGTCGCCGACACGATGCGCTGGGTCGTCGCCCTGGTCGCCACCCCGGTCCTCTTCTGGGCCTCGACGACGGCGATGCTGGGAGTTTCGCGCCACATCTACACGCTGGCGATAAACCGCCAGATCCCCAGCTGGCTGGGCAAGCTCAACGGGCGCTACGCGACGCCGCACGTCGCGATCGCGCTCTCCGGGCTGATCGCGATCGGCCTGGTCGCACCGACCGACGTCAAGCTGCTCGCCGGGCTCTACGCGTTCGGGGCGATGTTGGCGATCACGATCGCGCACCTCTCGATCCTGCGGCTGCGGCTGACCGAGCCGGATCGGGCGCGGCCGTTCCGCGTACCCTGGAACGTCTCCTGGCGCGGCGCCTCGCTTCCCGTGCCGACCCTCTTCGCCGCCCTGCTCAGCACGCTCGCCTTCCTCAGCGTCCTCGCCTTTCACGACCGGGCGCGCTGGGTCGGCGGTGGCTGGATGCTCTTCGGCCTCCTCTTCTACGTCGTCTATCGCAAGGTATTCGAGGGAACCACGCTGACCAGGCGGGTCTCGGTGACCGAGCGGGCCCTGACCAAGCAGGTGGCGGAAATCTCCTACCGCAGCCTGCTGGTGCCCGTTTTCGGAACCGAGCTGGACGACGACATCGTCGCCACCGCAGGCCGGCTGGCCGCCGCCGAGCAGGAGGACGGGGACGGGGAGGAGGACCGAGCCCACCTGGCGCTCGTCTACGTCCTCGAGGTGCCGCTGGCGGTATCGCTCGACGCCGAGCTGCCGCCCGAGCGCCAGCGGGAGGCGGAGCGTGCCCTGCGGCGCGCCCGCGAAGTTGCGGAGGAGTACGAGGACGTGGAGGTAACCACGGAGACGATCCCCGCCCGCAAGGTCGGAGCCGGGATCGTCGAAGCGGCGCGGCGCGGCAACGCCGAGGCGATCGTGATCGGCGGGGAGCCGCCGACCAAGATCCGCGGCGGCGCGAGGCTGGGCGGGATCGGCGCCGCCAGGCCAGCCGAGATCGGCGCCGCGACGGAGTACGTGCTGAAGAAGGCTCCCTGCCAGGTCCTGCTTACCGCGCCACCAGAAGACGCGCCCGTTCCGTCCATCTAGTATCCGCGACGTGTTCATCTTGATCGTCGGCTGCGGAAGAGTCGGCTCCTCTGTGGCGAGGAGCATGCTGAGCGAGGGCCACGAGGTCTCCTGCCTGGACGAGGACCCCGAGGCCCACACGCGGCTGGAGGTCGGCCTCGACAAGGGCTGGGAGGATCTCGGTGGCCGCTTCACGGTGGGAACCGGCCTGGAGACCGACGCTCTCGTCGCGGCCGGCATCGAGAACGCCGACGCCTTCATCGCCGCCACCAACGGCGACAACACGAACATCGTCATCGCCCAGATCGCCCAGCGCCGCTACGAGGTGCCGAACGTGATCGCGCGGATCCTCGACCCGCTGCGGGCGGAGTGGTACCGCCAGCAGGGCATGAACACGATCTGTCCCACCCGCGTCGCGATCGACATGCTCGAGAGCGCCGTGCGCGAGGGCGCGCGGCGCGAGGCCGTCTGATGTACATCATCGTCGTCGGAGCGGGGAAGGTCGGCTGGAACCTCGCCCGCGAGCTGCTCGAAAAGGACCACGAGGTGACGGTGATCGAGAGCAACCGGCGCCGCTACCTGACCGTCGAGCAGGAGCTCGAGCACAACGTCACCTATGGCGACGCCTCCGAGCTCTGGGTGCTCGAGCGGGCCGGCATCCAGCGCGCCGACATGGTGATCGCCGTCACCGGCGACGACGAGGACAACATGCTGATCTGCCAGGTGGCAAAGGAGAAGTACGAGGTCCACCAGATCATCGCCCGGGTCAACAACCCCCGCAACCGCCCCCACTTCGACCTGCTTGGCATAAGGCCGTCGGTCTCCGCCACCGACCTGATCCTGCGCCTGCTCGAGCACGAGGTGCCCGAGTACGGCCTCGTCCATCTGCTCGACCTGCAGCAGGAGCAGCTGGAGATCATCGAGATGCTGCTTGGCACGGACTCGGGGGTGACCGGCCGCCGGGTCGGCGATCTCTCGATGCCGGAAGGCAGCCTGCTGATCTCGGTGCTGCGCGAAGGCAAGGGCTTCGTGCCCAATGCCGACACCGTGCTGGAGGCCGGCGACGAGGTGCTGGCGGTCCTCGACCCCGGCCGCGAGGACGACCTGAAGGAGCTCTTCGGCCCAGCCGCCGGCGGCAACGGGAGCGTCTGATGGCGGACCGCAACGTCGACTTCCTCTTGATCGGCGGGGGGATGGCCTCGGCACATTGCGCCGCCGAGCTGCGCAGTCGCGGCGCCGAGGGCTCGATTCTGCTCGCCGGACGCGAGTCAGAGCTGCCATACGAACGACCGCCGCTCTCGAAGGAGTACATGCGCGGCGAGGCGAGCCGCGAGGACGCCTACGTCAATACGCCCGGCTGGTACGAGGAGAACGGCGTCGAGCTGCTGACCGGTGTCAACGTGATGTCGCTCGACCCGGCGCAGCGCACCGCGAAGCTGCAGGGCGGCGAGGAGGTGGGCTTCGGCAGGGCGCTGCTCGCCACCGGAGCGATGGTCAACATCCTGCGGGTGGAGGGCGCCGAGAACGAGGGCATCCACTACCTGCGGGCGTTCGGCAACTCCGACGCGATCCGCGCCGACGCCGAGTCCGCCGAGCACGTCGTGCTGATCGGCGGCAGCTATATCGGCACCGAGGTCGCCGCGTCGCTCACCGCGAAGGGCGTCCAGTGCACGATCGTGATGATGGAGGACGTGGCCCTCTCGAGGGTGTTCGGCGAGGAGGCCGGTCGCTGGTTCCAGCAGAAGATCGAATCGCACGGCGTCACCGTCCACGCCGGCGAGGAGCTGCAGGCCTTCGAGGGCGACGGACGGGTGAAGGCGGTGCTGACCAAGAGCGGCCGCGCGATCGAGTGCGACGCGGTCGTCGTCGGCGCCGGCGTGCGCCCCGACGCCATGCTGGCGCAGCGGGCCGGGCTCGAGGTCGGCGACGGGATCGTCTGCGACTCGAAGCTCGCCAGCTCGGCGGAGGGCATCTACGCCGCCGGCGACTGCTGCTCCTATGAGAGCGTCGTCCACGGCAGGCGGATCAGGGTCGAGCACTGGGACGTGGCGATGCAGCAGGGCATGCACGCGGCGCGCAACATGCTCGGCGAGGATCGCGACTACGACGCCGTCCCCTACTTCTTCAGCGACCTCGCCGACTGGGCGAGCCTCGAGTACGTGGGCCCGGCGAAGGACTGGGACGAGGAGATCTGGCGCGGCGATCGCGACGCCGGTGAGTTCTCGGTCTGGTATCTGAAGGACGGGCGGGTCGCCGGCGCGCTCAGCGTCGGCCGCTCCGAAGACCTCGCCGAGGCCCGCCGCCTGCTCGCCGATCGGGTTGACGTCTCCGCCGCCCGCGAGGCGATCGCCGATCCCGGCAGCGACCTCTCCGAGCTCGTTTGAAGCTCTTGGACTAAGCCCACTGGAGCAGCAGATTCAGCGCGTCGGTGGATCGAGGTCTGCGCATCGACGATTGGATAGCCTTGCTGCGAGGCGGAGTTGCCAGCCTTTGCCCGGTCGTCTAGTGGCAAGACGCTCGGCTCTGGACCGAGAAACGGTGGTTCGAATCCATCCCGGGCAGTCCCCGCAGTCGAGCCGTTCTGTCCGGCTCCGCTGCGAACATATGTTCGATGAGGGAGAGGGAGCGGGTCGGGAAGCTTCTGGCAGAAGGTTGGTCGCGGCGTCGAATTGCAGAGGAGCTCGGCGTTGACCCGTCGACCATAACCAGACATGCCCGACGGCTTGGTTGTGTCGACGTGGCCTCACGCACCTCGCCTGTCGACTGGGACGCCGTTCAGGCCTACTACGACTGCGGCCACACGATCGATGAGTGCAGGGCTCGGTTCGGGTTTTCCTATGGTGCCTGGGATAAGGCTGTCGTTCGGAGAGATCTCAGTCCGCGGTCGCGTTCTGGCCGTCAGCTCGGCCGCGTCACGAGGGATCGTGTCGAGCAACTCTTGGCCGAGAAAAAGAGTCAAGCGGAGATTGCGAGGGTTCTCGGTATCTCAAAGTCGACAGTGGCTTTTCATTGCCGCCGGCTTGGCGTCCGAGCGGATCCCCGCTTTGCCCGCCGCTACGACTGGACCGACGTTCAGCGGGCGATCGACAAGGAAAATCTTTCAATGCGCCAGTGCTTGGAGCGATTCGGGTTCTGTCGCGCGACCTGGGCGGATGCGCTTCAACGCGGAGACATCGTCCCACGACCCGTCAAGATTCCGATCGAGCAGCTCTTGGTGGTGGGTCGAGCAGGAACGAATCGCGGTCACCTGAAGCGCAGGCTCATCAGCGAAGGCCTGAAGCAGAATCACTGCGAGGGTTGCGGACTGGCTGCTTGGCGCGGAAAGCCCTTGAGCCTGGAGCTACACCATGTGAATGGCGATGGGTCGGACAATCGCCTGGAGAACCTCCAGCTGGTATGCGGAAATTGCCATTCGCAGACGGACAATTGGGGTGGCCGGGGAGGGCGTCGACAGGCGGGGTCTGCCGATGAGGTGGTGCCTGGATGACCCATCCAGGTGCTTTGCTACCGTCGCCCCGCATGCGGATCCCCCGGCGCCTCCTCGCAGTCTCGTCTCTTGCTCTGCTCGCCCTCGCCGGCTGCGGCGGCGGCGATGGTGGCGACTCCACCGCGGCCGCGCCGGTTGAAACGACCGAAGCGACGACGGCGCTCAGCAAGCAGGAGCTGATCGCCCAGGGCGATGGCATCTGCGCCGAGGTCAACGCCGCGGTCGGCACGGTTGGCTCGACCAGCTCCGGTGCCTCCGGACAGGCGGCGCAGGCCGCCGGCCTCTACAGCGGCATGGTCGAGAGGCTGAAGGAGCTGGGGCCGCCCAGTGACGACAGCGCCGGCTACGCGGAATTCATCTCCTCCGCGGAAGCGCTTGCGCAGTCCGAGGACAACGTCAGGCTCGCCAGCGAACGCGAAGAGGGGGAAGCGCTCTCCGAAGCGGAAGTCGAAGCGTCCGCGGCTCTCGAATCGTTCCAGTCGGCGGCAACGGGCTTCGGCTTCGAAGACTGCGCCGAAGCGCCGGCGGCGCCGACGCCGACCGCCTCCGGTGGCGAAGCCGCCGGGGAAGAATCCTCCGAAGGGGTCGAAGAAGAAGAAGAAGTCGAAGAAGCCGCCCCCGAAGAAGTCGAAGCCGCGCCCGAAGAAGGCGGCGCGGCACCGGTCGAAGAAGAAAGCGCCGGCGGCGGCGCCGGTGTCGGCGGCGGCACCGAAGGCGGCGGCAGCAGCTCCGGCGGAGGGTCCTCCGGTGGCATCGGACCCGGGTAAAGCGGCGGCTGCTCCGCTTCGCGTCCGCTGCCGCCGCACCTATGCGGCGGACGACTGTTCCCAGGCCCCGTAGAGCCTCGAGTAGGGGCCGCCGGCTTCGATCAGATCGTCGTGGGTGCCGGCCTCGGCGATTCGGCCGCTCTCTAGGACGACGATCTTGCCGGCGCGGCGGATGGTCGATAGGCGGTGGGCGATGACGATCGCCGTCCTGCCGGTGAGCAGCCGCTCGAGCCCACGCTCGATCGTGCGCTCCGTCCGCACGTCCACGTTGGACGTCGCCTCGTCGAGGATCAGGATGCGGGGCTCCGCCAGCAGCGCCCGCGCGAAGGCGACCAGCTGGCGCTGGCCGGCCGAGAGCTGGACGCCGCGCTCGCCGATCTCCGTCTCGAGGCCCCGTGGCAGGGCGGCGACGAAGTCGGCGGCACCGACCGCCCGGATCGCCGCCTCGATCTCCTCCAGATCGGCCTCCGGACGGCCGAAGGCGACGTTGTCGTGCACGCTTCCCGAGAAGAGGAAGCCCTCCTGGGGCACGATCCCGAGCTGGCGCCGCAGCGCCTGTTGGCGCACCTCGCGCAGGTCGTGGCCGTCGACCAGCACCCTGCCGCGCTGGGGATCGTAGAAGCGAGCGACCAGCTTGGCGAGCGTCGACTTGCCGGCACCCGTCGCGCCGACCAGAGCCAGCGTCTGACCGGGGGGGACGTGGAGGTCTATCCCGCGCAGCGCCCAGTCCTCGTCCGAATAGGCGAACCAGACGCCGTCCATCTCGATCTCCCCGCGCAGGGTGCCGGGGTCCACCGCACCCGGCGAATCGACCATGTCAGGCTCGGTGTCGAGCAGCTCGAAGATCTTGTCGAGCGCGGCCATCCCCTGCTGGTAGGTCGTGTAGAGCTGCGAGAGCTGCTGGATCGGTTCGAAGAAGACCTGCAGGTAGCCGATGAAGGCGACGATCGTGCCGATCTGGATCGCGTTGTCGATCGCCTGGCGGCCGCCGTAGAGGATGATCGCCGCGGTGCCCACCGCGGCGAGCAGTTCGATCGCCGGGAAGTAGGAGGCGTTGAGGTAGACGGTCCGCATGTTCGCCTCACGATTGGCCTCGTTCAGCTCGCTCATCGCGGAGGCGTGTCGATCCTCTTGACCGAAGCTGCGTACGACGCGCACCCCGCTCAGCGTCTCCTGCAGGTAGGCGGTGACGGCGGCGATCCGCTCCCGCGTCAGCCGGTAGGCGCCGTGGGAGACGATGCGAAAGACGACGCTGGCGACGGCGACGAGGGGGAAGGTGAGGAAGGTGACCAGGGCCAGCTGGACGTCGAGGGCGAAGAGGATCACGACCACCCCGATCAGCGTCAGGCCGCTCGAGAAGAGGGTCACCACGCCGCTGGTGACGAGCTGGTTGAGCGCCTCGATGTCGTTGGTCATACGGCTGATCAGCACGCCGGGGCTGCGCCGGGTGAAGAAGCCGATCGACATCGACTGCAGGTGGCGGAAGACCCGCTCGCGCAGGTCCTGCAGGGCTCTGGTGCCGACCCACCCGACCAGATAGGTCTGGATGTAGGTGGCGCCGGCGTAGATGAGCCCGACCCCGAGGAAGGCGGCGACCACCAACGTCAGGGCGCCGGTGTCGCCGGTGACGATGCCCGCGTCGATCGCCTGCCCGGCCAGGTAGGGCGGAGCGAGGCCGGCGCCGGTGGCCGCCAGCATCGAGAGGAAGGTGAGCGCCACGCGGCCGCGATAGGGCCGCAGCAGCCCCACCGTCCAGCGCAGCTTGCGCCCCCGCTGATCCTCGCCGCGGAAGGCGCGCCAGAGCCTTGCCCCGCGGCTCACAGGCGCGCCACCTCCTCGCGCTGCTCCAGGTCGCGCTGCAGGAAGACCGAGTCGGCGAGGCCGTGCTCGGCGATCTCGCGGTAGAAGCCGCAGCCCTCGAGCAGCTCCTGGTGGGTGCCGCGGTCGACGATCCGCCCGCCGTCCATCACAACGACCTCGTCGGCAAGCGAGACGGTCGAGAGCCGGTGCGCTATGACGAAGGTGGTGCGGCCCGCCATCGCCTCCTGCAGGCCGGCCTTGATCGCCGCCTCGGTGGTTGCGTCGACCGAGGAGGTGGCATCGTCGAGGATCAGGACGCGCGGATTGGCGAGCAGGGCGCGGGCGATCGCGACGCGCTGGCGCTGGCCGCCGGAGAGGGTCAGGCCGCGCTCGCCGACGACCGTGTCGTATCCGTTGGGTAGCTCGCCGATGAAGTCATCGGCCTGGGCCCGCCGGGCGGCGGCCTCGACCTCGGGACGTGACGCCCGCGGACGTGCGTAGGCGATGTTCTCGGCGACGCTGGCGGTGAAGAGGAAGCTGTCGTCGCCGACGAAGGCGATCTGCGAGCGCAGCGAGCCGAGGTCGACGGAGCGGACGTCGGCGCCGTCGATCGTCACGGTGCCCTCGCCGGGATCGTACAGCCGCGCGACAAGGGCGACCAGGCTCGTCTTGCCCGAGCCGGAAGGTCCGACCAGCGCGACCGTGCGGCCAGCCTCCACCTCGAGGTCGATCCCGGCCAGGGCCGGGCCGGCGCCGTCGTAGCTGAGGGTCACGCCCCGCATCGCCACCCGGCCGCCGCCGTCCGGGAGGGGCGGTGCGCCGGCCGGGCTCTCGATCTGAGGCTCGCGGTCGAGGATCTCGAAGAGGCGGTTTCCGGAGGCGATCGCCCGCTGCGCCATGCCGAGCGCCATGCCGAGCATCCGGGTCGGCCCGGCCAGCATCGCGACGTAGGTGTAGAAGGCGGTGAAGTCGCCGAGGCTGAGCTTGCCGGCAATCACCTGACGGCCGCCGATCAGCAGCACCAGGGCGATCCCGAGCTGGGGCAGGAAGCCGAGCAGGGGCGAGAAGAACGCCTGCAGCCTGGTCGAGTAGATGCTCTGGTCGAAGACACGGGCGACGGCGCGCTGGAATCGCCGCAGCTGGTGCTCCTCGCGGGCGAAGGCCTTGACGATGCGGACGCCGGAGATGTTCTCCTCGGCTTCCGCGGTCAGCTCGGCGAGGCGCTGCTGCACCTCCTGCACGGCGGGGCGGGAGACGCGGTTGTAGCGGGAGGCGGCGTAGACGACGAGCGGCGCCGGCGCCAGCGCGATCAGCGCCAGCCACGGCTGCAGGGCGAACATCACGGCGCTGGCGAGGACGATCGTCAGCATGTTCTGGGTGATGAAGATCAGGCCGTAGCCGAGGAAGAAGCGGATCGACTGGAGGTCGACGGTGGCCCTGGACATCAGCTGGCCCGTCTGCTGACCGTCGAAGAAGCCGAGCTCGAGCCGCTGCAGGTGCCCGTAGAACCGCTCTCGCAGGTCGAATTCGACTGCCAGCGAGACCTTGCCTGCGACGATCCGCCGCACCGTGGTCAAGCCGAGTCGCAGGGCCGCCGCCACGACGATCGCCACGGCGAGCGGCAGCAGGTCCGGCTTCTCGCCGTTCTCGATCGCGTTGACGCTGCGACCGATCAACCAGGGGATCAGCACCGTCATCCCCATCGCCGCCCAGGCAAAGACGAGCGAGCCCCAGAGCTGACGGCGATAAGGCCGCAGGAAGCCCATGAGGCGGCGATAGGTCCGCATTCAGGCCACTATACAAAGTGAAGTAAAGGCCGCTTGCGTCAGTCGAATGCGGCGGCCTTGGCGCTCGAGACCTTGCCGCCGCTGCACGGGGGCGGCCCGTGCCCGGGTCGCGGCAGGATCTGGAAGTTGGTCACCGCGTGGTACGGGGTGGTGGCGCCGTTATTGCCGGCGAGGGTAACGACGAGGCGGTAGAAGCCGGCCGGGAGCTCGTGGTAGTAGATCTCGGGCCGGGTCGCCGGCGAGTAGCTGCCGCTCGAGCCGATCCTTTCCGCCAGCACGCCGTTCGGCCCGGAGTAGCGGGCGAAGTCGAAGGAGGCGCCGACCAGCCGCCCCCGGCCGAGCGGGCTTTCCTCGGCGCGCTGCAGCTTGACCGGGTTGACGCAATCGGGCACCCGGTTGAGCGCGAAGCGGATGCTGCCCTCGCCGAGCTGCGGTTCGCCGCCGAAGTGCCGCGGCGTCAGCGCGAAGTTGCTGACCCGAGCCTTGACGACCACAGCCCGGTTCGTCTGACGCGCGCCGTTGCGGGGGGAGACGATTTCCACGCCGGGTTCTCCCGGCAGCCGCGGGCGCTGTCCGTCGCCGTCGCCGCCTCCGTTCGTCAGGACGACCGCCAGGGCGGCTGCGGCGGCGGCAACGAGGACGGCGAGGATGGCGATTCCGGCCCGCATCGGGGCGGAAGGTTACGTGCCGCACCACACAGGAAGGCGAGCGCGCCGGGCCGGACCCCTAACGTTCCGCCGATGCTGCGAGCGGCAATCACGGCATTGGGGGCGTTGCTCCTGCTCGGCCTCTGGGCTTCGCTCGCTTCGGCGACGGGCCCCGCCGACCGCGTCGACGTCTTCGCCGGTACGCGGCCCGGCGCCGACAGCTTCGGCGGCGGCCACAATTTCCCCGGTGCGACCATGCCCTTCGGGATGGTGCAGTGGGGCCCCGACACGGTTCCGGCCGATCGCCATTCCGGCGGCTACGACTACCGCGACCGGCACATCAGCGGCTTCAGCCTCACCCACCTCAGCGGCGCCGGCTGCGCTCTCTACGGCGACTTCCCGTTCCTGCCGACGACGGAGCCGATCCGCGCTTCCCCGGCGGCGCCGGGGGGCGGTCTGAGCGGCCGCTTCCAGCCCGGCTTCGCCCATGCACGCGAGCGGGGCCGCCCCGGCCTGTACTCGGTCCGCCTCAACCCGGTCGGCGGCGCCGCGATCGGAGCCGCGCTGACCGCCACCACCCGCACCGGAATGGCTCGGTTCTCCTTTCCTCGCTCACCCCACGCCAGCGTCCTGGTCGACGCCGGTGGCAGCGCAAAAGCCGACGATCTCGCCGAAGTGCAAATCGATCCGGCAAGGAGGGAGATCTCAGGGTCGGCCTCGAGCGGCTACTTCTGCGCCCAGCGACCTCGATACCGCGTCTACTTCGCCGCCGTCTTCGACCGTCCCTTCGACGCCTACGGCACCTGGACGCGTCAGACGCTCTCGAGCGGCTCCGCCAGCGCGGTCGATCGGCAGAAGCCCTCGACCGTCGCCGCCGACACGGCCCAGGCCGGCGGCTACGCCAGCTTCGACACCCGTCGCGAGCGAGTCGTCACGGTCCGTGTCGGCATCTCGTTCGTCAGCGTCGCCGGCGCGCGCGCCAACCTCGCCGCCGAGAGCAATAGCCGGTCGTTTCGCCGGCTGGCAAGGACGGCCGAAGCACGCTGGAATCGCGCCCTTGCCTCGATCCGGGTCGGCGGCGGCAGCCGCAGAGATATCGAGACCTTCTATACGGCGATGTACCACGCGCTGCTGGCGCCGCGCACCTTCGACGACGCCGACGGCCGCTACATCGGGATGGACGGTGCCACCCACGACGCCGCGGGGCGAACCCAGTACGCGGATCTCTCCGGCTGGGACATCTACCGGACGCAAATCCCATTGCTGGCGATGTTGATGCCGAGCCGGGCCAGCGACGTCGTCGCCTCGATGCTCACCGACGCCGAGCAGAGCGGCTGTCTGCCGCGCTGGTCATACGCGAACGGCCAGAGCATGACCATGGTCGGCGATCCTGCCGACGCGATCATCGCCGCCGCGGCCGCCTTCGGAGCACGCCGCTTCGATGCGGGCGCCGCGCTGGCGGCGATGCTCGAGGGGGCGAACGAGGGATGCGGCAGCACCGACGGCGGTTACGTCCAGCGCCAGGGCCTCGCGCAGTACCGGGCACTCGGCTACGTGCCGTTCGACCTCGACGTCAGGCAGCGCAACGCCAACTCGCTATTCGGCGACCCCGATGCAGTCTGGGCCTCGGCGGCGACCACGCTGGAGTACGCGATCGCGGACTTCTCGATCGCCCAGTTCGCGGCCCGCGCGCTCGGTGACCGCGTTACCTACCGCTCGTTCATCTCGCGTTCAGCCAACTGGCGCAATCTGCTCAACCCGGGCAGCGATCTGATCGAGCCACGCTTCGAAGACGGGACCTTTGCTCCTCAATACGACAACCTGCGCGGCGCCGGATTCGCCGAGGGCAACTCGGTGCAGTACACGTGGATGGCGCCGCAGGACCCTGTCGGCCTCTTCGCCGCGATCGGAGGCCGGGATGAGGCCGTGAGGCGGCTCGACCGCTTCCTGCGCAAGCTCAACGGCGGACCCGGCGCCACGCACGCCGGCCACGCCCTGCTGGGCAACGAGCCCAACCTCAACGTCCCCTGGCTCTACGATTGGGCGCGGCAGCCCTACAAGACCCAGGCGACTGTCCGGCGAGCGCTTCGCCTCTACGCCCCCTCTCCGGCCGGGTACCCCGGCAACGACGATCTCGGCACCCTCTCCTCCTGGTACGTGCTTGCGGCGCTGGGCCTCTATCCGGAGGTTCCGGGAGTCGACGTGATGGCGATCTCGAGCCCGCTGTTCCGGCGGGCGGTGGTGCGCCTGGCGGCTGGCCGGAAGCTGCGGATCCTCGCCTCCGCGACGCCTGGCAAGGCGCTTTCGCAAGCCCCCTACATCGAGGCGATGCGCATCGACGGCCGTCCCTACGACAAACCCTGGACGACGTTCTGCGCGCTCGCCCGGGGCAGGACGCTCTCCTTCCGGCTCGGAGCGACGCCCAACCGCGCCTGGGGCGACTCCGCCGCCGCCCAACCGCCGTCCTTCGGACCGCGCCGGCCGATGCCCGAGAGCCACTGCGCTCCTTGACCGGCGAACGCACGCCCCACGCCGTCCTCTGGGCACTTGCCGGCCTCACCGGGCTCGGCCTCGCGTTGCGCTTCGCCAGCCTCGGCGTCCAGAGCTACCACCACGACGAGGTGATCACGGCCGCGCGCGTCATCCCGGGCGATTTCGCCGCCATGCTGCGCCGAGTCGAGAGCAGCGAGTCGAACCCGCCGCTCTACTACGTGCTCGCCTGGGGTTGGGTGAAGGCGTTCGGCACTGGAGAGGTCGGGCTGCGCTCGTTGTCGGCGCTCTTCGGCACGGCAACCGTGCCGGTCGCCTACCTGATCGGCCGCGAGCTGGCGAGCAGGCGTGCGGGATTGATCGCTGCGGCGATCGCCGCCGTCAACCCGATGCTGATCTGGTATTCGCAGGAGGCCCGCTCCTACGCCGCGCTGGTCTTCTTCGGGGCGCTGGCCCTGCTGTTCTTCGTCCGCGCCCTGAACAGGGGGGGAGGCCGGGACCTTGCGTGGTGGGCCCTGGCGTCGGGGCTGGCGCTCTGCAGCCATTACTTCGCGGTCTTTGCCGTCGCCATCGAGGCGGCTTGGCTGGCGGTCGCGCTGCGGTCAAGCTGGCGGTTGGTGCTGCCGGCGATCGCCGCCGTCTTCGCGGTGGGCGTGGCGCTGCTGCCGCTGATCTCCACCCAGGTCAACCCCAAGCACATCGGCTGGATCGACCACAGCGCCCTCTCCAGCCGGATCTTCGAGACCGGGGTCAGCTTCCTGGCCGGGGAGACCGGGCACGTGATCGCCGAGCCGCCGCGTGAGCGCTATGCGCTGATCCCGGCTGTGCTGATCGCTGTGGCGCTGTTGCTCCTGATCTCGCGGGGCTCACCTCGCGAGCGCCGGGGAGGATGGCTGGGCGTGGTCGTCGGGCTCGGGGTAGTGCTGCTCGCCTCGGCCGCCGCGCTCCTCGGCAAGGACTACGTCGTCGAGCGCAACCTGCTGCCGGCACTGGTCCCGCTCGCCGCCGCCGTCGCGGTCGGTCTTGCCGCCGCCGGAGCACGCCGCATCGGCCTCGCCTGCGCCGTGGTGCTCTGCGCCTATTGGCTCGCCTTCGACGTCTACGTCACCCACACTCCCAACCTGCAGCGACCGGACTTCCGCGACCTCGCCGAGCAGCTCGGGCCGCCGACTCGACCGCGGGCAATCGTCACCTGGAAACTCGCCGCCGATCCGATTCGCTTCTATCTGCCGGGAGGCTCACGGCGCGCCTACCGCGGTGTGGTCCCGGTTCGCGAAATCGACGTGGTCAGCAAGCCGGTGGTGGCGAGAAAGCCGGTCGGGTTGCCGCCCGGCTTCCATCCGATCGAACGCCGTAGGCTGGAGCGCCTTACCCTTATCCGCTACGTGTCCCCTCACACCCAACAGGTTCCCTTCCATGTGCTCCGCGACGCCCTGACGGGCTTCGGCCGCAACGCCGTGGTCGCCGACGGCGTTCCGTCCACCGCGCGGACGGGCCGATGAACGGCACCTACGAGTTCGCCTACCGGATCCGCGCCGCCGCCCGCCGGCCGGCCAGCTGGCTGCAGCTGCTCAAGTTCGGCATCGTCGGGGGCTCCGGCTACCTGATCAACCTGGCCGTCTTTGCTCTGCTCGCCGGCAATCTCGGCATGCACCACATGGTCGCCGCGGTCGGCGCCTTCTGCGTCGCCCTCGCCAACAACTTCCTCTGGAACCGGCACTGGACCTTCGAGGCAAGCCACGGTCATCCCGGCTTCCAGGCTGCGCGCTTCTTCGCGGTCAGCGTTGCGGCGCTGCTGATCAACCTGGTCGTGCTCGAGCTGCTCATCTCCGGGGCCTCGATGGGCGAGCTGGCGGCGCAGGCCATCGCGGTCGCGGTCGCGATGCCGTTCAACTTCCTCGGCAACAAGCTCTGGACCTTCGCCTGAGCCGCGTCCCGCGTGCTACCAGTTGCCCTCCAGCCAGCGGAGCAGCTCGGGAGCAAGCCGTTCGAGGTCCGGCGTCGGGGAGGCGAGCTCCGTCTCGGCGATCTGTATCGCCGCGCCGAGGCTGAATGTCGCCCGATCGGGATCCCCGCCCAGCCAGGTCTCGATCTCGGCCAGGCGGGAGTGGTCGCCACGGAGGGCGGAGAGGGCCGACCGGGCTGCAGGAGGATCGGTCTCGGCTGCCTCGATCAAGGCCTGCAACCCGGCTCTGACCCGTTGCTCTGGCGGCGCCTCCTCGGCGGCGGCGCCCGCCCGCTTAACGATTCCTTCGTCCAACTGCCCTTCTTCCAGCAGGGCGGTTCTCGTACCCTCTCTCATGTTGGGACCTCCTCTTAAGGTCTCGGCCGGGCCCCGGGGTGTCGCAAGCACCGCCGGGGCCGCCCTTTTCTATTCGCGGATCACGCTAGGCCTGGGCCCGGACACCGAAGCGCCCACATACCTCCCAATCGCGACATTTCCCACTTTTTCCACACTATTGTCACGCTTTTGCATGTCACTCGAATACTTCAAGCCGCCTGACCATTGATTTCCAGCATAGGACCCCCCGGCTCCGGGGTCAACGTTCCTGCCAGACTTCGACGACATGAGCAGCGACAAAGTGCCCTACGAGCCAGCACGGATCGAGCTCGAGCGCCAGGCTGAGTGGGTCGAGCGGGACGCTTTCCGCACGCCGGCGCCGGCGTCCGGCCAAACGGCCGTCTACGTGAAGCCGTCGAGTCCCTTCACCTCCGGCAACCTCCACATGGGCCACGTCCGCGACTACTCGATCGGCGATGCCTACGCGCGCTTCCGCCGCGCCCGCGGCGACACCGTCCTCTTCAGCTTCGGCTTCGACGCCTTCGGGCTGCCGGCGGAGATGGCGGCGATCGAGCGTGGGGCGAGGCCGGCGGACTGGGTGGAGCGCTGCGGCGAGCGGATGCTCGGACAGATGAAGCGCCTCGGCTTCTCCTTCGACTACGACCGTGTCTTCTACAGCTCCGACGAGTCCCAGTACCGCTGGTCGCAATGGCTGTTCGTGACCCTGCTCGAGGCCGGGCTGATCTACCGCGACAACGCCACGGTCGACTGGTGCGACACCTGCCAGACGACGCTCGCGGCGCTGCAGGTCGAGGACGGGCGCTGCTGGCGCTGCCACAACCGGGTGCGGCTGATCCGCCGGCCGACCTGGTTCCTGCGCCTCTCGCCCTACCTCGAGGAGAACGATCGCAACCTGGAGCGTCTGGCCGACTGGGACGAGCTCTCGCTGAAGACGCAGCGCTACATCCTCGGCCGCAGCGACGGGGTGGAGCTCGACCTGGCGGGAGCCGCCGGCGGCCTGCTCGTCTTCACCCCGCATGCCAAGGCGATTGGCGAGGCGCGCTTCGTCGTGCTCTCGCCGCGCCATCCGGAGATCGAGCGCTGGGCCGGCGGCGCGGGCGTTGCGGCGCAGCTCGACGAGCTGCGCTCCGGCGGCTGGGAGCGCAGCGCGCGGGACGCCGCCGCGGTGCCGGTGATCGACACCGGCGCCTCCGTCGAGGTGGCCGGCGGGGGCAGCCTGCCGCTCTTCGTCTCGCCGATCGTCGACGCCCGCTACGGGCCCACCGCGGCGCTCGGCATCCCGGCGGTCGACGAGGCCGACGCGGCGATCGCCGCGCGGATGCCGCGCAGCGCCGAGCAGCCGCTGGGCGGCGGCGACCTCGGCAGGCTGATGCCGGCCGAGGCAACTCGCTACCGCGCCTATGACTTCTCGATCTCGCGCCAGCGCTACTGGGGAACGCCGATCCCCGTCGTTCACTGCGACGGATGCGGGGTCGTGCCGGTTCCGGCCGAGGACCTGCCGGTGGTGCTGCCGCGCGACGTCGAGCCGAGCGGCGAAGGCAATCCGCTGGCCGAGCGCCCGGACTTCCTCGAGGCCACCTGTCCCAGCTGCGATGGGCCGGCGAGGCGGGAGACCGACACGCTCGACTGCCACTTCGACGCGCTCTGGCTCTGGGTCCCCGCGGCGGTGCCGCCGCCGGACCGCGACGAGCAGATGTTCACCCACCCCGATCTGCGGCACTGGCTGCCGGCCGAGCGGCTGGTCGCCGGCAACGACAGCGGCGGCTTCGTCTTCGACCAGCGGGTCGTCACCAAGGCGCTGCGCGACATCGGCCCTTTCTCCTTCCTCGGGGAGGGCGAGCCCTTCGCCGGCTGCCTCTTCCACGAGATGGTGATCGCCGACGGACGCAAGATGAGCAAGCACCTGGGCAACGTCGTCGACCCGGACGAGCTCGTCGCCGAGCACGGCGCCGACGCGGTGCGCCTCGCGGTCCTCTACGCGGCCGCGCCGGCCAAGGCGCTGAATTGGACGGATGGCGCCCTGCGCTTCGCCTCCCGCTTCCTGCGCGGCCTCTGGAGCTACGCCCAGGACTCGATCGCCGCCGCCGCCGAGGCGGCGGAGGATGCGGAGGCAGCCGCCGACACCGCATTCATACGGGAGCGGCTGGGGAAATGGTGCGAGAACGGCGTTGCCCGCATCACCGCCGACCTCGAGGAGCTGCAGATGCACAAGGCGGTGCGCAACGTCACCCGCCTGCTGGAGCGGATCCAGGACTACGAGAAGCGGATCGTCCAGCGGCGCGGCCAGCTCAGCCGCGCCGACTACGAGGCGCTGCTGGAGGCGCTGGCCCTGCTTTCCCGCACGCTCTCGCCGTTCGCGCCACACCTCGCCGAGGAGCTCTCGATCGCGCTCGGGCAGGGCCCCTCTGTAGGATTTCCGGCAGGGGAAGAGGTGCTCGCGCCTCTCATTGGCCAGGAATAATTGATCGAAATGTCCGCATCTGCTATACACCGCCGCCCATGATCAGGCGCCAGCACGGAAAGCGCAGGCGGCGGTTTGCCAAGGCCGGAGGGCTCCCCTCGCTAGCCGGAGGCATCGAGGGGCGATGAGCCTCTTGGCCGACCAGCGCACCCGCTCCTGCGCGACGGAGCTGGTCTGCCACGACTGTGAGCTTCGGCTCCCACTTCTCGATACCACCTTCAGGTGCCTGGGCTGTGGGCAGACGCTCGACGTCGACTACGACTACGAGCTGGCCGAGAAGCGGATCGCCGAGCAGCCGATCGGCGAGCGCGAGCTGAACATCTGGCGCTTCGAGGAGCTGCTGCCGATCGTCGACGCCAAGGCGCAGGCTCGGGTCGGCCGCTACAGCGGTCGCACGCCGCTGATCCACGCCGACCGCCTCGGCGCCGAGCTCGGCCTGCGCAAGCTCTACATCAAGGACGACAGCACCCAGCGGCCGAGCCTCTCCTACAAGGACCGGGTCGTCTCGATGGCGGTCGCCCGGCTGCTCGAGCTCGGCAAGGAGGAGATGGGCTGTGTCTCGACGGGCAACGTCGGCACCTCCGTCGCCTCGCTGGCGGCCAAGGCCGGGGTCACCGCCTACGTCTTCTACCCGAGCAACCTCGAGCGCGGCAAGGCGCGGGCCTGCCGTGCCCTCGGCGCCGTCGTGATCCAGCTCGATGGCAACTACGACCAGGCCAACCGGGCCTGCCGCGAGCTGGCCCTGGCGACCGGCATCCAGTTCGCCAACATCACCCTGCGCCCCTTCTACGCGGAGGGGGCGAAGACGATGGCCTTCGAGGTCGTCGAGCAGCTCGACTGGATCTCGCCCGACCACTTCGTCATCCCGGCCGCCGGCGGCACGCTCTCCTCGCGCGTGCACAAGGGGCTTGGCGAGATGGAGAAGGTCGGCATGGCCGAGACCGCGGCGACGAAGATCCACATCGCCCAGGCCGAGGGCTGCGGCCCGATCGCCACCGCCGTGCTGGACGGCAGCGGCGAGATCGTCGCCCAGCAGCCCAACACCGCCGCCCACTCGCTGGCGATCGGCGCCCCGGGCGACGGCCCCCTGGTGGTCGACGCGGTGACCTCACGCGGCGGCTCGGCGGCGACCGCCACCGACGCCGAGATCTTCGAGGCGCTGGATCTGCTCGGCGCCACCGAGGGCATCCTCACCGAGCCCGCCGGCGGCACCACGATCGCGGCGACGATGAAGCTGGCGAACGACGGCAAGCTCGGACCCGACGACACCGTGGTAGCGGTGATCAGCGGCAACGGTTACAAGACGCTCGACGAGCATCCCGACAAGCCCTGGCCCGAGATGGTCGCCCCCGAAGTGGAGGCGATGGAGGAGGTCCTCTCCGAATTCCGCCGGGTAGGCGTCGGCGCGACGCTGCCGCGCTGAGCGCGCCCCCACGGCTTTGCCAAGCGCGATGCCGGAGGAGGGACTCGAACCCCCGACACGCGGATTATGATTCCGCTGCTCTAACCAGCTGAGCTACTCCGGCCGGGACGTGGATGCTAGCGGGGGAAAGTTGGGGGAAGCGAGTTGCGCGCCGCTCCTCCGGATAGCCTTTCTTATGTGATGGGGAGTGCGCTCGATAGGGCGGTGAACTCGGTGATCCGGGATTGCCTGGATTTGAATCCGTCTGAAGAGGTGCTGGTGATCTGCAACCCGATCACCGAAGAGCTCGGGGCGCTGATCCGCATCAACGCGCAGGGCGAGGGCGGCGAAGCGACTCTGGCGGTGATCTCGGAGCGCGAATCGCATGCCGCCGAGCCGCCGCGCGCTGTCGCCGCGGCCATGCTCACGGCCGACATTGTCATCGCGCCGACGATCCAGTCGATCTCCCATACCGAAGCGCGCCGTGCGGCCACCGAAGCCGGCGCGAGGATCGCCTCGATGCCCGGCGTGACCGGTGAGATGCTCGCCCGCGTGATGGGCGCCGACCTGCGGCTGCTGCGCAAGCGCGGCGCCTCCGTGGGACGAGCGCTCGGCGCCGGTGCCGAGGCGCGGATCACCTGTCCCAACGGCTCCGACCTGCGGCTCGGCCTCGAAGACCGGACCGCGATAGTCGATGCGGGCGCGCTGAGCATGCGGGGGGCGTTCGGCAACATCCCCTGCGGCGAGGCGTTCATCGCACCGCTCGAGGGAACCGGCGAGGGGACGCTGTTCGTCGACGGCTCGATCGCCGGTGTCGGCAGAGTGGCGGAGCCGGTCGAGCTGACCGTCAGCGGCGGCCACCTGACCGCGGCGAGCGGCCCGGAGGGGGCGCGGCTGCTGGAGCTGCTGACCGAACACGGCGCCGACGGCACCAATGTCGCCGAGCTGGGGATCGGCACCAACGAAAGCGCGATCCTCACCGGCAACGTCCTCGAGGACGAGAAGATCCTCGGCACCGCGCACGTCGCCTTCGGTGCATCGGCGGCGATCGGCGGCACGGTTCAGGTGCCCGTCCACCTCGACTGCGTGGTGGTGCGGCCGACCGTTGAGATCGACGGCTCCCCGATCATCGATGACGGAGAGCTGGTCGTCTGAGCGGTGGCCCGCCCGCTGCTCGCCGTTCCCAACGTCTCCGAGGGTCGCGACCCGGCGCTGGTCGAGATGCTCGCGGAGCGCTTCTGCGGCGGGGTGGAGCTGCTCGACCGCCACAGCGACGCGGACCACAACCGCACCGTCTTCACCCTGGCCGGTGAGCCTGCCGCGCTGGTCGAGGCGCTGACGCGAGGCGCCGCCGAGGCCGCCCGCTCGATCGACATGAGCCGGCACGAGGGCGTCCACCCGGCGGTTGGCGCCCTCGACGTCTGCCCGATCGTCTGGGTCGAGCCCCGGGATCGCGACGCGGCGCGCCACACGGCGACCGAGGTGGCGGCTCGGATCGGCGATCTGGGCGTGCCGGCGTTCCTCTACGGCGCGCTGGCGGGGGGACCGGAGCGAGTCGAGCGGGCCTACTTCCGCAACGGCGGCCTGGCGGAGCTCTGGCTGAGGATGGAGAGCGGCGAGCTGCGACCGGACCGGGGCCCGGAGCTGCCCCACCGAAGCGCTGGGGTAACGCTGGTGACCGCCCGCCCACCGCTCGGCGCCTTCAACGTCGAGCTCGATAGCGACGACCTCGAGCTGGCACGCTCGGTGGCCGCCGGCCTGCGCGAGTCCGGCGGAGGCCTGCCCGGCGTGCGTGCGATCGGCCTGCCCCTGTCCAGCGGCCGGGTCCAGGTCTCGACCAACGTTCACGACCCCGTCGCCGTTCCCCTCGGGGCCGTCGTCGAGCGCGTCCGCGCCCTCGCCGCCCCGCTCGGCGCCCGCCCGGTCGAAGCCGAGCTGGTCGGCCTGGCGCCCGCCGCCGCCCTCGCCGCCTATCCCGGGGACGTGCCGATCAGGGGGTTCGAGCCGGCACGGCACACGATCGAGGCCCGCCTGGCTCAGCTTCCCTGAGCGCCCCCCGGCATTCGTCTAGATTCCCAGGATGGCCCAGACGAGGAAGAAGCGCCGCCGCAAGCATCGCGGAACGCAGGGTGGAAGGGTCGATCCGAACCGTCGCGCCGCGCGTCCTCGCAGCCGCGAGGAGGCCAAGGCCCGCGCCCGCGCCGGGCGCAAGAGCCAGCCGAAAGTCGACGCACCCCCGACCTGGAGCAGCTCGATCATGCGCGGCGTCGTCGCCGCGGTCATCTTCACCGCGCTGCTCATGCTGATCTTCAAACGCCCGCCGGGGACGGCCTTCGGCCTCGGCGCCTTCATGCTGGTTTTCTACATCCCCGCCGGCTATTACATCGACACGACGCTCTGGCGCCGCCGCGAGCGCGCCCGGATCCGCGCCCGGGAGTAGCGATGGGCCTCGAGGTCGAGATGCTCACCGTCGGGCCGATCGGGGAGAACTGCTTCCTGGTGCGGCGGGAGGGCGCGGGGCATGGCCTGATCGTCGACCCCGGCGAGGAGCCCGACCGGATACTGGCGGCGGTCGAGCGGATGGGCGTGAAGGTCGAGGCGATCCTCATAACGCACTGCCACTTCGACCACATCGGCGCCGTCTCCCCGGTCGCCACGGTCACCGGCGCTCCCGTGTACTGCCCCGAGATCGAGCGCCCTCTTCTGGCCGACATCATGGCCTACGTGACTTTCCCCGGCATCGGTCCCTACGAGAGCTACGAGGCCGACGAGACGCTGAGCGGAGGAGAGACGCTGGAGCTCGCCGGGATGACTATCGACGTCAGCTTCACCCCTGGCCACAGTCCCGGCCATGTCACCTACTCGGTCCGCGGGGAGGACGCGATCTTCTCCGGCGACGTCCTCTTCCAGGGCTCGGTGGGCCGAGTGGACCTCCCCGGCGGGAACGGGCCGAGGCTGATGCAGTCGATCCGCGAGCTGCTCGACTCGCACCCGCCGGAGACCGGCGTCTATCCGGGGCACATGGGGGTCACCACGCTCGGCGCCGAGCGGGCGAGCAATCCCTTCCTCGCCGAGCTGGCGCGCTGAGCGCCGCGCCGCAAAGGTAAGGTCGCGCCACGATGGCGAGCAAGTACCAAGCGCCCCGCGGGACCTTCGACGTGCTGCCGGCCGACGGCCGGGCCAGGAAACGGATCGAAGCCGCCGCCGCGGGAGTCTTCACCCGTGCCGGCTACGAGCCGATCGCCACGCCCGCTTTCGAGGACACCGAGCTGTTCGAGCGCGGGGTGGGCCGCTCCACCGACATCGTCCGCAAGGAGATGTTCACCTTCGAGGACAAGGGCGGTCGCAGCATCACCCTGCGCCCGGAGGGGACCGCGCCGATCTGCCGCGCCTACCTCGAGCACGGCATGCAGAAGCTGGCGCAGCCGGTGAAGCTATGTTACGCGGGCCCGTTCTTCCGCCACGAGCGGCCGCAGGCTGGGCGCTACCGGCAGTTCCACCAGATCGGCGCGGAGGCGATCGGCACCGAATCCCCTCTGGCGGACGCCGAGGCGATCATGCTGCTCGCCGACCTGCTTGCCGAGCTCGGCGTGCCAGGAGTCGAGTTGCGCCTCGGCAGCCTCGGGTCGTCGGCGGCGCGCAGCTCCTACCTCGAGGATCTGAAGGAGCACCTCCGCGCTCACGAGGACGAGCTTTCCAAGGACGTCCGGGAGCGGATCGAGATCAACCCCCTGCGGGCCTTCGATGCCGACGACGACGGCACCCGCGGCGTGATGGCGAGCGCTCCGACCATCGTCGAGCGGCTCGAGGGCGAGGACGCGGACCACTTCGCCGAGGTCCGCGCTCTGCTCGAGGCCGCCGGTGTCTCCTACGAGATCGACGCGACGCTGGTTCGCGGCCTCGACTACTACACCCGCACGATCTTCTCATTCGTCTGCGACCGGCTCGGCGCCCAGTCGGAGGTCGGTGGCGGCGGCCGCTACGACGGATTGATCGAGCAGCTCGGCGGGCCGCCGACTCCCGCGGTGGGCTGGGCGGCCGGGATCGAGCGCATCCTCCTGGCGCTGGGCGAGAGCGAGGACGCGCAAGGCCGCGACGTCTTCCTCGCCGTCGCCGACCCTGGCCAGCAGCGGCGGGCGCTGGCGCTGGCCAGCGAGCTGCGCCACGCCGGCCTGACTGCGGAGGTCGACCTGGCGGGGCGGGGGCTGAAGGGTCAGCTCAAGCACGCCGACCGGATCGGCGCGCGCCGTGCGCTGATCCTCGAGGCGGACGGCTCGGCGCAGCTGCGTGACATGGAGAGCGGCGACCAGCGTGCGGTCGACACGGCGGGGCTGGTCGAGGCGATCGGCGGTGAGGGACGATGAGCGAGGCCCCCGCCCTGAACGCCAACGAGCTCCGTGATACCTGGTGCGGGCAGGTGCTGGGCGACCGCGTCGACTCGACCGTTCGCGTCGCTGGTTGGGTGCACCGCCGCCGCGACCACGGCGGCCTGATCTTCATCGACCTGCGGGACCGCACGGGCATCGTCCAGCTCGTCTTCCATCCCGACTCATCTGGCGAGGCCTTCGAGCTGGGCCACCGGCTGCGGGCCGAGGACGTGCTGAGCGCCGCCGGGACCGTCGTCCGCCGCTCCGAGGAGACGGTGAACCCCGACCTGCCGACCGGTGAGTTCGAGCTCGCCGTCAGCGGCGCCGAGCTGCTCGCCGACGCCGAGACCCCGCCCTTCCAGATCGAGGGCTTCTCGGGGGAGGTAGGCGAGGACGCCCGCCTGCGGTACCGCTATCTCGACCTGCGCCGCGAGCCGATGCGGGAGGCCCTGGTCCTCCGCCACCGCGTCACCGCGGCGATGCGGGAGTTCCTCGACGGCGAGGGCTTCCTCGACGTCGAGACGCCCGTCCTCACCCGCTCCACCCCCGAGGGCGCCCGGGACTTCCTCGTCCCGAGCCGGCTGCAGCGCGGGTCCTTCTACGCGCTGCCCCAGTCCCCGCAGCTCTTCAAGCAGCTGCTGATGGTCGCCGGCTTCGAGCGCTACTACCAGATCGCCCGCTGTTTCCGTGACGAGGACCTGCGCGCCGATCGCCAGCCCGACTTCACCCAGCTCGACATCGAGATGTCGTTCGTCGGCGTCGACGACGTGATCGACGTCAACGAGCGGCTTCTGGCGCACGTGTTCGGGCGCGTGGGGGGGCCGGCGATCGAGCTTCCGATCGAGCGCCTCCCCTACGACGAGGCGATGAGCCGCTTCGGCACCGACCGTCCCGACCTGCGCTTCGGCTTGGAGCTGGTCGATCTCGGCGACGCCCTCGCCGCGACGGAGTTCAAGGTCTTCCGCGGCGCGATCGAGGCGGGCGGCGCCGTGCGGGGGCTGAACGCCGGCCGGCGGGAGCTGCCGCGCTCGGAGCTCGACGGGCTCATCTCCCGCGCTCAGGAGCTGGGCGCGAAGGGCCTGGTCTGGGCGTTTCGGGAGGGGGACGGCTGGCGCTCGCCGACCGCCAAGTTCCTCTCGGAGGCCGAGCTGGCGGAGCTCAACCGGCGACTGGGCGCGGAGGAGGGGGACCTGCTGCTGCTCGTCGCCGACAAGCGGCACGTCGCGAACGCCGTCCTGGGACAGCTGCGGGTGGAGCTGGCGGAGCGCTTCGGGCTGATCCCCGCCGACGAGCATCGACTGGTCTGGGTCGTCGACTGGCCGCTCCTGGAGTGGAACCCCGGCGAGGACCGCTGGGACGCGCTGCACCATCCCTTCACGGCGCCGGCGGCCGAGTTCGACCCCGCGGACCCGGGTGCCGCGAGAGCGCTCGCCTACGACCTCGTCTGGAACGGTCAGGAGATGGGGGGCGGATCGATCCGCATCCACCGCGCCGATGTCCAGGAGAAGGTCTTCGCGGCGCTGGGCATCGACGCCGAGGAAGCGCAGGCCCGCTTCGGCTTCCTGCTCGAGGCGCTGCGCTACGGCGCGCCGCCGCACGGGGGCATCGCCTACGGGCTCGACCGGGTCGTGCAGCGGCTTGCCGGCGCCGACTCGATCCGCGACGTGATCGCCTTTCCCAAGACCGCCTCGGGCGCCGACGCCCTGACCGGTGCCCCGGCGCCGGTCGACGAGATGCAGCTGAAGGAGCTGGGGATCGCCCTGCACCGCAGCGGGCTTGTCGGTCACTGACCGCCCCGCTCGGGACTGAGCGCGCGCAGCGGTCAAGATATTGGCGATGAGCCTTCTCGATCGCCTCAGGTTCGCTCTGCGGGACCGCCGTCCCGGCCCGGGGGCCACCCCGGTGCAGGTCGACGATCCCCGCTTCGACTCTTGGGAGGTCGTGCGCGACTTCGGCGACGTGCGCACCGCCCGCGCCTGGCACCAGGCCCTCGAGGAGGCCGGGATCGACGCCGTTCTCACCGCCGACTGGCCGATCGACCGCTTCGGCCGCGGCGACATCGCCCTGCGGGTGCGGGGCGAGGATTGGAGCGAGGCCGAGCTGCTGCTGTCCAATCTGGACTGAGCTTTGAAAGCGCCGCCCCTGGACCGATCTCGGGGTAGCCGGGACGGCCGTGCGGTGCTACGGTTGGCCCAGGCTCGAGCCCGTGCGAGAGCCGTCCCACCGTTTGACCCAACACAAACGGCGCGGGGGCCGATCTCTCTTGGTCCTGTGGGATCCGGAGGAGGCGCCCACCCTTTTCTTCAAGGGATCAAAGCCAGGGGCGGCAACGGCGGGTTGGAGCCTTTTTTCTGTCTACCCTGTCCGCATGAGCCGGGAGCTCTTCGAGCACTACGTTCGTGACGAGGCGCGGCTTGGGCCGCCGCCCGACGAGGCCTTCACGGGGGCGGCCGGCGGCGCGGCTTGCGGCGACCTATCGCGCCTTTCGCTCGTGCTCGAGGAGGGACGCATCGCCGCCGTCAGCTTCGACGCCGAGGGTTGTGGGGCGACCCGAGCGGCCACCGCCGCGGTCGCCGAGATGGTCGACGGCGAGAGCGTCGTCGATGCCGCGCGGGTCGGGATCGACGGTGTGGAAGAGGCGCTTGGCGGCCTGACGCCCGCCAAGCGCCATGCCGCCCAGCTCGCCGCCGACGCCCTCCACCGCGCGCTGGCGGGCATCGCCGCCTCTTCCGAGAGGCTCGCCGCGCCCGGCGACGACCGAGTCCTGGTCGCGATGTCGGGCGGCGTGGACAGTGCCGTCGCCGCCCTGCTCGAAAGGGAGCGGGGCGCCGACGTGCTCGCCGTGACCCTGAAGCTCTGGGCCGATCCGGAGACCGACGGCGCCAAGGCCTGCTGCTCTCCGGAGGCGGTCCTCGGCGCACGCGCGGTCGCGCATTCGCTGGGCATCCCGCACCTCACCCTCGACCTCGAGGAGGAGTTCCGCCGCCGCGTGGTCGGCGCCTTCCTCGACGGCTACGGCGCTGGCGCGACGCCGAATCCCTGCATCGTCTGCAACGGCGAGGTCCGGATCGCGGCGATGGTCGATCTCGCCGAGCGGCTCGGCGCCGAGCCGCTCGTCACCGGTCACTACGCCCGCATCGTCGAGGACGAGGCGGGACCGCTCCTGGCTGCCGGCTCCGACCGCGGTAAGGATCAGAGCTACATGCTTGCGGCGCTGCCGCCGCCGATGCTCGAGCGGCTGCGCTTTCCCCTTACCGAGCTGAGCAAGCCCGAGGTGCGCGAGATCGCCGCCCGGCATGGCCTCAGCGTCGCGAAGAAGCCCGAGAGCCAGGACCTCTGCTTCCTGGCCGGTCAGGGAAAGCGGCGCTTCCTTCGCCGCCATGCCGGCTTGGGCGAGCGGGAGGGCGCCGTTCTCGATCGCTCCGGCCGGCCGATCGGCCGGCACCGCGGCCAGCACAACTTCACGGTCGGACAGCGGCGGGGGATCGGCGTCTCGGCGCCGGAGGCGCTCTACGTCCTCGCCACCGACGCGGCCGAGAACACGGTCACTGTAGGGACGCGGGCCGACCTCGCCACGACGCGGGTGCGGATTCGCGATGCCGTCCTGCACCGGGACGGCGGTCGCATCGACGCGGTCCGGCTGCGCTACCGCTCGATCCCGGTGCCCGCCTCGATTCCCCCCGTCGAGTCAGGCCGGCACGCCGAGCTGGAGATCGCGCTCGACGTGCCCTTCGACGCCGCCTCCCCCGGCCAAGCGGCGGTGCTGCTCAGCGGCGAGGCGATCGTCGGGCACGGCACGATCGCCTGAGCCGCTCGCCGAAGCAGCTTCCGCTTAGGAGCTGGCTGCTTTTTCCTCTTCGCGTTCGTGCTTGCGCTGTTCGTTGGCCACCTTCACGCAGCGCGAGAATTCGGTGCCCTTCTCACCTTTCACGTGTTTCTTGCTTTTGCCCTTGCAGACCTGGCCCGGAGCTTTGTTCGGATGGTTGGCCGTCTGCTTCACGTCGGCGATGCAGCGCGAGAACTCGGTGCCTTTCTCGCCTTGCACATGCTTTTTGCTTTTACCGCGGCAAATGACCCCGTAGGCCTTTGCGTGTGCCGGGAGGGCGTGCTTGGGTCCCTGCGGAGCGGGCGGTTCGCTCGGGGTGTAGGTCGTATCGCCCATCGCCAGGGCGGCGGGCAGCGCGCTCAGCGCCAGGACGGCGGTCACGATCGTCAGCTTCAGCTGGAGTTTCATCCTGCCTCCTTGTACGGATTCGTCGATTCCCTGCTGGGAAAACGAGTTGGCATCGTCCTTGTAAGGATCGAGCGGAGCGCGGCGAGCCCGTCGTGGACGAATGTTCGCGGTCATCCGGGGGTGCGGACGGGGGGGAAGGCGCTTTGGCCGGTGGGACGTGGGCGCCACCTGCCGCCTTCGGCGCTTCGAGCGGCGGGGACCGCGCTTCCCGAGGCTCGGCCTCCGGTTCGGCTTTTGGGGCCGGTTCCTTTGCCGGCGCACCGGTGGATTTCCCCCTTTCGGCTGGCGAGCCGCTCGGGCCGGCGGCGGGCGGTTGCCCGGCTTTGTGCACCGCGGCGGTTTGCTGCCCTTGCTCGGCTGCCTGCGGCAGGTGCTCGGGCCGTCCATGGGTCCCTGACGCCGAACGCCCGTAGCCGCCGCCCGGTGGGGCCTGGCCCGATTCCGATCTCGATTCCGAGCCGGCTGGGACAGCCGGGGTCAACTTAGCCGGGACGTCATCGCGCCTCGAAGGAGCTTCTCCATGGGCGCCGCCGGCGGCCGAGTCGTCGCGGTTGACGCTCGCCGCCGCCGTACCCTTGGCCGCCGGCGGCGCGTTTCCGTTGGAGCCGTGCTCTCGCGTCGCGCTTTGAACCGCCTTGCTCCCGTCGTTGCCGGGCAGGGGCAGGTCGACCAGGCCGCTGCGCTGGGCGGCCGAAACGCCCACCACGGCCACGGCGACCGCGGCCGCCCCCTTCAGAAGCGCCGAAGACGCCACCGCTTTGCCTGCGCCGGCGGCGACCCCGCCGCCGGCCGCACCGCCCGCCGCAGCTGCGCCGGACGCACCCGCGGCGTTTCCAAGCAGGCCGTGCAGGAGGCCGGCGGAGATCGCGAGGGGCAGCGGCGAAAGCGCCGCCAGATCCTTGCGTCGCGAGACGATGCTCTCGCCGAAGGCGCGGCAGTCGGCACAGCTACGCAGGTGGGCCTGGATCTCCCGCCGCCGCGTGACGCGACCGTCGGCATCGGACAGCTCCCGCATCACCTCCTCACAACGCATCTCGCGCCCCGCTTCCAGCTTGCGCAGGCTGAGCCGAGCCTCGTAGAGGGTCTGCCGGGCGACCGCGGCGGAGGTTCCGAACGCGGCGCCGATCTGGTCGAAGTCGAGGTCGGACAGCTCGCGCATCACCAGCGCCGCACGCTGGCGCTCCGGCAGCTGATCGAGGTCGTCGAGCAGGCTTCGCAACCGCTCGCGCGCCTCCGCCGTCTCCGTCACCCCGACGACCGTCGGCTCGTGTTGCTCCAGCTCGGCGCTGTCGCGCCGCTTGCGCAGCGTTTCCACCGACTCGTTGCGGGCGATCCGGTACAGCCACGGCCGCAGCCGGATCTCCCGCTTCTCGCCCGGCAGGCTGCGCAGCACCTTCACCATCGTGTTCTGCAGGGCGTCCTGGGCATCCTGCGGGTTGCCGACCATCGCCAGGCAGAAGCGGTAGAGCTCCTGGTGGTAGCGCTCGTAGATCTGCTCGAAGGCCCGCGGATCGCCCTCTGCCGCGCGAAGCGCCAGCGACTCGTCCGCCCTCATGCCGCACCCATTTCGGCATGCCGATCCACCCGCTGAAGCTTACGGTGAGGGCCATTCATCGCTTCAACGGTGTTTCGGCTCAAGTGTCAGCGCCATCTCACTTAGGCTTCGTTGCCGATGAAGGCCGACGAGATCCGCGCCACCTACCTCTCTTTCTTCGAGCAGCGGGGGCATCGGATCGTGCCCTCGGCATCCCTCGTCCCGTCCGTTCACGACCCGTCGGTGCTGCTGACCACCGCCGGCATGCAGCCCTTCAAGCCGTACTTCCTCGGCCGTGAGCAGCCGCCGGCGCCGCGGCTCGCCGACGTGCAGAAGTGCTTCCGCACCACCGACATAGAGCAGGTCGGCAACACGGCCCGGCATCTGACCTTCTTCGAGATGCTCGGCAACTGGAGCTTCGGCGACTACTTCAAGGCGGAGTCGATTCCCTGGGGCTGGGAGCTGGCGACGCAGGGCTTCGGCATGGACCCGGAGCGGATCTGGGCGACGGTCTTCGGCGGCGACGAGGAGCTCGGCCTCGGCCCTGACGAGGAGGCGATCGAGATCTGGCGCGGCGTCGGCATGCCGGAGGAGCGGATCGTCCTGCTCGGCCGCGAGGACAACTTCTGGCAGGCCGGTCCCTCGGGCCCGTGCGGCCCCTGCTCGGAGCTCTACCTCGACCGCGGCGAGGGCTTCGGCGCCGAGGGCGAGCGGCCCGGCGACGACACGGACCGCTTCCTCGAGTTCTGGAACCACGTCTTCATGACCTACGACCTCTCGCCAGAGGGCCGGCTGACCGAGCTGCCGATGCGCAACATCGACACCGGCATGGGCCTCGACCGCATGGCGGCGATCCTGCAGGACGCCCCCTCCGTCTTCGAGACCGACCTGCTGCGGCCGATGATCGACCTGGCGGAGGAGCTGTCCGGTCGCTCCTATTCCGAGGGCGGGGCGGTGACGCGGGCGATGCGGATCGTCGCCGACCACTCGCGGGGTGCCGCCTTCCTGATCGCCGACGGTGTGGTGCCCTCGAACGAGGACCGCGGCTACATCCTGCGCCGAATCATGCGGCGCGCCATACAGCAGGGCCGCACGCTCGGCCTCGAGTCCCTCTGGCTGCATCGCTTCGCCGAGCGCACGATCGAGATCATGGGCGCCGCCTACCCTGAGCTTGCGTTGGAGCGGGAGACGATCTCGCGCTGGGTGGGAGACGAGGAGGAAAGCTTCGGCAGGACCCTCGAGCGGGGCAGCGAGCTGCTCGAGCGGTTGATCGCCGAGGCCCGGGCCGCGGGAACTTCGTGGATCGATGCCGCCGATGCCTTCAAGCTGCACGACACCTACGGCTTCCCATACGACCTGACCAAGGAGCTGATCGCCGAGCAGGGCCTGGCGGTCGACGACGGGGGCTTCGAGGAGCTGATGGAGGAGCAGCGCCAGCGCGCCCGCGTCGGCTCGGCGACCGCGCATGGCTCCGAGGACCGGCACGAGCGGGTCATCGCCTTCGCCGCCGAGGCGCCGCCGACCCGCTTCGTCGGCTACGAGACGTTGAAGGCCACGACGGGGCTTGCGGCGGTTGCCGCCGACGGCGGACGGGCTCTCGTCAAGCTGGAGGAGAGCCCCTTCTACGCCGAGGGGGGCGGGCAGGTGGCCGACACCGGTGTCGTGCGCTGGGACGGATCCGAGGCGCGGGTGGTCGATGTCTACAGGGTCGGCGAAGACCAGGCGCTCGAGATCGAGGCCGCGGACGATCCGCTCGAAGCCGGAACGGCGGTCGAAGCAATGGTCGATCACGAGGCGCGCCACGCGACGATGCGAAACCACACCGCGACGCACCTCCTCCACGCGGCGCTGCGCGAGCGGCTCGGCGACCATGTTCGACAGGCCGGCTCCGCGGTGCGGCCGGACAAGCTGCGCTTCGACTTCACCCACGGCCAGGCGCTGGCGGCGGAGGACGTCGCCTCGATCGAGGACCGGGTGAACGGCTGGATCAAGGCCAGCCGGCCGGTGCGCTGGCTGGAGATGGATCGCGGCGAGGCCGAACGGCTCGGTGCGATGGCGCTCTTCGGCGAGAAATACGGAGAGTGGGTGCGGGTGGTCGAGGTCGACGGGGTGTCGCGCGAGCTGTGCGGCGGCACCCACGTCGCCAACACGGCCGAGATCGGGATCTTCAAGATTGTCTCCGAGGGCTCGAGCGCGGCCAACGTGCGACGCGTCGAGGCGCTGACCGGCCCGGCCGCGATCGACTGGTTCCGGAGCGGCGAGGAGCGGCTGCGCGAGATCGGCGAGCTGCTCGGCTCGCCGCAGGATCCCTTGAGCGGCGCCCGGCGCGCCGCCGAGCGCCTGCGCGAGGCCGGTGAGGGCGCCAAGCAGGCGGTCAGGCAGCTGCTCGGCGACGAGGCCGAGCGCCTCGTCACCGCGGCCGCGGCGGTCGGCGAGATCAAGGTCCTGGCCGCCGAGGTCCCGCTCGCCGACCAGAAGCAGCTTCTCGACCTCGCCAGCCGCGTGCAGTCGAAGCTCGGCGGCGACTCGGCGATCGCCCTCGGCGGCGCCGAGAACGGCAGGGTGGGCCTCGTGGTGCTGGTCTCGAAGGGGGCGGTCGCACGCGGAGTCTCGGCGGCCGCGGTCGTGCGGGAGGCGGCCGCTCTGGTCGGCGGCGGAGGCGGCGGGCGTGACGAGATGGCGCAGGCTGGGGGAAAGGACGCTTCGAAGCTCGCGGAGGCGCTGGAGACGGCACGGCGGGCGATCGAAGCCGGGGCGCGATAGTGCGCGTGCTCGCCCTCGACCACGGCACGGCGCGGATCGGCTGCGCGATCTCCGACCCCAGCGGCACCCTGGCGACGCCGCTGCCGGTTATCGAGCCGCCGGAGGCGCGCTCGGTCGCGGAGCTGGTCGAGAAGCATGGCGTCGAGCGGGTCGTGGTTGGCCTGCCCCTGCACCTGAGCGGCGAGGAGGGCTCCCAGGCGGCGCTGGCGCGGACCTTCTGCGGTGAACTGGAAGCGCTGCTCGACGTGCCGGTCGAGACCTACGACGAGCGCCTGACCACGAGGATGGCCGACGTCAGCAAGCGCGAAGGCGCCGCGGCGGCGCCCGACTCGCTGGCGGCCGCCCACCTGCTGCAGGCCTATCTCGCCGGCCAGGCCGCGATCGAAGGCGGCGATGACGATCACTGAGGACTGGTTCGGCGAGGAGACGGCCGTCACCGAGCGGCTGCGGCGGCGACAGGAAAGGGACGATCGGCGCAGCGGACAAGTGAGGCGCCGCCGGCGTGCGGCAGCGCTCGTGCTCGGCATCGTCCTGGTCCTCGCCGCGGTCGCCGCGGCGCTTGCCTACAGGCACTTCCACCGCGAGGCACCGCCGCCGCCTCCCGTCCTGAAGACGGTCACGGTCACGATCCCCGAGGGCTACAGCCGCGCGCAGGCCGCGGAGGTGGCTCGCGAAGCCGGCCTGAAGGGCAGCTATTTGAAGGCCAGCCAGGGCCACGAGGGCTTCCTCTTCCCCGACACCTTCGAGCTGGAGAAGGGCGCTCCCGCCGCGGACCTCGTGCGGCTGCAGCTCGAAGACTTCAAGCGGCGAATCGCCGGCGTCGACATGGGCTACGCCCGCTCCAAGAACCTGACCACCCGCGACGTGGTGACGATCGCATCGATGATCGAGCGCGAGGCGCAGCTGGAGAAGGAGCGGCCGCTGATCGCCGCCGTGATCTACAACCGGCTGCACGAAGGGATGCCGCTGGGGATCGACGCGACGATCCGCTTCGCCACCGGCAACTACGACCAGCCGCTGACCGAATCCGAGCTGGCGGTCGACTCCCCCTACAACACGCGGCTCAACGCGGGGCTTCCGCCCGGGCCGATCGGAAGCCCCGGCCTCGCCTCGATCGAAGCCGCCGCGCACCCGGCGCACGTCGGCTACCTCTATTACGTGGTCAAGCCCGGCGCCTGCGGCGAACACGCCTTCTCCTCCAGCGCCGCGGAATTCGAAGCCGACGTCGCCGCCTACGACGAAGCGCGGCAAGCCGCGGGCGGCGAATCGCCCGACTCCTGCGGCGGATGAACCGCCTCGCCGTCCTCGGCCACCCGGTCGCCCACTCGCGCTCGCCGGCCATGCACAACGCCGCTCTGACCGCGCTCGGCATGGGCGGGGAGTGGAGGTATGAGGCGATCGACCTGGCGCCGGACGAGCTCGAGCCGCGGGTCAGGGCGATGCCGGCGGAGGGGTTCGTCGGCGCCAACGTCACGGTGCCGCACAAGGGAGCGGCGCTCGCCCTCGCCGACGCCCTCTCGGAGACCGCCCGGGAGATCGGCGCCGCCAACACGCTGAGCTTCGCCGCGGGGGAGATCCGCGCCGACAACACGGACGGGCAGGGGCTCCTCGCTGCCCTCGCCTTCTCGCCGGCGGGCAAGCGAGCGCTTGTGCTGGGGGCCGGGGGGGCGGCGCGAGCAGCGGTCTGGGCCCTGGTCCGCGAGGACGCCGACGTCACGGTCTGGAACCGCACCCCGCTGCGGGCCGAGCATCTGTGCGAAGAGCTGGGCGGAAGCCCGGCGAAGGCGGCGGAGCAGAGCGAATACGAGCTGATCGTGAACACCACCGCCGCCGGCCTGCACGGCGAGGACCCGTTCGTCGAGCTGCCGCTCGACCCGGCCGGGTTCGGCGCCGGCCAGACGGTTGTCGACCTCGTCTACGGCGAGCGACCGAGTCCGCTGCTGGCCGCGGCGGAGGCCGGTGGGGCCGGCGTCGTCGACGGCATCGAGGTCCTGGTCCACCAGGGCGCGCTCTCCCTCCGCATCTGGACCGAGCGGGACCCGCCGCTCGCAACCATGCGCAGCGCGGCGCGTGGCGAATCGACATCGCCATAGGGTCATCGAGTCGCCACTCGCCTATAGCCTTGCGGCGTGAGCACGCGCTTTCGATTCACCACCGCGGGGGAGTCGCATGGGCCCGGGCTCGTGGCGATCGTCGAGGGCATGCCCGCCGGCCTCGAGCTCGACCGCGAGGCGCTCGACCGCGACATGGCGCGGCGCCAGCTCGGTCACGGCCGCGGCGGCCGGATGAAGATCGAGACCGACACGGCCGAGATCCGCTCGGGCCTGCGCCACGGCCGCACCCTGGGCAGCCCGATCGCCGTCCTCGTCGCCAACCGCGACTACGCCAACTGGGAGGAGCGGATGAACCCGTGGCCGGTGGAGGGCTTCGAGCCCGACGAGGTGCACCTGCCGCGGCCCGGCCACGCCGACCTCGTCGGCTCCCAGAAGTACGGCCACAGCGACATCCGCAACGTGCTCGAGCGGGCCAGCGCCCGCGAGACGGCGGCCCGCGTCGCCGCCGGCTCGCTCGCCCGCGGACTGTTGACGGCGCTCGGCGTCAGCGTGCACAGCCACGTCACCCAGATCGCCTCCGTGGAGGCGCCCGAGCGGCCGGACCTCGACCCGGAGGACTTCGCCGCGGTCGATGAGGACCCGGTGCGCTGCCTCGACCCCGAGGCGAGCGCCGCGATGGTCGATGAGATCAACCGGCTGCGCAAGGCGAACGAGAGCCTCGGCGGTAGCTTCGAGGTGCGGGCCTTCGGGCTGGTCCCGGGCCTCGGCTCCCATATCTCCTGGGAAGAGCGCCTCGACGGCCAGCTCGCCGGCGCCGTCGCCTCGATCCAGTCGGTGAAGGGCGTCGCGATCGGCGAGGCTTGGGACGTCGCCAGCCGCCCGGGCTCCGAGGCGCACGACGAGATCTTCTGGTCCGAGGAGCACGGCTACCAGCGCGAGACCAACCACGCCGGCGGCCTCGAGGGTGGCATGACCAACGGGCAGCCGCTCTCGGTGCGGGCCGCGATCAAGCCGATCTCGACCTTGACCAAGCCGCTGCGCTCGGTCGACACCGAGACCAAGCAACCGGCGCAGGCGCTGCGCGAGCGCACCGACTCCACCGTCGTGCCGGCCGCCGCGGTCGTCGCCGAGGCGATGGTCTGCCTGGTCCTGGCCCGCTGCTACCGCGAGAAGTTCGGCGGCGACCACATCGACGACGTGCTGGCGGCCGTCGATGCCTACAAGCAGCGCATCGACTTTCGCGGGTGACCGCGTGAGCCGGCCGGCGATCGTTTTCATCGGCTTCATGGGCGCGGGCAAGTCGACCGCCCTGGCGGCGGCTCGCGAGGCGGGGCTGGAGACGACCGAGATCGATGATCTGATGGAAGCCGACCTCGGCATGCCGATCGCCGCCGCTTTCGAGAATCACGGTGAGGAGGGGTTCAGGACGCGGGAGGCCGAGGTGGTGGGGGAGCTGCTCGAGCGGGCCGACGGCGGCGCGATCGCGCTGGGCGGCGGCAGCGTCCTCTCCGAGCGGGTGCGTGAGGCGCTCGACCGCCACGTCGTGGTCTGGCTGCAGATCGACGCTGCCGAGGCCTGGCGGCGGATCGAGGGAACCGACCGCCCGCTGGCTCGCAGCGCCGAGGAGGTTGCCAGCCTGCTGCGGGTGCGCCTGCCGCTGTACGAGCGGCTGGCCAACGCGATCGTGCCGCCGGGCGACCGGCACCGGGTCGCCCGGGCGCTTCCGGCGATCGAGGCGCTTGAGGAGCTGCCCTCCGGGACCAGGCTGCTCTGGGCAGGCAGCGCCTCCGGGGAGTACCCGGTCTTCGTCGGCCAGGGTCTGCTGGATGCGGACTGGTGGCCGCTGCAGGGCAGGCGCTTCTGCATCACCGACCGGGTGGTCGGCGGCCTCTACGGAGAGCGGATCGAGCCGCTCGCCGGGCGGCTCGAAACGGAGCCGGGGGAGGGCGCGAAGACCATGGCGGAGGCCGAGCGGCTTCTGCGCGAGCTGGCGCGGGCCGGGATGACCCGGGAAGACCACGTCGCCGCGCTCGGCGGCGGGGTGGTCGGCGACCTGGCCGGCTTCTGCGCCCACACCTACCAACGCGGGGTGCCGGTCGTGCAGGTTCCGACCACGCTCGTCGCCCAGGTCGACTCCGCCTACGGCGGCAAGACGGGGGTCGACCTCCCCGAGGGCAAGAACTACGCCGGCGCCTATCACCTGCCGTCCGCGGTGCTCGCCGACACCGGCACCCTCGAGAGCCTCCCCGGGGAGGAGCTCGCGGCGGGGTTCGTGGAGGCCCTGAAGACCGGCCTCCTGGCCGGTGGGGCCCTCTGGGATCGCGTGCGGGCAGTCGATGCCCTCGACCCGACGGATCTCGACGACGTCGTCTTCTCCTGCGCCCGCTACAAGTGCGAGGTCGTCGCCGCCGACGAGCGCGACTCCGGCGGTCGGGAGGTGCTGAACCTGGGACATACGGTGGGCCACGCGATTGAGGCGGCCAGCGGCTACGGGCGCTACCGCCACGGCGAGGCGATCGGCCTCGGCCTGCTCGCCGCGCTGCGCCTCTCCGGGGCGCCGGACCTGCGAGAGGAGATCGACGCGGCCCTGCGGCGCCTTGCCCTGCCGGTCGCCCTCGACAGGGCGATCGAGCCGGCGGCCGTCCTCGAGGCGCTGCAGAGGGACAAGAAGAGGCGGGCAGAGGGGGTCGGCTTCGTCCTGCTGTCGAAGCCCGGCGAGCCGCGGACCGGTCAGGTCCTCGACGCCGATGCCGTAGAGGCGGCTGTGCTGGAGTTGTACGGATGACCTCCTCCCACAACCGGGTCGCGGTCCTGCACGGGGTCAACTTCGACGTGCTCGAGCGGCGCGATCCCGAGATCTACGGCGGGCTCTCGCTGAGCGAGCTGGAGATGCGGATCCAGCGCGCGGCGCGCGAGCTCGGCCTCGAAACGATCTTCTTCCAGACCAACTCCGAGGGAGAGTTCGCCGAATACCTGCACCGGGCGCCGGAGGTCGCCGACGCGATCGTTGTCAACGCCGGAGCCTGGACCCACTACAGCCGCGCGATCGCCGACGCGCTGGAGCTGACCGGCCTGCCGGCGGTCGAGGTTCACCTCTCCGACGTCGAGTCGCGCCAGGACTGGCGCCGCGACTCCGTCTTCGATGGGCTGGTGCTGGAGAAGGTCTCGGGCAAGGGGCCGGACGGCTACCGCGACGCCCTCGCCACCCTGGCCCGCCAGCTCGGCGTCTCAGCTCGATGAGGGGCCGCGGCGACCGCCTCGCGGCGGCGCTGGCCGAGCGCGAGCTCGACCAGATGCTGGTCACCGACCTGGTCAACGTCCGCTACCTGACCGGGTTCACCGGAACGAACGGCGCCTGCGTCTGCGGCCACGACACCCGGCTCTTCCTGACCGACTTCCGCTACACCGAGCGGGCCGCGGCCGAGGTCGAGGGCTGGGAGGCGATCACCGTGACCGACGATTGGCTCGGCGGCATCGCGGCGCACCTCTCCGGGCGCTTCGGCTTCGAGGACGATCACGTCTCGGTGCGCCTGCTCGAGCGCCTGCGGGGGAAGCTGGCCGACGGAGCCGAGCCGGTCGGCGCCGGTGGCATGGTCGAGAAGCTGCGCCGCGTCAAGGACGGGGCCGAGCTGGCGGCGATCGCCGCCGCCTCCGAGCTGGCCGACGAGGTCTGGCGCTGGAGCCTCGAGCGAGGCCTCGGCGGCCGCTCCGAGCGCGACGTCGCGAGAGCGGCCGAGGCTCGAATCCGCGAGCTGGGCGGCGATCCCTCCTTCCCGGCGATCGTCGCCGCCGGGCCGAACGGGGCCCTGCCGCACGCAGAGCCGGGAGAGCGCACGATCGGCAGCGGCGAGCTGGTCGTCTTCGACATGGGTGCACGGCTCGACGGCTACTGCTCCGACGGGACGCGGACCTTCTGCGTGGGTGAGGCCGGCGAGCTGGCCCGCACGGTCTACGAGGCGGTCCGGCGCGCCCAGGCGCTGGCGCTGGAGGCGGTGGTCGCCGGAGCGCGGGGCGAAGACGTCGACGGCGTCGCCCGCGAGGCGATCGACGCCGCCGGCTACGGCGATCGCTTCGGCCACGGGCTCGGCCACGGGGTCGGGCTCCAGGTGCACGAGGCGCCCCGCCTCTCGCCGCGCTCCGACGACCTGCTGGAGGCCGGCGAGGTGGTCACGGTCGAGCCGGGCATCTACCTGCCCGGCGAGCTGGGGGCGCGGATCGAGGACCTGGTCGTGGTCGCCGAGGGTGACTGCCGCAATCTCAGCGGCCTCTCAAAAGAGCTGCAGTCGGTGGATTGACGCTTCTTTCCCGACAGGCGGACCTTGGGCGCTCAAGTCCTTGCCCGTCGGAGCCGATGCGCATTCAGTGAGACTTTCGGTACGTACCAAGGACTCGACCGGGCTCGAGGCGCAGGCCACCCCGGCCGAGCCGCCCAAGGAGTCGCTGGTGGCGATTCGCGACGAGGCATGTCGCGAGCGTCTGCTCGACATGGAGGTTCGGCTGCGCCGCTACCGGCTCGCGTGCTTCGCGATCCTCGCCTTGGCGCTCACCTCGGTCGGAAGCGAAATCGGGTGGTGGTGGATCGTTCCGCTCCTTGTGGGTCTCGGTGGATTCGCCGTTGCGGACCGCTTCATGCGCGCGAGCAGGCACCCATCGATATGGGTCGCGGTGGCGTGGGGAATGCTGCCGCTGCTCCTCGCGGATGCAGTGGTCACCACGGGAGGGGCCAAGAGCCCGGCGCTGATGTGGTTCGCCCTGCCGGCGGTCACGCTCGGGGCTCGCTTCTCGCCGCGCGGCATCGTGGTCGGCACCGCCTTCATCGTCGCCCTGCTGCTGCTCAGCACGGTGGGGCTGGACTCGGCAGCCGCCTCAGCGCATAGGCAGGAGCTGGTTGCCGCCGTCGCCCTCGTCCTCAGCGCCGTGATCCTCTCCGGAGCGCTGGTCGAGTCCGACCGCGCCCACCGCCAGCGCTCCACGATCGACTCGCTCACCGGCCTCTACAACCGCAACGCCCTCCAGCAACGCCTCGGCGAATTCGACGGCCAGCCGGCCGGCGAGGCGGAGGGCGTCTCGCATGCGCTTCTGCTCTGCGACCTCGACCACTTCAAGCGGGTGAATGACCAGCTCGGCCATGCCGCGGGAGACGCGGTGCTGCAGGAGGTGGCCTACACGATGCGCGCCGCACTTCGGGCCGGAGACTCGATATATCGGGTCGGTGGCGAGGAGATCCTCGTCGTTCTGCCGGGTGCCGGCGAGGAGGAAGCCGTCGAGATCGCCGAGCGACTGTGCGAGGCGGTGCGCGAGCGCAGGCCAGTCGGGGTGCCGGTCACGATCAGCATCGGCGTCGCCGTCTCGGGCCGAGGAGCGGTGGATGCGGATGGACTCGTCGCGAGCGCCGATGAGGCGCTCTACGCGGCGAAGACCAATGGCCGCGACCGGGTCGCCGTCGCCGGCTGCGCCGACGACCTCTCGGCCGCGGACCGCGTGCCGGTCAGCGGCTGAGGTCGAGGTCCGAGCGCAGCCGGGCCGCGAAGGCGGCGATCAGCTCGACCGTCGCCTCGACGTCGCCCAGATCGCAGAGCTCGACCGGCGAGTGCATGTAGCGCAGCGGGATCGAGACGAGACCGGTCGGGATACCCGACCGTGAGATCTGGATCGCGTCGGCGTCGGTGCTGGTACCGCGACCGCTGGCGCTGACGGTGTGCTCGATGCCGGCCTCCTCCGCGGTTTCGACCAGCAGCTCGAAGACCTTGGGGGAGAGGGTCGAGCCGCGGCCGATCGCCGGTCCGGAGCCGAGCGGATGGCTGCCGATCTCCTTCTCGTCGACCCCCGGGGCGTCGGTGGCATGGGTGACGTCGACCACGACCGCCAGGTCGGGGCGCACCTCGAAGGCCGACGTTCTCGCCCCGAAGAGCCCGATCTCCTCCTGCACCGCGGCGATCGCCGCGAAGCCGCCGTTGAGCGAATCCCGCTCGTCGCAGCGGCGCAGCGCCTCGAGCGCGACGTAGGCGCCGAGGCGGTTGTCCATCGAGCGCGAAGCCAGCCTGCCACCGGCCAGGCGGATCGGCTCGGCTGCGACGACGACTGGATCGCCGACGCGGACCAGCGCCGCGGCCTCGTCGCGGTCGGCGGCGCCGACGTCGATGTGGAGTCCCTTCAGCTCGACCACCTTCTTGCGCTGCTCGGGCTCGAGCAGGTGGATCGGCTTGCGTCCGACGACGCCCGGCACGAGGCCATCCCGCCCCCGCAGCTCGATCCGCTGGCCGACCAGGACCTGCGGGTCCCAACCGCCGATCGGGGCGAACCAGAGGAACCCCTTCTCGTCGATGTGAGTTACGACCAGGCCGATCTCGTCGATGTGGCCGACGACCGCGAGCAGCGGCGCCCCTTCGCCGAGACGGGCTATCGATGAGCCGAGGCCGTCGGCGGAGACCGCCGCGAAGGAGGCCTCCTCGCGCCAGACCGCGGCCGCCGGCGCCTCGTGGCCCGAGGGCGCGCCGATGCGGAGAAGCTTGTCGAGGAGGGCGGGGATCTCTGCCATCGCGGAGGGCGGGAGTATGTCGAGTGGGACAGGCCTCCGCAATCAGACGATTCGAATAGTTTTCCCCGCGATGAGCGTTGCGCCGATCACCGCGGTCGTCACCGGAGCCTCGAGCGGCATCGGCGAGGCGACGGCCAGGCGGCTGGCCCGCGAGCCGGGCGCAAAGCTGGTCCTGGTCGCGCGCCGGGGGGAGCGGCTGCGGGAGCTGGCGGAGTCGCTGCCGTGCGAGGCCAGCTGGCTCGCCCTCGACCTCACCGAGGGCGACGCTCCGCGGCAGGTCCGCGAGCACCTCGAGCAGCGCCACGGCGGCCGCCTCACGCTGCTCGTCAACAACGCCGGCGGTGCCTGGCGCGGCTCCTTCGCCGAGACGGGCTACGAGAACGTGCGCCGCCACATGGACCTCAACTTCGATGCCGTCGTCCGCCTCACCGAGGCGCTGCTGCCGCTGCTGCGGGCCTCGGCGCCGAGCTCGATCGTCAACGTCGCCAGCACCGCCGGGCGGGTCGCCAGGGCGCGGACCGGCGCCTACTCGGCCAGCAAGTTCGCCCTGATCGGCTGGACCGACGCGCTATACGCCGAGGAGCGCCCCCACGGCATCCACGTCGGCATGGTGCTGCCGGGCTTCATCGCCACCGAGGGCTTCCCCGCCACGGAGCTGCGAGAACGGGCGCTGACCCGCTGGACCGTCTCCCAGCCGGAGAAGGTCGCCGAGGCGATCGTCGACGCCGGGCTGCGCGGCAAGGCGGAGCGCTACGTGCCCCGGCCCTACGCCATGGCGGCGGTCGTGCGCATCCTCATGCCCGGTTTGGTCCGTCGTGTCCTCTCCGGTGGGGCGGCGTCGAGCCTGACCACCAGCACCGCCGCCGAAACGGACAGCTGAGACGGCCGCCGAAGCTTTCCCGGGTCCGCGGGTCAGCTGAAGTGACCGAGACGGCAGTAGTGGAAGTGGAGGACGATGCTGGTGTTGTTCGCCGAGATGCCGCTGCGTTCGGCGAGGATCGACTCGTGGGCGGCCTTGATCTCCTCGCCGGCCCTGTAGTACTTGCCGACGTTGCGCAGTCGCTGCCTGACCAGACGCAGTGAGACGAACCACCTTTCAATCCGGTGCTCGTCGCCGACCGGCGGCGGCACCGCGGCGAGGCGCTCGATCAGCCCGGCGAAGGAAACCGAGACACGGATGAACTGCCCGCCCGCGAGGTCGAGTTCCTTCCTGTTCACGCGCTTGCGAGCGCCGGCCATGATCCGTTCGTTCGCTTCCCGGTTCGCCTTGCACAGCGGCTCGACCTGGGCCTTGTAGCTTTCCCGCGTCTGGCCGTCGGCGAGGGCTGGCGCGGCGGCGGCAAGCGTCGCGAGCAACATCGCTGCCAGTGTCGCCGGCGGTCTCCTCATCCGGCAGTCAGGTTAGAGAGTGCCCGGGGCGAGCTCAGGGGGTCAGGGCGCCGACCAGGGCGGCGGCCGGCGCGATGGAGTCGATCCGCGCCACCGTCTGGCCGGCGTAGAGCGGCCCGGCGTCGAGCAGGTTCTGGGGTCCGTCGTCGGTGGGCCCGGCGGGCGAGAGCAGCCGCCGGTGTGGGCGCTGAGCCCGGGCGACGCGACTCTGCAGCGCAGCGGGCGTGTAGCGCGCACCCGGGGCGAGCAGCCGGTTGAGGGCGCGGTTGAGGGCCGGCCCCCGCTGGTCGGCACCGAGCCAGTGCTCGGTCGCCGCGTTCGCGACGACGCGGTGGGGCGCGGGCCAGCCGGCGCCGAAGAGCTCGGTGAGAATCGTCTGCTCGGCCCTCAGCAGGCGACGCCTGTACTCGGGATGCGCGCGGCTCTCCTCGGTGAGCAAAAAGCGCGTGCCGGCGACGGCGGCGACCGCGCCGGCCTCGAGCGCCCGCTGCACGTCGGCCCGCTCGGCGATCCCTCCGGCGAGAAGCAACGGGTAGTCGGCGGGCAGCGCGGCGCGCACCCGCTCGAGCAGCGAGAGCGCCGGCTCGGTGCCACGCACGTGGCCCCCCGCCTCGATCCCCTGCACGATCACCGCGTCGGCGCCCGCCGCGTGGGCTGCGCGCGCCTCCGCGAGCGAGCCGCACTGGTGCATCCATCTGCCGGCGCAGCGACGCCGTGGCCGGCCCCAGAAGGTGACGACGACGTCGGCCTTGCCGGCGGCCTCGAACCAGTCGCGCCGCGCGAACGGCAGCAGCAGGTTGACGGCGATCGGCTTTGCGGTCTGCGCCCTGGCCGCCGCCAGCTCACGCTCGATCGCCGCGGCGCCGTTGACGGCGATCGTCCCCAGCCCGCCGGCCTCCGACACCGCGACCGCCAGCTCATGCCGGCTGAGCCCCCCGCCCATCCCAGCCTGCACGATCGGCACGTCCATGCGGAGGCGGTCGAGCAGCGACACGTCCGGAAGTCTAGGTCCGTAGGATTCCCCGCCGTGATCTCGACGAATCAGTTCAAGAACGGCTCGCACATCGAAATCGACGGGTCCGTCTTCAAGATCATCGAGTTCCAGCACGTCAAGCCGGGCAAGGGCGGCGCCTTCGTGCGCACCAAGCTGCGCAAGATCGACGACGGCTCGGTGCAGGACAAGACCTTCCGCGCGGGGGAGAAGTTCAGGCCGGTCCACACCGAGTCTCGCAAGATGCAGTACCTCTACGACTCCGGCGACTCTGCCGTCTTCATGGACAGCAACGACTACGAGCAGATCGAGATCCCCAGCGGGGTCGTCGGCGAGGCGATGCGGTGGGTCCTGCCCAACGACGAGATCGACGTGCTCTTCGTCGACGAAAGGCCAAGCGATGTGCAGGTCGCCAGCGCGATCGAGATGAAGGTGACCCAGACCGAGCCCGGGGTCAAGGGCGACACTGCCTCCGGTGGCGGCAACAAGCCCGCCACGCTGGAGTCCGGCGTTGTCGTCCAGGTGCCGCTTTTCATCGACGAGGGCGAGACGATCCGGGTCGACACCCGCAGCGGCGAGTACATCTCGCGCGCCTAGCCGGCCAGCCGCCCGAAGCGCGAGAATAGGCCGATGCGCCGATCCGACCAACGCCGCGACGCCGTCTTCGCCTGCTACCAGCGCGACGTCACCGGCCGTCCACTGGCGGAGCTGCTCGTCGAGGCCCGGCCGTTCACGCGGGAACTGGCGGAGTCCGTGGACGCCGATCGAGAGGAGCTCGACGCGACGATCGCGAAACACTCGCGGGGCTGGGAGCTGAGCCGAATCGCGCCGCTGGAGCTGAACCTGATGCGAGTCGCCCTCTACGAGATCGAGCACAGCGACGACGTCCCGGACGAGGTCGCGATCGACGAGGCCGTCGAGATCGCCAAGGAGTACTGCGGCGCCGATGCACCCGGCTTCGTCAACGGCATCCTCGGCGCGATCGTGCGCGAGCGCCAGGGAGGCGCCGTCAAGTGAGCGAGCCGGCGCGGCTGCGCGAGATCTCGGCGCGGCTGCAGGAGATCGCCGCGGAGCTCGAGGGCTCCGAGGCGAGCGACGAGCGGGCGGCGGAGCTGGCCCACGAGGCGGCGGAGCTTTCGGCCGAGGCGGTCGAGGAGGCTAACCGCCGCATCCGCGAGTCGCAGGACGCGGCTTGAGCATCGGCCTCCGTCGCACCCCGTCGGGCCGCGGGGGAAAACGGGAGCACCCCGGGTGAGCTACCCCGACGATCTGCGGGCGATGGTCGACGCCGAGCTCGAGCGCCTGCGCTTTGCCGCGGATCCGGCCACGGCGGGCCTCGAGGAGGCGATGCGCTACTCGCTGCTCGCCGGCGGCAAGCGCGTGCGGCCGGTCCTGGCGCTTGCCACGGCACGCGCGCTCGGCGCCGAACCGAGCCGCTATCTGCCGGCCGCCGCGGCGCTGGAGCTGATCCACACCTACTCGCTGATTCACGACGACCTGCCGGCGATGGACGACGACGAGCTGCGCCGCGGCCTGCCGACCTCGCACGTGAAGTTCGGCGAGGACGTGGCGATCCTGGCCGGCGACGGCCTCTTCGCCGAGGCGATCCGGCTCTTCTGCGAGCAGCCGGGCGAGCCAGCCGCCGTGCTCGCCGCGCTGGCCGAGCTGGCGGCGGCGACCGGGGTCGACGGCATGGTCGGCGGCCAGTACGTCGACGTGATCGGCGAGGCGGCGGACGCCGATGCGCTGCGGGCGCTGCACGGCCTGAAGACGGGCCGCCTGATCGCCGCCTGCGTGCGCGTGGTGCTGGTCCTGGAGCGAGTGCCGGAACCTGAGACAATGGCCTACCGCCGGTTCTCCGGCGAGCTCGGCGTCCTCTTCCAGATCGTCGACGACATACTCGACGTGACCGGAAGCGACGAGCAGCTGGGCAAGCCCCATGGAAGCGACGAGCGACATGGCAAACTCACCTACGTCAGCCTCTTCGGCCTCGAGCGTGCCCGCGAGCTGGCGGCCGAGTCGCACGCGAAGGCAACCGCGGCGCTGGCTGAGGCAAGCGGCGAGACCGGCGACCTGAGAGGGATCGCCGACTACATCTTCACCAGGAACGAATGAGCGATAGAGCGCAGAAGCCAGAGGACGGAGTGGGGGAGGATCTGCTCACGGCGATCGAGTCGCCCGCGGACCTGCACGAGCTCGACGACGAGCAGCTGCAGCAGGTCGCGCAGGAGATGCGCACTTACATCATCGACACGATCGGCGAGATCGGCGGTCACTTCGGCGCCAACCTGGGCACCTGCGAGCTGGCGGTCGCCCTGCACAGCCTGCTCGACTCGCCCCGCGACAAGGTGCTCTGGGACGTCGGCCACCAGTCCTATCCCCACAAGATCCTCACCGGCCGCCGGGAGGCCCTTCCGACAATCCGCCAGTACGAGGGCCTGGCGCCCTTCTGCTCGATCTTCGAGTCCGAGCACGACATCATGGGCGCCGGTCACGCCTCCACCTCGATCGGCTACGCGGTCGGGCTGAAGGAGGCGATGCGCAAGGGAATCGGCGAGGACGGCAAGGTGGCGGCCGTGATCGGCGACGGGGCGCTCACCGGCGGCGTCGCTTACGAGGCGCTGCACGCGGCGGGCGGCCTGCAGACGCCGATCGTGATCGTGCTCAACGACAACGGCATGTCGATCTCACCCAACGTCGGCGCGCTCTCCCGCTACTTCAACCGGGTGCGCCTCAACCCCCGTCTCTTCCATGCCCGCGAGGGAGTCGAGGACCGGCTGACGAAGCTGCCGCTGGGACTGGGCAGGCGAATAGAACGGCTGGGGCCGGAGATCAAGTCGGCGATCAAGGCCTACTGGGCGCCTGGGCTCTTCTTCGAGGAGCTCGACCTCGCCTACATGGGCGTCATCGACGGGCACGACGTGGGCGCCCTGCGCGAGGCGCTCAGCGAGGCCTTCGCCGCCGATCGCCCGGTGGTCGTCCACATCCACACCGTCAAGGGGAAGGGATTCGCCCCCGCCGAGGAGGGCGGTCTCGAGGGCATGGAGAAGTGGCATGCGGCGAAGCCCAACTCGATCGTCAACGGGGCGCCGGCGCCGAAGCCGGTTGCCGTCAAGGAGTCGGACTCGCCGGAGGCGATCGCGCCGGAGCGACTGGAGAAGCCGCCCCCGACAGGAGCGCCGCCGCAGTACACGCAGGTCTTCGCTGACGCGATCGTCGCCGAGGCGGAGCGGGACGAGCGTGTGGTCGGGATCACCGCCGCGATGGCCGGGGGGACGGGTCTTCAGAAGCTCGCCGACCAGGTGCCCGAGCAGTACTACGACGTCGGCATCGCTGAGCAGAACGCCGTCCTGCTCGCCTGCGGCCTGGCCCTGCAGGGCGCGAAGCCGGTCTGCGCGATCTACTCGACCTTCCTCCAGCGCGCCTACGATCAGATCGTCCACGACGTCTGCCTGCAGGAACTGGACGTCACTTTCGCCATGGACCGGGCGGGCCTGGTCGGCGACGACGGTCCGACCCACCACGGCGCCTTCGACGTCTCCTACTTCCGCCTGTTGCCGAACGTCGTCGTGATGGCCCCGCGCGATGAGGCGATGCTGGTCCACATGCTGCACACCGCGATCGCCCACGACGGCCCGGCCGCGGTGCGCTACCCGCGGGGGGCGGCGGAGGGAGTCGAGCTTCCGTCCGAGCCAACGCAGATCCCGATCGGCAGCGGCGAGCTTCTGGCAAGCGGCGAGCGGGTGGCGCTGGTCGGCTATGGCTACGGAGTCTCGGTCGCGCTGGAGGCAGCGGAGATCCTCGCGGCCCACGACCTGCGGCCGACCGTCGCCGACGCGCGCTTCGCCAAGCCGCTCGACGCCGAGCTGCTGGAGCGGCTGGCGCTGGGCCACGACCTGGTGGTGACGATCGAGGAGAACGTCCTGCAGGGCGGCTTCGGCTCGGCCGTGCTCGAGCACCTCGAGGACTCCTTCGCCGATCGCCCGGCGGATCGGGCACGGCTGATGCGCGTCGGCCTGCCGGATCGCTACGTCACCCACGGCAAGCCATCGCTGCTGCGCGAGGAGGTCGGGCTGACGGGCGGCTCGGTCGCCGAGCGGGTTCTGGCGGCGCTGCGCTCGGAAGAGCCTGCGCTCAATTAAACGTCCCGATCCGTTAACGAGATCTACCTGTGCTTGCACCAAAGCGCTCAATCGGCTAGCCTGCCCGGCGGCCTCCTTGGTTGCACCGGAACCGGCCCTCGCTTCGCGAAGACGTTTCTGGGGTTGCTACAGGGAGAGGAGGCGCGTATCTCGATATGCAGGGTCCGTTGGGCAGGCGGACCTATGCCCGCGACCGGTGACAGCTGCCGGTCGCGGGTCGAGGTTCCTCAGGCGGCTTGCTCGCCGGACATGGCGGCGAACCGCAGCGAGGCTAGCGTGCTTCCTGAGCGCTTGAGTCGCCCAGTCGCGCCGCCAGGCCGGCGAGCAGGTAGGCGATCGCCATCGCCAGCAGGGCGAACTTGCAGGCGGCGAAGATCGTCGCCAATAAGGGGAACAGGGCGCCCGCGCCGCCGAGGGTCAGCAGCAGGCAGACGTTCTCCAGCGCATCGAATCCGGCGACCAGGGCGCCGAACGAGACGACGATCCCGCCGAGCGCGGCAAGACGGCGCCAGCCACGTTCTCTCGAGAGGTCCCGAACCGCGGCGAGGGCCAGAGTCAGGAAGGTCCCGTAGGCGAGCAGGAAGCCGAAGTCGATCCACAGCGATTGGCGAGCGGCATTCTGGCCCTCCTCTCCCCATTCGGAAAGGATCTCGTCGGCCCGATGCTGGCCTCCCGTCAGCTCGAACGGCACGATCCCGGGGCCGCCGGTGTCCTTCATCCGCCCGTCGGCTGGAGCCATCGCCAGAAGCAGGAGCACAGTCGCGATCCCCGCTGCGATCAGTCCCCACCGGCGCGTCACGCCAGCATTATCTCCTTCGGCACGGTTAACCGCGCCTTCCTTGCTCTGATTCAACGGCTGGCGGACCGGTGAGCCTTTGCGATACTGCCGACTTGACTGGCGACGAAATCGAGATACGTCGAGGTCGAGATGGGGATGCGCCTGCGGTTCTGGAGCTGTGGAATCAAGCGCGGAGTGATCACGCAAGCACCTCAGACTCCCTGGGCAGCGTCAAGCGACTGATCGCCGACTCGCCGGCTGCGCTTCTCGTCGCAGAGAGCGGCGGCGAGATCGCCGGCGCTCTGATCGCCGCCTGGGACGGGTGGCGGGGGAACATGTATCGGCTCGCCGTTCGCGACGGGTATCGCCGGCAGGGCATCGCGATGGCGCTGACGCGAGCCGGCGAGAGCTATCTGCGCAGTTGCGGTGCTCGTCGGATAACCGCCCTGGTCGCCTTTGAGGATGAGGAGGCCGGCGCGTTCTGGGATGCCGCCGGCTACCCACAGGACCACGAGATCGGTCGTCGAGTCCGGAATCTGTAGTCGGGTTTTAGCGGCTGAAACCGTGCCGGCGAGGCCGAAGTAGCATGCGCCGCCATGCACGAGGACGCCGTCCGCGGGGAGTTCACCCACCAAGCGACTTCCTTCGGTCGGTCCCCGGCCATGACGTCGGCTCAGACGCTTGGCGCGCTGGTCGAGCTGGTGCCCGAAGATCCTCGAGCCCGCTGGATTGACGTTGCCTGCGGCCCCGGAGTCATCTCCCGGGGGGTGGCGGGAAAGGTGGGCTCGGTGAGTGGCGTCGACCTGACGCCGGCGATGATCGACGAGGCCGAGAAGCGCGCGAAGGAGGAAGGGGTCCGAAACGTCAGCTTCTCGGTGGGGGACGCCACCTCGCTCGATTTTGCTGACGCAAGCTTCGACGGCGCGATAACCCGTCTAAGCCTCCACCACATACCCGCCCCCGGACGGATCGTGGCCGAGATGGCACGGGTAGTGCGCCCAGGGGGCGCGGTCGTCGTCAGCGATCTTGCCGCCGACCAAGACCGTGACGCGGCAGCGTGGCGTGAGGAGATCGAGCGGCTGCGCGATCCGTCGCATTGGGCATGCTCGACGCCAGAGCGGCTGAGAGAGATGGGCACAATGGCAGGGCTCGTCGTCGAGGACGAGGAAATTGCTCCGGTCGACATCGACTTCGATGACTGGCTCGCGCGAGGCTCGAGCGGGCGCGCGACGGCGGGCTTGATCGAGCAGCTGCTCGACGAACAGCCCGCCGGCGCCGAGAGCTTCCGCGTTGCGCGAGGCGAAAACGGTCGACGGCTGCACCAGCACTACTGGCTTGCTCGCTGGCGTCGTCCGGAATAACGCTTTCCGCCCAACAGAAAACGCCCCGCCGGGGAGGCGAGGCGTTTCTGGGGTTACTACAGGGAGGAGAGATATGTATCTCTATATATGTGGATCCGTGGGAGGTAGGTGAGCCCTTATGTGCCGCGGGGCAAGTCGATGGGAGTCAACTGCCATATGTGCGGCGCCAGGCTCGACCAGGAAGTTTCGTTTGCCGTTTATCGATCCTCTCTCGCGAATCCTTGAATCAGAATACGAACATACGTGCGATTTGTGTGTGAGGCGAGTCACAGAGACCTGTCCGGTCGGCTGGGCACGCTGGGTCGATTGTTCTACCCAATTCTAAGGTGTGGCTAAACGCTTGGCAAGGGTTTTCTTTGGATGCCCAAGGGGCGGCTGTACCGTTCCTGCGTGGCGAAGACGCGATCGAAGGTCAGGATCGACGCCGTCCTGGCCGAGCGGGGGCTCTTTCCGTCGCGCTCGGCCGCGGCCGGCGCGGTGCGTGCGGGGGAGGTCCGCCTTGGCGTGGACGGCCCGGTCGCCCTGCGGCCCAGCCAGCTCGTCGATCCAGATGCCGATTTCCGCCTCGAGCAGGGACCCCGGTTCGTCTCGCGCGGCGGCATCAAGCTCGACAACGCGCTGGGGGCTCTCGGCCTTGAAGTGAGCGGACTGGATTGTCTCGATGTCGGCGCCTCGACTGGCGGCTTCACCGACTGCCTCCTGCAGCGCGGCGCGGCGCGGGTAGCGGCGCTCGACGTCGCCTACGGCCAGATCGACCTGCGCATGCGGGAGGATCCCCGCGTGACCGTGATCGAGCGAGCCAACGCCCGCTCCCTGCAACCGGGCGATCTGCCCTTCCGGCCGGATCTCGCCACGGTCGACGTCTCCTTCATATCGCTGACCAAGGTGCTGCCAGCCGTCGCCACGTGCCTGACCCCGGAGGGAGAGATCCTGGCGATGGTCAAGCCACAGTTCGAGCTGGGCCGCGAGCGGGTCCGCAAGGGCGTCGTGCGCCAAGCCGCCGATCGCCGCGAGGCGATCCTCGCGGTCGCCGAGTGCGCCAGGGGGCTGGGCTTGCCGGTGCGCGGCTTCGCCTCGTCGGGCCTGCCCGGTCCGAAGGGCAACCGCGAGACCTTCGTCTGGTGCGGCGGAGCGGGCGAGCCGCTCGCTGACGTCGAGGCGGCGATCGGCGAGGTCGATCCGTGAGCGAGCGCGTAGCCGCGCTCATAACCCATGCTCATCCACCCGCCACGAGCGAGGCGGTGAGCATGGCGCTGGCGGCTGCCGCGGAGGCCGGTTGGCGGCTGGTCGCGACCGAGGCGGAGGCCGCCAAGCACGGCAGTGCCGCGGCTGCGGTCGAGACCGTCGAGGAGCTTCCCCGCCAGGTGGATCTCTGCCTGGTGCTTGGCGGCGATGGCTCGATCCTCTATGCGCTTCGCCACTTCGGACGGAGCGGCGTTCCGGTCTTCGGGGTCAACTTCGGCACGGTCGGCTTCCTTGCGGCGGTCGAGCGCGACGACGCGGCGGAGGGCATGCGCCGCGCCTTCGGCGGCGAGACCGAGACCGTCGACCTGCCCGGCCTCGAGGTCGAGATCGGCGGGTCGCGTCGCGCCGCCCTCAACGACGTCAGCTTCGTGCGGCGGCCTCACGAGCGGGTCGCGGAGCTCAGCTACAAGATCGCCGGCGAGGAGGTGGGGCATGTCCGCTGCGATGGCCTGGTCGCCGCCACGCCAGTCGGATCGACCGGCTACAACCTCGCCAACCAGGGCCCGATTCTGGCCTGGGGTGTGAAGGGATACGTGGTGTCCTACGTGGCCCCGCACTCTTTGACCGCGCGCGCCCTCGTCGTCGCTCCCGGCGATGTGCTGCACGTCGGCAACGCGGGCGGGCGGGAGCCCGTCGACGTGGCGATCGACGGCGAGCTCGCCGGCACCCTGGAGTCCGGCGCGGCGCTCGAGATCGGCTTCGCGGATGGAATCGGGCGGCTGGCGCAGCTGCCGGGGACGAGCTTCTACCAGCGCATTCGCGAGAAGTTCGGCCACCTGGCTGTCTAATGCCGCCGAGGCGAAGGGGTGGGTTGGTCTAGGGTTTGGGCCGATGGAGCGGAAATGGTGGACCCTCGTCCTCAGCTCGCTTGCGACGTTCATGCTGCTGCTGGACATCACGGTCGTCAACGTCGCCCTGCCCGACATCCAGCGTGACCTGGACGCCTCGCTGTCGAGCCTGCAGTGGGTCGTCGACGCCTACTCGCTGATGCTCGCCGCCTGTCTGCTCACCGCCGGCTCGCTGGGCGACCGGCTCGGCCGCCGCCGCGTCTTCTCGCTCGGCCTCGGAATTTTCACCTTCGCCTCGTTCCTCTGCGGGATCGCCGGCGATCCGACCCTGCTCAACCTGGCCCGCGGCCTGCAGGGAGTTGGCGGCGCGGCGATGTTCGCAACCTCCCTGGCGCTGATCGGCCAGGAGTTCCACGGTCGCGACCGGGCGACCGCGTTCGGCGTCTGGGGAGCGACGGTCGGCGGCGCCGTCGCCGTCGGCCCCCTGGTCGGCGGCTTGATCACCGAGCACCTCGGCTGGGAGTGGATCTTCTTCGTCAACATCCCGATTGGCATCGTCGCCGTGGCGCTGACCGAGCTGAGGCTCGCCAACGTCGCGGCGCAGGACCCCCAGCGGATCGACCTGCCGGGGCTGGCGACCTTCTCCGGCGGCCTCTTCCTGTTGATCTTCGGCTTGATCCGTGGCAATCCGGAGGGCTGGGGAAGCACGACGATCGTCGCATCGCTGGCCGGGGCGGTCGCGCTGCTGCTCGTCTTCCTCGTGATCGAGGCGCGCAGCAGCCACCCGATGCTGGAGCTCTCGCTCTTTCGCAAGCCCGCCTTCAACGGCGTCTCGGCGGTCGCCTTCGCGCTCTCGGCGGGGATGTTCGCGATGTTCCTGTACCTGACCATCTACATGCAGGGCGTGCTCGACTTCTCGCCGCTGGAGACGGGCTTGCGGTTCCTGCCGTTGACGGTGCTTTCCTTCGTGGTCGCGCCGATCTCGGGCAGGCTCTCCCACCGGGTGCCGATCCGCATCCTCGTCGGGGTCGGCCTCGGGATGGTCGGCCTCGGCCTGCTGCTGATGCATGGGCTCGACGCCGAGTCCGACATCTCGGCGCTGCTTCCGGGCTTCCTGATCGCCGGCATCGGCATCGGCCTGACCAATCCGAGCATCGGCCAGGTCGCGATCGCCGTCGTGCCCCCGGCCAAAGCAGGAATGGGCTCGGGGATCAACACCACCTTCCGCCAGGTGGGCATCGCCACCGGCGTCGCCTCCCTGGGGGCGATCTTCCAGTCGCGGGTCGACTCGAAGCTCGCCAGCCTGCTGCCGGACGCTCCCGCCGGGCTTTCCGAAGCCGTCTCCTCCGGCGGCTCGCGCGCCGCGGCGACGGCCGCTCCGGCCGGTCAGCGGACCGAGGTCGTGCACGCTGCCAAGATCGCCTTCGTCAGCGGCTTCAACGACATCCTCATGATCGGCGCCATAGTCGCCTTCGCGGGCGCCGCCCTCGGCTTCGTCCTCATCCGCGCCTCCGACTTCGTCCCCGCTCCACGAGAGGCGGAGGCCGCGGAGCCCGTCCCTGCATAGCCGTCCTCTCGGTGACAGGACCCGCCGCGCCGGGTGCTAGAAGAACCGAATGCTTCGCGAGCTCCGGATAGAGAACCTGCTGCTGATCGAGCGCGCCGAGCTCAGGCTGGGTGAGGGCCTCAACGCGATCACCGGCGAGACCGGCGCCGGCAAGACCGTGCTCGCCCACTCGCTCGACCTCATGACGGGCGGCAAGGCGCGGCCGCAGATCGTCCGTCCCGGCGCTGAGGAGGCCTGGGTCGAGGGTGTCTTCGACCTGCCCGACGGGCTGCTGGCCGAGCCCGAGATGGCTGACCTGGCGGCACGCCTGCCGGAGGGGGCGGAGGAGGTGGCGCTGGGACGGCGGGTGTCGGCCTCGGGGCGGACCGCCGCATTCATTGCCGGCCGTGCCGCCTCGGCCGCCGATTTGAAGCAGCTGGGCGCTCGCCTGCTCGCCTTCTACGGCCAGCACGAGCATCGCAAGCTGACGATCGCCTCGGCGCAGATGGATGTGCTCGACAGCTTCGCCGGGCCGGCCCAGATCGTCCTGCGCGAGCGCTACCGCGCGGCCCACCGCGATTGCGCGCGGCTCGAGTCCGAGGTTGCTGAGCTGCGCGAGCGGGAGGGATCGCGCGAGCGGGATCTCGACCTCTACCGCTATGAGCTCGCTGAGATCGAGGAGGTGGCGCCAGACCCCGCCGAGGAGGCCGACCTCGCCGGCGAGCGGGAGAGGCTGCGTCATGCGGAGGGACTGCGCGAGGCAGCCAACGGCGCTCTCGCCGGCACCGCTGGAGCGGATGAGGACGGCGGCGGCGCCGTCGCCTCGCTCGCCGCGGCCGAGTCGCTGCTGCACGGCGTTGCCGGCGTCGACGCGGATCTGGACGCCCTGGCGGAGCGGTTGGGGACGATGGCAATCGAGCTGGGAGACGTGGCTGGAGAGCTGCGCGGCTACGTCGAGCGGGTCGAGGCGGACCCGGCTCGGCTCGCCGCTGTGGAGGAGCGGCTCGGGGCGATCGACCGCCTGCAGCGCAAGCACGGCGGCAGCGTCGAGTCGGTTCTGGCCCATGCGGAGCGCTGCCGGGCGGAGATCCAGAGGCTGGAGGGCGCCGAGAGCCGCTGCGCGGAGGCGGCGGCGGCCCTGGCCGCGGCCGCGGTCCAGCGCGAGGAGCTCGGCGAGCGCTTGAGCGAGGGCCGCGGCGCGGCGGTTGGGCCGCTGCGGGACCGCGTCGCGGCGGAGCTGGAGCGGCTGGCGATGCCGGGAGCGACCCTCGAGGTGGCGCTCGAGCCGCACCCTGATGGCTTCGGTCCCGGTGGGCGCGAGACGGTCGAGCTGCTGCTCTCGCCGAACCCTGGGATGGCTCCAGCGCCGCTGCGCGACGCGGCATCGGGCGGCGAGCTCTCGCGGGTGATGCTGGCGCTGAGCGGCCTCGGCGCGGCGGTCGGCGCGCCGACGCTCGTCTTCGACGAGATCGACGCGGGCGTCGGCGGCAAGACCGGGCGCGTCGTCGGCGAGCGCCTGCGCGCTCTGGGCGAAGATCGGCAGGTCCTGTGCATCACCCACCTGCCGCAGGTCGCCTCGCTGGCGCCGAATCACTTCCGCCTCGAGAAGGACCTGAGCGGGGAGCGGGCGGCCGCCACGGTGCAGCGCCTCGATGGCGAGGGCGTGGTCGAGGAGATCCGCCGCATGTTGGGTGGCGAGAGCAGCGACGAGGCGGCCGACCGCCACGCTCGCGAGCTGCTCGCCGCGGCCTGAGGGCGGCTAACCTCAACCGGTGGCAACCTCCAGTCGTCGTCGCTTCCCTGCGCTGCTCTCGCGCCGCAACGGAGCGGCCGCTGCGGAGGCGGTGCACGGGGCGGCGCGGCTCGGCCGCCGCACCAAGGACCTAGTCAAGCGGCTCCGGCCCGGCGACATAGCCGTCGTCGACCACGTCAACATCGACCGCATTGCCGCCGAGGAGCTGATCGCCACCGGCGTGAGCGCCGTGATCAACGCCTCGGAGTCGAGCGACGGCAGCTATCCCAACACCGGGCCGCTGCTGCTCGCCCGGTCCGGCGTCGTCCTGATCGACGCCGCCGCCGACCCCTTCGAGCTGTTCGACGACGGCGATCAGCTGACAATCGTCAGCGGGGTCGTCAGCAGCCGCGGTCGCGACGTGCTTGACGGTTCCGTTCTGGGAGTGGGGGAGCTGGAGGCGCGCCTGGACGAGCTGCGTGCGCGCGTCGACGAGGCGCTCGCCGAATTCGCCGAGAACACCGTCGCCCATGTGCGCCAGGAGACCGACCTGCTGACCGGCACGGTCGAGTTCCCACCGACGCGGACCTCCTTCCGCGACCGGCACGTGCTGATCGTCGTCCGCGGTGAGGGGCACCGCCGCGACCTGAAAGCGCTGCGCGCCTACATCCGCGACGTCCGGCCGCTGGTCGTCGCCGTCGACGGCGGCGCCAACGGCTGCATCGAGGCGGGTCTGAAGCCGCACGTCATCCTCGGCGACATGGACTCGGCCGGCGACGAGGCCCTGCGCTGCGGCGCCGAGCTGATCGTCCACGCCTACCCGGACGGCCGTGCGCCTGGCCGGGAGCGGCTGCTGGAGCTGGGGCTCGAGCACACGATCGTGCCCGCGGCGGGGACCAGCGAGGACGTGGCGATGCTGATGTCCTACGAGAAGGGGGCTGATCTGATCGTCAGCGTCGGCGCTCATTTCAACCTGATCGAGTTCCTCGATCGCAACCGCGGCGGCATGTCCTCGACCTTCCTCACCCGCCTGCGGATCGGCGAGAAGCTGGTCGACGCCAAGGGGGTGAGCCGGCTCTACAACCCGCCTTCGACGATCGCCCCGCTGGCGCTCTTTTTGGTTGCCTTCGTGATCCTGCTGACGATCGTCGTGGTCAGCTCACCGGCCCTCAGCGACCTCTTCGAGCTGCTCTGGCTCAAGGTCAAGATCTGGCTGGGGTTGTAGCCCGCCGCGCGGCGACCGTCTAGCCTCCTCGCCCGATGGGTTACAGCGCCCGCTACCACGCCACGTCGCTGATCGCCGTCTTTCTCGCCCTCGCGATCGGGATCCTGATCGGGGCCGAGTTCGGCGGCGACACGCTCTCCAACACGCGCAAGGACCTCGAGCACAGCCTCACCGGCAACCTTCAGGACGCGCGTGAGCGGGCCGACGACCTGAGCAGCGAACTGGGCCGCGCGAATGAGTTCTCCAGCCGCGTCTACCCGGTGCTCGTGCGGGACCGGCTGCGCGGCCGCCGCATCGGCCTGATCGCCTTCGGCGACCTGCCCGGCGATGTCTACAGCGCGATCGAGGCCGCGCTGGCCCCGGCTGGGGGGCGGCTGGTGGGGGTCGGCGTGGTGCGCGAGCCGGTCGACACCAACGGCCTCGCCGCCGATCTGGCCCGCACCCGGTTCGCCGGGCTCGTCCGCGATCCCGATGCCCAGACGGCGCTTGCCGTCGGCCTCGGGCGGCAGCTGGTCCGCGGCGGGACGCTCGTCGAGCGGGTGCGGAGCCATCTCTTCTCCCGCGCGAGCGGCAACTTCGGCGCGCTGGACGCGATGATCGTGGTCCGCGACCAGCCCCAGGACGTGGGGCCGGCCCAGCGCTCGACCGCCGGCAGGCTCGAATCGGGCCTGACCGCCGGCATCACCGGCACCCACACGCCCGCGGTCGGAGTCGAGAGCAGCGACGCGGAACCCTCCTCGGTCTCCTTCTTCCTCGGCAACGACCTCTCCAGCGTCGACGACGTCGACCTGGTCGCGGGGCGGTTGGCGACCGTCTTCGCGCTGCTCGGCGCAGAGGGCAGCTTCGGCGTCAAGGGCAGCGCCGACCGCCTCCTGCCCGATCTCCTCACGCCGCACGAATGACCTGGGTCGGCCTCCCGGTGGCGATCGCCGTGGCGCTGCTCGTCGTGCCCGCCGGTGTGCGAGGGCTGCTCGAGGCCGGGCTGGTCCGGGAGAACTTCCGCGGCGCCCGGCTCGCCTTCCCGCTCGGCGCGATCCTGGCGACGGCGGCGCTGGTTGCGCTGGCGCCTCTGGCCATCCTCGACGACCGCGCCGACCTCGATCTGCTCGATCCCGAGCTGCGCCGCTGGCTGCCCTACGTGATCGGCGTCGCCTTCCTCGGCTTCCTCGACGACTCGCTGGGACAGGGCGAAGCGGCGGCGGCGCCGCGCGGCTGGCGCGGCCATGTCCGGGCGCTCCGCGAGGGACGGCTCTCGACCGGCGCGATCAAGGCGGTGGGGGCGCTGGCGCTCGCCGCCTACGTCGTCTCGGGGCGAGGCCTCGAATCGTGGCGCTACCTCGCCGACGTGGCGCTCCTGATCCTCACCACCAACGCCTTCAACCTGCTCGATCTTCGGCCCGGCCGGGCCGAGAAGGGGCTGGCCCTGCTCGGCGCCGGCCTCTGCCTCGGCGCCTGGACCCTCGCCCCGCTCGACCTGCTGGGGATCTTCGCGGGGGCGGTGCTGGTCGGCGCCTGGTTCACCCTGCGTGAGCGGGCGATGCTCGGTGACACCGGCTCGAACCTGGTCGGGGCCGTGGCCGGCGTCTGGCTGCTGACGACGCTCGACGGAACGGGCCGGCTGATCGCTCTCGCGGTGGTCGTCGCGCTCACCGTTTTCGGCGAGTTGCGATCTATTTCGCGGACGGTCGACTCGGTTCCGCCACTGCGCTGGCTAGACTCGCTCGGCAGAGGATGAGCCCCGCCAAGCCAGGAGACACGCGCTTCATCTTCGTCACGGGCGGCGTCGTCTCGGCCCTCGGCAAGGGCATCGCCGCCGCTTCGATCGGCCGGCTCCTCGTCTCCCGCGGCTACCGCGTGCAGCTGCAGAAGTTCGACCCCTACATCAACGTCGACCCCGGCACGATGAGCCCCTTCCAGCACGGCGAGGTGTTCGTCACCGAGGACGGCGCCGAGACCGACCTCGACCTCGGCCACTACGAGCGCTTCACCGACGAGAACACCTCGCGGGCCTCCAACGTCACCGCCGGCGCGGTCTACAACACGGTGATCAACCGCGAGCGCCGCGGCGACTACCTCGGCGCCACGGTGCAGGTGATCCCGCATATCACCGATGAGATCAAGAACCGCATCTTGATCGTCGCCGAGTCGCAGTCGGTCGACTTCGTCCTCACCGAGATCGGCGGCACGGTGGGTGACATCGAGTCGCTGCCCTTCCTCGAGTCGATCCGCCAGCTCTACACCGACCTGGGGCCGAAGCGTGCGATGTTCATGCACCTCACCCTGGTTCCCTACGTCGGCCACGCCGGGGAACTGAAGACGAAGCCGACCCAGCACTCGGTCAACGAGCTGCGCCGGATCGGGATCCAGCCGCATGCGCTGGTCTGCCGCTCCGAGAGCCTCCTCGACCGCGAGATCCGCGCCAAGATCGCGCTCTTCGCCAGCCTCCCGGTCGACGGCGTGATCTCCGCCCACGACGTCGACAACATCTACAAGGTGCCGCTCGTCTTCCGCGCCGAAGGCGTAGACGACCTGGTTCTCGACCACTTCGGCATGGAGGCGCCGGCGTCCGATTTGAGCGAGTGGGAGGCGATGGTGCGCCGCGCCGACTCGGCGAGCGGCAAGGTGAGAATCGCCCTGGTCGGCAAGTACGTGCAGCTCGCCGACGCCTACAAGTCGGTGATCGAGGCGCTCGAGCACGGCGGCTTCCACCACGGCGTCGAGGTCGACGTCGAGCTGGTCGATTCGGAGAACTTCGAACCGGGGCAGCTGGAAGGGGTGGACGGCGTTTTGATCCCGGGCGGCTTCGGCGAGCGCGGCATCGAGGGCAAGGTCACAGCGGCGCGGATCGCCCGCGAAGGCTCGATTCCCTACCTGGGGATCTGCCTGGGGATGCAGATCGCGGTGGTCGAGTTCGCGCGGGCGGTGGCCGGGATGGACGGGGCAAACTCGGCCGAGTTCGATCCCGAGACTCCCTACCCGGTGGTCGATCTCCTGCCCGAGCAGAAGGAAGTCTCCGAGATGGGCGGGACGATGCGCCTCGGTGCCGACCCCGTGAAGCTGCACGAGGGCACGCGGGCGCGCGAGATCTTCGGCGAGCAGGTCATCTACAAGCGCCACCGGCACCGCTACGAGGTGAACATCCAGCTGCGCCGCCGGCTCGAAGACGAGGGGCTGGTCTGCGGCGGTACCTCGCCGGACGAGCGGCTGGTCGAGATGATCGAGCTGCCCGACCACCCCTTCTTCGTCGCCTCGCAGTTCCACCCGGAGTTCAACTCCCGGCCGAACCGCCCCGAGCCGCTTTTCCGCGAGTTCATCGGCGCCGCCGTCCGCCACGCCGGGGAGCAGCCGGCAGAGAGCGGCGAGGTCGAGCAGGCGGAGGATCCCTCCGTCGCCCACCAGGGATAGATAGACCATCTAGCCTGTCCCGCCGTGGAGAGGTTGCACGAGACCTTCATTCGGCTCTGCGAGATCCGCAGTCCGACCGGGGAGGAGCGCGAGGTGGCGGACACGATCCTCGCCGAGCTGCGCGCGCTGGGCCTCGAGGTGGAGGAGGACGACGCCGCCGCGGCCGCGGCGGCGGGAGCCGGCAACATCGTCGCCCGCCTACCCGGCCGCTCGGATCGCTGGACGATGTTCTGCGGCCACCTCGACACGGTTCCCCATGCCGGCCAGATCGAGGTCGTCGACGAGGAAGGCGTGTTCCGCAGCCGCGGTGAGACGATCCTCGGCGCCGACAACAAGGCCGCCGTCGCCGTCTTCATGGAGCTGGTCGCGCGCCACGCCGCCGAGCCGCCCCCGGTCGGGATCGAGCTGCTGCTGACCGTTGCCGAGGAGCAGGGGCTGCGCGGCGCCAAGGCGCTCGACCTGAGCCGCCTGCGCGCCGACTGTGGGTTCGTCCTCGATCACGCCAGCGCGATCGGCGAGGTGATCGTCAGTTCGCCGACCCAGCAGCAGATCCTCGCCGACTTCACCGGCGTCGAGGCCCACGCGGGCATCCGGCCCGAGGACGGCAGCAGCGCGATCGCCGCCGCCGCGGCCGCGATCGCCCGGATGGAGCTGGGGCGCCTCGACCAGGAGACGACCGCCAACGTCGGCGTGATCGCCGGCGGCACGTCGGGCAACGTCGTCCCCGGCCACTGCCGGATCGTCGCCGAGGCGCGCAGCCTCGACACGGACCGGGCAGCGGCCGTCGCCGGCGAGCTGACCGAGGCCTGTGCGTGGGGAGCGAGCGAGCGGGGCTGCGACGTCGACGTCCGCGTCGAAGAGCTCTTTCGCGGCTATGAGCTGGCGCCGGGCTCGCGCTCGCTGGAGCTGGCCGAGGCTGGCCTGCGCCAGGCGGGAATCGACCCGCTGCGCGTCTCGACGGGCGGTGGCAGCGACGCCAACGCGCTGATTGCCGCTGGCTTCGACTGCGTGCTGCTCGCCAACGGCACCAAGGACAACCACACGCCGGAGGAGAGCGTCTCCGCCCGCAGCCTCGACCAGATGCTCGAGGTCTGCGAGGGGATCGTCGCCGCGGCAGGCGCTGAGACGCCCGCCGGGTGAGCGGCAGGCTGCAGCTGCGCCAGGGCGTCGTCGTCGACGAGAGCCCGCTGACCGTTGAGGTCGGCGGCGAGCGGCGGCGGGCGTGGGCCGACGCCACGCTTCTCGGGGAGATGCGAGAGGGCGACGAGGTGGTCGTCAACGTCGCTGCGCTCGACCTCGAGCTGGGCTCGGGTGGCTTCGACGTGGTCCACGTGAACCTGACGCGCGGGCTGGGCGCGAGCGACGAGGGCCGCGAGCACGTGATGAAGCTCAACTACACCTCGCTGCAGCACCCGATCGCGCCCGTCGAGCTTCCGGTGCGCCTTATGCACCCCACGGGTGCAAAAGGCGCACCGGAGCGGGACGGACGATCGATACCCGTCCTCGTGTTGCCCTTGCACGGGCATCTGGCGCCGGCGGCATGGGCGGTGGCGCAGGCGGCGCCAGGGTTGAAGGCCGGCTATGTCCAGACCGGAGGCGGTGCCCTGCCCGGATCGCTCAGTCGCGACGTCGCGCAGCTGCGCGAGCGGGGTCTGCTCTGCGACCACATCACCGCTGCGCCGGCCTACGGCGGCGAGCGCGAGGCGCTCTCGGTCGCCGGGGCGCTCGACGCGGCGGCCAGCGGGCTGGGCTGGGACGCCGCGCTGGTCGGCCCGGGGCCGGGGATCATCGGCTCCGAGACCCGCTTCGGCCACGGCGGCATGGCAGCCCTCGACAGCGCCCACGCCGCCCTTGCGCTGGGCCTGCCGACCCTCCTGTCGCCCCGCCTTTCCGAGGCCGACTCACGCGACCGCCACCGCGGGGTCAGCCACCACACGCTCACCGTGCTGGAGCTGCTGCTGGGTGGGGTGGAGGTGCCGGTGCCTGCGGGCAAGGCTGAGGTGTCTACACGGCTGACTGAGGCAGCAGGCGATCGTCACGAGCTCTGCGAGGCTCAGCCCGACCTTGCGGGCTATGCAGCTTCCGGCTTTTCAGCTCGTGTGATGGGCCGCGGCATCGAGGACGATCCGCTGTTCTTCGCCGCGCCTCTCGCCGCCGGGACTCACCTCGTGAGCAAGCTGACCTGACGCCTCTGCCGCGACAGGACCCGCGGCCCGAGACGCATGGTCCCTTGCGGTCCAAGGTCTGCACCGACTCAGCGAGAACCACCCGCCTATGGCCATCGCAGTCGAGCCGCGCCCGGCAACTGACGCCCGCTTCGAGGGCCTCATCCTCGACTTCCTGGCCTACCTGGAGCTCGAGCGCGGCCTCTCCCGCAACACCCTCAACGCCTACCGGACCGACCTTCTCCAGTACGGCGAATTCCTCGCCGGCCACGACCTCGACGCCCTCTCCGTGCGGCCGGCCGACATCGGCGACTTCCTCGCCGACCTGGCGACCGGCAACGGTCGCCCCGCCTGCTCAGCCGCCACCGTGCATCGCAAGACGGCCTGCCTGCGGTCCTTCTACAAGCACCTGCGCCGCGACGAGCTGATCGGCGACGACCCGACCTCGGCCCTCAGCGCGCCTCGCCGCGCCAAGAAGCTGCCCCAGGTCCTGAACTACGCCGAGGTGCAGAAGCTGCTGGGCGCGCCGCGCGGCAGCGAGCCGACCGCGCTGCGCGACCGCGCCCTGCTGGAGGCGATGTACGCGTGCGGGCTGCGGGCGTCGGAGACGATCGGGCTCGAGATGTCTGACATCGACCTGCGCGAGGGATTGCTGCGGGCGCGGGGCAAGGGCTCCAAGGAGCGGATCGTGCCGCTCGGCCGCAAGGCGATCGCCGCGATCTCCGCCTACCTGCGCGGCGGCCGGCCGAAGCTGGTCGGCGAGCGCCACGAGGCGCGGCTATTCGTCAACTTCCGCGGCGGCCCGCTCAGCCGCCAGGGCCTCTACAAGATCGTCCAGCGCCATGCCCGGGCGGCCGGCCTGGCCGGGCAGATGAGCCCGCACACCCTGCGCCACAGCTTCGCCACCCATCTGCTGGCCGGAGGCTGCGACTTGCGCGCCGTTCAGGAGATGCTCGGCCACGCCGACATCGCGACGACGCAGATGTACACCCACCTCTCCGGCGAGCGCCTCAAGGAGGTCTACTTCGAGGCGCATCCCCGCGCCGTGGAGGGCTGATAGAACCGGGCGATGCCCGAGCTGCCCGAGGTCGAGACCGTCTGTCGCCAGCTCGAGCCGGAGCTGGAAGGGCGGCGGATCGAGTCGCTGGAGATTCTCGACCCGCGCTGGTGCCGGCCGACGCCAGCGGCGGAGCTGGAGGAGGCCGTTGCCGATCGGACGATCGAGCGGCTCGGCCGCCGCGGCAAGTATCTGCTGCTCGGCCTCGACGGCGCGAGGACGCTGGTGATGCACCTGCGGATGACCGGGAACCTCGTCCTGGTCGAGGGAGAGGACAAGGTCGATCCCTCGGAGGGGATGAGGCTGTACGAGGGCGAGCGCTCGAGCTCCGAGCGGCACCTGCGCGCCCGCTTCGCCCTCGAGGACGGGCGCGAGGTCTGGTTCACCGACCCGCGCCGCTTCGGCGAGGCGTTCCTGATCGATGACGCCGGGCTGGCTGCCCGCTTCGAGAAGCTCGGATTGGAGCCTCTATCCGACGCGTTCACCGCCGCTGCCCTGGGCGCGATGGCGGCCGGGCGCACGGCGCCGCTCAAGTCCTTCCTGCTCGACCAGTCCGGCGTCGCCGGGGTCGGCAACATCTACGCCGACGAGGCGCTCTTCCGGGCCGGGCTGCATCCGCTTTCGCCGGCCGGCTCGATGAAGCCCGAGCACCTCGAGGCGCTTCGCGATGGAGTGGTAGCGGCGCTCGAGGCTGGGATCGCGGGCGGCGGCGCTTCGATCGACGACTACCGCGACGGGCGCGGCGAGAAGGGCCGGATGCAGGAAGAGTTCCTCGTCCATACGCGAGAGGGGCAGCCCTGCCGGCGCTGCGACGCGACGGTCGAGCGCATCGCCGTCGCCGGCCGTTCGACCTACTTCTGCCCCGGCTGTCAGCTGAAGCTGCGGCGCCGACCGCGACGGCGGCGCCGTCCGGTCACTCGTTCATCGTAAGCCGGCTATGGCCGGCAAGACGCTGAAGACGGAGGCGATCGTCATGCGCAGCATCCGCTACGGCGAGGCCGACCGCATCCTCCATCTCTACACGGCCGAGCGGGGAAGGGCGGGGGCGATCGCCAAGGGCGCTCGGCGGCCCAAGTCGCGCTTCGGGGGCCGGCTCGAGCCGTTCTTCCGCCTCGATCTGCTGCTCCACGAAGGTCGCGGTGAGCTGCTCACGGTGACCCAGGCCGCCACGGTCCACGGCTACCCGCGCCTGCGCGCCTCCGGCGCGGCGCTGAGCGCGGCTGCGCGCGCCTGCGACGCGGTCCTGCGGCTGCTGGACTCCGCCGAGCCCAACCTTCCCGCCTACAACCTGCTCTGCCGCTACCTCTCGCTGCTCGACGACGCCGACGTGCCGGGGGCCGCCTCGCTGCCCGTGGCGCTCTCCTTCCGGCTCAAGCTCGCCCTCGCCGCGGGCTTCTCGCCTGAGCTTGCCTCCTGCACGCGCTGCGGCGAGGCCGATCACCTCGCCGGCTTCTCCGGAGCCGCCGGGGGCGTCGTCTGCGCCGGCTGCGAGGCGGGATCGTTTCCGCTTTCCGAAGACGCCCATCGCTTCATGGTCGAATCGATCGCCAGGCCGCTGGCGGAAGCGCCCGTGGCGGGTGAGCGCGAGCTGCGCCAGGCGGAGCGGGCGATCGGCGAGACGCTCGAGCATCACGCTCACGTGCAGCTACGCGCCGCGGCTTAGGAGAGACAGGGAGGGACTTGACGGAGCGACGGCATGGAGGCTCCGTCAAGTCCCTCCCTGTCTCCTTATGATCGACGGGTGTCTCTCACGGCCAGCTTTGAGGATCGCGTCATCGCCTGGGAGGAGGAGTTTCTGGCACCGGAGGCGACTAGGTCCTATCCGGCGCGGCGCCGGGTCGAGGAGCCCGACAGTCCGCTGCGCACCCCGTTCCAGCGCGACCGCGATCGCATCGTCCACTCCAAGGCCTTCCGCCGCCTCAAGCACAAGACGCAGGTCTTCATCGCGCCGGAAGGCGACCATTACCGCACCCGCCTCACCCACACGCTCGAGGCCTGCGGGATCGCCCGCACGGTGGCACGGGCGCTCCGGCTCAACGAGGATTTGACCGAGGCGATCGGGCTCGGCCACGACCTCGGTCACCCGCCGTTCGGCCACACCGGCGAGGACGCCCTCGACGCGGCGCTGCGGGAGCGCTGTGGCCATGGCTTCAAGCACAACGTCCACTCGCTGCGCGTCGTCGACGTGCTCGAGCGCGACGGGCAGGGACTGAACCTGACCGAGCAGGTTCGAGACGGGATCCTCAACCACACCGGCTCCGATCGCCCGGCGACGCTCGAGGGCCGGATCGTGAAGCTGGTCGACCGCGTCGCCTACATCAACCACGACATCGACGACGCCCTCCGCGCCGGGATCCTGGCGCCGGGCGACCTGCCCGCCGACGAGATCGAGCTGCTCGGCCCGACCGGCTCCGCCCGGATCGACACGCTGGTGCGCGACATCGTCGATCGGTCCGCCGCGACCGGCGACATCGAGCAGAGCGAGGAGGTCGGCGGGGCGATGCTGCGGCTGCGCAAGTTCATGTTCGATCGCGTCTACCTGGGCGAAGCGGCGCGCGGCGAGCACGAGCGCGCGCAGCGGGCGCTGCGCGGCCTCTTCGACCACTACATGGAGCACGCCGACGAGGTGCCCGCCGCCGAGCCCGAGGCGAGCGAGTGCCAGCGCGTGGCCGACTACCTGGCGGGGATGACCGACCGCTTCTGCATCGCCCGCTTCTCCGAGCTGACGATTCCCGAGGCGGCTCGCTTCTGATGGCGCTGATCTCCGACGAAAGCCTGGAGCGGGTCAAGCAGGCGGTCGACATCGTCGAGGTGGTCTCGGCCCACACCGACCTGCGCCGGCAGGGCGCCCGCTGGGTCGGGCTCTGCCCGTTCCACGAGGAGCGCACGCCCTCCTTCTCGGTCGACGCGCAGGAAAAGCTCTACCACTGCTTCGGCTGCGGAGTGGGGGGCGACACGATCAAGTTCGTCGAGGAAAAGGAGGGGCTCGGCTTCGCCGAGGCGGTCGAGCTGCTCGCCGATCGCTACGGGGTCGAGCTGCAGCGTGAGAAGGAGGACCCGCGGGCGGAGGCGCGGCGCCAGCAGCGGCGCCGCCTCGGCGAGCTGCTCGATCGCACGGCGTCCTTCTACGCCCACTGCCTCTGGGATTCCGAGGAGGCGTCCAAGGCTCGCGCCTACCTCTCCGAGCGCGGCCTGGGGGAGGAGACCCTGCGCGCCTTCGCGGTCGGCTACGCCCCCAGCGCCTGGGACACCGTGCTGCTGCGCGGGCAGCGGGCGGGCTTCGGGGTCGAGGAGCTGCGCGGTGTCGGGCTGGCGCAGCGCGGCCGCGGCGGCGGCGAGTACGACCGCTTCCGCGAGCGGATCATGTTTCCGATCCGCGACCGCCGCGGCCGCACGCTCGGCTTCGGCGGTCGTGCCATGCGCTCCGACCAGGGCGCCAAGTACGTCAACACGGCGGAGACCGACTTCTTCCACAAGAGCCAGATGCTCTACGGCATCGACCTCGCCAAGGAGGCGATCGCGAAGAGCGGCCGCGCCGTGGTCGTCGAGGGCTACACCGACGTCCTCGCCCTGCACCAGGCCGGGATCGGCGAGGCGGTGGGAGTGATGGGCACGGCGATCACCGAGGAGCAGGTCGCGGCCCTCTCCGGCATGGTGGACGAGGTCGTGCTGGCGCTCGACGCAGACTCGGCCGGCCAGGAGGCGATGCTGCGGGCGCAGCGGGTCGCCGCCGGCCGCAAGATGCGCCTGCGCGTCGCGGCGATGCCGGAGGGGGAGGACCCGGCCGAGATGATGGCGGCAGGGGGAGGGGCGGACCGCTTCCGGGCGCTGGTCGATGGCGCGGTCGACCTGCCCGCCTTCCAGGTCGGGCTCGTTCTCGATCGGGCGGACGTCTCCCTCCCCTTCGAGCGGGACCGCGCCCTAGAGGAGGTCGCGCCGATCCTGGCGGGGATGGGGGCGAGCCAGGTGGCGAGCCGCGAAGAGCTCGAACGGCGGATCGCGGACAGGCTCGATTTCGACCCTCCGACGGTGAAGAGCCGGGTCGTGGCGGCCCAGCCGACCAGCGGCGGCGCCGCTCCAGCGGCGGCGGGCGGGCCCGCCAGGCGTGGCGCCGATTCGACGCCGGCGCGGCGAAGCGCCGGGGCGGCGCTGACCTCGCGCGAACGACGGGAGCGGGCGCTGCTGGCGATGTGCATCGCCCTGCCGGACGAGGGAAGGGACTACCTGGCCCGCCTCGCCGACGAGCATCTCTCGCCGATGGGCAGGCGCGCCGCCGGCTGGCTGCGAGAGCATCCGGAGGACCCCGCGTCGAACCTCCCCCACGACGACGACGAGCTCGCCAGCCTGATCGCGGAGCTCGTCATCCTCGCCCACGACGAGCCGGCCTCTGCCGAGGCGATGGAGCTCAACTACCTGCTGCTCGAGCAGCGCCGCCTCGAGTCCCAGATCGCCGCGGCCGGCGAGGCCGACGACTACGAGCGCCGCGCCGCGCTCAGCCGCGAACGCGCCGCCCTGGTCGAGCGCATAGCCCGCACCGAGAGCGTCGGCGGCTAGCCGCTAAATTCCCTGCCGCGTTCCGGGGTAGCTCAATCGGTAGAGCACTCGGCTGTTAACCGAGTTGTTGTGGGTTCGAGTCCCACCCCCGGAGCTCGTTTCCCTCCGCCTGCTTGGCTCGGGCCAGCTGCTCCACCAGCTCGGCGCCGCGCATGGCGCCGTCGTGCTCCCCGGCCCAGGCGGCCAGCTCACCGGCACGGGCGGTGAACGCCGAATCGCTGAGGATGCGGGCCGCAGCCCAGCGCAACGGTGCCGGCCGGCAGAGGCGCCAGGGCAGCGAAAGGCCTGCCTTGGCCCAGCTGACTCGCATCGCCGTCTCGCTCATGTCGCCGATGAACGGGCTGATCAGCAGCGGGGTGCCGGCGCTCAGCGCGCGTGCTACGGTGCCGTGTCCGCCGTGCGAGATCACCAGCGAGGCGGCCGGCATCAACTGGCTGTAGCTGAGCCACTCGACGAGCACCGCATTGGCCGGGACCTGGATCGGACTCTGGGGGACGACGCGGTTGGTCGTCGCGACGACCCGCACCGGCTCGTCGGCGAGCGCCTTCAGCGCGGTCCGCACGAGATGGTTGCCGGAGTCGTGGGCGGTGCTCGGGGCGACGAGCACCAGCGGATCGTCCCCGGGCGGCAGTCCGATATCCGGGTGCGGCACCTCGAAGCTCATCGGCCCGGTCACCTCCACCGCGGCGGGCCAGCGCCGCGGGTACTCGAGCTGGGGGAAGGTCCCGACGAGGGCGAGATCCGGGCTTATGCCGCCGTGGAAACGCTCGGTGGGGGGCAGGCCAAGCCGCGCCCGTTGCTTGTTGAGGTCGTTGCGCCCCTGCTCGAGCCCGACGTCGAGCGCTCGCTGTCCAGCTCGCCAGATCCGTCGCCCCAGCGGCGTGCGCGGCGGTCGCAGGCCGACCGCGAAGAACGGCAGGCCCGGCTCGACCACCGGATAGATGTGGGGGATCAGCGTCGCCCGCGGCACGCCGGCCACCTCGGCGGCTAGGGCCGGCGCCAGCGTGAGGATGTCGCTGACCACGGCGTGCGGGCGCAGCTCCTTCAGCAGCGGCAGCAGCGCCCGTGCCGCCTCCGCCGCGTGCGTGCCCTCAGGCGAGTCGGGGTCGGGCGGGGGGAACATCCGGTATTCCTCCGCCGCGGCGAAGCCGAGCCCGGCGCCCTCGACGGCGCCGCGCCGCTCCTCCCACGTCTCGACCGTGACCTGATGCCCGCGGCCGGCCAGCGCCCGCCCGAGGGCTATGGCGGGGAAGACGTGGCCAGGATCGCCGAAGGCTGCGACCAGAAACCGCATCGCGTCGTTACGGCGTGTCGAGGCCCTCGCCCGGTCGGGTGAAGACGATCTCCGGCACATGGCAGTTGGGCGAGGTGTGCAGCAGGAAGCGGACCGCCTCGCCGATGTCCTCCGGCCGGATCATCTCCTCGCCCGGCACCTGCTCCTTGGCGAACTCGGTCATCGGCGTGTCGACGAAGCCGGGCGCCAGGGCGGTGCACTGGATGCCGTCTTGGCCAACCTCACGATGGGTCGACTGGGTGAAGTTTATGACCGCTCCCTTGGTCGCCGCGTAGACGGAGAGCCATGCCTGGCCGCCTTTGCCGGCGATCGAGGCGGTATTGACGATGAGCGCCTTGCCATGCTCGCGCCCCGCCTCTCGCAGCATCGGCAGGCCCTCGCGGGTGCCGATGATCAGCGCCCGAAGGTTGACGGCGAGCTGCATGTCGAGAAACTTGGTCTGGATCTCCTCCATCGGGGCGCCGATCCCGACGCCGGCGTTGTTGACGAGGGCGTCCAGACGCCCATAGGCCTCTCGATGTCGGGCGAAGACGCCGACCACGTCCTCCTCCTCGGTCATGTTGGCGGGCACGCTCTGGACCTCGAGGCCGGCTGCCCGCAGCTCCTCCGCCGCCGCCTCGAGCTTCTCCGGCCGCCGCGCCGACACGGTCAGCGCGTGGCCCGCTTCTCCGAGCGTCCGGGCGATCGCCAGCCCGATGCCGCTCGAGGCTCCCGTGACAAGTGCCGCTCGCTCCGCCAACTCTCTCTCCTCACCGTCGTGGTTCGCCGGGCACGCACCCTATATGCCACCTCTGGCGCCCCGCGACTAACATGCCCCGACTCGCATGCCCCGGCGCCACGCCACAAGCGCGCTCGCCTGCCTTCTGGCCGCCGTCCTCCTCGCCGCCGGATGCGGTGGCGGCTCGGACTCCTCCACGACGAGCGGCGCGGCGCCGAGCAGGACGGCGCCGCCGAAGGCGGACTTCCCGAAGACCGAAGGCAGGAGCCTGGGCGAAATAGTCAAATCGGCCGACTCGCACGCCGAACTCGTCGTCTCGCCTGCCGCCCTTGCCTTCTATAAAGGGATGAACCGCTACCCGTTCGGCGTCTTCCATGCCGACCGCAGCCAGGTCGGGGACGCCGAGGTGGCGCTCTACGTGGCGCGCGTCCCGCATCCGGAGTCCGAACGCGGCGGGGCGGCGGCAAATGGCAAGCAGAGGAAAGGCGCCCTCGCACGGGCGCGCGACGAAGCGCTCGAACAGCCCGCCACGGGCCCCTACCCGGCGGCGATCGAAAGCCTGGCGACCAAGCCCGCCTTTCGCGCCCAGACGACCAGCGACGATCCCGACGCGGCGACGGCCGTCTACACGACCGACATCGATTTCCCCAGCAACGGGGAGTGGCGGATCGCGGCGCTGATCAAGCAGGGGGACGAAACCGTCGCGACGCTGTTGCCCAGCGCCACGGTTGGCCAGTTCAAGAGCGTGCCGAGAGTGGGGGAAGGGGCACCCGAGATCCACACTCCGACCGCCGAGGGTGCCGGCGGGGACCTATCCAAGGTCACGACCCGGATCCCCCCCGACACCCAGAATCGCGTCGATTACGCCGACGCGCTGGGCAGGGAACCGATCTTTCTCTTGTTTGCGACGCCGCAGTTCTGCCAGAGTCGGGTATGCGGACCGGTGGTCGACGTCGCCGAGCAGGTCAAAGAGCGATACGGGGACAACGCCGCCTTCATCCATATGGAGATCTACAAGGACAACGATCCGAACAAGGGCGTGAGGTCGCAGGTGCGGGCGTTCCACCTGCCCAGCGAGCCGTGGCTGTTCGCGATCGACCGCAGCGGCACGATCAAGGCGGAGGTAGAGGGCGCGTTCGGCGTCGATGAACTGACCCGGGTCGTGAATGAGGTGACGGGGGAATGAGCGAGAAAACCGCCCCCGACCCGGAGCTGCTCAAATCCTTCGCCGAGGAGGCGAAACGGCGCTGCGACGTGATCGCCGCCGGCCTCGCCACCGAGACCGAAGACTTCGAGACGCTGCGGGCAGAAGCCCATGCGCTGAAGGGGACCGCCGCCGTGGTCGGCCTGCGCCGCCTCGCCGAGCTGGCCGGCCTGATGGAATCGGACCTCGCCGAGGCGAAGAAGACCGGCGTCCTCCGCGGCGGCCGCTCCCACCAGATCGCCGACGCCGCCAAGGCCCTCTCCGAGGGTGCCAACGCCGCCGCCGAGGGTCAGGAGGAGCCGCCCGACGTGGGCCGCTCCCTCGCCCAGCTCTTCAGCGCCTGACGAGACTCAGGCCCCCCTGGGGCGCTACCCTCGCCCCGGAGGGGCGGTAGCTCAGCTGGTTAGAGCAGCGGACTCATAATCCGTCGGTCGAAGGTTCGAGTCCTTCCCGCCCCATCGCCAGGAGGTCGGTCTCGCTCGCATCGGCGAAGTAGACTCGCTAAATACCGAGATGAAGATCGCGGGATGTGGGGGAGATCGATGATGTTCGGAGGGGCCACGAGTCGCTTGCGTACGCATGCACCTCGCTCGTGGTTTCTGTGCTTGACCATCGCCGGTTGCTTGGCGGCGGGTTTGGTCGCGTCCCCCGCGAGCGCCGCGCCAGGTTGGTCGAACCCGGTGAATGTCTCGGGGGTCATCAATATCGGCGAAGAATCTCCGTTGTTCGATATCGATTCCGCAGGCAATGCGACCGCCGTGTGGCGGCGATACCGCGACGGAAAACTCATCTACGAGAGCGCCGTGCGGCAAGCGGGCGGACCTTGGTCCACTCCATCCCTTTTCTTTGGCGGTTTGGAAGATGCGTACGGATTGCAGATCGCGGTTGACCTCCTGGGCAACGAGACGGCCATCTGGGGACGCCGTCTGGGTCGCTCCGGCGTCGTCCAAAGCGCGACCCGCCCGGCTGGGGGGAGTTGGTCCCCACCGGTCACCCTTTCCGCGGTTGGCGCGTGGCCGGGGCTCCTCGCGGCTGGCCCTGAAGGCACCGTGACTGCGGTCTGGCTCTTGGAGCGGGAGGAAGGTTGGCGTTCAGCCGTCCAAAGCGCGACCCGCCCGGCCGGAGGGAGCTGGTCGGCACCGGTAGCCGTATCTCCACTGAGAAAGGACGCCCGATCTCCGCAAATCGCACTTGACCCCCAGGGCGGCGCAACGGTCGTCTGGGAAGAGGAATACAGCGGTGCAATTGAGAGCTCGACTCGCTCATCCGGAGGGATCTGGTCGGCGCCGGTCGCACTCTCTGCCAATGGAGTATGGGGCGCTTGGCCACAGGTGGCTGTGGATGCCCAAGGCAACGCCACGGCGGTCTGGGTGGGCAGGGTGCCCAATGGCCGTCGGTTCTCTGCCTATGGCCGTCGAATCCAAACTGCGACCCGCCCGGCCGGCGGGACCTGGTCGGCGCCGGTCAGCATTTCGAGGGTGGGGCACCGCCTCGTACAGGACCCGCAGATCGCGGTCAGCCCCCAGGGCGACGCGACCGCGATCTGGCAACGTTCCAACGGTAGTTATCTCGTCGTCCAGGGAGCGACCCGCCCGGCCGAAGGGGGCTGGTCGAGGCCGGTCGACATCACTACCGGTTACGGACGGGGTGGGCAGCATCTGCAGCTGGTGGTGAATTCTTGGGGCAACGCGACCGCGATCTGGGAGGGCTACGACACCCGCCCCGGCCCCAACTTCGCCATCCAGGCGGCGAAGCATCCGCTCGGAGGTGCCTGGTCGCGGCCGACCGATATCTCCCGTTGGACGAATGGCCTTGGCGAACCGCAGATCGCTGTCGATCCGCAAGGCAGGTCAACCGCAATCTGGGTAATCGGCGCTAAGGGCGGCGCGGTCATCCAATCTGTCACCTCGGTCAGGAGGTAGAGCGCACGCTGCTCGCTTCATCCGTCCCGGGGGACGGGCCTTGATCACGGTGCGTTGCGCGTATGAAATTGTCGAGGCAAATCTGTGGTCTGAAGACACCGAGACTTGGTCCCGAAATTGGTCCCCGACTCCACCGAACTCAGCTGAACTCCCTGGACCTAATTTGCTCTATCGAGCCAGATCCGGCTCTATAGACGGCTCCCGGCGCGACTCATAATCCGTCGGTCGAAGGTTCGAGTCCTTCCCGCCCCACTCAGTACGGTCAGCCTCGCTTCTCCTGACAGGGCAGCTTTCCCTGCAGGGAGCCTGGGATCGGAGGCGGCAGAGGTGCTGACGGCCGCCTCTGGCGCACATCGCGCAACTGTTGGGCGGTGGAATCGGCGACGTTACGTCGGTGGGCCCAGATCACCACGGTCGTGCGACCGGTGAAGATTTCCAGGTCGCTGCCGCCTTCGCCCAAGGCGGCTTTCGCCCCCCGGAAGTCGAACAGGCGTCGGTCTTGGGCGGCTTTCGCCTTTCGGGGACGGAACAGGCCGTGGGGGTTTCGGCTTCGGGTAAAGACGTTGGCCCAGCGAACACAGGTGCTCCAGTTCTGGACCGACAGCGGGAGGGAGCAACCACCCTCAGCGAAAAGACCGCCGGGCAGCTGGCAGCTGCCATAGCTGAAGTTCCAGGCGATTCCAAAGCGCCCGTGGTCTGCCTTCGAGATCCCCGTGAGCGGAAGCCGGTCGACCCTCTCGCCTGCGTAGTAGATGGGAAAGGCACCAAACTCCTTCGCCTCTCGCATCTGCGTTTCCCGGGAGCTCTCACTCATCGTGGGGGTGTAATTCGCACCGGCATCGCAGCCGCAAAGAATGCAGCCGCCGAGGAGGCCCAAACAGGCCATGCGAGGGATCCGACGGAAACTCACTGGGGCGAGGATCTTTGACCTGGCGGGCATCGATCTCACATCTAGTGGCCGGGCGGCGTCCAGCGGGTCCAGATTGGGTTGCGGGAGACGCGATGCTCCGTTTCGCGCTGGACCTCGCGACGGTGGGTGCCGTCCAGGCGGATGGTGAAGATCGCGGACGGCGAGACCCCGATCACGAAGTTTCCGCCGGACTCCTTTATGCCGGTGAAGGCGAGGGCCTTGCCGGAGGGCGAGAAGCAGGGGTTGCCGACGCTCCATCTCGGTAGTCGCGAATCGCGGAGGAGATGCGCATTGGCGCCGTCGCGGTTCATGACCATTATCTGAAGCCGGTTCCCGTTCTCCTTAGAGCGCACCAGAGTCACGAAGGCGATCAAGCGACCGTCCCTGGACACGGTCGGCGCGAAGAAGGTGCCAACACCGCTGCTGAATGGCCCGTGCCGCAGGAAGTGAACTCTTCCCCCGTCGATGCCGGTGGTGCCGATTCCCCCCATCGGCCGCGCTTGGTCTTCGACCGGATAGAAAGTGCTGATGATCCGTCGACCGTCTGGGGTGAACTCCGGCCCGGACGAGTTACGGCCGCCTCCGACTCCGAACGTATAGCCGGGGACGGTGATCCGGCGGAGCCCAGAGCCGTCGGCGCGCATGACGAAAACGGCGCGGCCCCGCTTGGTCACCAGCAGGCGCCGGCCATCGGGAGAGAGCGCGATCGAGTCGATCGAGTTGTATGCCCGAGCTCCCCCGGGGCTGACGAAGGACTTGATCGGGTGGGCCCGTCGCCCGCCGTGCTTGATCCAGATCCGGTCCGTCCAAACGGGTTTACCCGTCGACTTGTCAAAAGAACGCGATGCGAAGGCGATGTCTTTCCCGTCGTAGGTTGCGGCGACGCTCAGCAGAGCGCCTCTGCCGAGCTGAAACAGCAGTCGCGGGCGGCCGCCTGATGGCCGCAGCGCAACCAACTTCCTCGCATGCTCCCTGGCGATGATTCGCGTCGCTCCAAGGGAGGAAGCCGGCGGAGCGGCAATGAGAAGGGTCACCCCGAGCAGGGCAATCGTGAAGGTCGCCGATCGAGTGCGCATAGGTCTCTTCCCGGTTCGCCAGCGCGAAACCCGTGGCCATGATCTTGGCATCGGCGGCAAGGCGATGCCCTACGGCACAGCGCGGTGGCGATGCTCGGAAAACTCAGTTTTCTGATTCCGGGCGTATATACGTCCGGAATCCGGGTACGAGCTAAAGAAATCGCATGAGCTTTCCTCGGGGCACAGAAGCGGCGTTCACGATGAGGTCAGCCCCTGGCCGTTGGCTGTGGGGCATCGTCCTCATCGCCTTGGCCTTCGGCGTCCACTCGGCAAGCGCGGCTCCACTCGGGCAGGCCGCGGGAGCCGCGGGGAACCTCCCATCCGTCGCCGCACCGTCGCTTCCCAGCGTGGCCTCTCCCCAGACTTCGCCCCCGAGCGTGCCCCAGGCGCCGGTCGACGTCCCGAGCGTGCCCCCGGCACCGACGAACGTCCCCGCCGTGCCCCCGGCACCGACGAACGTCCCCGCCGTGCCTCATGCACCGCCGAGCGTCCCAGCCACGCCTCATGCTCCCGCCGGCGTTCCCGCCGCGCCTCATGCTCCCGTCCAGGTTCCCGCCACGCCTCATGCTCCGGCCGGGGTTCCCGCAACGCCTCATGCTCCCGTCCAGGTTCCGGCCTCGCCTCATGCTCCGGTCGAAGTTGCACCCAGGCCCAAGGCTCCGGCCGTCGACGTGCCGACCGTCAGGCCGGGAGGAGCCGCGGGCGAGTCCCCACGCACGGGGAGAGCTCCGTCGAGCGGTTCGGCCAGAGTTCCGGGTCTCGGCATCGATCTTCCTGGGGTCCCAGGAATATCCGGCGGGGCGAAGGGGTCGCCGGCCGGCGCCGCAACGCCCGCCTCGGGGCAGACGCGGCAGACGACTGCTTCCGCGGGCGACGGCTTCGGCCAGAGCGCGGATGGCGATGGCGCTGCCCGCCCCGGGATCACGGAAGCCGCGGTCGAATCGGGCAGGCTTGCGCCACTGCGCCGCTGGCTTGCCTACGTCTGGCCCGCCGTCGCCCTGGGGCCGGCTGGGCAGCTCCTGGCAGAAATGCAGGCTCGAGCGGAAGGGGAGGCTCCAGCTTTGCTCCGCGCCGTTGGGCTCGGCCCGTTGCTCGCGCCTCTGGCCGAAGCGGCCGCGTCCGCGTCGCGTAGCGCCGCGGACGTCGCGGAGCAGTCCGCCCCCTCGGGTTCCTCCGCCGCGAATTCCCCCGGCTTCTGGATACCGGAGGGCAGCGAGATCTCGCTGTTCGTCCTCATCGTCTCGAGCGCCGCCCTGGCGGCCTTGCTTGCATTCACGGTGGGGCGGGAACTGCGGGCGATATACCGCTGGCGACTCTGAACGGCTCGACCTGCGCCTAGGTGGAAAGGCGCACCGGAAGCGTCTTCAGCTGATTGAGGAAGGCCGACTCCGCGAACCTGGGACGGCCGGCGAGGGTCATGTCCGGGTAGCGGGCCAGGGTCTCCTCGAAGAGAACCTTCAGCTCGAGGCGGGCGAGAGCGGTGCCGAGGCAGAAGTGGCGGCCACCGGCGCCGAAGGCCTGGTGCTCGGGATTGCGCAGGACGTCGAAGCGGTCGGGGTCCTCGTAGCGGGACTCGTCGCGATTGGAAGAGGCGTACCACATCACCACCTTGTCGCCCTCCTCGATCCGCTGTCCGTGGAGCTCGGTGTCGCGGGTCGCCGTACGGCGGAAGTGGGCGAAGGCCGGATACATCCGCAGCGACTCCTCGACCGCTCCCGGGATCAGTGAGGGATCGTCGAGCAGGAGCCGGCGCTGGTCGGGGTGCTCGATCAGCGCCCGCATGCCGCTGCAGTAGGTCGCTTTGGTGCTGTCGTTGCCGGCGGCGACGAGCAGGAAGAAGCCCATCACGATCTCGTGCTCCTCGAGCTTCTCGCCGTCCAGCTCGGCGTGCACGAGAACGCTGGTCAGGTCGTCGGTGGGGTTCTCGCGCCGCGCCGCGATCAGCCTGCCGCAGCGCTCGAAGATCTCGGGAACGGCAGTCGCCACGGCTCCCTCGATGCCACCGGGGTTGAGATCGGGGTCGCTGGCGCCCAGGGTCGAGTTCATCAGCTCGGCCCAGACCTCGTCGTCCTCCTTCGGGATGCCCATGAAGCTGCCGATCACGCGGGCGACGGCGGGCTGGGCGACGTCGGTGACGAGGTCGCAGGTCTCGCGCCCCTCGAGCCGATCGAGCACCCCGGTGACGATCGCCCTGACCTCTTCCTCGTGGGCGGCGATCCGCTTAGGGGTGAAGCCGGCCTGGAACAGCGACTTGATCCGATCGTGCTTCGGCGGATCCATGCCGATGAACATCGCCCGCATCAGCTCCAGCGGGAAGATCGCGGTCACGGCGGTGATGCCGCCTCTTTCGGAGGAGTAGGTCCGCCAGTCGCGGCTCACCTCGTGCACGTCGTCGGCCGTCGTCACCGACCAGAAGCCGGCCGAATCGGGGAACTCCGTGATCTCGCTGGTCCAGTGGACCGGGCACTCGCTGCGCATGCGCTTGAACAGCTCGTGGGGCGGGCCGTCGGGCCAGTGCTCTCGCTCGGTGACGAGCACGTCGTCGAGCGGTATCTCCTTGGCTTTCTCGCCGGCCTCGATCTGCCGATGGTACTGGCTGACTGGCCAGTTTCAAGCGATGGAGTCGACGGCGTGATTCCGCACGGTGTCGAGCGTGACCCTTCCGCCCACCTCGACCCGGCCGCCGGCGAGCGGCCGGCAGAGGAGTACCGAGCCATGGCCCTGGTGGACCGTGAGCGGGCGGGAGAGCAGAGCGCACAGGGCCATCGCCGCGGAGCCGGTCGCCTCGTCCTCGGCGATCCCCGCCTCCGGCACGAACGACCTGGCTCGCACGGTTCCCGCCGCCTCGTCGATCCAGGACCAGGCATAGGTGTTGGCGCTCTGCGCCGCTGCCGCGAGCGCCCGCACCTCCGCTGGCGAACCCAGCTGCCTGTACTCGAACGGCGGCGCCCACTCGGGCCGGGCGGCGACGAAGGTTCCCTTCTCCGAATGCAGGATGGCGACCTCCCCCGCGGGCGGCCGCACGGCATCGACGGAGACTCCCTCCCGTGCCAGGAGCCATGCGGTTCCCACCGCCGGATGGCCGGCGAAGGGGAGCTCGACCCGTGGCGTGTATATGCGGATGCGCCCGTCGTCGCGGTCGTCGACGAAGACCGTCTCGCTGAAGCCCAGCGCCGCGGCGACGGCCTGCCGGTGCGCCGCCCGCACCTGGTCGCCCTCGAGGAAGACGCCGAGCGGGTTGCCCCACTCGCCGTCCTCGTTGACGAAGACGCGGAGGACGTGCAGGGCCGGCACCCGGACGATCCTAGGCGGATCGTGAGGCGTGGCCGAGGTCGGCCGCCGATTGCGCGAGAATCGAGTTGGCCGCGTGTCGTCCCCGAGGAGAGGAGTCGAAGTGACGGAGCCAAATTCGAGGTCCCAAGGGGCAGGGCGCCTGCCTGCCCTTCTTGCCGTCCTGGCGGTTGGATTGACCGGGATCGCCTGGGCAGGCTGCGGAGGCAGCAACGGCGACAGCACCCAGGACGTCAAGGAACGACTCGAAAAGGGCGTCGAGGAAGCGAAGCGGGGCGTCGAAAAGGCCGGCGACGAAGTCCAGGAGGGCTTCGAAAAGGCGCAGAAGGAAGCCAAGCAGGGCAAGGATCAGAGCTCGGAGCGGGGCCAGCGGATACAGCGGGAAGCCGAAAAGGCGATTGGCAACGCCAAGGAAGAAGCGCAGAAGGGCATCGAAAAGGGCAAGGCGGAAGCCAACCGGGCGATCCAGGAAGCGGAAGGGTACGTCCAGGAATAGGGCTAGCCCGAAGCGACCAACGGAGCGGCCTAGCGGACCGTGCAGTCGCGGGTCAGCGTGGTGGTGATCTGCTTGCCGCCGGCGAAGTTGAAGGTGCCGCGGGTGAACGAGAAGATCGCGCCGGGAAAGCCCGCTGGGGCGGCGCAGCGGGCGCTGAGGAAGCTGTACTCCTTGCCGCGAAAGCGGTACTTGCGCCGGAAGACGAGCGAGACGTCGGTGACGTAGCCGAGATCCGAGGCGAGCCGCGGGATCCTCGTCGTCAGCACCGTTCCGAACTTTCCATGAGAAGGATGGCGAATCAGGAAGGAGAGCACGACGGTGAGCTCCACCGGGTTGGAGCCGTGGATGTGCAGCAGGATCGCCGGCTTTCCCCGCGTGCGGCCGTTGAAGGCCAGCATCTGCCCGTGAACCGTGAAGGGGGCCCGGTTGGGGAACTCCACGTTGGCGATGAACTGCCCGCTGCCGACCAGCGCCGGCTTGCAGCGGTCGAGCGCGGTCGCGGGCCCCGTCGACTCGAGCAGGCTGGGGCGGCAGACCGGCAGTCCCCGGGTGGAGATTCGTCCGTAGCGATTCACCTCGAACGAGATTTCTCGAAGCTGCGGGGGGCGGCTTCCGTCGGCCGTCTTGATCGACGTGTTGAGATTCACCGTTACCGCGGCGTCGCGGTCACGGGGCAGCGACCGCGGGGTGAATCCCCCGTTGAAGCTGACGAACAAGCCTCCGTCTCCGGCGATCTCGCCATGGGCGATCGCGGCGCCCGAGAGCACCGCTGCGAGCAACCCGATGACGGCGACGCGCTTCATCAGGGGAATCCTATTCCGGTACCTGCCTGGGCTTATGGCGCGAGGGTTAAGGCCATCGCTCGGCGCCGCTGCTCCGACGATCGCGCCTAGCCTCAGGCGAAGGAGAGAAAGTCGCCCGGGCTAGAGTCCGCGCATGCAGCGGAGCGGCGGATCGATCGAGCTGTCCGCCGGTGACGAGTTCGCCGGCTACCGCATAGAGCGGAGCCTCGGTCGGGGTGGCATGGGCGTCCTCTACCTCGCGATGGAGCCGGGCCTGGAGCGGCGGGTGGCACTGAAGTTGATCGCCCCCGAGGCGGCCGCCGACGAGGTCTTCGCCCGCCGCTTCGCCGAGGAGTCGAAGATCGCGGCCTCGATCGAGCACCCGAACGTGGTGCCGATCTACGCCGCCGGCGAAGAGGACGACATTCCCTTTATCGCGATGCGCTACGTGGCCGGGTCCGACCTCGGCCGCCGCCTCGCGCGCGGGGGGCGCCTCGAGCCTGCGGCCGCGGTGGCGCTGATCGCACAGGTGGGAAACGGCCTCGATGCGATCCACGCCGCGGGGCTGGTTCACCGCGACGTCAAGCCGGCGAACGTGCTGCTCGGCGAGACCGGCGGCGAGGACCACGCCTACATCACCGACTTCGGCGTCGCCCGCAACGTCGCCACCGAGTCGGGTCTGACCCAGACCGGGCGCTTCGTCGGCACGCTCGACTACGTCGCACCGGAGCAGATCTCCGGCGGGACGGTCGATGCGCGCGCCGACGTGTACGCGCTCGGCTGCCTCCTCTTCAAGCTGCTGACGGGCGAGGTGCCATACCCCCGCGACGGCGAGGCCGCTCGCCTGTATGCCCACCTCAACGATCCGCCACCGTCGCCCTCCCTGCATGCCACCGCGGTGCCGATGGGCCTCGACGACGTCGTCGTGCGGGCGATGTCGAAGCGGGCCGAGGATCGCTATCCCTCGGGCGGCGATCTCGGTCGAGCGGCGGTCGCGGCGCTGAGCGGGTCACAGCCGGGGCTGCCGGAGCGAACCGTGGCGACCGGAGCGGCGGCGACCCGCACGGCGGAGACGATCTCCCCGTCGCCGTCCCGACGCCCGGCGATGGGCGAGACCGACGCCGCTGGCACTCGCCGGTTGCAACCGGGGCGCTCGCGACGTGGCCGAGCGCTGGCGATGGGCGCCGGCCTCGCTCTTGTCCTGGCGGCCGTCGTCGGCGCCCTGATCTCCTCCGGCGGAGGAGCAGGGGAGGACGCCGCTGGCAGCGGAACCGCGGTGAACGGGATCGGGCAGAGCGTCGAGCCCAAGCCGAAGCCCCGCTCCGAGCCGAAGCCGCTGACCCGCGCGGAGCTGATCGCGAAGGCGGACGCGATCTGCGCGGACAGCCAGCGTTCCTTCGAGGAAGCCCGAGCGGAATTCCCGGAAGCCAAGGAAGAGCTGGCCCCGGACGTGGCGTACTCCGAAGCCCTGGTCGCGATCTCGACCCCGGCGGTGCGGCGCTTCGAGGCGCTGCTGCCGCCCCGGAGCGTCGAGCGGGCCTTCGCCGAATACGTGCAAGCCCAGCGACGCGTCCACGCCTACGACGTGCAGGCGCTGCGGGCCGCCCGCGCCGAACACGACGGCGAGTACCTCGCCGCGCGCGAACGCCGCGACAACGGCCAGCGGCAGCGGTACGAGCTGGCACGTGCGGTCGGCTTCAAGACCTGCAGCGCCAGCCCGGGCTAGGGGCCGCAGGAACCGCGCTTCCCGTCCTGGCAGCGGACTTCATCAGCCGCGCTTTTCCGCCGATCCGCCCGGGCGCCTCACCCGCTCGACCCCCTGGCGCACTTCTTTGACCGCCTCCCGGGTCGTCGCGACCGCCTCCTGGGTCGCGGCCGAGACGCCCTCGCTCGGCTTGCCGCCGACGATGTCGCGGAAGGCGTTCTTGAAGCGCTCGGTGTGACGGTCGGGGCGGAACCGGTCGACGGCCTTGGCCTGCTTCGCCACGTCTCGATCGGCATAGCGGCGGCGGGCCCAGGGGGACCCCGGCTTGGCGATCCGCAGGGCGCCGTAGAGGGCGAGCGGAAAGATGAAGAAGCCGACCGTCCCGTGCATGATGCGCTGCTTGCCGAAGCAGACGGCGACTATCGCGAAGACCACGGCGGCGGTGATGAGGCTGCCGATCGTTTCCTCGGCGGAGCCGGTGTCGAAGCTGAAGGGGCTGAAGCCGAGCAGGATCAGCATCATCCCGGCGGCGGCGATCACGGTTGCGTCGATCGAGCTGCGGCCCTGCTCGGCCCAGTAGACGTCCTCGAGGTACACCCAGAGCGCGAACTCGTCGATCGTCAGCCCGACGCCGACCCCGAAGAGAAAGGCGCAGATCTCCGTGTAGGGGCTGTCGCCGAGCGCCGCCAGGCCGAGCGTGCCGGCGATCATCATCGTGACGATGCCGAAGACGAGGTGGTGGACGTGGACCCCGCTCTCGCTCACCACGCTGCCCGGCCACCACTGCGCGCGCGGGCTCCGCATCAGGCGGGTGCTCATGCGGATGAAGGCGAAGGAGAGGATGAAGCCGACGAGGACCAGGAAGAGGCCCTGTTTTTCGTTGGCGAGGATCTGGTCGTTCCAGAAGTCGCTGAATATGGATGCGGCGATCATCGGCTCGGTTGGGGTCGAGTGTAAGCCTGGGCCGGAGCCGGGTAACGACGAGCTCGCTCTATCGCCGGCGTCCCGACGGTCGCCGACCCCGCTCTTCCAGCTTGCCCCGCGACGACTGCGCCGCCGGCACCCGCTTCACGTTGCGGAGGTCCGGCACCAGCATTTCCTCGGCGCACTGGCGGTGCCAGTGATGGTGTTCGGTGCCGCCCAGGCGCAGCACGTACTGGACGACCGTGTGCTCACTGCCGATCGGGATGTCGCCGTGGCAGCCCGGGCAGCGGTAGAGCTTCTGCCCGAAGCTGCGGATCAGCCAGACCTCGTTGCCCTCGTCGTCGTAGCCGCGCAGGCTCCAGCGCTTGCTGGGAAGCCCGGCGCCGGCGCTCATCGCCTCGAGAGCCAGGCGAAGCCGGCGGCCATCGCCACGTTCGCGACGCCGGCGAGGCGGAGGCCCAGCTTGGCGCCGGGTCGGCTGACCGCCGGCGACTCGGCCCAGAGGGCGTCAGTCGCGATCTCGGTGCCGCGCAGCCAGGCCAGCGCCCACCAGTCGCGCTGCTCGCCGCGCCTCGCGGCGATCGCATGCGCCGCCGCGAAGGTCAGCCAGATCGGGCCGCAGCGGCGGAAGAGGTGGGCGGCGTCGGGGGACGGCTCGTCGTGGCCCAGCACCCGCAGGGTCGCCTCCGGCGCGGCGATCGCCGCCGAGCCGAGCAGCAGATCGAAGCCGATCATGTTGCGGTTGGTGAGGCGAAGAGCCTGCTCAACGGTCATTTCGACTCCATCCAACCAGATCGGAGGGGAATCGGAAGGGAAAGCATCCAAACCGGCGAAATGGACCGCCGTGACCAAGACCGCAACGAAGTCCCCCCAGCTCAAAAGCCTTTCCGAGTACATCCAGGAGCGCTTCGACGAGTTCTCGCGCTCGCAGAAAGACGTTGCCCGCTACATCGTCGACCATCTCGACGAGGCAGCCTTCCTCACCGCCGAGGAGCTGGCCAGGAGAGCGAGCACCTCCTCATCGACGGTGGTGCGCTTCTCCCAGGCCCTCGGCTTCGAGGGCTACCCCGAGCTTCAGCAGGCGGCGATCGAGGAGTACCGCAGCGCCGCGGTCGCCGGCACCGCCGCCACCGCGGGCGGCGCGGCGCTCTTCTCCTTCGACCACTCCGAGCTGGAGGGCTCGCTCAGCGCCGACTACTCGAACCTGGAGGAAACCGCGCGCAACCTCACCCGCGAGCAGGTCGACGGCGCCGTCGCGGCGCTGGCCGAAGCGCAGCGGGTGGTGATCGTCGGAGTCGACCAGATGGCCTTCTTCGCCAGCTACCTGCGGCACATCCTCAGCCTGCTCGACATCCGCGCCGAAATCGTCGCCAGCACGGGCGGCGAGTCGCTGCAGCGACTGGGGCGAATCGACGAGGAGACCCTCGTCATCGTCCTCTCCTGCGGCCGCGCCCACCCGCTCTTGCTGCGGGCGATGAAGCTCGCCCTGCACCGTCGCGCGCGCACCCTGGCGATCTCCGACGCGTCGATGTCCGAGGTCGGCGAGCACGCCGAGCAGACCCTCTACTTCTCCTCCAACAGCCCGTCCTTCGCCCGCTCGAACACCGCGCTGATGGCGCTCGTCCAGGGCCTCGCCCACGGCCTCTACGCCCGCGACGAAGCGGCGCACAAAGACCGCATCCGCGCCTACAAACTGAAGTAGGACCGGCCCCCGTAATATTGGCCGCGTGACCGAGCGCGCCACCTTCCGGGTCAAGACCGGCCTCGCCGAGATGCTCAAAGGCGGGGTGATCATGGACGTGGTCACGCCCGAGCAGGCGCGGATCGCCGAGGAGGCCGGGGCCTGCGCGGTGATGGCGCTCGAGCGCGTCCCCGCCGACATCCGCCGCGACGGCGGCGTCGCCCGCATGTCCGACCCGGCGATGATCAAGGGGATCCAGGAGGCGGTGACGATCCCGGTCATGGCCAAGGCGCGGATCGGCCACTTCGCCGAGGCCCAGGTCCTACAGGCGCTCGAGGTCGACTACATCGACGAGTCGGAGGTGCTGACGCCGGCCGACGAGCGCAACCACATCGACAAGCTCGCCTTCGAGGCGCCCTTCGTCTGCGGCGCCACCAACCTCGGCGAGGCGCTGCGCCGGATCGGCGAGGGCGCGGCGATGATCCGCTCGAAGGGCGAGGCCGGCACCGGCAACGTGGTCGAGGCGGTGCGCCACATGCGTGAGATCGTCGGCGGGATCAAGCGGCTGGCGCAGCTCGGGCCGGATGAGCTCGCCGCCGCCGCCAAGGAGCACCAGGCGCCGCTCGAAGTCATCCAGGACGTCGCCGCCGCCGGCCGCCTGCCGGTGCCGCTCTTCTGCGCCGGCGGCATCGCCACCCCGGCGGACGCGGCACTGATGATGCAGCTCGGTGCCGAGGGCAACTTCGTCGGCTCCGGCATCTTCAAGAGCGCCGATCCGGAGCGCCGGGCGCGGGCGATCGTCGAGGCGACCACGCACTTCAACGACCCGGAGCGGGTTGCCGCCGCCTCGATCGGCCTCGGCGAGGCGATGTCGGGCCTGGAGATATCGGAGCTGGCCGCGGCCGACGCGCTGCTGCAGGACCGCGGTGCCTGAGGCCCCGCGGCTGCGGGTCGGAGCTCTCGCGATCCAAGGCGGCTTCGAGGCCCACATCGCCATCCTGCGGGAGCTTGGCGCGGAGGCGACCGAGGTCCGGCTTCCCGCTGACCTCGACGGTCTCGACGCCCTGATCATCCCCGGCGGCGAGAGCACGACGATCGTCAAGGGAATCGAATCGGCCGGGCTCGAGGGGCCGATACGCGCTCACCACGCGGCGGGCAGGCCGGTGCTCGGCACCTGCGCCGGGATGATCGTCTGCGACGACGAGCATCTCGGTTTGCTCGACGCGACCACTCGTCGCAACGCCTTCGGGCGGCAGCTGCAGAGCTTCGAGGCCGATCTGACCGTCGAGGGGATCGGCGAGGAGCCGCTGCGGGCGGTCTTCATCCGGGCGCCGTGGATCGAGCGGCACGGCCCAGGGGTCGAGGTGCTCGCGTCCCACGACGGCCACCCGGTCGCGGTCCGCGAGGGAAGCGTGCTCGCCTGCGCCTTCCACCCTGAGCTGACCGACGACTCGAGGCTGCACGCGCTCTTCATGGCAATGACTACGGGGGCGCGCGAACGGGCGCCGGAGGAGGCGGAGACGTGAGAGACCCGAGAGCTGAACGGCTGGCGAAGATCCTCGTCGGCTACTCGACCGAGGTGAAGGAGGGGGAGACCGTCTCGATCGACGGCGAGAGCGCCGCCGAGCCGCTGCTGCTCGCCGTCTACGAGGAGGTGCTGAAGGCGGGCGCCCACCCGATCCTCAACGTCTCGCTCGGCGGCCAGAGCGCGATCTACTACAAGCACGCCAGCGACTCCCAGCTCGAGTGGGTCTCACCGACCTCCGAATGGCTGCTCGACAATGTCGACGTACGGATCGCGATCGGCGCCAGCACCAACACCCGCGAGCTCTCCGCCGTGCCGCCGGAGCGCCAGTCGCGCCGCCAGGTCGCCACCGGCGAGCTGCTGGGCAGGGCGATGGAGCGGAGCGCCAAGGGCGAGTTCCGCTGGTGCTACACGCTCTTCCCGACCAACGCCTACGCCTCGGAGGCAGAGATGAGCCTCGCCGACTACGAGGACTTCTACTACGGAGCCTGTCTCGCCGACGACGACGAGCCGCTGACGGCATGGAGGCGCGCCTCCGCCGAGACCCTGCGCCTCGCCGAGTGGATCGAGGGGCACGAGGAGGTGCGGGTCACCGCTCCCGGGACGGACATCAGGCTGGGGGTCGCCGGCCGCAAGTTCATTCCCTGCGACGGCCACCACAACATGCCGGACGGCGAGTTCTTCACCGGACCGGTCGAGGACTCGGTCGAAGGCGAGGTGACCTTCCACCTGCCGGCCACGGTCGGCGGCCGCGAGGTCGCCGGAGTCCGGCTGCGCTTCGAGTCCGGCAAGGTGGTCGACGCCAGTGCCGAGCGGGGCGAGGAGTTCCTGATCGGGCTGCTCGACACCGATGCCGGGGCGCGGCGCCTCGGCGAGCTCGGCATCGGCACCAACTACGCGATCGATCGCGGCACCCGCGAGGTGCTGCTCGACGAGAAGCTCGGCGGCACGGTGCACATGGCGGTCGGCAAGAGCTATCCCGAGTCCGGCGGCGTCAACGACTCGGCGGTCCACACCGACCTGGTCTGCGACCTGCGCCGCGGCGGCAAGCTCGAGGTCGACGGGGTCGTGATGCAGGAAGACGGTAAGTTCGTCGTCTGACCGTCCACGGCCCTACTGGTTCGGCAGCGGCGAGCCGGCCAGCAGGAAGAACCAGCCGACGAAGACCAGGCCGGCAAGCAGGACGGAACCCATGATCACCGCCTCGACGACGGTGGTGGCGCCGACGCCGCCACCGCTGTCGCGCACGCTCTTCAGCCAGCTCGGCCGCATCGGCGCCAGGCGGTTGGTGCCGGTGATGCGCACGTAGAGGGCGTTGAGGCGGCCGATCACCCAGGCATCGAGGAGGATCGTGAGGAGGATCCCCACGGCGACCACGGCGTAGGGGCCCTCGGCCGGGAACTGAGTCGTCGCCACCTGGGAGCCGACCCAGATCCAGCCGACCGGGATCGCCGTCCAGAGGGCGAGCGCGGTGAGCAGCATGACCACGAAGACGGCGCTTGCCGCAAGGGCTCTGACCGGACTCGTTCCACGTGATTCTCCGATCGTCTCCATGGGCATCCCTTGCTCATAGAATGGCAAACGATGTCCGGGCATTCGAAGTGGTCCTCGATCAAGCACAAGAAGGGCGCCGCCGACGCCAAACGCGGCAAGCTCTTCACCAAGCTGGCGCGCGCGATCACCGTGGCGGCGCGGGACGGCGGCGGCGATCCGGACGGCAACCCGGCGCTGGCGACGGCGATCCAGAAGGCGCGCGAAGCGTCGATGCCCAAGGACAACATCCAGCGGGCGGTCGACCGCGGCTCGGGCGTCGGCGCCGACGCCGAGGCGATCGAGCGGGTCGTCTTCGAGGGCTACGGGCCGGGCGGGGCGGCCGTCCTGGTCGAGGCCCTGACCGACAACCGCAACCGCACCAGCGCCGAAGTGCGCCACGCCTTCAGCAAGCACAACGGCAGTCTCGGCGAGCCCGGCTCGGTCGCCTGGATCTTCGAGAAACGAGGTGTGCTGGCGGTCGACGGTGCCCGCTACGGCGAGGACGACCTGATCGCCGCGATCGACGCCGGTGCGGAGGACGTGCGCGAGGAGGGGGAGCTGCTTCGGGTGCTCTGCGAGCCGGCGAGCCTGAGCGCGGTGCGCGAGGCGCTCGAGGCGGGCGGGGTCGAGGTCCAGTCCGCCGACGTGACGATGGAGCCGAAGAGCACCGTCGAGGTCAAGGGCAACGAGGCCAGGTCGCTGCTAGGGCTGATCGAGGCGCTGGAAGACGACGACGACGTCAACGAGGTTCACGCCAACTTCGACATACCGGACGAGGTCCTGCAGAAGCTCGCCGCCTGAAGGCATCCGGTCCCGGTCCCAGAATCACCTCCCATGCAAGTCGTGATGGGGATCGACCCGGGCGCCGCCAACCTCGGCTTCGGCATCGTGCGGGTCGATGGCAATCGCATGGTCGCACTCGACGGCGGCGTGGTCGAGACGACCGCCGAGCTGCCGATGGAGCGGCGGCTGGAGCGGATCCACGGCGAGCTGGCCGAGCTGATCGCCTGGCACGAGCCGGCCGCGATGGCGGTCGAGGACGTCTTCTTCGGCAAGAACGTGCAGACCGCGATGATGGTCGGCAGGGCGAGCGGGGTGGCGATGCTGGCGGCGGCGCAGGCCGGCGTCGGCTGCTTCGCCTACACGCCGCAGGCGATCAAGATGGCCGTCTGCGGCAGCGGCGCCGCCGACAAGAAGCAGGTGCAGCGGATGGTGGGCACCCTGCTCGGCCTGCCGGAGCTGCCCACTCCCGACCACGCCGCCGACGCGCTGGCGGTGGCGATCTGCCACGGCGGCGGCAGCGGCCGCCGCGAGGCCGCTCGGGTCGCCGAGGGGGCCGTGCCGTGATCGCCGCGGTCCGCGGCGAGGTGATGGTGCGGCGTCCCGACCACGTGGTGGTCGACGCCGGCGGCGTCGGCTACCGGCTGACCGTCTCGGCGGAGACGCTGAAGGCGGTCCCCGCCACCGGCCGCGAGGCCTTCTTGCACGCCGAGCTGGTCGCGCGCGAGGACTCGCTGGCGCTCTTCGGCTTCGCCTCCGAGGAGGAGCGCGACCTCTTCGGCCAGCTGGTCTCGGTCAGCGGCGTCGGGCCCAAGGTGGCGATCTCGGTGTTGTCGAGCGGCCCGGCACGGGAGCTGCTGCGGGCCATAGCCGCCGGCGACGCCAAGCGCTTCCAGGCCGCGCCGGGGATCGGCAAGCGGACCGCGGAGCGGATCATCGTCGAGCTGCGGGAGAAGGTCGCCGGGGCCCTGGAGGAAGGGGTCGGCCTCGCGGCGAGCGATGACGATCCCCGCTCCCTGGCTCGCGACGGGCTCGTCAACCTCGGCTACGCGCCGCTGGAGGCCGAGCAGCTGCTCGACGGGATCGTGGGCGGCGACGCCGAGGAGCTGCTGGCAAGTGCCCTGCGCAAGGCCGGAAGCGGAAGGCCCGCGGCGTGAGCGAGAAGCGCATACGAACGCCCGGCATCGACGGCGAGCCGGTGCCGATCGACGCCGAGGTCCGCGTACACGACGCCAGGACCGAGATGCCGGAGGAGGATCTCGACCGCTCGCTGCGGCCTCCCAGCCTCGCCGACTTCGTCAACCAGGAGCAGGTCACCGAGCAGCTCGGCATCTTCATCGAGGCGGCCCGGCGGCGTGGCGAGCCGCTCGACCACGTCCTGCTCGCCGGCCCGCCGGGGCTGGGCAAGACCTCCCTCGCGCACATCGTCGCCGCGGAGATGGAGGTGCCGCTGGTTCAGACCGCCGGCCCGGCGCTGGAGCGCAAGGCCGACGTCGCCTCCTTCCTCACCGCGCTGGAGCCTGGCAGCGTCTTCTTCGTCGACGAGATCCACCGGCTCGGCCGCGCCGTCGAGGAGACGCTCTACCCGGCGATGGAGGACGGCGAGCTGCCGGTCGTGCTCGGCCAGGGTGCCGGCGCCCGCACGGTGACCCTGCCGCTGCCGCCCTTCACGATGATCGGCGCCACTACCAGGGCGGGGCTGCTGACCACGCCGCTGCGCGACCGCTTCGGAGTCTGTCACCGCCTCGAGCACTACGACGCCGGGCACCTGGCCCAGATCATCGAGCGCTCCGCCGGCATCCTCGAAGTCGAGATCGACGCCGAGGGGGCGCGGATCATCGCCGAACGCTCCCGGGGTACGCCGCGGGTCGCCAACCGGCTGCTGAAGCGGGTGCGCGACTTCGCCCAGGTCAAGGGAACCGGCAGGGTCGACGGCGGGGTGGCCGCGGCGGGCCTGGAGATGCTCGAGGTCGATGCCGGCGGGCTGGACCGCAGCGACCGCAGCCTGCTCAACGCGGTGGCGACGAAATTCGCCGGCGGGCCGGTCGGGCTCTCCACCCTGGCGGTCGCGATCGGCGAGGAGCAGGACACGATCGAGGACGTGCTGGAGCCGTATCTGCTGCAGCAGGGGCTGCTGAAGCGCACCCCCCGCGGACGGGTCTTGACCGAGCGGGCTTACGAGCACCTCGGGATCCCCGCGCCCGAGGGCGCGCGCAGTCTGTTCTGAGCGCACTCTCAGTAACCTGAGCGGGTATGCCTTTCTTCATCTGCCCGAACTGCGGCAACCGGGAGTTGAGCGCCGACCGGACAGCCGGTTTCAGCAGCCGTCCGAAGGGCTGCTCGAAATGCGGCTTCGGCTTCGTCTTCGAGCTGCTCGACGACTACTACCCGGCGCCGAACGCGGCCTTCTTCGTCTGCGACCAGCAGGCGCGGGTGATCGACGCGGGACGGGGCAGCTTCGAGCTGACCGGCCTCACCGACGAGGACGTGATCGGGCGTCCGGTGAAAGAGGTCCTGGGACTGCAGTGGCTGCAGGCCGGCGAGGGCGGCGAGAGCGCCGACACCGACGGCGACGGGGTCGCCGACCCGATCGAGACCTCGCTCGAGTGGGGCGTGCGCTCCCTCGGCAAGAAAGTCTCGGTGAACGCGGAGGGCGACCTGCCGGCGGAAGCCGTCGCCGACGTCTTCCCCGCCTACGACGACGACGGCGGCCTGCTGATCGTCCTGACCCCGGACAGCTGAGGCGATGAACCGGCGCAGGAACGTCTTCGTGCTGGTCTTCGTCCTGGCGCTGATCGCGGTCTCGGCGCTCGTCATCGCCAACAAGGAGACCAAGCTAGGGCTCGACCTCAAGGGCGGGGTCGAGCTTGTGTACCAGGGCAACCCCACCGGACAAGTGAAGGAAGTCAGCGGGTCCGACATCGAACGCTCGATCGAAATCATCCGCGAGCGGATCGACAAGCTGGGAGTCGCCGAGCCGGAAGTCTCCCGTCTGGGGGCCACCGAGATCTCGGTCAGCCTGCCGGACGTGACCAATGCCCAGCGGGCGATCGAACAGGTTGGCACCACGGCCCAGCTCCAGTTCTATGACTGGGAACCGAACCTGATCGGCCGCGAGAAGACGATCGGCGGCTTCCCGGGCCGCGAACCCCCCGAAGAAGCAACCAAAGAAGCGGACAAAGAATGGGAAGCCGCCGGGCGCAGCGTCAAAAAACAGGAAAACGTCCAGCTGATCCTCGCCGGGGCCTACCCCAACGCCTACGGCGCCGTCAAGCTCGCCGCCGAACAGAAGGCGGTGGCCGACTGCGCGAGCTGCTCGACGACCAAACCGCGCTATTACCTGTTCGACGGCACGCCACAGCACAAGCTGCTCGCCGGGCCGGAGTTCGCCGAAGAAGACCTCTTCATCAGCGCGACGGGAACCAAACGGCCCCGCAAGAAAGCCTGCGAGGAAGGGCAGATCGGCGACTGCCAGATCGTCCTCAAGGTGCCGGCCGGGACGGTCGTGGCCTCCGAGCAGCCTTCAGACGCGAGCGGCAAGGTCATCGAGGGAATCCAGAACGCCGGCTGGTTCGCCCTCAAAGACGACCCGGCGCTGTCGGGAACCGAGATCACCAACCCGAAGCAGGAAACCGACGAACTGGGCCAGCCGAACGTCACCTTCCAGTTCACCGACAAGGGCCAGGAGGCGTTCCAGGAAGTCACCCGCCGGATCGCCCAGCGCGGCCAGGCGCGGGCGATCGGACCGGCTTCCGGGGAAGAAGCGGAACGGCTGTCGGGTCGCTTCGCGGTCGTTCTCGACAACGAAATCAAGACCGCGCCGATCATCAACTTCGCCCAGAACCCCGACGGGATCGACGGCCGCACCGGCGCCCAGATCTCGGGCGGCTTCAACAGCATCCAGGAAGCGCAGGACCTCGCGACCTTCCTCCAGATCGGCGCCCTGCCGATCAACCTGAAGCTGATCAGCCAGACCCAGGTCTCGGCCACCCTGGGCAGTCAAGCGCTCCACCAGGGGATCAAGGCGGGCGTCATCGGCCTCGCTCTGGTCGTCCTCTTCCTGCTGCTCTTCTACCGCTTCCTCGGCCTGATCGCGGTGTTCGCGCTCGGCGCCTACGGGGTGATCTTCTTCGCCCTGATCAAACTGATCCCGATCACCCTCACCCTGCCGGGGATCGCCGGGCTGATCCTGACGATCGGGGTCGCGGCCGACTCGAACATCGTCATCTTCGAGCGGATCAAGGAGGAGGTGCGCGCCGGGCGGCCGATGGCAACCGCGATCGCCGCCGGATACCGGCGCGGGATCGCGACGATCGTCGACGCCAACGTCGTCACCCTGCTCACCGCCTTCATCCTCTTCGTCCTCGCCACCGCCGGTGTCAAGGGCTTCGCCTTCACCCTCGGCGTCGGCACGATCGTCTCCCTGCTGACCGCGGTCGTCTTCACGCAGGCGCTGCTGCTCAGCATGAGCCGCTCTCGCTTGCTGCGCTCGCCGAGCGTGCTCGGGGCCTCGCGCCAGCGGCTGGGATGGCACTTCGACTTCATGGGCGCCAGCCGCTGGTTCTTCTCGATCTCGGGAATGATCCTGATCGTCGGCGCGCTGGCGCTGGCGACTCAGCAGCTCAACTTCGGCATCGACTTCGAATCCGGGACGCGGATCAAGGTGGCGCTGACCAAGGCGACCGACGAGGAAGGCGTGCGCGGCACGCTCGAGGGCGCCGGGATCGCCAGCGAGGAGGTCCAGCAGGTCTCCGATCCGGAACTGGGCGAAAACGTCTTCCAGATCTCGACCCGCGAGCTCGGCCCCGGCCGGGTCAAGGACGCCCAGGCGGCGCTCGAATCCAAGTACGGCATCGACGAAAACGGCTTCGACAGCACCAGCGTCGGGCCGACCTTCGGCCAGCAGATCGCCGACAGCGCCAGCAAGGCGCTGATCTTCTCGCTGCTGGTGATCTGCGCCTACGTCGCCTTCCGCTTCGACCCGAAGTTCGCGGTGCCGGTGCTGATCGCCCTCTTCCACGACATCCTGATCACCGCGGGCGTCTACTCGCTGACCGGCCGGGAGGTGACGAGCGGAACGGTCGCCGCCTTCCTCACCATCCTGGGCTACTCGCTCTACGACACGATCATCGTCTTCGACCGCATCCGCGAGAACCTGCCGCGGATGCCGCGCGCCGCCTTCTCGCAGATCGTCAACCGCTCGATGAGCGAGGTCCTTACCCGCTCGCTGGCGACCAGCTTCACCACCCTGCTGGCCGTCGTCTCGCTGCTGATCTTCGGCAGCGCGACCCTGCAGGACTTCGCCTTCGCGATGCTCGTCGGGATCGTCTCCGGGACCTATTCGTCGATCTTCATCGCCTCGCCGGTGCTGACCGCCTGGAAAGAGCGGGAGCCGGGCTTCGCGAGGAGGCGGGCGCGGATCGCCGAGGCCGATGGCACCGTCCCGGCCTTCGCCGACGAGGTCGCCCTGGCGAGGCTGAGCGACGACAGCGAGGCGGAAGTCGGGATCGAGGAGGAGCTCGCGACGGTCGCGGTCGGCGACTCGGCGCTCGGCGACGGGGCGGATCCGGCATCGAACGGCGAGCCGCCGCCTGCCGCCGAGCCGCCTGCCGCCCTCGATCCCGCCGCGGCCGCCCGGGCCGAGCGCACCGAGCGCCGCCGCGAGCGACGCAAACAGCGCCGCAAACACGGGAGGAAGCGCTAGTCATGGCACTGCTCGTCTGGTTCACGATGGGAATCGCTCTCTGGCACTTCACCGTCTTCCTGCCCGATCGCTTCTGGCAGGGAATCGTCGGCGCCTTCCTGGGATCGGTCATCGGCGCGGTCATCTTCGGCGCGATCGTCGAGGTCATCTCGGGGCGTGGGCTCGGCAACACCGACCTGGCCACCGCGCTGACGGCGATCCCGGGCGTGGCGATCGGGCTCGCCGTGGTCTGGGCGGTCGGCGTACGCTCGGAACAAGCGGCCTGATTCGCCTCTGATTCCGTCCCAGGCGCTTCCTAGCCTGGCTGCGTGGCGGAGACCATCCACGCCTACCGGGCCGAGCCGTATTCCTACGCGGAGGCACGTGCTCTCGTCGAGGAGCTGCAGGTCAGCGAGCCAGTCGCGATCACGCTCGTGCGGCGCGGCTACCGCACGCCGGAGGCGGCGCGCGAGTTCCTCGCCGCCGATGAATCTCACCCGCCCTCGGCCTTCAACTCGATGGGCACCGTGGTGGAACTCGTCGCCGCGGCGATCGAGGCCGGCAAGCGGATCACCGTCCATGGCGATTTCGACGTCGACGGCGTTTGCGCCACCGCGATCCTGGTTGGCACCCTGCGCGAGCTCGGCGGCGATTGCGACTGGCTGATCCCCGACCGGATCGCCGATGGCTACGGGCTTTGCCCGTCGAACGTCGAGAAGCTGGCCGAACGCGGCACTCAGCTGCTGATCACCGTCGATTGCGGGATCACCGCGGTCGAGGAGGCGGCGCTTGCTCGGTCCCTTGGCATGGACGTGATCGTCACCGATCATCACCAACCAGGACCTGAGCTGCCCGATTGCCCGATCCTGCATCCTGGAGTTGACGGGTATCCGTTCAAGGAGCTGTGCGGGACGGCGGTGGCGTGGAAGCTGGCTTGTGCGGTGCGGGATCCCTCTTCGGCGGAATCCGACCTCGACCTCGTCGCGCTGGCAACTGTTGCCGACGTCGTGCCGCTGGTGGGGGAGAACCGTTCTCTGGTTCGACGCGGTATTGCGGAGGTGCGCCGGGCTCGCCGACCGGGAATTCGGGCGCTGCTGGAGGCTGCGAAATGCGAGCCGACGCAGCTCGACGAGGGCGATCTGGCGTTCAGGCTCGCGCCAAGGATCAACGCCGCGGGGCGTTTGTACAGAGCGGATGCTGGGGTGGAGCTGTTCCTCACCGACGATGAGGCGCGGGCGGCTGAGATCGCGGCCGAGTTGAGCAGGGTCAATAGCGAGCGTCGCTCCACCGAGCGTGAGGTGGATGCCGCCGCCGAGGCGGCGCGGCGCGAGCTGCCGGACGACCTTCGCGAGGCTCCGGGGCTGGTGCTCGCCGGTGAGGGCTGGCACCCGGGGGTGATCGGGATCGTCGCCTCGCGACTGGTCGAGCGCCACCACCGGCCGGTCGTCGTCGTCTCGCTCGACGGGGAGGGGGGAGGTCGGGGGTCGGGGCGCAGCATTCCCGGCTTCGACCTGCTCGCCGCGCTGGAGGCCTGCGCCGAGCACCTCGAGGGCTTTGGGGGGCACCGTGCCGCTGCCGGCCTGCAGCTGCGCGTCGAGAACCTGGAGGCCTTTCGCGCCGCCTTCGCGGCCCACGCGTCGACGGTCCTGACCGCCGAGGATTTGCGACGCACGGAGCGGATCGACGCGATGGTGGGCGGCGCCGGTCTCGACCTCGGGCTCGCCGAGGAGCTCGAGCGCCTCGCGCCCTTCGGGATGGGAAACCCCGGCGTACGTCTGCTCGTCCCCTCGGCCCGCGTTCGCGACGTGCGCACGATGGGGGAGGGCAAGCACGCCCGCTTCAACCTGCACAGCGGCGCCCACCGGGCGCTCGGCGTCGCCTTCGGCCGCCCGGCGCTCGGCGTCGGCGAGGAGGACCGGGTCGACGCGGCGGTGCGGCTGGAGATCAATCGCTGGAACGGCTCGGTCGAGCCGCGCCTGGTCCTGCGCGAGCTCTACCCGTGCGATCCGGCGCGCAACGGGGAAGCCGATCGGGCCGAGGCGGACGCGGCGGCTGGGGCCGCCGCCGAGGTGGGCTGGTGGGAGCGCTTCGAGGCCGAGCTCGCCGCGGATCCGCTCGACTGGGCGCCGATCGGCCTTGAAGAGGAATCTGGGTCCCCTTCTAGGCCCGTCGGCCGCGAGGAGGTGCGGCCGCGGAGCTCGTCGGCGGCCGTTGTCGCCGAGCTGCGCTCGTGCGGCGGAGGCGAGGTTCTCGCGTTTGTCGCGGATCGCGAGCGGCGGGCGCCGCTGGGCGGCGAAGGCGTCATCCTCGCGGACGGCGCCAGGCTGGAAGCCGAGCCCAGCCTGGCGACGAAGTTCGAGCACGTCGTCCTCGTCGATCCACCCGCCTTCGCGCACCTCGAGCAACTGGCCACTCGCCCGAGCCCCGCCGGCGGCTACGCCCATCTCGCCTGGGGCGAGGCCGAGCACCGCTTCGCGCTGGCGACGCTCGACGAGCAGCTCGCCCGCCGCTCGGCCCTGATCGGCCTGTTCAGGGACCTGCGCGAGGCCGGCGAGCCGAGCGGCGTGGAGCTTCTGCAGGCCCTGCGGGGCGGCGGCGCCCACCAGCGCGGGCCGGAGGCCGCCGCTCGCTGCCTGCGGGTCCTGCGCGAGCTCGGTCTGGTGCAGGGTTCGACCGCCGGCGGTGACGGCAGCCTGAGGGTCGTATCCTCGGAGGGAACGGAACTGGAGCGCTCGGCCGCATTTCGCGCCTACGGCGCCCGCCACCAGGAGGGCCAGACATACCTCAAACGACGCAGACAGCCCTAGAGCAGCGCGAGCTGCTGGCCGACCTCTTCGCCGTGGTCGAGGAGTTCGACTCGGCTCCAGCGGGCGAGTCGGGGTCGAACGGCGCCGCGGTTGCCCTGGCGGCGATCGATCGGCGGGCCCTGACCCGGGCCTTCGACTTCGCCTGCGACCGCCATGCCGATCAGCTGCGCCGCTCCGGTGATGAGTTCATCACCCACCCGGTCGGCGTGGCGCAGATCTGCGCCGGGATGCGGCTCGACACGGAGACGCTGTGCGCCGCGCTGCTTCACGACACGGTCGAGGACACGAGCGCGAGCCTGGATGAGATCCGCTCCGAGTTCGGCGGCGAGATCGCCCAGCTGGTCGACGGCGTCACCAAGCTGACCGGGATGACCTTCGAGAGCCGTGACGAGCGCCAGGCCGAGAACTACCGCAAGATGATGGTGGCGATGGCCACCGACGTCAGGGTGATCCTGATCAAGCTGGCCGATCGCCTTCACAACATGCGCACGCTCGGCGCGCTGCCGAAGCAGAAGCAGGTGGCGAAGTCGCGGGAGACGCTGGAGATCTACGCGCCGCTGGCCCACCGACTGGGGATCCACGCGATCAAGTGGGAGCTGGAGGATCTCGCCTTCGCCACCTTGCACCCGCGCAAGTACAAGGAGATCAAGCAGCTGGTCGCCCAGCAGCGCGACGAGCGTGAGGTCTACGTCAACCAGGCCGGCGAGTTTCTCGGCCACGAGCTGGACGCGGTCGGCATCGAGGCCGAGATCTCCGGACGGGCCAAGCACTTCTACTCGATCTACACGAAGATGACCAAGAAGGGGCGCGAGTTCAACGAGATCTTCGACCTCACGGCGATGCGGGTGATCGTCGGCTCGGTCAAGGACTGCTACGGGGCGATCGGGGTCATCCACTCGCTCTGGAAGCCGCTGCCGGGACGCTTCAAGGACTTCGTCGCGATGCCGAAGGCGAACATGTACCAGGCGCTGCACACGACCGTGATCGGTCCCGAGGGCAAGCCCCTGGAGATTCAGATCCGCACCGACGAGATGCACAACCTGGCCGAGTACGGGATCGCCGCCCACGTCGCCTACAAAGAGGGAAGCAGCGGCGACCCGCAGCGGGAGAAGATGACCTGGCTGCGGCAGCTGGTCGAGGCCGAGGGCGACCAGGACCCGGCCGAGTTCCTCGAGTCGCTCAAGGTCGACCTCTTCGAGGACGAGGTCTTCGTCTTCACGCCGAAGGGCGAGGTCAAGAACCTATCGGCGGGCTCGACCCCGCTCGACTTCGCCTACGCGGTCCACACCGACGTCGGCCACCGCTGCGTCGGCGCCAAGGTCAACGGCTCGATCGTGCCGCTGCACTACCAGCTGCGCTCCGGCGACATCGTCGAGGTGTTGACGGCCAAGCAGAACCGCGGGCCCTCGCGCGACTGGCTGAAGCTGGTCCGGACCAGCCGCGCCCGCAACAAGATCCGCGCCTTCTTCCGCGAGGAACGGCGCGAGGACGCCGAGCAGAAGGGCCGCGACGCGCTCGAGGAGGCGCTGCGCAAGCGCGGCCTGCCGATGCAGAAGCTGGCGATGTCGCCGCTGCTCGCCCAGGTGATCCGCGAGATGGGCTTCCGCAAGGCCACCGACTTCTACATAGCGCTCGGGCAGGGCAAGGTCTCGACCAAGGCGGTCGCCAACAAGCTGATGCAGCGCCTCAAAGCCGGCGAGGCGGTCGAGGAGCGAGAGCCGATCGACTTCGAGGGAGCCCGCGAAGACAAGGCGCGGCGGACCAAGGACGCCTCCAACTACGGCATCCGCGTCAAGGGCGCCGAGAACGTCGCCGTGCGGCTTGCCAAGTGCTGCCGGCCGGTGCCGGGCGACACGATCGCCGGCTATGTCTCGCTGGGCCGCGGCATCACCATCCACCGCGCCGACTGCAAGAACGTGAAAGCGCTGATGAAGTCACCCGAACGCTTCGTCGAGGTCGCCTGGGAGGGCGGAAACGAGTCCACCTACAAAGTCGAGCTGCAGATCGACGCCTACGATCGCACCCGCCTGCTCGAGGACCTCTCGCGCACCTTCTCGGAGGCGGGCATCAACATCCTCGGCGCCAGCTGCATGACCAAGCATCCGATGGTGAAGAACCGATTCGTCATCGAGGTCGGGGACACCGAGCAGCTCAAGCAGTGCATCTCCCGGCTGCGCAACGTCGATGGCGTCTTCGACGCCCACCGGATCACGCCGGCCAGCTGAGCTCAGCCGATCACGGTCAGGGCGGCGGGCTCCACCCGCAGCACCAGATGGGTCTTCTCACCGATGTAGTCGCCATCCACCTGAATCGGAAAGGGACGGACGGTGCCGTCCCTGGTCTCGGAGATCGAGGCCACGCTCGCCTCGGCCACGCCTTCGAAGTGCTCGATCTGGCGGTGGCGGGCGGCGGGCCGCTTCTCGCTGAACAGGCGCGGGATCAGGGTCGGCATGTCGCGCTGAGCCGCCCGCTTCAACACGCCGACCGCGAGGCTGCCGTCGTCGATCTCGACCCCCTCGCATACCCTGATCGGCCGGCGGGAGAAGTACGTGAAGGGATCGGAGTTCTGGGCGAGGGCGGTGACGCCCTCGGTGCTCTCGCCGTCGAGGTCGACCCGCAGCCGCACCGGGTTGATCATGTAGCTGCGGTAGAAGGCAGAGATCGCCGCCCAGCTGTAGTAGTAGGGCCCGGCGCGGGACTTGAGGCGGGGGTGGGCATCGACCCGCTTGACCACGGTGGCGTCGATGCCGACCCCGCAGGAGAAGACGAAGCGGCGCTCGTCGACCGTGCCGAGGTCGATCTTGCGGGGCGCCCACTCGTCGACCAGGGCGAGCAGGTGCTCGGTTGCGTCGACGACGTCGTTGGGGATGCCGAGGGTGCGGCAGACGACGTTGGTCGAGCCGCCCGGCAGGACGGAAACCGGCACGTCGGTGCCGGCGAGCCCGTTGGCGACCTCGTTGAGCGTCCCGTCTCCGCCGAAGGCGACGACAACGTCATAGCCGTGATCGCGCACCTCACGGCCGATCTCGGTCGCGTGGTTCTGCGCCTCGGTGGCGACCGTCTCGACCTCGTAGCGTCCCTGCAACGCGTAGACGACGAGGTTTTTCAGGCGGTCGGAGACGGTCGTCGCGTAGGGGTTGACGATCAACAGCATCCGCTTCTTGCCCGAGCGCCTACCCGGTCGTCTCATAGCGGACCACCTCCCCGTCCTCTATTTCGCGCAGGCGCCCTTCGTTGAGCAGGATGTCGGCGTGGCCGATCACCTCCGAGAGGGTGAGGAAGGCCTGGGTGACGGCGACGTCGCCCCAGAATGCCTGGGCGATCTCGTGGCCGGTTCGCGGCCGCTCGGCGATCAGCTTGTAGATCCGCTCCTTGCGGCGCTCGTGCTTCGCCAGCCTGTCGTCGATCAGCGAGACGTGGTCGACGATCGGCTCGCCGTGTCCCGAGAGGACGATCTCGGCCGGCATCTCCCGCGTCTTCTTCATCGACTCGATGTAGGCGACGAGCGCCTGGGTGCGCTGCGAGGAGCCGTCGAGCGGCGGGGTGATCAGCGGGTTGGAGGAGATGTGGGCGATCAGGTGGTCGGCGGCGAGCAGTATGCGGCGGCCCTCGTCCCAGAAGACGGTGTCGGAAGGGCTGTGGCCGGGGCGGTGCAGCACCCGCAGGGTGCGATCGCCGAACTCGATCGACTCGCCGTCGGCGAGCGGACGCGTCACCTCGGCCCTCGCGCCCCAGCCGCGGAAGCTGCGGGAGACGCTCTGCAGGGCGAAGGCGACCTCCTGCGGAATGCCGTTGCGCAGCATCAGCTCGACCGCGAAGGCGTCCTCGCGCTCGGCGTCCTCGCCGAAGTTGGCGAGGCGCTCGGCGGCGAGGCCGAGCGCGGCGACCTCGGCACCGGAGTGCTCGACGATGATCTCCACCAGGCCGAGGTGGTCGATGTGCTGGTGGGTGAGGATCACCAGCTCGAGGTCGTCGATCGAATGGCCGCGGGAGGCCAGCTGGCTCTGCAGCTCGTCGAGCGCCTTGCCCGAGTTGGGTCCGGTGTCGACCAGGGTGAGCGGCTCGTCCTCGATCAGGTAGCAGTTGACCCGTCCGACGGCGAACGGGGTGGGGATGCGAAGGCAGTGAATGCCGGCGAGCGCCGCCTGCTCGAGCGCCTCCTCGGGCGAGAGGGTCACGCCCGGATCAGCCCCAGCACCTCGTCCCGTTTCGCCTCCATGTCCGCGCGGGAGACGAGCGACTCCAGGTTGAGCCGCAGCAGCGGCTCGGTGTTCGAGGGCCGCACGTTGAAGTGCCAGTCCGGGTAATCGATCGAGACCCCGTCGAGGCTGGTGATGCGGCCGTCGGCGTAGCGCGCGGCGATCTCCTTCATCTTCGCCTCCTGGTCCTCCACCTCGGAGTTGATCTCGCCCGAGATGAAGTAGCGGGAGCGGAACTCGGCCATCAGCTCGGCCAGCGAGCGTCCGTCCCGCGAGAGCAGCTCGAGCACGAGCAGGGCTGGGATCGTGCCGGAGTCCGCGCACCAGAAGTCACGGAAGTAGTAATGGCCGGAGACCTCGCCGCCGAAGGTGGCCTCCTCCTCCCTCATGCGGATCTTGAAGAAGGCGTGGCCGACCCGCGAGAGCTCGGAGCGACCTCCCTCGGCCGCGACCAGGTCGGGAACGGCGCGGCTGGAGCGGGGGTCGTAGAGGATCGTCGCGCCGGGACTCTTGCTCAACGCGGCACGGGCGAGCAGGGCGCAGATGAAGTCTCCGTCGCAGAAGCTGCCCTCGCCGTCGATGAAGAAGCAGCGGTCGGCGTCGCCGTCCCAGGCGATGCCGAGATCGGCGCCGGCGGAGCGCACCCGGCCTTCGATCAGCTCCCGGTTCTCCGGCAGCAGTGGATTCGGCTCGTGGTCGGGGAACTCGCCGTCGGGCTCGAAGTACATCTCCTCCAGCTCCAACCCGAGCTGGCGGAGGATCGGGCCGACCATCGGCCCCGCCATCCCGTTGCCGCCGTCGACGACGACCTTCAACGGCTTCACGGCGGCGGGGTCGACGAAGGAGAGCGCGTGGCGGCGGTACTCGTCCCCGATGTCCACCTCCTCGAAGCGGCCGCCGCCTGGAGCCGGTCCGAGGCCGGCTTCTATCTCGCGCCGAACGTCGCCGATGCCGGCGTCGCCGGAGAGCGCCAGGGCGCCCTCGCGGATCAGCTTGACCCCGGTATACGCCTTGGGGTTGTGTGAGGCGGTGACCATCGCGCCGCCGTCGAGCTGCCGCGAGCCGACCAGGTGGTAGAGCATCTCGGTGGCGACCATGCCGGCGTCGAGCACCGTCGCCCCCTCGGCGACCAGGCCGTCGCGCAGCCGCGCGGCCATCGCCGGCGCGGTCAGCCGCATGTCGCGGCCGAGGCCGACCCGGAGCTCGCTTGGCTGCTTGCCGCGCAGACGGGCGAGGACCCGCGCGAAGGCGCGCCCGAGCGCCAGCGCCGTCGTCTCGTCCATCTGCTCGCCGTAGAGGCCGCGGATGTCGTACGCCTTGAAGATCTCGTCGGGGGCCAGGGGGGCTGCCTCGCTCAAAACGCTCCCTTCAGCGCCTCATAGCTCTGCTCGAGCGTCTGCGGCATCACTTTGGTGTCGGCGATCACGGGCATGAAGTTGGTGTCGCCGCCCCAGCGCGGGACGACGTGCAGGTGGATGTGGTGCTCGACACCGGCCCCCGCGACACGGCCCTGGTTGAAGCCGACGTTGAAGCCATGCGGGTCGTAGACGTCTTCCAGCCGCGACATCGCCCGCTGGGCCAGCGACATCATCTCGGCCAGCGTCTCGCCCGGCAGGTCCTGGATACGGCCGAGGTGCTCATAGGGCGCGACCATCAGGTGGCCGTTGGTGTAGGGGTAGAGGTTGAGGATGACGAAGCAGCGCTCGCCGCGGTGGACGATCAGGTTCGCCGCATCGTCGTCCGCGGCCGGCTTGGCGCAGAAGATGCACTCCTCCTCGCTGTCCTTCGATGCGTCCTTCACGTAGGCGAGGCGCCAGGGCGCCCAGATGCGATGGTTGGCCACAGGGGCGGCAGGCTACAGCCAGCCGCGTTTGCGGAAGTACGCGACCATGCCGACGAGCAGGCCGACCATCGCCCCGACGATGATCCAGAAGGCGGTGAGGCTCTGCTCGCCCGGCACTCCCGAGTTCATCCCCCAGATGCTCGCTATCAGGGTCAGCGGCAGGACGATGACGCTGATCGAGGTGAGGACGCGGAGGATGTCGTTGACGCGGTGGGAGATCACCGACTCGTTGGTCTCGGCCAGCGCCTCGACCACCTCCTTGTAGTTCTCGAGCATGTCCCAGATCCGCTCGTGGGCGTCGACGATGTCGTCGAAGTAGATCTCGAGGTCGAGGTCGGTCGCCAGGTAGCGCTGCTTGACCCTCTCCAGGTCGCGCAGCACCGGCCGCTGCGGCCGGATCACCTTGCGGAAGTTGATGATCTCCTGCTTGACGTTTGAGATGTCGCGCACGACCTCCTCCGAGCGCCCCTCGAAGATCCCGTCCTCGAGCGCGTCGAGCTTGTTGCCGATCTTGCGCAGCATCGGAAAGCAGTAGTCGAAGCTGTCGTCGACGAGCCGGTAGAGCAGGTAGCCGGAGCCCCGCGAGAAGAGCTGGTCGCGCAGCTCCTCCTTGGCGCGGCAGCGCTCGAAGAGGTACTCGACCGGCTGCAGCGGCTGGTTGGGGATCGTCACGACGTAGCCCGGGCCGACGAAGAGGTCGAGCTCACCGGTGCCGAGGCGTCCCACCGCCGGGTCGAATACCGGGAAGTGCAGGACGATGAAGAGGTAGTCGTCGTAGACGTCGATCTTCGGCCGCTGGTTGCGCGAGAGGACGTCCTCGAGGTCGAGCGCGTGGAAGTCGAAGTGGGTCTCCAGCCAGGCTCGCTCGAGGGCGCCCGGACGCTCGATGTTCACCCAGCGCAGGCCGGCGGAATCGATCTGCTCGACGTTGGGGGTCTGCGGCTCAGGCGCCGGCGCCGCGGTGAGCAGCTCGCCGCGCCGGCCCGCCCGTCGCAACCGTGGTTTCGGAAGGTTCGGCATCCTGCGGGCTCATCTTCTCCTCGGCGGGCACGGGCATTGTCACGTGCAGGTTAAAGGGCGTTCGCCTACGGCGAGCACGATCGCTGTCATCGCCCAGGGCGTTGCTATAGTCGGCACCACATAAGCGCCACATCAAGAGGGGTGGAGGGACTGGCCCGTAGAAGCCCCGGCAACCACCTCGGACCATCGGTCCGAGGGGAGGTGCCAACTCCAGCAGGTCACCCGGGAAACCGGACCTGGAAGATGTGGGGACGACGTCCGATCGGACCTCTGCCCCACAAGGCGGAGGTTTTTTTCAAGGCAAAGGAAGTGAAGATCGGATGCCAGCAGAGAGCTTGAAGTGCAAGGAGTGCGGGTCCACCTACGAGCTGGGCGCCAGCTATGCCTGCGAGAACTGCTTCGGGCCGCTGGAAGTCGCCTACGACCACTCGGGGCTGGACGCGGAGGAGGCGAAGCGGCGCATCCAGGCCGGCTCGCAGGGAATCTGGCGCTACGGCGACTTCCTCCCCTTCAGCGGGCGTCCGCAGGATCCGCTCGAGCCGGGTCTGACCCCGCTCGTGCGCGCCGACCGCCTGGCCGAGCGGCTCGGGCTGGACGCCGAGCTCTGGGTCAAGAACGACGCCGCCAACCCAACCCACTCCTTCAAGGACCGGGTGGTCGCCGTGGCGGTTGCCAAGGCGCGCGAGCTGGGCTTCGAGACGGTCGCCTGCGCCTCTACCGGCAACCTGGCCAACGCGGTCGCCGCCCACGCCGCCGCCGCGGGCCTCGATTCCTACGTCCTCGTCCCCGCCAACCTGGAGGAGCAGAAGCTCCTCGCGACCGGCATCTACGGCACCAACCTGGTCGGCGTGCGCGGCAACTACGACGACGTCAACCGGCTCTGCACGCAGCTCGCCGAAACCCGCCCTTGGGCGTTCGTCAACGTCAACCTGCGCCCCTATTACGCCGAGGGCTCGAAGACGCTCGCCTACGAGACCGCCGAGCAGCTCGGCTGGGAGCTGCCCGACCGGGTGGTCTGTCCGATCGCCTCGGGTTCGCTCTTCACCAAGGTGGCCCGCGGCTTCCAGGACTGGCTCGACCTCGGTCTGGTGAGGGGGGAGCAGCCTGTCTTCAACGGGGCGCAGGCGCTCGGCTGCAGCCCGGTCGCCACCGCGTTCGCGGAAGGCTGGGAGGTCTGCAAGCCGCAGAAGCCCGAGACGATCGCCAAGAGCCTGGCGATCGGCGATCCGGCCGACGGGCCGTACGCGCTCGAGCAGGCGCGGCGCAGCGGCGGCGCGATCGACTCCGTCACCGACGAGGAGATCCGCGCCGGCATCCGCCTGCTCGCCGAGACGACCGGGATCTTCACCGAGACCGCCGGCGGGGTGACCGTCGGAGTCCTGGCCAAGCTCGCCCAGCGCGGCGACATCGGCGCGGGCGAGCGGGTGGTCCTCTACATCACCGGTGAGGGGCTGAAGACGCTCGACGCCGCACGCGATAGCTTCCACATGCACGAGATCGATCCCGATCTCGACAGCTTCGAGTCCGAGTTCGAGCACCAGGAGGTTGCAGCCTGATGGCAGTCACCGTGAAGATCCCGACCCAGCTGCGCGCCGCCACCGGCGGCGACGCCGAGCTGGAGGTCTCCGGCTCCACCGTCGGCGAGGTGCTCGACGCCGTGTTCGACGCCCACGCGGACCTGCGCGAGCGGATCACCCAGGACGGCGACCTGCGCCGCTTCGTCAACGTCTACGTCAGCGGCGAGGACATCCGCTTCCAGCAGGGCCTCGACACGGCGATCAGCGAGGGCGACGAGGTAACGATCCTGCCTGCGGTTGCGGGTGGCTGAGCGGCGCAAGGCTGCCCTGTAGCGCACACTAAGGGTGGCTTGACCAGTTTGCCGCCAGCTGTTTAGTGTGGCTCGACATGGGAGCGGAGCAGCGGTCCCGCGAAGGTCCTCCGGAACCGGGAGGCAGCTGGCTTCAGATCATTACGCAGGTGGCCGGCCTGTTGGCCGGGCTCGCCACCGTCGTCTACCTGGCTGGTGGCGTGGTCTTGGCTCTCCGCCTCGCTTTTGTCGGGCTTCCCTGGGGAGACGTCGTCTCGCAGCTGCCGCGGCAGTTCTTGATCTCGATCGGCACCGGCCAGGTCTTGTTTCCCGCCCTGCTGGTCGGCGCTCTGTATGCGCTTTCTCGCCTGCTCAGAGCCGGTCGCGCCCAGCTGCCGTCTCCGCATCGGTGGCGCGATGGCGCGAATACGCGGCTCTTGACCGTCCAGGAATATCTCCGGGTATGGGGAGTGCTGGCGCTTCCTCTCGCCTTCATCCTCCTCACCCGGGGCCTCCACTTCGACTTCGAATGGGTCACCTGGAAGGCGGTGACCGTGATCGCGGTGGGGTTGCTGGTGCTGGCTGTCACGGCGATCGCCGTGCAAGAGACTCGAGCGGCCGTGATCCAGACCGTCCAGTCATCCCTGCACTGGGAAGGGTGGCGGATGGTGGCCGTCATGGCGGGGCTCTATGTCGCCGCGGCAATTCCGGCGATGATGGCCGCGGCGGCAAGCGTCCCGCTCAGCGCGGCGAAGATCTGTGATGAGGACAACTTCGCCGAGCACGGCTTTCTCGTGGGCGAAACCACCGACCGCGTGTACCTCGGCGAGGAAGCGAGCGGCCACCCGAGGCGCATCGCTGTGATTCCCTTCGCGAAGGTTGGAGAGCTGTTCATCGGCCACGACGCTGACGAGGCCGACTGCGAAGTGGTGAGCGCACCGCCCTCGGCCGCCGAACGCCGCGATGCGAAGCTCAGGCTGCGAGTTCCCAGCTCCAGCCCCCGCTACCTAATCCCACCGGGGACCACGCTGCGATCACATCGTGCCCACGGCCATAATCCCCCCGATGAAGCCGACGGTGGTGATTCTCTGCGGCGGCCGGGGAACCAGGCTCCGTGAGCGGACCGAGTCGGTCCCGAAGGCGCTGGTCGAGATCGGCGGCAAGCCGATCCTCTGGCACGTGATCGGGATCTACGCCGCGCAGGGGTTCGATCGCTTCCTGCTTGCCACGGGGTACCTGGGTAAGGCGGTGGAGGAGTTCGCGGCCGGCGAGGACTGGCCTGAGGGAGTGAGGGTGGAGTGCGTCGACACCGGTCTGGATACCCCCACCGGGGGGCGGATCGCCCGCCTCGCAGCCCGTCTCGAGGGCGGCACCTTCTGCGCCACCTACTCGGATGGGGTCGCCGACATCGACCTCGATGCGCTGCTCGCCTACCACGCGGGGCACGACGGCCTGGCGACGATGACCGTCGTGCGCCCTCATCTCCAATGGGGCGTCGCCGAGCTTGGGGCGGACGGCCGGGTCTCCGGGTTCGACGAGAAGCCGCGCAGCGAGCGCTGGATCAACGGCGGCTTCTTCTGCCTCGAGCCCGGGGCGCTTGCCTACCTCGACGCCGACAGCGTGCTCGAGCGTCAGCCTCTGACGGGCCTGGCGGCCGACGGGGAGCTGCGCGCCTACCGCCACGACGGCTACTGGGACTGCATGGACACCTACAAGGACGCCGTAGCCCTGAACGACCTCTGGGCCGCGGGTAGCGCTCCATGGGCCGACGGCGCCCTTCCGGTCCATCTGACCGGCAAAGCGCCGACGGGGGCCCCGTGAGTCGGACGCTCGTCAGCGGCGCCCACGGCTTCGTCGGCTCCCACCTGGCGCGGGCGCTGCTCGGGCGCGGCGAGGAGGTCCGCGTCCTCGACCGGCCGGCACCGCGGCTGGCCGACGTCGGCGGCGAGCGCCTCTCCGGGCTCGACCTGCTCGGGATCCGGGGGGAAGTCGAGCTGGTCGAGGCCGATCTGCGCGACGCCGAGGCGGTGTCCGCGGCGGTCGATGGCATCGACTCGGTCTTCCACCTCGCCGCCCAGACGATCGTCGGCGTCGCCCAGGACTCGCCACTGGAGACCTTCGAGGTCAACGTGCGCGGCGCCTGGAACGTCTTCGAGGCCTGCCGGGCGCACGGTGTCGAGAAAATCGTCTTCGCCTCCTCGGACAAGGCCTACGGCCACAGCCCCGAGCTTCCCTACCGGGAGGATTTCGCCCTGCGGGCCGCCTACCCCTACGACGCCAGCAAGGCGGCGGCGGACACGATCGCGCGCAGCTACGCGACCGCCTACGGGCTGCCGCTGGCGGTGACGCGGTTCGCCAACGTCTACGGCGGCGGCGACCTCAACTTCTCCCGCCTGATCCCCGAGACCGTCGTCGCCCTGCTCGACGGGCGGGCACCGGTGATTCGCTCCGACGGCAGCCCGGAGCGCGACTTCCTCCACGTCGACGACGCCGTCTCCGCCTACCTGGCGATCGCAGCGGCGATCGCCGACGGCGCCGCGGGAGAGGCGTTCAACGCCGGCGGTGAGCGGCCGCACCCGGTGAAAGAGGTCGTGGAGCTGATCGCGGCCGTGGCGGGAACGGGCATCGAGCCGGACTTCCGAGGCCAGGGCAACCCGGATGGCGAGATCGACCGTCAGTTCGTCGACTCGACCAAGCTGCGCCGGCTGACCGGCTGGCGTCCCGAGGTCGATCTGGAGGATGGGCTCCGCCGCACGCTCGAGTGGTACCGCGAGCATCCCGAGGCCCGGCCGGCCGGCGTCCCTGCCAAGGTTTAGCCATGTGCGGGCGGTTCACGGTGACGGCCAAGGACACGAAGACGATCGCCGATCGCTTCCAGGTCGAGCTGGAACGCTCGCTGGAGCGGAGCTCCTCGGGGGAGGCGCCGCCGCCGGCCAAGGAGCGGGCGAAGAAAGCGGAATCCGCGCTGGGCCGCTTCAACGTCGCCCCGACCCAGGAGGTTTTGACGGTGCGCTCTTCGCCCGATCCGGAGGAGGCCGCACGGGGAGAGCGGGAGGCGCGGTTGATGCGCTGGGGACTGGTGCCGCGCTGGGCCAAGGATCTCAAGGTCGGCTACCGGATGATCAACGCCAAAGCGGAGAACCTCGACTCCAGCCGCGCCTATGCGCCGCTGGTCGACAAGTTCCGCCACCGCTGCCTGATCGTCGCCGACGGCTTCTACGAGTGGATGAAGGCCGAGGACCCAAAGCAGCCCCGCCAGCCCTGGCGCTTCACGGTCGACGGCGGCGAGCCGTTCGCCTTCGCCGGCCTCTGCACCCGCAAGGAGTGGGCCGAGGAGGAGGAGGAGCGCGGCGTGGACGATGGCTGGCTCTACAGCTGCACGATCGTCACCACGACCCCAAACGCGATCGTCGCCCCGGTCCACGACCGGATGCCGGCGATCCTGCCGAGCCCCGACGCCGAGGCGGCCTGGCTGCGCCCCGACCTCAGCGCCGCGGACGCGATCGCGATGTGCGCGCCGCTGCCGGCCTCGCGGATGGACGGCTCGCCCGCCAACCCGAAGCTGAACAAGGTCGGCAAAGGCGTCGAGGGTCCCGAGCTGCTCGTCGCCCTTAGCGCTTGAGCGCACCGGCGGTGTGCACCGCCGCCTTGCCGCCTCCGGTCTCCAGCGTGCAGGAGACCTCCACGGAGATCGGGCCGGTGGTTCGCCAGAAGGTGGCCAAGCCAAGCTCGAGGCCCCTCTCGGGGCGGCCCTGGGGAAGCCCCCACTGCCATTCCTGCGAGTGGATCCGATGGGGCATCCAGCTGACCACGACGCCCGGCAGGTTGGTGAAGGTGCCGAAAGCGTCTTCCATTTCCAGCGAGGCGTATTCGGCCCCCCGGATCGGCAGCCGGATCCCGACGCTGCCCGGGACCTCCTGCTTGGCGAGGCTGTATTCGCCGCTGGAACGTGGGAAGGCGCCGCGGCTGTTGACCGTTCGGCCGAGCTCGGCGCCCGGCGCGCCGCTCATCCGGCAACGCACCCTCGCCTGACCGACGGAGGACCCCGCGTCGATCCGCAGCACCGAGGTGGCGCGGTAAACGCGTTCGCCTTCGATGTTGGCTTCGGTGACCCGCAGGCCGCCGTCTTCGAGCCGCATCGATCCGCCACCCGGTATCGCCGCCGGTGCCGAATCGGCGATCGGCGCCCGTGCCTCCCATTCGATCTCGACGGAGCTGCCACCGGCCTCGTCGGTGCTGAGCAGCGCGGCGGCGAGCGTCGCGACCAGCCCGATCGCCACCACCGCCAGCGCCCCCCGCGGTGGGCGGCTATCCGGACCCAAATCCATGACGCGCCCGACAGGATTCGAACCTGTGGCCTTGCGCTCCGGAGGCGCACGCTCTATCCAGCTGAGCTACGGGCGCTCGCTCTCCAGCTTATCCTCGCGGCCCATGGATCTCTCAGTTGCCTTCCTCGGCACCGGCGGGGCCGTGCCCTCGGCGCGCCGCAATACGGCGAGCTTGCTCGTCTCGCGTGGCGGCGAACGGCTGCTCTTCGACTGCGGCGAGGGGACGCAGCGGCAGATGCAGCGCTCGCTGGGGCTGGTCCAGGTCGACTCGATCTTCTTCACGCACTTCCACGCCGACCACTTCCTCGGCCTGCCGGGCCTGCTGAAAACGTACGACCTGACCGAGCGCGAGCGGCCGCTGACGATCTACGGACCGCGCGGCCTCCGGGACTTGATCCAGAGCCTCGGCAGGGTGATCGGCCGAATCGGCTACAAGGTCGACCTGATCGAAATCGAGCCGGGCGAGGCAATTCCCCGCGAGGGCGCCGAGGTCCGCTCCTTCCCGGTCGAGCACAGCGTGCGCTCTTTCGGCTACGCGCTGGTCGAGCGGGACCGTCCCGGCCGCTTCGACCCCGCGACGGCGAAGCGCCTCGGCGTCAGGGAAGGGCCTGACTTCGCCACCCTGCAGCGGGGGGAGGCGGTGCAGGGAGCGCTCGGCCCGGTCGATCCGCGCGACGTGATGGGCGAGTCGCGTCCCGGCCGGACCCTGGTCATCACCGGCGATACGGCCCCCTGCCACGCCACGGTCGAAGCCGCCCGCGGCGCTGAGCTGTTGATCCACGACGCCAGCTTCGCCGAGGAGGAGGCCCAGAGAGCCGCCGACACCGGCCACTCCACCGTGGGTCAGGCCGCCGCGGTGGCCCGCGAGGCCGAGGTGAAGCTCCTAGCCCTGGTCCACATCTCCTCCCGCTACCACGTGGGCAAGGTGCTAGACGAGGCCAAGGAGGTCTTCGAGCCCACCATCGCCCCCCGGGACTTCGATCTGATCGACCTCCCCTTTCCCGAGCGAGGAGAGCCCAGGCTGGTGCAAAACGGAGCCCGCGAGAGAAACGAGGATCCGTCCCCGAAGCTTTCAAGCGAGGAGTCGCACGAAGAGACGCATGGGGATGGTCTCGGAGTGCCTCCCCCCGGCACCGCGGAGTGACCCCTGCCGCGAAGCGGCCCCAGATTTCACCGCCGTAAGGCGGTGATGGGCACTCCGAGACCATCCCCATGCGTCCCACCCCACTGCTACTCTGAGCGCCGTCCTTTAACCCGGTCCCGTGAGGCCAGGAAGGAGCAAACGAGTGAGTGAGAAGGTCGTGCTCGAGCGCGACGACCTGAGGCGAACGCTGCGGCGGATCGCCCACGAGATCGCCGAGGCGAACCCGGAGGCAGAGCGGCTCGCGATCGTCGGCATCCACACCCGCGGAGCGGTGATCGCCCGCCGACTGCACGCGATGATCGGCGAGCTGACCGAGGCCGAGATCCCGATCGGCGACCTCGACATCTCCTTCTATCGGGACGACGTCGGCTCCCACCAGTCGGCCACCCAGCCGGTCGTCCACTCCTCGCATCTCGACTTCGACCTTGCCGGCCGCACGGTCATCCTGGTCGACGACGTCCTCTTCACCGGGCGCACCGTCCGCGCCGCGATCGATGCCCTCTTCGACTACGGCCGGCCGCAGCGGGTGCAGCTGGCGGTTCTCTGCGACAGGGGCCACCGCGAGCTGCCGATCCGCCCCGACTACGTCGGCAAGAACCTGCCGACCGCGCACGGCGAGCGGGTCAACGTGCGGCTCGAGGAGACCGACGAGGTCGACCAGGTGACGATCTCCGAGCCCCGGACCGCGGAGGCGCTCGCGTGAGGCACCTGCTCTCGATCGAGGATCTCTCGCGCGCCGAGATCGAGGCGGTCCTCGAGCGCGCCGCGAGCTTCGCCGAGGTCGGGCGGCGCGACATCAAGAAGGTGCCGACCCTGCGCGGCCGCACCGTGGTCAGCCTCTTCTACGAGGCGAGCACCCGCACCAGCGCTTCCTTCGAGCTGGCGGCGAAGCGCCTCTCGGCCGACCTCATCTCGCTCAAGGCGGCCGGATCCTCCGTCGACAAGGGGGAGTCGCTGAAGGACACATGCGCCACCCTCTCCGCCTACGACCCGGCGGCGATCGTGATCCGCCATCCCCACGCGGGCGCGGCGCAGCTCGTCGCCCGCTGGACCGAGGCGGCGGTCGTCAACGCCGGCGACGGCAAGCACGAGCACCCGAGCCAGGCGCTGCTGGACCTCTTCACCCTGCGCCGCCGCCTCGATTCCCTTGACGGCAGGCGGATCTGGATCGTCGGCGACGTCCTCCACAGCCGCGTCGCCCGCTCCAACCTGATCGCCTTCCAGGCGATGGGCGCCGAGGTCACCGTCTGCGGGCCCCCGACGCTGATTCCGCGCGGAATCGAGCAGCTCGGCTGCGGGGTCGCCCACTCCCTCGACCGCCTGGGGGAGGCCGACGTCGTCTACGCGCTGCGGCTGCAGCGGGAGCGGATGGGGGAGAGCTTCATCCCCTCGATCCGGGAGTACGCGCTGCACTTCCAGATCGACTCGCGCCGGCTCGGGCCGCGCCAGCTGCTCATGCACCCGGGCCCGGTCAACCGCGGCGTCGAGCTCTCCGGCGAGGTGATCGACTCGCCGCAGTCGCTGATGACCGAGCAGGTGGCCTCCGGCCTGGTCGTGCGGATGGCGATCCTCTACGAGCTGCTCGCCGCCGGCGGAGGGCGTTCCGCGCCCTCGGCCCGTGACCCCGAACAGAGCCCCACCCCGATCGGACAGCCGGCGTGAGCCTGGCCGAGGCGCTCGACATGCGCTCCGGGGAGGGCGCCGACCTGGTCCTGCGGGGGGCCACGGTGCTGGATCCCGTGGCCGGCATCGACGGCGTCCATGACGTCGTCGTCCGCGACGGCCGCATCGCCGAGCTCGCCACCCCAGGCGCCGATCTCGATCGGCTCGAGGAGGTCGACGCCGCCGGGCTGCACGCTTTTCCGGCCTTCTTCGACCCGCACGTGCACCTTCGCACCCCCGGTCAGGAGCACAAGGAGGACCTGGAGACCGGCAGCCGTGCCGCCGCCGCCGGCGGCTACTGCGGGGTCCTGGCGATGGCCAACACGTCCCCTCCGGTCAGCGCCCCCGGGGACGTCGAGGCACTGCGCGAGGCGGCGCGCGAGGTGGCCTGCGTCCCGGTCGGCTTCCTCGCCACCGTGACCAGGGACATGGAGGGCGAGGAGCTGACCGAGATGGCGGCGATCCGCGCCGCGGGGGCGCTGGGCTTCAGCGACGACGGGCTGCCGATCCGCAGCGCCCGGGTCCTGCGCCGGGCCCTCCAGTACCAGCGGCTCTGCGGCGGCACGATCGCCCTCCACGAGGAGGACCCCGAGCTCTCGGGCGATGGCGTGATGCACGAGGGCCCCGTCTCGGCCGTGCTCGGCCTCGCCGGCATCCCCTCGGTCTCGGAGTCGACGATGATCGCCCGCGACGCGGCTCTGGCGCGATACGAGGAAGGACGGATCCACGTCCAGCACCTCTCGGCCGCCGAGTCCGTCGAGGTCGTCCGAGCCGCCAAGGCCGCTGGGGCTCGAATCAGCTGCGAGGCGAGCCCCCACCATCTCTGCCTCACGGACGAGGAGGTGCGCAGCCTCGATCCGCGCCGTTTCAAGATGAACCCGCCGCTGCGGGCCGAGTCCGATCGTCAGGCCCTGATCGACGGCCTGCGCGACGGCACGATCGAGTGCATCGCGACCGATCACGCCCCGCACGCCAGCGAGGAGAAGGAGGTTCCCTTCGAGGAGGCGGCGATGGGCGTGACGGGCCTGGAGACGGCCTTCGCCGCCCTTCACACGGAGCTGGTCCTGCCGGGAACGATCGACCTCGCCCTCCTGGTCGAGCGGATGGCCGGCGGCGCCCAGCCGTTCGGGCTCGAGCGGCCCAGCCTGGCGCCCGGCGGCGAGGCCAACGTCGTCCTCTGTGACCTCGGCGCCGAGTGGACGGTGGGCGAGGAGGGCTACGAGAGCCGCTCGCAGAACTGCTGGTGCGCCGGTCGGAAGCTGACCGGGCGGGTGCTGATGACCGTCGCGGGCGGCAGGATCGCCTACCGGTTGCGCAGCTTCTCGCTGGGAGTCGCCGGATGAGCGCCGCCTACGTGCTGCTCGAGGACGGCACTCGCTTCGACGGGGAGCTCTGCGGCCATCCGGACGCCGTAACCGGTGAGGTCGTCTTCAACACGGCGATGACCGGCTACCAGGAGTCGGTCACCGATCCCTCCTACGCCGGCCAGATCATCGTCTTCACCTATCCCCTGATCGGCAACTACGGCGTTTCCGGGGAGGCGATGGAGTCGGATCGCGTCCACGCCCGCGGCGTCGTCATGCGTGACCCGAAGAACGGTGAGGACGCCGCCACGGCCGAGGGCGGATGGCTCGATTGGCTCGCTGACCGGGGTGTGCCCGGCGCAGGCGGCGTCGACACCCGCGCCCTCGTCCGTCACATCCGCGATCGCGGCGCGATGCGGGGCGGCATCTTCCCGGCCGCGACCAGCGAAGCGGAGGCGCGCGAACGGGTGGCCGCCGAGCCCTCGATGGACGGTGCCGACCTGGCCCGCACCGTGACCCCGCGGGAGCCGGTCCGCTTCGAGGGCGACGGTCCCCACGTGGTCGGCATCGACACCGGAGTCAAGCTCAACATCGTCCGCGAGCTGCGCCAGCGCGGCTGCCGGCTGACCCTGCTTCCCTGCAGCGCCACGGCCGAGGAGGTGCTCGCCGAGGACCCGGACGTTGTCTTCCTCGCCAACGGACCGGGCGACCCCGGTGCGCTCGGCTACGTGGTCGAGACGGTCCGCGAGCTGGTCGGCAGGAAGCCGCTCTTCGGCATCTGCCTCGGCCATCAGCTGCTCTGCCGCGCGGTTGGCCTGGAGACCTTCAAGCTGCCCTTCGGCCACCGTGGCGCCAACCACCCGGTCAAGGAGCTGGCCAGCGGCCGGATCGAGATCACCTCACAGAACCACGGCTTCGCGGTGCAGGGGCCCGGCGGCGAGCCGCGGATCGAGCTCGACGAGCCGGTCCGCTGGGAGACCGACTTCGGCGCCGCCGAGCTGACCCACCTGAACCTCTACGACCGCACGGTCGAGGGGCTGGCACTGAAGGACGTCCGCGCGGCGACCGTCCAGTACCACCCCGAGGCCGGTCCAGGCCCGCACGACGCCCGCCATCTGTTCGACCGCTTCCTCGAGCTGGCCCATGCCTAAGCGCACCGACATCGAGAAGATCCTGCTGATCGGCTCCGGCCCGATCGTGATCGGCCAGGCCGCCGAGTTCGACTACTCCGGCGTGCAGGCCTGCAAGGTCCTGCTCGAGGAGGGCTACGAGGTGGTGCTCGTCAACTCCAACCCGGCGACGATCATGACCGATCCCGAGTTCGCCAGCGCCACCTACGTCGAGCCATTGCTGCCCGGGCCGGTGGCGAAGATCATCGAGAAGGAGCGGCCAGACGCGCTGCTGCCGACGCTGGGCGGCCAGACCGCCCTCAACCTGGCCATGTCCCTGTACGAGGACGGCACCCTGGAGCGCTTCGGCGTCGAGCTGATCGGCGCCGATCACGGAGCGATACGCCGTGCCGAGGATCGCGAGGAGTTCCGCCGCACGATGGCCGAGGCCGGGCTCGACATCCCCTGGTCGATGACGGTCAGCAGCCTCGCCGAGGTCGAGGCCGGCCTCGCCGATGGCAGCATCGCCCTGCCGGCCATCGTGCGGCCGGCTTTCACGCTGGGAGGCCAGGGTGGCGGCGTCGGCAGGACCGAGACCGAGCTGCGCCAGGTCGTCTCCGAGGGGCTCGCCGCCAGCCCGATCAACCAGGTCCTGGTCGAGGAGTCGGTCCTCGGCTGGGGCGAGTTCGAGCTCGAGGTGATGCGCGACCGCAACGACAACGTCGTGATCATCTGCTCGATCGAGAACGTCGACCCGATGGGGGTCCACACCGGCGACTCGGTCACCGTCGCACCCGCGCAGACCCTGACCGATCGCCTCTACCAGGAGCTGCGCGACCAGGCGATCCGTGTCATCCGCGCGGTTGGGGTCGAGACCGGTGGCTCGAACGTCCAGTTCGCGGTCGACCCGGAGAGCGGCCGCATCGTCGTGATCGAGATGAACCCGCGGGTCTCGCGCTCCTCGGCCCTGGCCTCCAAGGCGACCGGCTTTCCGATCGCCAAGATGGCGGCGAAGCTGGCCGTCGGCTACGCGCTGGAGGAGATCCCCAACGACATCACGCGGGCCACGCCGGCTTCCTTCGAGCCGACGATCGACTACGTGGTGACGAAGATCCCGCGCTTCGCCTTTGAGAAGTTCCCGGGCGCCGAGGGCCGGCTCTCCACGCACATGCAGAGCGTCGGCGAGGTGATGGCGATCGGTCGCACCTTCCGCGAGTCCTTCGCCAAGGCGATGCGCTCGCGCGAGCTCGACTCGCCCGCCGAGCCGCCGGGCGGCGACGAGGCGCTGCTGGCGGCGCTGGAGGTGCCGTGCGCCGAGCGCTTCGACCTGCTGCTGGAGGCCTTCGGGCGCGGCCTCGGGGTCGAGGCGGTGCACGAGCGCTGCATGGTCGACCGCTGGTTCCTGCGGGAGCTGCGGGCGCTGGCGCTGGAAGGCGATGGCACCGAGGGTCTCGTGCGCGCCTACAAGGCGGTCGACACCTGCGCCGCCGAGTTCGAGGCCGCGACCCCCTACTACTACTCGGCACACGAGCGTCCCGGCAGCGACGGCGCCGTCGCCTCGGAGGTGCGTCGGGGCGAACGCGACGCGGTCGTCATCCTCGGTGCCGGCCCCAACCGGATCGGCCAGGGAATCGAGTTCGACTACTGCTGTGTGCACGCGGCGATGACGGCGCGTGAGCTCGGCCGCGACGCGGTGATGATCAACTGCAACCCGGAGACGGTGTCCACCGACTACGACACCTCCGACCGCCTCTACTTCGAGCCGCTGACGGCCGAGGACGTCCTCGCGGTCTGCGAGCAGGAGCGGCCGGAGGGCGTGATCGTCCAGTTCGGCGGCCAGACCCCGCTGAAGCTGGCGCGGGCCCTCGAGGAGGCGGGGGTGCCGCTGCTCGGCACCCCGGTCGAGGCGATCGACCTGGCAGAGGACCGGGGTCGCTTTGGCGCCCTGCTGCGCCGCCTCGGCATCGAGCACCCGCCCTACGGCACGGCGCTCTCGGCGGAGGAGGCGACGGTGATCGCCGAGAAGGTCGGCTTTCCGCTCCTCGTGCGCCCCTCATACGTGCTCGGCGGCAGGGCGATGGAGATCTGCTACTCGACCGAGAACCTGAACGCCTACCTGAAGGCGCACGTCAAGGCGGACCAGGAGCATCCGCTGCTGCTCGACCGCTTTCTCGAGAACGCGATCGAGGTCGACGTCGACGCGCTGGCCGACGGCGCCGCCGTCCATGTCGCCGGCATCATGCAGCACGTCGAGGAAGCCGGGGTCCACTCCGGGGATTCGGCCTGCGTGATCCCGCCGCTCAGCATCGGCGAGGAGATGCTCGAGCAGATCCGCGCGACCACCGAGCGGATCGCCCTGGAGCTGGGCGTGATCGGGCTGATCAACATCCAGTACGCGATCGCCGGCGGAAGGCTCTACGTGATCGAGGCCAACCCGCGTGCCTCGCGAACGGTTCCCTTCGTCTCAAAGGCGACCGGCGTGCCGCTGGCCAAAGTGGCGGCGCGCCTGATGTTGGGCGAGAAGCTCGCCGACCTCGAGCTGCCAGAGCCGCCGAGCGGCTACGTCAGCGTCAAGGAGGCGGTGCTGCCGTTCGCGCGCTTCGCCGGCGTCGATTCCGTCCTCGGCCCGGAGATGAAGAGCACCGGCGAGGTGATGGGTATCGCGACCGATTTCCCGACGGCGTTCGCCAAGGCACAGGCCGCTGCCGGCGTGCTGCTGCCGACCGGCGGAACCGTGTTCATCACGGTCACCGACAGCGACAAGACCGCGGCGACGCAGCTGGCCGCCCGTTTCCACGACCTCGGCTTCGAGGTGATCGCCACCGGCGGCACCGCCCAGTCGATCTCCTCGATGGGGGTGCCGGTAACCCGCATCAACAAGCTCGGCGAGGGCTCGCCGCACGTCGTCGACCTGATCCGGGAGCGCCGCTGCGACCTGGTGATCAACACCCCGACCGGGTCCGGCGCCCGCGCCGACGGGCAGGCGATTCGAACAGCCGCGGTCCGCCACGGGATCCCCTGCGTGACGACGATGACCGGCGCCTCCGCCGCGGTGCGCGCGATCGCCGCCCAGTTGCAGGGCGAGCCCGAGGTCCTCAGCCTCCAGGAAGTGCACGGTACCGCGGTGCGGGCCGAGCAATCCGGATGACGGCACCCTTCGGTCGCCGAGCCTGCCAGGTGACCGCGAGCCGCGCCTCCGGCGGCTATCGCGTCTTCTCCCTGCTCGACCCCGAAGGCCCGGAGCCTCTGCCGGGGCAGTTCTACATGCTGGCCGCTGAGCGCCACTGGGAGGGGCGGGGAGGACGCCCCTTCCTGCCCCGGGCCTTCTCGGTCGCCGACGCCGACCGGTCGGAGGGGGGGAACCGCCTCGACTTCCTGATCGAGGGAATCGGCCCGGGAACCGATCGCCTCTGCCTGTTGGAACCCGGCGAGCGGGTCTGGGTCAACGGGCCGCTCGGCAACAGCTTCTCCCCGCCTCGCGAGCTGGCGCCGCACGCCGCCGGGGCGATCCTGGTCGGCGGCGGAATCGGCATCGCCCCGCTTGCGCTGCTCCGCCGCCGATTCGCAGCCCGCAACATCCCGGTACGGATCCTCCTCGGCTTCCGCGACGAGGCTCACTCGGGCGGCCTGGACGATCTCTTCCGCTGCTGCGAGGTCGGCCTCGCCAGCGACGACGGCCACGTCGGCCACCACGGCTACGTAACCGACCTGCTCGTCGCGATGCTCGAAGGCGACGACGCCGGTTCAGCAGCTGTCTATGCCTGCGGACCACCTCCGATGCTGGATGCCGTCGCTGAGCTATGCACCAGCCACGATGTCGTCTGTGAGCTCGCGATGGAGTCCCCCATGGGCTGTGGTTTCGGCGCCTGCTTCGGCTGCGCGGTGCCAAAGGCCGGAGGCGGCTACATGCGGCTTTGCGTTGACGGTCCTGTGGTCCAGGCGGGGGGGGAGGGTGGGGGGGGGGGGGGGGGGGGGGGGGGGGGGGGGGGGGGGGGGGGGGGGGGGCGGGGGG
>Ga0307291_1000004_pt1 | contig 138399 bp, 127 predicted proteins | sample ER_DNA_148_FD_194474 | JGI IMG/M metagenome (GOLD analysis project Ga0307291, IMG submission 194474) | Bulk soil microbial communities from the East River watershed near Crested Butte, Colorado, United States - ER_DNA_148 | ecosystem: Environmental > Terrestrial > Soil > Floodplain | place...
TGCCTCCGTCCCGAGCGTGGCCACCGCCTCGTCCTCGCCAACGGCGCCGGTCGGCAGCAGCTTCGCCCAGGCGCGCTGCTTGGTGCCGAACTCGCGGAGCCGCAGCTCGCGCCCGTCCTCGAGCCGGATGAGCACCCGAGAGGCCCGGTCTTTGAGCGAGGCCCGCTTGTCGAAGGCGCGCAGCCTGCCGGCCGACATCAGGTGGACCAACAGGGCCAGCTCGCCGAACTCGACCACCGGCATCTTGCCGACGCGGCGGATCGCGGTCAGCTCGCGCCCGGTCAGGTCCTCGAGCGGAGGGTCGAAGGTCCTCATCACGTTCATTCCCGGCGCCAGCGCCGATTCCACCCTGGCTCCGGACAGGGCGGAATCCAGTCGACGCGCCGTGATCTCGACCTCCGGCAGCTCGGGCATGTCGAGAGAGTAGACTTGCGATCAGTTCATTCGACTGGACTTAGGCCAAGGCCATGCCAGCGAACATACGACCCGTGAGGCCCTTTTGGTGTTGGGCCTTTTGAGGCACCTGTGATGAGAGAGCTGCCGACGATCAACGAGCCGGTCCCGATGCTCGACCTCTCGCCCGAGGAGGTCGAGGGGATGGCGCGCGAGGTCCGTGAGCTGGCGCGCCAGCGCGACGCGGTGATCCTCGCCCACAACTACCAGGTCCCCGAGGTGCAGGAAGTGGCCGACTATACGGGCGACTCGCTCGGCCTCTCACGCCAGGCGGCCGCCTCCGGCGCCTCGGTCATCGCCTTCTGCGGCGTCCACTTCATGGCCGAGACCGCCTCGATCCTCTCTCCTGAGAAGACGGTGCTGATTCCCGACCCCGACGCGGGCTGTTCGCTGGCCGACTCGATCAGCGCCGAGGAGGTGCGCGACTGGAAGGCTCGTCACAGCCCCGATGCGGTCGTCGTCATGTACGTCAACACCTCAGCGGAGGTGAAGGCGGAGACCGACTACTGCTGCACCTCCTCCAACGCGGTCAAGGTGGTCGAGCACATCCTGCGCGAGCACGGGCCCGACACCGAGATCCTCTTCGGACCGGACATGTGGCTCGGCTCCTACGTGGAACGCGAGACCGGCCACTCGATGCACGTCTGGCCAGGCGAGTGCCACGTCCACGCCGGGATCCGGCCGGACGACATCAGGGCGCAGCGGGCCGCCCATCCCGATGCCGAGTTCCTCGTCCATCCCGAGTGCGGCTGCGTGACCCAGGTGATGGAGTTCGTCGCCGCCGGCGAAGTCGAGGAGGACGGCGTCCACATGCTCTCCACCGGCCAGATGCTCGACTACGTGCAGCAGCGGCCCGACGGCGAGTACATCGTCGCCACCGAGAACGGCATGCTCCACCCGCTGCGGATGGCGGCGCCGGAAGCGAGCCTGATCGAGGCCAACCGGATGGCCTACTGCAAGTACATGAAGATGATCACGCTGCCGAAGCTGCGCGACGCCCTGCGTGAGATGAAGTTCGAGGTGAGCGTCCCGGCGGAGATCGCCGAGCGGGCGCGGATCCCGATCGAGCGCATGGTCGCGATCGGCTAGCCGAAGTCGTCGGGTCGCGGCAGATAAAGTCCTGGGCATGGCCCAGGTGAGCACCGAGGAGACGATCGACCGCGACCAGCTGCACGAGCTGGGACAGCAGCTGCGAGTCGATTCCATCCGCTCCGCGGCCGCCGCCGGCTCCGGACATCCGACCTCCTCGATGTCGGCCGCTGACCTGATGGCGGTCCTGCTGACGCGCTACCTGCGCTACGACTTCTCCGCCCCCGAGAACCGGGCGAACGACCACCTCGTCTTCTCCAAGGGCCATGCCTCGCCGCTCCTCTACAGCCTCTACAAGATGGCCGGGGCGATCGACGACGAGGAGCTCTTGACCTTCCGCGAGTTCGGCTCCCGCCTGCAGGGCCACCCGACCCCGGAAATCCCGTGGGTCGACGTGGCCACCGGCTCGCTCGGGCAGGGCCTGCCGATCTCGGTGGGAATCGCGCTCGCCGGCAAGCGTCTCGAAGCGGCGGATTACCGGGTCTGGGTTCTCTGCGGCGACTCCGAGCTGGCCGAGGGATCGATGTGGGAGGCCTTCGAGCACGCCGGCCAGGCGGGCCTCGACAACATGATCGCGATCGTCGACGTCAACCGGCTCGGGCAGCGCGGCCCGACCATGCACGAGTGGGACACCTCCTCGCTGGCGGCGCGCGCCGCCGCCTGCGGCTGGGACGCGCAGGAGATCGACGGCCACGACATCGAGGCGATCGACGCGGCCTACGCGCGGGCGCTGGCCGCCGATGCCCCGGCGGCCATCTTCGCCCGCACCAAGAAGGGATCCGGCGTCGCCGCCGTCGAGGACCAGCCGAACCAGCACGGCAAGCCGCTGGCCGATCCGGAGGCGGCGGTCGCGGAGCTTGGTGGCGAGCGCTCCCTGCGCGTGGAGGTGCGGGAGCCGCCTGAGGCCCCGCCCTACGAGATCGCCACGGCGGCGGTGGAGAAGCCGGCCTACGAGGTCGGCGAGAAGGTTGCGACGCGAGCGGCCTACGGCGACGCCCTCGCCTGGCTTGGCTCGATCGACGAGAAGGTGGTCGCGCTCGACGGCGAGGTTGGCAACTCGACCTACGCCGAACGCTTCGCCGCCAAGCACCCGGACCGCTTCTTCGAGATGTACATCGCCGAGCAGCAGATGGTCGCCGCCGGCGTCGGCCTGCAGACCCGCGGCTGGAAGCCCTTCGCCTCGTCCTTCGGCGCCTTCCTCAGCCGCGCCTACGACTTCGTCCGCATGGCGGCGGTATCCGAAGCCGACCTGAAGCTCTGCGGCTCGCACGTCGGCGTCTCGATCGGCCCCGACGGCCCCTCGCAGATGGCGCTCGAAGACATCGCCTCGCTGCGCGCGGTGCTGGACAGCGTCGTGCTCTACCCGAGCGACGCCAACCAGGCGGTGCAGCTGCTCGACGCGATGCGCGAGCACCGCGGCATCAGCTACATGCGCACGACGCGGGAGGGAACGCCGGTCCTCTACGAGGCGGGGGAGAGCTTCGAGATCGGCGGCAGCCGCACGGTCCGCTCCAGCGACGCGGACGAAGTCACGCTGATCGGCGCCGGCATCACCCTGCGTGAATGCCTCACGGCCGCCGAGGAGCTCGACGGCAAGGGGATCGCGGCGCGGGTCATCGACCTCTACTCCGTCAAGCCGGTCGACGCCGAGGCGATCCTCACTGCGGCGGAGGAGACGAAAACGCTCGTCACCGTCGAGGACCACTGGCCCGAGGGTGGAATCGGCGAGACCGTCGCCGGCGTCCTGGCCGCGGACGCCACCGCCAGTCCTCTCGTCCGCCTGGCCGTCAGCGGCCGTCCCACCAGTGGCCCGCCCGAGGCGCTGCTCGACGCCGCCGGCATCGACGCCAAGCACGTCGTCGCCGCGGTCGACCGCGTGCTCGATCGCGGCGCCGCCTAGCTTGATCTGACCGGGAGGTCAGAAGGCGGAGGAGGGACCGAACCGCGTGTTGCTTGCCCAGCGGCACTCCGGCGGGATGCAGCTGAAGTTGAGGTCGGCGCCGAAGAGGGCGTCGATCGCCTTGCCGACGAGGGAGGGGTCGCGTTTGAAGGCGTAGGTGCTGCGGCGCAGGCGCAGGCGCGCCACTTTGCCCTCGCTGAAAACGGTCAGCTGCGGGGGCGATCCCGCCCGCCGGATCAGGATCTTGTCGGAATCGCTGGCGACGTAGGCGCCTTCCAGCGTTCGCCCGCCGGTCAGGTAGACGATCGCTTCAGGACGCGCTTCGGGGTACTCCCACTGGCGGGCGCCGGTCAGGACGATCGCCGCCAGGCCGACCGCGAGCAGCAGCTGCCAGAGCGGGAACTCGGCGTCGTCGCCGTCGTCGACGAAGCGCTTCAGCAGGAGCAGCATGCAGAAGAAGAGGGCGGTGAGGATTACGCTGACGATCGCACCCGCCTTGTCCAAGGGCACGATCAGGAGGGTCAGGCCGCCCACCAAGAGCGTCGGGAACAGGAGCTCCCGCGAGAAGAGTCGGTTGACCACCCGCGCCCAGAGGCTGTCGTTGCCCTGTGCCCGGCGCGCCAGCGAAACCAGGCCCCAGCCAAGGGTGGCGAGAAGCGCGCCGCCGAAGACCAGGGATATGAACAGCTCTTTCACGCCCGCCGCCGCGATCTGCCCGCGCGGGAGCAGGGCCAGCACCTCCTCAGGCGGGAGGCCACCGCGCCGGAAGCGCTGCCACTCGACAAAGTAACCGGCCGCGTAGAAGAAGACTCCGAAGCCGGCGACCACGGCGAGTGCCTTGCCGGTGTTGTCGACGCTCCTCGTGAAGCGTTCGCTCAGGCCCTTGCCGATTTCGTTTGCCGCCTCGCGCGTCGCCAGAGCAGGCAGGGGAGCGGACGTGTCTTCGCCCAGCTCTTGATTCGGCTGTTGCTCCCGCGGTCCCATCCGGCGGCGCCAGCTTCTCAGCTCGTCCGGAGCGAATCAACGTCTTCTGAGCAATTGCTTCGAAGGATTGGTATGAGTGTCAGTTAACGATCCGCTAAGCTCTTGCACATCTTGGTGGGTGGGGCGTTGCGCACGGATCGGTGCGCAGGAGTCACCCTGTCGGTGGAGAAGGACCGGGCGCATGGCCATAGGCAGAAAGCGAAAGAAGGGCGCACAGCCGCCGGCGCCGCGCAACCGCAAGGGCGGCGCGCCGATCATCGAGATGCGCGACGTGACCAAGGTCTATCCCGGCGGCCACATGGCGCTGGACCGGGTCTCGCTGGCAATCGACCGCGGCGAGTTCGTCTTCCTCGTCGGCCCGACCGGATGCGGCAAGTCGACGCTGATCAAGATGCTGATCCGCGAGCTCTCCGCGACCGACGGCAGCGTCCGCATCGCTGGCCGCGACATCGGCGCGATGGCGGAGAAGAAGATCCCGCAGCTGCGGCGCAACATCGGCACCGTCTTCCAGGACTTCAAGCTGCTGCCCGACCGCACCGTCTATGACAACGTCGCCTACGCGCTGCAGGTGCTCGGCGCCCATCGCGGCGAAATCCGCCGCCAGGTTCCCGAGATCCTGCGCCTGGTCGGCCTCTCGACCAAGCTTCACAGCTATCCCGACGAGCTCTCCGGCGGTGAGCAGCAGCGCGTCTCGATCGCCCGCGCCTTCGTCAACCACCCGCCGCTGCTGCTCGCCGACGAGCCGAGCGGCAACCTCGACCCGGTCACCTCGATCGGCGTGATGCAGCTGCTCTATCGGATCAACAAGACCGGCACCACGGTCGTCGTCGTCACCCACGATCGCGAGATGGTCGACAACATGCGCCGCCGTGTGATCGAGCTCTACGAGGGCCGCGTCGTCCGCGACGAGGTCTCGGGCGGCTACACCGAGGAGTCGACGTCCGAGTTCGGCCTGCGCATGCGGGCGGAGATGGGGGTCGGCCCCGAGGGGCAGACCAACGGCCACGCACACGACTCGCTCTTCTAACCCATGTCGCGACTTCTCTTCTTCACCCAGGAGGCATTCAGGGCACTGCGCCGCAACGGCGCCCCCAGCATGGCGGCGGTCGTCACCACGGTCGTCACCGTGATCCTGCTCGGCGTCCTGATCCCGATCTTCCAGACGACGCAGGCCAAGAGCGACCAGGTTCGCGACAGCCTCGAGTTCCGCGTGGCGGTCTACGACGACGCGACCAAGCCCGAAATCGCCAAGCTCGAAGACCAGCTGCTGGCCATCCCGCACGTCGCCTCGGTGAGGCTGATCACCAAGTCCGAGGCGCTGCATGAACTGACCGAAGACCTCGGCAAGCAGAAGAGCGGCGAACTGCTCACCCAGCTCCACTCGAACCCGCTGCCGGCGAACTTCCAGGTCAAGGCCGATGACGCAAGCGACCTCGACGCGGTGCGCGCCGCGGTGACGCCGCCCGGCCCGAACGGCAAGCCGCAGCCGATCTCTCCGATCGTCCAGGACGTCTTCGACCGCCAGGAAGACTCGCAGAAGATCGAGCAGGTGACGAGCGCGCTGAAGATCGTCCTCACGGTGATCACGGCGCTCCTGATCGTCGCCTCGCTGATGCTGGTCGGCAACACGATCCGACTCTCGATTTACACCCGCCGTCGCGAGGTCGAGGTGATGCGCCTGGTTGGCGCGACCCGCTGGTTCATCCGCTGGCCCTTCATGATCGAGGGGGTCGTCGTCGGCTTCCTCGGCGGCCTGATCGCCATACTGATCCTGTGGCTGGGCAAGCTGACGATCGTCGACCCGTTGAGCGACAGCATCGGCTTCCTCGCCGCCCAGAACAGCACCACGCTCTCCTTCCCGGCGCTGATCGCGATCCTCTTCGCCGCCGCCGTGTTGGTCTCGGCGATCGGCTCCGGCGTCACCTTGCGCCGCTTCCTCAAGGTCTGAGCTCCGCGTGACGGCGGCGCGTACGGTCGGCCGCGCGGCCGTGCTGCTCGCGATGCTGGCGGCCGGCCTCTGGATCGGCGGCCATCCGGCCAAGATGCCGCCGCTCCTGCGCGACGTCTTCGTCGACGAATCGGCGGGCCTGACCGCCGAAGCTAGTGAGCTGATCGAAGACAACTACTACCGGCACGTCGACCAGGCCGAGGTGATCGACTCCTCGCTGCAGGGCATGGTGCGTGGCCTGCGGCGGCGGTACCACGACCGCTTCTCCGACTACTTCTCGCCGCAGCTCCTGGCCCGCTTCAACGAGGAAATCGAGGGCCATTTCTCGGGGATCGGGCTGACGGTCACCGAGGTCGCCGCGGGCCTGCGAGTCGCCGGCGTCTTCAAGGGGTCGCCGGCGGCGCGGGCCGGAATCGTGGCCGGCGACACGATCGTCGCCGTCGACGGCCACTCGATCGCCGGCCTCAGCTCCGATGCCGCGACGGCGCTGATCAAAGGCCCCGAAGGGTCGGACGTGACGGTCGCCGTGCGCGGGCCCGAGGGCGGCAAGCCGCGGCGGCTGCGCCTGACCCGGGCGCAGATCACGGTGCCGGTCGTCAGCAGCAGGCTCGAGTCCGCCGCGAGCGGGAAGTGGGGCTATGCGCGCCTGGCGACCTTCAGCGAAGGCGCCCATGGCGCCCTGCGCCAGGCCGTCCAGAGGTTGCAGAAGCGCGGCGCCGAAGGGCTGGTGCTCGACCTGCGGGGCAACGGCGGCGGCCTCCTGGACGAGGCGGTGCTGACCGCGAGCATCTTCCTGCCGGAGGGGGAAACGGTCGTCTCCACCGACTCGCGCACCCAGGGGCACGCCGTCTACAAGACCAAGGGCGGCAACCTGCCGTCGCTGCCGATCGTCGTCCTGATCGACCGCAACACGGCCTCGGCGGCGGAGATCCTCACCGCCGCCCTGGCCGACGACGCCGGCGCGAAGACGGTCGGCGGGCGCTCCTACGGCAAGGGCGTCTTCCAGCAGGAGATCGAGCTCTCCAACGGCGGCGCCCTAAAGCTGACCGTGGGCGAGTACTTCACCCCCGATGGGACCAACCTGGCGGGCAAGGGCATCTCCCCGGACGTTCCCGCCCGCGACCTGCCCGGAACCAGCCGGGACGAGGTCGTCGAACGCGCGCTCGGAGTGCTCTCGTCCCAGTGAGCAGGCCGGACTGGCGCCATTACCGGGAGCGGCAGCGAGCGCGCGGGCGCGGGCGCCGGCGGGAGCCGCCGAAGAGCGCTCGCGAGGCGGTCGAGGCGCTGCTGCGCGAAGAGCTCGGCTGGCGTGGCTTTCCCGCGGCGCTCGAGCTCGAGGCGGCGAGGGCCACAGAGGTGGCCGCCGATCGGACCGGTGCACGGCGCGATCTCACCGAGCTGCCGACTTTCACGGTCGATCCGGCCACCGCCCGTGACTTCGACGACGCCGTCTCGGCCCGGCGGGAGGGCGAAGCGATCCGACTCTGGATCCACATCGCCGACGTCGCCGCGCACGTGCCGCCCGGATCGCCGCTGGACCAAGAGGCCCGGCGCCGCGGCAACAGCACCTACGTCCCTGGGACGGTCGAGCCGATGCTGCCGCACGCCCTCAGCGACGAGGCCTGCAGCCTGGCGCCCGGCGTCGAGCGTCTGGCGGTGACCACGGAGATGGAGCTGGGCGCCGACGGCCGAGCGGGCGCCACCGCCTTCTACCGCAGCCGGATCCGCTCCGACGCCCGGCTCGACTACGACCAGCTCGACGTCGTCTTCGCGGGTCGTGCGGAAGCGCCTGAGGCGGTCGCCGAGCCGCTCGCCGTGGCCCGCCAGGCGGCCGCGGCGCTGAGCCAGCGGCGTGGCGCCGCCAGCCTCGACGTCGATTCCAGCGAGCCCGAGTTCCGCTTCGACTCCCGCGGCCAGGTGGTCGCTGCGCATGGGGTCGCCCAGACCGAGTCGCACCGGCTGATCGAGCGCCTGATGATCCTCGCCAACGAGCAGGTGGCGCAGCTGCTCGAGCGCAAGCGGGTGCCGTCGATCTACCGCGTCCATCCCCGGCCCGACCCGCCGCGAATCGAAAGGCTGATCGAGCAGCTGCAGGCGCTCGGGATCCCGAGCCCGCCGCTGCGCGGGACGCCGGCGCCGAGCGAGGCGGCGGAGCTGGCGGCGGAGGCGAGCCGGCTGGTGGCGCGGGAGGCGACGCGACGCGGTCACGGCCGTGCCGCGTATACAACGCTCGTGCTGCGTTCCCTCAAACAGGCCTCCTACAGCGAGCGAAACAGCGGCCACGCCGGTCTCGGCAGCGCCGCCTACTGCCACTTCACCTCGCCGATCCGCCGCTATCCCGATCTCGTCGTCCACCGCGTCCTGCTGGCTGCGCTGGGTGAGGGCGAGCCGGCGCCGAGCGCCGCCGAAGCACGCGAGGCGGCCTGGCACTGCAGCGAGCGCGAGCGCGAGTCGATGCGCATCGAGCGCAAGGCGGACGACGTCTGCGCCGCCTTCCTGCTCGAGCGGGAGCTGCGCGAGCGCGGCGCCGAGACGAGGTTCGAGGGCGAGGTCTCCGGCCTGATCAGGGCAGGTGCCTTCGTCGGTTTCGGCGGCGAGCTCGGCGACGTCTACGAGGGATTCCTGCCCGCCCGCCGGCTCGGCGGCGCCGAGCGCTTCGAGCTCGACGAGAGTGAGACGGCGCTGGTCGGCGCCGACTCGAACCGCAAGCTGCGCCTCGGCGACCCGATATCGGTCCAGGTTGCCGGCGTCGAAGCGGCGCGGGGACGGGCCGAGCTGGGGCCGGTGGAAGGCTGAGCGATGGCGAAGAAGGGGAAGAAGCGCGCGGCGGCCTCTGGTGACGTCGCCACCAATCGGCGCGCCCGCCACAAATTCGAGTGGATCGAGAAGATCGAGGCCGGCATGGTGCTGCGCGGCTCCGAGGTCAAGTCGCTGCGCAACGGCAAAGCGCAGATGACCGACGCCTACGCGGTCGTCGACGACGGCGAGGTTTGGCTTCGCAACCTGCACATACCGCCCTACGAGCCCGCCAGTCGTGAGAACCACGAGCCGGAGCGGCCGCGCAAGCTGCTTCTGCACCGGGCCGAGATCGAGCGCCTGATCGGGAAGACGGCGGAGCGTGGGCTGACCCTGATCCCGACCAGGATCTACTTCAAGGACGCCCGGGCAAAGGTCGAGCTGGCGCTGGCGCGGGGCAAGGAGGGGCGTGACCGCCGCCAGGAGATCGCGGACCGCGACGTGCGACGTGAGGTCGAGCGCGAATTCAAGGGCAGAATGAGATAGCTTCGTGGCCCATGGCCGACTTCGTCAGCGACCATGTCGAGTACTTCGTCGCCGGACTCGTGGTGGCGATCCTTCTCCTGCTGTTGGCGATCAGCGTCGTCCAGCGGCGCAACAAGGAGAAGGAGCAGAAGAAGAAAGGGGTCGCTGGCGCCCCTCCGGCGACGCCCACGGCACAGGCGACGCAAGCCTCGCCGAGCGGCATCTCGAGCCCCCCGCCCGGACCAGGTCAACCGGTGAGCGCCAAGGAGAAGCGCAAGCAGGCTCGCGAGCAGCAGCGTGCGGCCCGCAGCGAACATCGCAAGCGCAGCCAGGAAGAAGCGAAGCGCCGTCGCGAAGAGCGCGCGAAGAAACGAGGCGAACGGCGGGGCAGGCGCGGCGGCGGGCGCCCGACCGGTCGCCGTGCGAAGAAGGAGGCGGCGAAGGCCGAGCGTGAGCTGGCCGCGGCCCGTGCCGCCCAGGAGCGGGCGCTCTACGAGCAGGAAAGCGCCAGCAAGGCCGCCCAGCAGCCGCAGGTCCCGCCGTCCCCGCCGCTCCCCCAGCAGCAAGCGGCTCCAACCCCGCCGCCACCGTTTGCGCCGGCACCGGCGGCCGCGGTGTCGCCGCCTCCTGCGCAGGTGCCCTTGGCGCCGGGTGCCGTGTCTGCGCCGACTCAGGGGTACGACCCCGCCGCCGCGGAACAGCGAGTGCAGGACAAGGTCGCCGAAATCCAGCGCGAGGAGGCGCGGATCCGAGCCGAGGCCGATCGCCGCATCGAGGAGGCGGAAAGGCTCCAGCGGGAGGCGGAGCAGCGACGTGCCCAGGCGGAAGCCGGCCAGACGACGCAGAGCATGGCCGCGGTGTCGCCGGCCGCCGTGGCGCCCCCGGACCTGCGGAGCGCCGAGCAGCAGCTGCAGCAGGAACGCGAAGCTCAGGAACGATCGCTCGCCGAAGCCCAGGAGCGCCTGCGCCAGATCGAGGAGAGGACGAAGGCGGCGGAGCAGCGGGCGGCTGAAGCGAAGCGGCTGGCGGAGCTCAAATCACAGGAGGACGAGCGTCAGCAGCGCCTGCGCGAGATCGAGGCAAGCGTCGCCCAGGCCGAAGAGCGGGCGCGCGAGGCCGAGCGGCGCGCCGAAGAAGCCGAGCAGGCGGTGCTCAGCTCCGTTCGGGGAGGCGGGGCGGCCTCGCTCAACCCGCAGTCGCCGCAGCCACAGCCCGAAGCGCAGCAGCCTCAGCCTCAACCGCCGACGCCGCAGCCGACGCCTCAGCCACCGTCGCCCGAGCCGCCACCGCCCGCACCCCAGCCTCAGCCCGGCCCGCCGCCGTCGCCGCCGCAGCCCCCGCCACAGCCGGGCCCCCCGCAGCCGCCCGAGCCGGGTCCCTCAACCACCGGCTCAACGGGCGAGACGATCGAACTCAACAACGTCAGCTTCGAGCAGCTGCGGGCTCATGGGCTCTCGGTCACCCAGGCGACCCGGGTACTGGCCCACCGCGAGCGCGTCGGCCGCTTCCAGTCGATCGACGAACTGGACGAGATCCCCGGCCTGCCGCGGGAGTTCGCCGAAGACCTGAAGCGCCGCTCGCAGGTCTAGGGCACGGCCTAGAGCCCGTAGGCCTCGATCAGCTTCAGCCAGACCTCCGAGCGAGTCGGGTACGCGGCGACCGCGTGGCGCAGTTGCTCGAGGGGGACCTCCCCCACGATTGCCACCGTTGCGGCGTGGAGGAGGTCGGCCGTCTCGAAGCCGGTGAAGGTCGCGCCGACGATCGTCTCGCTCGCCCGGTCGATTACGAGGCGGGAGGTGCCGCCGGTGTCCTTGCCGTAGAAGCTCGCGCCGGCGGTGCCGTCGGTGGGCACGTCCACGGCTCGTGCGTCGATGCTCGCCTCTTCGGCTTCGGCGAGCGTCTTGCCGACGGCGGCGACCTGGGGATCGGTGAAGGTGACTCGCGGCGAGCCGAGGTCTTCGGCGATCGCCTCGACCTCGCGTCCGAGCACGTTTTCGGCGGCGACCCATGCCTGGTACTTGCCCATGTGGGTGAAGAGGGCGCGGCCGTTGACGTCGCCGACGGCATAGAGCCACTCCCGGCCGTCGACGCGCAGGCGCCGGTCGGCCTCGAGGAAGCCGTGCTCGCCCGGCTCGACGTCGATCGAGTCGAGGCCAATCCCAGTGGTGCGGGGCACCCGGCCGATCGCGACCAGCAGCTCGGCCGCCTCGACGCGACCGTCGTCGTCGAGCACGACGACGACGCCCGCGCCGCCGCCGGAGACGCGCTCGGCCTTGACGGCGGTGCGCACGTCGATCCCCCAGGCGTCCCGCAGCGAGGCGGCGACCTGCTCGCCGGCGAAGGGCTCCTCGCGCGGCAGCAGATGGCTCTCGCCCTCGATCAGGGTCACCTCGGCGCCGAGCGTCGCCCAGGCCTGGGCAAGCTCGGCCCCGACCGGGCCGCCGCCGAGGACGATGAGGCTTTCCGGCACCTGGCTGGCCGTCGTGGCGTCGCGGTTGTTCCAGGTCCGAACGGAGTCGAGCCCTTCGATCGGCGGCATCGCCGCGCCGCTGCCGGTCGCGATGACGACCGCGCTGCGGGCGGTCAACCTCTGCTCGCCGACGGCGACGCGGCGCTCGCCGTCGATCCGTCCTTCGCCCCGGAAAAGCTCGATGCCGCGCTCCTCCAGCCAGGGCAGCTGGCCGGAATCGTCGAGGTCGTGGATCACCTCGTCGCGACGGTCCAGCACGGCCTGCGGGTCGAGCTTGCCGTCCACCGCGGCGCTGACGCCCGGCACCCGCCGCGCCTCGGCCAGCAGCTCGCCCGGGCGCAGCAGCGCCTTCGACGGCATGCAGGCGTAGTAGGAGCACTCGCCGCCGACCAGATGGCTCTCGACGATCGCGACCGAGAGCCCGCCGTCGGCCAGGCGCCCGGCGCAGACCTCGCCCGGAGCGCCGGCGCCGATCACGATCGCGTCGAATTCGCGCTCGGACATCCAGGGCAGCGTACAATCGGAGGCACATAGCACGGGGGCGACAGGCTTCGATCTGGTCGATCCGTGCGAACGGTCGCAGGTCGAGGTTGCCGGAGGCCTCGTTAAACACCGGCACCAACCAATACGTGCGGACCATGAGTTCGCCCTCGCTGCCTAGTTAGATCTAGGTGAGCGAGAGTCGGCCCTCTCCCGCCCGCGGAGGGGGGCACCGGCTTCAATTGCGGGCTTACCCGGGCGGATCGCCCCGTCCGCCAGGGGAAATCGAAGAGGGCTTTGTCTCCCGCAGTGCCCGCCGGCGCGGACCCCGGGAGACGAGATTCAAGCGCCGGCTAAACCTGTAGAAGCCTTCGCACTACGGCCAGAGACGCCGGTTCGATTCCGGCCGCCTCCATCACGACTTCAACTTGGCTTTCCGCCGAACCACAGATGGCACGAATTGCGCACCATCTGTGCGCCAGCGTCCCGGACATTTCTGCATGTGCCCAGGATCAGCAGCTTCTACGGGGTCGTCATCGCCATGTACTACGAGGAGCATGGGCGACCGCATTTCCATGCCCGATATGCGGAGTACGACGCATCGATTGCCATCGACGACCTCGATGTCCTTCAGGGCTCGCTCCCAAGCAGAAGCCTTGCGCTGGTACGGGAGTGGGCGCGCCTTCATCGCGAGGAGCTGGCAGTCAACTGGATGCGCGCAAGAAGTGAACTACCCCTCCTGTCGATCGAGCCGCTGCCGTAGCATTGATGCCATGGCAGCCATTGTTCACGTCACCTACGTCGAGGTCGTAGGTGACCACCGCCTCCATCTGGGATTCGAGGATGGGGTCGAAGGTGAGGTGGATTTCTCGGGGCGCGACTGGCGGGGCGTCTTCCAGCCCCTTCGTGATCCGAGCTACTTCGGCCGGGTTCACCTAGATCCAGAACTGGGAACGATTGTCTGGCCGAACGGCGCGGATATCGCGCCCGAGACGCTTCACGACCGAGTGGCGCAGCGAATCAAGAGCTCTGGCTAGGGGCAATCGTTTTCGTCTAGTCGCTGCGAGCGAGTCGTAGGCTGCTTGAGCATGAACCGGTACGTCGCCTTCCTCCGTGGCATGAACCTGGGTGGCAGGCGGATCACCAACGAGGAGCTGCGCGCTCGCTTCGAGGCGCTCGGCTGCGAGGACGTCGCCACCTTCCGTGCCAGCGGCAACGTCGTCTTCTCCCGAGATGGCGACTCTGCGGCGGAGCTGACCGCGCGGCTGGAAGGCGGCCTAGCTGAGGCGCTTGGATACGAGGTGCCGGTCTTCCTGCGCTCTGACCGTGAGTTGCTCGCCATCGCGGGGCACGAGCCATTCGATCGGAAGCAGCTCTCAGCCTCGAAGGGCAAGCTGCAGATCTGCCTGCTGCGGAAGAAGCCGCCGGCGGCAGCGGCGAAGAAGGCGCTGGCGTTGTCGACCGAGGAGGACCGCCTGGCAATCGCGGGGCGCGAGCTCTACTGGCTGCCGAAGGGCGGCATGTCCGAATCCGAGCTGGATTTGAAGGCGCTGGCGGGCATCCTCGGCCCAACCACGATCAGGACCAAGGGCACGATCGACCAGATCGCCGCCAAGCACTTCGACTGACGGTCAGCGACCCGTCGCGACCGACGCGGACAACTCCGGTGGCGTGCTGAGCGTCTGGAATACCACGCAGTAGCGCTCGGTCAGCTTCAGCAGCGTTTCGAGCTCCTCTTCGCCGGCGCCCGTCTCCAGGTCGAAGTTGAGCCGGATCGCGCGGAAGCCGACCGGGGCATCGCGGTCGACAGCCAGGGTGCCGCGGAAGTCGAGCTCGCCCTCGGCCCGGACCTTGCCCGAGTCGATGGCGATGCCGAGGGAGGTCGCCACGGCGCGCAGCGTCACTCCGGCACATGCCACCAGCGCCTCGAGCAGCATGTCGCCGGAGCAGAGCAGGGTGCCATCGCCGCCGGTCGCCGGATGCAGGCCCGCCTCGGCGAGCGCTCGCCCGGTATCGACCGAGCAGGAGACGCCTTCGCCCAGGCTGCCGCTCGCCTTCAAGGTGACGCACGCGGCGTCGGGCTCGCGGGCGTAGCGCTCCTTCAGCGGCGCCTGAACGGCGCGCAGCTCCTCATGCTCCATGAGCCCACATTACGACGCCCGCTGGGAAGGGGTCTCTCCGTTCAGGGCATCTCGCACAAAGGCGCTCTTGGCCTCGGTGTAGGCCTCGCGATCGTTCCCGTGGCGCTCGGCGAGCTCGCGCTTCAAGGCGGCGTATCGATCGGCGAGCTGTGGATCAGCGCGGAGCAAGTCGCGGAAGGCCAGCTCGTCGTGGTACCGCTGGGAGCCCACGGGGACCAGGTGCAGGTGGTGGGTGCGCCGAGCTGGATCGGGCTTGCAGAACCAGTGCATCGCCTCGGGCAGGTAGGGGGCATAGAGGTAGTCGAGCCTGGCGAGCGGCTCGAAGCAGGCGCGGCCGGTCTCGAGATCCCGTATCCCGGCGAGGATGTCGATGATCGGCTTTGCCTCCAGGCCGGGAACGGCGGTGCTGCCGACGTGGTGAACGCCGCCGCGAACCCACTTGCCGATCGCCTCCTCCAACGCCGCCCGCTCCAGCTCAAAGCGGGCCGGCCAGCCGGGATCGGGAGGCGCGAGCCGAATGGGTTCGTCCGCGGGCATGCCGCTGACCATAGGCGAGGCGGTGTGTTGCCGTTCCACTCGAGGGATCTCCTTTAGGGTCGCTCCGGTGCGCGGCGCCGCGACGGCCAGCGTCACGCTGGGGAGCGGCGGCGCGGCGACACGACACGGGCACCGAATCGATGGCAATCGCTACCGCAACGAGCATCGACGTCCACATGGGCGGCGAGCTGCTGTTCGCCGGTGTCTCCTTCAAGCTCGAGCCGCGCGAGCGGATGACGCTCTCGGGCCGCAACGGCGCCGGCAAGTCGACCCTCCTGCGCCTGCTGGCCGGGGAGCTTGGTCCCGACGCGGGCAGCCTCGTCCTGCAGAAGGGCGCCCGGGTCGCCCTGCACGACCAGCGGCCGCCGCGGCAGACAGCGCTGTCGCTCGGGGAGTACGTCTTCTCCGGCCGGGTGGAGATGCTGGAGACCGAGGCCGAGCTGGAGCGGCTCGAGGCGGCGATGTCCGGCGGCGGGGCAGAGGAGGAGATCCTCGCCGCCTATGCCGCAGCCCAGCAGCGTCTCGAGCACGGCGGTGGCTACCGCTGGCGCGACGGCGTGCTCGCGGTCCTGCGCGGGCTCGGCTTCGGCGGCGAGGAGGCTGAGCGCCCGCTCTCGACCTTCTCCGGCGGCGAGCTGACCCGCGCCTCGCTGGCCCGGGCGCTGGCGACCCGGCCCGATCTGCTGCTGCTCGACGAGCCGACGAACCATCTCGACATCCCCTCTCTGGAGTGGCTGGAGCGCTACCTGCGCGACCTCGACGCCGCGGTGGTGCTCGTCGCCCACGACCGTTGGTTCCTCGAGGCCGTCGGCACCTCGGTGCTGGAGCTGGAGGCGAAGCGCGCGCGCTTCTTCGCCGGCCCCTGGCACGCTTGGCGCAAGGAGCAGGCGGCGCGCGAGATCGCCCGCGGCAAGGCGATCGAGCGCCAGGAGGCGGAGATCGCGCGGATGGAGCGCTTCGTCGAGCGCTTCCGCTACAAGGCGACCAAGGCCCGCCAGGCTCAGTCGCGACTGAAGCAGATCGACAGGATCAAGCGCGAGGGCGTCGAGGCGGAGCAGCGTGACCGCCGCGACCTGCGCTTCTCCTTCGTCCGTCCGGAGCGCCCCGGACGGATCGTGCTGAAGCTGGTCGGGGCGACGATCGAGGTGCCGGGGCGGACGCTGCTCGCCGACGCCGAGCTCGAAGTCGAGCGCGGCGAGCACGTCGTCCTCGTCGGCCCCAACGGCGCCGGCAAGACGACCCTGATCGAGACCCTTGCCGGCCGGCGCGAGCCGGCGGCGGGCTCGGTGCGACTCGGCCACAACGTCAAGCTCGGCTATCTCTCCCAGCACGCCGATACCGCGGCCGGGGAGGGAACGGTGCTCGAGGCGGCACAGCGGCAGACCGGATTGAGCGGGCAGAAGGCGCGCGACCTGCTCGGCAACTTCCTCTTCTCCGGCGCCGACGCGGAGAAGCAGCTCCGCGACATCTCCGGCGGCGAGCAGCGCCGGCTCTCGCTGGCGATCCTCGTCGCCTCCGGCGCCAACGTCCTGATCCTCGATGAGCCCACCAACCACCTCGACATCGAGAGTCGCGAGGCGCTCGAGGACGCCCTGCTCGCCTTCGAGGGCGCGGTGGTCCTCGTCTCCCACGACCGGGCGCTGCTGGAGGCGGTCGGGATCCGCACGATCGTCTGCGAGAACGGCGAGCTGCGCAGCCACCCGACCGGCTGGGCCGCCTACCAGCGGGAGCGCGACGAACGCGAAGCCGCGCGGGGCGCGGCGGCGCAGGCGCGAAAGCCGGAGCGCTCGAGCGTGGACGGCCGCAACGCCGGGCGGGCTGCGAAGAAGGCGGCGCGGAAGGCCGGGCGCCTGGCCGAGCGGATAGAGCGGGCCGAGGGCGAGCTGCGCGAGCTCGAGGAGGAGCTTTCGGACCCCGCTGCCTGGTCGAGCCCGGGCCGGGCGGAAAGAGCCGAAGCCCGGCACGCGAGCGCCAAGCGGGCGGTCGCGGAGCTCTACGAGCAATGGGAGGCGGCCGAAGCCGAGGTCGAGGGCCTCTAGCGCAGCGGGCGGCCGAGGACGATGCGCGTCCCCCGGCCGGGAGCGAGGGTGATGTTGCGCACCTTGGTCTTTTCAGGCCTCGGGTCCGCCGCGCTCAGCTCCGCTCGCTCGAAGATCGTCCGCAGGACGATCCGCATCTCGTATTCGGCGAAGGCGGCGCCGATGCAGCGCCGCACGCCGCCGCCGAAGGGGATCCAGACGTAGGTATCGGCCTTGCCGCCGAGGAAGCGCTCCGGACGGAACTCCTCGGGGTCGGGGAAGAGGTCCCTGCGGTGGTGCAGCGCGGCGATCGCCGGCATGACGAAGGTTCCGGCCGGCAGCTCGTAGCCGCCGATCCGCACCGCCGCGGTCAGCTTGCGGGCGACGTCGACGATCACCGGCCGCGATCGCAGCGTCTCCTTGATCGTCGCGTCGAGGTACTCATCCTCGCCCGCCGCCAGCGACTCGCGCAGGCGCTCGAGCACCCGGGGCGTGCGCAGCAGCCGCTCGACCGACCAGGCCAGCGCCGTCGCGGTCGTCTCGTGTCCCGCCCCCAGCACCGTGACCAGCTCGTCGCGCAGCTCCTCATCGCTCATCGCGCTGCCGTCGTCGTGCCGCGCGGCCAGGAGCAGCGAGAGGACGTCGTCGCGCTCCTCGCTCGCCACGCCGCCCTCTGTCCGCCGCAGCGCGATCTCCTCGTAGATGAACGCGTCGAGCGCCTCTCGCGCTCGCAGGAAGCGGGTCCAGGGGCTCCAACGACCGAGGTCGCGGCGCAGCATGGGAAAGGTGGTGATCGCGCTGACGCGGCCGGTGAACGCGTCGATCAGGCGCTTGAAGCGGGCAAGTCGCTCGTCGTCGTGGACCCCGAAGACCGCCCGCATGATCACCGCGAGCGTGATTCGCTGGGTGTGCGGCCGCAGCGCGAAGGGCCTGCCCGCGGGCCAGCTCTCCATCTGCTCGAGGGTGGCCTCGCGGATCAGCGTGCCGTAGCGCCGGACTCGCTCGCCGTGGAAGGGCGGCAGCAGCAGCTTGCGCTGCTGCATGTGCGGGGCGTCGTCGAGGGTGAGGACCGAGTTCGGCCCGAGCGCCGGCTCGAGCACCGTCGCATTCGCCTCGCCGGCGTGGAAGTGGGCGGGAGAGCCGGTGAAGACGGCCTTGACCAGCTCCGGATCGGCGACGTAGACCAGCCGGCCGAAGTAGGGGAACGAGACCGTGAAGATGTCGCCGTAGCGCCGCTGCAGGTCGATCAGGAAGCCGAGCGGGTCACGCGTGTAGCGGAGGGCCTGGGCGAGCGCCGGCAGCCGCGAGCCGGGCGGGGCGGGGTTCGGCGCTGTCGCCGCGGGTGGTGAGAGCGTCGCCTGCTCCATCGCCTCCAACCTTACGGAATGACTGGCTGGACAGCCAGGAAGCTCAGAAGACCACGGTGCGGTCGCCGTCCAGCAGGACCCGGTCGTCTAGGTGCGCCTGGACCGCTCTGGCGAGGACGAGGCGCTCGATGTCACGCCCGATCCGCATCAGGTCGTCGACCTCGTCGCGGTGGCTGACCCGGGTCACGTCCTGGTCGATGATCGGGCCGGCGTCGAGATCCTCGGTGACGTAGTGGGCGGTGGCGCCGATCAGCTTGACGCCGCGCTCGTGGGCGCGGGCGTAGGGGTCGGCGCCGACGAAGGCCGGCAGGAAGCTGTGGTGGATGTTGATCGCCGGCGCGCCGAGGCGATCGAGGAAGTCGGCCGAGAGGATCTGCATGTAGCGGGCCAGGACGAGCAGCTCGACCTTGCCGGCGAGCAGCTCGAGGATCCGTTCCTCGGCCTCGGGGCGGCCGCCCGCCTCGACCGGGACGTGGTGAAAGGGAAGGCCGAGCTGAGCGACCTGGTCGGCATGGTCGAAGTGATTGGAGACCACCGCGACGACCTCGGCGCCGAGCTCGCCGCTGCGCCAGCGCCAGAGCAGGTCCGAGAGGCAGTGGTCTTCGCGCGAGACCATGATCGCCACGCGCTTGCGCTCGCCCGACTCCGCGAAGTGGTGATCCATCCGCAGCGGTCGGGCGAGCTCCTCCTCGAAGCGCTGGTACAGCGCTCCCCGCTCGCCCTCGGGCGCCGGATCGAACGCCATCCGCATGAAGAAGCGCCCCTCGCGGCTGGAGTGCTGATCGGCGTCGAGGATGTTGCGGCCGGCCTCGGCGAGGAAGCCGCTGACGGCGGCGATCAGCCCGGGCTGATCGGGGCAGGCGAGAAGCAGGCGCGAGGTGGGCGGCTGGCCGGCGATGCCGGGATGATCCCTGTTGAGGCGACGGATCGCAGCGACCGCTGGGTCGCCCGCACGATTGCCTGCATTCCAAAGGTATTACCCCCATTCGTGCCTGAGCTTGTGCTGATGCGCACGCGTATGTGTGGTCTGTGAGCGCAATCACCCTTTCGGCGCGTGGATCCCGCCACGGTCCCGCGCTTGCTCATAAAACACACATACTCCAAACGCGTCTACGCCCTTCCACTCCTTCTCGTCGCCCTCTCCTTGCCAGCTGTGGCGCTCGCCTCGCCCGGCGGCGATACGGAGCAGCGGGTCGGCCTCGCGGATGCGCGGCTGGCCGCGCCGACTGCCTTGACCGGGCCGGTGCGGAGCTTCCATCGCGCGATTCAGGTCACCCTCCACCGCATTCGCGTGGCGCGACGCAACCGCCTGCACCGCGAACGCCGGGAAGCGTTCGCGACCCTGCCCGGCGGCGTCTCACAGTCGACGCTCGACGCGATCGCCTCCTGCGAGTCCGGTGGCGACCCCACCGCGGTGTCCTCGGACGGCAGCTACCGGGGCAAGTACCAGTTCGATTACGGCACCTGGGAATCGGTGGGCGGCTCCGGCGATCCGGCGGCGGCTCCCGAGCCCGAGCAGGACTACCGAGCCGCCCTGCTCTACGCCCAATCGGGCTCCAGCCCCTGGCCTATCTGCGGCTAGTCAACTCAGCTGAGGAGAGGAGAGTCGGGGGGTCCCCTACCGGGAACCCGCGTCGGTCGCGCGGTCAGGGTCCTCAGCTCGCCGGCTCACAAGTTCCCGGCAGGGGACCCCCCGACTCTTTTTCGTGCAGCGAAGCTGGCGAACGAAAGGACACCGGGTGTCCCCCCGCCGGAACTTGTGAGCGGGCGGGAATTGAGCCTTAGGTGAGCGATTCGACGCGGGTTCAGGTGGGGGGACACCCGGGGGTCTTTCTACGATGGCTTACGTGAACGACGAGGCCGTTCCGGCTCCAGACCCGCAGGGACCCGCTCGCAAGCCGCCGGCAGAGGCGATTGCCGAGGCTGAGGTTCGGGCGCCGACCCGGGGAAATCGGAAGCTGGAGCAGTTCCTGGAGGCGGTGAACGGCGACGAGCAGGTGCGGGCCTGGTGGTACATGGCCCAGGTCCACGCCGAGCGGCTCGGAATGTCGGACCACTCCTGGGTCCACACCCAGATCGTGCTGAACATCGCCCTGCGGCTGCTGCGGCTGCTGGTCAAGGCCGGAGTCGAGCCGGCGGTGGTCGCCGATCACGGGATGTCGCCGCGCGACGCCGAGGTGGTCGTCGCCGGTGGGGCGCTTCTGCATGACGTCGGCATGTCGATCCACCGCGTCGACCACGAGGCCTACAGCCTCTTCCTCGCCAATGGCGCCCTCGAGCGACTGCTGGCCGGTCCCTACGGCGAGCCGAAGCGGACGATCCTCGCGACGGAGATCCTGCACGCGATCATCGGCCACCGCCGCCGCGGCGAGCCCTACACGCTCGAAGCGGGCGTGGTCAGAGTCGCCGACGCGCTCGACATGGCGCAGGGCCGGACCCGGATCCCGCTGCAGGCGGGCCAGGAGGGAATCCACTCGATCTCGGCGGCGGCCGTGGACGAGGTTCGGATCGAGGCCGGCGAGGAGCGGCCGGTGCGGATCGAGATCGAGCTCAACAACTCGGCCGGGATCTTCCAGGTCGACGACCTGCTGGCGACCAAGATCCGCGGCACCCCGCTGGAGGGCCGGGTCGAAGTCGCGGCGAAGATCGAGGGCGAGACCGAGAAACGCCTGCTGAGCGGATTCAGGCTGGACTAGCCGTAGCGCTCGAGGTCGCTGCGGCGCGTTTCCTTGCGCTTCTCGAGCCGGCCCTGGATCAGCGACATCACGATGACCAGGATCGCGAAGAAGGCGATCACGCCGAAGCAGAAGAAGGTCACCGTCTTGTCCGTCGTCGGCCCAGCAAGCCCGACCCCGTTCTCGGCCAGCGCCGTGGGCGCCACTGAGAGCAGCATCGCCAGCGCCGCAAAGAGCGCAGCTGCTGCACGAACTCGCCGCGGCAGATCGACCATGCCGGGAAATCTACCGAAAGAGCCAGGCATCCCCTGGCTCTACCCATAGGATCCCGCGCCATGTCCGAGCTGGAGGCCTTGCTGCTGGGAATCGTCCAGGGGCTAACCGAGTTCCTGCCGATCTCCTCATCGGGCCACCTGATCCTGGTCCCCTGGCTGCAGGACTACACGTTCCTGCTCGATCACGAGCACTTCAACAAGACCTTCGACGTCGCCTTGCACGTCGGCACGCTGGCGGCCGCGATCGCCTACTTCCGCCGTGAGGTCGTGGCGCTGATCCGCGCCTTCCTCGAGGTCGTACGGCGACGTGCGGTGCAGACGCCGGTCCAGCGCCTCTCGGTCGCGATTGCGGTCGGCACGGTGCCGGCGGCGATTGCCGGTGGGGTCGGCGCCAGCTTCTTCGAAGAGACGCTGGGCGAGCCGTGGATGGTGGCGGTCCAGCTGATCCTCTTCGGCGCCCTGCTGCTCTACGCCGACCGCCTCCCGCAGCGCAAGTCGCTGGACGGAGCGACGGTCAAGGACGGCCTCTACATCGGACTTGCCCAGATCCTCGCCCTGGCGCCTGGAACGTCGCGCTCGGGGATCACGATCACGGCGGCGCGCTACCTGGGCCTCGATCGCGACGCCGCGGCCCGCTTCTCCTTCCTGCTGCTGATCCCGGTAGTGACCGGCGCCGCCCTCTACAAGGGCGCCAGCGCCGTCCACGAAGGCCTGCCGAGCGGCGTTGCCGGCCCGATGATCGTCGGCACCCTCGCCGCCGCGATCTCCGGCTACCTGGCGATCGCCTTCCTCCTGCGCCTGGTCCGCACTACCTCCTACGCGCCGTTCGTCTACTACCGCTACGCGGTGGGGGCAATCGTGCTGTTGGTCATCGCCGCCGGCCTCCGCCCGGCGACCTTCTAGAAATCCAGATCGGCCAGCGCCATAGCAACGGTCCGCCGTGTCCGTGCATACAATCGCCGCGTCTCACAGGCAAGGCGCGCCTGTTCGAAAAGCGGCGCCGCCCAAGGTGAACTCACAGCAGACCATTAGGCTCGCGGTTATCGACGACGACAGCGGCTTCGTGACCGTGCTGGCGAAGCGCACCGAGATCGCCGGCTGGCAGCAGCGCACCCTTGGCGGGGCGATCCCCCCCGAGGAGCTCATCGCGATGAAGCTGAACGCCCTCCTCGTCGACCCCGCCGTCCTCGGCGATGAAGCCTGGCCTTACTTGCAGCGCGTCTGCGGGATGCTGCCCGACCTCGGTCTCGTCGTCTGCACCGGCCGCTCGACCGTTGCGCAGCGGGTCCGCGGCCTTCGCCTCGGCATCGACGACTGGATCACCAAGCCCTGTCATCCCGAAGAGGCGATCGCCCGGCTCGAAGCGGTCTCGCGCCGCCGCCGCCGCGCCCGCCCGCAGGCCGAAGCCGGTCCGGTGGTCGCCGGCGAGCTGGAGATCCGCTCCGACCGCTTCCAGGCCTTCGTCGGCGAAGTCAGCCTCGACCTGACGAGGCGGGAGTTCGAGCTGCTGCAGCTGCTCGCCGACTCGCCCGGTCAGGTGCTCGAGCGAGAGGCGATCTACCAGCGGGTCTGGGGCTACGCGATGGCGCACGGCGATCGCTCCGTCGACGTCTTCGTCCGCAAGCTGCGCCAGAAGCTGGAGAAGGTCTCGCCGAGCTGGCGCTACATCCACACCCATTTCGGGGTCGGCTACCGCTTCGACCCCGAGCCCGTCGGCGGGGCCGGGGTCGTTGCCGCCGAACCGGTCGAGGACCAGCCGGAGGCAGATTCGGCAGTGGCCGCGGACGCCTTCACGGCCACCTGACGATTCCCTCCGCGCTTTACATCTTTTTCACATCCTCGTTACAGGCAGGCAACAAGCTGTCAGCGGGCCGCTGAGAGTGTGGCCTCAATGGCCCTCAAAGCAAGGAGAAACGCGTGACCAACAGACTTCTCGGCGCCGGCGTGGCGCTTGCCCTCGCAGTCGGCGTCGCAGCCTGCGGCAGCTCGTCGTCGGACAGCGCCAGCGGCGGCGGTTCGTCCGGATCGCCGCTGGTCGGCGCGGGCAGCACGCTGGTTGCCCCGCTGATGTCGAAATGGCAATCCGACTACGCCAGCAAGAGCGAAGAAACGGTCACCTATGGCGCGATCGGCAGCGGCGGTGGGATCGAGCAGATCACCAACCGCACGGTCGACTTCGGCGCCTCCGACGCCCCGCTCACCGAAGAACAGTTCGAAGAAGCGGGCAACGTCGAGCAGATCCCCTGGGCCTTGAGCGGCACCGTTCCCGCCTACCACCTCGACGGCGGGCCGAAGAAGCTGAAAGTGGACGGTGAAATCCTCGGTGGGATCTACCTCGGCACGATCACCCAGTGGGACGATCCCGTGATCGCTCAGCTCAATCCCGGGGCGAGCCTGCCGAGCACGAAGATCACGCCCGTCTACCGCAGCGACGGCAGCGGCGACACCTTCGCGTTCACCGACTACCTCTCGAGCGTCTACCCGGAGTTCAAGGCGCAGGTGGGCACCTCGACCCAGGTCAAGTTCCCGACCGGCGTCGGCGCCGAAAAGAACGACGGAGTTGCCGCGGCGATCTCCCAGACCGACGGGGCCATCGGCTACGTCGGCCTGGCCTACGCGCTCTCCAACGATCTGAGCATGCCCCTCGTCGAGAACTTGGCCGCAGGTTTCCCCGAGCCAGGGGTGAAGAGCGTCGAAGCGGCCGCCGACGCGGTGACCGAGATTGGGCCCAACAACGAAATCTCGCTTGTCAACCCGCCGGCTTCGGCCAAGGACGCCTACCCGATCTCGACCTATACCTACGTGATCGTGCCGCTCGATAGCGAGAAGGCGGAAGCGCTGAAGAGGTTCGTCACCTACGCGATCGGCCCGGGACAGGAATACGGCCCCGATCTCGACTTCGCGCCGCTGCCGAAGCAGGTCGTGGCGGCCGACAAGAAGGCGATCGCGAAGATCGGCGGCTAGGCGATCGTGGAGGCCGGCGCCCTCGAGAACCCCGTTCTGCGGGCCCGGCGCAACCGCGCCGATCGGATCGGCGATCCGCTGCTGCGAGGGCTCTCGGGCCTCGCGGCGGCGATTGCCGTGCTGGCCATCGCCGGCATCGTCTACGAGGTCGTCCGCGAGGCCTGGCCGGCAATATCGGAGTTCGGCGTCGGCTTCGTCACCACCAACGACTGGAATCCGGTCACCAAGCACTTCGGCGCGGCCCCGTTCCTCTACGGAACGGTCGTCACGTCGGCGATCGCGCTGCTGCTGGCGACGCCGATCTCGCTGGCGATCTCGGTGTACCTGACCGAGCTGGCGCCGGCGCGGATCCGCCGTCCGGTCGCCACCCTCATCGATCTCCTCGCCGCGATCCCGACGGTGATCCTCGGCCTCTGGGGGATCCTCGTCCTCGGCCCCGTCATGCGCGAGACGGTCGAGCCGGCGCTGCAGAGCGTGCTCGGCTTCCTGCCGATCTTCGGCGGCGACCCGTCCGCCTTCGGCTACCTCACCGCGGCCCTGATCCTGACGATCATGGCGATACCGATCATCACCAGCGTCACCCGTGAGGTCTTCGAGACGGTTCCGGGCGACCTCAAGGAGGCCTCCTATGCCCTCGGCGCGACCCGCTGGGAGATGGTCAGGCAGGTCGTCCTTCCGTACTCGCGCGCCGGCATCGTCGGCGCCACGATCCTCGGCCTCGGCCGCGCGATCGGCGAGGCGATCGCGGTCGCCCAGGTGATTGGCGGCGCCACCGGGATCGACGTCTCCCTCTTCCACACCGGCGGCACGCTCGCGGCGCAGATCGCCTCCCAGTTCGCCGGAACGCCGAGCGAGCTGCAGAGGGCCTCTCTCGTCTATCTCGGCTTGATCCTGCTCGCCTTCGCGGTGATCGTCAACGTGATCGCCCGCGTCATCGTCGCACGTGGACGGTTGAAAGACACCTTTGCGACTCCGACCGAGGCGGAGGCGCTTTGACGGCGGTGAGATCGCATGACTGAGCACGCTCTGCTGCTCGACCACGGAAACCTCAAGCGGCGCAACCGCTTCAACCGAGTGGTTGAGGCCTCCGCGACGGTTGCCGCCTTCCTGGCCGTCGCGGTTCTGGTGATCGTCGTCGGCTCCGTCTTCCTGAGGGGCATCGGCGCGCTCAGCTGGCACTTCCTCACCACGCCGACGGCCCTCTTCGGCGAATCCGGCGGCGGGATCTCCAACGCGATCGTCGGCACCTCGATGATCGTCGGGATCGCGGCCCTGATGGCGATCCCGGTCGGGATCCTGGTCGCGATCTACACGACCGAGTTCGCTCCCGGCCGCGTCGCCCATTCGATCGGCTTCGTGCTCGACGTGCTCAACGGCGTGCCGACGATCATCACCGGGATCTTCGTCTACGGCCTCCTCGTCGCCGGGCACAAGCAGAGCGGCTTCGCCGGCGCCATCGCGTTGGCGATCGTGATGCTGCCGATCGTCGCTCGCACCTCGCAGGAGGTGTTGACGCTGGTTCCGGGGACGCTGAAGGAAGCCTCCCACGCGCTCGGGATCGCTCGCTGGCGCACGGTCACCTGGGTAACGATCCCCACCGCCGCGGGCGGGCTGGTCACCGGAGCCCTGCTCGGCGTCGCCCGGGTCGCGGGCGAGACCGCCCCGCTGCTGCTCGTCTCCTCCATCTTCGCCCCGGGCCTGCTCACCGAACCCGGCGAAGCGCTCGCCTCGATCCCGATCTTCATCTTCCAGGCCTCGGAGTCGCCGCGACCCGAGGCGCACACCGAAGCCTGGGCCGCGGCGCTCGTCCTGATCGCGATCGTCCTGCTGCTGAACGTCGTCGCCCGCGCCTTCTATGCCCGCTCCCGCAAGCGCATGGGGGCTTGACCAGAGCATCCGACCGCAAGCCGAGGAGTCCTAGGATGGACATCAGACCACCGATCGAGAGCCCCACCATGACCGAGCCGAACCCAGAGCAGCAAGCCAGCGCTGAGACGCGCTTCCGGCCTCCGCTCCGGGTCGCCTCCGATGCCGGCGAGCCGGCGACGGAGCCCCACGGGCAGAGCCGCGAGGTCGGCGACGTCGAGCTGCGGGGGCTCAGCGCCCACTACGGATCCAACCAGGCCGTGCGGGACGTCAGCCTCCGCTTCGACCCCGCCAAGGTGACGGCGATCATCGGCCCGTCCGGCTGCGGCAAGTCGACGATGGTGCGCTGCATCAACCGCATGCACGAGGAGATCGCCGGCGCGCGGATCGAGGGCCGGGTCCTGCTCGACGGCCTCGACCTCTACGACTCCCGCATCGACGTCGTCGCGGTGCGGCGCTCGGTCGGGATGGTCTTCCAGAAGCCGAACCCGTTCCCGACGATGTCGGTGATCGACAACGTGACCGCCGGGCTGCGACTGACCGGAGCCTCCCGGGGCGAGCTCGAGGACCGGGGCCGCGCGGCCCTGGTCGGGGCCGGCCTCTGGGAGGAGGTGAAGAACCGGCTCAAGGGGCCGGGCGTCGGCCTCTCCGGAGGTCAGCAGCAGCGACTCTGCATCGCCCGGGCGCTTGCCGTCAACCCGGAGGTGCTGCTGATGGACGAGCCCTGCTCGGCGCTCGACCCGGTCGCCACCCTGCGCATCGAGGAGCTGATCGCCGAGCTGAAGCAGCGGGTGACGATCGTCATCGTCACCCACAACATGCAGCAGGCCGCGCGCGTAGCCGACACGACCGTGTTCATGCTCGACGGCCAGCTGGTCGAGGTCGGACCGACGGACAAGCTCTTCACCAATCCCGACGACGAGCGCACCGAGCAGTACGTGACCGGGAAGTTCGGTTGACGGTGGCCGAGACCCGGACCCAGTACCAGGAGGACCTGGACACGCTCGAGGCCAGCGCCCTTGGCGGGCTGGAGCTGGTCAGCGCCGCCCTGCAGCGCACGATGGAGGCGATCGAGCACCAGGACGTCGAGCTGGCGCAGCTGGTGATCGCCGACGACGACCGCATCGACGGGCGCTATCTCGAGGTGCACCAGGCGCTGATAACGCTGCTCGCCACGCAGTCGCCGGTCGCGACCGACCTTCGCCTGATCTCGGCGCTGCTGCACGTGTTGAAGAACGTCGAGCGGATGGGCGACCAGTGCGTGAACGTCTGCAAGGTGATTCCCCTGTCCGGCAACGAGCCCCCCGCCGACGAGGAGATGGTGCGGTTGATCCTGGCGATGGGGGGGCAGACCAAGACCCTGATCAGCCAGTCCAAGCGCGCCTTCGAGGACCGCGACGTCGAATTGGCGCGCGACCTCGTCCGCCAGGACGACGTGGTCGACAACCTCAACCGGGAGTGCTTCGGCCTGGCGCTCGAGATCGGCGACGACCCGGACCGCCGCGAGTGGGCGATGACGATGCTGCTGGCCGCTCGGGCGATCGAGCGGATCGGCGACAACGCGGTGGACATCGGCGAGCAGGTCGCCTTCGTGGTCACCGGGCTCTTTCGGGAGTTCGAGGACGCCTCGCATCCGAGCGGCTAGGGGCTGGCGCCGCCGGGAGGGGTGCCCGCCGCCGCCTGCTCGGCACCGTCTGGTTGAGATCCGGGCGGCCTGGGAACATGACGAATGAGTCCGGGATGCTCTGCGCCGCCATAGATATCGGGTCCAACACCACGCGGCTGCTCGTCGCGGAGCCTGTGGATGGGCGGCTGAAGACGGTGATGGAGCAGCGGGCTTATACGCGGATCAACAAGGCGATCCGGGATTCGGGGGAGATTCCCCCTGAGAAGGCGGCTGAGGTGGGGGAGGTCGTCGCCACGCAGGTTCGCCTCGCTCGCGAGCTGGGTGCGGAGACGATCCGCGCGGTGGCCACCGCCGCCGTTCGCGAAGCCTCGAATGGGAAGGGCGTCGCCGAGGGGATCGCGAAGGAGTCGGGGGTCCCGGTTGACGTGCTCAGCGGCGAGGACGAGGGGAGGCTCTCCTTCATCGGCGCCACCAAGACGCTCGGCCACCCGGCCGACGGCCTGGTCGGAGTCGTCGACGTCGGCGGCGGCTCGACCGAGGTGATCCTCGGCACCGTCCCAGGCGGCGTGCGGGAGGTCCGCTCCTGGCGCGTCGGCTCCGGTGTCCTGGCCGACGAGCTGATCGCCTCCGATCCGCCTTCGGCGGCGGAGATCCGCAAGGTACGCGACCGGATCGACGACATCTTCGCCGAGGTGGAGGTCGAGCAGCCGGCGCAGGCGGTGGCGGTGGGCGGCAGCGCCACCTCGCTGCGGCGCCTGGTCGGAGCCGTGCTCGAGTACGAGACGCTCGAGCGGGGGATCCGGGTTCTCTGCGGCGATCCGGCTGCCGATGTGGCGCGCCGCTTCGAGCTCGATCCGCAGCGAGTCCGCATCCTGGCGACCGGAGTCCTGCTGCTCGAGAAGCTCTCCGAGCTGCTCGGGCGGCCGCTGCAGATCGGCAAGGGCGGCCTGCGCGAGGGGGTCATCCTCGATCTGCTCAACGGCCGCCCCAGCGGCTCCCCGCCGGCCTGGCTCGCCGCTTAGCCAGGCGGGGGGCCGTCGCACGGTGCGGCAGTACGATGGGCCGATCGACGATCCGGCTCTGTACTTCAATCGCGAGCTGTCCTGGCTCGATTTCAACCAACGGGTTCTCGAGCTTGCGGAGGACCCGGCGATGCCGCTGCTGGAGCGAATCAGGTTCTGCTCGATCTACGCCTCCAACCTCGACGAGTTCTTCATGGTGCGGGTGGCGGGCCTGTTCGACCAGCTCGACGCCGGCATCGACGCGCGCGGGCCCGACGACATCCCGACCAGCCAGCAGATCGACGCGATCCAGGCCAAGGTCCTGGAGCTCGACGCGCGCTTGCACAGCTGCTTCGACGGCACGCTGCGCCCGAGCTTGGAGGAGCAGGGCATACGCATCGTCTCCTTGGAGACGGCGAGCGAGCGGGAGCGGCGCGAAATCGACACCCGCTTCCACGAGCAGGTCTTCCCGGCGCTGACTCCGCTCGTCGTCGGCCTCGGCCGTCCCTTCCCCTACATCTCGAACCTCTCGCTCAGCCTCGGGGTGCTGCTGCGCGACCCCGACAGCGACACCGAGATCATCGCCCGCGTCAAGGTGCCGAAGGAGCTGCTCGGGCGCTTCCTGCGGATCGGCGAGCGCAACGAGGTGTTCGTGCCGCTGGAGGAGGCGATAGCCGCCAACCTCGACGCACTCTTCCCCGGCGCCGAGGTCGTCGACCACGGCTACTTCCGGGTCACCCGGGACGCCGACTTCACGATCAGCGACGAGGCGGACGACCTCCTGCAGGCCGTTCAAAACGAGCTGCGCAGGCGGCGCTTCGGCGAGGTCGTGCGGCTCGAGGTCGCCGCCGGCATGAACCAGAAGCTGCGCGGGCAGCTGATCGACGCGCTGCGCCTCGAAGACCGCGAGGTCTACGACGTCGACGGCCTGATCGACCTCGCCGATCTTGACAAGGTGGTCGACGCCTCGGGGCGTCCGGACCTGCGCTTCAAGCCGTGGACGCCAGTCACCCAGCCGCGCCTGCAGGGAGAGGACGACGAGCCGGTCGACATGTTCACCGCGATCCGGCAGGGCGACATCCTCGTCCATCACCCCTACGACTCCTTCTCCAGCTCGGTGGAGCGCTTCGTGCTTCAGGCCGTGGCCGACCCCGACGTGCTGGCGATCAAGCAGACGGTGTACCGGACCAGCGACGACTCGCCCCTCGTGCCGGCTCTGATCCGCGCCTCCGAACGCGGCAAGCAGGCGGTCTGCATGGTCGAGCTGAAAGCGCGCTTCGACGAGGAGGCGAACATCCACTGGGCGAAGTCGATGGAGGAGGCGGGGGTCCACGTCGTCTACGGCATCCCCGGCCTGAAGACGCACGTGAAGGCGGTTCTCGTCGCCCGCCGCGAGGGCGACCGCGTGCGCGAGTACGTCCACATCGGGACCGGCAACTACAACCCCACGACCGCCCGCCTCTACACCGACTTCGGCCTCTTCACCGCCGATCCCGAGATCGGCGCCGACGTCGCCGAGATGTTCAACTTCCTGACCGGCTACGGGCGGCCCGCCGAGTACCGCAAGGTGCTGGTCGCGCCGACCACGATGCGGGGCCGGATCCTCGAGGAGATCGAGGCGACGGTGGCGGCCCACCGCGACGGCAGGAAGGCGCGGATCGCGCTGAAGATGAACGCGCTGGTCGACGCGCGCTGCATCCAGGCGCTGTACGAGGCGTCGCGAGCGGGCGTGCCGGTCGACCTCAACGTGCGCGGCGTCTGCTGCCTCCGTCCCGGCGTCGCCGGCGTCTCGGAGTCCGTGCGCGTCGTCTCGATCGTCGGCCGCTTCCTCGAGCACTCGCGGATCTACGCCTTCCAGCGGGGCGAGGAGACCCGCGTCCTGACCGGGTCGGCGGACCTGATGCCCCGCAACCTAGACAGCCGCGTCGAGCTCGTCGCCCCGGTCGAGGACGAGGGCCTGAAGGCGGACCTCCTCGATGTGCTGGAGCGCTGCTTCGCCGACAACGTCAACGCCTGGGAGCTCGGCAGCGACGGCGTCTGGAGACGGCGCAGCGCGCCGGGGGAGGAGCGGCGCAGCGTCCAGGAGGAGCTCCGCGAGCGTCACGCCGCTCGCGCCGGCGAGCAGTTCGCGACCGCGGCCGCCTGACTCGTCGGGGACCGGCCCGATCAATAGGATTGGCGCGTGGTCCGGCTCTCTCTCCTGCCGCGCGACAGCGTCTTCTTCGACCTCTTCATCGAGGCCGGTCAGAACACGGTGCACGCGGCGCGGCTGCTCGACGAGATGATGGGACGCTGGCCCGACGACAACGACCTGTCGCGGGAGATCCTCAATGCCGAGCAGGAGGGGGATCGGATCACCCACGACATCGTCAAACGGCTCAACTCGACCTTTGTCACGCCGATCGACCGCGAGGACATCTACGGCCTCGCGACCCAGATGGACGACATCGTCGACTACACCGAGGAAGCTGCCGACCTGCTCGGCCTCTACCAGATAGAGGCGCCGATGGCGCAGGCCCAGGCGCTGACGAAGGTGCTGGTGGCGGCCTGCGAACAGCTCTCGGAGGGCCTCCAGCATCTGCGTGAGATGAAGGGCCTCGACCGCTACTGGATCGAGATCCACCGGCTCGAGAACGACGGCGACCGGATCTCCCGCGACGCGGTGGCCTCGCTCTTCTCCAACGGCATCGACCCGATGGTTGTGATCCGCTGGAAGGACGTGTTCGCGGTGCTCGAGAACTCGATCGACGCGACCGAGACCGCGGCGCAGATACTCGAGGGCATAGTCATCAAGAACTCGTGACGGCCCCAGATCGTCCATGAGCTCTGACGTCATCCTCGTGATCGTCGTCGGTACGGCCCTGGCGTTCGACTTCACCAACGGGTTTCACGACACGGCGAACGTGGTCGCGACCTCGATCTCGACCGGGGCGGCGCGGCCCCAGGTCGCGATCGGGATCGCCTCGCTGCTCAACTTCGTCGGCGCCTTCATCTCGATCTCGGTCGCCGCGACCGTGGCCAACGACGTGGTCGATTCCTCCGTGATCACGCCGACGATCGTCTTCGCCGGCCTGATCGGGGCGATCGCCTGGAACCTGATCACCTGGTGGTTCGGCCTGCCCTCGAGCTCTTCCCACGCCCTGATCGGCGGCGTGGTCGGCTCGGCGGTGGCGGCGGCGGGAGTCGACGCCGTGCTCACCGACGGCCTGATCGGCAAGGTGCTGATCCCGGCCGTGATCGCGCCGCTGGTCGCCTTCGTCGTCGCCGGCCTCGGCATCGGGCTCGTCTATCGGATCGTCGGCCGGCAGCGCCCAGGCCCCGTGACCCGTGGCTTCCGCTACGGCCAGATCGTCTCCGGCGGCCTGCTGGCGCTTGCCCACGGCACCAACGACGCGCAGAAGACGATGGGGGTGATCACCCTCGCCCTGATCGCCAACGGCACCCTGGGGGCGGACGCCGACCCACCGCTCTGGGTGATCGTCTCGGCGGCGACGGCGATCGCGCTCGGCACCTACTTCGGCGGCTGGCGGATCATCCGCACGACCGGCAGCCGGATCATCAAGATGGACGCCGCGCAGGGATTCTCGGCCCAAGGCGCGGGCGCCGCGGTGATCCTCGCCTCGACCCACTTCGGCTTCCCGCTCTCGACCACCCACGTGATCAACGGCGGCGTGATGGGGGCTGGCGCCGGCAAGCGCGTCTCCGCCGTGCGCTGGGGGGTCGCGGGCAACATCATCGTCGCCTGGCTGCTCACCCTGCCGGCGGCGGCGGCGATCGGTGCCGTCGTCTACGGCGTCACCAGCGTCTTCGGCAGCGGCGCGCTCGGTCCCGTTCTCGTCACCCTGATGGCGCTCGCCCTCGTCGCCACAGCATTCGTGCGCCGGGCCCAGGGAGCGCCGGTTCCGGCGGGCCAGCCATGATCGCGACGATCGTCGAGAGCAAGGAGCTGCTGCAGACCGTGGTCGCCTCCCTGGTCGCCGGCGTGGGGATCATCACGATCTTCTCAGTGGCGATCTGGGGTGGGGCGCGCTTCGTCGACCTCAGCCGCGAGAACCGGCCGCTCGCGGCGGGCGCCGCGGCGCTTATCGGTGGCCTGGCCCTGCTGAGCACTCTGGCGGCCATGGTGGTCGGGATCGTCGTGATGACGTCGAAGTAGCTTCCGATCCTCCGTACAATTCGTCGCATGCGAACCCTTCGCAATGTCGCGATCGTGATGTTGCTCGCGGCGCTGGTCGCGTTCGCTCCCGCCGGAGGCAACGCCGCGGACGCGATCCTGACCGCGATCACGATGGGCTTCCTCGCGGCGATCGCCTGGACGGTCTTCGTGCTCAGCCGCCAGAACCAGCTGACGCTGGCAGCGCTCACCGACGCTCGCCGCGCCGCTCTCTACGGCGGCCTCGGGCTGATCGCCCTGTTGATCGCCGGCAGCGACGAGATGTTCTCGAGCGGCGGCGGCACGCTTGCCTGGATCCTGCTGCTCGGCGTCGCCATCGCGGCGATCTGGCGGGTCTGGGCCGAGGCCAACACCTACTGACGCGTCACTGATGCGACACAGAGGAGTCGCGGAACTTTTCACCTGAGCGCGCCAGCCGCGCGCTCGCACCTGGGACGGTCGGCGTGTGTCGCGTCAGACCGTCAGCAGCCGTCGCGGGGAGGACGGGACCGCGTCGGTCGAGATGGTCGCCGTGGTTCCGTTCCTGCTGCTGGCGGTCCTGGTCGCGGCACAGCTCGCCGTTGCTGGCATCGCGCTGTGGTCTGCCGGAATCGCGGCTCGGGCGGGAGCACGGGCGGCGCTCGTCGGCGGGAGCCCGGAAGCGGCGGCTCGGCGGGCGCTGCCGGCTCCACTGCGAGAAGACGTGGAGATACGCGCCGGGGACGCGGTGTCCGTGCGCGTCGCGATACCTCGGTTTCTGCCGGCGATGCCGTCCCTGACGGTGGGCGCGAAGGCCGTCCTGGAACCGGGCGATGGCTAGGGAGGCCGGGCAGAGCACGGTCGAGCTCGTCGCAGCTTTGCCGGCGCTGCTGCTTGCCGGCTTGGTCGCCCTGCAGCTGCTCGCGACCGGCTATGCGCTGACGCTCGCGGACGGCGCCGCGGAGGCCGCCGCCCTGGCGCTTGCCACGGGGCATCCCGCCAGCGCCGCGGCACGCCGCGCCCTACCGGGCTGGGCGGATGACGACGTCGACGTTTCCATCCGCGGCGGCCGGGTGACGGTGCGCCTGCGCCCGCCGTCGCCGCTGTCGGCCCTCGCCGACCGGCTTGTGGTGACCTCCTCCGCGGCGGTGAGGCCGAAGTGACCCGGACGATTGGCAACGGGGCGGCCGGAGCATCCAGGCCGGCCGTGGTGGCTGGACCATCCAGTCAGGGGGTGACGGTCTTCGTCACTCAGGTTGGTGGGGCAAGGGGTGCGAGGGCAGCCGCCGCGGCGCTGGCCTGCGCCGTCTCAGAGCCGGATCGAGCGGCGTTGCTGGTCGATCTCGATGGCGGCGGTCGGGTTCCTCGCCCCTCGCTGATCGCGACAGCAGGGGCACGGGCATTGGAGGAGCGTCTCGCCGTACACCTGCCCGAGTCGGCGATCGCCTCGCGCGGTCAGATCTGCCTCCTGAAGCTCCCGCCCGACCCGGCGGCGATCGACCAGGTCGTCGCCGCCCTGCCGCTGGTCCGCGAGGCAGCCGGCGTGGTCCATGTCCCGCCGCCGCTTCTGCGCCCGCTTCTCGACGAGACGCGGATCTCGCCCACGGCGGCGCTGCTGCGAGCCGACCTCGTCGCCGACCGCGCGCTGACGGCACTTGCGGCGCGCGACCTGATCGCCCGAGGCCTGCGGGTCGTCGTCCTGAAGCGCCCGCTGGGCTGGCTGGCCGCACGTGCGGCTCTGTTCGGCGGGCTGCCGGAAGGCGGCGAAGCCCTTCCGGCACGGATGCGGCGGCGTCTGCTTGAAGTCGACTCGCCTGACCCACCCAATTTGGTGGGTCAGGCAGGTCGCTCTACGGAGTCGCCGCGTGCCAGGTGCCGACGTCCTTGATCCCCTGTCCCTTCGCGTCGCCCTTCTTCTTGTCGGCGTCGAAGGTGTAGAGCGGTCGGCCTTCGAAGGTCACCTGACGCTTGCCGTTGTCAGGGCGCTTGATCGTGCCGAGGGAAACGGGTCCCGTCGGCTTCACGCCGGCCGCGACGACCAGGGGATGCCAGTCCTTGAGGCAGGATCCCTTGCAGATGAACTTCCCGTGCGTCTCGGCGCTGAGGCTGTACAGCGTCAGGCCGTTGCCGGCGGTGAGGACGGTCTTGCCGAGCGACGGGCTGTTTGCCTCCTTGACCACTCGCTTCGAGGTCTGGGCCGCGGCGATCGAGCCGAACAGGCTCGCGGCGGCGGCGACGATCGCGGCGACGATCGCGAGGCTCAGGTGACGGCGTTGGCTGGCTGGCGAGTGCGGCATGTGGCTCCTCAAGTCGAGTTCCGGGTTCGCCTTGGTTACGGACGCAGATCCGTGCGGGTTCGATCGCAGACATTTCCGCTTGAGCGCACCACTCGCGCGCCGTCGCCAGAGAGCGTCGTGCCATGGAGGCTCGCGGCGAAAACGGCCAGGCGCTGCTGCTGGCGATCGGCGGTGCCTTCGCGCTGATCGTCGCCGCCCTGGCCCTGATTGCGATTGCCGGCGCGGTGACCGGCAAGGGCAGGGTGCAGCGGGCCGCCGACCTGGCGGCGATCTCGGCGGCCCGCTCGATGCGCGACGACCTGCCGCGGCTGTTGACCCCGCCTTCGCTGCCCGGCGGGATGCCGAATCCGGTTCACCTGGAGAAAAGCGCCTACCTGGCGCGGGCGCGGGCCGCGGCGATCGCTGCGGCGCGAGAGAACGAAGTGGCCGCCGGCGGTCTGCGCGTCTCCTTCCCGGACGTCGCTTCGTTTGCCCCGTTGCGAGTGAAGGCGGTCATCGTCGGGCGGCTCGAGCTGGCGCTGGCCGGGAACGGAGGAAAAACCGGCACCGTGGAAGCCTCGGCTGTCGCGGAAGCGGCGGCGCCCGCCGGCTCCAGCGGCGGCGACGGCCTGCCGGGGATGGCCAGTGGCGGCGGCTACAGCGGCCCGCTCGTCTACCGGACGGGGGAGGGGATGCGCCCCGACGTGGCCGCTGCCTTCGACCGCATGGCGGCGGCCGCGTCGAGCGTCGGCCTGACACTCGTCGTCAACTCCGGCTTCCGCTCCGACGCCGAGCAGGCGGCGCTGTTCGCGGCCCATCCCGATCCGAGGTGGGTCGCACCTCCCGGTCACTCGCTGCACCGCTGCGCGACCGAGCTCGATCTCGGGCCGGAATCGGCGTACGGCTGGCTCGCCGCCAACGCGGAGCGCTTCGGCTTCGTGCAGCGCTACTCCTGGGAGCCTTGGCATTTCGGTTTCAACGGGGGCCCACCGCCTTGCTCCGCGGCGGGCAATGCAATCGGCGCGAGTGGGGGGGATGGCACCCTCGCAGCAACCACTCTGCCTTCTTTTGTGCCCTCACACTTTCGTCAACTGTTGCTGCGATCGGCGGCCCGCTGGAACGTTTCAGCCCCTCTGCTAGCCGCCCAACTGATGGCCGAGTCGAACTTCAATCCCTACGCAAGCTCCCCCGCCGGTGCGGAGGGCATCGCCCAGTTCATTCCAAGCACGGCAGCCTCCTACGGCCTGCGCGACCCGTTTGATCCGGTCGAAGCGATTGACGCCGAGGCCCACTTGATGTCTGACCTGATCCACCGGTTCGGATCTCCCCAACTCGCCCTGGCCGCCTACAACGCCGGCCTCGCCCCCGTCGAAGCTTGTGGCTGCGTTCCGGCCATTCCCGAGACGGTCGCCTACGTCAGCCGCATCCTTGCTTTGCTTGGTGGGGCTGGGGCTCTGGTTGTTCCGAGTTTCGAAGTGAGGTTGGTGTCGTGAGCACGCCCACGACCGAGCTGGCTACTGCTTTCACGCGAAGGCAGAAGTTTCGCCCGCTGCGTCGCAAGACCAGGGCCTGCTGGATTGATCACTCGGTCGTGCTCCCTAGGCTTTTCTCTAGCGACACAAGGCTGTGGCCGGCTTTGAGCTGTGCTGCAAAAATTGGGTCACCCACGCCGCCCAATGCGATAACAACGTCCTTATGGGCTGATCCCTGTTGGGGCCAAGCCCATCTTTTTCCGCCATGCGACTGCCAGCCGACACGTAAAGCCGAAGCATGCATCCGAGAGCACTTTAGTCGACGAAATCCGCACCGCAGGCACGAGTTCGACGGCAACCCGCTGATGGTGGCGCCATGGATCCCATATGCGCTTTGAAGTTAGTCCTTCCAGCGATTGAAGCCCTGTTTCTTCGACCATTCCTGAGCGCCCCGCGTCGCGTCAAGGGTGAGAAAAGTGCAGGCGGTGCCTGGGTCGCCCGTTGCGCCCGGCAGTTCTTGGCACGAGCTATTTTGCTGGCCCGTAAATGCTTTAATGACCACGTCGGTGTACTTGCCGCCCTGAGGGACCGGAAGCGAGATCGTCTGCTTGACGTCACCGTCCCCATTGGGCCCGACGTAGGCTCGCTCCAAGGGCAGACTCCCGCCCTTGGCAAACGGGAATTCGTCTTCGATCGTCTTGCCCGGCTTTAGCGTTGCTAGGTCGACCTTGATCGCCAAGCGATGGCTCGTCTTTAGGTTGGACGCCGCCACTTCGGCTGTCAGCTTCGACTCGTTCCTGTTGAGTGAGGCGGTTATCCGTGGGCGGGGTTCCTTGCTCGCATTGCCAACCACAAGCGCGATCGCTAGGCCAAACCCGAGAAGGGTGCCGACGATGCCGGCAATGGATAGCCAGAACGCGGTACTGTGGTCCGAGTCGCCCTGACTGCCGCGACCTTTCAGGTATGAGGCGACCGTTAACAGGCCCCCTGCGATCAGCACGAGGGCCACTGCGACCACGAGCCCAACCGGGTGGTCGCGCTGGATGCGGCCGATCGTGCCCGTTGCTTTGAACAGGCCGACGGTCGCGACAAGAGGCGCAACCAGCGCGACAACGCCCGCGAGTTCGAGTTTGTTGGCCGCGGGTCCGGCCTTTTGCTGGCCACCTACCGGCTCGACGTGATTCACCGTAGCACCCGACGCGTAGACTATGTGTACCAAATTACTGGGGTCAATACCCAAAAGTAAGAATCATGGTAAACAGTGTGGTTTACGGTGAAGGGGCTCGTGACCAACGGCTTGTCATGACGGAAGCCTCTGCGGATAGTTAGCCTCAATCTTCATGAAGAAACGCCCCCGGGAGCACAAGATCGGCCGGGTCGCGAAAAGAGTCGCCTTGGTCGGTCGGCGTCAGGGTGATTTCCTTGCCATCAAAGGGATCTGCGAGGAAGGAACTGTCGACCGCCGAGCTGATCGTTACCACAGGCCGAGGGGGAATGGAATGCGAAGGCAGACCACGGAGTCATGCTCGCTCCTGCTTAGCGCGAAAAGCGGGAGAGGGATACCGGGGCACCAGCGAATGGCAACAGTCCCCTGTCATTTACCGCCCTTGGGAGCCGTATGCTGCGTTTCAAGCAGATCAACTGGAGGGACGACAAACGTGGGCTTCTTCTCGGTGCTGTTCGGCGGTCGGAAAGAACAGCGAGCAATGGCGGAGGTTGCCCGTCAAGTCTTGACGGTCATCGCCAGCGGCGAGAGGCAGGGCTCGATTACGATCAACATGCTCAAGTTTCCCGGCGCTGGGTCACCCGAGTTCATTGCTGACAGGGTCAGCAAATACCTCGAATCGGGGGGTGTCACGATCCACGGCGTGGACCGGCCACCGAACACCCACCTGCTGACGTTTCATGTCTCAATGGGAAATGCCTATGACGGCGAGCCCTTCGGCAGCGACTACCAAGCGCACATAAACCCCGAATAGCTCTTGCAGGGTCCCCTTGCCCGAGTCGTAGGCCTTGACGACGCCTCGCGCTTGCTTGCGGGAGGCGCTGTACCGCGCGATCTCGACGCGGGAGCGAGACGACACGTGATCACGCTTCGCCGTCACCCGGCATTGCCTCGCGGGCGGCTGCCGCGGCGGTTGCTCGAGACGGCGACCATTGCAATAGCGACAGCCAGGACTACAGCGCAAGTCAGGGCCGTTTTGCATCGGGGGCCGCGTGCCTAGTGCGGCCTCGGCACCGAGATGTCGCTGCCGCTTCGCGCGAGGAGCGGCGCGACTATACGATGGCCGCCGTGAATCGGGCTCTTGTGAGCAAGCTGACGCTCAACGGCTTGATCTGGGGCCGGATGACGTTCGGCGTCGCGGCCTGGCTGGCGCCACGGCCCGTCGGCAACGCGGTCGGTCTCGATATGAGTGGGAATCCACAGGCTGTCTACCTGGTTCGGATCCTGGCTGTGCGTGATCTCGTTCTCGCCTGCGGTGCTCTCGGAACCGACGGAGAGGTTCGGCGCCAGTGGCTGCTCGCTGGTCTGGCGTGCGACAGCGCTGACACTCTCGCCGGAGTCGCTGCGGGGTGCGGCGGATACCTACCGAAGCGCACGAGCTTCTACGTGACCGTGTTTGCCCTCTCTGGTGTGGCTGCAGCCATGGCTGTCCTGCGCGAGCAATCGGGCGCGACTTCCGCGTAAAGGCCTGGATCCATTCCAAGCCGTATTCACGACACTCTCGCTTTGCGCGAGAAGGAGCCATGAGTCCCGAGCCGGCAGACCTCCTCAACTGGACGGCATGTGAACTCGATCTAGCGCTCCGTCTGCGCGTCTGACCTTGACGCGACATCAGAACGAAGCAACTGGACGTAGAACTTCGCTCCGCTGATTACCCGTATGTGGACAGGGCGCCGCCTTAGTCTGCAGCCACGCAGGGAGTGGAATCGGTATGACATAGGGATGGATGCAAACTCCTGGATGAGCGAAAAAGGAACGGGCTTCCCTCGGCGCCGCGCCTTGCGAATCGCATGACGGATCTCCATTAGCTCCTCGACAGAGACACGCATGAGGTCAACCCTCGCGAGATGCTCCAGTTTGCGACTCGGGGGGAACGGCTTAACGCGAAATGCCCGCTGGATTGCCGACCCCAACCTTTCAAACCACCTGAGTCCACGAAACTCACCCAATCGCTCCGCAAGGGCTAGGCGTGGCGCAGCAATAAGAGCGATCGCAATGGCGGATAGACCCGGCCGGACGCCAACCTCGCCTGAGGAGAGAACGTGGTCTACCCACTCATCACGATGATCAACCCTTGAGTGCCTCGGCAGCACCCGCGAGGCGAGGTCAACGATGCGAACCGCTATTCGTCCACCTTCCCGATCAAGTTCTGCAGCCAGAAGAGCTACGGTCAAAGGCAGGAGAACAAATGCAAGCAGACTAGAAACTATGGAGCCGACTCCTGCCACCACGACCAACCCCCAGGCGCAAGCGTTGAGAAGGAGAGTCGCCACTTCACTTCACCGCCGCTGGGTGAAGGACGGGCGGCGGGAGCCAGCCAGGCGACAGGCTGCGAAGGGCCTGTCGAGCACCCTGCGTCTCTTTGCGCGCAACCTGTTTGCCCTCTCCGCTCAACCTGTAGTAGCGCCGCCGCCGACGTTTGCATTGGCTCTCATTGATTTGCTCCCAGCGCGACACGATCAAACCTTGATCCTCAAGGCGTCTAAGCATCGGATAGATCGTTCCCGCCGAAAGTCCCGATGCCCTTGAGAGTTCAAATCCCCAAGTCTCGTCCCCTGGGGCATCGAGAAATGCTTGGAACAGCAAACGAGTCTGGTGAGTAATTCGCATACGTACATCGTACTCGATATAGGGCATTTGGCGACGCATAGTAACTGGCGGGTTGCGGCGCCAATGGGAGCTTGGTGCTGCTCAAGCGGCTGGCCGTCCACCACCACGACATCGAGTCGGTCGAGATCGCCGAGCCGGTCGCCACTCTTCGCCGGTCCCGAGCGTCCGGCTCGACTGAGCATGAAGATGCTACGCAAACCGCCGCTTCTTCTGGCGACGGTTCCAAACGAGTTAGCTGTTAACTGGGGCGCCTAGATTCGAACCAGGGTCCTTTCGGTCAGCTGCGACTCCGGGGCTACTCCTGCTTTGCGCGAAGAGCGAGAGCTCACGGCGATCGCCGGCCCGGCCCCGGTCGAAGCTTGCGATTGCGTGCCTGGCTACCCGGAGACGCAGGCCTACGTCAGCCGAATCCTCGCCACGCTCGGGGGCGCCGGGGCACTCGTCGTCTCCCGCTTCGAAGTCAGGTTGGTCTCGTGATGGCGCCGGAGACAACTGCGTCGACTCCTGGCTTCACCTGTTCACACCCTCGGGTGTATAATGGTGTAGTGACGCGGACCAACATTGAGATCGACGACGAGCTGGTCGAGCGTGCGATGCGGATCTACCGCCTTCGCAGCAAGCGCGAGGCCGTCGACCTCGCCCTGCGCAAGCTGGTCAGCGGGATGAGTCGCGAGGAGGTGCTCGCCGCCGAGGGAAGGGGCTGGAGCGGGGATCTCGATGAGATTCGCTCGCGAGAAGAGATCCCCGAGCTGTGATCCTGGTCGATAGCTCTGCCTGGGTGGAGTTCCTGCGCGGGACCGGGAGCTCCACGCACCGCCGATTGCGCTCCGCCTTGCAGGAGGGCGAGGAGGTTGCTTGGACCGACCTGGTCGCCCTGGAGGTTCTGGCCGGGGCGCGTGACGATGCGGATCACGACCGGCTGCGGCGCCTGCTCTACGGCCAGCACTTCCTCGCAGTCGACGGTCCGGCCGATTACGAGTCCGCGGCCGAGCTGTATCGAGCGTGCCGTCGAGGGGGAGATACGCCCCGCCGGCTCGCCGACTGCCTGATCGCGGTGGTCGCGATACGGAACGACGTGGAGCTGCTCTGCTGCGACGTGGACTTCCAGGTGATCGCGCGCCATGCGCCGCTGCGCCTGAGATAGCCTGCGGCGCGATGGCGACGGTCGAGGTACAGGGAGTCGAGGGGATGAAGGCCCTGCTCGGAGGGGAAATCGGGCCGAGCGAGTGGCGCACCGTCACCCAGGACGACATCAACGCCTTTGCCGATCTCTCCGGCGACGACCAGTGGATACACGTCGACGTCGAGCGGGCCAAGACCGAGAGCCCATTCGGCACCACCATCGCGCATGGCAACCTCACCCTTTCGCTGGTCGACGGCTTCCGCAAGGAGCTGATCTCCTCCAGCGGCTTCACGCTGGGCGTCAACTACGGCTGGAACAAGATCCGCTTCCCGGCTCCGGTGCCCGTGGACTCCAAGGTCCGCGGCAAGGCCGAGGTCGTCTCGGTCGACGAGGTGGGCGGCGGCTGGTGGCAGGTGGTGACCCGCTTCACCCTCGAGGTCGAGGGCGGCGAGAAGCCGTGCTTCGTGGGTGACTCGGTGACGCGTGTGATGGCGCCCTCCGGCTGAGCGAACACGCCGTCCTTTTATGCGGCCCTGTGAGCTAGTCGAAGAGCTGCATCAGCGGCAGGTTGAGATGTATGCGGGCGGTTCGACTGACCGCGTCGTCGAGCTCCTGACGGACGACATCGTCTGGCACGTGCCGGGTGCCAGCCAGATTGCTGGTGATCACCGTGGACACGATGGGGTGATCGAGTACTTCAGCACTCGTCGCCGCATCGCCGAGGTGTGGCTCGTTCCAATCGAACTCCAGAAGTTCGATCGGGCGTGGGGGTTGGTCCGTAAACATTGAAGGTGCTGCTCTACGACAACCCAGCTTCCGGCAATTGCTACAAGGTTCGGCTGATCTTCAGTCTGCTCGACATCGAGTTCGAGCGCCAGCAGCTGTCGGTTGTCGATCGCTCAGATCGAGCTGAGGTGCTCGGTGGGCTCAGTCCATCGCTCAACGTGCCGACGGTTGTGCTCGAGGACGGTCGTCCGCTCGCCGAGTCGAACGCGATCCTGTGGTTCTTCGCTGACGGCACCCGCTACATGCCCGACGATCCCTATGAACGCGCGCAGGTGCTGCAATGGATGTTCTTCGAGCAGTACAAGCACGAGCCGGGGATCGCGGTCGTTCGTTTTTGGGTCGCGATCTCCGAGAGTCCCCCACCTACGGCGGACATCGAGGCAAGGCGCACGGTAGGACGCGAGGCGCTCGACGTGATGGAGCGGCATCTCGGCGACCGCGGGTACTTCGTCGGCGAGTGCCTCACGATCGCCGACATCGCGCTCTATGCCTACACGCATGTGGCGCCCGAGGGCGGCTTCGATCTCGAGCCGTACCCGGCCGTGCGCACATGGCTCGAGCGAGTCGGGGATCAGCCCGGGATCGTCTCGATCTCTGCCTGAGTTGCTTCTATTTCGCGACTCGGTGACGCGCGTGGTGGCGTCTGCCGGCTGACGGGCGTTTATCGCTTGATGACGTTTACGATCCCTTCCATGCCGGCCTTCCGGTGGCCGGGAACAGTGCAGTAGAAGACGTAATCTTCGTCGGCACGCAGCGTGATGGTGGTTGCGGCGAACCCTTCCTCGACCGTTTGGGTGACGACACGCCCGCCCGTTGCGGCTTCGATCGCGATGTTGTGCGGGACAGACTGGGGATTGGTGAATTCGATCGTCACGTTGCCTTCCTTCGCCGTCACTTCGTGGGCCGTGTAGGCGACGTCGCCGCCCGGGTCGGCTTCGAACTCAAGGGGCGGACTGCCGTACTTTGCGCTGCCGGGATGCTCCTTCGTGAAGGCGACTTTGTTGCTGCTTTCGTAGAGCGTTTCGCCAACCCCCGGGGGCTCGGTCGTGGTGGAGCCGCTGCCTCCGCCGCAGGCGCTCAACACAACGGCCGTCGCCAGGCAGGCGACACAAGCCCAGGTAACCCTCATTGCTCAATATTATTGCAGGGAAACTGCACACACGCACCTTTAGCCCCGAGGCACCGGCGCGAGTCACGGATAGCCGGCCTATTCGACCGTCAGCGTCCCTTCCATGCCAGCCTCCCGGTGGCCGGGGACTGAGCAGAAGAAGGTGTACTTGCCCGGTTTCAGGCTGACCGTGGCCGAGGTTTCTTCGCTGGCGATCAGGTCGGTGCCGCCGATTTTTTTGCCGCTGGAGTCTTCGATCACGACATCGTGCTGGAGGCCCTGCGGGTTGTTGAAGTCGACCGTCACCTGGCCGGCTTTCGCCGTGGCGGAGCTGGTGGTGTAGGCGAGTTCGCCGCTCGGGTCGGCTTCGAATTCGAGCGTCGAGCCGCCTCCCCCGCCACTCGCTTCCTTGCCGCTTTCAGGGGCGGCGTTCGCGTTGCCGCCGCCGCTGGTCGAGGTCGTCGTGGTCGAGTCGCTTCCACCGCAGGCGACCAGGGCGACGGATGCGAGGGCAAGGACGAGCAGGGCGGCGAGCTTCTTCATCGGGGCGAATCCTTTCCTGGGGGAATGCTCGGAAAGACTCTAGACGGTCTTGGGTCCGGTTACGACGGTCCGCGCCGCTTGGTTCAGCGGCCCTTGAACTCGGGCTTCTCGCCGCTGAAGAAGGCGATCGCCCCCTCGCGCAGGTCCTCGGTCGCCATGCTGTCGGCGATGCCGTGCCGCTCGAGCTGCAGGTGCTCGGTGAGGCTGTTCTCGATGCTCTGGTTGCAGAGCCGTTTCGCCATCTTCACGTAGAAGGGCGCCTTTCTGGCCAGCTTCGCGGCCCTTGCCCGAGCCGTGTCCATCAGCGCCTCGGCGGCGACGACCTCCGAGACGAGGCCTCTCTCGAGCGCGTCGGCGGCGGTCATGTTCGGGTCTTCCAGGAGAATCTCCAGGGCTCGGCTCGGTCCCACCACGCGCGGCAGGAAGTAGGTCATGCCGCCGTCGGGTGAGGCCCCGATTCGCCCGTAGGCGCAGGCGACGAACGCATCCTCGGCGGCGATCCGGATGTCGCAGGCCAGGGCCAGCGAGAACCCGGCCCCGGCGGCGGCGCCGTTGACCGCCGCAATGACCGGATAGGGGATGCGGCGCAGGTCGCCGATCGCGCTGTGCAGCGCCTCGGCTCCGCGCCGCACCTGCGCCGGCAGGTCGATCGAGTCGTCTTCGACCCCGGCTTTGAAGCCGTTGATGTCGCCGCCCGAGCAGAAGGCCTTGCCGGCACCGGTGACGATCAGGGCGCGCAGCGGCGCCTGATCCGCAAGCCAGGCGAAGGCGGTTCCCAGCTCCAGGATCATCTCCGGGCTCATCGCGTTGAAGCTCTCGGCGCGATCGAGGGTGAGGGTGCCGATCTCCCCGTCGATCTCGATTCGCAGCGTGCTCAGCTCGGGGGGGCTGGTGGTCTCGGTCGTCATCTCGCTCTCCGTGTCGGGCGTTCCGCTTGGCCGGGTGGCCAGGAGCCTACCCTTTGGCCTGTGAGCGGAAGCGATCGTAAAACCAGCCGCGCCGAGCGGATCGCCCAGCAGCGCCGTGAGCTGCCTGACGCCCCCGGCGTCTACCTCTTCCACGGCGCCGGGGGCGAGCTGCTCTACGTCGGCAAGGCGCGCTCGATCCGCAAACGGGTCTCCTCGCACTTCTCGGGTGGTGAGACGCGGCTGACCTCGCGCGTCGACCGCATCGACGTCCTGGTCACCGCCAACGAGGCTGAGGCGCTGCTTGCCGAGCAGAGCTTCATCAAGCGCCACCGGCCGCGCTTCAACATCCGCCTGCGCGACGACAAGTCCTATCCCTACGTCTGCGTCAGCCTCGACGAGGACTACCCCCGCGTCTACTTCACCCGCGAGAAGCACCGCGCCGGCCGCGCCTACTTCGGCCCCTTCTCCAGCGCCAAGCGGGTGCGGGAGACGCTCGACCTGCTCGGCAAGCTGTTCCAGTTCCGCACCTGCGAGGGAGCCGAGCCAGGCCGCCGCTCCGGCAGCCCCTGCCTCGACTACTACATCAAGCGCTGCGGGGCTCCCTGTGTCGGCTACGTGAGCCAGGAGGAATACCGGCGCAACGTCGACGCGATCGTCGACTTTCTCTCCGGTCGCTACCGGCGGGTCGAGGCCGATGAGCAGAAGAAGATGGAGGCTGCGGCGGCCGCACGCGAGTTCGAGCGGGCGGCGCTTCACCGCGATCGCCTCAAGGCGATCCAGTCGCTGTTCGAGCGCCAGCGGATCGCCGGAGGCTCGGTCGGCACCGCCGATCTGATCGGGGTCGCCAGCGAGGGCGCCGACGCCAACGCCCAGGTATTCCAGGTGCGGGACGGGATCCTCGCCGAGCGCCAGAGCTTCTACCTCGACAACCAGGCCGAACGCGACCTCGCCGAGGTCGCCGAGGAGTTCATCGGCCAGTACTACTCGGCCTCGCCGGCGATGCCGCGGACGATCGTCGTCGGCCCATACCTTCGCGAGCGAGCGGAGCTGCTCGCCGCGGCGCTGGGAGAGCGGCGCGGCTCGCCGGTCGAGGTGCGGGTCGCCGAGCGCGGCGACAAGCGGCGTCTGCGGGAGCTGGCCGAGCGCAACGCGCGCCTCGCCCTCGACCAGGACCGGCTGCGCCGCGAGCACCGTCGCCAGCGCCGGGTCGACTCGCTCGCCAGCCTGCGCGAGGCCCTGCAGATGGAGGAGCTGCCGGTCCGCATCGAGGGGTTCGACATCTCCAACCTGGGCGGCGAGCACACCGTCGCCTCGATGGTCGTCTTCGAGGGCGGCGCGACCAAGAAGGCCGACTACCGGCGGTTCAAGGTCCGCGGCGCACGCAGCAAGGGGTCCGACGACTTCGCTTCCATGGAAGAGGTGCTCAGCCGTCGCGTCAGCCGCTACCTGGAGCAGGTCGACCTCTCTCCACATGACGGCAAGCGCGACGAAAGCTTCGCCGCGCTGCCCTCTCTTGTCATGGTCGACGGCGGCAAGGGGCAGCTCGGCGCCGCGCTGAAGGCACTCGGACCCTTCGTCGAACGCGGCGTCACCGTGGTCTCGCTCGCCAAGCGGGAGGAGGAGGTCTACCTCCCCGGTCGCCCCGTGCCAATCGACCTCCCGCCCGAGTCGGAGGCCTCGAAGCTCCTGCAGCGGGTGCGCGACGAGGCACATCGGTTCGCGATCGACCACCATCGCGGGCGCCGCGACCGAGCGATGACGGCCTCCGTCCTCGACGACCTCAGGGGGGTGGGCCCGGCCCGCAAGCGCGCCTTCCTCCTGCACTTCGGCACCCCGGAGAGGTTCCTCGCCGCCAGCCGTGACGAGCTCGAGGCGGTTCCGGGCGTGCCGGGAAAGCTGGCGCGCGAGATCCACGAGCAGCTGCACAGGACCGGCGGCTAGTGTCGAGCCAGGTCGACCTCGTTCTGATCACGGGGCATTCGGGAGCGGGCAAGTCGGAGGCGATCGCCGCCTTCGAGGACGGCGGCTACTTCTGCGTCGACAACCTGCCGCCGCGGATGATCGGCAGCCTCGGCGAGCTGTTCCGCCACGAGGGCAGCGGCGTGGAGCGAGCAGCCGTCGTCTCCGATGTACGCGGCGGCGAGTACTTCGAGGAGCTGATTCAGGTCGTCGAGGAACTCGCCAGCGACGGGCTCAAGCCGAAGCTGCTCTTCCTCGAGGCCGACGAGGAGACCCTGCTCGACCGCTACAAGGAGACCCGTCGGCGCCATCCGCTCGCACCCGAGGGCAGGATCGTCGACGGAATCCGCGCCGAGCGGGACGTGCTGTCGCCGCTTCGCGCCCGGGCCGACATGGTGATGGACACCAGCGGCCTGACCGGCGGCCAGCTGCGCCGGCGAATCGCCGAGGAGATGCTGGGGACGCACGACAGCGGCAAGCTCGCCCTGACGCTGCTCACCTTCGGCTTCAAGAACGGGCCGCCGCGCGACGCCGACCTCACCCTCGACGTCCGTTTCCTGCCGAACCCCCACTACGTCGACGAGCTGCGGCCGCAGACCGGGCTCGACGAGGCGGTGCGCGCCTACGTCGAGTCGGGCACGCAGGCCGGCGAGTTCTACGGTCGCCTGCTGCCGCTGCTCGAGTTCCTCGTGCCCGCCTACGTCGCCGAGGGCAAGAGCCACCTGACGATCGCGGTTGGCTGCACGGGCGGCCGCCACCGCTCGGTGACCGTCGCCGACCGCATCCGCCGGGCGCTGGAGGGGCGCGACGGCGTCGTGGTGCGGATGAAGCACCGCGACCTCGAGGGCTGACGGTCGACGGGCCGAACGCGGGAGGCATAGACCCGTTTTCGGCCCGTCGACCTAGAATCGCTCGGCTTTGTCCACCACCGTCATCTCGGTTCGCGGCCTGCGCATGAGCTATGGCGAGGTCGAGGCCGTCCGCGGGATCGACCTCGACGTGCATGCCGGCGAGGTCTTCGCCTTCCTCGGGCCCAACGGCGCCGGCAAGACGACCACGGTTGAGATCCTCGAGGGCTACCGCAAGCGCAGCGACGGCGAGGTGTCGGTCCTGGGCGAGGATCCGCAGCACGCACGGCGCGAGTGGCGGCAGCGAATCGGGATCGTCCTGCAGGCCTGCCGCCTCGACCCATATCTGACCGTGCGCGAGTCCCTCGCTCTGTACGCCGGCTACTACCGGGCGCCGCGGCCGATCGAGGAGACGATCGAGCTCGTCGGGCTTTCCGGCAAGGCCGATGCCCGCGCCAGCTCGCTCTCCGGGGGCCAGCAGCGCCGCCTCGACGTCGGCATGGCGCTGATCGGCGATCCGGAGCTGCTCTTCCTCGACGAGCCGACCACCGGCTTCGACCCCGCTGCCCGACGCCACGCCTGGGAGGCGATCGCCGGTCTGCGCGACCTCGGCAAGACCGTCTTCCTGACCACCCACTACATGGACGAGGCACAGCACCTGGCCGACCGGGTGACGATCGTCGTCGGCGGTGAGATCGTCGCCAGCGGCACCCCCGAGGACCTTGGCGACAGAGAGAGCCGTCCGGCCCGCATCACCTACCGCGAGGACGGCCGCGAGGTCGAGCTGGAGACGACGACGCCGGTGCGGACCCTCAACGAGCTGACCGGCAGGGCCCTGGCCGAGGGAAGGGAGCTCGAGGCGCTGGAGGTCAGGCGGCCCAGCCTCGAGGACGTCTACCTGGAGCTGACCGACCAAGCATGAGCCTCGTCCTGCACCAGTTCCGCTACGACCAGAAGGCCTTCTGGCGCAACCCCGCGTCGGTGTTCTTCACGGTCGCCTTCCCGGTGATCCTGCTGCTGATTTTCGCCACGGTCTTCGGCGATCAGACGGTCGACGTCGCGGGGGGAATCAAGACGACGACCTACTACGTGCCCGCGATCATCACCCTCTCGGTGATCTCGGCGACGATGCAGTCGCTGGCGATGTCGCTGGTGATCGCCCGGGAGGACGGCCGCCTGAAGCGGGGTCGTGGCACTCCGATGCCCTCCTGGGTCTTCATCGCCGGCCGGGTCGGCAACTCGATCGTCGTCGCCCTGCTGATGCTGGCGCTGATCGCGGCGATCGGCCGCCTTGCCTACGGCGTCGGCATTCCCTGGAGCAGGCTGCCCGCGATCGTCCTCACCCTGGTCGTCGGCGCCGCGGCCTTCTGCTGCCTCGGCATCGCACTGACGGCCGCGATCCCCTCACAGGACGCCGCCGCGCCGATCGTCAACGCAATGCTGCTGCCGCTCTACTTCCTCTCCGGCGTCTTCATCCCGGACGACCAGCTGCCGAGCGGCGTCATCCACTTCGCCGACGCCTTCCCGGTCCGGCACTTCTTCGAGGCGTTCTTCGATGCCTACGTGCCGGCCGGTGGCGCGACCGTCTCCTGGGACAACCTCGCGGTGGTCGCGATCTGGGGCGCCGTCGGCCTCCTCCTGGCCGTCCGCTACTTCCGCTGGGTGCCGCGCTCGGGCTGACGAGGCCAAGGTCGAGCCCCTGCTCCGGCCATGGCAGTCCCTTCCCCGGGATGGTCGGCCGACCGGACGGCGGGCCCCCCGTATAGCCTCCCCGGCCTCATGCTCCACCACGTTCTCCTGGAGGTCTCCGACCTCGAGCGGAGCGCGTCCTTCTACGACGCGCTGCTCGCGCCGCTTGGCTGGCGGCGTCATTTCGAGGAGGACGAGACCGTCGGCTGGGGCATCGCCAAGCCGGTCTTCTTCATCTCAGGTCATCACCCGCCCAAACCGGGCTTCGGCCTGCTCAGCTTCTCGGGCCTGGGGATCGTCGCCGTGAAGGCGGCGTGGGAAGCGGGCGTCAGGGGCGGTGGCAAGGGGGTCGGCGAGCCCGGCGAGCGACGCTCTTACGGATCCGGCTCCTACTCGGCGTTCCTGCAGGATCCGGATGGGTACGAAATCGAGGTGACGATCGGCAGTGACTAGTCTCGAACCAGGCAAGCATCGATCCCAGGAGGACATGACTTCATGGCTGTGAAGGTCGGCATCAACGGCTTTGGCCGCATCGGCCGCAATCTCTTCCGCGCCGCCCATGCCGCGGGCGCGGACCTCGACTTCGTCGCGGTCAACGACATCACCGACACCGGCACGCTTGCCCACCTGCTCAAGTACGACTCGATACTGGGGCGCTTTCCCGGCGAGGTCGAGGCGGGGGAGGGTTCGATCACGGTCGACGGCAAGGAGCTGAAGGTTCTCTCCGAGCGCGACCCGGCGGCGCTGCCGTGGGGCGACCTCGGCGCCGACGTCGTGATCGAGTCGACCGGGCTCTTCACCGGTCGCGACGATGCCGCCAAGCACCTCGAGGCGGGCGCGAAGAAGGTGATCATCTCCGCTCCGGCCAAGGATCCGGACGTCACCGTCGCGCTCGGCGTCAACTTCGAGAGCGACTACGACCCAGATAAGCACCAGATCATCTCCAACGCCTCCTGCACGACCAACTGCCTCGCGCCCGTCGCCAAGGTGCTGAACGACTCGTTCGGAATCGAGCAGGGGCTGATGACGACGATTCACGCCTACACCGCCGACCAGCGGCTGCAGGACATGCCGCACAAGGACCTGCGGCGAGCCCGGGCCGCGGCCGTCAACCTGATCCCCACGACGACGGGTGCCGCCAAGGCGGTCGGCCTCGTGCTGCCGGAGCTGAACGGCAAGCTGAACGGGTTGGCGATCCGGGCGCCGGTGATCACCGGCTCGGTCGTCGACCTCGTCTTCACGCCCTCACAGCCGACCGATCCGGCGGCGGTCAATGCCGCCCTCAAGGAGGCCGCCGAAGGACCGCTGAAGGGCATCCTCCTCTACACCGAGGACGAGATCGTCTCCACCGACATCGTCGGCGACCCCCACTCCTCGATCTTCGACGCCGGCCAGACGATGGCGATCGGCGACGGCAGGCTGATCAAGGCGGTCTCCTGGTACGACAACGAGTGGGGCTACTCGAACCGCTGCGTGGAGCTCGCCGGCAAGGTCCTCTGAGCCGGTCGGGACGCCAGGTGAGCTTCTCCAAGGCGAGCGTCCACGACGCCGACGTCGCCGGCAGGCGGGTGCTCGTGCGGGTCGACTTCAACGTGCCGCTCGAGGGCGGCCGCGTCGCCGACGACACCCGTATCCGCGCCGCCCTGCCGACGATCGAGCTGCTGCGCGAGCGCGGCGCCTCCCTGGTGCTCGTCTCGCACCTCGGCAGGCCGAAGGGCCAGGTAAGGCCGGAGCTCTCGCTGCGCCCGGTCGGCGAGCGCCTCGCCGAGCTGCTCGGTGCCGAGGTGAAGCAGGCGCCGGCGGTCGTGGGCGGGGAGGTCGAGGCGATGGCGGAGGGCCTCCGAGCCGGCGACGTGCTGCTGCTCGAAAATGTCCGCTTCGAGCCGGGCGAGACCGAGAACGACCCGAATCTCGCCGCGGCGCTGGCGAAGCTCGCCGACCTCTACGTCAACGACGCCTTCGGCGCCGCCCACCGCGCCCACGCCAGCACCGAGGGCGTCGCCCACGTCGTGCCCGGCTATGCGGGTTTGCTGCTGGAGAGTGAGGTGAGCGAGCTGACCAGGGTGGTCGAGTCGCCCGGGCGGCCGCTGGTCGTCGTCCTCGGCGGCGCCAAGGTGAGCGACAAGGTCGGCGTCATCGACCGCTTCCTCGAAATCGCCGACAGCGTCCTGATCGGCGGCGCGATGTGCTTCAGCTTCTTTCGGGCCCAAGGCATCGGGACCGGCGACTCGCTGGTCGAGGAGGAGGGCGTGAAGCTTGCGGCGGAGGCGCTGCGGCGCGCCGAGCCCTCCGACTGCGAGCTGAGCCTGCCGGTCGACCTGGTGCTCGGGAGGAGCTTCGACGCCGGAACCGAGCGGCGCGAGAGCGATGGAGCGGAGGTGCCCGACGGCTGGATGGGTCTCGACATCGGCCCTCGCACCGCGAGCGCTTACGCCGAGGCGGTGGCGGGCGCCGGCACCGTGCTCTGGAACGGGCCGATGGGAGCTTTCGAGCTGGAGCCGTTCGCCGCCGGCACCAGGACGGTCGCCGAGGCGGTCGCCGCCGCCCCCGGCACCACCGTGGTCGGCGGGGGCGACTCGGTCGCTGCGCTGCAGCGGTTCGGGCTGGCCGAGAAGGTGGACTGGGTATCGACCGGAGGAGGGGCGTCGTTGGAGCTCTTGGAGGGAAAGAAGCTGCCCGGTGTGGAGGCGCTGCGAGATGGCTGAGCGGACCCCGTACATCGCGGCCAACTGGAAGATGCACAAGACGGTCGCCGAGGCGGCGGCCTTCGTCGACTCGCTGCTGCCGCGGATCTCGGCGACGCCAAACGACGTCGTCATCTGCGCGTCATATCTGGCCCTGAGCGAGGTGGTGGAGCGCTCCCGCGGCAGCGCCGTGCGGGTCGCCGCCCAGAACATGCACGAGGACGACACCGGCGCCTTCACCGGCGAGGTCTCCGCGCTGATGCTGGTCGAGGCGGAAGTCGACGGCGTCGTCCTCGGTCACTCCGAGCGCCGCCAGTTCTTCAACGAGACCGACGAGGCGCTGGCCCGCAAGATGCCGGCGGCGCTCGCGGCCGGCCTCGAGCCGATCCTCTGCGTCGGCGAGAGCGAGGCCGCGCGCGACGCGGAACAGACCGAGGCGGTGCTCGAGCGCCAGCTGCAGGCCGACCTCGCCGCGGTCGGCGCCGGCAGCCTGGCGGAGGTGGTGATCGCCTACGAGCCGATCTGGGCGATCGGCACCGGCCGCACCGCCACCCCAGAGCAGGCGCAGGAGGCGTGCGCCTTCATCCGCGACGTGCTGCGCGAGCGCGGCGGTGCGGCCGATGCCGTGCGGATCCTCTACGGCGGCTCGGTCAAGCCGGGAAACGCGGCGGAGCTGATGGCGCAGGAGGACATCGACGGGGCGCTGGTCGGCGGCGCCAGCCTCGACCCCGACGACTTCGCCGCGATCGTGGAGGCCGCTGGTTAGCTTGGCGCTCCCGGTCCCCTCGCTGGCGCTGGTCATCCTCGACGGCTGGGGCCTTGCGCCGCCCGGCCCTGGAAACGCGATCTCGTTGGCCGATACGCCCGTCTTCGACCGCCTCTGGGAGCGGTATCCGCATACGCAGCTCTCCGCCCAGGGCCCTGACGTCGGCCTGCCCGAGGGCCAGATGGGCAACTCCGAGGTCGGCCATCTCAACCTCGGCGCGGGGGCGGTCGTCAAGCAGGACCTGGCTCGAATCGATGACGCGATCGCCGACGGCGGCTTCTTCGAGAACGAGGCGCTGCTGGCCGCCTGCGAGCGCGCCCGCCGCAGCCCGCGCGGGCGGCTGCACCTGCTCGGCCTCGTCTCCGACGGCGGCGTCCACTCCGGCTGGGAGCACCTCGAGGCGACGATCGAGCTCGCCAGCCAGGAGGGGGTCGCCGACGTCGTCTTTCATGCCTTCACCGACGGCCGCGACACGCTGCCCCACGGCGGCCGCGGCTACCTCGAGGAGCTGGAGAGGTGGCTGCGGCAGGCCGGTCGCGTCGCCACCGTCAGCGGTCGCTACTACGCGATGGACCGCGACACCCGCTGGGAGCGGATCAAGCTTGCCTACGACGCGATCGTCCACGCCCGCGGGCAGCACTCGAGCAGCTCCGCCGAGGCGATCGAGGCCTCCTACGAGCATGGCGAGACCGACGAGTTCGTCAGGCCGACGGTGATCGGCGACTACGACGGCGCCGCCAGCGGCGATGTGGCGATATTCGTCAACTTCCGGCCGGACCGGGCGCGCGAGATGACCCGTGCCCTGGCGGAGCCGGGCTTCGACGAGTTCTCGCGCAGCGGCGGCCCGCCGCTCGAGCTGACGACGATGACCGAATACCGCAAGGGCTGGCCGTACCCTGTCGCCTTTCCGGAGGCGCGGCCTCGGACGACGCTCGCTGAGGTCATCTCCGAGGCCGGTGGCCGGCAGCTGCACGTCGCCGAGACCGAGAAGTACGCCCACGTCACCTACTTCTTCAACGGCGGCCGCGAGCAGGAGTGGGACGGGGAGGAGCGCTGCCTGGTCGATTCTCCGCGCGACGTGCCGACCTACGACCACAAGCCGCAGATGAGCGCCCGGGCCGCCGCCGACGCCTTCGTCTCCCACTGGACGGGGGAGGACTATCGCTTCGGCATCATCAATTTCGCCAACCCAGACATGGTCGGCCACACCGGCGTCATCCCCGCCGCGGTGCGGGCGGTCGAGGAGGTCGACGGCTGTCTCGGCGACGTAGTCGCGGCGGTCGAGGCGAAGGGCGGCGCCTGCATCGTCACCGCCGATCACGGCAACTGCGACCACATGCTCGAGCCCGACGGCTCGCCCAACACCGCCCACTCGCTCAATCCGGTGCCCCTGGTGGTCACCGCCGAGGGAGCTCGGCTGAGAGATCACGGCATCCTGGCCGATGTGGCGCCAACCGCCCTGGAGCTTCTCGCCATTCCCCAGCCCAGAGCCATGACCGGGAATTCGCTCATAGAAAACTTGACATAAGCTGACTTAGATCTCATAATCCACTCGAAGCGTGAGCTCGAGTTTGGAGGTGAGCACGATGGCACTTGTCAGATGGGACCCTGCACGCAAGCTGGACGTGCTGCAGAGCGACATGAACCGGCTCTTCGACACCTTCTTCCAGGGTCGCGGCGTGAGCGCCGGAGGCAACGGTGTCCGGCGCTGGATTCCGCCGATGGACCTGACCGAGACCGACGACCAGTTCGTCCTCCGGGCCGACCTGCCGGGACTGGATGAGAACGACGTCGAGATCGAGATCAAGGACGGCGTCCTGACGATCTCCGGCGAACGGGAGACGGAGCACGAGGAGCGTAAGGAGGGATTCCACCGGGTCGAGCGGGCCTCCGGCCGCTTCCTGCGCTCGCTGGACCTGCCGGACGGGATCGACGCCGGCGCGGTGACCGCGGAGTTCGACCGGGGCGTGCTCGAGGTTCGCATCCCGAAGCCCGAGGAGCGCCAGCCCACCAGGGTCGCGATCGGCGGCTCCGGCGGCGCCCGGGCGCTGGAGGCCGACGGCGAGGAGCCTGGCGGCGGCGAGTAGCGGCGCCGCCATACGCTTCGGCCGTGCGCAGCGACCCGGAGCGCCTCAGGTTTCAGATCGACGCTCGCGACGGCAACGCCCGCGCGGGCGTTCTGCATACGGCGCACGGACCGATCCGCACCCCGGCCTTCATCCCGCTGGCGACCAAGGGGACGGTGCGCGGCCTCGAGTCGAGGGAGGTCGCCGAGATCGGCTACGAGCTGGTCCTCGGCAACACCTACCACCTCTTCGTCTCGCCGGGACCCGACCGAATCGCCGCCGCCGGCGGGCTGCACGGGTTCATGGGCTGGGAGCGGGCGCTGGTCACCGACTCCGGCGGCTTCCAGGTCTTCTCGCTCGCCCACGGCGGCGTCGCCGACGAGGTGAAGGGGAAGGGGCGGCCGGGCGGCGAGCGGGGCTCGGTGGTCTCGATCGGCGAGGAGGGGGTGCGCTTCCGCTCATACAAGGACGGGCGCTCGCTGTTCCTCTCGCCGGAGATCTCGATGGAGGTGCAGGCCAAGCTCGGCTCCGACATCGCCCTCGTCTTCGACGAGTGCACGCCCTATCACGCCGACCGGGACTACACCGCGCGCTCGATGGAGCGGACCCATCGCTGGCTCGATCGCTGCCTGGACTGGCACCGAGAGCAGGGGCCGGACAAGCAGGCGGTCTTCGGCATCGTCCAGGGCGGCATCCACGAGGACCTGCGCCGCGCTTCAGCCCAGGCGGTCTCCGAGGCGGGGGTCGACGGCATCGCGATCGGCGGCACCCTCGGCCGCGACAAGCAGGAGATGCGCGGCGTGCTCGAGCTCACGGCGCCGCTCCTTCCAGAGCAGGCGCCGAAGCACCTGCTCGGGATCGGCGACATCGACGACCTCCTCACAGGCATTTTTCTCGGCCTGGACGTCTTCGACTGCGCAATCCCCACCCGCTTGGCCCGCCACGGCACGGCCCTGGTCCCCGACCCCGAGAACCGCTTCCGTCTCGACCTGCGTAAGGCCGGCTGGGAGGGCAACAAGGATCCCCTCGCCGACGACTGTCCCTGCCCAGCCTGTCAGCACCACGATCGCGACTACCTCAGCTACCTCTCCCGCGCCGAAGAGCTGACCGCGGTCCGCCTCCTCTGCTTACACAACCTCACCTACCTGAACGAGCTGATGAGCGGCGCCCGAACGGCGATTGCTGCCGGCACCTTCAGCTCTTACGCCAACGCGGTCATGCAGGGCAGTCCGCCGTGGAGGGTTGATTGAGGAGGGCGGGGTATCCCCCCGGCGGAACCCGCGTCGGTCCATCTGCGGGGGCTCGTTTGCTGGCGGCTCAAAAGTTCCGGCGGGGGGATACCCCGCCCTCCTCAGCCGCCGCTATTCGGTGTTCTTCTTGACGAGTTCTTTGAACTCTTCCACTACCTTGTCCACAGAATTGCCGGCTACTTCAGTCGCATGAACACCCGTCGCTTTGTCCGTGGCAAGGATGACGGCGGCGGCGACGGCAGCTGCGATGAGGACGAGGGCTACGGCTGCCAAGACAAAACGGGCGAAGCGGGAGAAGGCGCTGCGCTTCTGGAGGGCTGGGGATGCTGCTGGCGGCGGCGGTGAGTAGGGAGCTGGCTGTGGAGCGCGAGCTTCGGGGCGCCGGCTTGGGGAAGCCGGCCGCCACTCGGTGCGCTCGGTCTGGTCTAGGCGGCGGATCGTCGTCTCCGTTCCGAGGACATTCGTTGCGGCGGTGCCCTCCTCGAAGGGCAGGGTGACGTCCTCGCCCTGCAGACCCAGCTGCAGCCCCCCGGCCAGCTCGTCGGCGCTGGCGTAGCGGCGCGCGGGGTCGCCTTCGAGCGCTCGCAGGACGGCGCCGCCAAGGGTCTCGGGAACGTCGTCGTTGTAGGTGCTGGGCGGCAGCGGCCGCTCGTTCTGCTGGCGGACCGCCAGCTCGGCCAGGCTCGAGCCCTCGTAGGGCAGGCGGCCGGTGAGGAACTGGTACAGGACCACGCCAAGTGCGTAGACGTCGGTCGCCGGGGTCGCCTCCTCGCCCCGCACCTGCTCGGGAGCGAGGTAGGCGGCGGTGCCGACCACCGATCCCACCTGGGTGATCCGGGTCTGTTCCAGCGCCCGCGCGATGCCGAAGTCGGTGAGTTTCACCGTCATCGCGCCGCCGCCGACCGGTCCGCCGACGACCATCAGGTTGCCCGGCTTGACGTCCCGGTGGATGATCCCGCGACGGTGCGCGTAGTCGAGGCCGGCGCAGGCCTGGATCCCAGCCTCGGCCGCCGCCTCCGGCTCGAGCGGCCCCTGGCGTTGCAGGATCTGCGCCCCGGAGCGTCCCTCGACGTACTCCATGACGATGTAGTGGCGGCCGTCGTCGATTCCGGTGTCGTAGACCTGGACGATGTTGGGATGGATCAGCTTGGCCACAGCGAGCGCCTCACGGCGGAAGCGGGCGACGAAGCGCTCGTCGTCGGAGAGGTGCTCGGCGAGGATCTTCACCGCGACCGTGCGCTCGAGGATCAGGTCGGTGGCGCGGTAGACGTTCGACATCCCGCCCGAGCCGAGCCGGTCGCCCAGCTCATAGCGGCCTGAGAGGGTTCCCGCCTCCATCATTCGCCTTCCACCGGGCTGCTCGGACTCACTCCACCCGAAGCGCTTTCACCGGCCGCTTCTTCGGTCCCTTCTTCCGCCTCGGGCGGTGGCCCGTGGCCGTTTTCGATGCCTTTGCCTTCGCCGTTTGCCTGGGGCGGCAGGAACGGGCTTCCTTCCTGCTTCGATTCTTCTTCCTCGCCCTGTTCCTTTGCCTGCTTTTCTGCTTCCTTCTCGGCCTTTTCGGCTTCCCTTTCGCGCTTCTCCGCTTCCTTTTCGCCAGCGACGGACGGCGCTTCGTCTTCGGTCGTCGTCGGAGTCACGAATTCGGCTTCTTCGTCGCATTCGTCGATTACTTCTTCGAGCCGCGAGGCACCCGCTTCGAGCGCCTGCTTCAGCTTTTGGTCGACTCCCCGCAGGGCTTCGATCTGTTCGCCCACCTGCTGAGCGGCGCTTTCCGCGCCAAGGCAGTCGCCTTCGTTGGAGAGCTGCTGGACGGTGTCGAGGTTCGCGGTGATCTCACGCGCCGTCTCGCCCGGCAGCAGCTTCGCGTCCTCGCTTCCGCAGGCGGCGAGGACGACGACCCCCAGCGCCGCGAGGCCGATGGCGAGCAGGGAGGGAAGGGAGGACCGCATCGGGGCGAGTCTAGAGAACGCCCCGCAAGGCAGAATTTCCCTGCATTTTCTCGTGGACGGAGGGATCAGGAGCCGACCCGCAGGCGGTCGCCCAGGCGTCGTGGCAGGCCGGCGGCCGCGATCGACGCGGCGGCCCGCTCGACGTCATAGGGGACGCGGTGGAAGCGCGCGGTCTCCTCGCCGGTGTCGAGCTCGAGCCAGGCGGCGCGCGGGTCTCCGTCGCGCGGCTGGCCGACGCTGCCGGGGTTGATCAGCCACTGGCCGCCACCGAGATCGAGCAGACTGTCGTCGCCGGCCTGGGCGCCGCGTATCTCCCCGGCCTCCTCACCTGTCGCCGGACGGACGAAGAAGAGGGCGACGTGGGAGTGGCCGATCAGAGCGATCCTCGCCTCCTGCACGGCCAGGCAAGCTTCCGCCTGCTCGGCCGAGAGGACGTACTCCCAGATCGGGTCGCGCGGCGAGGCATGGAAGAGGCCGACCCCCTGGCGCTCCCCGGCCGGCTCCAGGGCGCGGAGCATCGCCAGCGTGCGCTCGGCGACGTTCTCGCGCGTCCAGGCGACCGCCTCGGCGGCGGCCTCGGAGAAAGCCCTGATGTCGAGTGCTCCAAGCACCGCCAGGTCATGGTTCCCGACCAGGCATGCAGCGCATCGCCCGGCCACCAGGTCGGCGCACTCATCCGGCTGGGCGCCGTAGCCGATCACGTCTCCAAGGCACCAGACCTCCTCGACGCCGGCCTCGCCGGTTGCGGCGAGCACCGCCTCGAGCGCCGGCAGGTTGGAGTGGATGTCGCTGATCACGGCTACGCGCATGGGGCGGGCAGCGTACCCGGGTGTGGTTCCGGTCCATACGATGGGACCGTGACCGCGACCGACTCGATCGCCGAGCTGCACGCCGCCGTAGAGCGGGCGGCGCGAACCCTGCGCGAGGGCGAGTCGAGCGGCCCGCGGCCCGGGCTCGACCGGCCGCCGAAGCCCGAGCTCGGCGACTACAGCTCAAACGCGGCGATGCTGCTGGCGGCCCCGCTGGGCGAATCCCCCCGCGACGTCGCCAAGCGCCTCGGGGCTGAGCTCGAACGGGAGCTGGGCAGCGAGGCCGCGCTCGAACGGGTCGAGGTGGCGGGCCCGGGCTTCGTCAACCTGTTTCTCTCCGACGAGTGGTACCGGCGGGCGATGGCGCGGCTCGGAGCCGCCGGCGGCGCGCTCGGCCCGGCGCCGACCGACTCGCCGCAGCGAATCCTCGTCGAGTACGTCTCCGCCAATCCGACCGGGCCGCTGCACGTCGGCGGCGGTCGCCACGCGGCGTACGGCGACGCTCTCGTCCGCCTCCTTCGCGCCGTAGGGCATGCGGTCGAGAGCGAGTACTACGTCAACGACGCGGGCGGGCAGGTGGAGCGCTTCGCGGCCTCGATCTCCGCCTCGATGAGCGGTTCCGAGCCCCCCGAGGACGGCTACGAAGGCGCCTACGTCGGCGAGCTCGCCCAGCGGATGCGGGTCGAGGGGATCGAGCCGGCCGACACCGAGGCGATCGGCCGGCGCGGCGTCGAGCTGGTCCTGGAGGGCGTGCGCGCGACGCTCGAGCGCTTCGGGGTCGGCTTCGACGGCTGGTTCTCCGAGCGCGACCTGTACTCGAGCGGCGAGGTCGAGGCGGCGCTGGAGACGCTCGAGCGGCGCGGTCACACCTACAGGAGCGAGGGAGCGCTGTGGCTGCGCAGCAGCGCCTTCGGCGACGACAAGGACCGGGTTCTCGTGCGGGCGGCCGGCGAGCCAACTTATCTCGCGGCGGACGTCGCCTACCACCGCGACAAGCTCGAGCGCGGCTTCGAGCGTCTGATCGACGTGCTCGGGGCCGACCATCACGGCTACGCGCCCCGTGTGCGTGCAGCGATCGCCGCCGTCGGCGCCGACCCCGACGTTCTCGAGGCGCTGATCATGCGCCTGGTCCACATCGTCGAATCGGGCGAGCGGGCGCAGATGTCGAAGCGCAGCGGCGATTTCGTCTCGCTCGACGAGCTCGTCGACGACATCGGCGTAGATGCGGCCCGCTGGTTCATGCTGTGGCGCAGCCACGACACGCCGGTCGACCTCGACCTCGAGCTGGCCCGCCGTGAATCCAGCGACAACCCCGTCTACTACGTGCAGTACGCCCACGCGCGGATCGCGAGCATCCTGCGCAAAGCGGGCGACGACGGAGGAGAGGCCGGCGCGCCGACCCCGGGCACGCCCCTGCAGCCGGCCGAGCGCGATCTGATCAAGCGCCTGCTCGAATTCCCCGAGGAGGTCCGGGAGGCGGCCGCACGGCGCGCGCCACACCGCATCTGCGCCTACTCGACCGCCGTCGCGGCCGACTTTCACGCCTTCTACCGGGACTGCCAGGTTCTAGGCGCCGAAGGAGAGGGAGTCCAGAGCTCCCGCCTCGCCCTCTGCCAGCTGACCCAGCGGACGATCGCCGCTTCGCTCGGGCTGCTCGGGATAGCCGCCCCCGACAAGATGTGAGGGTCCTGGCGAAGATCCCGGCACGTTCGTCGGCCGATCTCCGCGCCGGAGCCCTGCGCCGCCGGGACCTGGAGGCCTTCGGAGAGCTGCTTGACGGCCTGGGGCCGGCCCGCTCGGTACTGATCACCGGGGAGGCCCAGGGCCGGCGGAACGCCGCGGCGGGGCTCGCCGCCGTCGCCGCGGCGCGGGGCACCCGCACGGCGCTGCTTGAGTGCGACCTCGTGACGCCCGGGCTCGCCGACGCCCTCGGTATTGCCCGTGCACCGGGGCTCCACGAGTACCTGCTTGGCAGCGCGGAGGCGCAGCAGATCCTCAAGCCCCTCGTGCTCGCAGGCCCGGCGTCCGCGCAAGCGACCGAGCCGCTCGTCTGCGTGGCTGCCGGCCGACCCGCCGCGGCCGGCACCGCCCTGCTCGCCTCCGAGCGTTTCGGCGCCGCGGTCTCGAACCTGAGCGAGGCCTACGAGCTGCTCGTGATCGACGGCCCGCCCCCCGGTCGCCCGCACGAGCTGCTGGCGGCGATGGCCTGCGCTGAGACGACGCTCGCCTTTGTCGACAGCGCGGAGCGCCAGCCGGGCCTTCCAGCGCCGGTCGACGGCCTTCTCGTCGAGGCCTGAGGATCAGAGGTCGTAGCGGGCGAGATCGGCTTTGAGCCGCTCCGCGTCGTCTCCCCGTGGTCCTTTCGACTGGGCGTCGTCGCCCGGGGGCGGCCTCGATGCCCGCCGCCAGCGGCTGACCCCGACGCCCAGCCCCACGACGGCCAGCGCGAAGGCGATCGCCGGGACGAGGTAGGCGGAGAGATCGAAGCCGGAACCGCTCGGCAACGCCAGCACCGCACGTCCGTACTGGGCCACGAGGACGTCCTTGATCTCGGACTTGGTGCGACCTTCGGCGATCAGCCGTTTGACGAGGGCGCGCTCGCGCTGCGCCTGGGGGGATTCGGCCAGCTCCAGCAGGGTGCCGCAGATCGGGCACATCACCTCGTCTTCGACGTCGTTGACGCTGGTCCGCGGCGTTGCGGCGACGGCGACGCCCGGAGCCAGCGAAAGGGCGAGCATGGCGATTGCCAGCCACCTGCTTGGCGGATTTATGCCGCATAGCGAGATAAACCCGCCAAGCTGGCTCATCGTCGGCCTTCCACGAGCGGCACGACCCTCGCCTCGAGGAAGTCCCCGTCGACCGGCCCGCGCCAGATCAGCGCCAGGCGGCCCCGCGGATCGACGAGGAAGTTCTCCGGCACCCCGGTCGAGCCGAAGGCGGCGCTGCGCTCGTCGCCGACCGAGCGCAGCTGCGGATAGCGCACCCGGTATTCGCGCAGGAAGCCGAGGGCGTCGTCGCTGTTGTCCTGGACGTTGATGCCAAGCACGCTGACGCCGCGCTTGCCGTAACGACGGGCGAAGCGGTCGAGCACCGGCGCCTCCTGGCGACAGGGGACGCACCACGAGGCCCAGAGGTTGACCAGCACCCAGCGTCCCCGGTAGGCGGCGATCGAGCCCTGGCCCGGCCCGCCGAGCACCGGCAGCGCTCGGTCGGGCGCCGGATCGCCAATTGCGATCTTCGCCTCCCCCTTGCTCAACAGGCCGAAGGCGAGCAGCCCGATCACGGCGCAGACGCCGAGGAAGGCAAGGAGGGAGCGCGTGCTCATGGGGCAGCGAACACTAGCCCTCGCGCGCCCGGCAGACCGTAGAATCAGCTGCTGCGCGGACGTAGCTCAGCTGGTAGAGCGCGAGCTTCCCAAGCTCGAGGTCGCGGGTTCGAGACCCGTCGTCCGCTTCACCGCGTGCTTGGCCGGGGTGGCAGCGGGTATTCCAATAGGGAGTGGCCGGGCTCCTCGCCATCTACCTGAACGATCACCTCGCCGGCGCGACCGGCGGAATCGAGCTGGCTCGGCGGCTGGTTTCGAGCAATCGGGGAACGGAGCCCTACGACGCCACGTTGCGCCGGATCTGCGAGGAGATCGAAGCGGACCGGGCGACGCTGGAGCAGCTGGTCACCCGCCTCGGATACGAGAAGAGCCGGGTCAAGCCGGCGCTCGCCTGGCTTGCGGAGAAGGGGGGCCGTCTAAAGCTGAACGGTCGCCTGCGCGGGTATTCGCCGCTCAGCCGGGTGCTCGAGCTCGAGGGGCTGCAGATGGGGATCACCGCCAAGCTGCAGCTTTGGCACGCTTTGCAGCGCCTGGGGCCGAGTCAGACGGCGGACCTCGATCTCGAGGCCTTGGTGCGGAGGGCGGAGGAGCAGAGGTCGACGGTGGAAGAGCTCCACAGGCACGCGGTCGGCGCGCTGACCTCGGCTTGAGGCCAGCGCCTTCCTTCAACGCCTGGTTCCTGCTCGTGGTTGGGACTAGGCCGTCGTCGCCACCCTTCGCCGCCGGCGCTTCGCCTTGGTGGCCTTCTTGGCCGGGTCGACCACCCGGTAGAAATGCTCGATCGCGCCGCGGACCTGCTGTTCATCCACCACCTGGACCAGGTTGGAGTCGCGCAGCTCCGTCACGTGGTAGTTGACCGTGCTCAGCGGCGCCTGCAGCTCGACGCTGAGGTCCTTCGGCGAAAGGGTGCGCCCCCCGTCGATGCCGAGGACTTCCAGGATTGACACGCGGAGCGGGTGGGTATTGGCACGAGCCAGGCGTTCCCAATTCACGACTACCTCACTTTCGTTGACCAAGGAATACCAAAAAATACTATCTTAGATCATCAAAATCGGGTAATATGCCCGCATGAGGGTGGCGAAGGGAGTCCGGATGCGCAGGGGAGCAGGGGGGAAAGCGGCGATTCGTGGAAGCGCCGTCGGCTGTCTCATCGTCATTACCGGGGCGCTTGCCGCCGCTCCAAGCTCGGCAGCCATCATTGGCCCGCAGAATCCCGACGAACCGACCGTCGACAGTCCGTGGCAGGCGGGAACCTGCAAAGCGGATCCACCTCCTCCCAGCCAATGCTCGGTCGGGACGCCGCTGTTTTATGAAGTGGCCTCCGGTCATCCTCCGGTCGGCTTCACGCAGTTCATCGTCAACACCGGCCCGGGTTCGCTGCCCGGAAGCAAAGCGCCGGTGGGCAACCTTCGAACCGTGCGCGTTGACCTGCCGACCGGCCTCACCGTGAACCCGCAGTCGACGAGCCAACAGTGCGACCTGGCACCCGGAGAAAGCCCGGAAAAATGCGCAGTCAAAGCACCGCTCTCGAAAGTCGGCACCAGCGAAGTCACCGCCACCAATCCCGCCACCGGCTTCTCGCAGACCCTGCCCAAAGCCGACGTCTACAACCTCGTTCCGCGAGAAGGGGAACCGGCCCGTTTCGGCTTCAGCCTGCTCGGCAACGACGTCTATCTCGAAGCCGACGTCGCCTGGGAGAGCGACTATCACGAGTACTTCACGATCCATGTCGCCAAACTCAGCCTGCCGACGATCCCGTTGCTCGGTGAATTTGCGCGAATCGCGAAAAACCGCCTCGTCTTCGACGGGATGGCAGGCGAGGACGGCACCTTCATCACGACCCCCCCCACCTGCCTCGGCCAAGCTGCGCCCGGCTCGCCCTTCGAGCACGTCTACTCGACCTGGCTGCGGGCCGATTCGTACGAGGAACCGGATCCAAGCTTCCCCAATGGCTCCGCCTTCGTCGAGTCGAAGATCGCGCCGAAAACCTCGTCGAAAGACTGCGTCTCCGCTCCCTTCGATCCCTCGATCGCGGTCGACCCGAACACCGAGCAGACCGACTCCCCGGCCGGAGCGACGGTCACCGTCAACCTGCCGGAGGTGAAGAACCCGCTGAAGAGCGAAGTGAGCCAGAGCAGCTCGCACGTCCGCTCGGCGAGCACGACCCTTCCGGTCGGCATGGGCCTCAACCCCTCGGCGGCGAACGGCCTGGTCGCCTGCAGCGATGCCCAGTTCAACAAGGGCAACCGCGAAGCCGTCGCCTGTCCGGCGGCCTCGCGAATCGGCACGGTCGAAGTCGACACGCCGCCGCTCCCGGATGGTTCGCTGAGCGGCCCCGTCTACGTCGGCAAGCAGCTCAGCTCGAATCCAGCCTCGGGTGACCTGTACCGGATCTTCGTCGTCGCCGAGTCGTCCAGATACGACATCTCGGCGCGCCTGCTCGGCAAGGTGAAGGCCAACCCGCAGACCGGCCAGCTGACCACCGTCTTCGAAGACGGCCCGCTCGGCAGGATCCCGATTCCCGGGCTGCCGCAGGTGCCCTTCAAGACCTTCCGGCTGAAGCTGAACGGCGGCGCCCAGGCGGCGCTGACGAGCCCGCCGACCTGCGGCCCGAACAAAACCGGCAGCCAGTTCGTCCCCTGGTCCTCCGCCCAGGGCACCGGCCCTGCCGGCTCCGCGGAAGGTCCTTCGCTCGCCCCTCCCGCGACCCCATCGTCGGCATTCGGGTTGAGCAAGCTGCCGGGCGGCGGGGAGTGCCCGAAGACGCTCGCCGCGCGTCCCTTCGCGCCAAGCTTCGCCGCCGACACGGCGAAGCCGGGAGCTGGAGATTTCAGTCCGCTGCACATGGACATCGCTCGCTCCGACGGCAACCAGGAGCTCAAAGGCGTCGACCTCACCCTTCCGCCCGGATTGACCGCGAAGCTGGCCGGGGTCAAGTACTGCCCAGAGGCGGCCATCGCGGCCGCGGCCGCCAGCAGTGGCGGCAGCGAGGCCGCTTCATCGAGCTGTCCGGCCTCCAGCCTGATCGGGCAGGCGAGCATCCGCAGCGGCAGCGGGCCGGCGCCGATCCAGATCGGCGGCAAGGTCTTCCTCGCCGGCCCCTACAAGGGCGCGCCCCTCTCCCTGGCGGTGATCACCCCGGCCACGGCCGGGCCGTTCGACCTCGGCACGGTCGTCGTGAGGGTGGCGCTGTCGCTTCTGCCCCGCACCGCCCAGGTCCACGCCGTATCGGACCCGATCCCCCACGTCTACGGCGGCGCCCTGCTCGACATCCGCTCCGTCTCGGTCAACCTCGACCGCCATGACTTCTCGCTCAACCCGACCAACTGCTCGCAGCTCGGCTTCGGCGGGGCGCTGCTCGGCGGCGGCGCCAACCCCGCCGATCCGGGGCAGCTGGTGCCAGCGCCGATCTCGGCTCCCTTCAAGGCGAGCGGCTGCGAGAAGCTCGGTTTCGCGCCGAAGATCTTCTTCCGTCTCTTCGGCGCGACGCGGCGGGCGAAGAACCCGAAGCTCCGCGCAGTGGTCGTCCCCCATCCGGGCGACGCCAACATCGGCCGCGCGGCGACGATCTTGCCGCGCTCGCTGATCCTCGACCAAGGGAACCTGGCGAAGGTGTGCACCCGTGTCCAGTTCGCCGCCAACGACTGCCCCAAGGACTCGATCTACGGCCACGCCCAGGCGCGGAGCCCGCTGCTCGACGATCCGCTGAGCGGGCCGGTCTACCTGCGCTCCTCCGACAATCCCCTGCCCGACCTGGTCGCCGACCTGCGCGGCCAGGTGAATGTCGAGCTCGACAGCCGCACCGACAGCGTCCACGGCCACATCCGCAGCACCTTCGACATCGTCCCCGACGTGCCGGTCTCCAAGTTCGTCCTCACCCTGCGGGGCGGCCCGAGGGGCCTGCTGGTCAACTCCAGCAACCAGTGCCCGCGCAAGCACGCCGGCAGGAAGAAGGGCGCAAAGGCCAGCAAGGCCAAGCACCGGCGCCGCGGCAAGCGCGTCATCGTGCGCTTCAAAGGCCAGAACGACAAGAAGAGGAACCTGCGGCCGCGCCTGCGCGTGCCGTGCGGCAAGCACAAGTCGCGCGGCGGCCATGGGCACTAGGCCGCTCGACTAGCCTCCCGCGTCGGTGCGCCCGACGCTTTCGGTCCTGATCGTCGCCTGGAACAGCCGCGAGGAGCTCGCGCGGACGCTGCCCGCCCTGCGGCCGGAGTTGGGGGAGGGGGATGAGCTGATCGTCGTCGACAACGACTCCAGCGACGGGACCGCCAGCGCGGTCGGCGAGCTGGCTCCGGGGGCCCGAGTGTTGCCCACTGGCCGCAACGCCGGCTTCGCGGCCGCCTGCAACGAGGGCGCCCGCGAGGCGTGCGGCGACCTGCTCGTCATCCTCAATCCGGACGCGGCGCCGCGTCCGGGCTTCGGTGAGGCGATCCGGCGCCCCTGGGTGGAGGAACGTGGCTGGGCGGCGTGGCAGGCGTTGGTCGCCGACGACGACGGCGCGACGATCAACTCGGCCGGCAACCCGGTCCACTTCACCGGAATCGTCTGGGCGGGGGGCCACGGCCGTTCGATCGACGAGGCCGGGCCAGCCCGGGAGGTGACGGCGCTGTCGGGCGCCTGCCTCGCCGTGCCGCGACGCCGCTGGGAGGAGCTGGGCGGCTTCCCGGAGCGCTTCTTCCTCTACCACGAGGACGTCGACCTCTCGCTTCGGCTGCGGCTCCAGGGCGGGGTGCTGGGGATCGAGCCGGCGGCGGTGGTCGACCACGACTACGAGTTCGGCGCGCGCGAGCACAAGTGGCGCTGGCTCGAGCGCAACCGCTGGGCATTTCTCGTTCGCGTCTACCCGGCCAGCCTGCTGGCCCTGTTGGCGCCGGCTCTCCTTCTTGCCGAGTTGGCGCTTTTCCCCGCCGCCTTCGCCGCTGGGTGGGGGCGGCAGAAGCTCGCCGCGAACGGCGAAGTCGTTCGCTGGCTGCCCCGCCTGCTGCGGGAGCGACGCGACGTGCAGGCGTCGCGCACGGTGAGCGCTGCCGAGTTCGCCACCTGGCTCACCCCGGACCTCGACTCGCCCTTCATCCCGCCCATCGCCCGCTCCCGCCCAGCTCGCCTCTTCCTGCGCACCTACTGGCGCGCCGTTCGCTTCCTGCTTGGCCGTATCCGATATTGACCACCCTGGAGCGGGGTCAATGTCGGATGAGGCGAATCAGCTCGGCTGGCGGATCGGGCGGATCAAAATCTCGTTGACGTCGACGTTGCCCGGCTGCTGCATGGCGAAGATCACGGCGCGGGCGATGTCCTCGTCGCGCAGCGCCCACTCGCCGGGCCGGTTGTCGAAGAAGGGGGTGTCGGTCATGCCCGGCTCGATCACGGTCACTCTGATCCCATCGTTCTCGTGCATCTGGCGCAGCTCGGCCCGAAGCGCCTCGCCGATCGCCGTCGCCGCCCACTTCGTCGCCGAGTAGAGCGATCCCGGCAGAACGCGGCGGCCCGCGACCGAGCTGGTCACCAGGAAGTGGCCGTCGCCGCGCTCGAGCAGGTGGGGGAGGGTGGCGCGGATCGTCAGCGCAACCCCGTAGACGTTGGTGAGCACCATCGAGCGCCATTGCTCCGGCGACTCCTCGAGGAACCCGCGGCTGGCGCCGAAGCCGGCGTTGGCGAAGACCGCGTCGATGCGTCCGAAGGCGTCGAGGCCGGCCGCCGCCATCGCCTCGACCTGCTCCCACTCGGTGACGTCGCAGCGCACCGCCAGTGCCCGCTCCTCGCCGCCGAGCTCCTCGACTAGGTCCCGCAGCGGCTCCAGCCGCCGGGCCGCCAGCACCAGCCGGTGCGTCCCGGCGGCGGCCCGCGCCGTGGCGGCGCCGATGCCGCTGGACGCTCCGGTGATGAGCAGCACTGGGTCATCGCTCATGCGGCGATTCTCTCAGCTTCACGCCCGCCGATCTCCCCTTGCGATAATCCCCGGTCCGTGGATCCCGGCCGCAAGCGAAAGATCCGGCTCGTGGTGGCGCTCGGCGTCGCCGTCCTGCTCGGCGTCGCGCTCGTCTACACGTCGTTCAGCGCCTCGAGCGAGGCGAAAGAGCCCTCGCAGCTGATCGGCGCCTCCTCCGGTGGCAGCTACGAGCTGACCGGCAAGGTCGTCAAGGGATCGGTTCGACACCAGGGCGAGGGGATCAGCTTCCGGGTCGCCGACCGCGACGATCCCACTCAAAGCATCCCGGTCAGCTACACGGGCACCATCCCCGACCCCTTCCGCGGCGGTCGCGAGATCGTGCTGAGCGGGACCCTCGAGAACCGGGTCTTCGTCGGCGAACGGGACACGCTCGTCACCAAGTGCCCGTCGAAGTTCACCACCGGCGATGGCTAGCCTCGGCAGCGCCCTCCTGGCGCTCGCCTTCCTGACGGCGAGCTTCGCCGCGGTTGCCGCGCTGGTCGGGCGCGACGGCGAGCGCCGCTGGGTCGACCTCTCGCGGCGCGCAATCTATGGCCTCTTCGGCCTCCTCACCGTGTGCGTGATCCTGATCGAGATCGCCTTTGCCGGCGACGACTTCTCCTTCAACATCGTCCAGCAGCACTCCTCGATCGAGACGCCGACCTTCTACAAGCTGGCGGCGATGTGGTCGAGCCAGGAGGGCTCGCTGCTGCTCTGGGCCTGGGTGCTCTCGATCGCCTCCTCCCTGGCCCTGTACGCGACCCGCGCCAAGCTGCGCGAGATCGTTCCGTACGCGACCGCGGTCATGGCGGGCATCGCCGCCTTCTTCACCGGGTTGATGCTCTTCGCCGGCGGTGTGAACCCCTTCTCCACCCTTGACCCGGCGCCGGCCGATGGCATCGGGCTCAACCCGCTGCTTCAGCACCCGAGCATGATGATCCATCCGCCGATGCTCTACTCGGGGTACGTCGCCTTCACGATCCCCTTCGCCTTCGCAATCGGAGCGCTGATCACGCGGCGCCTCGACGCCGCCTGGATCCGCTCCACGAGGCGCTTCGCCCTGATCGCCTGGGCCCTCCTCGGCTTCGGCCTCCTGCTCGGCGCCCGCTGGTCCTACACCGAGCTGGGCTGGGGCGGCTACTGGGCCTGGGACCCAGTCGAGAACGCGGCGCTGATGCCGTGGCTGATGGGCACCGCCTTCCTGCACTCGATCATGGTCCAGGAGAAGCGCGGCATGCTCAGGGTCTGGAACGCCTGCCTGATCGTCGCCACCTTCTCGCTGGCGCTGCTCGGCACCTTCCTCGTCCGCTCCGGCGTCCTGCAGTCGATCCACGCCTTCGGCGACAGCACCGTCGGCCCCTACATCCTCGGCCTCATCGCCGTGGTCCTGGTCGGCTCGACGGCGCTGATCGTCTCCCGGCTCGACGACCTCCGCTCCGAGAAGCGGATCGACTCGCTCGCCTCCCGCGAGGCCGTCTTCCTCGTCAACAACCTGCTCCTGGTCGCGCTGACCGTCGCCATCTTCTGGGGCACCTTCTTCCCGCTGATCTCGGAGCTGTTCACGGGGGACAGGGCCTCACTGGCGGCGCCGTGGTTCGACCGCTACACGACCCCGCTCGCGATCGTGCTCGTGCTCTTCACCGGAATCGGGCCGCTGCTCGCCTGGCGGCGGGTCAGCTGGGCCTCGGCGAGGCGCGTCTTCCTCGTGCCGGCGCTAGCCGGGCTCATCGCCGGCGTTGGGCTGGCCCTGTTCAGCGACGCCGCCCACAAGCCCTGGGCGCTGACGCTCTTCGCGTTCGCCGCCTTCGCCCTCACCGGGCTTGCTCAGGAGTTCTGGCGCGGCGCGGCGGCGAGGCGCTCGCTCAGCGGCGGCTCGCTGCCGGCGGCGCTGGTCGGCGTCGTCGCGCGCAACCGCCGTCGCTACGGCGGCTACGTCGTCCACGCCGGGGTTGCGGTGCTGCTGATCGGCATCGCCGCGTCGTCGAGCTTCCAGACCAAGCAGGACGTGCGCTTGCGACCGGGGCAGAGCGCCGTCGTCGACGGCCACACGGTGACCTACGTGCGACCGACCGCAGGGGTCGACCGCCTCGCCTTCACCGCCGGCGCGGTCCTGCGAGTGGAGAAGGACAACGAGAGCTTCACCCTGCATCCCACGCGGCGCTTCTACCGCCCGACCGGGGTGGAAGGGGGCACGATCTCCAACTACTTCGCGGGCGAATCGGACAGCGACATCGGCCTCAAGGCCGGTCTCGGCAGCGATTTCTGGACCGCCCTGCAGCCGAGCATCCTCGGCATCCAGCGCGCCGCCCGCGCAGCGGACGCGGGCTTCGAAGCCTGCGTCGGCGGCGCGCCGGGGACGCCGCCGCAGTGCAGGGCGGTCTCGCGTCTGATGCGAGCGGCGGCCGCCAACCCGCGCCTACGTCCGCTCGCGCTCGCCCAGATCGAAGACCTGCAGACGGCGACCGCGAGGCAAATCGCCCAGGGCTACCTGGCGGAAACCGCCCCCGCGACCTTCCGGGTGATCGTCAACCCGCTGGTCACCTGGATCTGGATTGGCGGCCTGATCTCCCTCGCCGGCGCCCTGATCGCGATCTGGCCCGGTCGCGGCGGCCGCCGTCGTCCCGCCGCCGACACCGAGCTGGAGGCCCTCAAGGAAGCCAAGTACCGCGAGATCCGCGACGCCGAGCTCGACCACGCGGCCGGCAAGCTCTCCGACCGGGACTTCGCGCTGCTCGACGCGGAGCTGCGGGAGGAGGCGGTCGAGATCCTCGACGGGGCAAACGGCAACGGCGCCGTTTCGCGGCCGGCCGAACCCGTTTAGATCTTCAGCAGCACCAGCGTGTTGATCACGAAGAGGACGGCGAAGAAGACCGTGGCCCGGTCCAGGTTGCGCTCGACCATCGAGCCGCCGCCGAAGGAGCTGCCGCCGCCGCCGATGCCGAAGGCGCCGGAGAGGCCGGCGTCTTTGCCCGAGTGCAGGAGGATCAGGAAGATCACGATCACCGCGATCAGGACCTGGAGGACGGCGAGGAAGGTGTACACGTGCGGGATGGTAGCGGGGAAGCTCGGAGGGAGCGCTTGACAGAACTCATGTTCGTGTTGCGGCGGTTGACAGATGCAGCTATGCTGTCAACCAAGCAGACGAATTACGGCGATCTGACAAGGAGGAGTCCCGAATGGAGGCACACGCCCATCCAGCCGCCCCCGACCTGAGCCCGGCGGCATGGCACGACGCGAAGCGCTACGCCTGGCTGTTGGGACTGATCGTTCCCCTGCTGCCCTTTCTCGCCTGGGCCGGGGTGCAGGTGACCGGCCTCGGCGTCTTCTGGTTCTTCGGACCGGTCCTCGTCTTCGTCATCTTCCCGCTGCTCGACGCGATCGCCGGAATGGACGCCGAGAACCCGCCCGACAGCATCATCAAATGGCTCGAACAGGACCGCTACTACCGCTGGTGCACCTACATCTTCATCCCGGTCCAGTACGCCGGGCTGGTCTTCGCCTGCTGGCTCTGGGCGGAGGGGGGCCTATCGATCGTCGACAGCGTCGGCCTGGCGCTGACGATGGGCATGGTCAGCGGGATCGCGATCAACACCGCGCACGAGCTCGGCCACAAGCGGGCCGACCTGGAGAAGTGGCTGAGCAAGGTCGCCCTCGCCCAGAGCGGCTACGGCCACTTCTTCATCGAGCACAACCGCGGCCACCATGTGCGCGTCGCGACGCCGGAGGACCCGGCCAGCGCCAGGCTGGGCGAGAGCTTCTGGGCCTTCCTGCCGCGAACCGTCTCCGGCAGTCTCAGCTCGGCCTGGGGGCTGGAGCGCGTACGGCTCGACCGCATGGGCCACTCCGTCTGGTCGATCCACAACGACATCCTCCAGGCCTGGGCGATGACCGTCGGGCTCTTCGCGCTGCTGGCGGTCGCCTTCGGGCCGGTCGTCCTGCCCTACCTTTTGCTGCAGGCGGTGCTCGGCTTCTCCCTGCTCGAGGTCGTCAACTACCTCGAGCACTACGGGCTGCTGCGCCAGAAGAAGGAAGACGGCCGCTACGAGCGCTGCCTCGCCCAGCACAGCTGGAACAGCAACAACGTCGCCTCCAACGTCCTCCTCTACCACCTGCAGCGCCACAGCGACCACCACGCCAACCCGACCCGCCGCTACCAGGCGCTGCGCCACGTCGAGGAAGCGCCGCAGCTGCCCACCGGCTACGCCGGCATGATCGTCCTCGCCTGGTTCCCGCCGCTCTGGCGCCGGGTGATGGACCGGCGCCTGCTCGACCACTACGGCGGCGACCTCGGCCGTGCCAACGTCGAGCCGCGGGCGAAGCGCCGCCTGCACGCCCGCTACGGCGGGGCCGAAGCATGAGCGCCTTTCGCTGCCCCGGCTGCGGCTACGTCTACGACGAGGCGGCCGGTCATCCCCGCGAGGGCTTCCCGCCCGGCACCGTCTGGAGCGAGGTGCCGGACGACTGGCACTGCCCCGACTGCGGCGTGCGGGACAAGGTTGACTTCGAGCCGGTCGACGGGGACGAGTGACCGCCCCCGCTGCCACGATTGGCGCCGTGGAGGCGCGCACCCCCTACGCGCAGGCGGCGCGGCAGCTGCTGCGCGAGACCCTGCTCGCCGCGGCGCGCGACGAGGTCCAGCGGCGGCCCTGGTCGGAGATAACGATGGCCGAGATCGCCGCCGCGGCGGGGGTCAGCCGCCAGACCCTCTACAAGGAGTTCGGCAGCCGCGACGAGTTCGCCCAGGCGCTGGTCATACACGAGGGCGAGCGCTTCCTCGACGCCGTCGACACGGCCGTCCGTCAGCACCTCGACGACCCGCGTGCCGCGGTCGGCGCCGCCCTCGAGACCTTCCTGCGCACCGCCGGCGAGGACCCGTTGGTCCGCATCCTGCTCAGCGACGACGGCAGCGCCGGGCTGCTTCCGTTCGTCACCACGCAGGGGATGCCGGTCGTCCACTGGGCGACCGCCCGGCTCACCACCACGATCGAAGACGGCTGGCCGCAGGCGCCGCCGCCGAAGGCTCGCCTCCTCGCCGAATCCCTGGTCCGTCTCGCGATCAGCCACGTCACCGCCCCCGGCGACTCCCCCGAGACGACCGCCGCCCGGGCCGGCGAGCTGCTCGGGCCGTTCATCGACGAGGCGCTGGGTGCCTGAGCGCCGAGCGGAGCTTTAGTCGGACGTGCGCGTCTCGAGCAGGAGGGTCACCGGGCCGTCGTTGACGAGGGCGACGCCCATGCAGGCGCCGAAGACGCCCTTCCGCGCGCCGAGGCGCTCGCAGAAGCGGTCGTAGAGCGGCTCGGCTCGCTCGCCGGGCGCCGCCTCGAGATAGCTCGGACGGTTCCCCTTGCGCGCGTCGCCGTAGAGGGTGAACTGGCTGACGCAGAGGATCTCCCGGTCGCCGAGCGGCTCGTTCGTCCGTCCCTCGGCGTCGTCGAAGATGCGCAGCGCCCGCACCTTCTCGGCCAGCCGATCGGCGTCTTGGGGACCGTCGTCGCGATGCACTCCGAGCAGGACCAGCATGCCGGGCCCGATCTGCGCCAGGCGCTCGCCCTCGACGTCGACCGCCGCCTGGCTGACCCGCTGGACCAGCGCCCTCACTGGCTCCGCCTTGCCATCGCCGCAAAGCTACCGTTGGCGTTCGGGTCGTGTCCACGCTAGCGTGGACACGTGGCCAAGTGGGGAATCCTGGTGGTCCTGGCGGTCGCTCAGTTCCTGATGGTCCTCGACCAGGCAGTGATGAACGTAGCCATCTCGCAGCTGGTCGAAGACTTCGACACCACCGTCACCACGATCCAGGCTGTGATCGCGCTCTACGCGCTGGTGATGGCGGGCCTGATGCTGACCGGCGGCAAGCTCGGCGACCTCTGGGGACGTCGTCGCGCCTTCGCGATCGGCCTCGTCATCTACGCCATCGGGTCGGGGCTGACCGCCGCCTCCTGGAACGTGCCGAGCCTGATGCTCGGCTGGTCGATCCTGGAGGGGATCGGCGCCGCCCTCGTCCTGCCGGCGCTGGTCGCCCTCGTCGCCGGCTCCTACAAAGGCGCGGACAGGGCAGTCGCCTACGGCGTCCTCGGCGGCGTCGCCGGCGCCGGCATCGCCGTCGGCCCGATTCTCGGCGGCTGGGTCACCACCGACTTCACCTGGCGGCTGGTCTTCGTCGGCGAGGTCGTGGTCGCTCTCGGCATCCTCGTCGGCACCCGCATGATCCGCGAACCCCAGCGCAGTGGAGGCCGATCCGGCCTCGACTGGGTCGGCAGCGTGCTCTCCGCCTCGGGACTCTCGCTCGTCGTCTTCGGCGTCCTGCAGGCGAGCAACTGGGGCTGGCTGCAGCCGCGCAGCTCGCCCGTCGAGCCCTTCGGCTTCTCCCTGACGCCGTTCGTGATCGCCGCGGGCGCTCTGGTCCTCGCCGGGTTCGCCGCCTGGGAGCGGCGGCGCGAGGAGCGCGACCTCGCTCCGCTCGTGCACCTCGGCCTGCTTCGCATCCGCTCGCTGCGCGGCGGCGTCTCGATGCTGCTCGCCCAGAACCTGGTCCTGATGGGCATCTTCTTCACGATCCCGCTCTACCTGCAGATCGTCCAGGGGCTCGATGCGCTGGAAACCGGGGTGAGGATGCTGCCGACCTCGGCGGGACTTTTCTTCACCGCACTCGCCGGCTCGGCGCTGGCCTCGCGTTACGCCGCCCGAACCCTCGTACGGGCGGGCCTCGTGGTCGTGCTCGCCGCGACCGTGATGCTGATGGCGACGATCGAGCCCGAGCTCGACAACGGCCCCTTCCTTGTCGCGATGGGAGTGCTCGGCGTGGGGATGGGGCTGATCGTCTCCCAGCTCGGCAACGTCGTCCAGTCGTCGGTTGGCGACGGCGACCGTAGCGAGGCGGGCGGCCTGCAGAACACCGCTCAGCAGCTCGGCTCCTCGTTGGGCACGGCGCTGCTGGGGGCGATCGTGATCAGCGGGCTGATCGCCGCCTTCAGCTCGAACATCGCCGCGGACCCCCGCATCTCCAGCGACGTCCAGGGTGAGGTCGAAGTGCAGCTGAGCGCCGGCGGCAGCTTCGTCGCCTCCTCGCAGGTCCGGTCCGGCGCCGAAGCGGCGGGACTCGATCCGGCGACCGTCGACGCGCTCGTCGAGAACTACGAAGAAGCGCAGCTGACGGCGTTGAAGACCGCCTTCCTCTTTGCCGCCTTCCTCGTCATCGTTTCCTTCTGGACCACCAGGCGCCTGCCGACCCAGCGCTTCGAGCAGCTGCAGACCGGCTCCGACCCGCCGCTCGCCGAGCCGGTCGCCGCCTGATCGTGTCCGCTTCAATCCACCGCCATCCGGGCACGCCGAGCGAGCGCGCCGCCGCCGGCCGCGCGGCGCGCGCGGCGGCGCCGCGCTCCAGCCATGGCGCGTGGGCGCCCTCGGCCGGTCGGGCTGATCCCGTCGAGCTGCTCGAGAGCCAGGCCGGCTCGCGGGTGGGGCAGCTGGTTCCGCTGCGCTACGGCCGGATGCTGGCCTCCTCCTTCACCTTCTACCGCGGCGCTGCGGCGGTGATGGCGGCTGACCTCGCCGGGACGCCGCGGTCTGGCTTCGAGACCCAGCTCTGCGGCGACGCCCACCTCTCCAACTTTGGTGCCTTCGCCTCTCCCGAGCGGCGACTCGTCTTCGACCTCGACGACTTCGACGAGACCCTGCCGGGTCCCTGGGAGTGGGACGTGAAGCGGCTCGCTGCCAGCTTCTCGCTGGCCGGTCGCGATCGCGGTTGCGATGACGGGCAGCGCCGCCGCATCGTGCTCGCCGCGGCGCGCGAATACCGCGAGACGATGCGGCACCTGGCGCGGCTTGGCAATCTCGAATCCTGGTACCAGCAGCTCGACGCGGAGGCGATCGCGGCGCGCTGGGCGACCGTGGGGGGAGCCAGGCAGCGCCGTGCCTTCGAACGCAACATGGCGAAGGCGCGCGGGAAGAACAGCGGCCGTGCCTTATCGAAGCTGGCCGAGGAGGTGGATGGCGAGCTGCGCATCCGAAGCGACCCGCCGCTGGTCGTGCCTTTCAGGGAGCTGGTCGAGGAGGCGGGTGGGACGGATCCCGAGGCGCGCCTGCTGGAGGTCCTTTCGGCCTACCGCGACTCGCTCGGGGTCGAGCGGCGCAAGCTGCTCGACGGCTACCGCCTGATCGACGCCGCCTTCAAGGTCGTCGGTGTGGGCAGCGTCGGCACGCGGGCCTGGATCGCGCTGATGCTGGGCCGCGACGAGGGGGACCCACTCTTCCTCCAAATCAAGGAGGCTCAGCGATCGGTGCTCGAGCCGCACCTGGCGTCGAGCGATTTCGACCACAAGGGCGAGCGGGTCGTCCACGGACAGCGCCTGATGCAGGCGAGCAGCGACATCCTGCTCGGTTGGGTGAGGGCTACCGGCCTGGACGGCGAACCGCGCGACTTCTACGTCCGCCAGCTATGGGACTGGAAGGGCTCGGCGCAGGTCGACTCGATGGACGCGCGCGGGCTGGGCGCCTATGCCGAGATCTGCGGCACGACCCTCGCCCACGCCCACGCTCGCGGCGGCGACCGGATCGCGATCGGCGCCTACCTGGGCAAGGGTGACGTCTTCGACCGGGCGATGGCCGAGTTCGCCGAGGCCTACGCCGACCAGAGCGAACGCGACTACGAAGCGCTGCGCGGGGCAGCGAACACCGGTCTGATCGAGGCGACGCCGGAACCGGCTTGACGACCGGTCAGTCGTCGTCGTGACGATGGCGGATCGCCCAGAGCTCGAACCAGATCAGGCCCAGGAGGAGCGAGCCGAAGACGAGGAAGGGCGGCAGCCAGCCGCCGGGGCGGGCGATCGCCAGGCTGGCGACGACGAAGGCGTCGGCGGCGAGCAGGAAGGCGCTCAGCACCGGCCGCATCGTGGCCCAGCCAGTTCGGTCGCCGCGGCGGGGGGGTCGAGGGCTCATCGGCACCCGCCCGCCTGGCTCAGCGCAGGGGCGGGAGCGGCACTGGATTCGACGGTGGAGCGCCGTCCGGCAGCAGGCTCGCCAGGTAGATGACCACCGGCTTCGAGCCGCGGTTGGCGGCTTCGTGGACGTCGGAGGGCTGCTCGACGATCCACTCGCCGGACCCGATCCGGCCGGTCTGCCCGGGCGCGATCCTGCGCACCACGGTCGGGCTCTGGTCCGACTCGCCGCGCCGCACGACCACCGAGCCGCGCCTCACCGCGTAGCTGAGGACCCCTGACTGGATGCGCGCGACCTGCGTTCCGAGGTGGTGGTGGGTGGCGAGCTTGGCGCCGGGTTCGACCACGACACGGCTGAGGACCATCGTCCGGCCTGGCGCGCCTTGCACGTTGGACGTCTGCGCCAGCGCGTTGCGAACCGCGGTGGGCGCCGCCTCGGTATTGCCGAATGCGGCCGGGATCAGGGCGCCGAGGCCCACCCCGATCGCCAGCGAGACGACGAGCGTCAGGCGCGCTCCGGCGAGGCGAGACATGAAGCCAGGCTATGGGTCGGGGTGGACGGGGCCCGGCGCTTTCCCGTTCGGCAACGCGAAGACCCCCGGCTGGCGGGGGTCTTCTCGATGCGGCTGAATGGAGTCGAACCATCACGCCCCGTTAGGGGCACAAGGCCCTCAACCTTGCGCGTCTACCAGTTCCGCCACAGCCGCTCGCGGGCGGTCGATTCTAGATGTTTGGCGGTGGGAGGGCGGGTGGCATTGGTGGGCGCCCTGCTGCGGCAAGCCGCTTTCCCTTGCGGTCGTCCGGAATGGGGGGTACCCTGCGAACAGGTGTTCGAACGTCTGCGGCTATTTCCCGACGAGGAGGACCAGCGGGTGGATCTGGATCTGACCAAGAGACAGAAAGAGATCTTCGACTTCATTCGCCGCTACGCGGCGAAGACCGGCTATCCGCCGACGGTGCGGGAGATCGGCAAAGCGGTGGGCCTGCACTCCTCCTCGACGGTTCACGCCCACCTCGCCAACCTCGAGAAGATCGGCCTGCTGCGGCGCGACCCCTCCAAGCCGCGTGCGATCGAGCTGCTCTTCGACAGGGCGAAGAAGACGATCCTGCCCGAAGGCCCCGGTTTGCCCCTGATCGGCCACGTCGCCGCCGGCGCGCCGATCCTCGCCGAAGAGAACATCGAGGAATACATCGAGATCCCCGACGTGATCGGCGGGGAGGACGGCGACTACGTGCTCCGGGTGCGGGGCGAAAGCATGGTCGGAGCGGGCATCTTCGAGGGCGACTACGTGGTTGTGCGCCCGGCCGAGGACGCGAACGACGGTGAGATTGTCGTCGCCCTGCTCGGCGAAGAGGCCACGGTCAAGCGCTTCTTCAGGGAACCGGACCACATCCGCCTGCAGCCCGAGAACGAGACGATGGAGCCGATTCGCAGCGCCGAGGTGGCCGTGATCGGCCGTGTCATCGGCGTCGTCAGAAAAGTCTGACTTCTGTCGCGAGGCCGCCCAAGCCCGGTACCATCGACGGGCGGGCCGAGCGACCGCGGGGGGAGAGAAAACCCTTCGAGGAAAGTCCGGACACCACAGGGCGAGGGCGGTGGGTAACGCCCACCCGGGGAAACCCGCGGGAAAGTGCCACAGAAACACACGGCCGATGGCGCGGCCACACGTGAGCCGCGTACAGGCAAAGGTGAAATGGTGCGGTAAGAGCGCACCGGCGCCGCGGCGACGCGGCGGCCAGGCAAACCCCGCCCGGTGCAAGGCCAAACAGGATCGTCGACCCTGCCCGGCGAGGTCCAGGTAGGCCGCAGGGCCGCTGCGGCGGCCCCTCGGGGCTCCGGCTCCGGTGAGATAGATGGTCGCTCCCGACAGGATCCGGCTTACAGGCCCGCTAACGGAAAGGCCCCCTCCTCGGAGGGGGCCTTTTCCAAACCTCGTCATCGATTTCTGTCTTAGCGTCTGCTAACGTGCCGCCAACTTCCGCTGAATCTCCGCCACATACCGCGGGGAGCGGGGGACCCACGAGTTGGGGCGAATCGCCGGCATCTGCCGCGTAGCGCAGCTCTTTCAGCGCGAGCCCGTCAGCTAACCCCGCAAGCGCTTGGAAAGAGCGATGCAGAAAGTTGGAAACCGCCCCTGGCGGCAAGATCAGCCTCGACCTGGGCGCGCCGATCTCGAGCGCCGGCGCCGGCGTGCGCCCTGGGCGCTTCCGCTGCTCGTCGCGGCGGCCCTGACCATCTCGGCGGCGCCTGCGCAGGGCATGACCGGCGGCGCCTCCCCGGTGGCTCCCGGCGGCGCCCATGCGGCCAGCGACGTGGCGTTCTCGCCGATGCGTTGGGCCGGCGCCACCTGGTATGGACCCGGTCTTTACGGAAACCACACCGCCTGCGGGCAGCTGCTGCTTCCCGGCACGATCGGCGTCGCCCACCGCAGCCTTCCCTGCGGGACCACGGTCAAGCTGGTCTACGGCGGCCGCTCGATCCTCACCCAGGTCATCGACCGCGGCCCATACACCCGCGGAAACTCGTGGGACCTGACCCTGGCCGCCGCGCGCGCCCTCGGCTTCGAGGAGGTCGGCGCCGACCGGATCGGCTACGCCGTGCCGCTCCAGTACGCGCGGAGCCCGGGCTAGCTGCCGCCGCGGTCCCGGCTAGGCTTCGCCCGTCCCAGCAGGGCTTTTCACGAGAGGAGTGGCATGTCGAGGTCTTTCCCAAGAGCTGCTGTCGCCGCACGAGGCCGCCTTGGCGGGGCGATCGCCATCGGCGCCTGCCTCGCCGCCCTGATCGCGATGGCTGCCGGCGCCGGCGCGGCGACCGGCTCGCGCACGACGGTCGTCCTGGGCAGCACCGCGACCATGCCTGATCCGTCCTGTCCGGAGCTGCCCTGCCAGGCGGTCGGCAGCGTCACCGGGTTCCAGGTCAGCACCGAGCAGGGCGGCCTGCCATTCCGGGTGAGGCGAGACGGACGGGTGAAGGCCTGGACCCTGACCCTCTCGGAGCCGACCAGCAAGCAGCGCGCCTTCTTCAACGGCTTCTTCGGCACTCCGCCCGAGGCCAGGCTCGCGATCCTGCGCCGCGTCCCGGGCAGCGAGCCGCCGCGCTACAACCTGCGCAGCCAGGGCTCGATCCACGTGCTCAGCCCCTACCTCGGCCAGACGGTCAAATTCGGCGCCAACCTGAGGGTCGAAAAGGACGACATCGTCGCCCTCACGATCCCCACTTGGGCACCGGCCTTCGCCCAGAACCTGACGGCGAAGGACTCCTGGCGCGCCAGCCGCGAACCGGGCAAATGCACCAACACCACCGACGTCCGCCAGGGCGAGCCCCAGCAGAAGGTGGGGACCCGAGCCACCTACGGCTGCCGCTACTCGACCGCGCGCCTCCTCTACACCGCAACCGTGGTCGAGGACTGAGCGGCCCTCAGCGGCCTAGGCCGCTGAGGGAAGCACTTCCGGCGTCGCCTGATCTTTGGGCAGCGCCGCCGCACTGGCGATCAGGCTCTGGAACTCGTTCAGCGCCAGATGCGCGACCGCCTCGAGGATCTCTTCGTCGCTCCAGCCGATCTCCCGCGCCTCCTCGTGCAGGTGGTGCGGGGGATAGCCGTCCTCGGCCTCGAGGATCGCCTTCAGGTACTCGAGCAGGGCCGCCTGCTTGGCGTCGCCCGAGTTGAAGCTGCGGGCGCGCGAGACCTCGTCCAGCCCGAGCCCGGCGCGTCGCGCCGACTTCGCGTGCTGGGCGATGCTGTAGGAGTCGTGCCGGTGCTCGGCAACGGCCAGCGCGATCCGCTCGCGGGTCGCGATCGGCAGCACGCCGCCGCGCAGCTCCGAGCGCATCCGGGTGTAGGCGCGCAGCACGGCTGGGGCGCCGGCGAGGACGCCGACGAACTTGGTTACCGCGCCGCCGGCCGCCTGGATGCTCTTGATCAGGGGAGCGCTCTCGTCGGGGGCCGTCAACTCGTCGTGGATCTGAAATCTGCTCACTGCCGTTTTTACCGTCACTTGCATCCCGCCTTTGGCTCCTTGTGGCGGATTCCGCTTCGCAGAGCCCTTAACGTGGCCTTTACTTTACTTTGAGCCATTAACTTACGCGAAGTAAGTTATACCGCCATTCGGGCCCTCCCGCAAGCCTTCTGCGGCCGACGTCACATACCCGTAATACGACGATTCGCACCCGGTCGGTTCAGTTCGCCTATCTTTGCCCCGACCCAGCCAAGCAGCCACGAAAGAGAGAGCGGGGATGGCAGAGCAACCGACGAGCGCCGCCGACGTAGCCGAGATCGTCAAGGAGCGCGACGTCCGCTTCATCCGGCTCTGGTTCACCGACGTCCTCGGCCACCTCAAGAGCTTCTCGATCAACGCGGCCGAGCTCGAGGACGCGCTGGAGGGGGGGATGGGCTTCGACGGCTCCTCGATAACCGGCTTCAACCCGATCGAGGAGTCGGACATGATCGCGATGCCCGACCCATCGACCTTCGCGATCATTCCCTGGCGGCCGGAGGAAGAGAACGCCGTCGCCCGGATGTTCTGCGACATCCGCGTTCCCGGCGGCGACCCCTACGAGGGCGACCCGCGCTGGATCATGCGCCGTGCCCTCGAGCGGGCCCAGGACATGGGTTTCGACGCCTACAACATCGGCCCCGAGCTCGAGTACTTCTACTTCCGCTCCGCCAAGCCGGACGGCGGCGTGCCCGAGGTGCTCGACGAGGGCGGCTACTTCGACCTGACCACGCTCGACGCCGGCTCCGACGTGCGCCGCGAGACCATCCTGGCGCTGGAAAAGATGGGCATCCACGTCGAGTACGCCCACCACGAGGTCGGCCCCTCCCAGCACGAGGTCGACATGCGCTACAAGGACGCGCTGCGGATGTCCGACGACTGCATGACCTACCGCATCGTCGTCAAGGAGTACGCGATGAAATACGGCTGGCACGCGACCTTCATGCCGAAGCCGCTCTTCGGCGAGAACGGCTCCGGGATGCACGTCCACCAGTCGCTGGCCAAGGACGGCAGGAACGCCTTCTTCGACCCCGACGACCAGTACTTCCTCTCCGCCACCGCCAAGGCCTTCATCGCCGGGCAGCTGCGCCACGCGCGCGAGATCTCGCCGCTGTTCGCCCAGTGGGTCAACTCCTACAAGCGCCTCGTGCCCGGCTTCGAGGCCCCGGTCTACCTCGCCTGGTCGCGGCGCAACCGCTCGGCCCTGATCCGGGTGCCGCTGTACCACCCGGGCAAGGAGGGGGCCACGCGGGCGGAGCTGCGCTGCCCCGACCCCGCCTGCAACCCCTACCTCTGCTTCGCCGGCATGCTGCAGGCCGGGCTGGAGGGGATCGAGAAGGGCTACGAGCTGCCCGAGCCGATGGAGCAGAACCTCTACCACCTCTCGCCGGACGAGCGCTCCCAGCGGGGCATCGAGCAGCTGCCGGAGACGCTCGGCGAAGCGATCGACATCGCCGCCGACTCGGAGCTGGTCCTGCGCACGCTCGGCGAGCACACCTTCCGCCGCTTCGTCGAGATCAAGCGGCAGGAATGGGACGACTACAGGGTGCGGGTCACCCCGTACGAGATCGAGAACTTCCTGCCGGTCCTCTAGCGCTCGGCTTCGCGGCGCGAGAGCGCCGAGGGCCACCAGAAGTCGTCGCCCACGCTCAGCGCTATGGCCGGGACGAGGATGCTGCGGACCAGGAAGGTGTCGAGGAGGACGCCGAAGGCGACCGTGAAGCCGAGCTCGGTGAGGAAGGTCAGGGGCAGGACGGCGAGGACCGAGAAGGTGCCGGCGAGCACGATGCCGGCGCTGGTGATCACCGTGCCGGTCACCGCCAGGGCCCGCAGGATGCCCTGTTCGGAGCCGTGCCGGGTGGTCTCCTCGCGAGCGCGGGCGATCAGGAAGATGTTGTAGTCGACGCCGAGCGCGACCAGGAAGACGAAGGCGAAGAGCGGCAGCGAGGGATCCGAGCCCGGGAAGCCGAAGACGACGTGGAAGACGAAGTAGCCGACGCCGAGCGCCGCGAGGAAGCTGAGGATCACCGTCCCGATCAGGATCAGCGGCGCCACCACCGCCCGCAGCAGCGCCATGAGGATCAGGAAGACGACCACGAGGATGAGCGGCGGGATCACGATCGAGTCCCATCCCGCCGCGTCGCGGACGTCGAATTCGACCGCGGTCGGCCCGCCGACCAGCGTGCCCGGGGCGACGCGGTGCGCCGCTTCGCGCATCGGCTCGACCAGGTCGAAGGCCTCGGTCGAGTAGGGGTTCGGCTCCAGGACCGCCTGCACGAGGGTCCCCGGCGCTCCCGCGGCGACCGGCTGGGAGACCGCCTCGACGCCTTCGACCCGAGCCACCGAGCGGCGCACCGCGGGCAGGTCGGCGCGATCGGCTACGACGACGTCGGTCAGGGCGGTGGTCCCCGAGGGAAAGCTCCTGTCGAGCAGGTGCTGTCCTTCGACCGATTCGACTTCGGTGCGGTAGCTGTCTTCGCTGGTCAGCCCGGTCGAGAAGAAGGCGAAGCCAGCGCAGAAGACCAGCAGGACGGCGATCGCGCCGGTCATCACCCGGCGCGGTGAGATCGCGACCCGGTCGCCGATTCGTTTCCAGAAGCCGTGCGTCGCATCGGCGGTGTGCTCGAGGCGGTGGCGGCGGATCTCGTAGGGCGTGAAGATCGCCCGGTCGAGCGGTCCGACGATCAGCGAGGGGATGCGGCCGCGGCTGACGACGCGGAGCAGCCAGTTGACCAGGACCAGCGGCAGCAGCACGAGGACGAGCAGGCAGGCGAGGAAAACCGTCACGAAGGCGCTGAGCCCCGAGCCCTCGACGATCCGGCGCCGCCCCCGCTCGGAGATCCCGGCCGGCTCGGGCGCCGTCTCCGGCGTGTGCGGGACGAAGGGCCAGAAGGCACGGCGGCCGAAGATCGTCAGCAGAGCCGGCAGCAGGGTCAGCATCGAGAGCGCCGCGCAGGCGATGCCGATCGCCGCGATCGGCCCCAGCCCGGACGTGCCGTTGACCTTGGCCACCGTGAGGCAGAGCAGCGCCGCGATCACGGTCGCCGCCGAGGCGAAGATCGCCGGCCCCGCGGAGGCCAGGGCGGTGCGCATCGCCTCGTGCTTGTCGACCGTCCGATGGAGCTCCTCGCGATAGCGAGCGACGAGCAGCAGCGCGTAGTCGGTGCCCGCGCCGAGAACGAGCACCGACATGATCGAGCTCGACTGGCCGTTGATCGTCACCCCCAGCTCCGAGACGCCGTAGCCGATCGACCGCGAGAGCGTCTCGGCGAAGAGCACCGCCGCCAGCGGGATGAAGAAGAACATCGGCGAGCGGTAGATGACGATCAGCAGGAAGATCACCAAGCTCAATGCCGCAAGCAGCAGCGTGCCGTTGATGCCTTCGAAGACTTCGATCGCGTCGGCCGAGAAGCCGGCGCCGCCGGTGATCTTCACCTCGAGTCCCCCACCTGGATCGGAGATCTCCTCGCGCCAGGCCTTGACCGGGTCGAGGATCCGGTCGCCCTCGCCTTCGCCGTTGATGTATGCGGCAACGATCGCCGCCTTGCCGTCCTTCGAGCAGACCGGTCCGACGAACGGGGCGTAATCGGCCGGCTGACCGGGGATAACGGCCGTAGGATTGGCGCAGGCCGAGGAGGCCGTGGCCGGTTCGGCGGATGCGGTCGAGGCCGGCCTCTCGCCGCCGCTGGTCTGCGTGGTCCGCGTCGGCTCGCCGCCCGCGGCGGCGGTTTCGCCTTCCGCGACGACCCCCGGAAAGCGCTCCTCGGTCATCTTGCCGACGTCCTCGACGATGGTGCGGCGATCGGCGAGGGTGAGTCCCGACTCACGCCGGTAGACGATCACCGCGGGCGCCAGTTCGCCTTTTTGCAGCGACTCGGTCGCGTCCAGGGCCCTGGTCGATTCCGCCGAGCCCGGCAGGTAAGACGTCGCCTCGTTGCTTTCGGCGTCTTCGAACTTCGCCGGCAGGCTCGCCGGGCCGGCGGCGACGAAGATGACCGCGAACCAGACCGCGAAGACGATCCACTTGGCTCGCCGGCCGGCGGCGAGGGTGAGAAGGGAGCCGCTCACTGGAGGCATCCTCTCAAAGCAGGCTGGCCAGCTCCTCGGGATCCGTCACCGGCGCCCGGCAGGCGAAGCGCTCGCAGACGTATGCGGTGGGCCTGCCCTCGACCGACGGTCGAGCGGCCAGGAGGGGCGGGGTGTCGGCGCCCTCGGCGCCGCCGGCAAGCACCAGGTGCGGGCGGTAGCCCGCGCGGACGACCGCGGCGAGCTCGGTGAGGTCGTCGCCGACCAGGGCCACCTCCCTGGTCGCTGCCAGCTCGAAGTCGAGCGCACGCAGCAGGTGGGCGAAGGCATCGGGGTGGCGCGGCGCGGCCTTGGCGAAGAGTCGCAGCACGCCGTCTGCCTGCTTGCCGTAGCTGCGCTCGCCGCTCAGCGCCTCCAGTCGCAGCAGCCCGAGGGCGGCCGCGGAGTTGCCGGAAGGTATCGGGTGGTCGCCGACCTCCTTGCGCCGCGCGATCAGCTCCTCGTGTTCGGCCGAGGTCGTGTAGAAGCCCCCCCGATCGGGGTCGCCGAAACGGGCGATCACAGTATCGGCGAGCGTCCGGGCCGCTTCGAACCAGCGCCGCTCGAAGCTCGCTTCGTAGAGCGTCAGCAGCGCTTCCAGCAGGAAGGCGTGGTCCTCGAGATACGCGTCGATGCGGCCCTCGCCGTCCTTGTAGGTGCGCAGCAGGCGCCCCTCGGAGTCGCGCAGGTCGCGCAGGACGAACTCGGCGCACTCGCGGGCGGCATCGAGGTAGTCGGGGCGCTGCAGCGCCGCCCCGGCCTCGGCCAGGGCCCCCAGCATCAGCGCGTTCCACGAGGCCAGGCGCTTGTCGTCGAGGCCCGGCGGCGGCCGCCGAGCCCGCGCCTCGAGCAGCTTCCGCCGCGCCTCCTGGAGCCCGTCCGGCACGGGCGCCGAGGCGCCGCCCGCCAGGTGGAGGACGTTGCGGCCCTCGAAGTTGCCGGCCTCGCTGACCCCGTAGAACTCGATCGCCGCGTCCGCGTCCTCACCGAGGACGGCGCGCATCTCATCCGGCGTCCAGACGTAGAAGCGACCCTCCTCGCCCTCGGAGTCGGCGTCGAGGGCCGAGTAGAAGCCTCCCTCGGGCCCGCGCATCTCGCGCAGCGCCCAGTCGAGCGTCTCCTCGCAGATCCGGCGGTAGCGCTCGTGGCCGAGGGCCTGCCAGCCATGCAGGTAGGCGCGAGCGAGCTGCGCGTTGTCGTAGAGCATCTTCTCGAAGTGGGGGACGAGCCAGCCGGCGTCGACCGAGTAGCGGGCGAAGCCGCCGCCGACCTGGTCGTAGATGCCGCCGGCCATCATCGCGTCGAGCGTTCGCTCCACCGGCGCCGCGATGCCCCGGGCCAGCAGCAGCTCCAGCGCCGAGGCCGGCGGGAACTTCGGTGCGCCGCCGAAGCCGCCGCGCTCCCGGTCGGCCGCGGTTTGCAAGGTGGCCACGGCGCCCTCCAGCAGCTCCGCGTCGGGCGGGTCGGGGGCCGGCTCGACTGCGCCGATCGCCCCGAGCCTGGCCCGCGTCTCCGGGGCTCGCTCCCGAAGCTCCTCGCGGCGGTTCTCGAAGGCGTCGACGACCGCTTCCATCACCATGCGGAAGCTCGGCATGCCGCGGCCCTCGTCGGGCGGGAAGTAGGTGCCGCCGTAGAAGGGCACGCCGTCGGGGTCGCAGAAGACCGTCATCGGCCAGCCGCCCTGGCCGCTGATCGCCCGCACCGCCTCCATGTAGAGGGCGTCGACATCCGGGCGCTCCTCGCGGTCGACCTTGACGCTGACGAAGTGGTCGTTCATGTAGGCCGCCGTCTCGGAATCCTCGAAGGACTCGCGCTCCATCACATGGCACCAGTGGCAGGCCGAGTAGCCGACCGAGAGAAGGATCGGGCGGTCTAGCTGGCGTGCCCTGGCCAGCGCCTCCTCTCCCCACGGGTACCAATCGACCGGGTTGTCGCGATGCTGGAGCAGGTAGGGGCTGGTCTCCTGCGCCAAGCGGTTTGCCATGACCTCACAGTACCCGCGGCAAAGGGAGGCCAACTATTGGGTGGGGGGGATCGACGAAACTAGGTCGCAGTGCCGTAAACGGTGACGTGTTCACAAATCCCGCGCTCGGATATATCTACCTTTCGCAAGTGGCGAACGAAGGGCTTCCCGTACAGAGCGAGCCGGCTATCGAAGCAGTCCTCGAGAAGCTGGAGGAAGACGACCGACAGGTCGTCCTCGCGGCGTTGGAGCGAGCCGAGCGGACCGAGGCCGAGCTTCGCTACCTGGCTGACCACGACTCGCTGACCGGGTTGCTCGACCGGCGTCGCTTCCGCGCCGAGCTGGACCAGTACGTCACCTTCACCGCCCGCTACGGCGGCCGCGGCGCGGTGATGATCGTCGACATCGACGGCCTCAAGCGGGTCAACGACTCGCTTGGCCACCACGCCGGCGACAACCTGATCCGCCAGGTGGCGGCGGTGATGCGCGAGCGGGTGCGGGCAAGCGACGTCGTCGCCAGGCTCTCCGGCGACGAGTTCGCGGTCCTGATGCCCCAGACCGACGTCGAGGGTGCGATGCAGCTGGCCGAAGACCTGCGCACCCAAGTCGCCGAGAGCGTCAGTCCGACTTCGGACTCCGAGCCGGCCACGATCAGCGTCGGAGTAACGATGTTCGGCGGAGGCGAGAAGGGCGCCGGCTCCGAAGCGGTGCTCGTCGCCGCCGATCAGGCGATGTACCGGGCCAAGGAAGGCGGCCGCAACCAGATCGCCCTCTTCCGCGACCCGAGGCAGCCCAACCGCGATCCGGAGCGGCGGCAGACGACGGCGGCGCGGATCCGCGACGCGCTCACCGACGATCGCCTCAGCCTCCACACCCAGCCGATCCGCAGCCTTGCCTCCGGCGGGATCGAACGCTACGAGCTGCTCCTGCGCATGACCAGCACCGAGGGCGAGCTGTTGCCGGCCGCCTCCTTCATCGAGGCGGCGGAGCGCTCGGGCATGATCCAGGAGCTGGACCGATGGGTCGTGGCGAGGGCGCTCGAGCTGCTCGCCGAGCGCGAAGCGAAGGGGGCGCCGCTCTCGCTGCACGTCAACATCTCGGGCGCCTCGCTGACCGACGTCTCGGTGCTCGAGTTCATCGAGCGGCGCCTGGACGAAGGCGGAGCAGACCCCTCCCGGTGCACCTTCGAGATCACCGAGACGGCGAACGTCTACGACTACGAGGCGGCGTCGGGGTTCGCCGACCGCCTCACCGACTTCGGCTGTCAGGTGGCGATCGACGACTACGGCGCCGGCTTCGGCCCGTTCCACTACCTGAAGCGGATTCCCTTCGACCTGATCAAGATCGACGGCTCCTTCGTCCGCGACATGCCGCGCTCGGATGCCGACCAGCTGACCGTGCAGGCGATCGTCCAGATTGCCCGCGGCCTCGGCAAGGCGACGATCGCCGAGTACGTCCAGGACGATCAGACGGCCGAGATGCTGCGCGACTACGGCGTCGACATGGCGCAGGGCTTCCACCTCGGCCGCCCGATGGGCCTCGACGAGGCCTTCGCCGAGACCGCCTAGGGCCGAGCGCGCAGCTCCGCCCGCCTGATCTTGCCGCTGCTGGTCTTCGGCAGCTCGGCGGCGAACTCGACGATGCGGGGGAACTTGTAGGGGGCGGTCTCCCGCTTGCAGTGCTCCTGCAGCTCGCGTGCCAGTTCTTCGCTCGGCTCACGGTCGCACGGCACGACTATCGCCCGCACCACGGCGCCCCGCTCCGGGTCGGGCGCCGCGACCGCGGCCGCCTCGGCGACCGCCGGGTGGGCGAGCAGCGCCGACTCCACCTCGGCCGGTCCGATCCGGTATCCGGAGGAGACGATCACGTCGTCGCCCCTGCCCTCGAACCAGAGATGGCCGTCCTCCTCCTGGCGGACCAGGTCGCCGGTCGGCCACCACTCTCCCTGGAACTGCTCGCCGTCGAGGTAGCGCGAGAAGAAGGTCGGCGAGGAGGAGGCGCGCAGCTGCAGCTCGCCGACCGTGCCAGAACCCACCTCGCCGCCGCTCGCGTCGACGACGCGCACCTCGATCCCGGGGAGCGGCTTGCCCATCGAGCCCGGCCGCACCGGTTCCCCTTCGAGGTTGCCGCAGACGTGGCCGGTCTCGGTCTGCCCGTAGCCGTCGGCGGGCTCGCAGCCCATCGCCTCGCGGAAGGCGGCGACGGTCTCCGCCTCGAGTGCCTCGCCGGCCGAGACCATGCGGCGCAGCGCCGGCAGCTGCCGCAGCCGCGTGCGCTTGGCGAGCATGCGGTACTCGGTCGGCGCTTGGCAGAGCACGTCGACGCCGAGCGCCTCGGCCAGGTCGAGCCGCTCCGCGGGGTCGAAGCGGCCCTCGTGGATCGTCGCGGCGGCTCCGGTCAGCCAGGGGGCGAGGAAGACGTTGCGGGCCGACTTCGACCAGCCGGGGGCGGTCGTGCACCAAACCAGCTCCCCGGGCCGCGATCCCAGCCAGTGCTCGGCCTGCGCCCGCTGGCCGAGCAGGTAGCGGTAGGCGTGCACCACCCCCCGCGGCTCGCCGGTGGTGCCGGAGGTGAAGACGATCAGCGCCGGATCTTCGGCATCCATCTTCTCGAGGGCCGCCGGCGCCGCCTGCGGCCGGTCCTCGTCCATGGCCTCGGCGACCTCCTCCAGCGTCATCGCGGGGACGTCGTCGGGCAGCTCGCCGAGCAGCTCCCCCGCGGCGACGCAGAGCGCCGGAGCCGCGGCGCTCGCCCGCTGCTCGAGGTCGTGGCGGCGAAGCTGCGGGCTGCAGGGAAGGGCGACGGCACCCATCCGCCAGCAGGCGAGCAGGGCCAGCGCCCACTCGATCCGGTTGCCGATCAGGGTCATCACCACGTCGCCGCGCCCTACGCCGCGGGCGGCAAAGGCGCCCGAGAGCCCGGCGGAGCGGGCGATCAGCTCGCCGAAGTGCCAATCGCGGCGGTTGCCCTCGCCGTCGACGGCGACGATCCCCAAGGCGGACGCCGGGAAGCGCTCCATCACGTCCTCGACGAAGTTCACGCGCCGCAGTCTGCCGCAACAGCAGGCCGACTGGCCTGAAACGGGACCATGTGTCCCGTTTCAGGCCAGTCGGTGCCGCCTCAGGCCTCGGAGAAGCCGAGGCGCAGGTAGATGCGGCGCAGGGGTCGCGGCGCCCACCAGTTCCACTCGCCGAAGAGCCGCATCAGCGAGGGGACGAGCAGGGCTCGGACGACCGTCGCGTCGAGCAGCACGCCGACCGCCATCCCAATCGCGATCTGCTTGACGAAGAAGACGCTGCTGACGCTGAAGGCAAGGAAGACGACGGCGATCGCCAGCGCCGCCGCCGTGATCACCCGGCCGGTGCGGGCGATCCCCGTGGCGACGGCCTCCTCGTTCGTGTCGCCGAGGTCGCGGCGCTCCTTGATCCGTGCCATCACCAGCACCGCGTAGTCGGTGGCGAGGCCGAAGATGACGGCGAAGAGGAAGACCAGGCTGGTCACCTCGATCGCGCCCGGCCCGGTGTAGTCGAGCGGGCTGTCGAGCCAGCCGGCCTGGAAGGCGAGGACGAGGATGCCCAGCGTCGCGCCCAGGGTCAGCGAGTTCATCAGCAGCGTCTTCACCGGCAGCAGGACCGAGCCGGTGAGCAGGAAGAGCAGGACGAGGGTGGTCAGGGCGATGATCCCCACCACCAGCGGGGCGTGGTCGACGAGGCTCTGCTTCTGGTCGATGAAGCCGGCCGTGTTGCCGGAGACCAGCGTCGCCGTGGCGCCGGGCGGCGAGAGGTCGCGGATCTCCCGCACCGAGTCCTGGGCGCCGGTGTGGAGCGCCGGCTCGGAGAGGGCGAAGTTGGCGAAGGCGATTTCCGCCGAGGCACGGCTGAAGGGGGCACCGCCCGTGACTCCGTCGATCGCTTCGATCCGCCGCCGGAAGGCAGCGAGCTGGCTGCCGCTCGCCCGCCCGTCGACCGTCACGGTGACCGCCTCGCTGACGTCGCGCGGATAGTGCGCTTCGAGATACCTGTAGGCGTCGTAGGAGGGCTGGCCCGGTGGCACGGCTTCTGCGCTGGGGCCGGTCAGCGTGGTCCAGAGCAGCGGCGCGGCGCAGGCGAGCAGCAGCGCCGCGCTGTAGAGAGCGACGCCGACCGGCCTGCGCATGACGCCGCGAGCCAGGCGGTACCACCCGTCGGAGGTGTCGGACACCGCCGGCCCGCGGCGGATCGAGAGGGCGTCGATCCGCGTGCCCAGCAGGGCCAGCAGGGAAGGCACGACGAGGATCGCGATCAGCGAGGAGAGCACGGCGACCGAGGCGCCAGCGACCGCCATCGAGTAGAGAAAGCGCTGAGGCATGAAGACCAGCGCCGCCAGCGCCGCGGCGACCGTCAGGCCGGAGAAGACCGCGGTGCGGCCGGCGGTCTGGACGGTGCGGCGGTGCGCCTCGCGCGAGGGCCCCCCGCGCCCGATCTCCTCGCGATAGCGCGAGACCAGAAGCAGGGCGTAGTCCACCGCCAGGCCGAGGCTGAGCCCGGTGGCGATGTTCAAAGCGAAGAGGGAGGTGTCGGTCATCGAGGACATGATCCGCAGCACGAAGAGCGTGCCGACGATCGAGACGCCGCCGATCAGCAGCGGGATCGAAGCGGCGACGACGCCGCGGAAGACGAAGAGCAGCAGCAGGGCGAGGACCGGAAAGGCGATCAGCTCGGCCTTGGTCAGGTCCTCGCGGGTCTGGTCGTTGGTCTCGTTGAAGCCGGGCGCGAAGCCGCCCATCTGCACCTCGAGCGGACTGGAGGCGAGCAGGGGCGCCACCCCTTCGGCGGCGATGCCGCCGGCATCCTCGATGTCCGTCGTCGAGAGGTATCCGGCGACCGCCACCGAGTCGCCGTCGCGAGCGATCAGCTCGGCACCGGCTCGGCGGTCCTGGAGGGGGTTGACGACGCGGCCGACGTACTCGACCTCTGCCATGCCGCGGCTGAGCCGGGCGACCTCGCGGCGGACGACGGGGCTGCTCGTATCGAGCTTGCCGCCCCCGGGGCCGCGGACGACCAGCAGGATCGCCGGGTTCGGGTTGTAGCCGAGCGAGTCGCGAAGCAGGGCGGTCGCACGCTCGCTCTCCGAGGCGCTGTCGGCGAAACCGGCGGCCTTGAGGTGATGCTCGACGTCGTGGCCGACCGCCATCGCGAGCACCGCGAAGGCGGCGACCGCGGCCAGCACCCGCTTCGGATGGGTCCAGGTCAGATCGGCGATCCGGCTCATTCGCGGAGGAAACTACCAGATGCCAAAGTAGCTGCTTTGATTTTCAAATTACGATTGCTAGCCTCGCTACGATCGAGCTATGTCGCGCCGCGAATACCACCAGGCCTGCAGCCTCGCCTGCGCCCTCGACCGCATCGGCGAGCGCTGGTCGCTGCTGATCGTCCGGGAGCTGTCCCTGGGCCCGCTGCGCTTCTCGGACCTGGTCCGAAACGTCGGCGGCGCGCCGACCGACATCCTCACCAAGCGGCTGCGGGAGCTCGAGAGCCACGGCATCGTGCGGCGACGCCAGCTCAGCCAGCCGGCGGCCGGGATCGCCTACGAGCTGACCGAGGTCGGCCGTGGCCTGGAGCACCCGATGCTCGAGCTGGGTCGCTGGGGGCTTCACTTCGAGGGAGTCGACGACGTGACCCACCTCGCCCCGACCTCCTTGCCAAACGCGATTCGCGTCATCGCGCAGCCGCCGCCCGACGCACGCTTGACGGTCGGCCTGCGGAGCGGCGGCCAGGGATATGGCCTGCGGATCGAGGATGGCTGGATCGCCGCGTCTCGCGGCGAGCTCGACGATGCCGACGTGACCCTGTCGGGCAATCCCGCCGCGGTGCTGGCGGCGCTGGTCGTGGGGGAGGCCGCCGAGCAGGCGATCGAGATCGAAGGAGACCGCCGCGCGCTGGAGCAGCTGCGCGCGATGGTCGTCCTGCCCGAGCGCCTGCGCCAGGTCGCGGAGTCGTTCGTCGCCGAACGGCCGCAGCCGGCCGCCGCCTAGCTCACCCGCAAGCTCGATCCGGGACGGCTACCTCAGTTCGGCGGAGCTCTTGCCGAGCAGCTGGCGGGCGACGATCAGCAGCTGGATCTGCTGCGTGCCCTCGAAGATGTCGAGGATCTTGGCGTCGCGGGCCCACTTCTCGAGCAGCTCGTCCTCGCCGTAGCCGGCGGCGCCGCAGAGCTCCACGCAGCCGAGGGCGACGTCGACGCAGGTGCGGCCTGCCTTCGCCTTGGCCATCGAGGCCTGCAGCGAGTTCGGCTTGCCGTTGTCAGCCATCCACGCCGCCTGCAAGGTGAGCAGGCGCGCCGCCTCGTAGTCGGCCTCCATCTCCAGGTAGCGCGAGACGGCGGCGGGCTGGCAGAGCGCGGGCAGCGCGTAGTCGATCTCCAGGCCGGCCTCGGCGAGCAGCTCGCGCGCCCGCTCGAGCGAGGCGCGGGCGACGCCGACGGCCATAGCGGCGACCAGCGGCCGCGTGTTGTCGAAGGTCTGCATCGCGCCGCCGAAGCCCTGCTTGTCCTCGACCTCGGAGCTGCCGAGCAGCGCCTCCTTCGGCACCCTGCAGTCCTGCAGGATGAAGTTGGCGGTGTCCGAGGCGCGGATGCCGAGCTTGTGCTCGAGCCGGTCGAGCTTCAGGCCCGGGTTGTCGCGCTCGACGATGAACGACTTGATCGCCGCCCTTCCCTTGGAGGGGTCGAGTGAGGCCCAGACGACGATCAGGTCGGCGCGGTCGCCCGAGGTGACGAAGATCTTCTCTCCGTTGAGGACGTACTCGTCGCCGTCCAGCTTCGCGGTGGTCCGGATCGAGGCCGAGTCCGAGCCCGCCTCCGGCTCGGTGATCGCCATCGCCGCCCATTTGCCGCCGTAGCGCTCCAGCTGCTCCTCGGTCGCCACCGAGGCGATCGCCGAGTTGCCGAGGCCCTGGCGGGGCATCGAGAGCAGCAGGCCGACGTCCCCCCAGCAGAGCTCGACGATGCCGAGCACGGTGGAGAGGTTGGAGCCGTTGCGGTTGCCGCCGTCGCCGTCGCCATTCGACTCGCGGCGCACGCCGGCCGCGCCGGCGCCGCCGATGTCGGAGCCCTCGTTCATCCCGTCGATCAGCGAGGCGAGCATGTCGAGCTCCTTGGGGTAGGAGTGCTCGGCCTCGTCGTACTTGCGGGAGATCGGCCGGAAAACCTCCGTCGCGACCTGGTTGGCCTGGCTGGCCAGTGGCTTGAACTTCTTCGGTATCTCGAGATTGATCATCGTTCTTGCCTTTCGCTCTAGACGAGCAGGGCGCCCTCCATGACGCCCGCTGCGCGGAGGTCGCGATACCAGCGCTCGACCGGGTGCTCCTTGACGAAGCCGTGGCCGCCGAGCAGCTGCACGCCTTCGGAGCCGATCGCCATCCCCTTGGCGGCGCAGAGCTTGCGCGCCAGCGCCGCCTCGCGGCCGAACTCCTGGCCCTGGTCGGCGCGGCTCGCGGCGCGGTAGGTGGCGAGCCGCATGCCGCTCGACTCGATGCCGATGTCGGAGACGCCGAAGGCGACGGCTTGGCGGTTGGAGATCGGCTCGCCGAAGGCGGTGCGCTCGTTGACGTAGGGGATGACGTAGTCGAGCACCGCCTGGGCGGCGCCCACGGCGAGCGCGGACCAGGCGATCCGCGCCCGCTGCACGCACTCGACGTAGGAGTCGCGGTCGCCCTCGCCGAGCAGCGCCGCGCCAGGCAGGCGGACCCCCTCGAGCAGCAGGCGGCCGGTCGCGGCGGGCCGCAGCCCCATCGCCGGCTCGTCCTGCACCGAGAGGCCCTTGCCGCCCGACTCGATCACGAACAGGGCCGGGCCCAGATCCTCCGCCTGGGCCGCGACGAGGAAGAGCTCGCACTCGGCGGCGCGGGCGAGGAGCGACTTGGCGCCGTCGAGGATCCAGTCCTCGCCGTCGCGGCGGGCCGTGGTCTCCAGCTTCAGAGGGTCGAACAGCGGTCGCGGCTCGAGCAGCGCCAGCGCTGCGGCCGGCACGTCCTCGCCGCTGAAGGCTGGCAGGTAGGTTGCCTCCTGCTCCGCCGTGCCCCAGTGGCCGATCGCGGTGGCGACGGCGCCTGGCGCCAGCGCCGCATAGGCGATTCCCATGTCGCCATGCGCGAGCGCCTCGCCAACCAGCGCGGTCGTCGTCGCTGCCTGCTCCTGCACCACGCCTCCCAGCTCCTCCGGGATCCCGAGCATGTTGACGCCGAGCTCGTTGACCTGGGCGAGCAGATCGGCCGGGATTTTGCGCTCGGCATCCGCCTCCTGGGCGGCGGGACGGACCTTTGCCTCGGCGAAGTCCCGCACCGCCTCCTGGAACATCTGCTGCTCGTCGTCGGGGGTGATGTCGAAGAGGCTTCGCGGCTTGCCTGGCACCTGGCGTGCCGGCCGGGTCAGCTTTTGCGCAGCGTTGAAGGTGCGTCCGGCGGCGGTCGCCGTGCGGAAGCCGTTCTTGGTGCCCTGGAAGAGCGCCCGCTCGACCTGCTTGCGGACACGGATCCGGTCGAGCAGGTCTGAGCCGGCGAGCCGGTTCAGCGCCCGCAGGCCGAAGCCCATGCTGCGCTCGGCCACGCCGGCGCCCTTGTCGTTGCCGTTCACCTGGATTTCCTCCCGCTGGTCTTTTTGGCTGCCGCTTTAGGCTCGGTCGGCTCGATGCGGCCGTCGAGATGGGGTATCTGTCGCTTGGCGTCGCGCACTGCGAAGTCGATCCGCTCGCCCTCGGCGTCGCTGAGGAACTCGACCGTGCCCGGGAGCCGGATCGGCTTTCGGAAGCGCACGTCGACGGCGAATGCCTCCGGCAGCCGCCCCTCGAGCGCCGCCAGGCAGCGCGCCTTGCTCCACATCCCGTGCGCGATCGCGCTCGGGAAGCCAAGCGGCTTGGCGGTCAGCGAGTGCATGTGGATCGGGTTGCGATCGCCGGAGACGGCCGCGTAGCGCCGACCCAGATCGCCGCCGAGCCGCCACTCGGCGCTCACGGTGAGCTCGGCCTCAGGTGGCCGGCCGGCCGATCGGTCCACTCCGGCCGGACCTCTCGTCGGGTCGGCGGGCTTGCCGCGACGCAGGAAGGTGCTCGTCGACTCCCAGGCCTTCTGGCGGCCGCTCCAGGCCTCGGTGACGAGGCTGAAGGTGCGGCCCTTGGGGTGCGGCTGCAGGGGCGTCGGCCGCACGACCAGCTTCAGCTCCTCGCCGATCCCGACAGGCCGGTGCTGGACGATCCGGTTTTGGACGTGGACGAGGCCGACCGCGCCGAATGGGAACGCACCGTCGGCCATCACCGCCATGTGCAGCGGGAAGGCGAGCACGTGGGGGTAGGTCGGCGGCAGCTCGTCGCGCAGGCTGAAGCCGCAGACCTTGGCGTAGGCGGCAACCGCCTCGGGATCCGGCTTGACGGCGGCAAGCGTCAGCTCCAGCTCCGGTACGTCCTTGCCGCGGCCGGGCACGAACGGCAGCCGCGAGGCGCCGGGGATCAGCGGCGCCGCGGCGCGCGCGTAGAGCGGCAGGATGCGCGGCGAGCTCTCGAGGGTCCGCGTCGCCATCAGGCTCCCAACAGGCTCTGGCCGCAGACCCTGACCACGTTGCCGTTGACGCCGGCCGAGGCGGGGCTGGCGAACCAGGCAATCGTCTCGGCGACGTCAACCGGCAGGCCGCCCTGCGACATGCTGTTCATGCGGCGTCCCGCTTCGCGGATCGCGATCGGCATCTGCGCCGTCATCTGGGTTTCGATGAAGCCGGGCGCGACCGCGTTGATCGTCGCCCCCCTCGCCGCCAGCTCGGGCGCCACCGCTTCGACCATCCCGATCACGCCGGCCTTCGAGGTGGCGTAGTTGGTCTGGCCGGCGTTGCCGGCGATGCCGCTCATCGAGGAGACGCAGACGATGCGCCCGTTCTTGCGCAACAGGTCGCGGTGGAGCAGCTCGTCGTTGATCCGCTCCTCGCTGGAGAGGTTGATCTCCATCAGCGAGGTCCAGCGGTCCTCGGGCATCTTGGCGATCGTGCGGTCGCGGGTGACGCCGGCGTTGTGGACGACAACGTCGATGCCACCCGAGAGGCGCTCGGCGATCGCCGACGGGGCGTCCCGGTCGGTGATGTCCAGCTCGATCGTCTCGGCTTCCAGCCGCTCGGCCACGGCGCTCAGCTCCGCCGAGAGGGCCGGGACGTCGAGCAGGACGAGATCGGCGCCGTCGCGGTGCAGGGTGGTCGCAATCGCCTCGCCGATGCCGCGCGAGGCTCCGGTGACCAGCGCCCGGCAGCCGTCGAGCGGCTGCTCCCATTCGATCTGCGGCACCTCGACGACGCCGGCGTCGATCCGGATCACCTGGCCGGAGACGTAGGCGGAACGGGGGGAGAGCAGGAAGCGCAGGGTCGAGTCGATCTCCTCCTCGGCGCCCGCCGCCACGTAGACGAGCTGCACGGCGACCCCGCGGCCGATCTCCTTGCCGAGCGAGCGGGTGAAGCCCTCGAGCGCTCGCTGCGCGGTCGCCGCCCGGGGCGGCAGGCCGGCCGGCGGCGTGCCGAGCACGACGACACGGCCCGAGCGCTCGACCCGCTTCACGTTCGGGTGGAAGAAGCGCTGCAGCTCGACCAGCTCGGTCGAGTCGGCGATTCCGCTGGCATCGAAGACGAGCGCCCGCACCGGGCTGTCGGACTTCTCCGGGCGCGGGGCGCCGATCTCGCCCAGCAGCCGCTCCAGCGCCTTGCCGAGTCGCCCGCCGGGGGCCGAGCCGAGCAGAACGGAACCGACCCCGCCGGCGCCGGTCGGAGCGTGGCGGTCGAGCTTCGCCGGCCGCGGCAGGCCGACGCGGGGCGCGATCAGCCGCCCGGGGGGCGAGTTGACGAGCTGCGAGTAGAGGTCGCTCATTTCCCATCCTTTCCGGGGGCCTCGAGAATCGCGACGACGCCCTGGCCGGCGGCGGCGCAGATGCTGATCACGCCGCGGCCGGAGCCGCGCTCGTTCAGCTCCTTGGCGAGCGAGGCGACGATGCGCCCGCCGGTGGCGGCGAAGGGGTGGCCGGCGGCAAGTGAGCCGCCGTTGACGTTGAGGCGCTCGCGATCGATCGCGCCGAGCGGCTCGTCGCGGCCGAGGCGGTCGCGACAGAAGCGCTCGTCCTCCCAGGCGCGCAGCGTGCAGAGGACCTGGGCCGCGAAGGCCTCGTGGATCTCGTAGAGGTCGAAATCCTGGAGGCTGAGGCCGTTGCGGTCGAGCATGCGGGGCATCGCGTAGGCAGGTGCCATCAGCAGGCCCTCGCGCTTGTGCACGTGGTCGATCGCGGCGGTCTGGCCGTCGACGAAGTAGGCGAGAATCGGCAGGCCGCGCTCCTTTGCCCACTCCTCGCTGGCCAGCAGGACCGCCGAGGCGCCGTCCGAGAGCGGGGTCGAGTTGGCCGCGGTCATCGTGCCGTCCTCGCCGCCGAAGACCGGGCCGAGCTTCGCCAGCTTCTCGGTGGAGGAGTCGGGGCGAAGGTTGTGGTCGCGCTCGAGGCCGAGGTAGGGATTGACCAGGTCCTCCATGAAGCCGCGCTCGTAGGCGGCGGCGAGGGCGTGGTGGCTGCGCACCGCGAGCTCGTCCTGCTCCTCGCGGCCGACACCCCACTCGGAGGCCATGATCGCGCAGTGCTCGCCCATCGAGAGGCCGGTGCGGGGCTCCTCGTTGCGGGGGATCGAGGGGACGATGTGGCCGGGGCGGACCCGGGTCAGCTGCTTGAGTCGGCCCATCGTCGACCTCTCGCGGTTGGCGTCGAGCAGCACCTCGCGCAAATCCTCGTTGAGGCCGATCGGCGCGTCGGAAGTGGTGTCGGCGCCGCAGGCGATGCCGGAGTCGATCTGGCCGAGGGCGATCTTGTTGGCGACGAGGATCGTCGTCTCCAGTCCGGTGCCGCAGGCCTGCTGCACGTCGTAGGCGGGAGTCTCCGCCGCCAGCCGCGTGCCCAGCACGCTCTCCCTGGTCAGGTCGCGGTCGCGCGAGTGCTTGAGCACAGCGCCACCGGCCACCTCGCCGAGCGCCTCGCCGCCGAGCGAGAAGCGCTCGACCAGGCCGTCGAGCGCCGCGGTGAGCATGTCCTGGTTGGAGGCGCGCGAGTACACCGAGTTCGAGCGCGCGAAGGGAATCCGGTTGCCGCCGACGACGGCAACGCGACGGGGACTCTCGGTCAACGTCGAAGCCTTTCGGTTGGGGGTGGGGATGACGAACCGGCGTGCAGGGGCCGCAACAGCCTCCCGCCGCTACACAGATCGATGCAACGATAACCGAGACATCAAACGATGTCCAGGTCTATGTGATGCGACGCACTCTCTAGGAGAGCTCGGTGCCGTCGTAGAGCTTCTTGACATGCACGGTGCCCGGCGGCGCCGCTTCGATGCAGAGGCGGCAGAGGACGCACTCGTCGAGGTTCTTCTCGACGACCTCGACGCCGGAGTCGGTCGCGGCGTAGATGTCCACGGGGCACACTTCTTCCAGCTTCTTCGCCAGCTCGGCGTCGCCGGCGACCGGGGCGTCGACCTCGACCTCGATGAAGACCTTGTCCAGCCGCTCGGCCATCAGGCGAGGACCTCGAGCTTCTGCTTGACCGCGTCGGGGATCTCGTCGATCCGCTCGACCACGCGGATGCCGGCGGCTTCGAGGCGGGCGATCTTCTCCGTGGCCGTGTCCTCCTTGCCCTCGACGATCGTGCCGGCGTGGCCGAAGCTCATCCCCTTCATCTCCTCGTCGTCCATGAACTTGCCCGCCATGAAGGCGACGATCGGCAGGCGGCTGTCGTTCTCCTTTACCCATTCGGAGAGCTGCGCCTCCATGCGCCCGCCTGGCTCGGTGTAGATGACGATGGCCTGCGTCTGCTCGTCGGCCTCGAAGTAGGGCATCAGCTCGGCGTAGGTCGAGCCGATGATCGCGTCGCCGCCGATTGAGACGGCGGTGGAGACGCCGAGCCCGGCCTGGGTCAGCGAGGAGGAGATCTCGGTGGTCATCCCGCCCGAGCGGCTCATCACGCCGACCGGTCCCGGAGCGTAGGCCTTGGCCGCGTCTTTGGCAGGGCCACCGATGCCGCCCATCTTGCAGACCTCGGGGACGATCAGGCCGAGGCAGTTGGGGCCGATGATCCGCGCCCCGCGCATATCGGCCAGCTCGACCATCTGGGCGACGTCGCGACGGGGGATGCGCTCGGTGACGATCACGATCAGCTTGATCCCGTTCTCGATCGCCTCCAGCACGGCGTCCTTGGTGAAGGCGGGCGGGACGGTCACGACCGAGCCGTCGATCGGGCCGCCGTGGTGCTCGACCGCCTGGGCGACGGTGTCGAAGACCGGCACGCCGTGCACCTCGCGGCCCTTGCGGCCCGGGGTGACGCCACCGACCACCTTGGAGCCGTAGTCGAGGCACTCCTTGGTCAGGTTGACCGCCTCGCGCCCGGTGATCCCCTGCACGATGAAAGTGGTGTCCGCGCTCAGCAGGATCGACATCAGGCCGGCGCTCCCTGGATCTTCTCGACGGCGCGGCCGGCGGCCTCCCACATCGAGACCGAGCGGTCGCAGTACTCGACGCCGTATCGGTCGAGGATCTTGAAGCCCTCGTCCTCCCAGGCGCCCGGGATGCGGAAGATCGCGATCGTCTCGCCAGGGTCCTTGCCCAGCTCGAGGCAGGCCTTGATCACGCCGCGGGCGACGATGTCGACCCGGGTGTTGGAGACGATCGACATCATCACGGCGATCTTCTCGACGCCGTCCTTCTCGAGCACCTCCTTGGCCAGCCCGCAGGCCTTGGCGACCGAGGGGTTGCCGCCGATCTCGGAGTAGTTGGCCGGCCTGCCGCCCTGGCTCCGCACGGCGTCGGTGAGCGTCAACGAGCCGCCGCCGGCGCCGATCACCAGCCCGAGGTTGCCCTGGAAGCCGTGATCCTTGCCCTGGATCACGCCGCGGTGGTCGGCGGCGTCGATCGCGGCGACGTTGCGCTCGAAGTCGGAGGGCTCGTAGGTCTCGCGGGTGTCCTCCTCGGCGATCTCCAGGTGCTTGCGCAGCAGCGCCTTCTGGCGGCCGACCGCCTCGTTCTCCATCTCCATGTGGGCGTCGAGGGCGACGAAGCTGCCGTCGGTCAGCTCGGCGAGCGGGTTGATCTCGGCAAGGGTCATGTCGTTGTCGCGAAAGAGGCGGGCGAGCTTGGCGAGGATCGGCGTCGCGCGGTTCAGCTGAGAGCCGGTGACGCCGGTCGCGGCGATCGCCTGCTTGGCCTCGAAGTCGGCGATCGGCAGCAGGTTGGAGAGGTGGCCGCGGCCGACGTGGTCGGGGTGCTGCTCGGCGACCTCCTCGATGTCGATGCCTCCCATGTCGCTGAACAGCATCAGCGGCCGCTTCGCGGTGCCGTCCCAGACGACGCTCGCGTAGTACTCCTGCTTGACCTCGGCTTTGGGGTCGACGAGGACGCCGCGCGGCATGTGGCCGTTGATCTCGAGCTTGAGGATCGCCTCGGCGTGCTCGGCGGCCTCCTCCGGCGTGTCGGCGAACTTGACGCCGCCGGCCTTCATGCGGCCGCCGCTCAAGACCTGGGACTTGATCACGGTCGGCCCGCCGATCTCCTCGGCGGCCCGCCGAGCCTCGTCGGCGGTCTTGCAGAAGCCGTACTTGGTGACGGGAATCCCCGCCAGCTCGACGATCTTGCGTGCCTCGTACTCGTAGAAGCGCATGTGCGGCGCGGAACCCTATCCAACCCGGGCGCCGAGCCAGGTGCGCATCAGCCCGGCCGCCAGCCCGGCCGCGACCTCGCCGCCCGGTGGCAGGGGCGCGCCGTCGAGGGCGCGGACGCTCTCGATGCCGCGTACCGAGCCCGTGAGGAACACCTCGTCGGCGGCGAGCAGGTCGTCAAGGCGCAGCTCGGCCTCGGCCGCCTCGACACCCACGTCCGCGGCGATCTCCAGCACCCGCGCGCGTGTGACTCCGGGCAGGATGCGCCCGTCGAGCGGTGGTGTGAAGAGCGCCCCGTCGCGAACCGCGAAGACGCTTGCCCGCGAGGCCTCGAGCACGGTGCCGTCGGCGTCGACGACCAGCGGCAGCGAATCCACCGGGAGCCTGTTCTGTGCCTCCTCGAGCAGCGATCGGTCGGCCCACTTGTACGGGCCGAGGCCGCCGGCAAGCGCGAGGCTGTGCAACGCAACCGGCCCAGACGGCTCCTCAGGCTCGCGGAAGGACACCTTCGCCTCGAGACGATCGAGACGCGGTCGGACGTCGATGCGCATGATGCCGTTCTCCGGCTCGACCTCCGCCTCCCCGAGATCCGGCGGTGCAAGGGAGGGGAAGAGCTCCTCGAGGCTGTCCACCAGGCGGTTGAGATGCGCCTCCAGCTCGACCGGGCGGCCGTCGAGGACGAGGAGGGTCTCGAAGACGCCCTGGCGGGGATCGGGCACGGTAGCCATTGTGGCAACCTCGCACAGATTGAAGACGCTGCTGATCGACAACTACGACTCCTTCACCTACAACCTCTTCCAGCTGCTGGCGGAGGTGAACGGCGAGGAGCCGCATGTCGTCCGCAACGACGAGGCGAGCTGGGAGGAGCTGGCGCGGCTCGAGTTCGACAACGTCGTGATCTCGCCGGGGCCCGGCAGGCCCGAGCGGCCGGCCGACTTCGGCGTCTGCGAGGAGGCGATCCGATGCTGCGAAGCGCCGCTGCTCGGCGTCTGCCTCGGCCATCAGGGGCTTGGCGCCGTATTCGGCGCAGCGGTCGTGCCGTCGCCGGAGCCCGTCCACGGCAGGCTCAGCGCCATCCTCCACGACGAGTCGCCGCTCTTCGACGGCATCCCCCGCGAGTTCCAGGCGGTCCGCTACCACTCGCTCTGCGTCGAGCAGCCGCTGCCGCCTGAGCTGCGGGGCGTCGCCTGGACCAGCGACGGCGTGCTGATGGCGGTCGAGCACCGCGAGCGGCCTCTCTGGGGCGTCCAATTCCACCCCGAGTCGATCTGCACGGAGCACGGCCGCCAGCTGATCGGGAATTTCCATGACTTGAGCGCAGCGTTGGTGGAGGAGCGGGGACACCCCTGCCCGGACAAGTGCCCGTCTAATGAGACCGGCACTTTGAGTATCGGCCCGTTCAGGGATGTCCCCGCTCCTCCACCACCAGCGCTGAAGGTGCAGCGGCTCGATCAGCTGATTGATCCGGAGTTGGCATTCGCGAGCTTGTACGGCGAAAGCGAGAGCGCCTTTTGGCTCGACAGCAGCAGGCTCGACGGGAGTGCGCGCTTCTCCTTCATGGGTGACGACGGCGGTCCGCTGGGCGCGAAGGTCTCATATGACGTGGGGGCGGGCGAGGTTCGGATCGAGCGCGACGGCGAAGTCGAGCTGGGGAGGGAATCGATCTTCGACTATCTCGCCGCGGAGACGCAGCGCCTGCGGCTGCCTGAGACGGACCTTCCCTTCGAGTTCGACTGCGGCTTCGCCGGTTGGCTCGGCTACGAGTTGAAGGCCGATTGCGGTGGGGACGCCGCGCACGAGTCGCCGCTGCCCGACGCCGCCCTGATCTTCGCCGCCCGGCTGATCGCCTTCGACCACGCCGAGCGGCGCGTCTACCTGCTCTGCCTCGCCGAGCCCGGCGGGACCGAGGAGGCGGAGCGCTGGCTCGCCGCGACCGCCGACCGGCTGGCTTCTCTGCCGCCGCTCGAGGAGTCGCTTGGGCCGAGCGGTCCGATCGTGGGGCATTCCGTCGAACCTCGCCTCGCGCGGCCGCGCGAGCTCTACCTGGAGGAGATCGAGGAGTGCAGGCGCCGCCTCGCCGAAGGCGAGAGCTACGAGGTCTGCCTCACCAACGCGGTGACGGCCGACCTCGATGCCGAGCCGCTGGCGCTTTACCGCGCCCTGCGCGACGTAAACCCGGCGCCCTTCTCTTCCTTCGTCCGCTTCGGCGCCCTCGCCGTGCTCAGCTCCTCGCCGGAGCGGTTCCTGGGGATCGGCCGCGACCGCTGGGTCGAGGCGAAGCCGATCAAGGGGACGAGCCGCCGCGGCGCGACGCCGGTCGAGGACATCCGCCTCGCGGAGCGGCTGCGCGGCGACGAGAAGAACCGGGCCGAGAACCTGATGATCGTCGACCTGCTCCGCAACGACCTGGGGGCGGTTTGCGAGGTCGGCACCGTCCATGTCCCGGAGCTGATGCACGTCGAGACCTACGAGACCGTGCACCAGCTGGTCTCCACCGTGCGCGGCCTGCTGCGGCGGGACCTGGGAGCGGCGGAGTGCGTGCGTGCCTGCTTTCCGCCCGGCTCGATGACCGGGGCGCCGAAGCGGCGGACGATGGAGATCATCGACGAGATCGAGGCCGAAGCGCGCGGCGTCTACTCGGGAGCGATCGGCTACCTCGGGCTCGGCGGCGGCTGCGACCTCAGCGTCGCGATCAGGACGATCGTGTGCGGCGCCGGCCCGACCAGGATCGGCGCCGGCGGCGCCATAGTGATGCAGTCCGACCCCGAGGACGAGTACCGGGAGATGCTGCTCAAGGCGAGCGCGCCGGCGTCCGCCCTCGACCCTGACCTGGACCTGGCTCGGGACCTGGTGCTCGGAGGCCCCGCTACAGCCGGATCAGACTCGCCGCATCGATCTCCCGCGTGACGCCGCGGAAGTCGATCGTCAGCGGCGCCGTCGCGACGACCGCCTCGTAATCGATGCCGGGATGCGCGGTCACGACCGCCGCCAGGTCGGTGCCGCGCAGGCCCTCGTCGAGATCGACCGAGCCCAGGCCGAGCTCGGCAAGCCTTGGGACGAAGGGGTCGTGGTAGGAGACCTCGGCGCCGAGCTCGCGCAGCAGGGCCACGATCTCCATCGCCGGCGACTCCCGTACGTCGCCGACGCCGCCCTTGTAGCTGACGCCGAGCAGCAGGATCCGCGACCCCTTGACCGCCTTTTCGGCCTCGTTCAGCGCCCGCGTGATCCGGTCGACGCAGTAGGCGGGCTGGGCCCGGTTGATCTTGCCGGCCAGCTCGATGAACTCGGGATAGAAGTCGTGTTCACGCGCCTTGAACGCCAGGTAGAAGGGGTCGACCGGCAGGCAGTGACCGCCCATTCCCGGCCCCGGGTCGAAGCGCATGAAGCCGAAGGGCTTGGTCGCCGCCGCTTCGACCACCTCCCAGACGTCGATCCCGAGCCGGTCGCACAGCTGGGAGAGCTCGTTGACGAGGGCGATGTTGACCGAGCGGAAGATGTTCTCCAGCAGCTTCGCCAGCTCCGCCGCCTCGGGGGTGGAGAGGACGATGACCTCGTCGCAGACGAGCGAATACAGCTCGCGGGCGCGCTCGGCGCAGGCGGCCGTGATGCCGCCGACCAGCTTCGGCATCGTGCGGACCGTGTAATCGGTGCGGCCGGGGTCGATGCGCTCGGGCGAGAAGGCGAGGTGGAAGTCGCGTCCCGCCGCCATCCCGGACTCCTCGAGGAGCGGCTGCAGGCGCTCACGGGTCGTGCCCGGGTAGGTCGTCGACTCGAGCACCACCAGCTGGCCGGCATCAAGCACGTTCGAGAGCGCCGTCGCCGAGTCGGTCAGGTAGGTGAGGTCCGGTTCGCGCGAGCCGGTGAGCGGGGTCGGCACGCAGACGATCACCGCCGCGCAGGTCCTCAGCTCCTCATGGTCGGAGGTCGCGCGCAGGCGGTCGGCCAACGACGCCAAAAGCTCGTCGGAAATGTCCTCGACGTGGCTGCGGCCCTCTTTCAGCGCCGCGACCTTGCCGGAATCGGTATCGAGTCCGACGACCTCGTGGCCGGCTTCGGCGAAGGCGACGGCGAGCGGCAGGCCGACGTAGCCGAGCCCGATGACTCCGATCTTCATCCGCGAGAGTGTAGGTCGTAGCGGCGGACTAACCGAAGGGCGGCTGGAGAAAGTCCGGCACCGGACGCATCGAAAAGGGGACCGAGGCCTGTCCCTGGAATAGGGCGCGGACCAGTCCCCGTTTGGTCCGCCCGTAGCTGCTGGGGATCTGGCCGTTGAAGACGCCCCCTGCCGCCGCCTCTCCAGCGACCGCCTTGCGCCACTTTTCGCCCTTCCAGACCTGGATGACTACCCTGCCTTCGCCGCTGGTCGGGGTCCGCCCCCAAAACGAGAGACCCCTCTTGCCGGAGAAGGCCACGAACGGGAACCTGAAGGCGTAGAGGACCTTCTTGGGCTGGTCCTGCTCGAGCGTCGGGCCGCGGAAGTAGAGGCCCGACTGGAGCGTTTCGTTGAACGGCAGGCTGGGCTGGGGAGCCCGGTCGCGAAGGCTGAACCAGAAGAAGGCCTGCACCCCGGCCAGCCAGGAGCGATAGATGGCCTCCGCCGCCCAGCGCGTCTCGATCTTGATCGCCAGGCCACCCGGATCGGGCGGGTTCGAGTCCCAGGAGAGCTCGCCGACCCAGAGTGGCGTGTGCGGGTAGATGCCCTCGATCCGCCCGGCTTTGTCGGCTGCGTCGAGCAGGGCCCGCAGCTTCGGGAGGTCGCCCAGCTCGACGTCGTTGACGCCGCCGGTGTGCGTGGGGCCGCCGGTCGTGTACGGGTGGATGTCGAAGATGTCGAAGTGCACGCCGCCGCCGCAGTCCCCGGGGCCGGCGCGAAAGCGATCGCGCCCGCGCATGCAGAGCAGTTCGCGGGTGAAGCGCATCGGGCCGATCGTGTAGCCGTGGATCGCGACCGGCCCGAGGCCGGCGGCGATGACGATGTTGGATGGATCGACCGCCTTCACCGCCGCGTAGAAGCCGTTGATCAGACTGCGGTAGAGGTCTGCCGCGACGGCGCGGTCGCCTTCGAACTGGGGGTTGAAGTAGATGCTCAGGTTGGGCTCGTTCAGCCCCTGCCAGTACTGGACGCGCGGCAGGCCGCCGAACAGCCCGTTGTAGCGGCGGGCCGCCGCCGTCGCGAACGCCGCCAGAGCGCCGGGGTCCGGGTCGCAGTTCGGTCCCACTCGACAACGCTGCGCCCACGAGGGGGGTTCTTCGATCATCGCGACCGGCACGAGGCCCGCCGCAGCGGCCGCGTTCATGTCTTCGTCCGGCCGCTCCCAGTCGTAGTGCCGATCGGCCGGATCTTCGGGCTGCCAGCTGTCGGGCTGGTTGCGCGGCGCGACCCGTGACCAGTCGACGGCGACGCGCACGAACCGCGCCCCCGCTTCCCTGACGCGCTGGAAGGCGAGCGGCGAATCTTCGTTGAGCCCCGAGATGCCGGTGCTGAACGGGTGGGCTCCGGCGGCGGATGGCTGCAGAGCCGCCGCAAAGACGCAGATCGCCAGCACCACACCGGCCCAGGGCACGGCCAGGCGGCAGCAGACGGTGGGACGTGCTGCGGTCACCAGCCGGAAATGCCGCGCAACGCTACGCGGTCCGTTGCCTCTGGCGCCAGACGTAACCGGCGGCGCCGGCGACGGCGGCGACGATCAGCAACGGCAGCAGCAGGCCCATCTCGCCCGAGTCCGACGAGCCGGTGGCCTGGCCGATCACCTCGCGGAAGCCCGAGGAGCCGTTGGGGTCTTCCGCTTGCGAGCCCAGCTTGGGTCGGTGGCTTGCGCGCGGTGCGGGAGCGGGGCGGGCCGCGCTCGGCGGCGCGGTTTCCGCCACGACTTCGGCGACTTCCCGACCCTGGGGCCCGGCCTTCTCGAGGCGGCGGACCTTGGCGGCGCCGAGGACCTTCGCGGCGGTGCGATCGCCTCCATGGCCGTGCCTCTTGGCGGTTGCGGCGCCGCCCGCGGTCGGGATGCTCTCGGTGTACTGGTTGACCGCGGAGTTGCCTGGCGGCAGCGGTCGTGCGCTCGCAGCGGCGGGCAAGGCGAGCATCGCAATCGCCACGATCGATCCGAGCTGGGTCTGGAGCGTCTTCATTGTCCGTCGGATGGGCCGGAATAGGATGCCGGCCCAGTTGCCTGTCCATCGACTGTAGATCAAAACCCATGGAAGCGACATCGATTCGGTCCTCCAGCGTTGCGCTGCAGCTCACCAGGCGGCTCGACTGGAGCGCGGTGGCGACCTGGCTGCTCGGGTTCGGCCTCGTCGCCTACCTCGGGCTCGAGGGCGGCGGGTTCGATCCACTCGTCCACGATCAGGTCGGGATCGCGGTCTGGTGGATACTCCTCGCCGCCACGCTGGTCGGTGCCCTTCCCCGTCGCCGCCTCAGCCCGCTCGCCTGGGCCGGCCTGGGCCTGCTTGCCGCGTTCGTCGTCTGGACGGCGCTCAGCCTGACCTGGACCGAGAGCGTCGAGAGGACGTCGGCCGACCTCGCTCGAGTAGCGGGCTACCTGGGCGTGCTCGGGCTCGCCATGCTCGTCCGCGACGCCGGGGGTGCGCGCCGGATGGTCGGTGCGGTCGCGGCGGCGATCGCCGCCATCGCGATCGTCGCCCTGCTCTCCCGCCTTCACCCCGACTGGTTCCCGGAAGCGGTCCAGACCGGGAGATTCGTCGCCGGCGGCCGCGAACGGCTCTCCTATCCGCTCAACTACTGGAACGCCCTCGCCGCCCTGCTCGCGATCGGCGTGCCGCTGGTGCTCCAGGTCGCCAGCTCCGCCGGGTCAGCCCTGCTTCGGGGCGCAGCGGCCGCGGCGCTGCCGGCGATGGCGCTCGTCCTCTTCCTCACCCTCTCGCGCGGCGGCATCGCCGCCGCGGTCATCGCCCTGGTCGTCTTCGTCGCCTTCACCTCCGACCGGCTGCCGAAGCTGCTGACCTCGGCCCTGGCCGGAGCGGGCGGAGCGATCCTGATCAGTGCCGCGGATCAACGCGACGCCCTTCAGCACGGGCTGGACAGCTCGCTCGCCCGCCAGCAGGGCGACGAGCTGCTGGTGATCGCGCTCATCGTCTGCCTCGGGGTCGGGCTGCTCCAGGCGGCTCTGTCGCTGGCCTCGCGCCGAGCGCGGCGCCCTCGCTGGACGCTGGTCTCCCGCCGGGCGTCGGGCGTCGCGACGGTCTCGGCGCTGCTCGTCGTCCTGCTCGTCGCGGTGGCTGCGGGCGCCCCCGCACGAGCTTCCGATGCCTGGAGCGAATTCAAGTCCGAAGGGGAGCCGGCCAAGGGATCCGGGCGGCTGAGCAGCGTCGCCGGCAACGGCCGGTACCGACTCTGGCGCTCGGCGGTGAAGGAGAACAGCTCCAAGCCCCTGACCGGCACCGGCTCGGGCACCTTCGAATTCTGGTGGTCGCGCCACCGGACCAGCTATGAAGTGGTGCGCGATGCCCACTCGCTCTACCTGCAGACGCTCGGCGAGCTGGGAATCGTCGGGCTCGTCCTGCTGGCGGCGTTTCTGCTCACGATCCTGGTCGGCGGAGCGGGGGTGGTCGTGCGTGCGACGCTCGAGGACCGTCCACAGCTCGCCGCCGCCCTCGCCGGCTGCGCGGCGTTCTGCGTAACCGCGGCGTTCGATTGGGTGTGGCAGGTGCCGGCGGTGCCGGTGGCGATGCTGCTGCTTGCCGGGGTTTTGCTCACCGCCGGCATCGTGCGTGGCGGAGGGGCGGCCCTGCGGCTTCCCTGGCGGCTGGCGGTGGTCGCCGTGGCCGTCGCGGCCATAGTCGCGATCGCGATACCGCTGGCCTCGACGAGCCTGGTGCGCAAGAGCGAGTCCGCGGCCCGTGCCGGCGACCTCCCCGAGGCCCTGCGCGAGGCGCGAAGCGCCCAGAACGTCCAGCCCGATGCGGCGACGCCACGCCTGCAGCAGGCCCTGGTGCTCGAGGCCGAGGGCGATCTGGCGGCGGCCGCGGCGGCGGCCCATGCGGCGACCGAGAAAGAGGCGACCAACTGGCGCACTTGGCTGGTCCTGTCGCGGGTCGAAGCCGAGCGCGGCCGGGCTCGGGCCGCGATCGCCGCCTACCGCGAGGCGAGGTCGCTCAACCGGCGTTCCGCGCTTCTCGACTGATGACCGCGGCGAAGCGCCATGACGCCCTGGAATACTCCGCGGCAGATCCGTTCGAAGGGAGAAAGATGAGCCTGTTGGGCCGTAGTGCAGCGCTTGCCGCGCTGGCTCTCGCCGCCTTCTTGGCCGTCGGCTGCGGCGAAACCGTGATCGACGACGCGAAGACCGAGGCGGCGATCGAAGAAAACTTGCGGAAGTCGGTGGGGCAGAAGGTCTCCTCGGTCGAATGCCCCTCGGGAGTCGAGGTCAAGTCCGGCAAGACCTTCGATTGCACGGTCAGCCTGGCCGGTGGCAAGAAGGAGACGGCGACGCTGAAGATCCTCAACAGCGATGCCGACGTCGAAGTCACCAACCTAAAGGCCAATAAGTAGAGTGCGCCGAATGAGCCAAACCATCGCGGCCGAAGCGCCGACCACCAACAAGAAGCTCCTCGACTGGGTCGGGGAAGTCGCCGATCTGACTCAGCCCGACGCCATCCACTGGTGCGACGGATCGGCCGAGGAGTACGACGCCCTGGCCCAGACGCTGATCGAGGCCGGCACCTTCGAGCGCCTCTCGGACGCCAAGCGCCCGAACTCGTATCTGGCCCTCTCCGACCCCGGCGACGTCGCCAGGGTCGAGGACCGAACCTTCATCTGCTCCGAGCGCGAGGAGGACGCCGGCCCGACCAACAACTGGCGGGCGCCCGATGAGATGCGCGGGGTGCTGCGCGGGCTCTTCGAGGGCTCGATGCGAGGTCGCACCATGTACGTCGTGCCGTTCTCGATGGGCCCGCTCGGCTCGCCGATCGCCCACATCGGCGTGCAGCTGACCGACTCCGCCTATGTCGCCGCCAGCATGCGAATCATGACCCGGATGGGCAAGGGCGCGCTCGACGTGCTCGGTGCCGAGGGCGAGTTCGTGCCCTGCCTGCACTCGGTCGGGGCGCCTCTGGCCGAGGGCGAGGAGGACGTCCCGTGGCCCTGCGACGCCGAGAACAAGTGGATCGTCCACTTCCCGGAGAGCCGTGAGATCTGGTCCTATGGCTCGGGCTATGGCGGCAACGCCCTGCTCGGCAAGAAGTGCTTCGCGCTGCGGATCGCCTCGGCGATGGCCCGCGACGAGGGCTGGCTCGCCGAGCACATGCTGATCCTCAAGCTGACCTCACCGGAGGGCGAGGTCAAGTACGTCGCCGGCGCCTTCCCCTCGGCCTGCGGCAAGACGAACCTGGCGATGCTGATCCCCACCCTGCCCGACTGGAAGGTCGAGACGATCGGCGACGACATCGCCTGGATGAAGTTCGGCGACGACGGCCGCCTCTACGCGATCAACCCGGAGGCCGGCTTCTTCGGCGTCGCCCCGGGCACCGGCGAGAAGACGAACCCGAACGCGATGAAGACCGTCGCGCGCGACTCGATCTTCACCAACTGCGCCAAGACCGACGATGGCGACGTCTGGTGGGAGGGGATGACCTCCGAGCCGCCGCCGCACCTGATCGACTGGCATGGGGAGGACTGGACGCCCGCCTCAGAGCGGCCCTCGGCCCACCCCAACGCCCGCTTCACCACGCCGGCGTCGGCCTGTCCGTCGATCGCCCCCGAGTGGGAGGACCCGACCGGCGTGCCGATCGACGCCTTCCTCTTCGGCGGCCGCCGCTCCAAGGTCGTGCCGCTGGTGCGCGAAGCCTTCGGTTGGGAGCACGGCGTCTTCCTCGGCTCGATCATGTCCTCGGAGACGACCGCCGCCGCGGCGGGCGAGGTGGGCAAGCTCCGCCACGACCCGATGGCGATGCTGCCCTTCTGCGGCTACCACATGGGCGACTACTTCGGCCACTGGCTGGAGGTCGGCGCCCGTGAGGGCGCCCGGCTGCCGCGCGTCTTCTACGTCAACTGGTTCCGCAAGGACGAGGAGGGCAACTTCCTCTGGCCCGGCTTCGGCGAGAACAGCCGCGTGCTCGAGTGGGTCTTCCGCCGCTGCGCGGGCGAGGCTGAGGCGGTCGAGACGCCGATCGGGATGGTCCCGGCGGCAGGTGCGCTAAACACCGCCGGCCTCGACATCTCAGAGGCGGAGGTCGAAGAGCTGCTCGCCGTCGACCCCCTCGACTGGAAGGTCGAGCTGCCGGCGATCCACCAGCACTTCGCCCGCTTCGGAGCCCATCTTCCCGACCAGCTTCACGAGCAGCTGGCGGACTTGGAGCAACGCCTGGGGAAATAGCCCTCTCGGGCGGGTGGCGCGGCGGCGGGGGTCCCCCATAGCGGAGGGCGCGCGAAGCGCGTCCGAGCACATGGGGGAGGGCCGCCGCGACAGGACCCGCCCGCCGCAAGCCCTACATCCCGTAGGACTCGGCCAGCTCCGGGTCCTTGTCGGCCAACAGCTCCGCCAGCTCGACCATCACCTTGCACTGCTTCCAGGTGGCGTCGTCCTGCATCTTGCCGTCGATCATGTGGACGCCGCGGCCGTCGGGAATCGCCTCCAACACCTTCTTGGCGAACTTGACCTCGTCGGGCGGCGGGCTGAAGACCTTCTTGGCTATGTCGATCTGCACCGGGTGCAGCGACCAGGCGCCGACGCAGCCCATCAGGAAGGCGGCCCGGAACTGGGTCTCGCAGCCGGCCGTGTCCTTGATGTCGCCGAAGGGGCCGTAGAAGGGCAGGATCCCGGTCGAGGCACAGGCGTCGACCATGCGGGCGATCGAGTAGTGCCAGAGGTCCTGCTGGGCGCTGACCCGGTCGGCCTCGGGGTTCTCCGGGTCGGCCGGGTCCTCCATCACCCGATAGCCCGGGTGGCCGCCGCCGACACGGGTGGTCTTCATCCGCCGCGAGGCGGCCAGGTCGGCCGGGCCGAAGCTCATCCCCTGCATGCGCGGGCTGGCCGCGGCGATCTCCTCGAGGTTGACCACTCCCTGGGCGGTCTCGAGGATCGCGTGGATCAGGATCGGGCGGTCGAGGCCGGCCTTGGCCTCGAGCTGGGCGAGCAGGCGGTCGACGTAGTGGATGTCCCAGGCGCCCTCGACCTTGGGCACCATCACGACCTCGAGCTGGTCGCCGATCTCGCCCACCAGCGTGGTCAGGTCGTCGAGCACCCAGGGGCTCTCCAGCGAGTTGACCCGCGTCCAGAGCGCCGTCTGGCCGAAGTCCGACTCCTTCGCGGCCCTGATCAGGCCGGCCCGCGCCGCCTCCTTGCGGTCGACCGGGATCGCGTCCTCGAGGTTGCCGAGCAGGATGTCGGTCTTCTCTGCGATGGCAGCCGCCTTGGCGACCATCTTCTCGTTGGAGAAGTCGAGGAAGTGGATCATCCGCGACGGCTTGACGGGGATCTCGGCCAGCGGCTCGGGGGCACCGATCGCCAGCGGGTGGAAGAAGTCTCTGGGGTTTCTCAAGCTGCTCCTCTTCGGGTCGGGACTCGCGCGGTCGTCGCGGGAATCTAGTCGACCGGAAGCGAATCGAGCGTCAGCCGCAGGCCCTGCTCGAGGTCCATCTCGGCCTGCCAGCCGAGCTCGCGCCTGGCGCGCCCGGGGTCGATCGAGATCCGCTGCACCTCGCCGACGCGGGCCGGTGCCATCTCGGGCTTGAAGGGGACGTCGGGACGGAGGTCTTGCAGGCCCTGGATCAGCTCGAGCACGTCGGTCTCGCGGCCGGTGCCGACGTTGATCGGCCCGGTCGCGTCGCTCTCGGCGGCGGCGATCAGGGCGGCGACGACGTCGCCGACGTAGATGTAGTCGCGGGTCTGCCTGCCGTCGCCGAAGACCGTCGGCCGGCCCCCCTCGAGCAGGCGCCCGCAGAAGATCGCGATGACGCCCGCCTCACCGAGCGGGTCCTGCCGCGGCCCGTAGACGTTGCCGAGGCGCAGGCTGGCCGAGGAGAGGCCGTAGAGGCGCTCGTAGAGCGAGAGATAGCCCTCGCCGGCGAACTTGCTCTGTCCGTAGGGGGCCATCGGCGCCAGCGGCGCGTCCTCGCGGAGCGGCAGCTCCTGCCCGTCGCCCTCGCCGTAGATCGCGCCGCCGGTCGAGCTGAAGACGAGCCGCGGGCATCCCGAGGCCCTGGCCGCCTCGAGCACGTTCGCGGTGCCGCCGACGTTGATCGAGGCATCGAAGGCCGGATCTGCGACCGACTTGCGCACGTCGATCTGCGCCGCCAGGTGGAAGACGACGTCCGGGGCGGCGCGCCGCGCCAGCTCGGACAGGGGGGCTCCGTCGCGGATGTCGGCCTCGACCAGCTCGGCGCCGTTCTCCAGTGCCCGGTCGAGGTTCCGGCGCCGGCCGGTCGAGAGGTCGTCGACGACCGTCACCCGGTCGCCCCGCGCGAGCAGCGCATCGACCAGGTTCGAGCCGATGAACCCGGCGCCCCCTGTCACCAAGCAATTCATCCCTGCTTGCGATCCTATAGCGACGGCGCCCAGCTGCCGATACGGGCGTCAGGCGTGCTCCTGCGGCCATCTGGACGGTTATACGGAGCGAATGAGGTACCTCGCCTGGCATCTATACATCGAAGGGCGTAGCCTTTCACTTCTTTTTTCGACTCTTGCGCTTCGGGGGGCGCTTCGAAAAGCGTTGGTTCGAACGGTTTTCGGCTCTGCACATGGGAATTCCGCGACCAGTGGTCCACGGGCGATCGATCTCGGTTGGGGGTCGCAAGCTGCATGTGCGTGGTGTCACGTACGGCACCTTTCGCCCCTTCGAGGGAGTGCCGTTCCCGCCACCGGATACGGTGCGCCGGGACCTGGAGGCGATGGCGGAGGCGGGCGCCAACACGCTGCGCACCTACGTGCCGCCGCCCCTCTGGCTGCTCGACCTCGCGCAGGAGCATGGCCTGCGGGTGATGGCCGGGCTGGCCTGGGAGCAGCACGTCGCCTTCCTCGACGAGCCGGAGCTGAGCGGGAGAATCGCGGCGAAGGTCGCCCGGCAGGTGCGCGAATGCGAGGCCCACCCGGCAATCCTCTGCTACGCCGTGGGCAACGAGATCCCCGCTCCGATCGTGCGCTGGCATGGCAAGGGCAAGGTGGAGAAGTTCCTCGAGCGTCTCCACTGGGAGGCGAAGGCGGCGGACCCCGAGGGCCTCTTCACCTACGTCAACTACCCCTCTACCGAGTATCTCGAGCTGCCCTTCCTCGATCTCTCCGCCTTCAACGTCTTCCTCGAGGACGAGAACACCTTCGAGGCCTACCTGGCGCGGCTGCAGAATCTCTCCGGCGACCGGCCGCTGTTGATCACCGAGGTCGGGATCGACAGCCGCCGCAACGGCCACCAAAAGCAGGCGGAGGCGCTCCGCTGGCAGGTGCGACACGCCTTTGCGACCGGCGCGGCCGGCGTCTTCGTCTTCTCCTGGACCGACGAGTGGCATCGGGGCGGGCACGAGGTGACCGATTGGGATTTCGGCCTGGTCGACCGCGAACGGCAGCCGAAGCCGTCGCTGGCGGCGATTCGCGACGCCTTCGCCGAGGCGCCCTTCTCGCCCGAGGGTCCCTGGCCCCGCGTCTCGGTCGTCGTCTGCACGCACAACGGCGAGCGGACGCTCCCGGAGTGCCTCGCCGGGGTCGGCGCCCTCGACTATCCGAACTTCGAGACGATCGTCGTCGCCGACGGCTCCCGCGACGCTTCGGCCGATATCGCCCGGGCTCACGGGGCGACGCTGGTCGAGATCGAGCACCGCGGCCTCAGCGCCGCTCGCAACGCGGGTGTCGCGCGGGCGAGCGGGGAGATAGTCGCCTTTCTCGACGACGACGCCTTCCCCGATCCCGACTGGCTCTACTACATCGCCGCGCCGCTGCGGGCCAACGGCCACGGGGGCGTTGGCGGGCCCAACATCCCGCCCGAGGACGACGGCCTGGTCGCCGATTGCGTTGCCGTGGCACCGGGAGGACCGATCCACGTGTTGATCTCCGATCGCGAGGCCGAGCATGTGCCGGGCTGCAACATGGCCTTCCGCAAATCGGCGCTGGAAGCGGTCGGCGGCTTCGACGAGCGGTTCCGGGTCGCCGGTGATGACGTCGACGTCTGCTGGCGCCTGCAGGAAGCCGGTCTGACGCTGGGATTCAGCGCGGGCGCGGTGGTGATGCACCGCCGCCGCGACTCCGTGCGCCGCTATCTCAAGCAGCAGTATGGCTACGGCAAGGCGGAGGCGCTGCTCGAGCGCAAGTGGCCGAACCGCTACAACCGCGTCGGCTCCTCGCGTTGGAACGGCCGCATCTACGAACAGCCTGCCGCCGGCACGTTCCGCAGGCGTCCGATGGTCCGCTACGGGACCTGGGGGAGCGGTCTCTTCCAGTCGATCTACGAACCCGCTCCCGGGCGGCTGTCCGGGCTGTTGCTCGCTCCCGAGTTCCTCCTCCTGATCGCCGCGCTCGGTGGGATCTCGACTCTCGGCCTTCTCTGGGCGCCGCTGCTCCTTGCCCTGCCCCTATTCGTGGCCGGCATCGTGGCCTCGCTCTGGCGCGCCGTCTCGAGCGGCTGGCGGGCCAACAGCTCGGTTCCGGGCCGCTCCGCATTCGAGACGCTCCTGCGGCGCTCGCTCACGGCGGGGCTGTTCCTGCTGCAGCCGCTTGCCAGGTTGGCTGGGCGCCTCCGCAACGGCCTCTCGCCCTGGCGCCGTCACCTGCGCCCCGGTGCGGCCTGGCCGCGCCCGCGCACGATCCGAGTCTGGAGCGAGACCTGGCAGGAGCCCGGATCCCGCCTGCAGGCGCTGCAGGACGCGCTGGCGGCGAGAGGCGGCTTCGTCAGGAGCGGCGGGCCCTTCGATCGGTGGGATCTCGACCTTCGGGCTGGGCCGCTGGGAGGGGTGAAGATTCGCACCGCCGTCGAGGAGCACGGTTCGGGTCGGCAGCTGATGCGGGTCAAGGTCTGGCCCCGCGCCTCCGCCTGGGGCTTGATCGCGCTGGCGGTTCCCGCCCTGTTCATGGTTCTCGCCCTGCTCGACGGCCAGGTGGGCATGGCGGCCACGATCGGAGCCGCCGTCGCCCTCATCGTGGCGCTGGGCATCGAGGGAACCGGAACGGCGATGGCCCTTGCGCTCGACGAGCTGGAGCGCCGCGAGGAGGAAGGTCGGGACGGTGGCACCGACGAGCCGGCGGCGCCGGCTGGCGGAGCGGGCGAGGAAGCCCGCCCCCTTCCCAGCGTCCTTCGCCGAGAGAGAGACGAGGCCGTCGTCCAGGGGCTCGCGGCGCGCGCGCAGAGCGGGGGAGTGTCGCGGTGGGCCTGACCTCCCGAGTGAGGATGCGGAGCAGGCCCGACTCCCCCAGGATGCGGCGAAAGCGGGAGAAGGCGAGCGCCTGGGAGCTGTGGAAGGCGCTGCCACGAGTCAAGCCGTACCTGCGGCCATATCGCCGCCTGCTGTTCGGCGTCTTGTGGCTGACCTTGGTCACCGCCGTCCTCGGACTAGCCGAGCCCTGGCCCCTCGCGGTGATCCTCAACCAGGTCCTGCACGAACAGAACCCAACCGGGATAGTCGAGTTCGTCTTCGGCAGCGACCCGACGATCTGGATCGTCCTCGTGGTGATGGTCTCGGCGCGCTTCCTGATCATCGTCCTCGGCAACGCCTTCACCGTGCTCAGCCACTTCCTCGGGGCGAAGGCTGAGCAGAACATGGTGATGGACCTGCGCAGCGACCTCTTCGCCCACGCGCAACGGCTCTCGTTCACGTTCCACGACCAGCGTCAGACCGGTGCCCTGATGAGCCAGATCAACACCCAGGCGGCCGCCGTCGGCAACATCGTCATGGTCGTCCCGCCGATCGTCGAGGCGACGCTGACGCTGATCGGCATGCTCGCGATCTCGATGCTGATCGATTGGCAGCTCTCCCTCCTCTCGCTGCTGATCGTGCCGCTGCTCTACTGGTCTTTCGGTGTCTACGGCGCGCGCATCGTGCCGCGGGTTCAGAAGGTGCAGCGACTGGAGTGGCGATCGCTCTCGATCGTCCACGAGGCGATGGCGATGCTGCGGGTGATCGTCTCCTTCGGTCGCGAGGACTACGAGCACCGCCGCTTCCGCGAGCAGGGCCAGACCGCCGTGGACGAGCGGGTGAAGCTGACCGTGAGCCAGAGCCTCTACACGCTCGGCGTGCAGACGGCGACCGCGGCGGGCACCTCGCTCGTCCTCGGGGTTGGCGCCTGGCACGTGATCCAGGGCACGCTCAGCGTCGGGGAGCTGATCGTGTTGATGACCTACATCTCCTCCGTATACAAGCCGTTGGAACAGATCAGCACCACCGTCGGCACGATCCACGAGGAGCTGGTCCAGTTCAACGCCTCCCTCGGCCTCCTCGACACCGATCCCGAGATCGTCGAGAAGCCAGATGCGGTCGAGATCGAGCGGGCGCGCGGGCATGTCGTCGTCGAGGGGCTCGGCTTCGCCTACCAAGGTCGCACCCACACCCTCGAGGAGGTCTCCTTCGAGGCGCTGCCCGGCGAACGCGTCGCCATCGTCGGCCATACCGGTGCCGGCAAGAGCACGCTGATGAGCCTGTTGATTCGCTTCTACGATCCGCACGCCGGAAGCATCCGCCTGGACGGCATCGACCTGCGTGACCTCAAGCTGTACTCATTGCGCGATCAGATCAGCGTCGTCCTTCAGGACCCGCTCCTCTTCTCCGGGACGATCGAGGACAACATCCGCTACGGCAAGCTCGACGCGTCGAACCGTGAAGTGCGGCAGGCCGCCCGCGCCGCCAACGCCCATGACTTCATCACCCAGCTCCCGAAGGGCTACGGGACGATGCTCGGCGAGGGGGGCGCGCAGATCTCCGGCGGCGAGCGCCAGCGCATCTGCGTCGCGCGGGCCTTCCTCAAGGACGCGCCGGTACTGATCCTCGACGAGCCCACCTCTTCGATCGACTCGAAGACCGAGGGCGTGATCCTCGATGCGCTCGACGACCTCATGGAAGGCCGCACCTCCTTCATGATCGCCCACCGCCTGTCGACGGTTCGCCACGCCGACCAGATCCTCGTCCTCGAGCACGGGCAGATCGTCGAGCGCGGCACCCATGAGGGGCTGCTCGCGCAGGGCACCGTATATCGCCAGCTGCACGAGGCGCAGACGCGCGAGCGCGCCAGGCGGCGCAGCGGCCCGGCCGATCCCGGCAACGGCCACCTTGACCACCCCGCGGCGGCGCCGGCGGGCGGGGGGAGCGAGGTCGTCTGGCGACAGATCGGTGAGGAGCGATGACGGCCCCGGCGCAGAGGAGCCGGCCGAAGATCGTCCTGCTCGGGATGATGACCAAGATGCCGGTAGCCGGCGTCGTCTGGCAGAACCTCCACTACCTGCTGGGCTTCGAGCGGCTCGGCTACGAGGCCTATTACGTCGAGACCCACGCCCGCACGCCCTCGATGCTGATGTCGCACGAGGACGACGACAGCTCGGCGCTCGCCGCAGAGTTCATCGCCTCGATCATGCGCCGGTTCGGCCTGGCCGACCGCTGGGCGTTCCGGGCGCTGCACGATGACGGCAAGTGCTTCGGCATGAGCGAGCTCCAGCTCGAGCGCCTCTACGGCTCGGCCGAGCTCTTGATCAACCTCCACGGCGGCACCCAGCCGCTGCCGGAGCTCTCGGCGGGAGGGCGGCTCGTCTATCTCGAGACCGATCCGGTGCAGCTCCAGCTCGAGCTGCGCCACGGCGTGCGGGAGACCGTCGACTTCCTCGAGCCCCATTGCGCCTTCTTCACCTTCGCCGAGAACTGGGGCAAGCCGGACTGCGGCCTGCCGCGGCAGGATCGCTTCCGCTTCACCCCCACCCGCCAGCCGGTCGTGATCGATCTCTGGCCGGACCGCTCGCCGCAGCCGGCGGATCTCTTCACGACGATCGGCAACTGGCGCCAGGAGTGGCGCGACGTGACCTTCGAGGGAGAGCGCTACACCTGGAGCAAGCACCACGAGTTCCTCAAGTACCTCGACCTTCCGCGGCTGACCGGACAGGCCTTCGAGCTGGCGCTGAGCAGCTGCGAGCCATCGGAGCGGAAGGCGCTGATCGAGAAGGGCTGGAACGTCCGCGACGGCCTCGAGGTCTCGCGCAGCGTTGACCGCTACCGCGACTACATCGGCGGCTCTCGCGGCGAGTTCACGGTGGCCAAGGACCAGAACGTGCGGCTGCGCACCGGGTGGTTCAGCGATCGCAGCGCCACCTACCTCGCCTCCGGACGTCCGGTGCTGACCCAGGAGACGGGCTTCTCCAACGTCCTGCCCTGCGGCAAGGGCCTGTTCGGCTTCGAGTCTCTCGAGGCGGCTGTCGAGGCGATGGCAACGATCAACGCCGACTACGCCGGCCACGCGCGAGCGGCCAGGGAGCTCGCGCGGGAGCACTTCGGCCATGAAGCGGTATTGAGGCCGATGCTCGACGAGCTGGGAGTTGGGCCGGCGAAGGCCGCCCGGTCGCGGCGTCCGGCGACGACCTTTCCCGCCGAGATGGTGCTGGAGCCCCTCTCGCGCCGTCCGACCACGCTGCCTCGGCCCACGGTGGAGGCAGCCCAGCGGAACCCGGTAGAGGCACATGAGGACCCGCCGGCGCTCGGTCCCAACAGCGCCAGCATCGTCATCGTCACCCACAACGGCCTGGTCTTCACGCGCCTCTGCCTCGAGAGCCTGCTCGCCAACACCGCCGATTGCGATTTCGAGGCGATCGTCGTCGACAACGGCTCCAACGACGGAACGCCCGCCTACCTGGCGAAGCTGGCCGAGCGCGACGCACGTGTCCGGGTCCTGCTCAACGGCAGGAACACGGGCTTCGCACCGGCATGCAACCAGGGCCTTGGCCTCGCCGGCGGCGAGCACTTGGTCCTGCTGAACAACGACACGATGGTGCCGCCGGGCTGGCTGACCGGCCTGGTTCGCCATCTGCGCAACCCGGGAGTCGGCTTGGTCGGCCCGGTCACCAATCGGATCGGCAACGAGGCCGAGGTCGCGACCGACTACCGAACCTGGGGGGAGTTCCTCGATTTCGCCCGCCGCCGGGCCGTCGACCATCCGGGGGAGTGGCTCGAGGTGAGAGCGCCGGCGATGTTCTGCCTGGCGATGCGGCGGCAGACCTATCTGCGCCTGGGGCCGCTCGACGAGCGCTATGAGGTCGGCTTGCTCGAGGACGACGACTACGCCGACCGCGCCCGGGAGGCCGGGTACCAGCTGCGCTGCGTCGAGGACGTCATCGTCCACCACTTTGGCGAGGCTTCCTTCGGCAGGCTGGTTCCCGGGGGCGAGTACGCCCGCATCCTGAAGGCGAACCAGCAGCGCTACGCGGAGAAGTGGGGGCGCAGCTGGGAACCCTACGGCCGTCGCCCCAACCCCCGCTACGATCGCGAGGCGCAGCATCTTCGCGACGCGGTGAAGACCGCCGTGCCGGCGGGTGCCACGGTGCTGGTGATCAGCCGTGGCGACGAGGGTCTGCTGAAGCTGAACGGCCGCCGCGCCCTCCACTTCCCGCAGGCCCCCGACGGCGGCTGGGCGGGACATCACCCGGCTGACAGCGAGGAGGCGATCGGACACCTGGAGACGCTTCGGGACGGCGGCGCCGAGTACCTGGTGGTCCCGCCGACCTACAACTGGTGGCTCTCTCACTACGCGGGCCTGCGCGAGCACCTCGAGGCGCACTACCGGGCGGTCGTCTCCGACGAGCGCGCCGGCGCCATCTACCACCTCGAGCGCGGGGGCGCCGGATGAGCGGGCCGATCTCGATCGTGGTGCCCGTGCACAACCGCGCCACGCTGACCAAACGCTGCCTCGACTCGGTCCTCTCCGACTTGCCGGACGGCTGTCAGACGGTCGTCGTCGACGACGCCTCGAGCGACTCGACGCCCGATCTCCTGGCCGGCTACGGCGATGCGATCGAGATCGTGCGGATGGCGAGCAACGGCGGCTACGCGAGAGCCTGCAACCGAGGCGCCGAGGTCGCCGGTGGCAAGACGCTCGTCTTCCTCAACAACGACACCGAACCTCGGCCGGGCTGGCTCGAGGCGCTTCTTCGCCACGCGGAGGAAAATCCCGCCGCCGCGGCGGTCGGCGCCAAGCTCCTCTATCCGAACGGCTCCGTTCAGCACGCGGGGGTGGTGGTCGGCCAGGACGGCTATCCCCACAATCTCTACGCGGGCTTTCCCGCCGAGCACCCGGCGGTCAACCGCTCGCGCCGCCTGCAGGCGGTCACCGGGGCCTGCATGCTGGTTCGTCGCGATGCCTTCGAAGCCGCGGCGGGATTCGACCCCGACTTCCACAACTCGCTCGAGGACGTCGATCTGTGCCTGCGAATCGGCGAGGCCGGCGGTGAGATCCACTACTGCCACGAGGCCGTCGTCACCCACCTCGAGTCGGCGTCGCGCGGGCGCGACGACCGCTTCGAGCGGAGCGTGCGCCGCTACCGCGAGCGCTGGCGGAATCGCGTCCTCCGGGACGACCTGGCCGTCTACGCCCGCGACGGGCTGATCGAGGTCGAGTACGCCGAGTCCTATCCCATGCGCCTGGAGGTCTCGCCCCGGCTCGCGGTGCTGGGCGGCCGCCGCGAAGGGGAGCTCGAGCCGCTGCTCGAAGCCTACGCTCGCCAGGTCTCGGATCTGCTCGGCGAGGTCGTGCGACTGACCGCCGCGATCGGCGCCGAGCATGTCGTCGGCGCCACGAGTGGAGCGCCGGGCATCGCCGGCGAGCCGCTGGGAGCGGACTTCGACTATCGCGACTTCGCCGTCGAGGCAAACCGGCTGGAGGAGGGGGTGCGGGAGCTGCAGGGGCGTCTTGCCGAGGCGAGCGCCGGCGAGGGGGAGGACGAGTTCTCCGCGACGCGCCGGCTCGGCTACCGGCGCCTGGTGGAACGGTTTCGTGCCGCGCTGGCCGCCTCGATCCCGGCTGGAGCCGCGGTGCTCGTCGTCAGCCGCGGCGATCGCGATCTGATCGAGCTCGAGGGCCTGCAGGCCTCTCACTTTCCGCAGGACGCGAGCGGCCGCTACCTCGGCCACCACCCCCACGACAGCGCCGAGGCGGTGGCGCGCCTCGAGGCCCTCAGGGCCGAGGGCGCCCAATACCTCGTCATCCCCTCCACCGCCTCCTGGTGGCTCGACCACTACGCCGGCTTCGCCTCCCACCTCGACGACCGCTACGCGAAGTTCGACGCAGGGGTCTGCGCGATCTACTGCCTGGAGCGCCGGTCGGTGGAGGACATCGCGGAGGTGAGCGCGGGTTGAGCGCCAACGGAGGCAGTTCCCTGGGCGAGGCGGAGTACGCCGATCTCGTCGCGCGGATCCACGGGTTGGTGGCGGCGACCGTCCCGCCGGGCTCCTCGGTGCTGGTGGTCAGCAAGGGGGACGCGAGGCTGCTGGAGATGCCGGCGGCGGTGGCTGCACATTTTCCCCAGGCCGAGGGGGGCGAGTACGCCGGCCATCATCCGCTCGACAGCGCCGCGGCCATCGCCGCGCTGGAGGAGCTGCGGCGGCACGGCGCCGAATATCTCGTGATCCCGGCGACGGCGCGCTGGTGGCTCGACTACTACGCCGAGTTCGCGACACACCTCGCCACCCACGGCGAGCTGCTGGCCGACCAGCCGGACAGCTGCCTCATCTACGGGCTCGGCGGCGTCGCCGTGGCGGCGCCGGCAGGCGAGGCGCCGGCGGTGTCCGGCGACCAGATGCGCGACTACCTCGAGCATCTGGTTCCGGCGGACGCGCGACTGATCGTCCTCGAGCAGGAAGCCGAGGGCCTTGCGGGGAGCCTTGCGCCCCTGCCCGCCCAGCGTCTCGCCGCCGGCGAAGAAGGGGAGGACTGGGGAGCCTTCCAGGCGGCGCTGGAGCAGCTCGCCCGCTCCGGCGCCGAATACCTGATCGTCCCCCGGAGCGAGGACGAGTGGTTCGATCGCCGCAGCGGTCATGGCCGCCGACTGGAAGAGGTGTGCAGGAAAGTCGCCGACCAGCGCCACCTCTGTCGCGTCTTCGACCTCGACGACATGCGAGGCTTCCGACAATGAGCCCGCTGCGTGTCCTCTACGTTGCCCACAATCACCCGACCCTGCATCCGGGTGGGGCGGAGGCGTACGCGCTCGAGCTCTACGAGGCGATGCGGGCGAGCCCGGAGGTGGAGCCGGTGCTGCTGGCGCGGATCGGCTCGAACGTCGCCCGGCGGCGCGTCGCCCATCCCGGCACGCCGTTCAGCTCGGTCAACGGCGATCCCAACCAGTACTTCGTCTTCACCGAGACCGACCACTTCGACTTCTTCACGCTGACCTCACGCGACAAGTCGCTGTACTCGCAGCACCTGACCAACTTCCTCCTGGCGCACAGGCCGGACGTCGTCCACCTCCAGCACACCCACTTCATCGGCCTCGACCTGCTCGGCCAGATCCGCCGCGTCCTCCCCGACGCGGCGATCGTCTACACGCTGCACGAGTTCCTGCCGATCTGCCATCGCGACGGCCAGATGGTCCGCACCTTCAGCTCGGAGCTGTGCGGCGAAGCGTCTCCCCGCCGCTGTCACGAATGCTTCCCCGAGATCAGTGAGCAGTCGTTCTTCTTGCGCCGGCGCTTCGTCCAGGCCCAGTTCGACAACGTCGACCGCTTCCTCGCGCCCAGCGCGCAGCTCATGGACAAGTACCTGGACTGGGGGATCGAGCCGGAGCGGATCGAGGTCGAGGAGTACGGCAGGCTCCAGCCTCCGGTCCGCGCCCCCGACCCGGTCGACGCGAGGAGGCCCGTCAACATCGGCTTCTTCGGCCAGCTCAGCGCTTTCAAGGGGGCCAAGGTGATGCTCGAAGCGATGGCCCTGCTCGACGACGACGTCGACGCGCACCTCTGGCTGCACGGCGCCAACCTGGAGCTGCAGACGGAGGAGTTCCAAGCCGAATTCGCCGCCCTGCACTCCTCGATCAAGGACCGCGTCACCTTCCGCGGTCCCTACGAGCACGCCGAGCTGCCGAAGCTGATGGCCGACCTGCACTGGGTCGTCGTGCCCTCGATCTGGTGGGAGAACTCGCCGCTGGTCATCCAGGAGGCCTTCTTCCACAGACGCCCGGTCATCTGCAGCGACGTCGGCGGGATGGCGGAGAAAGTCAGGGACGGTGTCGACGGGATCCACTTCCGCGCCGGAGACGCCTTCGCCCTCGCAAGAACCTTCGAGAACGCGACGAGCAGCCCGAAGCTGTGGAGCACCCTGCGCAACGGCATACGGGAGCCCTACGCGATGGACACCCATGTGGGTCACCTGCTGGACGTCTACCGGTTCCTGCTCGGCGAGCGGCGGGGGGTGAGCGTCGGTGGCTGAGGCAGAGACGCGGCGCAAAGCGCGAAGCGCGAAAACGCGGTCGGTGCCCGCGGTGCGCCGCGCCGCCGAGCTGGCGCCGGGGATCGCGATGGTCCTGCTCGACTCGAACGGCGCGGAGCGCCCGCCCACGGTGGAGCTGGCTCAGCTGGAGAACGGCGCCTCGGGCAGCGAAGCGGTGGAGCTGCGGCTTGCCTCGGGCGGCCGCCTCGAGCTGCCCGCGGAGCAGTGGGAGGAGGTCAGCGGTGAGCTGAAGGGGCTGATCCGCGACGAGCTGGCCCCACTCGACTGCGAGGATCGAGAGGCGATTCTGGCGACCCTGGCCGCGGCAACAGGCCTCGACGGGCAGGCATCCTTCGAGCTGAGCAGGTCGCTGCATGCGATCAGGGAGGTGCTGCGCGAGCGGCTGCCACGCTGCGCGGTCAGCGAGAGCCAGCCCTTCGGCCTCGCGGTCGAAGAGGTGCTTCGGGTCGACGACTCGACCTTCTGGATCAACGGCTGGGTGCACGACGAGGACGGTCGCGGCGAGGTCTGGGTCGTCTCGCCGGAGGGGGCGCGGGCTTCGCTCATGGACACCGCCTACCGCTACACGCGACCCGACGTCGTCCAGTTCTACTCCGGCTTCGGCGGCGATCGCGGCCGCAGGCACGGCTTCACGGCGTGCGTCTCTCTGCCCGCCGCCAGCCGCCTCGTGGAGGGCTGGATAGCCGAGCTGCACACCTCCGACGGCATCCAGGTCGAGGTCCAGTGCCCGACCGCCGCGAGCGAGCCTCAGGCGGTGCGTTCGAGGATCCTCGGCGAGCTGGGCGCCAAAGGGCCGGTCGGCGGCGAGCTCGCCGAGCGGCACGGACGCTCCGCCCTGACCCGCCTGCAGGAGCGGATAGTCGGCGAATCGAAGCTCGACTCGGTCGACGTCTACGGCAGCCCGCCGTCCAGTCCCATGGTCTCGGTGGTCGTGCCGCTCTACAAGCGCCTCGACTTCGTCGAGCACCAGCTGCTGCAGTTCTCCCGCGACCCTGAATTCGACGCGGTCGAGCTGATCTACGTGCTCGACTCGGTCGACCAGAAGGACGAGCTGGCGCGGCAGGCGCAACAGCTCTTCGCGCTCTACGGCCTGCCCTTCCGGGTTGTGAATCCGACCGCTGGCGCGGGCTTCGCGGGCGCCAACGACCACGGCATCGGGGTGGCCGGGGCAGAGCGCCTGCTGCTGCTCAACTCCGATGTGATCCCGGACCGCCCCGGCTGGATCGGCGCGATGAGCGAGTTCTACGAGCGCACGCCGAAGATCGGCGCCCTCGGCCCGAAGCTCCTCTACGAGGACGATTCGCTGCAGCACGCCGGCCTCTATTTCCATCGCGAGGCGGGCTCGGGGCTCTGGTCGAACGCCCACTGCTTCAAGGGCCTGCACCGGACCTTCCCGGCGGCCAACGTGGCACGTCCGGTGCCGGCGGTGACGGCGGCCTGCATGATGATCGATCGGGCGCTCTACGAGGAGGTCGGCGGCTTGCCCCACCACTACGTGCAGGGCGACTACGAGGATTCCGAGCTCTGCCTGCGCCTGGCCGCGGCGGGACGCGAGAGCTGGTACCTGCCCTCGGTAGAGCTCTACCACCTCGAGGGTCAGTCCTACGTCGCCGATGCTCGGCGCGTCCCCAGCGAGTACAACATGTGGCTGCACAGCTCGCTCTGGAAGGAGCAGATCGAGAGGTCGATGGCCGAGTTCGATCCAAACGACCCATCGAAAGAGCACGCAGTCGAGCCCTTAGCCGGAAGGAGGAATGACAGTGAGTCGAGCTGATGCCCTCGCCGCCGAGGAGGTGAGCGAGCTCGCGGGCCGGCTGGTCTGGATGTTCGGCTCGCCGCGCACGGGCAGCACCTGGGTGATGCAGCTGCTCTCCGAGATGCCTGGGGTCGCGGTGATAGACGAGAGCTATATCCCCATGCATCTCGTCCCGATCAGCCGCACCGTGCCGGACGGCGAGTATTTCGAGACGGGCCAGCGCGCGGGAGACCCGAACTACTTCTTCGCCAAGCGGTACCTGGACGACCTGAAGCCGGAACTGCGCAGCCTGATCGCGCAGGGCCTGAAGCGCCAACTGGCGGAGCTCGACCAGCCCGCGGATGCGAGCTGGATCGTGATCAAGGAGCCGAACGGCTCGCACGCCGCCGACTCGATGCTCTCGCTCTTCCCGGAGTCCCGCCTGCTCTTCCTGATGCGCGACGGCCGCGACGTGATCGACTCGCTGATCGACGCGATGCTGGCCCGCGACTCCTGGTGGCAGCAGAGCAGGGGCTCCACCGACTCGAAGATGGTCAACGGACGGCTCGCGTTCATCCGCCATCACGCCGACCTCTGGGTCAAGCGCACCGGCTCGGTGCAGCGCGCCTACGCGGCGACCCCGGAGTCGCTGCGGCTGAAGGTGGGATACGAGCCCTTGCTCGAGGACACGACCGGCGGCCTCACGGAGATGGTTGACTGGCTCGGGCTCCCGGTCGACGCCGAGGCCGTGAGCGCCGCGGTCGAGAAGCGCGCCTTCTCCTCGATCCCGGCCGAGCGGAAGGGGCCCGGCAAGCGCGCCCGAAGCGCCACCCCGGGGCAATGGCGGACGCGTCTGCAGCCCGGCGAGATCGAGCTCGTCGAACGGATAATGGGACCGAAGCTCCGCGAGCTCGGCTACGAGGCCGAGGCGGGGCTGACCGGCAGCCCCGCGTGAGGCTCCGCCGCTTCCACCCCAAGCCGACAGGACGCCGATGTCGATAGTCAAGATCAGGCAGGTCGAGCAGCAGCCATCGCACGAGCGGCTGCTGGGCGCCTCGATCGAGGCGCCGGTCGCCTCCGGCACCTCGAGCACCTATTCCTTCAACGTCAGGGGCTGGGCCCTCGGCAAAGAGACGGACGTCGTCTCGTTCCAGGTGATGGACGGCGACCGCATCGCCGCGGAAGTCCCGCCGAACCAGAGCCGCAGCGACGTCGGCGACGCCTTCCCCGACGTCGCCGCCGCGGAGGGCAGCGGCTTTCAGACCCTGGTCCGGGCAATCGAGCTGCCGCGGCGGTTTCAGGTCGAGGTCGTCGCCACCCTGGAGGACGGGACGAGGTGCCCGCTGGCGACGATCGAGGGGGAGCGGGAGCCGCTGGCGGTCGATCGCACTCCCTCCCTGCAGCCGCTCATGCTGACCACGATCGGGCGCAGCGGATCCAAGTGGCTGGCCTGGCTGGTCAGCTGCCACCCCTCGATCGTCGCCTTTCAGCCGCTGGTCTTCGAGCCGCGGGTGACGACCTACTGGGCGACCGTCTTCCGCTCACTCACCGCCCCGCGGAGCTACCTCCGCCAGATCCACACGGAGCGTTGGGACGAGCCGCGCTGGTGGTTGGGCGACGGCAGCGGGCCGCTTCCCGCTCCGGTCGAGCTGGGGCTGGCGGATTGGCTGGGAACCGACGCGGTAAGGCAGGTCGGGGCCGCCTGCCAGGAGCGGGTCGAGTCCTTCTACCGCGAGGTGACCGAGAGGAGCGGCAAGGCGGAGGTGCGCTACTTCGCCGAGAAGTGCCTGCTCGATCCGGTGCTACTCGACCTCACGAGCGAGATCTTTCCGGGGGCGCGTGAGCTGATCCTGGTGCGGGATTTCCGCGACCGGCTGAGCTCGGTGTTCGCCTGGAACGAGAAGCGCGACGACCATGGCTTCGGACACGCCGCCGAGATGAGCAAGGTCGAGTACCTGACGGAGCGAGTCCGCGCCGACGCGGAGGGCCTTCTGCGCCGCCGTCGCCAGCAGGGCGACGCCGCCCACCTCGTCCGCTACGAGGACCTGATCCTGCAGCCGGCCGAGACGCTGACCGGCCTTCTGGAGTTCCTCGAGCTCGACGCCGACGCCTCCCTGGTCGAGACGATGCTCGAGGAGGCGACCCAGCCCGATGAGCTGCTCGACGCGCACCGCACCGTGAGCGACCCGGCGCAGACGATCGGCCGCTGGCGCCGCGATCTGCCCCCGGAGCTGGCCGAGGAGTGCAACGAGATCCTTGCCCCGGTCCTCGCGGAGTTCGGTTACTCGACCGAGCTCGAGGCGGTCGAGGGCGGGGAATGATCGCCCGCCGATGGCCGCGATAGCGGTTTGCGGGTCGATCGCCCAGCGCCCAGGGCGTCCCGGCCACGCCTGGGCCTTTCTCAACTACCTGCTCGGCTTCCAGGAGCTCGGATACGAGGTGATCTTCGTCGACCGGCTCGGCGCGGAGATGGTCGACGGCGCCGAGACGGCGGCCTCGCTCCGATCCTCGCCCGGCGCCCGCTGGCTCGCCGCGACGATGCGCGACGCCGGGCTCGAGGGCTCTTATGCCCTGCTGCTGGGAGACGGCGGCGAGACCTCCGGCATGCCGCGACCCGAGTTGCTCGAGCGGCTTCGCGATTCAGTGCTGCTGCTCAACGTCAACGGGTTCCTCGCCGATCGGGAACTGCTCGAGGCGGCGCGGAAGCGCGTCTACCTCGACATCGACCCTGGGTTCGCGCAGATGTGGGAGGAGATGGGGCTCGCCGCGCTGCCCGACGGGCACGACGCCTTCGCGACGGTCGGGCTCAACGTCGGCAAGGAGGGCTGCGCCGTCCCCACCGTCGGCCGCGACTGGGTGACGACGCTGCCGCCGGTCGTCCTCGACAGCTGGCCGGCGGTTCCGGCGGGCCAGGGCTTCACCAGCATCGGAAGCTGGCGCGGGCCGTTCGATCCCGTTGCCTACGCCGGCCGCAGCTACGGATTGCGCGCCCACGAGCTGCGGCGCTTCGCGGAGCTGCCGCGCCTGCTCGACGCTCCCTTCGAGCTCGCCCTCGACATCGCCCCCGAGGACCATCGCGACGCGGAGCTGCTCCGCGAGCACTCGTGGCGTCTGGCCGATCCGCTCGCGGTGGCCGGCGACTCGACCTCCTACAGGCGCTTTATCCAGGGTTCGCTGGCGGAGATCGCGATTGCCAAGGGAATGTACGTCGAGACGAGAAGCGGCTGGTTCAGCGATCGCAGCGCCTGCTACCTGGCCAGCGGCAAGCCCGTTCTCGCCCTGGACACCGGGTTCTCGAGCTGGCTCCCGACCGGGGAGGGCCTGCTGCGCTTCAGCGACCTCGACGAGGCGGCCGCGGGCGGCGAGGAGATCTGCGCCGATCCGGAGCGCCACTCGAGGGCGGCCAGGGCGATCGCGGAGGAGCACTTCGAGGCCGGCAGGGTGCTGTCCGGGCTGCTCGAGAGGCTCGGGGTGAGCTGAGATGCCGGCCGAGCGAATCGCCAACCCCGGCGTGGCGCCGGTCAGGCGCCTCAACTGGGGTTGCGGCGATCACGTCGCCGCGGGTTGGATCAACTCTGACGTCAAGCAGGGCGCCGAGGTGGACCTGGTGGCCGACATCAAGGCAGGCCTGCCGCTCGCCTCGGACTGCCTCGATTACGCGGTGAGCGTCCACGCGCTGCCGGAGCTGTCCTACCCCGAGCTGGTCCCCGCTCTTCGCGAGCTCCGCCGGGTCCTCAAGCCCGGCGGGGTGTTGCGCCTGGTCCTTCCCGATCTCGACCGGGCGATCGACGCTTACCGCCGCGGCGAGAGCGGCTATTTCAAGGTGGATCCGGACGAGGTTCGGAGCCTCGGCGGGAGGCTGATCGTGCAGATGCTCTGGTACGGCTACTCGCGATCTCTCTTCACCGGCGATTTCGCCGCGGAGCTGCTCGAGAAGGCCGGGTTCGAGCAGGTGCGCCACTGCCGTTACCAGCAGACCGCCAGCCGCTTTGCCGAGATCGTGGCGCTCGACAACCGCGAGGACGAGAGCCTGTACGTCGAGGCCCAGAAGCCAGCTGAGCGCGTCCCGCGCTTCCTCGCGTACAATCGCGCCTCGATGCCCGGCGAGCTGGAGATCCTCGATATAGCCGAAACCCCGAGCGAGCGCGTCAAGGGCAAGTTCCGGGTGCACCGAAGCGAGGAGCACAAGCTCGAGATCATCGGCTGGGCCCTGGGAGTGAAATCGCCGGTGACGGAGGTGGTGGTGGACTCGGGAAGCGGCGAGGTCGGGCGGACGTCCGTCGTGCTCGAGCGCCCCGACGTCGCCAAGAGGTTCCCGGACCGCCCCGAGGCCTCGACCGCGGGCTTCAAGGTCAGCATGGAGGCTCAGGGCAAGGGGGAGAGCCAGCTGACCGTCTGGGCCCTGCTCAAAGACGAGACTCGGGAGGCGCTTGGAAGAATCGTCGTGAAATCCGCCCGTCGCGGCTTCCTCGGCGGCCTCCGGCGTGGTTGATGGAGCAGGCCGTACGGCCGGACGCTGAGGCTCGAGCGCGGCCGCCGATCGTCTCCGTCGTAATTCCCTGCTTCGATCAAGCCCATTTCCTCGCCGAAGCGATCGAAAGCGTCTTGGCCCAGAGCTTCGACGATCTCGAGCTGCTGGTCGTCGATGACGGCTCCCTCGACAACAGCTACGAGGTGGCGCGTCGCTATCCCGACGTCCGCGCCCTGCGCCAGGCGAACCGGGGGGTAGCCGCGGCTCGTAACCTTGGTCTCGCCGAATCGCGTGGCACGTTCTCACTCTTCCTGGACGCCGACGACCGGCTGTTGCCTCATGCTCTGGAGCTGGGTATGGAGGCGCTCGTCAAGCGACCGCAGATCGCCTTCGCGGCTGGAATGTCGAGGGACATCCGCGAAGACGGCCGGTTGATCGAGGGGACCGACCGGCAGCCTCTGGTCACTCAGGACCACTATCTCCACCTGCTCGAAGGCTGCTTCATCTGGTCTGGCTCCTCGGTCGTCTACAGGCGTGCCGCGGTCGAGGCGGTCGGCGGATTCAACGAAAGCCTCGACGCCGCCGACGACTACGAGCTCTACCTGAAGCTGACCCACCGCTATCCGGTCTACTGCCACGACGCGGTGGTCACCGAGTACCGCCGCCACGGCTCGAACACGACCCGCAACGCCGGCGTCGTCCTCACCTCACAGCTCGAGGTATTGAAGGGGCAGCGCTCGCGACTGCGGGGCAGGCGCGAGCGCGCCGCCCGCCGTGCCGGCATGCGCAAGACGCGCGCCGAACACGGCCAGGCGCTGGCCGCGCAGCTGGCCGCCAATTGGCGGCGGCAGCGGCGCCGCCGGGCGGTGCGCGAGCTGCTGACCCTCGTCCGCCACGACCCCGGCGGCCTCCTGATCCTCGCCGGTCGCGCCACATGACCGGCGACGTCGAGACCCCGCTGGTCTCGGTGGTCCTGCGCACCTACGGCCACGCTCGCTTCGTCGCCCAGGCGATCGAGAGCGTGCTGATCCAGGAAACCGCGTTCCCCTTCGAGCTGGTGATCGGCGAGGACTGCTCGACCGACGGCACGCGCGAGATCGTGACCGCCTACGCGGAACGGCACCCGCAAACGATTCGCCCCGTGCTGCCCGAGCGGAACATCGGCCACGGCGCGATCTTCAGGCGGGCGCTCGAGGCGACCCGCGGCTCGTTCATCGCCTATCTCGACGGCGACGACTACTGGACCTCGACGGCGAAGCTGCAGCGCCAGGTGGACTTCCTCGAAGCCAACCCGGACTGCCAGAGCTGCTTCCACGACGTCAGCCTGGTCTACGGCGAGCAGGGCGTTCCCTCGGGCGCCGTCAACCCGGGCCTCTCCGAGGAGCGCATCGTCCTCGAGGACATACTGCTCGACTGCTTCATACCCGCCCCCGCGGTGGTCTTCCGCCGGGCGGTGGCGGAGCGGCTTCCCGACTGGGCCTTCGACGTCGTCTGGATCGATTGGCTGATCCACATCTGTGCGGCGACGCTTGGCTCGATCGGGTACATCCCGGCGACGCTGGGCGCCTACCGGGTGCACAGCGGCGGCATGTTCTCGGCTCTCGACCGGATCAGTCAGGTCGAAGAGGACTTCCCGTTCTACGAGCGCCTGGTCGGGGAGCTGCCCGAGCAGCGCGAGCTGATCGAGCGCTGCGTCGCCTACCGCCACAGCCAGCTCGCCATCGAGCGGTTGGGGGTCCCGTTCGACGCCTGCGTCGTCCTGATCGACCCCCGGCGCGAGATGAAGCCCTATTTCAACGGCCGCCACGTCCGCAGCCTGCCCAGGCTCGACACGCGCGCGATGACCGAGCTCGAGGCGATTCGTGACGCCGCCGCGACCCTCTCGACCGCGGACCGACACTACGACTCGCCGATTCAGGCGGTGGACGGCCAGGGGCGCTGCTACGTGGTGGTTCCCACCGATGCGGCGGCTTGGATGGACGAACACCGGCAGCTCGCCGAGTACCTCGCGGAGCACGGCGAGGTCGCCTGGACGGACGAGTGGTGCGCGGTGCACGAGCTTGCCCCGCCCGGTGCCGAGCTCGCCCAGGGGCGGGATCGATCGCCGCTGCGGCTCGACGTCTCGACGCGACAGCCGCCTCCGGACGGCCTGATCGGCGGCTTTCTCGAGGCCCCGGCTCGCGGTGCGCTGCTGCCCGGCCACGCGGTCGGCGTCTGCGGTTGGGTCCTGGGTCGCGAGGCGAGGGCGGTCGCCGTCGAGTTCACCGCCGCCGCAAGGCTGCTCTGGCGAACGCCCGTCGACGTCGAGCGCTCGGACGTCGCCGAGGCCTTCCCGGGGGCGGGCACGGCGACGAGCGGCTTCCAGACCACGCTGAACCTGCTCGAGTCGCCCAGCGACGAGGCGGTCGAGGTCGTGGCCGTGCTGGAGGACGGCTCGCGCCTGCCGTTCGCCAGCCTGGCGGCTCGCCGGGCCGACAGCGAGGAGGCGCGGGCGCGGGCCGCCTCGTGACGGTGGTGGCTGGCGCCTCAGGATCGGATGCGCGATCCGCCGCCGCGCCGAAGGTCAGCGTCTTCATGCTGACCTACAACCACGAGGCTTGGATCGGGGCGGCGATCGAGAGCGCCCTCGCCCAGTCGACTCCCTTTCCGGTGGAGATCCTGGTGGCCGACGATTGCTCGACCGACGGCACCCGCACGATCGTTCGCGAATACGCCGAGCGCCATCCCGAGACGATTCGCACCTTCCTGCCGGAGCGCAATCTCGGCATCGAGGGCATCTGGCTGCAGGCGGCGCGCCGCTGTCGCGGCGAGTACGTCGCGATCCTCGAGGGGGACGACTACTGGACCTCGCCGGAGAAGCTGACGCGGCAGGCCGCACTTCTCGACTCCCACCGGGAGTGGGTGAGCTGCTTCCACGGCGCCACCCTCTTCGACGACGAAGGGCGCTTCCCGCCCCGTCCGGCGACCCCGGCGTTCGACCGCCACGACTTCGAGCTGGACGAGGTGCTGCGGGCCTGCTTCATCCCCTTCCTCACGGTGATGTTCCGCCGCACCGCGCTCGCCCGCACCCCGGAGTGGATCTTCGCCTACGCCTGGTTCGACTGGCTGTTCCACATCCACTGCGCGCGCCAGGGCAGGATCGGCCACTTCGAAGACGATCTCGCTGCTTACCGAGTTCACGGCGGCGGCAACTGGTCGGCGCGCGACCGGTCGAGCCAGATCGAGGAGGACCTGCGCGTCTATGCCCGCCTGCTCGAGGAGCTGCCGGATCGTCGCCAGCTGATCGAGCGCTGCGTCGAGCACCGCCACGGCCAGCTTGCCGTCGAAGCGGCCGCGATTCCCTTTCACACGCCGGTCCTGCTCCTGGAATCGATCGGCGACATGCAGCCCTACTTCAACGGGCGTCACGCTGACGTCCTCTCCCTGCGGGGGGCGGGGGGAACGTCGCGGCGGCAGCTCGAGGCCGCCCTGTCGTCGCTTCGCCGGCAGGCCGACGCCCAGCCCGCGCCGGTACCCCACTATCCACCGCGCGTGGCGCCGGGCAGGCAACCGGGCGGCGGTCGCTGCGCCTGCCTCGTACCCGCCTCCGCCCTTCCCGCGCTTGCCGCCGATGAGGAGGCCAGGGCGCGAGTCGAGGGACAAGGCCGCTTGCGCTGGGGAGACGAGTGGTGTCGCATCTGGGAAGTCGAGGTAGATTCCGGCCCCAGCCCCACCCATGGAGAGCAGGAGGCCGGGCAAATGGGCGCCCTCGTCGAGATATCCGACGTATCGCTGTCAAATCCCCTTCCCGAGAGCCTCGTCGGCGGCTTCATCGACGAGCCGAAGGCTGGGGGCACGGTCGACGCGCAGGCGCTCGACGTCCTCGGCTGGGCGCTTGGAGCCGAGGCGCGAGCCACCGCGGTCGAGTTCTCGATCGGGGGCGAGGTGTTCTGGCGCGCTCCACTGCGCTGGGAGCGCCCCGACCTCGTCGACGCCTTTCCGGAGCATCCGGACGCCGCCCGCGCCGGCTTCAGGACGACGCTGAACATGATCGGCACGCCGGCCAGCTTCGAGCTCGAGGTCTCGGTGGTCCTGGCGGGCCAGCGCCGTGTTCGCCTCGGGACGATCCGGGGCGGGCATCGCTGGCGGCGCGACCGTTCGCAGGCCTTTGCCGAGCTGGTCTCGGTCGTCATCCCCTGCTTCGGGCAGGCCCACTATCTCGGCGAGGCGATCGAGAGCGTTCTCGCTCAGAGCTACCCGCACCTCGAGGTGCTCGTCGTCGACGACGCTTCTCCGGACAACGTCTCGCCGATCGCCTCGCGCTACCCCGGGGTGCGCTGCATACGCGGAGAGGAGAAGGGGGTGTCGGCGGCTCGCAACCTCGGCCTGCGCAGCACCAACGGCGACTTCCTCGTCTTCCTCGATGCCGACGACCGGCTGCTGCCGGGTGCGATCGAGACCGGGCTGCGGGCGCTTGCCGAGCATCAGGAGTGCGCCTGCGCGATCGGCGCCTACCGGCGTGTCGCCCACGACGGCGAGCCGCTCAACACGCACGACCAGCCGCCGGTGCGCGACGGCCAGTTCGCGCAGCTCATGCGGGACAACTGGGCCGGATATCCAGGGCGGGCGATCTACCGCCGCTCCGTCTTCGAGCATGTGAAGGGATTCGACCCGGGCCGGCAGGTGGCCGAGGACTTCGCGCTCAACCTCGAGATCGCCCGGCAGTTCCCGATCTGGAGCCACGCCGAGCTCGTCGCCGAGCACCGCGAACACGGTCGCAACTCCAGCGGCGACGCCGCCGTCATGCTGACCGAGACGCTAGCGGCGCTGCGACAGCAGCGGGCCTACGTCAAGCGGGACCCGGAGCTGCGGCGCGCCTACGCGCAGGGGAGGCGGCACTGGAAGGAGTACTACGGCGACCTGCTGGCCTCGCAGGCGAGGAGGTCGCTGCGCGAGGGACGCCTCGCGCATGCGCTGCGCGAGGCCCTCCTCCTGGCCCGCCATCGCCCGAGCGGCCTCTTGCACCTGGTCGGCCCGGAACGCTCGCCGCCGGGCTGAGGGCGGGTCATGGCGATCGCGATCGTCGGCGGCGCGCTCGCCAACAAGCCCTTCAACGGGGGCGAGGCGTGGGTGCGGCTGTCTTGGGTTCTGGGCCTGCGGCAGCTCGGCTTCGACGTCTACTTCGTCGAGGAGCTCGCGGACGGCGCCTGCGTGACCGAGTCGGGCCAACCGGCCGACCTCGCTTCCTGCGTCAACCGCGGCTACTTCGAGTCGGTGGTCGCCGACTTCGGCCTCGAGGGCAACGCCGCGCTGCTCTACGGCGGCGGTCGCGAGAGCACCGGGCTCGGCCTGGCGGAGCTCGGCGATCTCGCCGCCGACGCCGACCTGCTGGTCGACATCAGCGGCCATCTGGGCGCCGGTCCCCTCGCCGGGTCCCGCACCCGTCTCTATGTGGATCTCGATCCCGGCTTCACCCAGGCCTGGCACGCGGACGAGCGGGTCGCCTTCGCCCTCGACGGCTACGACCACTACGCGACCGTCGGCCTCAACGTCGGCGCGCCCGGCTGGCCGATCCCAAGTCGCGGCATCGAGTGGATCCCGACCCTGCCGCCGGTGCTGCTGGACGAGTGGCCGCTCTGCCCGCCGCCCGCCGGGCCGCCGCGATTGACGACGATCGCCACTTGGCGCAGCCCCTACGGACCGCTAGAAATAGGCGATCGCACGATGCGCTCCAAGCACCACGAGTTCCGGCGCTTGATCGAGCTGCCCGAACGGCTCGAGGGGGTCGCCTTCGTGCTGGCGCTCGACATCCATCCGGGGGACTCCGCCGACCTCGCGGCGCTGCAAGCCCACGGCTGGAAGGTCGTGAATCCGCGCGAGGTCGCCGCCACGCCCGGCGCCTTCCGCGACTACGTGCAGGGCTCGAGCGCCGAGTTCTCGGTGGCGCAGGGCGTTTACGCGGAATCGTCCTCCGGTTGGTTCAGCGATCGCACCGGCGTCTACCTCGCCAGCGGCCGGCCCGCGGTCGTCCAGGAGACCGGTATCGCGAACGAGCTCGTGCCGGGTCGCGGCCTGCTCACCTTCGAGTCGCTGCCGGAGGCCGTCGCGCGGGTTGAGGAAATGGTGGCCTCCCATGCCGAGCATTGCCGCGCCGCGCGATCGCTCGCCGTCGAGCACCTCGGCTCCGAGCGCGTCCTCGGCCGGCTTCTGGAGCGGATCGGCGTCGGCGCCTAGCCATGCCGGGCTCCAGGACAGTCGCAAAACGCGCCCTCGGACCCGCTGTCGCCCTGCTCGCCGTCGTTCTGCTGGGCGGCCTCGGCGACGCCCGATCGGCCTCGCCCAGCCCGCAGGTGCGGCTCGCCGGACCGACGGAAGTCGTCTTCGACTGGAGCGAGGAGGCCTGCGAGCCGGCGCAGGGCCCGGATCTTCCCGTTCGCGTCTTCCGCGACTACCGCGGGCGCGTCCAGCTGCTGCTCTCGCACTTCGACAACTTCCGGCTGATCGGTCCCTCGCTCGACCAGCTCGCCGTCGACTGCCACCCGGTGATGCTCTCGCACAGGAGCCGCTCCGTCCGTCGCTATGAGGATCGCGAGTGGATCGCATCGCTCTTCACCCGGGACGGCAAGACGATCTGGGCCCTGGTTCACGACGAGTACCAGGGAAACCGGCACCGGGGCCGCTGCCCCAGCGGCGACTACTACATGTGCTGGTACAACGCGATCA